>Ga0180222_1000006_pt1 | contig 564850 bp, 514 predicted proteins | sample eDN5th37CKraftOP_FD_151336 | JGI IMG/M metagenome (GOLD analysis project Ga0180222, IMG submission 151336) | Enriched Organic Plus compost microbial communities from Emeryville, California, USA - eDNA 5th pass 37_C Kraft OP (version 2) (version 2) ... | reverse complement strand
GCGCATCAGCCTTCACCGGCGACCTGCGTCCGTGGAATGTGTTGCGCATCCCTCAGGAGCCGACGAACTTCAGGTTGAACGCGAACCCTGCCATGCAGTCCCCCATCTGGGGAACAGAAGGCATGCCAGTGGCGTCCGGTGCCGAGGGCGACGACACCCCTCAAGCGGACGACACCTCTGTAGCGGACGATACCCGCGACGAGCTCGAATCGGCCACCGACTCCCCCGAGGCAGAACCGGGCGATGACCCTGCTGAGGCAGAACCGGGCGATGACCCTGCTGAGGCAGAACCTGTTGATGACCCTGCTGAGGCAGAACCGGGCGATGACCCTGCCACGGGAGGCGCCGCCCCGGCACAAGAACCGGCCAACCCGCAACAGACCGACATGCTGTGTCCGCGCGAAGAGACATACGAGCCGTCGCCAGTAGGTGCCTTCCTGCTCGCGCCGTCTCAGGAGTCATGATCGGCCCGATCTAGCTGTACTGACCCGGATCGTTGTTGACGTAGGAGAAGCCTCCGGTGTCGAGTTGGAGCTGTCTAGTTCTTCAGCTCGAACACACGGAGGCTTCTCTTGTCCCACGGTAATGCCCGGCTGACGCCGCCCGGCAGGTTGATCATGGTCCAGCGCATCGGATCGGGGCGTGCGGTCGCGCATGTCGCGGCGGAGATGGGGATCTCGCGCACCACGGCCTGGCGATGGTGGCGCAGGTTCCGCGAGCACGGTCCTGCGGGGCTGGTGGACCGTTCGAGCGTCGCCCGTTCCCACCCTCGCCGGACGGCGGCGCTGCGTGAGCTGGACCCCGTGACCGGGACGGTGATCCGTGCGAGGCGCCGCTCCGCGGAACGCTACGAGCACGACCACCCGGGCTCGCTGATCCACGTCGACGTGAAGAAGCTCGGCCGCATCCCCGACGGCGGCGGTTGGCGTCTACACGGTCGCGGTGAACGCCCGAACCGCAAACGGGGACTGTGATACGACTACATCCACACCGTCATCGACGACCACTCCAGAGTCGCTTACGCGGAGATCCATGCCGATGAGAAGGGCACCACCGCGGCAGGCGTCCTGGAACGGGCCATCGCGTTCTACGCGTCCCTCGGTGTCACCGTCGAGCGAGTCATCAGCGACAACGCATTCGCCCACCGCCACTCGGCCGCGTTCCCGCAGGTGATCGACGCGCACGCCATCACGCAGAAGTTCATCAAGCCGCATTGCCCGTGGACGAATGGGAAAGTCTGTGAAGACTTGTCGTGGTGCTGCGTCGGGTTCGGTCTGACTCCGGCCAAGGTATGACCACGGTGTCCTTCGTTCGATTTGTCGACCATTCCTGGCGCAGCGCCTCGGGGCGTGCCGGCCGGACGGATCTGACCTGATAGGAGCTTGGACTAGAAGCCCCGTCACAGACTTGTCGCTCCGCCCGACCGGCTCGCTCCAACCGTCCAGGTTCAGCAGCACGGAAGGAGCACTCTCAGCATGACAACTCTCACGGACACTGTCACGGTGATCGGCGGTGTCGACACGCACAAGCACACTCACTATGCAGCCGTGATCGACACTCACGGCCGCCTGCTCGGCCACCAGGAGTTCCCCGCAACAGGCCCCGGCTACGCAGCGCTGAGGGCGTGGATGCGTGGCCACGGCGATCTCACCTCGATCGGGGTGGAGAGCACCGGCTCGTTCGGGGCTGCGCTGGCACGCGAACTCACCCGCAACGGCGAGAAGGTCGTCGAGGTGAACCGGCCCGACCGGCTGGCTCGGCGCATGGACGGCAAGTCCGACCGGCTCGACGCCGAGCAGATCGCATGAGCGGTGCTGGGCGAGACGTCGACTGCGGTCCCGAAGAGCAAGTCCGGCGTGGTGGAGGTGATCCGCACCCTCCGAGTCACGCATTCCAGCGCCGTGAAGGCGCGCACCCAGGCGTTCAACCTTCTGTTCGGCGTGATGATCGGCGCGCCCTCGCAGCTGCGGGACGAGCTCGTTGACCTCACCAAGCGCACCCTGGTCAACCGGTGCTTGCGGCTGCGACCCGAGACCGACGTTCTGCTGTCTCTCATGGCCGATCCCGAGCGCATGCACCTGGCCGCAACGAAGCTGGCCCTACGGGACCTCGCCCGCCGATGGAAGAACCTCGACGACGAGGCCAAGCGGCTCAGCATCCAGATCGCCACCCTCGTGAACCAGACCGCACCCGACCTCGTCTCACTGCACGGCGTGGGCACCGAGCTCGCCGGACAGTTCCTGGTCACCGTCGGCGACAACCAGCGGTCGCGCTTCCGGCCGGCATCGGCTTTCGCGCAGTGGGGACCGCGCCGCCAACAGCGCCCTCTACATCATCACCATCGTCCGCATGAGACGACATGAGCCAACCCGCGCCTACGTCGAACGCCGCACCGCAGAGGGTCTCAGCAAGCGCGAGATCGTCCGCTGCCTGAAGAGATTCATCGCCCACGAGATCTACGCCAACCTCCCCCAAAGCGCCACTTGACGAACATAGGAGCATCGAGTGCTTCAACCGCACCCTCGCCACCGAGTGGGCCTACGCGCAGACTTACCGGTCAGACGCCGCTCGCGCGGCGACCTACGACGACTGGCTCCATCACTACAATCACCACAGACCCCACACCGGGCTCGGAGGCTCCACCCCCGCCAAACGCGTTCACAACCTCACGGGGAAGAAAAACTAGTCCACCGACGTGATGTGGATCAGCTCGGCCTGGCCGGGAGCAAGCGCGCTCATGGGGAGCCCCAGGGTGGCGAGGGCGGCGCCCGACATCTCGCAACCTTCGCCTGCCCAGGCGGGCTTGGTCGCGTGGAACATGCGCGGCTCGCCGAGATCGTGACGGACGCGCACCCGGTACCGTCCGGTCGCCCTCAGTCCGCGGAAGCGGGCGATCCGGGTAACACTCGGTTCTTCTGCCGTCAGCTTCACCCACGAATACAGTGCTTCGCTACCGTCAGCTGCGACGACGCCGTGGACGAATCCTCGCGGGTCTGGATCGTCAGCGACGCGCACGCCACCGTGGAGCAGAGGCCGTAGTTCGCGGTAGAGCTGCGCCCACTGGGTCAGCAGGTCACGGTCTTCTGCGGTGAGCTCGAGGAGGTTCCACTCGATGCCCGCATGGCCGAACAGCGCGGTCACCATACGCATGGGCAGGTCGCTCGTTCGAAATGTCGTGTGCGCGCGCTCCGGGCCCACATGACTGCCGAGCCGCTCCGGCGGGACGATGAGTCCGGTCCAGTACTGGATCAACTGGCGTTGCAACGGATCGTTGGTGTCCGAGGGCCACACCCGCTGGGTGCGTTCGAGGATGCCCAGATCGACGCGTCCACCGCCGCTCGCGCACGACTCGATCTCGAGTGCCGGGAATCGTTCCTGGAGAGCGTCGATGAGCCGGTACACGGCGCGGGTCTGCCGCATGGAACCCGGTGTACCGGTCGCGTCGAGCGGGGAAAGCAAGTCCCGATTGTGATCCCACTTCACGTAGGCGATGTCGAGGTCGCTGATGAGGCTGCTCATCGCGTCGAGCAGGTATGCGAAGACTTCGGGCCGATGAAGGTCGAGCACGAGCTGATCGCGCCACAGCGGTGCCGCCGCTCCGCCGTGCTCGAGAATCCAGTCGGGGTGGCGGCGCGCGAGATCGGAGTCGGGGTTGACCATCTCAGGTTCGAACCACAGCCCGAATTCCATTCCGCGTTCCCGAACATGGGCCGCTAGTTCGCCGAGACCCTCGGGCCACACCGCAGCGTCGACCGACCAGTCGCCCAGGCCGGAACGCGGGTCTCGGCGTCCACGGAACCATCCGTCGTCGAGCACGAATCGTTCCACTCCGACGTCAGCCGCGCGGTCCACGAGCTCGTGGATCCGCTGCGTGTCGGTCCCGAAGTAGATGGCCTCCCACGTGTTGAGGGTGAGCGGTCGGGGCCGTCCGGGGGAACTCGACAGGGAGCGCACGTAGCCGTGCCACGAGGAGGCGAGGTCGTCCAGTCCGCTCGAACCAACCGCGAACAGTGCGTCGGGCAGCTCGAACTTCTCGCCCGGCGTCAGGATCGCTTCGCGGGGCTGAAGGAGCGGGCCCGCCCCTATCGCCGCCGCGTGGACCCCGGCCCCCTCTGCGAGACGCTCCACGACCACCCTCGAGTCCCCACTCCAGGCGTAATGGACGGCCCACACGCGCCCGCTTGCAGCGGAGAAGCCGGCTTCACCGACGACCGTGAGGAAGGAGCTGTCATGCCCCGGTCTCCCGCGTCGTGTTGCCCGCACGACGGCGCCGTCGGCGATCGGTCGGCGCTGCGGGCGACGCTCCTCGCACCATTGCCCCGAGAAGTCGAGATGCTCGGTGGCCGTGTGCGGTACGGGAAGAAGCATCGTCGCTTCGCGGAGCTCGACCTTGTCCACGGGGGCATCGTCAGGGACGCTGAACGACGCGCTCACGCGGAGAACGCCCGACGTTGTGAGGGAGTAGCGGATGTGTGCATGGAGGTGTCCTTCCAGAGCACGGAGGCTGACCTCGACGCCGGTGTCATCGGGTGTGGCAACCATGCCACTCAATTTCCACGACGGCGCGGCGCGCATCCCGATCGCATCCACGACCACCCCGGGGGTGCCGCTCCACCCGTCGTCCGGCCCGGGGAGCACGGCCAGGATGCGAGGGGTATCGAGCGAGCTTTCGAACACCGCGGGATGAGCATGACGCGCGAACGTCACGAGATCGGCGTCAGTGACGTGGCGGTCGTCCGGTCCCCAAGCAGCGACGAACGGTGCGCGATTGCCGCGGGCAGAGACGACGAACATCGTTCCCCCTCGTCGCAGCACCACAACCTGGTCGGCGGCGGAGGCGGCGATACTCATTCCTCCCCGTCTTTCAGACTGACCAGCTCGACCTTCCCGATGCGCTCCCGCGCCGACGTGAGGTCATTTCCGGAGATGCGCTCGTCGGTGATGAGAACGTCGATCGCGTCGATAGGGGCGACCAGGCCGAGCCCGGTCAGACTCCACTTGTGGTGGTCGGCCATAACGATCACCTCAGCGGCGGATTCGATGAGGGCCCTGTCGGTTTCGGCTTCGAGGAGGTTGGGTGTCGTGATCCCGTGCTCCGCGCTGATGGCGTGCACCCCTAGGAACAGCTGGTCGACTCTGAGTCGGTGGAGAAGCTCCACGGCGAGAGGGCCGACTAATGTGTCGTTCGCGGATCGCGAACCGCCCACCACGATGGTTTCCAGTTCTCGGTCTGGTGCTGCTGCGAGCAGGTCGGACACCTCCAGCGAGTTGGTGACGACCACGACAGGGCGCAGTTGCGTGTCGCTCGCAAGCCTCTGCGCGATGAATCGTGAACTGGTGCCGACGCCTATAGCGATCGTCGATCCCGCACGGATGTGCTCGTAGGCGGCCATCGCGATGGCGTGCTTCTCGGCACGGCGCGATACGCGTGCGGGTTCGTCGTCCCTGCCTTTCGCATGCGCGATCTCGACCGCTCCCCCGTGGACACGGCGGAGGTGGCCGCGCTCAGCCAGTTCGGCGATGTCCCGTCGGATGGTCATGTCGGAGACGTCGAGCGTTTCGACGAGTTCCGCGACGCGAACGGCACCGGTGGCGCGGATGCGGTCGAGGATTACCTCCTGGCGTTCCTCAGCGAGAAGCGGCCTTTCGGGCCGACCCTTTGCGCGGTCCTTGCTCATAGCGCTACCTCCGCAGATCGTACGGTTCGAAAACCCAGGTTGCTGCTACCGGCTGTGGGGGCGGCGCCGGTGCGGGCGGCGGCGCGATAGCGGTTGCAGTACGAAGGATGACACAGATGAGAGCCCCCTCTCGTGACGCGCAGCCGTCCCTGGGCGGGTCCCGTCGGGTCGTCCACCGGTGAAGAACGGTAGTAGGCGGGGTCGAACCAGTCCGCGCACCATTCCCAGACGTTGCCGATCATGTCGTACACGCCGCGGTCATCGGGCGGGAATGATCGCACGGGCGAGGTCGATTCGAACGGAGCGTCGGGTGCGGCGTGGGGAAATTCTCCTGCCCAGACGTTGCAGCGTGCCTCACCGTCGGGCTGAAGCTCGTCACCCCACGGGTAGCGAGAGCCGGTGCGGCCGCCGCGGGCGGCTGCCTCCCATTCGGCTTCAGTGGGCAGTCGGCGTCTCGCCCAGTCCGCGTAGGCGCGCGCATCGTCGTAGCTCACGTGCACCACGGGATGGTCATCGAGCCCTTCCAGGTTTGACTGCGGGCCGTGAGGGTGGCGCCAGTCCGCGCCGCGCACGTCCAGCCACCAGGTCGGCCCCCCGGTGGAGGGGAGGACGGCTTCACGCGGCGCACGTACGTAGGCGGCGAAGACCGCTGAGTAGCCCAGCCGCTCGGACGCGGTCACATATCCGGTATTCGCTACGAAAGCCGCGAATCGGTGATTGGTAACGGGCACCGCGTCCACGAAGAACGCAGCGAGCCGCACGGGATGCACGGGCGTTTCGCCGTCGAACTCGTAACCGTCCCCTGAGGAGTCGCCCATGTCGTATACACCGGCGGGCACCAGAACCTCATCCACGTGGCTTGCCGGCCCGGCTACCTCGCGGCCTCGCGGCAGGAACTCGACGGGCCGAGGCGCAGCGGCGTGCGTGTCCCGGCTCGGAGTGCAGCAGGCGTCCGTCCTTGTCAGCGCAGACATGCCGGATCCTCCTCAAAAGCACGAAGCCGCGCGGTCGTGATGGACGGGAGCACGAGGGCGATCTCCCACAGCGACCGCAGCGAGAGTGCGGCAAACGACGGGGTTGCCAGCAGGTCGGGAAAGTGACGTTCGAGAGCTTCCCGATACTGATGGTCTGCGCGAAGATCTGCCACGGTGCGGGCAACAGCTGGTGACGTCGCGGCGAACAGCGCACGCGTCGGCGGGTCAGAACGCGCCGCGGTGACAAGTTCGGCCTGTGCGCGGACGAGCAGGTGTTCGGCGGTTACGTCGCCGTGGATCGGAAGACCGAGCCGCTCGTACTGTTCGGCCGGGGCGTCGTTGGCGCGCATGAGGCCGACCATGAGTTTCGCCATCCGCAACTCCAACGCGTCGTCTACGAGGGGCGTCTCCTGGTACGGATCGTTTTCGAGGTCGAACAGCATCGTCCCGAAGTCGTGCGGGTTCCCGTGAGCGATCGCCGTGGTGCGAAGCACGGGCATCCCTTTGGTGAACGGGAATGGTGCAGCGAGCTCTGCATCCTGCAGCTCCTCAGCACTGAAATGGGAGCTGATGTGCGTCGGCATGAGCGTGTAGTTGTGGAGGGGTGCGTTGTCGGGCCCTTTCGAGGCGCGCATGTACACATAGCGCCCGTCGGTCACGTTGACGTGTCCGCCGAACGACCCGAACAGACCCGCGGTCCGTACCGGCTCATCGGCGGCGACCGTGGCGGCCAGGGTCTTCCCGTGCATGTCGCTCGGTGTCTGCCCGCCGAAGAAGTCGATCAGGGTGGCGGGGATGTCGATGGTCTGCACGAGGGCGTCGCGCACCTCGTCGGCGACCTTGGTGCGGGGGTCCCAGATGAACAGCGGTGTGTGGATGTTCTCGTCGTACCAGGGTTGCACGCCCTTGCCCCACCATCCCTGCTCCCCCAGGAGCAGCCCGTGGTCCGTCGCGACGATGAGCAAGGTTTCGTCCCACAGATTGTAGGTGTCCATGGCGTCCAGGACGCGGCCGAGGGACTCATCGCACATCGAGACGAGCGCTTGATATTGGGCACGGAGATGGTCCGCTTCGGATTCGCTTTCAACCACCCGCCTGTACGAGGGCCAGTCGTGGTGGGGGCCGTCGTAGTCGGTCTCGTAGAGGCGCTGGAAGCGCTCCGGGGTGAAGAACGGCTCATGCGGGTCGTACGACTCGATCGTGAGGAACCAGTCGTCCTGGTCCGCGTTGGTCGCCACGAAGTCGAGACCCAGATCGAACGTGCGGGTCTGCGGGTGGTCCTTTTCGTCGGCGATGTGGGGACGGTTGACCCAGTCGTGACGCCAGATCGCGTCGCTGCGCGGCTGCAGCAGACGAGGGATGTCGGGGACCTCGGGGTCGGCAACCTGCCCTTTCCAAGCGTCTCCTTCCTGTCCACGGACAAATTCGAAGCTGTTGTACCGGCCGTGGTACGTGGCGCCGCCGTCGCCCCAGTAATGGCGGTGATCGGTGACGAGGTGCGTGTACACCCCAGACGCACTCAGGATGCTCGGCATCGAGTCGTCGAAGGGCTCGAGCGGTCCCCACGCGCGGTGGAGGAAGTTGTAGCGCCCGGTGTGCAGTTCGCGGCGGGCGGGGATGCACGGCATCGACCCCGCGTAGCAGTTCTCAAATCGAACAGTGTGGCGGGCGAGCCGCTCGAAGTTGGGTGCAGAGACGCGCGTGTCTCCGTAGGGGGGCAGGTAGCGCCGGTTGAGACTGTCGAACATGACCATGATCGCCTTCACGGAAGGTCCTCCCACGCCCAGCGGGCCTTGTAGATGCGAAAGTCGGGGAATACCAGCTCGGTCAGGGGCACTGAGCGCACCGTCTCGGTCCACCACTGTTCATCCGCGCGCGTGTAGAGGACGCGGCCGTTGGCCTCACCGATGCTCTTTACGTCGCGTTCGGTCGCGAGGTCGTCCGGCACGTCGCACCATCGCCGCTGTGCGGTGTCGAACAGGTACACCCCGGCGCGCGTGGTCACCCATAGATGCCCGGCCCGCCCGGCGACGGTGAGGTCATGACCTTCAGCGCTCGGCAGGTCGACGCGGTCTCGCTCGAGCAGCCGCGCTCCGTCCCAGGCGAGGACGACCAGCTCGTGGTGCCCCACAGCCCACAGCACACCGTCGTCCCACACCAGCCCGTGTGCACCGGGCAGCGGGAACTCGGCGAGAATCTCGTCTTCCGCAGGTGCCGCAGCGTCGGCGGGCGCGAGCCCCCGGTAGACACGCACCCAGTCGCCGACGGCCCCGGCCACGGCGAGTTCCCCACCGGGAAGGAGTTCGATCGAGTGCGGATCCGCCGCCTGCGTGACATCAGTGCTCCACCTGAGCTCACCATCCGTGTCGAAGACACCGACGAACCCGTACGAGTCGGTCACCAGCAGTACGGGAACTCCCTGCCAGTGCCGCGGCTTCGCCTCGTTCGGCAGACCCCACCCCGGCAGATCGCGCGGGCGCCATTCGTGAACGACCGTTCCCGTCTCGTCGACTTGAAGCACAGAGGAAGTCCGCTGCTCGGTTAGGAGGATCGCTCGGGACGATGACATCAGCCCTTCACCCCGCCTTCGGTCAGCCCTGAGCGCCAAAAGCCTTGCAGCGACAGGATGATGAGCGCGAGCGGGATGATCGCCACGAAAGATCCGACGACGGTGAGTGTGTAGAGGATCGGCTCACGGTCGGCGTATTGGAACCAGGTGGCCAGCCCGAGGGTCAGCGGGTAGAGCTCGTCGTTGGCAAGCATCACCAACGACAGCAGATAGTTGTTCCAGATGCTCACGAACTGGAACAAGAAGGTCGTGACGAGCGCCGGGGTCATCATCCGCAGGGCGACCCGCCAGAAGATCGCCGCTTCGCCGGCTCCGTCGATGCGCGCTGCCTCGAGGAGCTCGTCAGGCACGGCGCTAGAGGCGTAAACGCGGGCCAGGTACACGCCGAAGGGGCACAGCAGCGACGGGATCAGCACCGACCACATGGTGTTCGCGAGTCCGAGCTGACTTGCGAGGAGGTACAGCGGCAGTGCGAGTGCGGTGCCCGGCACGAGCACACCACCGAGCACGATTCCGAACATGAGATTGGAGCCGCGGAACTCGAATTTCGCGAAGGCGTAACCGGCCGCGGTCGCGATGATGGTGGCGAGCGCGGCACCGACGCCGGCATAGACAGCGCTGTTGAGCATCCAGCGGAGGTAGATGCCGCCGTTGTAGGAGAACAGGGATCCCAGGTTCTCGAGCAGTTGAGGCTGGCCAGAGAACCACAGGCCGAACGTTCCGAACAGGTCGGTGTTGTTCTTCGTCGAGGCGATCGTGACCCAGATGATGGGCAACAGGAAGTAGATCCCGACGAGAACGGTCGCGATGGTGGTCAGGGTGCGCGACGTACGGGTGCTCACGAGCACGGACGATGAGCTCACTTCGCTCCCTTTCCAAGGATCATCCGGAGCAGACCGAACGAGAGGACGAACGTGACCACGGCGAGCAACACAGCCTGCGCCGCCGCGTAGTTGTAGTCGTTGATGAGGAATGCCTGGTGATACGCGCTCATATTGGGTGTGTACGTGGAGGTGATATTGCCTGTCGCGGCACGGAGCATCAGCGGCTCGGAGAACAGCTGGAGCGTGCCGATGATGGCGAACAGCGCGGTGAGGACGATGGCAGGGGCGACCAGCGGCACCTTGATGGACACTGCGATGCGCACCGCACCGGCACCGTCGATGCGCGCGGCCTCGAAAACCTCCGCCGGAATGGCCTTGAGCTGCGCGGTCACTACGAGGACGTTGTAGCCGGCGAGGTGCCAGATCACGATGTTCGCGAGGGACCACAGCACGGTGTCCTTGCCGAGGAAGTTCGCGTCGAGGCCTACCAGCGCGGCGGCATCGACGAGAGGGCTGAGCCCGGGGATGTAGAGGAACGCCCAAAGAATAGATGCGATGACACCGGGGATGCCGTACGGCAGGAAATAGACGCCACGGAAGAACCCCGGCCAGCGTGCGGAGGCGGAGTCGAGGATCAGCGCGAGGATCAACGCCATCAGGATCATGAAGGGCACCTGCACGACGCCGAACAGAAGCACCCGGCCGATGCTCGCCATGAAGTCGGCGTCGCCGACGGCACGGGCGTAGTTGTCGAGTGCGACGAAGTTCCGCTCGACGTCGCCGCCGAGCAGGCCGCTACGCGTGCGGCGGTGGAGGCTTTCGATCACGCCGTACCCGATCGGGAGAATAAAGCACGCGATGAACAGCAGGCCGAACGGAAGGATGAACAGGTACGGAGCGCGGCTCGGTCGCCGGCGGCGACGAGGCTGAGCCTCGCCACCGCCGACGATCGGGCGCTCGACAAGAGTCGACGTCATCGAGTGGTCACCGGGAAGCCGGCGCTTTCCAGGCTCTTGACGCTGGCGTCCTGCGCTCCAGTGAGCGCGTCGCGCAGGGTGGCGTCGCCGTTGGCGACGTCCTGGAAGGCGTTGCGCAGGTTGTCGAGAGTCACCGGCGTCGTGGGGCTCCAGCGCCAATTGGCCGAGATGTTTTCGACGGCGTCACGGAAGACCTCGTTCGGGATCTGGCCGCCGAAGAACTCCTCCTCCTGCGAGGCCGCCGGCACATCACTCAGATCGGCCTTCGCGGGCCACCCTGCTCCCCCCGAGAGAAGCTTCTGGATGCTGGTGGAGTCGCTCTGAAGCCAGGCAGCGAACTCGACGGCCTCTGCCGGGTGCTCGCAGCCATCGAGGATGGCCGTGGCCGAACCGCCCCAGTTCGCTGACCGGTGGTCACCCGCGTCCCATTGCGGGAGCTCGGCGACACGCCACTTCCCCTCGGTGTTGGCGACGTTCGCCTTCAGGAGCGCCGCACCCCAATTGGCGCTGAGCCACGTGGCGATCTCGTCGTTCTGCAGTTGCAGGTACCACTCGTCAGCACTGGTGGCCATCGGCCGCACCTGGCCGGCGTCGATGAGCGTCTGCCAGTAATCGGCGACGCCGCGACTGGCGTCGCTGTCGATGTCCACCATCCAGGCGTCGTCCTGGATGTCGAACCAGGTCGCGCCCGCCTGCTCTGCGAGTCCGGCGAACCATGCCGAATCGTTCGTCGAGAACGCGGAGATCGCGGCGCCCGGGTAGGCAGCGGCGAGCTTGTCGGCCGCGTCGGCGTACTCGTCCCAGGTCGTGGGGACATCGATGCCGGCCTTCTCGAACATGTCAGCGCGGTAGTACATGGCCATGGGTCCGCTGCTGTTCGGGATCGCGTACAGCGCGTCGCCGTAGACACTCGAGTTCCACAGCGAGGGCACGAAGCGGTCCTCATACTCGGCGGCGTAGTCGGTGATGTCCATGACGCCGTTCTCCGCGATGAAGGCGGGAAGCTGCCGGTGCTCGATGTTGGCGAGGCAAGGGGCGTTGCCTGCACTCAGCGCCTGGAACATCTTCGCGTAGCCGCCATCGTTGCCGAGGGGGATCAGTTCGAGATCGATCTGGATGTTCGGGTTCTTCTCGTTCCACGCGGCGACCGCGTCAACGGCGCCCTGAACCCAGGTCCAGTAGCGCACGGTCACCGGCTCGGTGCTCGTCGGTTCGGCCGACGGGGTCGTGCCGGCCGTCGTACCGGCGCAGCCAGCGATCAGCGCGGTAAGCGCGATCGTCGATACACCGGCAGCGAGTGCGCGGCGCGTCTTGTTCGGGTAAGCCACTTGTTCTTCCAATCTCTCGTCATCGAGCAGTTAACGCAGTATTGCACAAATACAACATTTTCCAACAATTTCGCTCGCGTTCGTTCATCCCGTAGCGAAGGCGCACGAGAACGGGAACCAGGTGCCCGCCCCGGTGGTCGGGAATGTGGTGTTCATGATCTGGAGAACGCCCGAGCTCGACAGCTGCCAGTTGGTTTGACTCCCCCCGGAAGAGGGAGACGTCCACTGGAGGTTACGATCAGGACGCCCCAGGACCGGGATGTCGCCCACAGGGGTTGACGACGGGGACGCGCCGAGCCCCTTGATCGCGCCGTTGACGTACACCTGATTCCCGATGCGACGCCACCGCGGCACCGTGTCGGAAGCGTAGGCGGCGATCCCGGACCGGAGCGTGACAGGCTGCCAGCCCGTGTCGTGCGATGCCGCCGGCAGCGTCGTCTGCACCCGCGACCCAGCGATCTCGTTGTGCACGATGAGCAGGCAGCGCGCCTGGTAGTTGTCCGTCGGATGATCATTGACCACCTCGAGGGTGACCAGCTTCCCCTGATAGGTGCACCCTGCCTCGTTCTCATACCGGTACGCGGTGCGATTCGAGATGGTGCCTGGGCGCTGTTCATTGACCGCGTCTGCGAAGCCGACCTTGTCGAAGGCGAGAGCTGTCAACAGGCGTCCCGCCGCGTTGTATGCCGTCAGCGCGGGCCGCCCCTCAGCCGCCCCTTGGATGATGAAGAAATAGCCACCGTTGACCACGAGCCCCTGCGACTTCTCAAAGAGCGGCTGCGCAGAATCCAGCACCACTGTGTGCCGCAACACCGGGGCACCCGCTTTGACGGAGTCCCAGTCGTACACGTACATCCGAGAGATATCGCTCTGCCAGACATCCGACGTGACGAAGTCATTGCCATCGACGTCCGCCTTGGCACGCCCGAGGATCGGGATCGCCGCCCCGAGCACATCCGTTGTGTAGTTGTAGATGGCGTAGCTAGCGCCGGCTTCCGTCCTCACGATGAAGCAGAGATGCCCGGAGCTGTTACGGAACCACGGCAGCCCCTCCGTGTACGCGCCTGCCGCAATCGGTATCGTCCGCGAAGACACGTAAGCGCCAGCAATGGTCCGCACATCGATGCGGAGGTAAGTCCCGCCCGTGCGCTGGTTCGCGACGTAGATCTCGCCGTCGACTTCGTTGATCGATACACCCTGTACCCATGTCGTGTCGCTATCGATGCGGATGGGGAAATCCGCGAGAACGGTCACGTTGGACAAGTACGCAATGGGATCGGGCACGGCATCGGCAGTCAGCGAGGCGCTCGCCTCGCCGGTCGCGCCCCGCGGCGCAGGCGCGAGAGTCGCACCGACCCGCTCAGTAGCGCTCGCGATGCCGAGCGCAGCGCCGACTCCCGCCGTCGATAGGAACGCTCTTCTGCCGAACTTACTCATGTTCACCTCGTTGTGTCGTGGGATAAGGTGTTCGAACGTTAGCGTTTTTGTTTATTTTTGTGAAGGAGTGGCATGGAACCGGAGCCATACTTCCGCTTGGCCGCGGCCCTGGCCGCAGGCCTCGCGCTCGGCCTGGAACGAGAGTTGCGCGGCCACCCTGCTGGTATCCGCACCCATGTGCTGGTCGCGGTCGGAGCCGTCGCCTTCACTCTGGCGGGCTCCTACGGCTTCGCCGACGTCACACCCGGCACCAATGGCGATCCCTCCCGCATCGCAGCTCAAGTCGCGTCGGGGATCGGCTTCATCGGCGCCGGCGCAATACTCCGCACCGGTGCGTCGGTCAAAGGACTGACCACAGCCGCGACCCTGTGGCTGGCCGCTTCTGTGGGCGTGCTCGCAGGATCCGGGCTCTATCTCCTCGTCGCGCTCGCCACGGCCGCTGTCCTACTTACGCTCATCGCGCTGCCCTGGTTGAGATCCCTTGGCCGCGCTCGACGGACGGCTCGGTTCCGCATCCGCTGCGTCCCGGGTAACACAGCACTACCCGCCGTAATCCGTGTGCTGTCCAGTTGCGGTGCGCAGATCCGCACCATCGATGTGCTCCCGCAACCGCAGAAGGACCGTTTGATGATTACGGTCGATACCGACTTCCCCCGCACACAACGGGCGGAGGTCGTCGCCGCGAGACTGTCGGCTCAGGACGAGGTCACCGGGGTGAAGGCCAGAGAGCGCGGAGCGGAGCGCACCCCAGCGTCAGCCCGAGCCGCGTTAGGTCGCGGCGCTCGTGTGGGCGCCCGACGCCCGGCGCGCGGCAGAAGCTGAGGAAGCGCGCTAACGAGGCCGGCCGCTCGAGCGTCCCGGCTGGAGGGCGACGGTCGCGCACGATCAGGTACTTGGACTAAGGGGCGTGAGGAACGGATCGGTGACAACTGATCGTTAGTGCCGGGAGGCGCTGGCGGGGAGGATGTCATCATGCCCGGTCCATACCCCAAGGAGTTCCGCGAGGACGTTGTCGCGGTCGCGCGTCGCCGCGAGAGCGGCGTCACCATCAAACAGAGCGCCACTGACTTCGGCATCAGCGAAGCGACGTTGCAGAACTGGCTCCGCCAGGCCGACGTCGAGGAAGGCAACCGTCCGGGGCAGACCGCGGCGGATGCGGCCGAGGCTCGGGAGTTGAAGAAGCGGATCCGATTGCTCGAGCAGGAGAACGAGGTCTTGCGGCGTGCGGTGGCGTATCTGTCGCAGGCGAACCTGCGCCTCGGTGGCTCCCCAAAATGACGTACCCGCTCGTATCTGAGCTCGCCGACGCGGGGATCCCCGTGACGGTGTGCTCGCAGGCTGGGATCCTCTCGTCCGCGCAACGTCGACGGCGCGGGAAGGGGAAGAAGGCCGGCCCGCCGGTGTTCGACGATCACGTGCAGCGCGTGTTCCGCGCCGACGCGCCAAACCGGCTCTGGCTCACGGATATCACGGAACATTGGACGAGCGAAGCCAAGCTCTACTGCTGCGCGATCAAGGACGTGTTCTCGAACCGAATCGTCGGCTACTCGATCTCGGACCGGATGACCGCGAAGCTCGCCGTCGACGCCGTCCGAAACGCCGTCGCGCGCCGCGGTGACGTCGCCGGATGCATCCTGCACGCCGACAGAGGCAGCCAGTTCCGCAGCCGGGCGATGGCCCGAGAACTTCGCCGTCACGACATGGTCGGATCCATGGGCCGCGTCGGCGCGGCCGGGGACAACGCGGCGATGGAGAGCTTCTGGTCGCTCCTTCAAACGAACGTCCTCAACCAGCAGCGCTGGGCCACACGGCAGGAGCTGCGACTCGCGATCGTGGTCTGGATCGAGCGGAAGTACCACCGCCAGCGCGCCCAGGACACCCTCGGCGGCTTGACGCCCATCGAGTCCGAAGCCAAGCTAGCCGAGCCGCTAACACTCGCGGCCTAAACCCAACCTGTCACCAGTTCGTTCCTCACGCCCTCAATATCCGCAGAACCAGGTACATCACGGCGCCACGTACCACGGACTCCACGACGGGCACCTCCGAGGAGAACAGCTGGTGGGAGGACTATGGCGCTCTCGCGAACTTCTGGGTGCGCACCTCGCGCCTGGCCACCGGTATCGACGCGCGGCTTCTGGCCGCCATCCAGTCGTGGTTCGCGGAGCACCCGCGCCTCGGGCGGACCCTGTTCGTGACGAACGAAGAAGTGCGGCAGCAGGTGGAGCTGTTCGAGGAGTCCGGTCTTCGACTTCGATTCCGCATCGAGCGCGACATCTACTCGGGGGCGTACCTCGCGTACGACGAGGCGGACCGCACCGGGCCCTAGTCAGCCGGCAGTCACACGGCGACGAACGCAGCGACGCGCGCGAGCGCCTCCGGCTGCAGGCGGTAGTACGCCCAGGTCCCCCGCTTGGTGCGAGAGAGGAAGCCCGCTTCGGTCAGCACCTTGAGGTGGTGCGAGACGGTGGGCTGCGACAGCCCCACGGGCTCGATGAGGTCGCACACGCACGCCTCCTGTCCCTCGGACGACGCGACGATCGACAGGAGCCGCAGGCGGGCGGGGTCGGCGAGCGCCTTGAGCGTCGTGGCGAGCTGCTCCGCCTCGGCCTGGCCGATGGGCTCCTTCGTGAGCGGGGCACAGCAGGCGGCGCCGCTGGAGATGTCAGTCACGTCGAGGAGCGAGGTCATACATCGATGATAATCGATATTGACAGGAATCGATAGATGCGCACATACTCAACATCGACGCTCATCGATACAACCGGAGGCACCCCGTGACCCTCGTCGACCTGACACCACGCGCGACCCGATCCGACCGCCTCGCGACGCTGCCCGTGATCATCATCGGCGCCGGCCCGATCGGTCTCGCTGCCGCGGCCAACCTGGCTGACCGCGGCATCGACTTCGTCGTGCTGGAGGCCGGGCGCGAGTCTGCGGCCGCTATCCGCCAGTGGGGTCACACGCGACTGTTCTCCCCGTGGCGCCACCTCATCGACCCGGCGTCGCGACGGCTGCTCGACGCAGCCGGATGGACCGCACCGCGCGACGAGAGCGTCGCCCCGACCGGCGCCGAGCTCGTCCACGACTACCTTGCCCCGCTCGCCGCACTGGATGCCGTTCGCCCGCACGTCCAGTACGGCATGCGAGTGGTCGCGGTATCGCGCGAAGGCATGGACCGCACACGCACGGCCGGTCGGCCGGAGACGCCCTTCCTCGTCCGGGTTCGCACCTCGGACGACGGTGTCGAAGAACTGACGGGGCGCGCCGTCATCGACGCGTCCGGCACGTACAGCACCCCGAACCCGCTCGGCTCGTCGGGACTCCGGCCCCTGGGCGCCGCAGATGCCGATGAGTTCGTCTGGCACGCCCTTCCCGACGTCCTGGGCGCCGACCGCCCGCACTTCGCCGGGCGGCACACGACCGTCGTCGGCGCCGGACACTCAGCCGCCAACACGCTCATCGCCCTGGCTAGGCTCGCCGACGAAGCTCCCGGCACGCGCGTGACGTGGCTCATCCGCAACGCCTCGGCGGTGCGCGTGTCGTCCTCTGCAGACGATGAGTCGCTGACCGCGCAAGGCTCGGATCCCGCGTCGACCAGCTCGTCGACCGCGGCGCCGTGACGAAGATCGACTCGTACGAGATCTCCGGAGTCGCCCGCCACGGCGACGGAGTCCGCCTCACCGGGCGACGTCGCGGAGAGCCGGCGACTCACGACACCGATCTCGTCGTGAACGCGACCGGGTTCCGCCCCGATCTCGATATGCTGCGCGAGATCCGCCTGGGCCTCGACGACATCGTGGAGGCCCCGGTGAGGCTCGCCCCGCTCATCGACCCGAACCTGCACTCGTGCGGCACGGTGCCGCCGCACGGATTCGACGAGCTCCGGCATCCGGAGCCCGGGTTCTTCATCGTCGGGATGAAGTCGTACGGACGCGCGCCCACATTCCTGCTCGCGACCGGGTACGAACAGGTCCGGTCGGTCACCGCCTGGATCGCCGGAGACATGCCCGCCGCCACGCGCGTGCAGCTGACCCTGCCCGCCACCGGCGTCTGCTCGACCGACCTCGGGGGAGGATCCTGCTGCTCATGATCTCCATCCGACCCCTCACTGCCGCCGACTGGCCGCAGGTGGAGGCGATCTTCGCCGCCGGTGTCGCCGCAGGCGAGGCCACCTTCGAGAGCGCCACGCCCACGTGGGAGGCGTTCGACGCGGGCAAGGTGCCCGAGGCACGACTCGTCGCGGTCGACGACGACGGCACGGTGGCCGGCTGGATCGCGGCTTCCCGCGTGTCATCGCGAGACGTGTACCGCGGCGTCATCGAGCACTCCGTCTACATCGCGCCCGAGCAGCAGGGCCGCGGCATCGGGCGGGCGCTGCTCGACGCGTTCATCGAGGCGGCCGAGGACGCCGGATACTGGACGATTCAGGCGAGCGTCTTCCCCGAGAACACTGCGAGCCTCCAACTTCACACGCAGGCAGGCTTCCGCGTGATCGGCACGCGCGAGCGCATCGCACGTTCGCAACGCGGCCCGCACGCCGGACAATGGCGTGACACGATCCTCATCGAACGCCGATCGACACGCAATGGAACCGGAGACACCCCATGACCACCCCGACCGTGCTGTTCGTCTGCGTTCACAACGCCGGCCGCTCGCAGATGGCAGCCGGATTCCTGCGGGGGCTCGCGGGCGATCGCGTCCGCGTTCTCTCCGCAGGCTCCGAACCGAAAGACCAGCTCAACCCCGTCGCGGTCGAGGCGATGCGCGAGGTCGGCATCGATATCGCCGGCAATGCGCCCACGGTCCTGACCGTCGAGGCCGTCAGAGAATCGGACGTCGTCATCACGATGGGCTGCGGCGACGCGTGCCCCGTCTTCCCCGGCAAGCGCTACGAGGACTGGGAGCTCGACGACCCGGCCGGTCAGCCGATCGAGGTGGTCCGCGGCATCCGCGATGAGATCCGCGCGCGCGTCGACGGCCTGATCGCGCAGCTCAGCGATCGGCAGGCGACCTGAGCGGACGCCCCCGACGCTCACTGGCCCGAATCGCCGCTGAGTGCGCCCCGATGTCCATGAACGGGGGTAGGTTCTTGCACGCAGAACGAAGGTGAGAGCCGGCGAGTCCGGCCGACACCGTCAGCTGAACCCGCAGCTTCGGACAGGAGTCCTGATGTTCTCCACCGTTCTCGCCCTGGGCGACACCGATATCAGCCTGGCTCACGGCATCGCGACCAACGCGGCGGGCGCCGGCACGGGCGCGGATGCCGATTCGCCCGCACGAGCGATCATCGTGTTCGCCGACCTGCGCGACCTGTCTCGCCACGACATCAAGGAGCGCCTCCGGTCGTTCTCGGCGCTCGCTCTCGCTGAGACCCGCCGTCGCCCCCGCATTCGCCACGTCGTGTTCGCCGTCATGCTCCCGCTGCGGCGCGCGTCGATGTTCGACCGGGTGGCGTCTGCCCTCGGCACCCGCCTGCATGCCGACCTCGAGCGCGAGCGCGGCCGCGACGTCGAGGTGACGTTCCTCGACGTGAGTCACTGCAATGACGCTCCCCTGCTCACCGAGCGGCTGCTGGCCCGCTCGAGCGACCCGACGGGGCGCAACGGCGTCGTCGTGCTCGACTGGGACGACATCCGCGACCACACCATCGCTCACGCCGCTCGCATCGAATACCTCTGAGCGCGCCGATGGGACCGACCGTGATCGAGCGCGACTGCGTCATCGCAGGGGGCGGGCCGGCGGGCATGGTGCTGGGGTATCTGCTGGCCCGCGCAGGGCTGCGGGTGTCGGTGCTCGAGAAGCACGCCGACTTCCTGCGCGACTTCCGCGGCGACACGATCCACCCCTCCACCGTGCGACTGCTGCGCGAACTGGGACTCGGCGAGGCGTTCCTCGAGCTGCCGCTTTCGCGGGTTGGATCCCTGGACGCGTCGATCGATGGGGTGCGGTTCACCGTGGCCGACTTCACGACACTCCCCGAGCCCGACGACTTCCTCGTGTTCGCGCCGCAGTGGGACTTCCTCAACTTCCTCGCCGCCGAGGGCGCGAAGCTCGACGGCTTCGACCTTCACCTGAGCACCGCGGCCGAAGATCTCCTGGTCGAACAGGGCCGCGTCGCGGGGGTGCTCGCGCGCACCGGCGATGAGCTCCTCGAGATCCGGGCGCGACTGACGGTCGCCGCCGACGGACGCTCCTCGGCGCTGCGCCGGCGCGCAGGGCTGCGCCCGATCGAGTTCGGGGCCCCTCTCGATGTGCTCTGGTTCCACCTGCCGAAGCCGCAGGCCGCCCCACCGCCCACCCTCGCCTACGTGTCGCGGAACGGCGTGCTGCTGACGCTCGACCGCGGCACCTACTATCAGGCGGGCATGATCATCCCGAAGGGCTCGTTCGACCAGCTGCAGCAGGCGGGGCTTCCCGCGTTCCGAGCCCGTATCGCCGGCTCGGCCTCTCACGTCGTCGAGGCTGCGGAGTCGATCCAGAGCTGGGACCAGGTCAAGCTGCTGTCGGTGCAGCTCAACCGGCTCGACACGTGGCATCGTCCCGGCTTCATCGCGATCGGCGACGCGGCCCACGCGATGTCGCCCATGTTCGGCGTCGGCGTGAACTACGCGTTCCAGGATGCCGTTGCCCTCGCCAACGCGATCCACGCCCCGCTGGCGCGCGGCGAAGCACCCGATGACGTGCTCGCGACAGTGCAGGAGCGCCGGCAGCGTCCCGTGAAGAAGATGCAGCGCCTTCAGCGGATCTCGCACCGTGGTGTCATCCGCGCCGCGACAGCGAAGGGCGCTCGGGCCGTGCCCCGCCCCGTGACGTGGCTGCTGCACCGCTTCTCACCCCGCATCCGCCGCTTCATGGCGCAGTTCATCGGATTCGGCTACCTGCCGGAGCGCTCCGCGATTCGCTGAGGCGCATCGGGCGCCGCCCGCGATGCCACGGGGAATCGCGGTCTTCCGCGGCGCACTGCCCCGCCTCTAGAGTTCATGAGGAATCTCTCATGGACGAGCGAGACAGGAGGCCGCGCCCTTGGCACGTCGCATCCGAGTCGCCGGCGTGCCGGCGGATTTCCGAGTGCCCAGAGGGTGGCCCACGCCCACCGACCGATGGATCCGCGCGAACGCGTTCTGGGTGCCGCCGGTCGACTGGACCCCGCTTCCCGAGGTGCCCCCGGCCCCGCACCGGTGGACCTTCTGGACGCCCAACCCGCTGTGGAACACGACGCGCGCGCATGTCTACAGCTCGCTCCGCGTGTGGACGTGGGTGGGGGTCGCGGGCTTCGTCCTCGGTGTGCTCACCCGCGTGTGGGCATTCGCTGGAGATCCGCCCCGCGAGATGCTCACAGCGGCAGGGCTCGTGACGTTCGCACTGCTGGCGACGAGCCTCATCGGCTACGCCGCCGGCCACCGCCGGATCACGCAGCGCGCGCTCGCCCAGCACGCCGTGGCTGCCACGGAAGGCCGCACGCAGCGCCTGACCCGCGAATACCAGCGCTACCTCCTGGACATCCAATGACGCTCGACGAAGCTCGCGGATGCCTCGGACTCACCCGTGGAGCGACCGTGGAGCAGATCCAGGAGGCATTTCGCGTGCGCGCGCGGCAGGTGCACCCCGACCGGCACCCCCACGCGACCGAGAGCGAACGCCACGCCATGGCGGTGGAGTTCGATCGCGCCCGTCGCGCACGGGACGCCCTTGTCCAGTGGGCGACGCACGAGGCCGGCTCCTCGACGACACCCACCGCCGCACCGCCGCAGCCCGAGGACGCTCCGGGGCCCGCCGCGGCACCGCCGTCGGACGCCCGGCATCCGGAACCCGAACCGGAGCCGCGTCCGCGCGCCCGGCCCCGCACGAGCGAGACGCGCACCACCGCTCCTCCCCCGCCGCCGGAGCGCGTGACCATGCGATTCGACGAGTTCGTCGCGTTCACCGACGCCGCCGGCTTCAGCGTCGGCAAGCGCTCCGGCCGCTACATCGACTGGGCGCGCATCATCGCGTGGTCGACAGTCGGCGCGCTTGCGGCATCCGTCGCGGTCGGCGTGGTCCTCGCCTCGCAGGGCGCGCTCATCGCCTGAACGGCCGGCATAACGAAGATCGCCCCGGGGCCGAAGCCTCGGGGCGATCGTTCATGCGGATTCGGTCTCTGTCTCCGGATCCTCTTTCGAGTTCCTTCGTCTCCGTTTTCCTTCGCACGACCTAAAATACTCATCGCGGATCGGGCGTCAAGATGTCCACCGAAAGTCACCTCTGGTTCACATTGAAGGTGAATGTCGGATGCCGCAGCGTGCTTCACAGGAGCTGAATCATCCTTGAGACGTACGCCCATCCTCCGCGATCACTCCAGCGGCCGACGCGGCATCCGGCACCGCCTTCGTAGCTTCGAAGCATGACCACAGCGAGCCTGCCCCGAGTGTCTCTCCCGGCCCCCTCGAAGGGCCGTGCCCGTCCGTCTCGCCCGCCCCGCGCGGCTCGCGCCGCGACGTCGCGCCCTGCCTCGGCGCCGTCGGCCGCGACCGCCGCCGTGCTGTCGATCCTCGGCAGCATCGTCGCGATCGGGCTCGCAGCGCTCGCCCTGCTGGTCGTGCCGCTCGCGGCCGTCATCGTGTTCGGGCCGACGCTGCTCGAGCTGCTCTGACCCGCACGCCCCACAGACGCGACCTCAGCGCTCACCGCCCACGAGCTTGAGACCGACGACGCAGCCGACGAGCCCCAGGATGAGCAGCGTCTTGACGAGGGAGAAGTCCTCGTCGCCGGTGGCCATCGCCCACGCGACGGTGATCGATGCGCCGATGCCGACCCACACGGCATACGCGGTGCCCGTGGAGATGTCACGCATGGCCCAGGCGAGCCCGCCCATGCTGGCGACGAGCGCGACGCCGAACACGACAGTCGGCCACAGCTTCGTGAAGCCCTCGGACTTGCCGAGCGCTGTCGCCCACACGGCTTCGAGCACGCCGGAGAGGATGAGGATGACCCACGACACGATCTGCTCCTTGGCCAGTCTTGTCGCTCACCGGGTACTGAACCGTCGTCCGGAGACCCTGTCGGGATCCGGTTCCCACTCTATCGTCGGCGGCTGGGCAGGCCCTGGGCAGTCGACGCGACGTCGGGTCAGGGAGTGACGAGGAAGAGTCCGTCGAGCAGGCCGGGGTTGTGCGCGTGCACGAGCACACCGAAAACGACGGCGTCGAACAGCAGGTGCACCGTCACGACATAGCCGAGCGAGTGCGTGCGGATAAAGATGACCGCCTGCAGAAGCGCGAACGGGATCGTCAGCACGGGCCCCCATGCCTGGTAGCCGAGCTCCCACAGGAACGACACGAACACGATGGCCTGCAGCAGGTTTGCCGTGACATCTGCGAAGTGGCGGCGCAGCAGCGCGAAGCACGTGCAGATGAAGAACAGCTCGTCCCAGATGCCCACGGCGCCGACGCCCACGAACAGTCGCGCGATGAGGTCAGGGGTGTCGACGACGGGCCAGTTGAGGTAGACGCCCGAGGTGATGAAGTAGAACGGCAGGATCAGCCAGCCGAGCACGAGGACCGCTGCCAACCACGCCCACTGCCACGCCTTCCAGCGCGTGCCGCCGCGCCAGGGGAAGGAGATCGCGCGGTCGCGATACACCCAGCGCGACACGACGTACGGCACGACCACCGCTCCGCCGAGAGCGAGAGCGAAGCGCACCATCGCGAGGTCGTCGAGCTCGGCCTTGAGCGCGATGGAACTGACGATGAGGAGCCCGATCGCGATGAGCGACAGGTCGCGCGTGAGGGAGGGTCCGGATGCCGTGACCTGCCGGCCTTCGCTCGCCAGCGCGAGTGCGAGTCCCGCGGCGAGGAGTGCCCACCCGAGCCACTGCTGCTGCACGACGAAGAAGGCGGGAGCCGCCAGGCACACCAGCAGTGCCGGCACGATGCTCGTGCTGAGGAGGGGGCGGGGCGCGACGTCGCTGTGCATGCGTCAGCCGTCCGCCAGCGGGTTGTCGATCTCGTCGCGAGGCATGCGGGCGATCGCGAGCACGGCGAATGACACGACGAACGGCACGACGCCGGCGACGATGAAGATGGCCGTGAGCGAGACGACCTGCGCGACGGGACCGGCGAGCGCCATCGACACCGGCATGAGTGCGAGCGACACGAAGAAGTCGAGACTCGAGATGCGGCCGAGCATGTGGCGCGGCACCCGCCGCTGCAAGAGCGTGCCCCAGATCACGTTGCCGTAGCTGAAGCCGAATCCTGCGAGGGCGCACGACACCGCCATCACGATGTACGAGTCGGTCAGGCCGACCGCGATGTATGGGAGCGTGCTGAAACCCCACACGAGGGTCATGGCGGTGAGGTAGCGCCGCGGCAGCGGGAAGGACGAGACGAACAGCGACCCGACGACACCGCCCCCGCCGAAGAACGCGAGCAGGAATCCGAACAGCCTCGGATCGTCGCCGAAGCGCTCCGCGGTGAGGAAGGGCAGGAGGACCGTCTCAGGTCCGACCGTGAACAGCACCCACAGGGTGGCGAAGAGCAGCGTCCACAGCAGCCACGGGGTGCGAACCGTGAAGGAGACGGCTTCGAAGAGGTCGCGCACCACGCCGCGAGCCCCCGCTTCGGCGGACCCGGAGTCGTCGGCGGCGGCTCCGGGCTCCCGGCGCAGGACCAGCAGCACGATGAGAGCCAGGGAGTGTGCCACGAGCACAGCGACGGCCGCCTGGGCGGGAATGAGGGCGGCCAGCAGCAGACCCGCGGCCGCAGGCCCCGCCGCCTGCTGAAGGGCCGGCCGGATGGCGCTTTCGAGGCCGTTCGCGGCCAGCAGCTGCTCCGCCGGGAGGATCCGGGGAAGGATGGCGCTGTAGGCGGGGAAGAAGAAGCCGGCGCCCGCGCCCAGCAGCAGCGACACGATCGTCAGCTGCGGGAGGGTCAGCGCGTCGAACCACCCTGCCACCACGACTGACCCGATCGCGAGGACGTTGATCGTCTCGACCGCCCGCAGGATGGCGCGGCGCGACACTCTGTCGGCGGCGATTCCCCCGGGGATCGCACAGGCGAGGAGCCCGACGGCGTTCGCGGAGGCCACGAGCGACAGGGCGACCGGATCGCCGCCGGTCTCGATGACGGCGTAGACCATGACCACGGCCCACATTCCGGCCGCGAACACCGACAGCACGACCGCCGAGAACAGCAGTCGGAAATCGCGATGGGCGAGCGGGCGCACGGCCCGCCAGCGGTCGCGCTCCGTCACAGCGGTCATGAGCGGGGCCGGCGGCGGTAGACGAGATCGCGGATCTCGCGGCCCTTCGCGATGCCCTTGCGCTCGAACGCGGTCATGACCCGTCCCTCGTAGCGCGGCGCCCACTCCCCCTCGAAGTGGGCGTCGAAATCAGCGGCATCCGCCATGACCTCGCGCATCTGCAGCGCGTAGTCCTCCCAGTCGGTGGCCAGGCGCAGCAGTCCCCCGTCACGCAGCGCGCGGGCGGCGATCGGCGGAAACGCCGGGGCGACCAGGCGGCGCTTGGTGTGCTTCTTCTTGTGCCACGGGTCGGGGAAGAAGATCCACAGCTGATCGACGGATGCCTCGGGGAGCAGGTGCTCAAGGACCTCCGGCGCGTTCGCCTCGACGAGGCGCAGGTTGGTCGCACCGGCACGATCGGCATCCAGCATCGTGCGAGCAAGACCGGCGCGGAACACCTCGACGGCGAGGAAGTCGCGCTCGGGATGCTCCGCCGCGGCGTGCACGATCGCATGTCCCTGGCCCGAGCCGATCTCGACCGTGAGGGGCGCTGTGCGGCCGTACACCTCAGCGGGCGAGATCTCCGACCCCGGCAGCACGCTCGTGGCGGCCGCGTCTCGCTTCACCGGCAGCAGGTAACGGGGCGCGAGCTCCTCCCACCCGCGTTCCTGCGCCTCACTCATGCGCCCGCTGCGACGCACGAACGAGACGGGCTTCTCGCGGAATCGGCGCTCGACAGGGGGCGGGGCGTCAGTCACCCTTCCAGGCTACCGATCCCCCGTCGCCGGAACCGTCACGATCGTGGCGTCCGAGCGGGATGCGGCGGCTGTCGGTGCCGATGGCGCATCAGCCGACGGTGACGAAGTCGATCAGCTCCTCGACGCGGCCGAGCAGCGCGGGGTCGAGGTCGCGATAGCTGCGCACGGCGCCCAGGATGCGCTGCCAGTTGCGCGCCAGGTCGGCAGGCGTCTCCGCGGGCCAGCCGAGTGCGCGGCTCACCCCGACCTTCCACTCGACGCCGCGCGGCACGTCGGGCCATGCGGCGATGCCGAGTGCCCGCGGCGTGACGCACTGCCACACATCGACGTGCGGGTGCCCCACGATCCGGACGAAGCGGCCGTGCGGTCCGCGCGACACGGCATCCGCGATCCGGGTCTCCTTAGAGCCGGGCACGAGATGGTCGACGAGCACGCCGTAGCGTCGCTGGGCCGAGGGCGGGTCTTCGCGCAGCACCGCGTCGAGCAGGTCGACGCCCTGCAGGAACTCGACCACGACGCCCTCTGCGCGCAGGTCGTCGCCCCACACCTTCTCGACCAGCTCCGCGTCGTGCTTGCCCTCGACGAGGATGCGCGACGCACGGGCGACGCGCGCGCGAGTCTCCGGTGCGGCGAAAGAACCGGATGCCGTGCGCACCCGCCCCGCGGGGGCCTTGGGCTTCGGCACGACGAGTTCGACCGCGGCGCCGTCGACCAGGAACCCCCCGCCGAGCGGAAACAGCCGACGGCGCCCATGACGGTCCTCGAGCTCGACGAGGCCCGGCTGCAGCCCTACGACAGCGCCGCAGAAGCCGTCGGCGGCGACCTCGACGACGATGTCGCGCTCGGCCTCCACCTTCGGCACCGCCTTGCGTCCGACGTCGCGCCACCCGGGCGCGAGCACGTCGCTTCCGTACCTGTCGTCCATCTGTGCCTCCGAAGGCGCGAGCCTAATCGCCGCCCGGCCCATGCCGAGGGAGCGACGCGCATCGCCGTCCGCTTCCCGCCGGCCGCGCCGCTGCGACGCGCTCGCTACCGGGCATGCGCGCCGGGGAATAGACTCGCAGAGGGGGCGGGCTGCTGCACCCGGACGAGGAGGACCATCGATGCGATCGCGCTGGGCGCTGGCGCTCACGGCAGCTTTCTCGATCGTGATCGGAGGTGCTGTCTCCGCGTCGGCGACCGATCCCGTGTCGCTGGGCAGCGGACGCGTGCTCGACGAGGCCGGCGTGCTGAGCGCCGCCGACGAGCGGGCGATCCAGGAGCGCTCCGAGCAGCTCACCGAGTCGTCCGGCGTCGACCTGTGGGTCGTGTTCGTCGATGAATTCTCCGACCCCGCCAGCGCTGAGGAGTGGGCCAACGACACCGCCGAGCTCAACAACCTCGGCCCCCAGCAGTACCTCCTCGCCGTCGCGACTGAAGGCCGCGCCTACTACCTCTCCGGCGACTCCCAGGGCCCCGTGTCCGAGCAGCAGCTGCTGGACATCGAGAACGATCGCGTCCTCCCCGAGCTGCGTGACGGCGACTGGGCCGCCGCCGCGATCGCCGCCGCCGACGGCCTCGCCGACGCGACGGGCGGCGGGGGCGGCATCGGCGGCATCCTGTTCGTCGTCCTGCTCATCGTGGTCGCCGGCGCGATCGTGTGGCTCGTCATCCGGGCTCGCCGCAAAGGCCGCGCATCGGCGGACGCGGGCCCCGGCGACACCGCGCAGCTGTCGCTCGAAGAGCTGTCGCGCCGAGCCGCGTCCGCGCTCGTGCAGACCGACGACGCGATCAAGACGAGTGAGCAGGAGCTCGGGTTCGCTCGGGCGCAGTTCGGGGATGCCGCGACCGTCGAGTTCGAGAACGCGCTCGCGCAGGCCAAGACCGACCTCGACCAGGCGTTCGCGCTCAAGCAGCAGCTCGACGACTCCACGCCCGACGCCGAGCAGGAGAAGCGCGCGTGGAACGCCGAGATCATCGAGCTGTGCGAGCACGCGAACAGCGAGCTCGACGCCAAGGCCGAAGCCTTCGATGAGCTTCGCCAGCTCGAACAGAACGCCCCCGAAGCCCTCACCCGTGTGCAGGCGGAGCGGACCGCCGTCGTGCCCGTCGTCGATGCCGCGGCCGCGAAGCTCTCGGACCTCCAGGCGTCGTACGCCGGCGAGGAGCTCGTCACGATCGCCGACAACGTTCCCCAGGCCCAGCAGCGTCTCGCGTTCGCCGAGGAGCAGCTCGCCGCCGCAGAAGCGGCCGTCGGCGACGGCGACGGCGCTCGCGCGGCGGTCGGCATCCGCGCCGCCGAAGAGGCGACCGCCCAGGCGCGTCTGCTGGCCGATGCCATCGCCAAGCTCGGCGACGATCTGGCGACAGCCGAACGCGACGCGGCGGCCCTCATCGACGACCTCGAGAAGGACATCGCGACCGCCGGCGCCCTCCCCGACGCCGACGGACGCGTCGCCGGCGTCGTGGCGGCGACCCGGCAGCGGGTCGAATCCGCACGCCCGCTGCTGACAGGAACGGCCAAGCGGCCGCTGCAGGCGCTCGACTCGCTCGAGAAGGCGAACGCGGAGATCGACGCCGCGCTGGCCGCCGTCCGCGACGCGCAGGAGAAGAAGCAGCGCGCTGCCGCCCAGCTGCAGCAGCTGCTCAGTCACGCGCAGGCGCAGGTCTCGGCGGCCGAGGACTACATCACGTCGCGTCGAGGCGCCGTCGGCGCCACGGCCCGCACGCGTCTCGCCGAGGCGGGCGCGTCGATCGTGCAGGCCCGCCAGCTCGCCGCGGCCGATCCCGTGCAGGCCGTCGCCATCGCCCAGCGCGCCAACGAACTGGCCGCCCAGGCGATTCAGCTCGCGCAGAACGACGTCGGCGCCTTCGGCGGAGGCGGCTCGTTCGGAGGCGGCGGCGGAGGCGGCGACCTCATGGGTGCCGTGCTCGGCGGCATCGTGATCAACTCGATGCTCGGCGGCGGAGGCGGCTCCAGCCGCACACGGCGCGGCGGCGGCGGAATGCCGTCACTGCGCACAGGCGGCGGCCGCGGGGGCATGAGCTCCGGCAGCTTCGGCGGAGGCGGCACCCGGTCGCGCCGCGGAGGAGGACGATTCTGACCCGCCGCATCCCCCACCGGACGAATCCCAGACGCTCCACTCAGAACAAGACCTCCCGCTAGGAAAGGAAAACCGATGGCAAAGCAGTCCATCTTCGGCCGCATCTCGACCCTCGTGAAGGCGAACATCAACGCTCTCATCGACGCCGCCGAAGATCCCGAGAAGATGCTCGACCAGCTGGTGCGCGATTTCACCAACAACATCGCCGAGGCCGAGTCGGCCATCGCGGAGACGATCGGCAACCTGCGCCTGCTGGAGCGCGACCACGCCGAAGACGTGAAGGCCGCCGCCGAGTGGGGCAACAAGGCCCTCGCCGCCAGCCGCAAGGCCGACGAGCTGCGCGCGACCGGCAACACCGCCGACGCCGACAAGTTCGACAACCTCGCCAAGATCGCCCTGCAGCGACAGATCAGCGAAGAGAACGAAGCCGCCGCACTCGCGCCGTCGATCGCGGCGCAGACCGAGGTCGTCGACAAGCTCAAGGACGGCCTCAACGGCATGAAGCAGAAGCTCGAGCAGCTCAAGTCGAAGCGCGCCGAGCTGCTCGCCCGCGCCAAGACCGCGGAAGCCCAGAACAAGGTGCACGACGCCGTCAAGTCGATCGACGTGCTCGACCCGACGAGCGAGCTGGGCCGCTTCGAAGACAAGGTGCGCCGCCAGGAGGCCCTCGCGGCCGGCAAGGCGGAGATCGCTGCCTCGTCGATCGACGCGCAGTTCAACGAGCTGGAGGACGTCGGCGAGCTGACCGAGGTCGAGGCGCGCCTCGCCGCCCTCAAGTCGGGCGGCGGCGCCGCGGCGATCGAGCAGTAAGCCTGAGCGCACGGTCGTTGCCCGTGCACGAGCATCGTCAGCGCCGGGCGCCTTCGCAGGCCCCGGCGCTGACGCGTCTCCGTTCTCCCGACGAGAGGATCATGGGGCCATGACGCGCTTCCTGGTGGTTCCGCAATGGCAGGGCTCGCCCGCGGCGCGGGCGATGCTGCTGGTCGACGGAGCCGAGGCGATCGCGGGCGACCTCCCGCGCGCGTCGTGCACGGTCGTCGACGTGCCGGTCGAGGCGGGTGAGTCGCTCGACACCGGCATACGTCGTCTCAGCGCGCTGCAGCGGGTGAGCGAGCGGATGCGGGAGGCGCTCGCGGCATCCGACGAGGTCGCCCTCGTCGTCGGCGGAGACTGCGGTGTCGCCGTGCCCGCGATCTCGCACGCAGCCACGCACCACGATGACCTCGCGGTCGTGTGGTTCGACGCCCACGCCGACCACCACTCGCCCGAGACCTCGGCGTCGGGCGCCTTCGCGGGGATGGCGCTCGGGTCGGTGTGGCGCGACACTTCGCTCGCACCCGCCGCCGTCGCCCCCGAGCGCGTCGTGCTCGCCGGTGCCCGCGAGTTCGATCCCGCCGAGCGCGAGACGCTCGACTCCTCCCCCGTGACCGAGCTCACGGTCGACGCGCTGGCGGACGTCGCAGCGGTCGCCGACGCCGTCGAGCGCACGGGCGCCTCGGCCGTCTACATCCACGTCGACCTCGACGTGCTCGACCCCGCCGTGATCTCGGGCGTCTCGCTTCCGCTTCCGTTCGGTCTCACGCTCGAGCAGCTCACGGGCGCGATCCGCGAGCTGCGCCGTCGGGTGCCGCTCGCCGGCTCCTCGATCGCCGGCTTCGCCCCGCCGACGCCCGCCGCCGCGGTCGACGACCTCGGCGCCATCCTGCGGGTCATTGGGGCGCTCGCGTGATCGCCCGCCCGCCGGCGGGCTGGCAGCAGCGGGCAGAGGCAGAGGTCGCACGCGGCGAGCGCATCGACCGCTGGATCCCCTCCCTGCTTCTCGACTCGCCCGTGAGCCTCGTCGGCTACTGGTGGGGCACGACGGTCGGCTGGCTGTGGGGCATGCTGTGGTCGACGGGACGCGTCGAGAAGCGCGGAGGTCTCTGGGTCTTCACCGGCATGCCGTCGTGGACGTACGGACGTGGCGGCGTGTGCGTGGGCGGATGCTTCCTCACCGGCACGGCGCCCGTGACCGACGCCCTGCTCCGGCACGAAGCAGAGCACTCCCGGCAATGGCGGCGCTACGGCTTCCTGATGCCCGTGCTCTACCTGCTGGCGGGGCGGAACCCGCTCACGAACAGGTTCGAGATCCTCGCCGGGCTCGAAGACGGCAACTACGTCCCGCGTCGCGCGCGCTGAGGCTCAGCGGTCGATTGAGCGGGCGGATCAGCGGTCGACGGAGAGGCCGAAGCGGGCCGGGACGTGGATGGCCGACGCCTCGAAGCCGAGCCTCTCGGTGAGGTGGTCGACGATGTCGGCCGTGCCGAGGAAGCCGCCGAGCAGGTGAACCCGCGTCTGAGCGGACTCATCGCAGAGCATCTCGTCAGCCCACGCGCGGACAGCACGAGAGAGCGCCTGGCCCGGAGCGCAGGCGCGGCACGTGCCGGGGTCGCCGGTGCGGCGAGAGCGGTCGAGCCACGTGAGGGTCATGCGGGCGGGAACGGCGATGTCGCTGATCCATGTGGCATCCGGGACCTCGATGAAGACGCGCCCCGTGGAGCACAGCGGCAGCGTGGCGAGCAGGGTCTCGAGCTCGGTGAGCGAGTGCTCGTCGGCCGTGATGAGGTGCTGAACGCGCGCGTGCTTGGCGGCTCGGCGAGAGCGAGCGCGGTGTTCGGCGTGCATCGTGGTCATGACACCTCCACTATACGTGAAGATAGGCTTGCCTAACCTCAGAAGGTCGAATCGCCTCCGGGGACGATCAGCACACGTCGCAGCTCGCGCAGCTCGTCATCGTGCAGGCCCTGATGGCGGAGGAATTCGACGGGAGCCCCGTACTGCTCGCGGAGCTCGTCCAGCAGCCCCTTCATGACGGGCGCGGGCGAGCGCGTCGCGAGGTCGGCCAGGTTCCGCGACTCCGGGTGCATTCGGCGCAGATATGCGAGCACGCGCTCGTTGCGCTCGGCAGGCAGCGACGCCTCAGTGCGGGCGTAGTCGGCGAGGATCGCCTCCTCCTCCACTCCCGCCGCGGCGAGCGTGAGTGCGACGACCACGCCCGTGCGGTCCTTGCCGACCGTGCAGTGCACGAGCACGGGCGGCCCCGTGATGACATGCCGGACGACGTCGACGAGCGACGCCCCCGAGGCCTCGATGAGCGAGCGGTACAGCTCGTCGAGCGTGACGTCGGACTCGAAGAAGGATGCCAGGGAGCCGGCGAACAGCGGCACCCGCTGGAGAGTGATCGGCAGGTCGCCGAGGGCCGTGGGCTCGTAGGCGACTTCGGCGTCCTCACGCAGGTCGACGATGCTGCGCACCCCGAGCGCACGAAGCGCCTCTCGCCCGTCGTCTTTCACGCGCGCGAGGTTGCCCGAGCGGAACAGCACCCCGTGCCGGGTCGCGCCGCCGACGGCGGGAAGACCCCCGACGTCGCGGAAGTTCAGAGCGCCGGGGACCTCAGCCATCGGCCTCGGCGGCGGCCGCACGGCGCGGCGGCACGGCGTACTTTCCGGCGATCGCGATGCGGTTGAACGCGTTGATCGACACGAGCAGCCAGCTGAGCGCGACGTACTCCTGCTCCGAGAGGACGCCTCCGACGCGGTCATACACGTCGTCGGGGATGCCGTCTTCGTGGATGTAGACGTAGCACTCGGTGAGTTCGAGAGCCGCGCGCTCCCGCGCTGTGAAGACGCCCGACTCGCGCCATGCCTGCAGCTGCGCGATCTCATCGGCGGTGACGTTCGCCGTGACCGCGCGATCCACGTGGATACGGACGCAGTAGGCGCAGCCGTTGAGCTGCGAGGCGTATGTGAGGACGAGCTCTTTGAGCCGGGCGTCGATGCCCGCCTCGGCCGCCAGCTGGCCGACGGTCTGCGAGAAGGACTCGAGGGCGTCGTACGCCGGGCGTGCCGAGCGCGAGAGGTGCACGCGTCGTTCCTGGGTCATGCCGACAGCCTACGGCGACTGCCCCGCGCGGCGGCCGCCCAGTCGTCGCGTCACGGCGCGGGGCGCGGTCGGGTCGCATCCACCGCCTGCGTCTCGGGCAGACTGTAGTCATGCACAACGAGGTCATGCCCGGCGGGCTGCCCGACGACGAGTTCCAGTTCCTGCCGGCCCAGGCCGCGCAGCTCGGCTTCGACGCGCCGCCGCCCGTCACCCGACTGGCATACGCCCTTCCGGACGGCCGCACCGTCAGCGCCCTGCGCTACGGCGACGGCGAGCCGGTCGTCACCTTCCTCCACGGCGCGGGGCTCAACGCCCACACGTGGGACACGACGGTCCTCGCACTGGGTCTCCCCGCCCTCGCGATCGACCTCCCCGGCCATGGCGACTCCTCGTGGCGCGACGACGCCGCATACACCGGCTCGACGCTGGCCGCCGAAGTCGCCCCCGCCCTGGCTGCCTGGACCGACCGGCCGCAGGTGCTCGTCGGCCAGTCGCTCGGCGGGCTGACGGCGGCGGCGCTCGCCGCACGACATCCGGACATCGTGCGCGAGCTCGTCGTCATCGACATCACGCCGGGGATCGACCCCGACGGCAACGCCGCGCAGATCCGAGCCTTCTTCGCCGGACCCACCGATTGGGCCTCCCGCGAGGAGCTCGTCGAGCGTGCACTGTCGTTCGGGCTCGGCGGATCTCCGGAGGCCGCCGCCCGCGGAGTGTTCCTCAACTCCCGTGTGCGCCCCGACGGGCGGGTCGAGTGGAAGCACCACTTCGCGCGCATCGCGAGCGCCCTGGCCGCCGATCCCGAGGCGGCCGCGAAGGCCGACCGGCAGCAGGACGCCGTGCGCAGCGCGCTGTCGGCATCCGGCTGGGACGACCTGGCCGTCGTGCGCGCGCCCATCACGCTCATCCGCGGCGAGCGCGGCTTCGTCACCGAGAAGGATGCCGCGGAGTTCCGTGCCCGCGTGCCGCTGGCCGACGTGATCGACATGCCCGCGGGCCACAACGTGCAGGAAGACGTGCCGGTCGAGCTCGGCCGGCGCATCGCCCATCTGGCGCGGTGACGATTCGCGAACGTTCATGACGCACGATGACCTGGAACTCCCCCGCTGACTCTAGGCTGTAACGCGCACCCGAGTCGGCAGGCCAGTCGCGAGTGACCGAGAAGCCCGGTGACCACGAAGACGCGGCGCCTGCCCCTTGTGAAAGGACCGTCCCCACACATGCTTCGTCGAACCGCTCTCGCCGCCGCCGCTCTGCTGGCATCCGGCGCGCTGCTGCTGTCCGCCTGCTCCGGCGGCGGACAGCCCGCTCCGACGTCGACAGACCTTACGCCCGACCCCGACGCGACGCTCAACGTCCGGCTCGTGCTCGAGCCGTCCAACCTCGACATCCGTGAGACGTCGGGCGCCGCGCTCGATCAGATCCTGATCGACAACGTCTACCAGGGCCTCGTCTCCCGCACTCCCGAGCAGGAGATCGTCCCCGCCCTCGCGAGCGAGTACGACGTCTCCGACGACGGTCTCACCTACACCTTCACGCTCCGTGAGGGCGTGCTCTTCCACGACGGCAGCGAGCTGACGCCGGAAGACGTCGTGTGGTCGATCGGGCAGGTGAAGGACAACGAGTCGTACCGCGACTCCGCCCGCCTTGCGAAGGTGTCCGACATCAGCGCCGACGGCCAGGTCATCACCCTGACCCTCTCGGAGCCCGACTCGACGCTCCTCTGGAACCTCACCGGCCGCGCCGGCCTCATCCTGAAGAAGGGCGACAAGACCGATCGCAAGGTCGACGCCAACGGCACCGGTCCCTTCATGCTCGAGAACTGGAAGCAGGGCGACAGCATCACCTTCGTCCGCAACGAGGACTACTGGGGCGACAAGGCGCAGGTCGCCGAGATCGTGTTCTCCTACATCCCGGACACGCAGGCCGCCCTCAACGCCGCGCTCGCCGGCGACCTCGACGTCGTCACCGGCTTCGACGCGACCCTCAAGGAGCAGATCGAGGCCAACGGCGACTTCGTGCTGAGCCTCGGCGCCTCCACCGACAAGGGCACGCTCGCCTTCAACTCCAAGAGGGCGCCGCTCGACGACGTGCGCGTGCGCCAGGCGATCCGCCAGGCGATCGACAAGGAGTCGATCGTCCAGGCGCTCGGAGCCGGACAGACCATGTACGGGCCGATCCCCGAGCTCGACCCCGGCTACGAAGACCTGTCGGACGTCGCGCCGTTCGACCCCGAGGCCGCCAAGGCCCTCCTCCAGGAGGCCGGCGCCGAAGACCTCACGCTCACGCTGACCCTCTACAACGGCTACGGGACGACGGTGTCGCAGATCCTCGTGTCGAACCTGAACGACGTCGGCATCACGCTCAAGGTCGAGGCCGTCGAGTTCCCGACCTGGCTCAACGACGTGTACATCAATCAGGACTACGACCTGAGCTTCGTCCTCCACACCGAGGCGCGCGACTTCGAGAACTGGGCGAACCCTGCGTACTACTTCACATATGACAATCCCGAGGTGCAGCGCCTGTTCACCGAATCGATCGCCGCGACCGATGAGGAGACGGCGGCCGATCTGCTCTCGCAGGCCGCCCGGATCGTGTCTGAGGACCACGCGGCCGACTGGCTGTACAACGGCGCATCGGTGGTCGCGGTCGGCACGAACGTCGCCGGCATCCCCTCGATCAACGTGAACGAGCGCTTCAACCTCGCCGAAGCGGTCAAGAGCGCGGAGTGATCCGGTACGCACTGACGAGACTGGCCCTGCTGCTGCTCGGCCTGTTCGTCGCCAGTGCGCTGATCTTCCTCACGCTGCGGGTTCTCCCCGGCGATGTCGCGCAGCTCATCGCCGGGGTGAACGCCACGCCGGAGCAGCTCGCCGCCATCCGCGACCGCCTGGGCCTCGACGAGCCGCTCGTCGCGCAGTACGGCGCGTGGCTGGGCGGCATTCTCACGGGCGACCTCGGGACGTCGCAGCTGACAGGCAAGGCGGTCGTGGACGAGCTGCTCGAGAAGGCCGAGGTGACGGTGCCGCTCGGGCTGCTCGCGATGACGTTCGCGATGCTCCTCGCGCTCCCGTTCGGAGTGCTGTCGGCGATGCGCCGCGGCCGCGCCGACGGCACCGCCCTCAACGTCGGCGCGCAGGCATTGGCCGCGGTCCCCGTCGTCTGGGCCGGCATGATGCTCGTGATCGTGTTCGCCGTATGGCTCGGCTGGCTGCCCGCACAGGGCTTCCCGCGCGGCGGCTGGGCCGACCCCGCCGCCGCGCTGCGCTCGCTCCTGCTCCCCGCGCTCACGATCGGCGTCATCGAGGGCGCGATGCTCCTGCGGTTCGTGCGGTCAGCCACCCTGCAGGCCGTCGGGCAGGACTACGTGCGCACGGCCGCAGCCAAGGGACTCACCCGCACCCAGGCGCTCCTGCGGCACGGTCTGCCCAACGTCGGCCTCTCGATCATCACGGTGCTCGGACTGCAGGTCGCCGGCATCATCGTGGGCGCCGTCGTGATCGAGCAGCTGTTCGGTCTGCCCGGCATCGGCCGCATGCTCGTGGCGGATGTCGGCAACCGGGACCTGCCCAAGGTGCAGGGCGAGCTCCTCGTGCTCACGGGCTTCGTGCTCGTCGTCGGCTTCGTCGTCGACCTCGTGCACCGACTCATCGATCCCCGACAGCGGGAGGCCGAATGATCCGCCTCCTCTGGCTCCGGCGCCTGTGGGCCCTCTCGACAGGACGCTTCGGACTCGCCGTGGTCGTCGTCATCGGCGTCGTGGCCCTCGTCGCTCAGCTCTGGCTTCCGTTCGATCCCCAGCGCGTCGACATCGCTGCCCGGTGGTCACCGCCGGGCTGGCCGCACCTTCTGGGCACGGACAACTCCGGACGCGACATCCTGAGCCTCCTCATGGCGGGTGCACGCACGACCGTCTGGGTGGCGCTGGGCGCCGGCCTCGTCGCGACCCTCATCGGACTCGTGCTCGCGACCCTCGGCGCCCTCACGACCCGGTGGGTGCGCGAGACGGTCGCGGTCGTCGTCGACATCCTCATCGCGTTCCCCGTGCTCCTGATCGCCATGATGATCTCGTCCGTGTGGGGCGGCTCTCTCGCGGTCGTCATCTTCTCGGTGGGGATCGGCTTCGGAGTCAACATCGCCCGCGTCACCCGGCCCGAACTGCGCCGCGTGCTGCACAGCGACTTCGTGCTGGCGGGGCGCGCGAGCGGCCTGACGCCGTTCCAGAACCTGTGGCGGCACCTGCTTCCCAACGTCGCACCCGTGTTCATCGTGCAGCTGTCGTGGGGCATGGCCGTCGCCGTGCTCGCCGAGGCGGGCCTCAGCTACCTGGGCTTCGGCGCCCCGTCGACCGAGCCCTCCTGGGGACTGCTGCTGAAGGAGCTTCAGGCATACATCTCGGTCTACCCCGGCAGCGTCGTGTGGCCAGGGCTGGCGATCACGCTGACCGTCCTCGGCCTCAACCTGCTCGGCGACGCCCTGCGCGAGGCCACCGATCCGACACTGTCCCGACGCGAGTCCGAGGCACAGACACATCAGCCGGCGGTGATCGCGTGAGTCTTGAAGTGCGCGACCTCATCGTCGACATCGGCGGGCGCCGGGTGGTCGACGGCATCTCCTTCGACGTGCCCGACGGCGCCCGTGTGGGCCTGATCGGCGAGTCGGGATCGGGCAAGTCGCTCACGGCGCTCGCCCTGCTCGGCCTCCTTCCGGAGGGCGCGACGGCCTCGGGGAGCATCCGCTGGAACGGTCGAGAGCTCATCGGCCTGTCCGACCGTGAACTCGCGGAGCTCCGAGGCGACGAGATCGGCATCGTCTTCCAGGAGCCGCGTACGGCGCTGAACCCCATCCGCACCGTCGGCCGTCAGATCGCCGAGTCGATCCGCATCCACGAGGGCCTCCCTCGCCGCGAAGCGCTCGACCGCGCCATCGCCGAGGCAGAGCGCGTGCGGCTCCCGGACCCCGCGCAGATCGTGCGTCGGTACCCGCACCAGCTGTCGGGCGGCCAGCGCCAGCGCGTGGCGATCGCGATGGCCCTCGCGTGCCGGCCGCGCCTGCTCATCGCCGACGAGCCGACGACGGCCCTCGACGTCACGATCCAGGCCGAGATCCTGGAGCTGCTGGCGTCGCTCGTCGAGACCGACGGCATGTCGCTGGTCTTCATCACGCACGATCTGGCCGTGCTCTCACAGGTCGCGTCCCATGCGCTCGTGCTCGAGAACGGCCGAGTGGTCGAGCACGGCCCGCTGTCATCGCTTCTGACCACACCGCAGTCCCCCATCACGCAGGGACTCCTGCGCGATGCGACTGCGACGCTCTGGCGCCCGGGAGGCGCCTCATGACCGACGTCCTGCTGCGCGGCCGCGGACTCACGCGCGCCTTCCCCGCTCCTCGCTCGCGCCTGTTCGAGCAGAAGCGGTGGACGACCGCTCTCGACGACGCCGACGTCGACGTGCGCGAAGGCTCTGCGCTCGGCATCATCGGAGAGTCCGGCTCAGGCAAGTCGACACTGATCCGCCTGCTGCTGGGCCTCGACATCGCCACGTCCGGCACGGTCGAGTTCGGCGGACGCGCCGTCGACCCGCGCGCCGGCGCCCGCGCGCTCCACTGGCTGCGACGCGAGACCGGCATCGTGTTCCAGGACCCCTACGCCTCCCTCGACCCGCGCATGAGCGTCGGTCGCATCGTCGGCGAGCCGCTGTGGGCTCTGGGAATCGAGGGCGATCGCCGCGCGCGCGTGCGCGAAGTGCTCGAAGACGTCGGCCTCGAGCCCGGCATGGCCGAGCGGTTCCCCCACGAGTTCTCGGGCGGTCAGCGCCAGCGCATCGCGCTCGCACGCGCGATCGTCCACCGGCCGCGGCTCCTCGTGGGTGACGAGCCGCTGTCGGCGCTCGACGTCACGGTGCGTGCGCAGATCCTCGACCTTGTGCGCGAGCTGCGCGCCAGGCAACGGCTGACCCTCGTGCTGGTCTCGCACGACATCGGAGTCGTCCAGAACCTGTGCGACGACGTCATCGTGATGAAGGACGGCCGCATCGTCGAGGAGGGGCCCACCGAGAAGGTGCTGCTGGCGCCGCAGGTGGCGTACACGCGGCGGCTCCTGGCATCCATCCCCACCATCACGCCCTGAACTCGGGCGGTCGCCGTGCCGGTGTGGACGTCGGCACCGAGGGCTAGCCTGTCGGGCATGGATGCCGAGAACACCGCACGGGCAGCGCACGCGATCGTCCCGCCGTACCTGCTCGCGCGTCTCGCCGCCACGCAGGAGCCCCGGCTCGCCGCGGCGTCCGAGGCGGCCCGGGCGACACTCGCCGCGCCGCGCACCTATCGCCCGGTGCGCGCGCAGTTCGACCTCTCGGTAGACGGCGGCGCACTCGTGGTCGAGGCCTCACCCTCCCCCGACCGCACGATCTCCGACGCGGGCACTCGCGAAGTGCTCCCCGGGGTGCGAGTGCGCGGTGAGGACGATCCGCCGACCGGCGACGAGGCGGTCGATGAGGCGTTCGACGGCCTCGGCGCCACCTTCGCGCTGCTGTGGGACGCGTTCGAGCGTGTGTCGATCGACGGGGCAGGCGGCTCCCTGCTGGCCACGGTCCACTACGGCGATCGCTACGACAACGCGTTCTGGAACGGCGAGCGCATGGTCTTCGGCGACGGCGACGGCGAGGTGTTCACGGGCTTCACGGGGTCGATCACCGTCATCGCGCACGAACTCGCGCACGGCGTGATCGAGAGCGCCGGCGGGCTCGTGTACTCCGGGCAGTCAGGGGCGCTCAACGAGTCGATCGCCGACGTCTTCGGGGCCCTGGCGGATCAGCACCAGCTCGGTCAGACCGTCGACGAGGCGTCGTGGCTCATCGGCGCCGGGATCTTCACGGATGCCGTCGAAGGGCGCGCGCTGCGATCGATGAGCGAACCGGGCACCGCTTATGACGATGATGTCCTCGGCAAGGATCCGCAGCCCTCGCACATGCGCGACTTCGTCGTGACGACGAGCGACAACGGCGGCGTGCACATCAACTCCGGCATTCCGAACAAGGCGTTCCACCTGCTGGCCACGGCGCTCGGCGGGCATGCGTGGGAGCGCGCCGGCGGCATCTGGTATCGCGCGCTGACCAGCGGCGACATCGAGCCGACGTCGGACTTCGCCGCGTTCGCGGGGGCGACCGCGGCGGCGGCGCGGCGGGAGTACGGTGAGGACTCGGAGGAACACGCCGCCGTCCGCTCGGCTTGGGCGGCCGTCGGCGTGATCGACGATGACCCGACAGGCTGAGCCCGCACCAGAGCGCCCGACGACCGGCGCCCCGATGGGGATCGTCGTCGAGCGCACGGGCGGGTTCGCGGGCATCGGGCGCCAGTGGAGCGTGACGGCGAGCGCCGACGACGCCCAGTGGCGTGCTCTCATCGAGGCGTGCCCCTGGGACCGTGCCGGTGACAAGGATCGGGCGCCCGCCGCGGAATCCGCGCCGGCGGGAGCCGACCGCTTCAGCTGGTCGGTGGTGGCGCGGTGCGGTGAGGAGGAGCGACGCGTCGAGCTCGCCGAGCAGGAGGTTTCGGGCGCGTGGCGCGAGCTCATCGAAGCCGTGCGAACGGCTGCGGCGGGGACCTAACGGCCGAAGAGCGAGCGCTTCTTCTTGGGCGTGAGGTGCTTCTGCAGATAGATCGTGCCGAGCCAGCGTCCGAACTTGAAGCCGACCCGCCCCATGCGGCCGACCTCGACGAACCCGAGCTTCTCGTGGAGTGCGACCGACGCCTCGGCGCCCTTGTCGCTGATGACAGCGACCATCTCGCGGATGCCGAGCTCTTCGCATGCGTCGATGAGCGCCTCGAGCAGGGCTCGCCCCAGGCCCTTGCCGGTCGCGGCCTGCCCGAGGTAGATGGAGTTCTCGACGGTGTAGCGGAATCCCGACTTGCCGGTCCACGGCGATACCAGCCCGTAGCCGAGGACCTGGCCGGTGGGCGCGACCGCGACGAGGAACGGCAGACCCAGCTTCTGCAGGTAGTCGAACTTGTCGAGCCACTGCGCGTGCGTCCATCTCTTCTCGTCGAACGTGACGACGGAGTTGGTGACGTAGTGGTTGTAGATCTCGCGCACGTCGGCCATGTCGGCGCGCTCCGCAGGGCGGATCTCGTACGAGAAGGGGCGCTCAGGCTCGGGTGCGCGGCGCAGATGCCACGGCAGCCGCCGCCGGCTCTTGTCGTACTCCTCCTCCAGCATGACGATCAGCCTACGGCCGCGCCCGGCTGCGCTCCCACGGCCACGGGCGGGAGACTCCAGTCCACGGGGTCGGCGCCCTGCTGCTGGAGCAGCGCGTTCGCTCGCGAGAACGGGCGAGAGCCGAAGAAGCCTCGCCGCGCAGACAGGGGAGACGGATGCGCCGACTCGATGATCGGGGTGTCGCCGAGAAGCGGGCGGAGGCTGGCGGCATCCCTCCCCCACAGGATCGCCACGAGCGGACGGCGACGCCCGACGAGGGTGCGGATGGCGTGCTCCGTGACCTTCTCCCAGCCCCAGCCGCGGTGCGACGCGGGGGCGCCGGGCGCGACGGTCAGGACGCGGTTGAGCAGCATGACGCCCTGGTCGCTCCACGCCGACAGGTCGCCGTGCGCGGCGGGCGGGATGCCGAGATCGGCGTTCAGCTCCTGATAGATGTTCGCGAGGCTCCGCGGCAGGGGGCGCACGTGCGCGTCGACCGCGAACGACAGCCCGATCGGGTGCCCGGGTGTGGGATAGGGGTCCTGCCCGACGATGAGCACCTTGACGTCGTCGAGTGGTCGCGCGAAGGCGCGCAGGACGCGGTCGCCCGCAGGCAGGTAGCCGCGACCGGCCGCCGTCTCAGCGCGCAGGCGCTCCCCGAGGGCGGCGATGTCGGCGGCGACCGGTTGGAGCGCGAGCGCCCACGCGGGGTCGATGAGCCCTGCTTCAGCGAGCTCGGGCAGCGTCCTGGCCACGACGTTCTCCCTTCGTCGCAGACAGCCTACGGCGCGCTCCCACGCCTGCCGGGGCGAGGCGCCACTGCCCCCCTAGACTGACGCCGTGGCCACCCGAACCGCATCCGCGTCCCGCTCCACCCGCCTCCGCTCCTCTGCGCTGGGCATCACCGCCGGCCTCATCGGCTGGTTCATCCTCGTCGAGCTCGTCAGCGGCATCCTGCAGGGCTATTACGTGCCGCTGTTCAGCGACATCGTCGTCGAACTCGGAGTCCACGACTCCGACGTCAACTGGTTCGAGGCGGCGCAGCTGCTGCTCTCGGCGCTGGTGGTTCCGGTGCTCGCCAAGCTCGGCGACATGTACGGCCACAAGCGCATCCTCCTGATCGCGGCGGTGCTCACGGCCGGCGCCACGTGGTGGCTTGCGTTCGCCGACTCGTTCTGGACGTTCCTCATCGCCTGGGCGCTGCAGGGCTTCTACGTCGTCTGGCTGCCGCTCGAGATCGCCCTCATCTTCGAACGGGGCCGCGCGCAGAACCACGGCGTCTCACTGACGCGCCGCGCCGCCGGACTGCTGGTGGTGGGCCTTGAGGCCGGCGCCATCCTCGGGGCGCTCGCAGCCGGCCGCGTGTTCGCGGCGACCGGCGGCGACCTCACCGCGACCCTCATCGTCCCGGCGGTCGCGGTGACCCTCGTGGCGATCGTCATCTGGCTGTGGGTGCCCGAGTCGACGCCCCAGCCGGGCCGCTCCCTGGACACGTGGGGGTTCGTGATCCTCGCGTGGGGCCTGCTGCTGGTCACGGGCGCCCTCGCGTGGATGCGCATGATCGGCGAGCTCGGCCTCGGCGACGGCGCATGGTGGGCCGTGTCCGGCCTGCTGGCGGCAGGAGCGGTCGTGCTCGTCTGGTTCGTGCTGTTCGAGCTGCGGCAGCAGGACCCCGCGATCGACATCCGCGTCCTGCGCCGCCCCGACATGTGGCCCGTGCAGGCGACGGCGTTCCTCATCGGCATCAGCCTCCTCGGAGCCCAGGGACCGCTGTCGACGTACGCGGGCACCGACCCGTCCCTCGGCTACGGACTGGGCCTGGATGCCACGGAGCGCTCCAACATCATCGGCGTCTACCTCGTGTCGCTCATCGTCGGCGCGATCGTCTTCGCTCTGACGTCGCGGCGGGCGAGTCCCCGCATCGTGCTCATCCTGGCGGCGCTGCTCGTCGGCGTCGGCTACGCGCTGTTCATCCCGTTCCACCTCGAGCTGTGGCAGGTGCTCCTCAACCTCTCGATCGCGGGGCTCGGCTGCGGCGCCCTCGTGGGAGCCATGCCCGCGGCCGCAGCGGCTGCCGCTCCGCTCGGCCAGACCGGCGTGGCCTCGGCACTCACCAACACGACCAAGACGATCGGCGGAACGTTCGCCTCTGCCGTCTTCGGCGTCGTGCTTGCCGCGGGGGCCGGCACGATCGCGAGCCAGACCGCCGCATCGCTCGGCGGCTACATCACGGTGTGGGCCGTCTGTGCGGCGGGCGGCTTCCTCGCCGCCGTGCTGCTCCTGTTCGTGCCGAAGGTGGCCTTCGCGGACGCTGAGGGGGCACACGTCCTCGCATGATGCCTCAGCTCTCCTGGTGCGTCCGGGGATCAGATGCGCGGGCGCAGCGGGCCGCGTGCCAGCAGGTGCTGCGCCGACTGCGCCACCGGACGCATCGTCACCAGGTCGAGGTTGACGTGCCCGGGAGCATTCAGCGCATACGCGATGACGTCCGCGACGTCGGACGCGCGCAGCGGCTGCTCGACGCCCTCGTACACCCGCTCGGCCGCGGCACGGTCGCCGCCGAGGCGGTTGAGGGTGAACTCCTCCGTGTAGACCATGCCGGGAGCGATCTCGGTCACCCGGATCGGCTCTCCGTTCAGCTCGAGCCGCAGCGCGTGCGCGAGCATCGACTCCCCTGCCTTCGCCGCGTTGTACCCCGACCCGCCCGGATACGCGGTCTGGGCAGCCGTCGACGTGACGTACAGCGTGTCGGCGTGGCCGCCGCCGGCGATCGTGCGCCGCAGAAGAGGGAGGATCGCCGCGGTGAGGCGCTGTGCCGACAGCACGTTGACCTCGAACATCCAGCGCCAGTCCTCCGGATCGCCGTCTTCGACGCGGTCGGTGCCGCGCGCCCCGCCTGCGACATGCACGAGCGCGTGCACGTCCCCGAGCGCGTCGAGATGGGCTCCGAGCGCCGCCACATCCGCAGCCGACGTCACATCCGCCGCGAACGACTGAGAGCCGACCTCCGCATCGAGCGCGGCCAGCCGCTCGGCACGGCGAGCGACGCCGACCACGTCCCAGCCTGTCGCGCGCAGAGCGCGCACCGTCGCTTCGCCGATGCCCGAGCTGGCACCGGTCACCACCGCACGTCGTGTCGTCATGGGCTCCACGGTACGACAGTCGGCGGCACGGCGCGGGGAGGCGAAGGTTACGCCGCATTTCCGCGCCGTTGAGCGGCGGACCAGGCGACCGTACTGTCGATCACAGCCGACGGCATCCGCCGCGCACACCTCAGACCCGACCCGCAGGAGCACGACATGTCCGCATCCGAGAACTGGCGCTTCGAGACCAAGCAGATCCACACCGGCGCCGCTCCCGACCCGGTCACCAAGGCGCGTGCCACGCCGATCTACCAGACGACCTCGTACGTGTTCGACAACGCCGACCACGCCGCGAACCTGTTCGCCCTCGCGGAGTTCGGCAACATCTACACCCGCATCCAGAACCCGACGCAGGACGTCGTCGAGCAGCGCATCGCCGCGCTCGAAGGCGGCACCGGCGCACTGCTCGTGGCCTCGGGTCAGGCGGCCGAGACGTTCGCGGTGCTCAACATCGCCCAGGCCGGCGACCACATCGTCTCGTCGAGCTCGATCTACGGCGGCACCTACAACCTGTTTAAGTACACGCTCGCCAAGCTCGGCATCGAGGTCACGTTCGTCGAGAACCAGGACGATGCCGAGGAGTGGCGCCTCGCCGTCCGCCCCAACACGAAGCTCTTCTTCGCCGAGACGGTCGGCAACCCGAAGATCAACATCCTCGACATCCGCACCGTCGCCGACGTCGCGCACGAGGCCGGCGTGCCGCTGATCGTCGACAACACGATCGCCACCCCCTACCTCATCCGCCCGTTCGAGCACGGCGCCGACATCGTCATCCACTCGGCCACCAAGTTCCTCGGCGGCCACGGCACCGTCATCGGCGGCGTCATCGTCGACGGCGGCAAGTTCGAGTGGTCGAAGAACGTCGAGAAGTTCCCCGGCCTCACCGAGCCTGACCCGTCGTACCACGGCGCCTCGTACACGACCGCGGTCGGCGACGGGCTGGCGTACATCATCAAGGCCCGCGTGCAGCTGCTGCGCGACCTGGGCGCCGCCATCTCGCCGCAGAGCGCGTGGCTGCTCATCCAGGGCATCGAGACGCTGTCGCTGCGCATCGAGCGCCACGTGCAGAACGCGCAGGAGATCGCCGAGTGGCTCGAGAACCACGAGGACATCGCCTCGGTGAACTACTCCGGCCTGCCGACCTCCCCGTGGTACGCCGCCGCCAACAAGTACGCCCCGAAGGGCGTCGGCGCGGTGCTCTCGTTCGAGCTCAAGGGCGGCGTGGAGGCGGGTCGCGCCTTCGTCAACTCGCTCGAGCTGTTCAGCCACCTCGCCAACATCGGCGACGTGCGCTCGCTCGTCATCCACCCGGCCTCGACGACGCACTCGCAGCTCACGCCCGAGCAGCAGCTGACGGCCGGCGTGACGCCCGGTCTCGTGCGCCTCTCCGTGGGCCTCGAGAACATCGATGACCTCAAGGCCGACCTCGAGCAGGCCCTCGTCGCCGCCCGCCGCGTCTCGGAGGCCGCGCGCGCCTGACGTTCCTCCTCAGGACACCACGGATGCCTCGTCCTTCGGGACGGGGCATCCGTGGTTCTCGCCGCGGGATGACGGCGGCGCGTAACAGTGGACGGGTCGCCGGCCAGCGACCGCCAGAATGGAGAGATGGACTGGCAGACCTCCGAAGACACGGTGCCGAGCGCGCCGATCACGGAGGCTGACGCGCGCCTGCTGCGCGCCAGGCCGCCCGCTACCGGCGCATGGCGCGACGGCGACCCCGTCGGCGAGCGCCGCTTCGCCGCCTTCGGGGCGTTCCGCACCGAGGCCGGCCGCGAGCTCCCCGGCATCCGTCTGGCCTATGAGACGTGGGGCGAGCTTTCGCCGACGCGCGACAACGCCGTCCTGATCCTCCACGCACTCACGGGTGACAGCCACGTGCGCGGGCCGGCCGGCCCCGGCCACGCGACCGCCGGCTGGTGGGAGGACATCGTCGGTCCGGGCGCTCCCATCGACACCGACCGCTGGTTCGTCGTCGCGGCGAACATGCTGGGCGGATGCCAGGGCTCCACGGGCCCGGCGAGCATCGCCCCCGATGGCTACGAGTGGGCATCGCGCTTCCCCGCGCTGACCATCCGCGACCAGGTCGCCGCACAGGTGCGACTCGCCGACGCGCTCGGCATCGACGTGTGGGCCGCGGTCGTGGGCGGCTCGATGGGCGGCATGCACGCCCTCGAGTGGGCCATCGAGCACCCCGAGCGCGTCGACCGGCTCGCAGTGCTCTGCTCTCCCCCCACGACCACCGCCGACCAGGTGGCGTTGAACTCGGTGCAGCTCGAGGCCATTCGCATCGATCCGCGCTTCGCCGGCGGCGAGTACTACGACGCGCCCGACGGCGAAGGCCCCCACCGCGGCCTCGCGCTCGCCCGGCGCATGGCGCTGCTCAACTACCGCAGCCCCACAGAGCTCAATCAGCGGTTCGGCCGCAGCTGGCAGTCCGACAAGAGCCCGCTCGTCGACGGCGGGCGCTACGCCGTCGAGAGCTACCTCGACTTCCACGGAAACAAGTTCACGCGCCGCTTCGACGCGAACTCCTACCTCGTGCTCGTCGAGGCCATGAACTCGCACGACGTCGGCCGCGGTCGCGGCGGCGTCGAAGACGCTCTCGCCCGCATCACAGCGCGCACGCTCGTGCTCGGCGTCGACAGCGACCGCCTGTTCCCCGTCGACGGGCAGCGACGCATCGCCCGCGGCATCCGCTCGGTCGTCGACGACGACGTCGTCGTGATCGCAAGCGACTTCGGACACGACGGCTTCCTCATCGAGAGCGAAGCGGTCGGCTTCCACGTGCGGCGGCTGCTCGAGGAGTGACGGCCCAGCGGGGCGCCACCCGGGGCGAGGAAGCCCACTGGTGTCACTCCGCGCGAGCGGCGAGTGCCTGTTCCAGCCGCTCGAGCTTGCCCTCGATCTCGCCCGTGTACCCCGGGCGGATATCGGCCTTGAGCACGAGCGAAACCCGCGATCCGAACGGAATGACCGCTTCGGTGGCCGCCTTCACGACGGCCATGACCTCGTCCCACTCCCCCTCGACCTCGGTGAACATCGAGCTGGTGCGGTGCGGCAGGCCGGAGTCGCGGACGACGGCCACGGCGGCGGCCACCGCGTCGTGCACCGACCCGTCGGCGCGACCGGTGCCGCTGGGGGCGACTGAGAAGGCGATGAGCATGATGGTCTCCGGTGAGGGTGTCAGGCGGTCAGCGACCGCGATCCGATGAAGGTGTAGAGGGGCGGACGCACCCGCACGAGACGGACGATCATCCAGACGAGCATGCCGACGAGGGCGGCGTTGCGCACGGTGAGAAGGCTGACGCCGAGCGGCGCCGGCACGAGGATGTCCTGGTACAGCACGGGGTAGACGAGCTGCGTCAGGAGCGCTGTCGCGATGCCGAGCGTCGCGGGGCCCACCCAGGCGGCGCGGTCGACGACGAGGCCGATCACGAGCGACGGCACAAGCCAGCACAGGTACTGCGGGGAGCCCACCTTGTTGAACACGATGAACGCCGTCACGAGCGCGAGCGACAGGGGCGGGAACAGCGTGACGAACGTCGCCCGGCGCATCGCCTTGACGGCGCCCAAGACGACGATCGACAGGATGACGATCACCATGAGCGGCGTCATGGCGGCGATCACGGGGTCGATCTCGGTTCCCGTGACCTGGAACGTGAGCAGGTCGAACGAGTAGTACACCGAGAAGCCCTCGAGCCCGAGCAGGGCGCCCCACAGGTAGGGCGCGGCGACCGGCGCCTCGACCTGGAGTCCGCGCGCGGTCTGGTCGCCGATGAAGCCGAACGCGTGAGGCGCGCCGCCCGCCAGGGCGATCGCGATGAGGGTGAGCGCCGAGACGACGACCCCCGCTCCCACCACCGCCCACCGGGAGCGGAGGGTGACGACGGCGGCGGCCATGATCGCCGCCGGCCACACCTTGATCCACGTCGCGATCGCGAGGAGCGTCGCGGCGAGCCACGGCCGGCCGGCGAGCCACAGACACCCGACGAGGGCGACCGCCGCCGTGAGCCCGTCGAGCCGGTACAGCCCCACGGGGCCGAGCGCAGCAATGAACGCGAGCCAGAACCACCCCGCCACGACGCGACCAGACGAGCGAGCACGGCCGATGAGGATCGCGAAGGCGACGGCATCCACCACCGAGACCAGCACGACCCAGGCGATCGTGTACGACCCCACGAACGGCACGAAGACATGCGCCAGGACCATCGGCACGAGCGCCCACTGCGGGTACACCCAGGGAGCGTCGATGCCGACGATGCCACCGCCGTTCAGTGCCTGCGTCGACCATGGCTCGTAGACGCGATACACGTCCCCCATGGGCTCGTTGGGCATGAGGAAGCCGAGCCACGCCACGCCGAGATGCACCGCGGTGAACGCGATCCACAGGAGGGCTCGTTTCGACATCCCCCTCATCCTAGAGAGCGACGCCTGCGACCGAACGACCGACGGTGAAAGCGGTCCGGCAGATCAGCGACGGCGCAGCTCCGCCCCGGCCGCCGGGAGCCGCTCGGCGACGTCGAGAGCCGCGATCGGGCCCCAGTTCGCCGCCTCGACCGCGAGCGCGGCGGCGCGGGCATGGAGCAGGGATGCCGTCGCCGCGAGCCGACCGAGCAGCTCCGCATCGAGGCGTCGCTGCGCCGCGGCACCGGCCACGACCGCACCGAGCACGCCCCCGAGGACGTCGCCCGTGCCCGCCGTCGAGAGCCACGCCGTCGCCTCAGGCAGGACGGTCGTCCACCCGCCGGGCGTCGCGACCACCGTGCGCGAGCCCTTGAGCAGCACGCTGCCGCCGAGGGCCTCGGCCGTCTCGCGGGCCGCCGCGGTGCGATCGCCATCCCGTGGGGTCGTGGGGAGCCCCAGCGCCTCGCGCAGTCGGGCGTGCTCACGGTCGTGCGGCGTCACGACGATCGGCGCCGCGGCGCCGGCCACGAGATCGAGCGCGCCCGCATCGACGACCACGGGAGCATCGGCAGCGAGGATCGCCCGCAGCGCCGCCGTCTCTTCCGGCGAGCGCGTCGCGGCATCCGTGCCGGAGCCGATGAGCCACGCCTGCACGCGGCCGTCGACCGTCACCGTCTCGGGGCGCCGGTGGAGCACCAGGTCGGTCGCCCGGTCAGGACCGAGGTAGCGGACCATTCCGATGCCCGTCCGCCACGCCGCCTCCACTCCCAGCACAGCCGCGCCGGGATACTGGCGCGAGCCGGTGCGCACACCCAGCACGCCACGGGAATACTTGTCGTCGGATGCGGTTGGCACTCGCAGGAGCACCGCCGCATCGGATGCCGTCCATCCCCCGTCCACGTTCACCTCGTCTCTCGACCTGGCGACACCCTACCTGCGCGCGACCGCGCAGGCGCGCCCACCTAGGAGCACACCACATGAGCCTGCTGTTCACTCCCCTCGACCTTCACGGCACGACCGCCCGCAATCGCCTCTGGGTGGCGCCCATGTGCCAGTACTCGTCGGTCGACGGGATGCCGAACGCCTGGCACCTCGTGCACCTGGCCCAGTTCGCCGCCGGAGGCGCGGGCCTCGTGATCGCAGAGGCGACCGCTGTGGTCCCCGAGGGCCGCATCACCCCCGAGGACACCGGCATCTGGAACGATGAGCAGCGCGACGCATGGCGGCCGATCGTCCAGCAGGTGCGCGCGAGCGGCGCGGTGCCCGGCATCCAGCTCGCGCACGCGGGACGCAAGGCGTCCACGTGGTCGCCGTTCTCGGGGCGTCACGGCTCAGTCGCTCACGACGAGGGCGGCTGGACCACCGTCGCTCCGTCCGCGATCGCGTACGACGGCTTCGCGACGCCCGAGGCGCTCGACACGGCCGGCATCGACGCGGTCGTCGAGGCGTTCGCCGCAGCCGCCGTCCGCGCCGTCGACGCCGGATTCGCGGTGCTCGAGGTGCACGCAGCACACGGCTACCTGCTGCACCAGTTCCTCTCGCCGCTGTCGAACCAGCGCACCGACGAGTACGGCGGCTCGCTTGAGAACCGCGCACGACTCCTCCTGCGCGTGATCGACGCGGTGCGGGCCGCCGCCCCCGACACGGCGCTGTTCGTGCGCTTCTCGGCGACGGATGCCGCCGATGGCGGCTGGGACGTCGAGCAGACCGCGACCGTCGCCGGCTGGGCCGCCGCGCACGGGGCCGAGTTCTTCGACATCTCCAGCGGAGGCCTGGTGGCGCACCAGCAGATCACGACCGGACCCGGCTACCAGGTGCCCCTGGCGGCCGCCGTGCGCGCCGCGGGCCACGGCCCCGTCGGCGCCGTCGGCGAGATCACGAGCGGCGCCCAGGCAGAGCAGATCCTGCAGGCCGGTGAAGCCGACGCGATCCTCGCCGGGCGCGAGTGGCTGCGCGACCCGCACTTCGGCCTCCGCGCCGCCACCGAGCTCGGCGAGACCGACGCGTCACTCTGGCCCCCGCAGTACCTCCGCGCCCGCCCGCGCGCCTGACCCGGGTCGCCGAGCGCACGCGTCCGCGAGACCGACGACCCGAGGTCAGCGGCGTCGACGAGTGGCGTCGTTCACCTCGCCGACGAGCTCCTCGATGATGTCCTCGAGGAACAGCACGGCGGTCGTCTCGCCGCGCGCATTCCGCACCTGCGCGAGGTGCCGGCTCGACCGGCGCATGAGCGCGAGCGCGTCTTCGAGATCGGTCGTGGCCGACACGGGCACCATGCGGTGGATGCGCTTGGGCTGGATCGGCGCGGTGGCCGCGGCATCCGCTCCCTCCGCCGCCCGCAGCACGTCCTTGAGGTGCACGTAGCCGACCGGAGCGCCGTCGGCGTCGACGATGACGTAGCGCGAGAACCCGTGGCGTGCCACGGCGCGCTCGATCTCCTCGGGCGTCGTCGTCTCGGGAAGCGTGACGAGCTCCGACAGCGGCACCGCGACGTCCTTCGCCTTCTTCTCGGTGAACTCGACGGCCGCCGTCACCGCGCCGGACGCGTCGTCGAGCACGCCCTCGATGCGGGACTGGTTGACGATCGTGGCCACCTCGTCGAGCGTGAACGTCGAGGCCGCCTCGTCCTTCGGCTCCACCCCGAACAGGCGGACGATGTGGTTCGACGTCCAGTTGAGGGCGGCGATCACCGGATGGAACAGCTTCGACACCCACACGAGCGGCGTCGCGAGCATGAGCACCGCCCGGTCGGGCACCGAGAACGCGAGGTTCTTGGGCACCATCTCACCGAAGACGACGTGCAGGTACGAGACGATCACGAGCGCGAGCGCGAAGGACACGCCGCCGATCACCGCGGCATCCCAGCCGGTCAGCTCGAGGGGCGCCTCGAGGAGGTGGTGGATCGCTGGCTCCGAGACGTTCAGGATCAGCAGCGAACAGATCGTGATTCCCAGCTGGCTCGTCGCGAGCATGAGCGTCGCGCGCTCCATCGCGTAGAGCGCCGTCTTCGCCGAACGCGACCCCTTCTCGGCAATCGGCTCGATCTGCGAGCGACGTGCGGAGATGACGGCGAACTCCGCGCCGACGAAGAAGGCGTTGAACACCAGCAGCACGAACAGCCATGCGATTCCGGCCCAGTCGTTCATCGGTGTCCTCCCCCCTCGTTCTCCGTCCGCACGGCCTTCTCGGCCTCCTCCGACATCGGCGCGGGCGTGAACTTCACGCGCCCGACACGGCGGCCGTCCATGCGCTGGACGGTGAGCGTTCCGTCTTCGATCTCGAGCGCGTCGCCCACCACCGGGATGCGCTCGAGCGTCGACATGATGAATCCGCCGACGGTGTCGTACACGTCACCTTCGGGCACGCGGATGCCGGTGCGGTCGAGCAGCTCGTCGGGCCGCAGGTCTGCGGGGAACACGATGCCGTCGTCGCCTCGGACGATGCCGGCGCGGCTGCGGTCGTGCTCGTCGAGAACCTCGCCGACGATCTCCTCCACGAGATCTTCGAGCGTCACGACGCCGGCAGTCCCGCCGTACTCGTCCACGACGATCGCCATCTGGTAGCCCCGCGCGCGAAGCTCCGCCATGAGGCTGTCGAGGTGCACGGCCTCCGGGACGCGAAGGGGCTCTTCGGCGATCGCGGCGGCGGGCACGTCGGCGCGACGGTCGCGCGGAACGCTCACCGCCTGCTTGAGGTGTGCGATGCCGGTGATGTCGTCGAGAGAGTCGCCGTACACGGGGAAGCGGCTGTGGCCGGTGCGCCGGGCGAGCTGGATGACGTCTTCGACGCTGTCGCCGGCCGCGACGGCGTGCATGCGCGGTCGTGGCGTCATGACGTCGGCGGTCGTGAGTCGCGCGAAGGTGAGCGTGCGGTCGAGCAGCGACGCGGTGTCCTCCTCGAGCACGCCCGCGCTCGCGGAGCGACGCACGAGGCTCGACAGCTCCTCCGCGGTCCGGGCGCCGGAGAGCTCCTCCTTCGGCTCGATGCCGATCGCCCGCAGCACCGCGTTGGCGCTGCCGTTGAGCACGACGATGGCGGGCCGGAACACCGTCGTGAACGCGACCTGGAACGGCACGACGAGCTTGGCCGTCTGGCGCGGGATCGCGAGAGCGAAGTTCTTGGGGACGAGCTCCCCGATGACCATCGAGAACACGGTGGCGATCGAGACCGCCACGATGGTGGCGATCGGTCGTGAGGCGCTCTCGGGGATTCCCCACGCGTCGAACACGGGCCGCAGCAGGTTGGAGAGCGCGGGCTCCATCGTGTAGCCCGTGAGCAGCGTCGTCAGGGTGATGCCGAGCTGCGCGCTCGAAAGGTGCGTCGAGGTGATGCGCAGCGCGCTGATCGTCATCGCCAGCCGGGACTCGCCCTCGGCCTGGCGACGCTCGAGCTCGGCGCGGTCGAGATTCACGAGCGCGAACTCGCTGGCGACGAACAGGCCGGTCCCGATCGTCAGGAGGAGCCCCACGCCCAGCATGACGTAGTCCATCACTCGTCACCCCCGCTCACGCGGAGTGCGGCGCCTCGGCCGGCGGCGCGGCGGTGACTGGGTCGGTGGGGCGGGCGTCTGCAACTAGGAGGGTCGTCCATCGTGCCGTCGATTCTACGGCACGGCCGCCCTCCGATCACCAGGAGACCGGAAGCGCCTTGCCCTCCTCGTAACCGGCGGCCGACTGCAGCCCCACGATCGCGCGCTCGTGGAATTCGGCCACTGTCGCGGCTCCCGCGTACGTGAACGACGACCGCACGCCCGACGTGATCATGTCGACGAGGTCCTCGACCGAGGGGCGCAGCGGGTCCAGGTAGATGCGCGACGAGGAGATGCCCTCGGCGAACAGTTCCTTGCGCGCCCGCTCGTACGGGTCGAGGCGACCGAACCGCCCGTGAACCGCCTTCGTGGAGGCCATGCCCCACGACTCCTTGAACACGCGCCCCTGCTCATCGGCCTGCAGCTGCCCGGGGGCCTCGATCGTGCCGGCGAACCAGGATCCGATCATGACGGATGCCGCGCCCGCCGCGAGGGCGAGCGCGACGTCGCGCGGATAGCGCACGCCGCCGTCGGCCCAGACATGAGCGCCCGCCTGCGCCGCCGCCTCCGCGGTCTCGAGCACGGCGGAGAACTGCGGCCGCCCGACGGCCGTCATCATGCGGGTCGTGCACATGGCGCCCGGGCCTACGCCGACCTTGAGGATCGTCGCCCCCGCGTCGACGAGGTCGGTCACGCCGTCGGCGGTCACGATGTTGCCTGCCGCGATGGGGATCCCGAGGTCGAGGGCCGCGATCTGGCGCAGCGCCGCGAGCATCGACTCCTGGTGCCCGTGCGCCGTGTCGACCACGAGCACGTCGACGCCGCCTCCGACGAGCGCGCGCGCTTTGGCGGCGACGTCGCCGTTGATGCCGACCGCGGCCGCGACGATCAGCCGGCCGTCCGCGTCGACGGCGGGACGGTAGAGCGTGGAGCGCAGCGCGGTGCGCTGAGAGAGCGTGCCGACGAGGAAGCCGTGCTGAACGACGCAGACGATGTCAGCCTCCGCGGCGACCATGAGGTCGAATGCGTGGCGGGCGTCCTCGACGTCGTCGGCGTCGATGGATGCCGTGCGCCCGCGGGCCAGGTCGCCCAGCCGCGCGTCCGGAAGGGCCGTCCCGAGCCGAGGCGCGGGGACCACGCCGAGGATGTCGTCGATGTGCACGCGGCCGTCGCGCTCCTCGGCCACGACGATGCCGTGTCCGGGCGTCGGCGGCAGCAGGCTGGCGGCATCCACGACGGTCGCGTCGGGCGGAAGCACGATCGGCGTGTCCCACACGACAGGCTGGGCCTTGACCCATCGAATCGCCGCGTCGAGGTCCTGCAGGGGCATGTCCTGCGGGAGGACGGCCAGTCCGCCGCGGCGCGCGAGGGTCGCCGCCATGCGGGCCCCGGTCACGGAGTTCATGTTCGACGCGACCAGCGGGATCGTCGCCGCCGTGCCGTCGTTCGGCGCGAGATCCACATCGAGCCTGCTCGCCACGGCCGATCTGCGCGGCACGAGGAAGACGTCCGAATAGGTCAGGTCGACCTGGGGCCGCTCGCCGGAGAACTCCATGCCCCCACGGTACCCACTCGCGCCCCCACGCGGGTCGGTCCACGCATCGCTGAGAGGGTGCTCCGACGGCGGCGCAGCACGCGCCAGACGGCGACTTCCGCCTTCGAACCTGGGCTACCCTAGAAGGACGTGTGCGTATGCCGCCCCCCGGCCCACACGAACCAGGATTTCACCGATGAAAGCAGGCGAAACGTGTCCAGCCAGGTGACCGGCGCGGGAACATCGAGCGACGGCGAATTCGGAGCCAACGAATGGCTCGTCGCAGAGATGTACGAGCAGTACACCAAGGACCGCAACTCCGTCGACAAGGCATGGTGGCCGATTCTCGACGCTTACACGCCCGACGCCCCCGCCGCTGCGGCCTCCCCCGCCCCGGCGGCCTCCCCGGCAACGGCGTCGAGCCCCGTCACGGCACCGGTCCCCGTCGTCGGCGCACAGCCGGTCGCACGAACCACCGCACGACCCGCGGCGCCCCAGCCGGTGCCGGCGCAGGCGCCGAAGCCCGCGCCGGCGGCTCCTCGCCAGACCGCTGACGACGTCGTCACGCCGCTGCGAGGCATGCCGAAGACGCTCGCGTCGAACATGGACGAGTCGCTCACGGTCCCCACCGCGACGAGCGTGCGCACGGTCCCGGCCAAGCTCATGATCGACAACCGGATCGTGATCAACAACCACATGGCCCGCACGCGCGGCGGCAAGGTGAGCTTCACCCACCTCATCGGCTGGGCGCTCATCCAGGCGCTCAAGGCGTTCCCGAGCCAGAACGTGTACTACGCCGAGCTCGACGGCAAGCCGTCGGTCGTCGCGCCGGCCCACATCAACCTGGGCATCGCGATCGACATCCCCAAGCCCGACGGAACGCGCGCCCTCCTCGTCCCGAGCATCAAGCAGGCCGAGACGCTCACCTTCAACGAGTACCTCGCCGCATACGAAGACCTCATCAAGCGCGCCCGCGGCAACAAGCTGACGGCGGCCGACTTCCAGGGCACCACGATCTCGCTCACCAACCCGGGCGGCATCGGCACCGTGCACTCGGTCCCGCGTCTCATGAAGGGCCAGGGGTGCATCGTCGGCGCCGGGGCCCTCGAGTACCCGGCGGAGTTCCAGGGCGCGAGCGAGAAGACGCTCGTCGAACTCGGCATCGGAAAGACCATCACGCTCACGAGCACCTACGACCACCGCGTCATCCAGGGCGCGGGATCCGGCGAGTTCCTCAAGCTCGTGCACGAGCTGCTCATCGGCCAGCGCGGCTTCTACGAGGCGATCTTCGCAGCTCTGCGCATCCCGTACGCGCCGATCCACTGGTCGTCCGACATCAACGTCGACATCGCGGAGCGCGTCGACAAGACCGCTCGCGTGCAGGAGCTCATCAACTCGTTCCGCGTCCGTGGCCACCTCATGGCCGACATCGACCCGCTCGAGTACGTGCAGCGCACGCACCCTGACCTCGAGATCGAGTCGCACGGCCTGACGTTCTGGGACCTCGACCGCGACTTCGTCACGGGCGGCTTCGGCGGCAAGCGCACGATGAAGCTGCGGGAGATCCTCGGTGTGCTGCGCGACTCGTACTGCCGCACGATCGGCATCGAGTACATGCACATCTCCGACCCGGCCCAGCGCAAGTGGTTCCAGGACAACGTCGAGGTCAAGTACCAGAAGCCCGGCCACGACGAGCAGATGCGCATCCTCGACAAGCTCAACCAGGCTGAGGCGTTCGAGACGTTCCTGCAGACCAAGTACGTCGGCCAGAAGCGCTTCAGCCTCGAGGGCGGCGAGTCGCTCATCCCGCTGCTCGACCAGGTCCTCCAGGGCGCTGCCGACCACGGACTCGACGGCGCCGCGATCGCCATGGCGCACCGCGGCCGCCTCAACGTGCTGACCAACATCGCCGGCAAGACCTATGGCCAGGTCTTCCGTGAGTTCGAGGGGTCGGTCGCCATCGGCTCCAAGAGCGGGTCGGGCGACGTCAAGTACCACCTGGGCACCGAGGGCACGTTCGTCGCCGACTCGGGCGAGGAGCTCCCCGTCTACCTCGCGGCCAACCCGTCCCACCTCGAGACGGTCGACGGCGTGCTCGAGGGCATCGTCCGCGCCAAGCAGGACCGGATGCCGATCGGCTCGTTCTCGTGGCTGCCGATCCTCATCCACGGCGATGCGGCCTTCGCCGGCCAGGGCGTCGTGGTCGAGACGCTGCAGATGTCGCAGCTGCGCGCCTACCGCACAGGCGGCACGGTGCACGTCGTGGTCAACAACCAGGTCGGCTTCACGACGCTGCCCCAGGACGGCCGCACGTCGAACTACGCGACCGACGTGGCCAAGACCATTCAGGCGCCCATCTTCCACGTGAACGGCGACGACCCCGAGGCCGTCGTCCGCGTCGCGGAGCTCGCCTTCCGCTACCGCGAGGAGTTCCACCGCGATGTCGTGATCGATCTCGTCTGCTACCGCCGCCGCGGACACAACGAGGGCGACGACCCGTCGATGACGCAGCCGCTCATGACCAACCTCATCGAAGCGAAGCGCTCGGTGCGCCGGCTGTACACCGAGGCCCTCGTCGGCCGCGGCGACATCACCGAGGAGGAGTACGAGAAGGCCAAGAAGGACTTCCAGGACCGCCTCGAGATCGCTTTCGCCGAGACTCACGCGGCCGAGACGGGTGCCAACGCCGTCGTCGGCACGACCGGCTCGCTCGAGATCGCCGTCGGTGAGCCCGAGACGACCGGAGTGGCAGCCGAGACGATCTCCAAGATCGGCGACGCCCACGTCAATCGCCCAGAGGGCTTCACGGTCCACAACAAGCTGCAGCAGCTGCTCGAGAAGCGCCTCGAGATGAGCCGCAGCGGGAACATCGACTGGGCATTCGGCGAGCTGCTCGCGTTCGGCTCGCTCCTGATGGAGGGCACCAACGTCCGCCTCGCCGGACAGGACGCCCGCCGCGGCACGTTCGTGCAGCGTCACGCGGTCATGCACGACCGCGTCAACGGGCAGGAGTGGCTGCCGCTCGCGAACCTCGGCGAGGGCCAGGGCCGCTTCTACGTCTACGACTCGCTCCTGAGCGAGTACGCGGCGATGGCGTTCGAGTACGGCTACTCCGTCGAGCGCGCCGACACCCTCACCCTGTGGGAGGCGCAGTTCGGCGACTTCGCCAACGGCGCGCAGTCGGTCATCGACGAGTACATCTCCGCTGCCGACCAGAAGTGGGGCCAGCAGTCGGGCGTCGTCCTCCTGCTCCCCCACGGCTACGAGGGGCAGGGACCCGACCACTCGTCGGCCCGCATCGAGCGTTACCTCCAGCTGTGCGCGCAGGACAACATGACGGTCGCACGTCCCTCGACGCCGGCGTCGTACTTCCACCTGCTGCGTCGGCAGGCCTACGCGCGCCCCCGTCGACCGCTCATCGTGTTCACGCCGAAGGCGATGCTGCGCCTGCGCGGCGCCACGAGCGGGATCGAGGACTTCACGCAGGGTCGCTTCCAGCCCGTGCTCGACGACGAGCGGATCGCTGACAAGGGCGCCGTGCGTCGCGTGCTCCTGCACTCCGGCAAGATCCACTGGGACCTCAAGGCCGAACTCGAGAAGAACCCGAACCCTGAGATCGCCCTCGTGCGCCTCGAGCAGTTCTACCCCGCGCCGGTCGACGAGCTGAACGCGGTCATCGACAGCTACCCCGACGCGGAGCTCGTGTGGGTGCAGGATGAGCCCGAGAACCAGGGCGCTTGGCCGTTCATCGCACTCGAGGTCGTCAAGCACCTGCACGGCCGCACGATCCGTCGCGTCTCGCGCGCGGCGGCCGCCTCCACCGCGACCGGGTCGCCGAAGGTCCACGCGCTGGAGCAGGCCGCGATCATGCAGCAGGCCCTGACGCTCTGACCCGACGTCGCCCGCGGCGTGCGGCGGTGACGATCATCGCCGCACCCGCGAGGACCAGCGCGGGTGCAAGCGATGCCCAGGCGAGCGCGAGGAGTCCGGCGCACAGCACCGCCGCGACCATCGCCATGATCCATCCCGCCGACCCGCGCGGCAAGAGGCGAACGGCCGCGATCATGCCGACGGCGTAGATGGCGACCATGCTGCTCGTGTGCGTGAGGATGAAGGGCGACAGCTCCAGGCCCCCGAGGTTCATGAGCGCGAAGTAGACGGTCACGACGGCGCCGGTGAGCGCGAGCGCGCGACGCGGGATCCCGCCCTGCTCCACGCCGGGCGAGAACCAGCGCGGAAGGTCGCCGTTGGCGGCCAGTGACGCGCCGAGCTTCGAGAACGCCGCCAGGTACGCGTTGAGGACGCCGAGCGTGACGATCGCCGCGATGATGCCCACGGCGATCGGCCCCAAGCGGGGCGACCCGAGCCGCGCGAGGTCGAGCAGCGGCACCGGTCCGTCTCCGGCGGACTCCCCCAGCGCACCGACGACGACGAACTGGAGCACGAGGTAGCATCCGCCCGTCACGACGATCGCGATGATCGTCGCCAGGGGGATGTCGCGACCCGGGTGGCGAAACTCCCCCGAGATGTGCGTGCCGACCTCCCAGCCGGCGAACGCCCACACGAACAGCACGATCGCCGTGCCGACCCCCGCCCAGCCGTGGGGCAGCAACGGCGTGAAGCGATCGCCCTCGACCGCCGGCGCGGCAAGCCCCACGACGAAGACCACGACGGCCAGCAGCAGCGCCGTGAGCACGAACTGCACGCCGCCGGCCACCCTCACGCCGAGAGCGTTGAGAGCGAACGGCGGCGCGAAGATGGCGACCGCGAGGAACGGAACGAGCGCGCGGTCGACCCCGAGCGCGGCCACGAGGTACTCCGCCCCGAGGGCGCCCACGACCGGCGCCCCGGCGCACACGCCGAACAGGAACCAGTACCCCGTCATGCGGGCCGCCGTGTCGCCCAGGGCTCGCCGCACGTAGCTCGCGACGCCGCCGGCATCGGGATACTTCGTCGCGAGCACGGCGAACGTGCCCGCCAGCGGGATCGACATCCCGAGCACGGCGACGACGGCGAGGACGCTCCCAGGGCCCGCAGCAGCCGCCGTGATCCCCGGAAGCACGAGGAGGCCCGTGCCCAGCACCGACGCGACGTACAGGGCCGTGCCCTGCACGGGCCCGATGCCGCGCACGCGTGCGGGCGTGTCGGTCATCAGGTCGCGCGTCGCCATGAAAGCATCCTGACGGACCCCTCCGACATGACGCGCCGGCCCGACGGTCGCGACGAGGCGGAATCCTGCCAGCAATCCCGACCCGCCCCGAGGACCCCATGCACGTCGCCCTCCTCGTCAACCCTGCGGCGCGCGGCGGTGCGCACACCGAGGTGGCCGAGCGCGCCGCGGAGCGTCTGCGGGCCGCCGGCATCCGAACGACGTCGGTCTCGGGCGGGAGCGCCGCCGAGTCGACGCAGCTGCTGCTCACGGCGCTGCGCGACGGGGCCGATGCCGTGCTCGTCGCGGGAGGCGACGGCACCGTCGCGCTCGCGATCCAGGAGCTCGCGGGGACGAGCATCCCCCTGGGCATCGTCCCGACGGGAACGGGGAACGACCTGGCGGCCGCTCTCGGCATCCGCGAGCTCGACGACGCGGCGGCGGCCGACGCCGTCATCGGCAGACGCACCCGCCAGATCGACGTGGCGCAGGTCACCCGGCCGGACGGGTCGACGACGCTGTTCGGCACTGTGCTGGCGAGCGGCTTCGACTCACGCGTCAATGACCGTGCGAACCGCATGCGGTGGCCCGAGGGGCGTCTGCGCTACAGCATCGCGCTGCTCATCGAGTTCGTGACGCTGCGCGGTCTTCCGTACGACATCGAGGTCACCGACGCCGAAGGACGGGTCGAGCGCCTCGACGGCCCGTCGGTCATGGCGACGGTGGGGAACGCACGCACGTACGGCGGCGGCATCCCCATCTGCCCGGATGCCGACCCCTCCGACGGCCTGCTCGACCTGCTCCTCGTGCGACCCGCCGGGCGCCTGCGGCTGCTCCGGCTTCTCCCGCGCGTGTACCGCGGCACGCACACCGGCGCGTCTGAGGTGACGACGCGCCGGGTCCGCTCGGTGCGAATGTCGTCGCCCGGGGTGACGGCGTATGCCGACGGCGACCCCATCGGCACTCTGCCGCTCAACATCGAGGTCGTCCCTCGCGCGCTGACGGTCTTCACTGCCTGAACCGCAGGGCCCGCTCGCCGCGGCAGGGTCAGTGGTGAGCGGCCTGCTCCTCGCGCAGGCGTGCCAGCACCTGGTCGCGCAGCTCCTCGGGCGCTGTCTCCTTGCACGCGCGTGCGATGACCGCCGTCAGGGTCGTGGCCACGAGGGCCTCTTCACGGCAGGCTTCGCAGTTCTCGAGGTGCTCCCTGATGTCGGCGTGCTCGGTCTTGCACACCTCGTTGCGGAGGTACTCTTCGAGGTCCTGCCTCGCCTTCTCACAGCCGCAGTCGCTCATTTCGGGCTCCTTGTCGCGGGCACGTCGATGCCTCGCTCTTTTGCATAGTCGGACAGCAGTTCACGAAGCATCCGCCTGCCACGGTGAAGGCGGCTCATGACTGTGCCGATCGGGGTTTTCATGATGTCCGCGATCTCCTGGTACGCGAAGCCCTCGACATCTGCGAGGTACACCGCGAGCCGGAAATCCTCGGGGATCTGCTGCAGCGCGTCCTTCACCGCCGAGGCGGGCATGTGGTCGATCGCCTCGGCCTCGGCCGACCGCGTGCGGGTCGCGGTGGTCGACTCCGCTCCCCCCAGCTGCCAGTCCTCGAGATCGTCGATCGTGCCCTGATAGGGCTCGCGCTGCTTCTTGCGATACGTGTTGATGTACGTGTTCGTGAGAATGCGGTACAGCCACGCCTTGAGATTCGTGCCCTGGGTGAACGACGCCCAGGAGGCGAACGCCTTCACGAACGTCTCCTGCACAAGATCAGCTGCGTCGGCGGGATTGCGGGTCATCCGCATCGCCGCCGCATAGAGCTGGTCCATGAAGGGGAGCGCCTGCTCCTCGAACTGGGTACGCGGATCCGTCGCCGCCTCGTCATCCATCGAGCGCCAGTCTACGTCCCCGATATCCGGCGTCACGGGGAAGACGTCGGTCACCGGCTCCAGGGTGGCGAACACGGGCGCTCCTCGCTTCGGGCGGCACACGTTCGCGTCCCGGAGGACGCGAACGGGCGATACGGACTCTCTTGCCTGTCTCGACGATCGATGTCGACCTGCCGGCCGGATCATCTGCCTTCTCGACAGGTTCGTTAGGGTAGAACCCGATGACTGCGCCCGGGTATTCCCCACAGCCCTCCTCCGCCGAGGCGACGACCGCCCCCGGCGGGCGAAACGCCGCGCCCGAGGGGTCAGCCGAGGCCACCGACGACGGCCGGGCGGCAGCCGCACCGGCCCATTGGCCCGCACCCTCTTCGCCGTCGCCGGTGCACGCGACCGTCACCATCCCTGGCTCGAAGTCGCTCACCAACCGCAAGCTCGTGCTCGCGGCCATCGCCGACGGGCCCAGCACGCTCACGGCCCCGCTCCATTCCGACGACTCGGCCCGCATGATCGACGCGCTGCGCACTCTCGGCGTCGAGATCGAGCAGCTTCCTCCCACCGGTCCGTATGGGCCCGACCTCCACATCACGCCCCCGTCGCACTTCCGCGGCGACATCACGATCGACTGCGGGCAGGCCGGGACCGTGATGCGCTTCATCGCCCCCCTGGCGGGGCTCGCCGACGGGGACGTCACGATCACCGCCCACGAGAGCGCGCTGCACCGCCCCATGGGCGCCATGATCAAGGCGCTCCGCGAGATCGGCGTGGACATCGACGACGGCGGCCGCTGGGCCCTCCCGTTCATCGTCAAGGGTCGCGGGCACATCCGCGGCGGCGAGGTCGCCATCGACGCGAGCGCGTCGAGCCAGTTCGTCTCGGGACTCCTGCTGGCCGCGCCCCGCTACGACGTCGGCCTCCACCTGCACCACTCGGGCGAGCGCCTGCCCAGCGTGCCGCACATCGACATGACCGTCGAGGCCCTCTCTCGACGCGGCGTACACGTCGAGCACCCGCAGCCCCACGAGTGGCTCGTCCCCGCCGGCACGCCACGCGGGCGCGACGCGACGGTCGAGCCCGACCTGTCGAACGCGGCTCCGTTCCTGGCCGCCGCGATCCTCACAGGCGGCTCCGTCACCATCCCCGGGTGGCCGGCGACCTCGACGCAGCCCGGCGCCCTGCTCACCGACATCCTCGCGCTCATGGGCGCCCGCGTGAGCCGACGGGGCGGCGCTCTCACCGTCGCCGCCGGCGAGCGGATCGCGGGCGTCGATCTCGACCTGAGCGCCGCCAGCGAGCTCACCCCGACGCTGTTCGCCCTCGCCGCGTTCGCCGACTCCCCCTCGACCCTTCACGGCATCGGCCACATCCGCGGCCACGAGACCGACCGCATCGCCGCCCTCGTGTCGAACCTCCGCGAACTCGGCGGCGACGCCGAAGAGCAGGCCGACGGCATCCGCATCACTCCGGCGCCCCTTCACGGCGGGGTCTGGAAAGCCCACCACGACCACCGCATGGCGACCGCGGGCGCCGTCATCGGCCTGCGCGTCCCGGGCATCGAGATCGACGACATCGGCACGACCGCCAAGACTCTCCCTGAGTTCCCGCAGCTGTGGCTCGGGATGCTGCAGGGCCCGTCGGCCGGCTGAGGACCGCGGCAGCGATGAGCTGGCTGGAGTTCGAAGACGACGACGAGACGGAGTTCGACGAGTCGTCTGTGCGCGTGCGACCGAACCCCAAAGCCAACCGGCCTCGCACCAAGCGGCGTCCCGCGCACTCAGACGCGCACATCGCACGCGTGCTGGGCGTCGACCGGGGCCGCTACACCGTCCTCGTCGACGAGGACCGGCCAGACGAGCGACACGTGCTCGCCACCCGAGCGCGCGAGCTGCGCAAGCAGCCGATCGTCACGGGCGACCGCGCTCGCGTCGTGGGCGACGTGTCGGGCGCCGAAGGCACACTGGCGCGCATCGTCGGCATCGAGGAGCGCACCTCGCTGCTGCGTCGCAGCGCCGACGACACAGACCAGGTCGAGCGCATCATCGTCGCCAACGCCGACCAGATGCTCATCGTCGTGGCCGCCGCCGATCCCGAGCCCCGGCCGCGCCTCGTCGACCGCTACCTCATCGCGGCGCTCGACGCCGGCATCCGCCCCTTCCTCGTCGTCACGAAGACCGACCTCGCCGACCCCGCCGAGTTCCTGCGCCACTTCGAGGGAGTCGACGACCTCCACGTGTTCACGAGCGGGCAGGGCCGGATGCCGGTGGCCGAGATCGGCGCGCACCTCGTGGGCCACTCGACGGTGTTCGTGGGTCACTCCGGGGTGGGCAAGTCGACCCTCGTCAACGCGCTCGTGCCGACGGCGGCGCGCGCCACGGGGCACGTGAACGAGGTCACCGGACGCGGGCGTCACACGTCGAGCTCGACCGTGTCGCTGCGCTACACCAGCCCGGAGGGAACTGAGCACGCGGGCGGCAGAGGCTGGGTCATCGACACTCCGGGCGTGCGGTCGTTCGGCCTCGGCCACGTCGATCCGGCGAACATCCTGAAGGCGTTCACCGACCTCGCCGCGGTCGCGGAGGAGTGCCCGCGAGGCTGCACGCACCTGCCCGACGCGCCCGACTGCGCGATCATCGAGGCCGTCGCCGACGGACGCCTCGGCGAGCGAGGCCCTGCACGACTCGACTCTCTCCAGCGGCTCCTCGCGACGTTCGCCTGACGTCGCCGTCGCGGCGCCGGCGGCCGAGGGCTGGATAGGCTGGAGCCATGCCTCGCCTCGAAGCCGGAACACCTGCACCATCGTTCACCCTCGTCGACCAGGACGGCCGCGCGGTGTCTCTCTCGGACCTGCGCGGCACGCGGATCGTGCTGTTCTTCTACCCGGCGGCCATGACGCCCGGGTGCACGACCGAGGCGTGCGACTTCCGGGACAGCCTGGCTCCCCTGCAGGCCGCCGGCTACACCGTGCTCGGCGTCTCGCGCGACGACCCGAAGACGCTGACCGCGTTCCGCGAGCGCGACAGCCTGCCCTACGACCTGGTGAGCGACCCCGACCACAGCGTGCACGAGGCCTACGGCGCGTGGGGTGAGAAGACCAACTACGGCAAGATCGTCGAGGGTGTGATCCGCTCGACGTTCGTCATCGACGAAGACGGCGTCATCCAGCACGCGCTCTACAACGTGAAGGCCACGGGCCACGTGGCGCGGGTGCGCGCCCTCCTGGGAGTCTGACGCTCCGACCTGGACTCTCGCGCGTCCCCTGCTGCGCGAGTCAGTCCGTCGCCCGCACGCGGCGCCCGGCGTTGCGGGTGCCCACGATGAGCGCGACGAGCCCCAGCACGGCGGGGACCGTGACGGCGAGGGCGAATCCCGGCTGCGGCTCGGGCCCCGACACCGCACCGAGGGCCACGGCGAGAGCGAGCAGCTGCGTCACGATGCCGCCGCTGCGGCCCCAGGAGCCACCGCGCCAGACCGTCACGGCGAAGGCCCCGACGGCCGCCGCGCCGATCGCGGTCAGCACGAGCAGCGCGATCGAACTCGACACCGACTCAGTGTCGCCCGACACCAGAGCGACGAGTTCCCAGCCGGCGACCGCCAGCAGCACGACGCACTCCAGAGCCAGGATGACAGCGGCGATGCGTTCGGCGGCGGAGGTGGGCATGACGAGAGCTCCTCTATATCAAATCGGGTGTGCGCAGCACGGCCGATGCGACCATGACAGCACGCTCCACTCCCTCTTTTCGGAGGGGATACGCAGGGAAATCAGGCCGAAATGGTCCGTTAACCCTTGATTCATTTCGCGGCCGTATGGGACCATGGAGGAAGCGTGTGCTCCCACAGCGCAGTGGGGCGAGCAGTGGCTCGCACACTTCCAGGGTAATCGACGTCACCGCGACGCTGCCCGCCCGATTTCTCATCCCGCATCAAGGAGCACTTCACCATGGATTGGCGCGACAAAGCCGCCTGCCTGACCGTTGACCCCGAGCTGTTCTTCCCCGTGGGGAACACCGGCCCGGCGGTCGACCAGATCGAGAAGGCGAAGGCGGTCTGCGCCCGCTGCACCGTCACGGAGATCTGCCTGCAGTACGCCCTCGAGTCCGGCCAGGACTCGGGCGTGTGGGGCGGACTCTCCGAAGACGAGCGCCGCGCCCTCAAGCGTCGCGCCGCTCGCGCCCGCCGCGCCTCCTGACTCCCCGCCCGACCGACTGACGCCCCCTTCAGCAAGGGCCCGTCACGCGGTCTGACGGTCGATATACCTCATCGGGATCTCGATCGTCACCTCGGTGCCCGAGCCGACAAGCGTGTGCCAGTCGATGGCGCCGCTCAGCTCTCCTTGGATGAGGGTGCGCACGATCTGCGTGCCCAGGCCCTGCCCGACCTGTCCCTCGGGCAGCCCGACCCCTGTGTCGCGCACGCGCACGCCCAGGCTCTCGTCGGTGCGCTCAGCGATGATCTCGACTTCGCCCTCGCGGTCGGCGAGGCCGTGCTCGACGGCGTTGGTTACCAGTTCGGTGAGCGCGAGCGCGAGCGGCGTGGCGTACTCACTGGGCAGCGTGCCGAACGTGCCGGTCTTGAGCGTGCGCGCCCGGGTGTTCGGGGCCGCGGCGACCTCGGCGACGAGCTTGAGCACACGATCGAAGACGTCGTCGAAGTCGACGTTCTGCGTGAGACCCTCCGAGAGCGTGTCGTGCACGACGGCGATCGCCGACACGCGACGCATCGCCTGCGTGAGGGCATCACGCGCCTCGTCTGACCGGGTGCGCCGTGCCTGGATGCGCAGGAGCGACGCGACGGTCTGGAGGTTGTTCTTGACGCGATGGTGGATCTCGCGGATCGTCGCGTCCTTGGTGATGAGCTCCTGCTCCTGATGCCGGATCTCCGTCACGTCGCGGCACAGCACGATGGCGCCGATGCGGGTGCCGTGGTCCTTCAGCGGGATGGTGCGCAGCGACACCGTCACTCCGCGCGCCTCCAGATCGGCCCGCCAGGGGGCACGGCCCGCCATGACGATGGGCAGCGACTCGTCGAACTGCCGGGAGGCCGGGAGGAGCTGGGTCGCGACCTCGATGAGAGGCTCGCCCTCGAGCTCGTCGTCGAAACCGAGACGGTTGAACGCCGACAGGGCATTGGGGCTCGCGAAGGTGGTGACGCCGTCGACGTCGATGCGGATGAGCCCGTCGGACGCGCGCGGTGCGCCACGGCGCGGCGAGGTGGGAGCCGACATGTCGGGGAAGTCGCCCGACGCGATCATGCCGAAAAGGTCGTCTGCGCAGTCGTTGAAGGTGATCTGCTGGCGGGACGGCGTGCGCGCCTCCCCCAGGTTGGTATGGCGCGTCAGCACGCCGATGACAGTCGCCGGCGAATCGGCTGTCGCACGCTCACGGACGATCGGCACGGCGCGCACGCGAGTGGGCGTCTCCTCGAACCAGTCCGGCGATGCCGAGTCGACGATGCGCAGCTGCGTGAAGGCGTCGCGTACCTGCGTGCGCCACTGCGGACGGACGCGGTCGCCGACGATGTCGCGGTAGAACAGCGTGGCCGCACCCGAAGGGCGGGTGTGCGCCACGGCGATGAAGGAATCGTCGCTCGTCGGCACCCAGATCACGATGTCCGCGAAAGCGAGGTCGGCAAGGAGCTGCCCATCGCCTGCCAGCCGGTGCAGCCACTCCACGTCCGCCTCACTGGAACGGCCCTGGGCATAAACGAGATCGCTGAGCGTCGACACGCCTTCCAGGCTACCCATCCTCACGCGGCCCGAATGCCGCGGCGCCGCCGGCCCTGTCGACGAGGCAGATCGTCTGATCGCTCCCCCGCGCCGATCGCCTCCCGCGCGAACCGCCGGACAGCGCCGGCGAGCGACGAGCGACCGCCCTCGGCAAGCGGCTGAGCGCGAAGGAGCGCGGCATCGGCTGCGCGGGGCTCGAAGGGCGCGAACCACACCTGGCGCACCCCGGCGTAGCGCTCGAGGGTGCGCCGCACCTGTCCCCGCGGGTCGACGCCGAGCACGCCGCCGCGGGTCTTGTTGACGAGCACATGCACCATCGCCCGTCCGGCCGCCGCCCGCAGGTCGGGATATTCGCGCACGAAACGCGAGATGCCGATCGGATCGGCCGCCGCGACGGCCACGACGACGTCCGCCATTCCCACCGCCGCGAGGGAGGCGGCGTTGCGACGGTGCCCGTCCAGGTCGCTCACGATCTCCTCGTCGGCCTCCAGGGACGCCGCCACATCGACGACCGTCACGTCGACCCAGTCGCGGCACATGTCGAGTGCGGCCTTCACGCGCGCTCCGCTGAGCTCGGGCCAGCGCGCCGGTCGATTGATGCCGGCGAGCACCGACATGCCGTGGAGCTGCTGCGCGACGCGCGCGAGTTCCGCGACCGTCAGCCCGCCGCGGTCGGCTTGACGGCACACGGTCGCGAAACCGGGGCCATCGTCGGCCGCGCCGGTCGCAAGGGCGATCGACGGGGCGTGCGTATCGGCATCGGCGAGCGCGACGCGGCATCCCTCGCGTGCGAGTGCCGCACCGATCCCGATCGCCACGGTCGACCGCCCCGGTGCTCCGGCGGGCCCCCACACCGTCACGACGCGGCCACGCGGGCGCTCTGGGGCCTCGGAGGGAGGCCGAGAGGCGGTGATCTCGCGCGCCGGAGCTCTCATCGAGACCGTCTGCAGGCCGAAGGAGGCTGCGAGACGCTCGTCGTCGTCGCGGGCGCACCGCACGACGATCCGCACACCGAGACCGTCGCAGGTGGCCACCAGGTCAGCGGTGACGGCGTCGCGCGCGGCGTCGACGACGAGCAGATCCGCCTCGGCCAGCAGCTCCAGCAGCTCGGCGGCGAGCGCGTCGTCGGCGACCGCGGCCGCGGCTTCGGCAGGTGCCGACCGGGGAACGATCGCCATGACCTGCACTCCCTCGGTCCGGAGATCGTCGGCGATGTCTCGGCAGGGACCACGGCCCGCGATGACGGCGCGCATCATCGCACCGTCGCCGGAATGACCGACAGCCTCGCCCCGTCGGCGAGCGCCCCGAGCACAGCGACGACGTCCGCCCGAGCGATGACGACTTCGATCGCCGTCGCGGCGCCGCCCATGACCCGGTCCGACCGCGAGACCGAGCGCACCGCTGCGTCGGCTGCCAGCACCCGGGGCTTCGCGAAGCCGCCGTCCTTCGACGGCGGCGCGGCCCACACGTCGACGGCGGTGCCGGCGTCGACGACCGCCGGCACGTGGTCGTCGACGACGACCACGACTGTCGTCGTGAGCGCGGCAGCTGCGGGACCGAGCGCGGCCACGGGCACGAGCTCGCCCTCGTCGATCGTGCGCCGCGCGACCGTGTCCGGCTCCAGCGCACCGGGCGCGAGGTAGGCGTCGGCCCTCAGCCCCAGTGACACGTCGACAAGCGCGAGGTCGTCGAGCGTCACCCCCTGCCCTGCGACGATCGTGTGGACCGCGAAGTACGCAGGGGCGGTCTGCCGCGCCGCGGCCACGACCGCCGCGACGCCGGCGATGGAGCCGATGATGAGGACGACGCCGAGGATGAACCGCGCATCGGCCCAGAATCCTCGGGGCCGCGGTCGAGCATCCGCTGAGATCATGACGCCATCGTCATCCGTAGGCGTTCGCGCGCGTGTGGCCTGTCCACAGCGCACCGGAGCGCACGGTTTCACACGTCGGCTTTTATGCGCGAATATTCACAGGAGCGCTTGGGCCCCTGCCGCTGAGCGGCCCGGCGGCGGATAATCGGAGCATGCCCGAGCCTCACCCCTCGCAAGCACCGCTGATGACGGCGGAACAGGTCGCCGAGTCGCTGGCGATCGATGTCGAGGAGGTCGTCGCGCTGATCCTCGACGGCCGGCTGGCGGGCACCCGGGTAGGAAACCCGCCCCGGTGGCGCGTCACCGCGGAAAGCGTCGAGGCCTACCTCGACGATGCCGCCGAAGAGGCGCGTCGCATGGCCCTGTGGCGCGAGTCGAACGCCGCGAGCTTTCCTGAGCTCTGGGGCCGTGGCCACATCCGGCACGGCGACTGACGTCGTCGACGCCCTTCGCGAGCGGGACCGGGCTCAGCGACCCGCCACGTGAGCGTCTGGGCGCAGCCAGACGATGGCGGCGAGCGCGACGAGCCGGTGTCCGTGCACGGCGCCGGCGCGCCGGAAAGCCGCGGCGTCGTGGAGTGCGAGCTCGAGGTGGTCGGCACCGACCCGATCGATCGTCCCTGTGAGCAGGTGACTGCCGCGCACCTGCACCGACACCGGCACGCGACGTCGTGCGAGGTCGCGCATGACCATCGCCCAGAGCATCCGCGCTCCCCCGCTCGACGACGCAGCGCGGAGGCTGTCACGAACCTCGGCCTGTGCCAGGCCGACCGCGACGAGGGACGCGAACGGCACCAGCCACAGCCCGCATGGCGACGCCTCGTCGGCGATGGCCAGCCAGTCTGCGCCCACGGCGCGGAGGCGCCCCGCGAGAGTCGTGCCGTCGATGAGCGCGACGGATGCCGGGCGCTGCGCCTCGCACAGGGCGCGGAGTCGTTCCGACAAGGGGGTATGTGCGCCCCGCAGCCGGTGATCGTCACGCCCAGGACCGGCACGATCGGGATCCTTCACGACGTCGACCCGGGACCCGAGGTCTTCCAAGAAGGTGTCCCAGCGCACCCGCCGAGCGTAGACGATGCTGCGCTCTCGACCACGGCTCTCCACAGATGAGAGGACTCTCATCAAGCGGCGGAAACGCCTGTGCTCTACTCATGCGGATGTACCCGCCTGAAGGAGGCTTCAGCATGTCGACCACGTCGCACGGAGGCTTGTCCACACCCGAACCGTCAATACCGGGGGGTCGCCGTCGGCGCATCGGAAACGCCCGCGAGATCGAGGAGTTCTTCGCCCCGCAACGCACCTCGTCGGCCGATCTGCCGCCGCCCGAGCCGCTGCTGCGCAATCTGACGGTCGGTGTGATCGAGGTGCTCGCCGGCGTGCGCGAGGCCGAGCAGCTGGCACGCTGGCTCGACGAGGACGCGTTCCGCGCTCTCGTCACGCGCGCGAACCTCTCGAAGCGCGCCCGCAGCGCGCGCGGCGTCCCCGTCGTGCGCCCGACGCATCGCGTCATGACGGTGCGCCACTCCAGCCCCGCCGACGGCGTCGTCGAGGCGGTGACCGTCGTCGCCGGGCCGGCGCGCACGCGCGCCCTGGCCGTCCGCCTGGAAGGCTGGGACGGCCGCTGGCGGGCCACCTCGCTCGCGCTCCTGTGACCGCGCAGCTGCCCGCGGCGCTCACCTCACGGCTTCGCCACTCGCCCCCGTCACTGACGGTATGACGAAAGGAAGTTGCCGAGCCGCTCGATCGCCTCTGACAGGACCCGCGCCTCCGGGAGGGTGACGATTCGCAGGTGATCCGGCGTCGGCCAGTTGAATCCGGTTCCCTGCACGAGCAGCACGTGCTCGGCGACCAGGAAGTCGTACACGAACTTCGCGTCGTCGTGGATCTCGTAGACGTTCGGGTCGAGGCGAGGGAACGCGTACAGAGCGCCCTGAGGCTTGTGGCACGTGACGCCGGGAATCGCCGTGAGACCCTCCCACGCGGCATCCCGCTGCTCGTGAAGGCGACCCGACGGGGCGATGAGCGCGTTGATCGACTGCACGCCCGACAGCGCCGCCTGCACCGCATGCTGCGCCGGCACGTTGGGGCACAGACGCGTGGAAGCGAGCAGCTGGATGCCTTCGAGGAACCCGGCGGCATGCTCCTTGGGGCCCGTGATGACCATCCACCCGGAACGGTAGCCGGCGACACGGTAGGTCTTCGACAGCCCGTTGAACGTGAGGCAGAGCAGGTCGGGAGCGAGCGTCGCGAGAGGGATGTGCTGCGACTCGTCATAGAGGATGCGGTCGTAGATCTCGTCGCTCAGCAGCAGGAGCTCGTGCTCGCGCGCGAGCTCGACGATGCCGGTGAGGGTCTCGCGAGAGTAGACGGCGCCCGTCGGGTTGTTCGGGTTGATCACGACGATCGCCTTCGTGCGCGGCGTGATCTTCTCCCGGATGTCGTCGAGGTCCGGCTGCCACCCGTTCTCAGAATCGCAGCGATAGTGCACCGGCGTACCGTCGGCAAGGCTCGTCATCGCGGTCCACAGCGGGTAGTCCGGCGCAGGGATGAGCACTTCGTCGCCCTCGTCGAGGAGAGCCTGCATCGTCATCGTGATGAGCTCGGAGACGCCGTTGCCCAGGTACACGTGATCGGGGTCGAAGGTCGGAAAGCCCTCGATCTGCTCGTAGCGTGACACGATCGCGCGCCGGGCCGACATGATGCCGCGGCTGTCGCTGTAGCCGTGGGCGTGCGGGATCGCCTCGATCATGTCGCGGACGATCTGGTAGGGCGCCTCGAACCCGAACGTGGCCGGGTTGCCCGTGTTGAGCTTGAGAATGGTGTGGCCGTCGGCCTCGAGACGGTCGGCCTCCACCAGTGCAGCCCCGCGGATCTCGTAGAGGACGTCCTTCAGCTTCGACGATTGATCCAGGATGCGGGGTGTCATCCGTTCAGGATATCTCCGCCCATGCCGTGCCAATGGACGACCCGTGGCCCGCACGTGGCCGCTGCCGCCCGCAGGCGAAGCGGGCCGGCCCCGTCGGAGCCGGCCCGCTCACCGAGATCACTTCTTCTTGTCGGCCGCTCGCCGCTGCGCTCGATTGAGGGGCGCGGCTGCCGGAGCCTCACCGTCGGTGCGCTGGCCGAAGGCGCCGCGGGGCGCCTCCTGCGCCGGAGCAGCAGCGGGCTGGGCGGCCGCGGCGGCCGCGGCCTGGCGCAGTCGCGTCGCCGCCTGCTGCACCTGGCCACGGTCGTTGCGGACCTCGACCTCGCCCGCGTCGTTCGCCGCGGTGTACTGCAGCTTCTGGGCCTCGACCGCCGGTGCCGTGAGGCCCTTGGCTTCGACGCCCTCACCGGTCTGACGCACCTCGACCTCGAGGTTGAAGAGGAAGCCGACCGACTCCTCCTTGATCTGCGCCATCATGGACTGGAACATCTGGTAGCCCTCACGCTGATACTCGATCAGCGGGTCGCGCTGCGCCATGGCGCGCAGGCCGATGCCGTCCTTGAGGTAGTCCATCTCGTAGAGGTGGTCGCGCCAGCGGCGGTCGAGCACCTGCAGCACGACGCGACGCTCCAGCTCGCGCATCGCCGGGGCGCCGAGCGCCTCCTCGCGCTTCTTGTAGGCGATCTTGGCGTCGGAGATGATCTCGCGCTTGAGCAGCTCGGGGGTGATGCGGCCCTTGCTGCCGCTCTCCGCCACGACCTCCTCGATCGTGACGCCCACGGGGTAGAGCGTCTTCAGCTCGGTCCAGAGCGCGTCGAAGTCCCAGCTCTCGTTGTGCCCGCTGCTCGTGTGGTCGTCGATGATCGCGCTGATGGCATCCTCGACGAAGTGCTGCACGCGCTCCGACAGGTCGTCGCCCTCGAGCATGTGGCGACGGTCGGCGTAGATCGCCTCGCGCTGACGGTTGAGGACGTCGTCGTACTTGAGGACGTTCTTGCGGATCTCGGCGTTGCGGGACTCGACCTGCGACTGCGCGCTCTTGATGGCGCGCGAGACCATCGACGACTCGATCGCGACATCGTCGGGGAAGTTCGTGCGCGCCAGGATCGCCTCGGCCGCGCCCGACTGGAACAGGCGCATGAGATCGTCGGTGAGCGACAGATAGAAGCGGCTCTCGCCGGGGTCGCCCTGACGACCCGAGCGGCCTCGCAGCTGGTTGTCGATGCGCCGCGACTCGTGCCGCTCGGTGCCGAGCACGTAGAGACCGCCGGCCTCGATGACCTTGGCGCCTTCCTCGGCGACGGTCTCCTGCATCTTCGCGTAGACCTCGTCCCAGGCCTGCTCGTACTCCTCCGGCGTCTCGACGGGGTCGAGGCCGCGCGACTTGAGCTCCTGCACCGCGAGGAACTCGGCGTTTCCGCCGAGCATGATGTCGGTGCCGCGGCCGGCCATGTTGGTGGCGACCGTGACGGCCCCGAGGCGGCCCGCGCGGGCGACGATCTCGGCCTCACGCGCGTGGTTCTTCGCGTTGAGGACCTCGTGCTTGACGCCCTTCTTGGCGAGCAGGCGCGACAGGTACTCGCTCTTCTCGACACTGACCGTGCCGACCAGGACGGGCTGGCCCGCCGCGTGACGCTGGACGATGTCCTCGACGACCTGCGCGAACTTGGCCTGCTCGTTCTTGTAGACGAGGTCGGGCTGGTCCTTGCGGATCATCGGCTTGTTGGTCGGGATCGGCACGACGCCGAGCTTGTACGTCGACATGAACTCGGCGGCCTCGGTCTCCGCCGTTCCTGTCATGCCCGAGAGCTTCTCGTACAGGCGGAAGTAGTTCTGCAGCGTGACGGTGGCCAGGGTCTGGTTCTCCGCCTTGACCGGCACACCCTCCTTCGCCTCGATGGCCTGGTGGATGCCCTCGTTGTAGCGGCGGCCTACGAGGATGCGGCCGGTGTGCTCGTCGACGATCATGACCTCGTCGTTCATGACGACGTAGTCGGTGTCGCGCTTGAAGAGCGCGAGCGCCTTGATCGAGTTGTTGAGGAACGAGATGAGGGGCGTGTTGGCCGACTCGTACAGGTTGTCGATGCCGAGATAGTCTTCGACCTTCTCGATGCCGGGCTCGAGCACGCCGATCGTGCGCTTCTTCTCGTCGACCTCGTAGTCGACGCCCGCCTCGAGCGTCTTGGCGATCTTCGCGAACTCGACGAACCAGCGATTGGCCTCTCCAGACGAGGGGCCGGAGATGATGAGCGGCGTGCGGGCCTCGTCGATGAGGATCGAGTCGACCTCGTCGACGATCGCGAAGAAGTGACCGCGCTGCACGAGGTCTTCCTTGCGCCACGCCATGTTGTCGCGCAGGTAGTCGAAGCCGAACTCGTTGTTCGTGCCGTACGTGATGTCGGCGTTGTACTGCTCGCGGCGCACGTCGGGCGTCTGGCCGGCGACGATCGTGCCGGTCGTCATCCCGAGGGCGCGGTACACGCGGCCCATGAGGTCGGACTGGTACGACGCGAGGAAGTCGTTGACCGTGATGACGTGGACGCCCTTGCCGGCGATCGCATTGAGGTAGGCCGCGAACGTCGCGGTGAGCGTCTTTCCCTCACCGGTCTTCATCTCGGCGATGTTGCCCAGGTGCAGGGCTGCGCCGCCCATGATCTGAACGTCGTACGGCCGCTGGCCGAGCGTGCGCTTGGCGGCCTCGCGGACGGCGGCGAACGCCTCGGGCATGAGCTTGTCGAGCGTCTCACCCGCCTCATAGCGGGCGCGGAGCTCGGCGGTCTCGCCGCGCAGGTCCTCATCGGTGAGCTGCGCGTAGTCCTCTTCGAGGGCGTTGACGGCCTTCACGACCTGCTGGAGCCGTCGCAGGATGCGCCCTTCTCCGGCTCGGAGCAGTTTCTCGAGAGGGTTGGCCACAGAGGTCTCCATCTGTCGGTGCGAGCGATGCGGGTCCATCGCCGGTGGTGTGTGCGCAAGGCACGACTCCCCATGTTATGTGGTCGTGACCTTGAACGGGCTGTGGAGCTGCTCGGCGCCCCCTCAGTCCGGGTGTCTGAGGGCGATCTAGGATCGATCCATGGCCGGAATATGGGGCAACCGCAAGAAGCAGCGCGCCGCGCAGGCCGCCGAGGACGCCGAGATCACGCGCCGGGCGAGCTCGGCGCTCGTCGCGATCGACGAGCGCATCCGGACGACCAGCGACGAGCTCGTCTACGCCGAGGCCGAACTGGGCGCGGATGCCACGAAGCCGCTGCGGGACGCCCTCGCGGCGGTCCGGCAGCACCTGGCCGAGGCCTTCCACCTGCACCAGCTCAACCACGACGACATCCCTGACACGTCGCAGGAGATCCGCACCCGCAGCGCGCGCATCACGCAGCTGTGCGAGTGGGCCGAGGAGCTCCTGGACGACCGCACCGAGGCGCTGAAGGCGCCGATCGAGCGCGCACGCCGCGCTCCCGAGATCATCACCGGCATCCGCCGTGACGTGGAGCGGCTGACGGAGCGGCTGCCGCAGGTGCGCGCGACGCTCGACCGGCTCGCGACCCGATACTCCCCCGAAGCGCTGCGCAAGGTCGCCGGAAACCATGCCGAGGCGCAGCAGCTGCTCGAGTTCGCGCTCCACGGGGCCGACGTCTCGGAGCGCCGCCGCGAGTCGGGCCGGCGCGAGCAGGCGAATCTCGCGCTGGAGACCGCGATCGAGGCGGTGCGCCGGGCGACGACCCTCATCGATGCGGTCGACAACTACGAGGTCGAGGCTCTGCGGGCCGAGTCGACGCTCGACGCGATCGTGCTCGACTCCCGCGAAGACCTCGCCGCCGCGAAGGACCTCACCTCCGTGCCCGAGGTCGCCCAGGCGATGGCGGTCCTGGAGAAGGAGCTCGCGTCGCTCGCGCCCGCCGGCACTCCGACCGACCCGTTCGCTGAGCTCACGCGTCTGCGCGAGGCGAATGCGGCACTCGACGCGATCGTCGCGAAGACCCGCGAGCGCGCCGCGCGTCCCGTCATCCCGGAGGCGCACGTGCGCCACGCGCTCGACGACGCCGACCGCCAGCTGGGGGTGGCCCGCAGCGTCATCTCCGGTCACCGCGGCTGGATCGGCGCCGACGCCCGCACCCGCCTCGCGGAGGCCGAGCGCATCCGCCTGGACCTCGCGTGGGCGAACGGCCCGACGATCCCCGAAGACGACCGCGAGCGCGCTCTCGCCGACGCCCGCCGCTGCGGCATGCTCGCCTCCGAGGCGCTGCAGCTCGCCCAGCGCGACATCGACTCCTCCCGTCCGCAGGGCGGTCCCGGCTGGGGCGGCGGCGCCGGCGGCCGCGGCGGGGGCGACATCATGGGCGGCATCCTGGGCGGCCTCGTGATCGGCAGCATCCTCGACGGATTCTTCGACTGACGCATCCGTCCCGGCGACCGCACTGCGCCCGACGGCACGACGCCCCGGGGCCCGACAGGACGACGGCGACCGGGGCCCGAAGGCCACCGGCCGCCGTCGTGGACGGTCTGAGCCGTCAGGAGGCGAGCTCCTGCGGGGACGCCGTCGTCGTCAGCGAGATCACGCCGTAGTCCCAGCCCTTGCGTCGATAGACGACGCTCGGGTGATCGGTGCGAGCGTCGATGAACAGGAAGAAGTCGTGGCCGACCAGCTCCATGCGGTCGACGGCCTCTTCGACCGTCATCCACTCCGGCTCGAAGTTCTTCGTGCGGATGACGACCGGGGTGTATTCCTCCTCTTCGTCCGAGCGCTGCACCGGCACCTCGCCCGTCGCGACCGCGTGCAGCACCTCGGCGGAGGCGGGCTGCACGTCGATGCCCTGGAGCGAGCCGCTGCCTTTCTCGAACTTGGCGCCGCGCGGATGGTTGCGCGTGTCGACGCGCTTCTCCTTCGCGCGACGCAGCTGCTCGGCGAGCTTGTCGATGGCGAGGTCGAGAGCGACGAACTTGTCGCTGTCGGTGGCCTCGGCGCGGACGATGGGGCCCTTTCCGGTGACGGTGAGCTCCACCGTCTCCTCTTCGCGGCCGCCGTTGTGATAGGCGCGGTGGGTGACCTTGATGTCCATGCGCTGCGCGCGCGGAGCAAGGCTCTCGATTCGGGCGGACTTCTCTTCGGTGACTGTGCGGAATCGATCGCTGATTCCCACCCCGACGCCGACGATGTTGGTTTCCATCCCTGACCTCCTTGTTCCGGGTCCTCCCGGTCAAGGGCGGACCCTGAGTTCGCCTTGGTGCCCTCCACCGTATCCGCGGGGTGGACGGATGTCACGTGTGAGTGCCGTGACAATTCCCCGCTGGGCGGTGGCGGCGACGGTGACTGCTCCCACCACGGTCCCACCCGCGTCGCGGAGCGTGCGCACCGCCTCCCGCAGGGTCGCTCCGGTGGTCACGACGTCGTCCACGACGACGACGCGCTCCCCCGCGCACGGTCGCGCACGGAACATGCCGGCGACGTTCCGCTCCCGCTCGGATCGCCCCAGCTCGCGCTGATCGGCGCGCGCGCCCGGAGCCGTGCGCAGAAGCCTCGCAGGAGTGACGCCCGCGCGCCGCACGAGCAGCTCCGTCACGCTGTAGCCCCGCCGTCGCATCGCCGCGCGCGACGACGGCACCGGAACGACGACGGCGTCGGCGGGCAGCAGCGGCCGGATCAGCCGGCCGAGCGGTCGCGCCAGCCCCGTGCGTCCGTCCTCTTTGAGGGCACGCATGACACGGGCGGCCGGCCCATCGAACGCGACCGCCGACCGCACGTCGACGCCGTCGCCGAGTGCTCGCGCGAGAGACGGCGCCTCGAGCGAGGACCGGCATCCGGCGCACAGCGTGACACCCGGCTCATCACAGCCGGCGCACCACGCCGGAAGCAGCAGGTCGAGGGCGGATGCCAGGGCACCGCGCACGGCGGAGACGGAGACGGGCGAAGAAGGCACCGGCCGATCGTCCCGCACGCGCCGAGGCCGCACCTCGCACAGCGAGAGCCTCGTGCACCGGTCCGCGCGCGGGTGCACCTGGGGAGGATCCTGTCGCCGGACGGCGTCAGCTCGGCGAGCCCTTCTGCACCGCGACGAACGTCACGTCCGACGCGATGGGCGCCCAGCCCGCGCCGCGCTGACCGTGGAGCGTGCCGTCGGCGTCCAGCACCCGCACGGTGCCCGACTCGTTGCCGCCGGCGATCGACACGGCGCCCTCGGGCGCACGCGTGATCTCCATCGGCCCGCCCACCGGCTGCTCGATCACGACCTGCTGCGCCCCCTCGTCGGCGAGCGCCGCGACGGTCGAGCCGTCGAGCCATGTCAGGCCGAGGCCGGTCCCGTCCCCCGGGAGCGGACCCAGCTCCACCGGCTCGCTCAGGCGCTGGGGGGTGCCGGCCTGGTCACGGACGATGCCCGCCACGACGATCCGCAAGCGGCCGCTGTCGCGGACGATCGCGGCGACGCGCGTGCCGTCACGCGAGACCCGCATCGCGTCGACGGCCGTCGCACCGGGCCAGGCTCCGGCGATGTCGTACTGCGTGCCGTCGAGCCCGAACGCCCGGACGTCCGTCGGCGATCCCGACGACACCGAGTACACGAATCCGCTCGCGTCGATCGTGGGGTCGATGAGTCCGGCGCGCTCGTCGAGAATCTGCGAGGATCCGTCCGCGCGCACCCGCCGCACGTCGCCGGCAGTCGTGCGGACGGCGGCGTTGACTCGCTCCGCGTCGACCTCGGCGGCCACGGCACCCGCCTCGACGACGGCGTCGCTCAAACCGGGGATCGTGTCGAGCACGTCGCCGGCGAGGAAGCCGAACGTCCCCCCCGACAGCACGAGCGACCGCGACTCGATGCGCGTGTCGGCCACCTCGACGGCCGTCGCCTCGAGCAGCTGCCCGTCGACGAGCATGTCGACCCCCTGCACACGCGCCGTCTCGAGGCTCCGCTCGAGCTGCGCCTGCATGCGGTCGAGGGTGATCTGCTCGAGCTCGCGTGCGGCCGGCCGCAGCGACACCTGCGCGATCTGGGACCGCACCGGCACGGACGGCCCGACAAGCCCTGCTCCCTCGGTGAACGCCGTCACGACCGAGCCGGCCAGCCAGGGGCTGGGCTGCCCGCTCACGAGCGCCTGCGCGATGCGCGTCGCCGCGTTCTCGACGGCGAACCACCGCTGGTCGGGAACGAGGTAGGTCCAGGTGGGGTCGAAGTACATGAGCGCGTAGCTGCGGAACACCGAAGCGAACCGGCTGCGATCGAGCACGATGCCGTCGGGTGCGTCGGCGATCCGCCACTCGCCGTCGACCTTCTCAAGCCGGTAGGCGAGGGTCGTGGGGCCCGCGTCGACGACACTGTAGGCGCCGGTCGCGTCGACCGATGCCTCGGGCACGATCTCGACGGTGATCTGCCCCTCCGACGGCTCGGCCATCGTGCGCTGGTCCGGTGCGTAGACCGTGACGCCGGCGGCAGGCTGCCACCGCGCGGCGAAATCCTCGGTGAGGAACAGCCGGGCCGTCCCCCAGTCGTTTCGCGGTCCCGTCGCGGCGGCGATGAAGCCGTCGACGATCTGCTGCGGCGACATCCCGGGGGCCGGGTCGGCGGGGTTGAAGAACACCGTCGGATCCTCGGCGGCATCGGCGACGGCGCGTCCCATCTTGACGGGGCCGCTCGTGGGAAGCCCCGCGCACGCGGTGAGGGCGACGGCGAGCGCGGCAGCAGCCAGCGCGGTCGCCGCGCGCGCGAGGCGGGGATGCCGTGAGCGGATCATGAGCGCCTCCCCGAGCTCTTCGAGATGTCTATGGGCTGAGTGAGCCCGAGGTCGTCGAGCGGTGTGCCGTCGTCTCCCGGGTCGAGCGGGATGGGCGAGGACCCGTCGAGCGGCGCAGAGCCGCGCGGGAGCGTGAGCACGAAGTTCGTGCCGCGGCCGGGCTCCGACCAGACGGCGAGCGTGCCGCCGTGCAGTCGCGCGTCGCCGAGCGCGATCGAGAGCCCGAGCCCGGTGCCCCCGATCGTGCGCTTGCGCGACGGGTCCGCCCGCCAGAACCGATCGAAGACGCGTTCCATGTCTTCGGGGCGCATGCCCATGCCGAAGTCGCGCACGCCCACGGCGACCGAGCGCTGGTCGCTGTCGACGGTGACCACGATGGGTCGGCCCTCACCGTGCTCGATCGCGTTGCCGAGCAGGTTGCGGACGATACGCCGCACCCGGCGCGGGTCCATCTCGACGGGCGAGTAGCCGCCGGGAGCGACGACGCGCACGTCGGTGCCGTGCTGCTCGGCGAGCTGCTGCATCGAGGCGACGACGTCTTCGGCGAGATGCGCGAGGCTCGTGGGCTCCTTCTCGAGCTGCACGGAGCCGGCGTCGTACCGGCTGATCTCGAGGAGGTCGGTGAGGAGCGTCTCGAAGCGCTCCACCTGTGCGTGCAGCAGCTCGGCGGCCCGCGCTGTGGTCGGGTCGAACTCCGCCCGCTGATCATTGAGCATGTCGGATGCCAGGCGGATCGTCGTGAGGGGCGTGCGCAGCTCGTGCGAGACGTCGGAGACGAACCGCTGCTGGACGAGCGACAGATCGGCGAGCTCCTTGATCTGGCTCTCGATGCTGTCGGCCATCGCGTTGAACGACCTGCCGAGAGTGGCGAACTCGTCCTCGCCATGCACCGGGAGGCGCACAGCGAGATCGCCGGCGGCGAGCTTCGCGCTCGTCTCGGCCGCCTGCGCGATGGGGACCGTCACCGAGCGCAGCACGAACCACGCGATCGCGCCGATCAGCACGACGAGCACGAAGCCGACGCCCCACAGGGTGACCTGCACGAAGCGCAGCGTCTCGGCTTCAGCCGCGAGGTCGTACGCGAAGTAGAGCTCGTAGCCGCCCGCCTCGGGGAGCACGATCTGCTGGCCGATCACGATGCCCGGCACGACACGGTCGTCGTCGCTGGGCAGCGCGACCGACTGCCACGACTGACGGGTGCCGTCGGCGGCGACCGCGGCCCGCAGCTCCTTCGACAGGAACGAGGCCGTGAGGCCCCCGGCATCCAGGTCCTGCGGCGCGACCGACGACGGTTCGTCGGACAGGCGGAACATCGCGTACATATCGGTGCCCGCCTGCCGGAACTGCGTCGACTGCACCTCGCGCATGAGGCTCTCCAGCGCCGCCCGACTGCCCTCGACCTCGGCGGCGTCGAACGTCGTCTGGGCCGCGGCGGTCGCCCGCTGCGCCGACTCCTGCACCTGCTGCACGCGCGACTCGAAGAGATCGTTCTGGATCGCGAGCGCCATCCACACGAGCGCCACGAGAATGGTCAGCGCCGTGAGGCCGAGCGTGACGGCGAGCGTGCGGAAGCGCAGCGACCGGCGCCACGCGTGCACGATCGCGTCAGGCCATGCCCGCCAGTCACGCCACGACGGCACCGCCGCCGTCCGTGCCGACCCGGTCGCCGATGCCACGGGCGCCTCGCTAGACGGCGGCACCGGCGCGGTAGCCGACGCCCCGCACCGTCGTCACGATCTTGGGGTTGTCGGGGTCGAGCTCGACCTTCGCGCGCAGGCGCTGCACGTGCACGTTCACGAGACGGGTGTCGGCCTTGTAGTGGTATCCCCAGACCTGCTCGAGCAGCGCCTCGCGTGAGAAGACCTGCTGCGGCTTCGAGGCGAGCGCGACCAGCAGCTCGAACTCGAGCGGCGTCAACGCGATGATCGCGTCGCCGCGGCGCACCTCGTGGGCGGCGACGTCCACCGTGAGGTCTCCGATGCGCAGCGTCTCGGACGAGGGCGCGGACGCCGGGCGCAGGCGCGTGCGGATGCGAGCGACCAGCTCCTTCGGGTTGAAGGGCTTGACGATGTAGTCGTCGGCGCCGGACTCGAGACCCCTGACCACGTCGGCGGTGTCGGTTCGGGCGGTGAGCATGATGATCGGCACGCCCGACTCGGTGCGAATGCGGGTGCAGATCTCGATCCCGTCCACTCCCGGCAGCATCAGGTCGAGCAGCACGAGGTCGGGCCGCTCCTGGCGCCAGACGTCGACGGCGGCGGCGCCGTCTGCGCAGAAGACGGGCTCGAAGCCCTCCGTCCGCAGCACGATGCCGATCATCTCTGCCAGAGCGGTGTCGTCGTCGACGACGAGGATGCGGGAAGCCATCTGACCCATTCGTCCTTCGGGTTCGGCGGTTGCCGTCGCGCGCCGGGGTGAGTGCGCTGACAGACACAGTATCGGACGGGTCCGGCAACGGGGCGGCGATGTGCCGGCGCTCAGGCGACGTGAAGCGCACGTCCATCCGACTCGCGGCGAGCCCGTGCCGGATCCGCGGCGCGCGCGCACGCTCTGTGCACGAGCGCCGGACGGGAGCAGAATCACCTCCAGCAGATCAGCTCACCGAAAGGACCTGCCATGAGCCCTGATCCCCGATCCGAAAGCCCTGATCCTGTGCCGGATTCACCTGACACCCCAACGCCGCTCGACCACACGCCGCCGGCATCCGGCCCCTCGACGGGAGTCATCCTGCTGGCGGAGGCGGCCGGCACGTTCCTGCTCGTGTTCGGGTCGATCGGCACCGCCCTGTTCGCCGCCGACTTCGGCACCGGCGACAACGGCACGTCGCTCGGCGTGGGCTTCGTGGGCGTCGCGCTCGCCTTCGGCCTCACGATCGTCGCGGGCGCGTACGCGTGGGGCCCGATCTCCGGCGGGCACTTCAATCCCGCCGTGACGCTGGGCCTCGCCGCGGCCGGACGCTTCCCCTGGCGCGACGTGCTCGGCTACATCGTGGCGCAGATCGTGGGCGGAGCGGTCGGCACGAGCCTGCTCGTGCTCATCGGCCTGTTCGGACCCGACGGCTGGCTGAGCTCGCGGCAGTCCGCAGGCTTCGCGAGCAACGGGTTCGGAGAGCACTCCCCCGGCGGGTTCGGCCTCGGGGCGGCCGTGACGGCCGAGATCCTCTTCACGGGCATCTTCGTGCTCGTCATCCTCGGGGTGACGCACGCGACCCGCGGCACGAAGCTCGCCGGTCTCGTCATCGGCCTCACGCTCACCCTCATCCACCTCGCGTCGATCCCGATCGACAACACGTCGGTCAACCCTGCCCGCTCGATCGCGACCGCACTGTACGGCGGCGCCGATGCGCTCCTGCAGCTGTGGGTGTTCATCGTGTTCCCGATCGTCGGCGCGCTGCTGGCCGGTTTCGCCCACCGGGCGCTGTTCGACGGCAGGACGGTTGGGCTCCCCGCATCCGTCTGACGCGTCCACCGGACACACGGAAGGCCCGCTCCCCGAAAGAGAGCGGGCCTTCTGCGCGTATGCCTCTTACGCGTGCAGGTCGAAGCGGTCGAGCTCGGTCACACGACCCCAGGCGGCTGCGAAGTCGCGCACGAACTTCTCCGTCGCGTCGTCCGAGGCGTACACCTCGGCGAGCGCCCGCAGCTCGGAGTTCGAGCCGAACACCAGGTCGACGCGCGTGCCGACGCCCACGGGCTGACCCGAGCCGTCCTTGATTCCGGCGAAGGCGTGCGAGCCCGGGTCGAGCGGCTTCCACGTCGTGCCCAGGTCGAGCAGGTTCACGAAGAAGTCGTTCGTGAGCACGCCCGGGCGGTCGGTGAACACGCCGTACGACGAGCCGTCCCAGTTGGCGCCGAGGACGCGCAGACCGCCGACGAGGACCGTCATCTCGGGCGCGCTCAGCGTGAGCAGGTTGGCCTTGTCGATCAGCAGGTGCTCGGCGGGCAGGCCCGACTCCAGGGCGACCGGTCCGAGGTAGTTGCGGAAGCCGTCGGCGGCCGGCTCGAGGTACGAGAACGACTCGACGTCGGTCTGCTCGGCCGTCGCGTCGGTGCGGCCAGGACGGAAGGTCACCTCGACTTCGACGCCCGCGTCCTTCGCGGCCTTCTCGACGGCCGCGTTGCCGGCCAGGACGATGAGGTCGGCCAGCGACACCTTCTTGCCGCCCGTCGCGGTGGCGTCGAAGTCGGCCTTGATGCCGCCGAGGATGCCGAGCACCTTGTGGAGCTGCTCGGGGCTGTTGACCTCCCAGTCCTTCTGCGGGGCGAGGCGGATGCGGGCGCCGTTGACGCCGCCGCGCTTGTCGCTGCCGCGGAAGGTGGACGCTGCGGCCCACGTGGTCGAGACCAGCTCCGACACGGTGAGGCCCGACGCGAGGATCCGCGCCTTGAGGGCGGCGGCGTCGGCGGCGTCGATCAGCGGGTGGTCGACGGCGGGAACCGGGTCCTGCCACAGGAGCTGCTCCGAGGGCACCTCGGGTCCGAGGTAGCGCTCGATCGGGCCCATGTCGCGGTGCGTGAGCTTGAACCAGGCGCGTGCGAAGGCGTCGGCGAAGGCCTCAGGGTCGTCCTTGAAACGGCGCGAGATCTTGTCGTACTCAGGGTCCATGCGCAGCGCGAGGTCGCTCGTGAGCATGCGCGGCTCGCGCTTGCCCTCGGAGTGCGCGAGCGGCACCATGTCGGCGCCCATGCCGTTCTTCGGGCGCCACTGGTTGGCGCCGGCCGGGCTCTGGAACAGCTCCCACTCGTAGGCGTACAGGATGTGGAAGAACTCGTTGTCCCAGCGGGTCGGGTGGTAGGTCCAGGTGACCTCGAGACCCGACGTGATCGTGTCGTCGCCCTTGCCGGTGCCGAAGTTGTTCTTCCAGCCGAGCCCCTGCATCTCCAGGCCTGCGGCCTCGGGGTTCTCCTCGAGGTTCGAGTCGGGCGCGGCGCCGTGGGTCTTGCCGAAGGTGTGGCCGCCGGCGATCAGCGCGACGGTCTCTTCGTCGCTCATGGCCATGCGCTTGAAGGTCTCGCGGATGTCGCGGGCCGAGGCGAGCGGGTCGGGGTTGCCGTTGGGCCCCTCGGGGTTGACGTAGATGAGGCCCATCTGCACGGCGGCCAGCGGCTTCTCGAGCTCACGGTCGCCTGAGTAGCGCTCGTCGCCGAGCCACGTGGTCTCGGGGCCCCAGTACACGTCGTCGTCCGGCTCCCAGACGTCAGCGCGTCCGCCGGCGAAGCCGAAGGTCTTGAAGCCCATCGACTCGAGCGCGACGTTGCCGGCGAGGATCATGAGGTCAGCCCACGAGAGGCTCTGGCCGTACTTCTTCTTGACGGGCCACAGCAGACGGCGCGCCTTGTCGAGATTGACGTTGTCGGGCCAGCTGTTGAGCGGAGCGAAGCGCTGCTGACCCGCGCCGGCGCCGCCGCGGCCGTCGGTGACGCGGTAGGTGCCCGCAGAGTGCCAGGCCATGCGGATGATGAGCGGACCGTAGTTTCCGAAGTCAGCGGGCCACCAGTCCTGCGACGTGGTGAGCACCTCGGCGATGTCGGCCTTGACGGCAGCGAGATCGAGCTGCTCGAAGGCGGCGCGGTAGTCGAAGTCCTCGCCGAGCGGGTTGGCGACGGCGGGGTTCTTCTTCAGGATCCGCAGGTTGAGCTGGTTGGGCCACCACACGCTGTTGGCCGAGCCGGTGGTCGGGTGCGGCTGGCTGTGGATGACGGGGCACTTCCCGGCCTGCTCGGCCTCGGCCTGCGCGGTGTCGGTGACGGTGACCGCCTGGTCGATGCCGGTCGGGTTGTCGCCGATCGGCGCGACGCTGTCCTCATGGACGCTCATGGTGTTCCTTCCTCAGGGTGGGCTTTGTGAAGAGAAGCGCGGGGGTCACGCGGCCGCGGCCGCGCAGGTGGGGCACGTGCCCCAGAAGGTGACCTCGGCGGCCTGCACGGCGAAGCCGTGGGTCTCCGAGGGGGTGAGGCACGGGGCGTGGCCGACGACGCACTCGACGTCCTGGACCGCGCCGCACACGGTGCACACGAGGTGGTGGTGGTTGTCGGACACGCGGAGCTCGAAGAGCATCGGCCTGCCCGCCGGCTCGATGCGACGCACGAGGCCGGCGTCGGCGAAGTCTCCCAGCGCGTTGTAGACCGACTGGCGGCTCGCCGTGGGGAGCCGGTCGGCGATGGCGGCGAAGACCTCCTCGGCGCTCGCGTGCGGGGCAGCGGCGAGTGCCTCGAACACGGCGGTGCGGGACTCCGTCACGCGCAGGCCGGCAGAGCGCATCGCGTCGGCTGCGGAACGGCCCGTAGGGACCTGACGGCGATGTTCTTCACCGTCGCCTGCGCGGGAGGCGTCGGGGGGAACGGGAGCCGCGGTCATGACATCGAGTCTACCGCTTCTTTTGAATGAATCAAAATTGGCGGCGACGGAGCACAGACGACGAGACCGCCGAGGAGGGCTTCCCCCGCGGCGGTCTCGATCGCGGTTCAGTAGCGGTAGTGGTCGAGCTTGTACGGGCCCTCCACCGGCACGCCGATGTAGGCGGCCTGCTCCTCCGTGAGCTCGGTGAGCTCCACTCCGAGGGCGGGCAGGTGCAGGCGTGCGACCTTCTCGTCGAGGACCTTCGGCAGCGTGTACACGCCCACGGGATACGCCTCGGTGTTGGCGTACAGCTCGAGCTGCGCGAGCACCTGGTTGGTGAACGACGCGCTCATGACGAACGACGGGTGACCGGTCGCATTGCCGAGGTTCATCAGACGACCCTCCGAGAGCACGAGGATGCTGCGACCGTGCGGGAGGCGCCACTCGTGCACCTGCGGCTTGATCTCGATGCGCTCTGCGCCCGGCAGCGCCTCGAGGCCCGCCATGTCGATCTCGTCGTCGAAGTGGCCGACGTTGCCGACGATCGCGAGGTGCTTGAGGCCGAGGAGGTGCTCGACCGTGACGACGCGCGTGTTGCCGGTGCCGGTGATGAGGATGTCGACCTGATCGATGACCGACTCGAGGCGAGCGACCTGGAAGCCGTCCATGGCCGCCTGCAGCGCGCAGATGGGATCCACCTCGCCGACGATCACGCGCGCCCCCTGGCCGCGCAGCGCCTCGGCCGCGCCCTTGCCGACATCGCCGTAGCCGACGACGAAGGCGACCTTGCCGCCCATCAGCACGTCGGTCGCGCGGTTGATGCCGTCGGGCAGCGAGTGGCGGATGCCGTACTTGTTGTCGAACTTCGACTTCGTGACCGAGTCGTTCACGTTGATGCCGGGGAACAGCAGCCTGCCCGCCGCATGCAGCTCGTACAGGCGATGGACTCCGGTCGTCGTCTCCTCCGTGACGCCGATCAGGCCCTCCGCCATGCGCGTGAAGCGCTGCGGGTCGCGCGCGAGGCTCCTGCGCAGCGTGTCGAGGACGATGCGGTACTCGGCAGAGTCGGCGTCCGTCGCCTCCGGCACCGCGCCGGCGCGCTCGAACTCGACGCCCTTGTGCACGAGGAGAGTCGCGTCGCCGCCGTCGTCGAGGATGAGGTTCGGCCCGTCGAAGCCCTCGGCCGACCAGTCGAAGATGCGGTCGGCGAGCTGCCAGTACTCCTCGAGCGTCTCGCCCTTGAAGGCGAAGACGGGAACCCCTGCAGGGGCGTCGACGGTGCCGGTCGGACCGACCGCGACCGCGGCGGCCGCCTCGTCCTGGGTCGAGAAGATGTTGCAGCTGGCCCAGCGCACCTGCGCACCGAGCGCGACGAGGGTCTCGATGAGCACGGCCGTCTGCACCGTCATGTGCAGGGAGCCTGCGATGCGCGCGCCGGCGAGCGGCTGCGAGGGGCCGTACTCCTCCCTCAGGGCCATCAGGCCGGGCATCTCGTTCTCCGCCAAGCGGATCTGGTGACGACCCGCCTCAGCGAGCGAGAGGTCGGCGACGACGAAGTCGAGGGTGTTCACGGAAGTCGGCATCCGACCATTCTCCCATCACCCTGGCTGAGCGGGAGCCGTGGTCTTCACCGATGCGGACGGGCGGGCCGTCAGGCGCGGAGCGTCTCGTGACGGACGACCATCCACCCCTTGGGGACCGAGAGACGGTCGGTGTGGATCGCGCAGAGGTCGTGTGCGTGCGGGTCGTCGCCTCCGCCCAGCGGACCCAGGGCGGCCATCTGGTCGCCGTAGTCATAGGTCAGGGTCGTCACGGCCTCGCGGGCGCAGCCCACTTTGGAGCAGAGTCTCTCACGCATCGCCCCTCACGCTACCGACGACGGACGGCCGCGCCGGGATGCCGCGCCGCGGTGCGCGCGCGAAGCCTCCGCCCTGCCGCCGACCTAGGATGGGGGCATGATCAGGCGCCGACGCACCGCCGCCGTCCGACGCCCCACGCGGCACGGACGCCACGGCCGCCTCGACCGCAGCTCCGTCGTCCGTCCGCCGTTGCCGGCGCTCGAGACGCGCGTCGACAAGTTCGACCTCGCCGTGAGCACAGCCGCGGAGTTCCTTCGCAGCGCCTGGCCGGAGCTGCGTGAGGTGCGATTCGAAGTGGGATCGATGCCGCCCGCGACCGATGACGACGGCATCCCCCGCTGGACGGTCCTGACCGATCAGAAGCGGATCATCCTCTACCGACTCCCGATCGAGCGGCTCAGCCACCTGCACCGCAACGACGACCTGCACCGCCGCATGATGATCGAGAGCTGCGTCTTCCGCGCCGCCGCGGAGTACCTCGACCGCGACCCGTGGGACCTCGGTCCCGAGCGCTTCCGCTACTTCTGAGGCGCCGCCCGTCACTGCGGGTAGACGACCACCGGCTCGGCCGCCGCATCGGCGGGGAGCACGTCGTACCCCGCGAGCGCGCCCGGTCCGCGGTACGTCACGTTCGCTCGGACGACGCCGCCGTCCGCCCGGAGCCGGTACACGGATGCGTCCTCGACGGGGACGCGTGCCGTCGTGCCCGGTGCGACGCGGACGTCCGACACCGCCTCGCCGGAGACGCCCGACAGCGTGACCACCGCTTCGTCCTCGCCCTCGTTCGAGATGGCCAGCACGGGCGAGGGTCCGGCGGCGACCGCCACGAGGCTCGGCACCGAGATGACCGACGGCGCCGTGTGCCAGGAGAAGTCGTCGCCCTCGCCGAAGCCGGTCGTCGTCCACACGGCGGTGACCACGGGCTCCTCGGCGGCGACCTCGACGCGGTAGACGCCCGCTCCGAGCGCACCGAGCTCGACCTGCGCGGGCACGCCCGCGGCTAGCGAGACGGCATGCGACTCGGGGGTGCCGCCCGCGATGGGGATGAGCTCGACCGTGACCTCGCTGTCGGCCGAGGGCGCGAGCAGGCGCAGGACCGTCGCGGGCTCCGACGCGCCCTCCTCGCCGGGCGCGACCGTGACCGTGAAGGCCGGGATGACCTGCGTCGTCGCCGGCGCGGCCGTGACGCCCACCTGGTCGACGCCGCCGGGCAGCAGCGTGCGCGTGATGCTCGCCTGCAGCGACGCCTGCACCGGGGCCCCGCTCGCGTTGACGCGTACGACCGGGTTCTCCTCCCCCAGAGCGAGGGCAGCCAGCGGAAGCACGCGCTGGGTGCGTGGCGGGATGATGATGCCCGCCGCGGCGGCCGGAACCGTCGGCCCGTCGGCCCCGTACACCGTCAGGTCGACCTCAGCGGTGACGCCTGCGGGGTTGGCCAGCAGCAAGAGGTCGGAGGCGCCCGTGACGGCGCTTCCGCCGACGAGCCACGACTCCATCAGCGGCGGAGCACACGTCGAAGCGGCGAATCCGCGGAGGTCTTCGTCTTCGGCGGATGCCGAGCCCGCGGCCGCGATGTCGGTGCGCGTGCCGTCGATCGGCAGCGCGGTCAGCGCATCGGGGCCAGTCCCGTCGGCGACGTCGGCGGCCGCGAGCCGCTCCGCCGTCGCGTCGGGCGCGTCCGAGCCCGTGGCCGCCGAGATGTCGGTCGCGGCAGCCTCCGTCAGTCGGGCGGCATCCCCCGCATCGCGACCGGCCGCCAGGAGCGGACCCGAGCACGACAGGATCGACGCCGTCGGCTCGGGCAGCGCCGTCACCGCGACGGGCTCACGTGCGATCGTGGGCCAGGGCACGAGCGCGGCGGCCGCCACGCCGACGATGAACAGCCCCAGCACCGTCGCGCCGGCCCCGGCGCGCACGGCCCGGAGACCCGAGGCGCGCCGACGAGAGGCTCGCGAATCGGTCATGCGTGCTCTCCTCCCACGACGCGCGGCTCGCGGCCGGCCTGACGGATGCTCGCCGACGTCGGCACGGCCAGCAGGAGGGCGATCACGACGACGCCCAGCTGCAGCCCGCCTGCCCTCCACGCGTCGGCCCGCTGAGCGGCCGAGGGCGTGCGAGGCGTGACCTCGGCGCCCACCACCCACAGCTCGCCCTTGCCGGTGTCACCCACGGCCTCGAGGTCGTCGCGCCGGTCGAGGGCCGCCTTGGCCTGCAGGCGGATCGCGCGCGCGGCATCCGTCTCCCGCTCGCCGCTGCCCAGGAGGACATACCCCACGCCGTGCGCGCCGAGGCGGGAGACCACGTCGCCTGCCGAGCCCGTGACGAGGTCGGCCGTGACCGCAGCGACCTCCTCGTCTGCCGCGGTGGCGGCGAGGCGCACCGACTGCAGCGTCGTCTGCCCGCCGAGGGTCGCGCTGCCGCCCCACACCACCTCCGTCGCCATGCCGCCGCGCGGCTGCGGGCTCAGGACGAGCGTGGCGGTGCCGGGGTCGCCCCGGCCTTCAGCGTCGACATAGGCGGGAAGGGTGCTGTCGGGGCCGTTCGTGATCGTGAGCGCACCGCGGTGGAGTGCCGTGAGCGACGGCACCGCGATGACGGCGAGGGCCACCAGCGCGATCGCGATGCTCGCGGCGCGCGTGCCTCGCGTGCGCGGGAGGCGGTCGGCCGTGACGGCGGCGGCTCCCAGGAGACCGATCCACAGCAGGCTCAGCGCCGGCCCGATCCAGAGCCCGACCGGTGTCGAGCCCGTGGCGTTGAGCGACACGCCCGCGCAGACGACGGCGGTGGCCCCGCCGAGGACGGCCGCGAGCAGCAGCATCGACGCGTGCGTCAGCCGCGCGACCAGAGGCGCGGCGACCGCGAGGAGGATCACCGGTGCGACCAGCAGCAGGATCCACAGCACAGGGGCGCCCTCAGGGAGGAACCCGGCCCAGCCCGCGAGGTCGGCGGTCGGGAACCCCGCGAGCACGGAGAGTCTGCCCCACAGGTCGGGCGCGGGCGAGCCGACGGGCGCCGCTGCCCCCGGGTCGGCCAGCAGCGCCCACGCGTCGCCGCGTGTGACGCGGTGCCAGCCGAGCGGCGCGAAGACGACGACGGTCGGCACGATCATCCAGACCACGCGCGCCAGGCCCCTGCCGCGTCGGCGCGCGGCGGTCAGCACGATCGCGACGAGCCACAGCACGACGAGGGCGGGCGCGAGCGACGGCGAGCAGGCGACGACGGCGGCGAGAAGGAGGGATGCCACGGCGGCGCTCGTCCACGACCGATGGGCGACGGCTCCCGCGAACAGGAGCCACGGCAGCAGCAGGTGGACGAGCAGCCCTGTCGGCCGGCCCTCGACGATCGCCGTCAGGAACGGGGGCGCGAGCATCCAGCCGAGGGCGACGAATGCGCGGATGAGCGGCTTCTCGGTGACGCGGGTGGCGGCGAACCAGCCGCCCAGTGCGGCAAGCGGCAGCGCCAGCAGCCAGAGGACGACGAGCGCCCGCGACGGGGCGGCCGGCGACAGCGTGCCCACGAGCGCCACGATCGCGCTGAAGGGGTCGGCCGGGCCAAGGGTCGACCAGCCCAGCGGGCGCGCACCGGATGCCGCGTCGGCCCACAGCTGAGCGACGGTCGTGCGCAGTGGTGCGAGCGCCCCGCCGCCGAGCACGGGCCATGCGAGGAGGGCGGGATAGGCGGCGATGGAGACGACGAGCGCCGCCAGGACGATCCAGGCGCCGCCTGTGCTGCTGAAGAACCGCAGCTCGGGACGCGCGAAGGCATCGCCGCCGTCGTCGTCGAGGCGCGTGCGGAGCTGCCGCGAGCCGAGCCGCAGCGAGGCGAGGCGCGCCCACGTGGCGCGCCTCGCGCGACGGATGCGGCCGCGCGCGCGGACGATCCACGGGATCGACACGATCGTGACGAGAGCGGCCGCCAGTTCGGGGATGATCAGCTCGGGCCTCTTGCCCAGCAGGCTCCCGACGGCGCGAACGACCGCCAGAGGAAGCAGGGACAGCCAATGCAGGAGGACGACCCCTGCGGGGGCGTAGGCGAGGCGCCGGTGCAGCTGAGCGCGCCGTTCAGCGAAGGCCGCGCGGCCGCGCGCGACGGCGCCGGTGTCGCTCGAGAGCCCCGCGACGGCATCCCCCGCCACCGCGACGACCGCCGCGGGGGCGAGCGCCACGCGCCCGCCCGCCAGGCGCGCACGGACCCCCAGGTCAAGACCTTCGTCGGCTCCGCCGAGCGCGGGATCCAGCCCGCCGAGCTCGCGCCAGACCTCGGCGCGCACGAGCACGCCGCGCACGTCGGAGCCCAGTACGTCCTCGCGGGCATCGTGCTGTCCCTGGTCGTGTTCGCCGTCGGCGATGCCGACCGTGCGGCCGAAGCGGGTCATCGTGACGCCGAGGGACACGATGTGCGTGCGGTCGTCCCATCGGACGAGCTTGGGCGCAGCCACGGCGACCGACGGCGCCGTCTCGAGCGCGGCCGACAGGGCGGCGAGGGCGTGCGGCTCGGGCGCGGTGTCCTGCGCGAGCAGCCACACGGCGTCGCCGTCGAGCCGGTGCGTCGCCATGCGGAGCGCCTCGGCGTAGCTGGTGCCGCGGCTCGTCGAGATGACGCCCTCGGCGCCCGACGATGCCACGATCTCCTTGATGCGGCGGTCGTGTCCGCAGACGACGATCGTCAGCGCATCGACCGGGCGGGACTGCGCAGCCAGCGCGGCCAGCGTGCGGCGGAGGTGGATGTCGGGGGCGGCGCGTCCTTCGGGGCGCACGACCAACAGCGCGTGAACTCGGGAGGGCATGACCCCGTCAGCCTAGGCGGCAAGCGGCGCGACCCCGGGAGGTCGCCCGCGATTCCGCGAAACGTCGCCCGTGGGCCGCGGCCGTCAGCTCGCCCGGCGCTTGAGCTTGCGACGCTCGCGCTCGCTCAGCCCGCCCCAGATTCCGAAGCGCTCGTCGTTTTGGAGCGCGTACTCGAGGCATTCGCTGCGCACATCGCACGAGGTGCAGATGCGCTTGGCGTCGCGGGTGGACCCGCCCTTCTCGGGGAAGAACGCCTCAGGATCGGTCTGGGCACACAGAGCATCGGTCTGCCATGCGAGCGCGCTGTCTTCGCTCTCCGCGGGCCGGCGGACACCGGGCACCCCGAGGTTGACCGGATCGACGAACCAATTCTCGGGAACGCCGGAACGGTAAGCCGCCATATCGCTCTCCCACCTGTTTCGTCTCGCGCGGTTGCGCGTGTTGGGATAATTACACTCTTGTCATTCAGTGAAAGCAAGTCGCAGATCGTAAACCCTCAACGCCTGATTGAACGTTGTTCCCGAACTGCGGCGTGTCGCACGATCGTCACGAGGGAGCGAACGACGGAGCGTCATGCTCCTGGGCGAGCGATGAAGACCTCGCCGTCGCCGGACAGAGCCACCCGCTCCTCGTCCGCGCTCGCGAAGACCGCACGGCCGGCCGCCGCCGTCGCCCGCCCGCCGGGGGCGGCGACCTCGACCGCGCCGCGCGTGACGAGGAGGATCGTCGGCCCGTCGATCGCGACGGCACGCTCCTCCCCCGGCCTGACCTCGGCGCGGGTGAGCTCGAAGTCGGGCACGCCGACGTCGTAGACGTCGCCGTTGTCGCGCCGCTGCACGGCGACGCGGGGAGCGGGGCCCGTCGTGGCATCCACCAGCCGGAGCAGCTCGGGCACGTCGACGTGCTTGGGCGTGAGCCCGCCGCGCACGACGTTGTCGCTGGATGCCATGATCTCGACGCCGAGCCCGTCCTGATACGCGTGGAGCACGCCCGCCGGTGCGAACAGCGCTTCGCCGCGCCGGAGCACGACGAGGTTCATGAGGAGGGCGACGAGGATGCCGGGGTCGCTCGGAAAGTCGGCTGCGATCCGCCGGAGCACATCGCGCTCCTCGGCGAACTCGCCCCCGTTATCCCTCGATCCGTCGGTGAGAGCGCGCACGATGTCGTCGACGACGGGGCGCGACGCGTCCGACATCACCCACTGGAGCGCGTCGCGCACTGCGCGCGACTCGTCGTCGCCGCTCAGGCGATCGGCGAGCTCCGCCGGGCCCGGGCCGCCGAGGAGCTCGAGCAGCCGGCGCGTCTCGGCGAGCGGACGCAGCCCGACGAGCGCGCGGAAGCGCTCGCTCAGGGCGACGATGATCTCCGGCTTGTGGTTGTCGTCACGGTAGGTGCGCTCGTCGGCGTCGCGCGGGATGCCCGCCGCCTCCTCACGCGCGAAGCCCGCGACGGCCTGCTCCTTCGACGGGTGCACCTGGATCGACAGCGATCGGTCGGCCGCCAGGACCTTCACGAGGAAGGGAAGCGGGGGCTGGCCCGCCTCCCGCAGCACGACGTCGAGCGTGCGCCCGTCTGCCGTGCGCGCGGGTGACGCGGGGTGGGTCCCGAACCACACCTCTGCCTCGGGCCGCCCCGTCGGCTGCCTGCCCTCGAGGGCCGCGATGAGCGTGGGCGATCCCCACGAGTATTCGCGCGGGTCGTTCGTGAGCGGAGTCAGCACCCCTTCAGCCTAGGCTCGCCCGCGATAGCCTGATGGGCACATGACTGCGCACACCCAGCATCCGATCTCCGCCCCGCCCGCGGCGCCGATCCGGGAGAAGACGGGGCACCTCCTCCTGCGCGGATGGTGCATCCTCGTGCTCGCAGGCGCATTGAGCGGCACGAGCCTGCTGATGGTCCTCGGGCCCGTCGCCGCGGGAGTCGCCGTGTTCGGATCGGCCGTCGTGTCGATCGTCCTGTGGGCGGTGCTGCGTCCGTCCGTGCAGTGGCCGCGCCTGCCGTGGTTCGCCGTCGGCTACGTGGTGCTCGCACTGCTGTCGCTCGCGTGGTCGGCCTGGCCCGCCGCGAGCGTCCTCACCCTCGCCCTCCTTGTCGCGACCACCGTGCACGCCCTCTTCATCGGCGCCGTGCTCACATGGCGCGAGCTCGTGCGGGCGGTCGCGTCGGCGCTCAAGTGGGTGCTCGGCCTCTCGATCGTGTTCGAGCTGTGGGTGTCGCTCGTCTGGGGAGGGCCGATCCTCCCCCAGTTCGTGCGGCCCGACGGCCCCGTCGACGACCCCATCGTGCTGTGGAGCCGTGACAACCTCTTCGACGGCGGTCGCATCCAGGGCCTGTTCGGCAACGCGAACGCTCTCGCCTACGTCGCCCTGCTGGGCATGGTGGTCTTCGCCATCCGGTTCGCGTCGCGGGCGCCGCGCCGCACGCTGCTCGTCGGCTGGTTCGCCCTCTCGGCGTTCCTGTTCGTGCGCGCCGGATCCGCGACCGCCTACCTCGCCGCGGCGCTCACCGTCGTCGTGCTCGCGACCGCGCTGCTGATGCGCACGACGCGCCGCCCGGGCGAGCGCACCCGCTACTACCTGCTCTATGCCGTGGTGGCTGTCGGAGGGCTGGTCGCACTGTGGCTCTCCCGCGACCGCATCTTCGCGCTCCTCGGCCGCTCGGCCGACCTGACGGGTCGCGAGTCGATCTGGGGCGCCGTCGCCGAGCGCGCATCGGAACGCGCGTGGTTCGGGTGGGGCTTCTCGACGCCGTGGGTGCCGACCGACCCGGCGTTCGACGGCTGGATCATCGACCACGGGCAGACGGTCATGCAGGCCCACAACATGTGGCTCGACGTCTTCCTGCAGCTGGGAGGCGTGGGCGTGCTGGTCATCGCGACGGCCTACCTCGCGTTCATCTGGCGCTCGTGGTTCTTCGCGGTCGACCGCCCCCGCTGGGACCTCGTCGCGGACCGGCCGTACTCTCCGCTCACGCTGCTGCCGACGCTCACCGCCGCTCAGCTCGTGGTCCAGGGACTGGCGGAGTCGGGCCCCCTGCTCGGGTGGGGCTGGATGTTCGTCGTGATGTTCGCGTTCAAGATCAAGCAGGCTCCGCTCGTGGGCCGTGGGCCGTCGGAGTGGCGTATGGCCGGCGAGCAGGGCGAACGGCTCGCGGAGCGATGAACGTCTCGCGCCGCGCCGCTGTGGAGTTCCTCCGCTCGTCGCTGCTCGCCGCCGCCTTTGCGACCACCGCGATCGGCGCACTGTTCTCGACCCACCTGATCCGCCAGCTGATGGGCGACGCGGGCTACGGCGCCGTCATCACCGGCCTGTGCGTCATCGGCGCGGCGATCTTCGTGGCGCGCCGGCGCGAGGTGCGGGTGTTCGAGATCATGCCGACGACTCTTCTCCTGCTGCTGGTGTGGCTCCTGCTCACCGTGTTCTGGTCCCGATCGATGACGGCCACCATCGGGGGCTGGATGCAGCTGGCGGCACCGACCTTCCTCGCCGTCGTCGTCGCGCAGTTCCGCGACACGCTGCAGACCCTGCGAGCGACGGCCGACGTGCTGCGGGTGCTGCTGACGGCGTCGCTCGCGATCGAGATCCTCAGCGGCATCCTGCTCGACCTGCCGGTCCCGTTTCTCGGCATCGCGGGCAATCTGGCCGCGGGCGGCCCTATCCAGGGCCTGTTCGGCACCCGCACGACGCTCGGCGTCGTCACGATGATCGCGCTCATCACCTTCCTCGTGGAGTGGCGCACGAAGTCGGTCGCGCCCGGCCTGTCGGTGTACTCGGTGACGCTGGCCGCGCTGCTGGCGCTCTTCACGGCGTCGCCGATCGTGCTCGGCATGGCGGTCGTCTCGGGACTGGCGGTGGGCGTTCTGGTCATCGTCCGCCGCACGCGCGCTGAGCGGCGCACCCTGCTCCAGTGGTCGATCGCGTCGGCGCTGGCGATCGGCGCGATGCTCGTCTACGCGTTCCGGCGACCACTCGTCTACTGGCTCAACGCCGAGCCCGACTTCCTCACCCGGTCGCGGCTCTGGAACGAGGTGCTCGACATGTCGGCGCTGCGCCCTGTCCAGGGCTGGGGCTGGATCGGCACGTGGCCCGAGCACCTCATGCCCTACACGTTCATCCGCTTCGCGACGGGCGAGGAGCACGGGTCCGCCCTCAACGCCTGGATGGACGTGCTCCTGCAGGCGGGCGCGGTCGGTGTGGTCCTCTTCGTCGGCTTCGCGGGACTCGCGCTCGCACGCTCATGGGTGACGGCGTCGGAGCGGCGGTCGACGCTGTACACGTGGCCGCCGCTGGTCATCATGGTGCTGCTGGCCGATTCGGTCGTCACCAGCTCGCTGCTGGGCGGGTTCGGCTGGTTCCTTCTCGTCCTCAGCGCGACGCGCGCCTCCCTCGTGCGCGGCTGGCGCACGGGCCTCGACCGGGGCCCCGGCTCGCCCGCATGGCCTCCTCCCCGGGCACGCTGACTTCAGAGCCGCGCCGTGGCCTCCAGCGAGCGAGGCGGGCGGCGCGACGACCCGCAATTAGACTCGTCAGGGCCCGCTGACCCGGCGGGCTCATCGACGAGCGGCGGATGCCGCCGCCACCGGGAGGGCGCCGTGAACAGACTTCGCAGCCTGCTGCGAGGCAGTGTGTTCCTCCAGAAGTGGCGCTTCGCTCCGTACATCCTCGCCTATGCCCTCGCCGCGCGCGTGACCCGCATCCGGGCCGACCGCATCGTCTTCCTCTCCGACTCGCGACAGGGGTTCACGGGCAACTTCGAGTTCCTCGAGGCAGAGATCCGGCGCCAGCGCCCGGGCGCCGAGGTCATCGGGGTCTTCAAGCCGCGCCTGCGCGCACGGCGTCCGCTGCGCGATCTCGTGCGGCTGCCGTGGCTCATCGCATCGGCTCAGACCGTCGTCGTCGACGACTTCTATCCCCTCATCTATCCGCTCAAGCTCCGAGCGGGCACGCGCCTGCTGCAGGTGTGGCACGCAGCGGGGGCCTTCAAGCGCGTCGGCTGGAGCCGCGTCGGCCTTCCGGGGGGCCCGCTTCCCGGTTCGCTCGCGCACCGCAACTACACGGATGCCACGGTCAGCGCCGAGCGGATCCGCGGTGACTACGCCGAGGCGTTCGCCATCGACGTCGACCGCGTCCACGCGCTGGGCGTGCCCCGCACCGACGTGTTCTTCGACGATGAGCGCGTGCGTGCGACGGCCGATGACGTGCGCAGACGCTACGGCGTCCGTCCCGGGCAGCGCATCGCGCTGTTCGCGCCCACCTTCCGTGGGAACGGGCAGCTGACCGCGACGTACGACGTCGACGCGGTGCCCTGGGAGCGCCTCGCGGGAGACCTCGGCGACGACTGGGTCGTCATGGTCAAGATGCATCCGTTCGTCGCGCCGCTGAGCAAGCAGCGCCCCGGGCTCACCGGAGTGCTCGACGTGTCGGGCGAGCGCGAGCTCAACGATCTCCTGATGGCGGCCGACGTGCTGGTCACCGACTATTCGTCGGCGATCTTCGAGTACTCGCTGCTGCGGCGCCCGATCGTCTTCTTCTGTCCCGACCTCGAGGAGTACACCGCCGCTCGGGACTTCTACTACCCGTTCGAGGAGTACGTCACGGGCCCGCTCGTCGCCGACGGCGCCGACCTCGCCCGGGCGATCGCGACCGCCGAGGCGGGGGACGCCGCCGACGCGTTCCGCGAGAAGTTCATGTCAGCGTGCGACGGTCGCTCGAGCGAGCGCATCACTCGCGAGATCATCCTGCGCCGCCCCGCCGACGTCGACACGGCGAGCGTCGCGCCCGGCAGCGGCCCCGAGCCCACTCGCGTGCGCGGCCGGATCGGACTGCAGCTCGCCGTCGCGTGGCTCGCGCGCGCGAGCCTGTCGCTCGTCTACGCGCCGCTCAAGCTCCTGCCCTCTCGCCGCAAGGTGGTGATGATCAGCCGCGAGCACCCCGCTGAGCCGGAGGACTTCGCCGACCTGCGCGCCGCCCTCGCCGCCCAGGACCCGACGGTCGAGGTCGTGTCACTCGTGCGCATGGTGCCGCCCGGCATCGTGGGCAAAGTGCGGTACAGCCTCCACATGCTCGCGCAGCTGTATCACGTCGCCACGGCGAAGGTCCTCGTCGTCGACACGTACGCGATCGTCGCGAGCGTGCTGCGACACAAGAAGAGCCTCACGATCGTGCAGATCTGGCACGCGCTGGGCGCCTTCAAGAAGTTCGGGCTGAGCATCCTCGGTCAGGAGGAGGGGCGCGACGCGCGCCTCGCCGCCGCGATGCGCATGCACGAGGGCTACGACATCGTGCTCACGAGCGCCGAAGACTGCCGCCCCGCCTATGCGGAGGCCTTCGGCACCGACCCGGCGAAGGTCGTCGTCGCACCGCTGCCCCGTGTCGACCGGCTCCGCGACCCGGCGCGGGCCGACGCCACCCGCGAGCGCATCTTCGCCCGGCATCCGCACCTGCGCGACAGGCGGATCGCCGTGTTCGCCCCCACGTTCCGGCTCGACGGCACCGTGACCGTCGATGCGGCCGCCCTCAGCGCCGCTCTCGCGCCCCTCGGCGTGCACACCGTGGTCAAGCTCCACCCGCTCATGCACGGTCGCTTCGGCGACCAGGTCGACACGGCGGAGGGGTTCTCGACGCAGGAGATGCTGCAGGTCGCCGACCTCTTCATCACCGACTACTCCTCGGCGCTCTACGAAGCGGCGATCGTCGGCGTCCCGAGCTACTTCCTCGTGCCCGACCTCGACGAGTACCTCGCCTCGCGCGACTTCTACCTCGACTATCGGCGCGACCTCCCCGGCCCCATCGTGCGCACCGTCGAGGAGCTCGCCGTCGCCGTGCGAGACGGTCGCGCGACGCGAGAGGATGCCGTCGCCTTCGCGCGCCGGTGGGTGCAGATCGCCGGCGACCCCGCGCCACAGCCGGGCGCCACCCCGTGCGCCGACGAGATCGCGCGCCTCGTGCTGCACGCGGTCGACGCCGGCTGACACGCAGGACCCCCCGCCCGGGGGCCAATCCAGGGCCGTCTCAGGTGCCACTGACAGGATGAAGAGCATGACCGACCACTCCCGTGGCCCGCGGACCGGAGCCCGAACGGCCGTGCTGCCCGTCGTCGAGGACGACCCTTCCCGCACCCCTCGCAGGAAGCGCGACAAGGTCAAGATCGCGTTCCTCACGGTGCTGACGATCGCCGTCGTGGCACTGCTCGCCGCGGGCGCGTTCGCGTGGAGCCTGTGGGCCTCGTTCGACAAGGCCGCGAAGCTCGACGACGCGATGCCCGTCGGCGATCGCCCCGCTGCGATCGACGGCGCCCAGACGATCCTGCTCCTCGGCTCCGACAGCCGCGGCGACCCCGAGGACGGCGGCGTGTCGGGCCGGTCCGACTCGATGATGGTCGTCCACATCCCCGCTGACCACGCGACGGTGTCGGTCATGTCGATCATGCGCGACAACTGGGTGGACATCCCGGGGCACGGCGAAGGCAAGATCAACTCCGCGATGAGCCTGGGCGGCGTGCCACTCGTCGTCGAGACGGTGGAGGCGTTCATCGACACGCGCATCGACCACGTCGCCATCATCGACTTCATGAGCTTCGCCGGAATGACCGAGGCGGTCGGCGGCGTCACCGTGGACAACCCGCGCGAGTTCACCGCCGTGTCGGGCGAGCACTTCGACGAAGGCGAGATCACGCTCTCCGGAGCCGACGCCCTCGCGTTCGTCCGGGAGCGCAAGGCCTTCCCGACCGGTGACTATCAGCGCGCCGCGAACCAGCAGCTGCTCCTCAAGGGCCTGCTGTCGCGCGTCCTGAGCGCCGAGACGCTCCTCAACCCCGTCCGGCTGAGCACGCTCGTCTCCGAGGTCTCGCCGTTCCTGACGGTCGACGCGGGCGTGGACCCCTGGTATCTGCTGATGACCGTCTGGCAGTCGCGCGACATCCGCTCCGGAGACGTGCACTTCTTCACGTCGCCGACCCTCGGCACCGGATGGCGCGGCGGTCAGTCGGTGGTGCTCCCCGACGACGATGAGATGAAGATCGTCCGCCAGTCGCTGAAGGACGGCACGCTGTCTCAGTACGAGCCGCCGAAGCTGTGAGATCCGCCGCCCATAGACTTGCCCTGCGAGAATCGCGCCCCGCGATGGTCTTCTCTCCCGCCGCTCTCCCACGAGGAGTCACTCAGTGAGCACACCCCGCACCGTCGCCGTCGTGCTGGCCGGAGGCATCGGCGTCCGCGTCGGCCTCGGCATCCCCAAGCAGCTCATCAAGATCGCCGGCAAGGCGATCGTCGAGCACACGCTCGAAGCGCTCGACGCAAGCCCCCTCATCGACGAGATCGTCATCATGATGAATGCGGCCGCGATCGGCGAGCTCGACCACCTGCTGCACAACGACCGCTTCGAGAAGCTCACCCGCATCCTCCCGGGCGGCGACACCCGCAACGACACGACGAAGCTCGCGATCGCCGCGCTCGAGGGCGACGACACGAAGGTGCTCTTCCACGACGCCGTCCGCCCCTTCATCGACGACCGGATCATCGAGGACTGCGTGCGTGCGCTCGACGAGTACGATGCCGTGGACACGGCGATCCCCTCGGCCGACACGATCATCCAGGTCGACGAGAACCGCCTCATCACCGGCATCCCCGACCGCTCCATGCTGCGCCGCGGCCAGACGCCCCAGGCCTTCCGGCTCGGCACCATCCGCCGCGCGTACGAGATCGCCGCGACAGACCCCGGATTCAAAGCCACCGACGACTGCGGCGTCGTCTTCACGTACCTTCCCGACGTGCCCATCTACGTCGTCGACGGCACCGCCGAGAACATGAAGGTGACCGAGCCGATCGACGTGCACATCGCTGACAAGCTCTTCCAGCTGCAGTCAGCGAGTCTGTCCCTCGAGAGCGTCACCTCGGTGCCTGACCTGACGGGCCGCAGCGTCGTCGTGTTCGGAGGCAGCTACGGCATCGGCGGGAGCATCGTCGAGCAGGCGCGCGCCGCGGGCGCGACCGTGAGCGAGTTCAGCCGCACGACGACCGGGACCGACATCCGCTCTGCGAAGGCGGTGCGCAAGGCGCTCGCGAAGGTGCATGAAGAGGTCGGCCGCATCGACGTCGTCATCGTGACGGCAGGTGTGCTGCGCGTCGCGCCGCTCGTCGACAGCACCAAGCGCGATCTCAAGGACACCATCCAGGTCAACCTCATCGGCCCTGCGATCGTCGCGCGCGAGGCGTTCCCCTACCTCGTCCAGACGCACGGGCAGGTCGTGCTGTTCACCTCGAGCTCCTACACGCGCGGACGCGCCGGCTACAGCGCCTACTCGGCCACGAAGGCCGGCGTCGTGAACCTCACCCAGGCGCTCGCGGAGGAATGGGACGAGGCGAACGTGCGCATCAACTGCATCAACCCGCAGCGCACCCACACGCCCATGCGCACGCAGGCGTTCGGCGACGAGCCGCTCGACTCGCTGCTCGACCCCGCCGACGTCGCCCGCGTGACGCTGCACGTCGCGGCATCCGATCTCACCGGGCAGATCGTCACGGTGCAGGTAGCCGCCATGCGAGCGAAGGCCGCCGCCTCCCGTGACTGAGCGACGATCCGAGGAACCGAACGCGGGCATGAGAAGAACGATCGGCGTCGTCGGCCTCCTGACCAACGAGAACGTGGGCGACTACCTCCTCGTCGAAGCCACCAAGCACCTGCTGCGCACACACGACCCCGACACGATGCTCGTCGACATCGACGTCGATCCGATGGATGCCGCCGTGCGCTCGGGCATGCGCCGCCTCAACTTCCGGATCGCCGCCATCATGAAGGTGTTCCAGCGCCCCGTGCTGTCGGTCGTGCGCAGCCCGCGCTTCGGCTACGCCTACCACAGCCTCTACTGGAGGACGAAGCTCGGCTGGTACTACCGGGAGCGCATCAAGGATCTCGACGCGGTCGTGTTCGCCGGCGGCGGCTTCATCAAATACAAGACGCAGGGGCTCAACTACATCGACGAGCTGATCCTCGAAGCCGCGCGCAAGCGCGAGATCCCCGTCATGATGAATGCGGTGGGAGTCGAGGGCTACAGCGAGACCGACATCCGCTGCCAGCGCCTCAAGAAGGCGCTCAACTCGGACAATGTCCGCGCGATCACCACACGCGACGACATCGACACGCTGCGCGAACGCTACATGGCCAATCCGCACACCCACACCGAGCAGGTCGGCGACCCGGTGTTCTGGCTGGCGGAGATGGACATGGTCGACCGCCGCCCCGACGGCGACGCGCCCGCGGGCCGCCGCCGCATCGGCGTGAACCTCCTCAACCCCGCCAACTTCTCCGTCTACGGCGGCGACCTGTCGCCTGACGCGGTGGTCAACTTCTACCGGAGTCTCATCGCCGAGCTGAAGCGCCTCGACGCCGACTTCTTCCTGTTCTCCAACGGCATGACCGTCGACCAGTCGTTCGGCGAGTCGCTCGTCGAGACGATGAACCTCCGGCCGGAGCAGCTCATCCACCGACCGCTCACGTCCGCCGAGTTCGTGAACCTCGTCGCCGGATTCGACATCATCATGAGCGCGCGCATGCACGCCGGGATCACCGCCTATGCGCTGAACGTGCCCGTCGTCGGACTCATCTGGGGCGAGAAGCTGCAGTTCCTCACCCGCATCACGGGCCTTCGCGACCGCTACTTCGACGAGCACGAGCTCGACCCGCAGCGCATCGCCCGCCTGCTCGTGAGCGACGACCTCCCCGAGCCCGACTACGCGCGGCGCGACGAGCTGCGAGAGCGCACCCGCCGCCACCTCGTCGCATTCGTCGAGAGCCTGCCGAAGGGACGTGCATGATCGACAAGCTGATCGAGGGAAAGCTCGTGACCCTCCTCGTCGGCAGCGTCTTCCGCGTCGTCGAGATCTTCGTGCGCACCGTGCACATCACCGTCCGCGGCATCCGCCTGTTGGTGCAGGACACCGTCACGACGCGCATCGACGCGTGGCTGTCGGGGGTCGGCAAGCGCCGCGTGGCACGCCGCGCCCGTATCGACGCGTCGTCGGTCGTGCTGATCGAGCAGAGCGGCGAGTACACGGGCGATGTGAAGTACGTCGCCGAGGAGCTCCTTCGCCGCGGCACGCCCGTCACGATCACGTGGATGCTGCGCGACCGCTCGGTCGGCCCCTTCCCCCGCCCGTTCCACTTCGTGAGGCTCGGCACCGCCGACGGCTTCCGCTCGATCGCGAGCGCCAAGGTCGTTGTGCAGAGCGGTCGCTCGCTGCAGGAGCTCGGCGCCGTGCCGTCGGCCGGGCAGCATTGGCTGCAGCTCGGCGCCGACGACGCCGCGACGCTGGGCAGTCCCCGCACCGACCTCCTCGTGAGCGCATCGGCACAGACCACGGCGGAGCTGCGCAAGAAGGTGCTCGACCGGATCGGCGTCGCCGACCACGGGCAGCGCTTCGTCCTATACACCCCGGCTCACGGCGACCGCCGCATCTCTCCCCTGAGCGGAGTCGACTATGCCGCGGTGCGCGACTCCCTGGCGGAGCGCTTCGGCGGCGAGTGGGAGTTCCTCATCCGCACCGACATCGCCGGCAAGGCGGCATCCGACGCACTGCTGGCGGGCCTCCCCGCATACTGCCGGAACGCGTCGATCCATCCCGATCTGCAGGAGCTGCTCGTCGTCGCCGATGCCGGCATCGGCGACCGCTCCGGGTGGATGGCCGACTTCCTCCTCACCGGCAAGCCCGCGTTCCTGTTCTCGACGGCGTCGGCCGGCGTGCGCGCCGCCTCGGCCGAGGAGTTCACGGTCGCGGGGTCCAACGAGGAGCTCGTGCGTGCCATCGAAGGGTTCGATGAGACGGCACACGAGGCTGCCGCCGCGCGGTTCTTCGAGCGCTTCGGCGGCGGCGCCGACGGTCGCGCGGCATCCCGCGTGGCCGACCGGATCGAGCACCTCCTCGCCCGCTGAGCCGGGCCTCCCCGCCCAGGGTCTGAGGACCCCCGTGACATATACTGCTCACGTGTCCGCAGACCTACTGAGCGATGCCCTCTGGCACGAAGAGCGCGGACTGTGACGACGGCAGCACCGGCGCACGACCCCGAACGCGACGACGCCACTCCTGCGCGCGGCCCCGTGGTCGAGGTGAGCGACATCGCCTGGGAGCGCGTGCACCTGACGCTGCGCGTGCGGCTCTCCCCCGACGCTGCCGGCGACGCCCGGGCGGATGCCGTCTCGTTCGTCTTCACCGACGGCACGCGCACTTATCCCGTGCCGTCGAAGGCGGGCGACGACGGGGTATTCGACCTCCATGTCAACGTCACGACGTTCGCCGGCCGCCAGGCTGTGCCCGACGGCACCTGGCGCATCCGTGCGCTGCTCGACGGCGCGACCGGCCCGACCGCCTCCTATGACGGCGACCGCCTCGATGCGCTCGACGACGCGTCACGCGTCTTCCTGTACGACCGCAGCCGCGCCGCCATGACGGTCTCGTTCGGCGTCGACGAGAGTCGCGACGACGCCTCACGGCTCGACCTGCTCGTGCACACCTACCATCTGCACCGCTCCGAGGCGCCCGCGAAGGGCCGCCCCCTCGCGGCCCGTGCACGTGCCGCGCTCGCGCGCGCCGACGTCAAGGCGCGCGCCGTGCGCGCGATCTACCGGCTGTTCACCCGTCTGCTCGGACCGAAGCCGGGGCGCATCCTGTTCGCCTCCGATCAGCAGCCGAAGATGGAGGGCAACCTCCTCCGCGTGCATGAGCGGATGGTGGAACGCGGCCTCGACAAGCGGTTCGACCTGCGCACCTCATTCCGCCTTCCGGGGACCACGGGGTGGCTGCGCACCGTCCGGATCCTGCACCTCATGGCCACGAGCGAGGTCCTCCTGCTCGACGACTACTTCGGCCTGCTCAACACCGTGACGGTCGATCCGCGCACCCGGGTCATCCAGGTGTGGCACGCCGGAGTCGGCTTCAAATCGGTCGGGTACAGCCGCTTCGGCCGCACCGACTCGCCCCGCCTCAGCCAGCCTCATCGCCAGTACACCTACGCGATCTGCGGCTCGGAGCAGCTGCGGCACGTCTACGCCGAGGCCTTCGGCATCGAAGAGGCCGCGATCGTCCCCACGGGGCTGCCGCGGATCGACTGGTTCCTCGACCCCGACCGGACGGCCGCGTTCACCGAGGCCTTCTACAAGGAACGACCCGAGCTGTGCGGCAAGCGCATCATCCTGTTCGCGCCGACTTTCCGCGGCGGTTCGTACCACACGGCCTCCTACGACTACAGCCTGATCGACTTCGACGCGCTCTACGAGGTGTGCGGGCCCGACACGGCGGTGCTGTTCCGCATCCACCCGTTCGTGAAGGAGCCCGTGCCGATCCCCGACGCGTATCGTGACCGCTTCTACGACGTCACGCGTCTCCCCGACGGTCTCGGGCTGCTCCAGGTCACCGATCTGCTGATCACCGACTACTCGTCGATCATCTACGAGTACGCCCTCCTCGACCGCCCGATGCTGTTCTTCGCCCCTGACCGCGCCGTGTACGCGGCGACGCGCGGCTTCCACCGCGACTACGAGGAGGCGGCCCCCGGCCGCGTGTGCGAGACGTTCGACGAAGTGGTCGCGGCGATCCGAACGGGCGACTTCGCGCAGGAGAAGCTGGCTCGCTTCCGAGCGGAGAACTTCGACAGAATCGACACGGGCGCCGCCGATCGCGTGATCGACTGGCTCATCCTCGAACAGCGTCAGCAGACGCGCCCGGCCGGCCCCGACGCACCGACCGGCCAGGAAGCAGCGATGGAGGCTTCAGAACGATGAACATTGCGGTGATCTTCGCGGGGGGCATCGGCTCTCGGATGTCCTCAGACAACCTGCCCAAGCAGTTCCTCAAGATCCACGGGACGCCCCTGATCGTGCACACCCTCCAGCACTTCCAGGACCACCCCGAGATCGACCGGATCGCGGTCGCCATCCTGCCCGCATGGCGCGACCACTTCGCACGCCTCGTCGCGCACTACGAGCTCACGAAGGTCAACTGGATCGTCGACGGCGGCGACACCGGGCAGGAGTCGCGCCACCGCGCTATCCGCGCCGTCGCCAACGAATGCCCGGGCGACTCGGTCGTGCTGGTGCACGACGGCGTCCGCCCGCTCATCACGGCCCAGCTGATCTCCGACAACATCCGGATGGTGCGCGAGCACGGCGCCGCGATCACCTGCACGAAGGGGAACGAGACGATCGTCTCGTCGGCCGGCGACCTGATCGACGACGTGCTCCCCCGCGACCATCTCTACATCGCGCAGGCGCCGCAGAGCCTCCGCCTCGATACGGCGCTGGAGATCTACGACCGCGCCGTGGCCGACGGCGACGACGACTCCATCGACACGGCGAGCCTGCTGCGCCGGTACGGCCACACGATCTACCGTGTGGACGGGCCGAGGTCGAACATCAAGATCACGACGGCGGAGGACTACTACATCTGCCGCGCGTTCTTCGATGTGATCGAACGCAGCCAGATCGGCGCGTGACCCCAGCCCTTGAGCGACCGTGGAGGTTCGGATGGCAGAATCCTGCGGTGACATCTGAGACTCAGGCACCGCCGACCCCCCGCGCGCGCATCGACGCGCGGCGCGGTCGACCGACGACGCCCCGCCAGGAGAAGGCCGTCAAGTCCTCCGGCTTCCGCCCCGACATCCAGGGGCTGCGCGCTGTCGCCGTCGGGGCGGTGCTGCTGTATCACGCCAACTGGTCGCTGTTCGGCGGCGGCTTCGTCGGCGTCGATGTCTTCTTCGTCATCTCCGGCTTCCTGATCACCGGCATCCTGCTGCGCGAGGCCCAGAGCACGGGCCGCATCCGCCTCGGCGACTTCTACGCCAAGCGCGCCCGCCGCATCCTTCCCGCCGCGACGATCGTGCTGCTCACGACCCTCGTCCTCACGGTGATCTTCCTGCCGCAGATCCGGTGGGAGTCGATCGGCGTCGAGGCGCTCGCCTCGGCCGCCTACGTCGTCAACTGGGTGTTCGCCGCCGGCACGGACTATCTCAACGCCGAGGTCGCCGCCAGCCCGCTGCAGCACTTCTGGACACTCGCGGTCGAGGAGCAGTTCTACATCGTCTGGCCGCTCGTGCTGGTCGCGGCTCTCGCTCTCGCGCACCGCGCCGGCCGCCGCGACGACACGGCCGACGGACGCGCGCGCGGCATGCGCGCGATCCGCATCGGCATCCTGCTGGTCCTGATCCCGTCTCTCCTGTTCTCGATCTACTACACGGCCGCCGAGCCCGAGGTGGCGTACTTCGTCACGACGACCCGTCTGTGGGAGCTGGCGATCGGCGCCGCGCTCGCGGTGTTCGCGCCGCAGGTCGCGCGCATCCCGCACTGGCTCGGCTACACGCTGGGCTGGGCGGGACTGGCCGCGATCGTCGCCGCGACCCTGTGGTTCTCGGACTCCATGCCGTTCCCCGGCTCGGCCGCGCTCGTGCCCACCCTCGGCGCCGCCGCCATCATCGCTGCGGGTATGAACGGACGCGCCGAGCGCGGCGTCGGCCGCCTCCTCACGATCCGGCCGATGCGCTTCATCGGCGACATCTCCTACTCGCTGTACCTGTGGCACTGGCCGCTCATCGTCATCGGCACCTACCTGCTCGGCGGCGAGCTGCGCGTGCGCTACGGCCTCCTCATCGTCGCCTTCGCCGTGCTGCCGGCCTGGCTGAGCTACCGCTTCATCGAGAACCCCTTCCGCAACTGGCACGTCGTCAAGAAGTCCGTGCGCCGCTCGCTCGTCTCCGGTGCGGGGCTCATGGCCGCGACCGCGGTCGGCGCCTCGCTCGTGTTCATCGCTCCGACGACCATGAACCCGGAGTACAAGGCGGCCGCCGCGGAGGAGATCGGTGCGGAGGCACTGACCGACGACTTCTCGAACGACGACCTGTCGACGTTCTCCGACGCCGGGAAGCCCGTCGACGTCGTCGAGGGCGGCTACACGCCGGCGGCGATCAACGCGCGCGAGGACAACACCGTCGTCTACGAGCTCGGCTGCAACCGCTCCAGCCGTTCGGCCACTCCGAAGATCGAAGGCTGCATCTTCGGCGACCCCGCAAGCGACGTGAGCATCGTGCTGATCGGCGACTCGCACGGCGCGAACTGGTCGACACCGTACATCGAGCTCGCCGAGCGCAACGGCTGGAAGCTCCGCATCACGACGAAGGCGTCGTGCGGGTTCTCGAGCGTAAGCCAGGCCGACCGCAACGGCGACGAGTACACGACGTGCAACAAATGGGCAGCCACGAGTATGCAGCAGATCCTCGACGAGCACCCTGACCTGGTCGTCACCGCGAACCGCGCCACGCGTGCCGCGTGGCAGCAGGAGGGAACGCAGAAGGCCGCACGCATCGCCTACACCGACGGCCTGCACGAGAACCTCCTGCGTCTCAACGAAGCCGGCATCCCGACGATCGTCATGAACCCGACGCCGAGCATGGACACCGACGTGCCCGAGTGCATCTCGGAGAATCCCGAGCGGCTCACGGCGTGCGCGACGCCGCGAGAAGACGCGTTCGGCACCGGGAGCCAGTACGTCGAGCGGGCCGTGAAGGGCCTGCCGTCTGCCGACGTGATCGACATGAGCAACTGGGTGTGCCCGGATGCCGAGGCCTGCCCGGTCGTCGTCGGGCACGTCGTGGTGTGGCGCGACGCGCACCACTTCACCAACACCTACGCGAAGACGCTCGCTCTGCCGCTCGAGGAGAAGCTGCGTCAGTCCGAGCTGGTCCGAAGCATCCTCTGGTGATGGGGGCTCCTGGGGCGTCACAGTCAAGGCACAGAGGGCCTGGGGTACTATGTTCCGACGGTAGAATCGCCGCGCATTTTCAGTCATCCCCCTCTGCCGGATGACTCGAAGACGGTTCACAGCGTGTGTCGGTTCGAGTGTCACGCCACGTGCGGTCGACCACCCGCCGTCACGATGCGGCCACCGGTGCGCCGGGCAGAATGAAAGCGACTTGAGGAGAAAAGCACGGGAATGCGGGACTACAGCTACAGCGACCTGAAGGATCTCGCATCCGACTCCGATCACAAGGCCGCGATGCTCGAGCTCCTGCTCGAGTTCGACAAGTTCTGCCAGGAGCACGACCTCACCTACTACCTCTCGGGCGGCACCCTGCTCGGCGCCGTGCGCCACAAGGGCTTCATCCCGTGGGACGACGACGTCGACGTCAACATGCCGCGCAGCGACTGCGAGAAGCTCATGGAGCTGTCGGGCGGCCGCATCGGCGACTTCGAGCTCATGCCGCCGAACACGTCGCAGCGCTACTTCGCCTATCACTGGAAGCTCTACTCCGAGCGCATCCTCGTGGCGAAGCGCACGAAGGGCGGCATCGGCGGCAAGGTCTACCCGATCTTCCTCGACATCTTCCCCATCGAGGGCCTGCCCGACACCCCCGAGGGCAACCGCGAGCATTACGACGAGATCAAGCGCCGCAAGGACCGCGTGCGCCACGCCCGCAACGTGCGCAAGTACCGCGGCCGCAACCCGTACCGCATCCTGCGCAACCGCCTCGCGACGCGCGTCTACCGTCAGATCGGGGTCGGCCCGCTCTTCGACCGGGTCATCGAGCACGCGAAGTCCCTCAGCTTCGAGGACTCCGACTACGTCGGCGTCATGATGACCAACGTGCACACCACTGAGGAGCGCGTCGTCAAGGCCGAGTACGCCCCGGTCGTCAAGCTCGAGTTCGAGGGACACCTGCTGTCGGCGCCCGCCGGCTACGACACGTACCTGCGCCAGCTGTACGGCGCCGACTACATGGAGTGGCTGCCCGTCCACAAGCGCGTGCCCCGCCACGACTTCGTGACCTTCTTCCCGTTCGCGCCGAACGAGCGCCCCGTGCTCACGGGCCAGCCCGAGGCCGGCGCGGAAGACGAGAGCCTGGCGGACGACGACGAGATGCAAGACGACGAGCTGGCCTGACCGTGCCGACGACCGGAGATACGAAGACTGTGAAGATCGCCATCTGTGGCCTGGTCAAGAGCGAGAACCTCGGTGAGATGTTCATCGCCCGCAGCCTGGAGCACCTGATCGCCGACGGCCTCGAGAAGGCCGAGCCGGGAATCGAGATCGAGTTCGTGGAGGTCGACCTGCTCGGCCGCAACGACACGATCTACGAGATCGCCGATGCCCGCGAGCGCCGCCTGCGCAACTACTACCGCTACAGCGAGAAGGGCCGTCTCACCGAGAAGGTCTTCCTCGACCTGCAGCGCCGCGGGCGCAATGCCAAGAGCAAGGCCGCACAGAACCTCATCGCGCGCGCCCGCCACCTCATCTGGAAGCTCGGCCGCAACTACCGCAAGCGTCTCGCGAGCTACTTCGACCTCAAGCTCGAAGGGGTCGACTACATCGTGATCGACGGCGCCGGCCTGCTCGAGTACAGCTACAACGAGTACCACTGGTCGCTGCTGCTCGTGAGCGAGTACGCGGAGCGCCACGGCCTCGAGGTCGTCTACAACGCCATCGGCCGCGCCGGGGCCTTCGACGAGCGCGACTTCGGCAGCAAGGTGCTCAAGCGCGCCATCCGCTCTTCTGCGGTGAAGTACGTCTCGGCCCGCGACAACGTCGACGAGGTGCAGGCGTGCGCCGGCCCTGGCCACAGGGTCAAGCTGCTCGCCGACTCCGCCTTCTGGATGAAGGAGGCCTACGACATCGACACGACGGTCGAACGGACGAAGATCGGCATCGGTCTGATCCGCGGCAACTCGCTGCAGGGCTACGGCGTCCCGTTCGGCTCGAAGGAGTGGACGGCCCTGTTCGCCGACATCGCCACGGAGCTGCGCGATCGAGGCTACGATTTCGAGTTCTTCACCAACGGCCTCCCGGGCGATGTGACGCTGGGCAAGCGAGTGCTCAAGAAGCTCGGGCTCGATGACTCCTACCTCGTGGAGCGTCCTGTCGACGACCGTGTGCTCGTCGACACGATCAACGGCTACCAGGCGATCATCACGTGCCGCATGCACTCGTCGATCGCCGCCTTCACGATGAACGTGCCCTCCGTCATCCTGTCGTGGAACGACAAGGTCGAGAAGCTGATGGAGATCATCGGGTACCCCGAGCGTGCCGTCCGACAGAAGGACTTCGACGCGAAGTACATCGTCGACCTGATGGAGAAGGCCAAGGCCGAGGGCATCGCCCCCGAGAAGCTGTCGGCGATGAAGGACAAGGCGAAGGAGAGCGTCAGCGACTACCTTCCCCTCATCCTCGCCGCCGCACGTCACTGAAGACCGTCCCCTCAATCCAGGAGTTCAACGATGATCACAGCGCTGCTGACGGCGGCCGGCACGGGTTCGCGCATGAAGCAGGACATCCCCAAGCAGTTCATGCACGTGAAGAACAAGCCGCTCATCGTGTACACGATGGAGGCGTTCCAGAACCACCCGGCCATCGATGCGATCGTCGTCGTGACGCTGCCCTCGTGGGTCGATGTGGTGACCGCCTACGCCAAGCAGTACGGCATCACGAAGCTGCAGGCGATCGTCCCCGGCGGCAGCACCGGGCAGGAGTCGATCTTCAACGGCCTGTCGAAGATCCGGGAGCTGGGATCGACCGACGATGACGTCGTGATGATCCACGACGGCAACCGCTGTCTCGTGTCGTCCGAGATCATCTCCGACAACATCGCCGAGTTCCACGCCAACGGCAGCGCGGTCGCCGCCATCCCCTGCGTGGAGGCGGTCTTCCGCAGCGACGACAACGGCGTCTCGTCGACCGTGTCGATCCCGCGCGAGCAGCTCTTCCGCACCCAGACGCCGCACTCGTATACGCTCGGCAAGCTCATGTGGGCCCACGAGCAGGCGAAGACGAAGGGCATCAACGACACGGCTGCGTCGTGTGTGCTGATGCACGAGCTCGGCGAGACGGTGTACTTCTCCGCCGGGTCGGAGCAGAACCTCAAGATCACCACGATGGACGACCTGTACATCTTCGAGGCGATCCTCGACGCGCGGCACGCGGCGAGCTGACCCGGCCATGACGACCAGCTCCTACCAGCACGACCTCCGCACCGCGTTCGACAGCATCCCCGATGCACGCGACCTGTTCGGCACGCGCATCCTCGTGACCGGCGCGACGGGCCTCATCTGCTCGTCGGTCGTCGATCTGCTGCTCCTCATGAACCGCGAGTTCGACGCCGGCATCACGGTCTACGTCGCCGGACGCAGTGAGAAGGATGCCGAGGAGCGCTTCCGTCGCTTCGCACGGAACGACGATGAGCTCGTGTTCGTCCCCTACGACGCCACGTCGAGCGAGCAGATGGACTTCGAGGGTGAGCTCGACTACATCATCCACGGGGCCTCCAACGCGAACCCGGCGGCCTACGCGCAGCAGCCCGTCGAGACCATGCTCGCCAACCTCCTGGGCCTCTCGGTCATGTTCGACCTCGGCCGTGCGACGTCGGCCCGTCGGCTGCTCTACATCTCGTCGAGTGAGGTGTACGGCCAGAAGGACGGCCTGGAGCCCTTCTCCGAAGGCGACTACGGCTACCTCGACATCCTCAACGAGCGCGCGGGATACCCGTCCTCCAAGCGCGCGGGCGAGTCGCTCTGCGTGGCGTACGGCATGGAGTACGGCATCGAATCAGTCATCGTGCGCCCTGGCCACATCTACGGCGCCGCCATCCGGCCGTCCGACAACCGGGTCTCGGCGGAGGTCACGCGCCGTGCGCTCGCGGGTAAGGACATCGTCCTCAAGAGCACGGGCGGCCAGCTGCGCTCCTACTGCTATGCGCTCGACTGCGCCTCCGCCATCCTCACGGTGCTCCTGCGCGGCGAGAAGGCCAACGCATACAACATCTCCAACCCGCACTCGATCTGCACCGTGCGCGAGCTCGCCGAGGCCGTCGCAAAGGCGGGCGGCGTCGAGGTGCGCTTCGACCTGCCGGCGGGCGAGAAGATCCTGCACAACCTCATGCAGAACTCGTCACTCGCCTCCGACAAGCTGGAAGCGCTCGGCTGGACACCCGCGTTCGACCTTCAGCAGGGCGTCGAGCGGATGCTGACGGCGCTCAAAGACCCCGAGAACCCCTTCTCGGCCTGAACCGGCCTGGAGGGCGTCGGGCGCGCTCAGTCGCCCGCGACCCGCTTGACGCGGCGGTCGAGACTCCACCACACGCGCCGGACCTGACGGTCGAGGCGGTCGCGCAGCGTGCGCTCGCTGGCCGCACCGTCGGCGGCGCGAGTGTGCACGGCGGGTGCCAGCGGCACGCGCGCGATCTCCCGATCGAAGCGGGGCTGCGACTCGCGCAGCACGTGATCGAGCCCGTGCCGGTCGAGGAAGCGCCCGAACGTCTCGACATTCTGCGGATGCCGCTTCGTGAAGGCGTCGAAGTCGGCGCTCTCGTACAGCCGCTTCACGTTGCCGCGCCCGAGCACGCGCTTGGACGCGTACGGGATGGCGTGGAACTCCGCGAGCTCGCGCGTGCGGGAGTCATGCGCGATCAGGAGCGACGGCACCCCCGCCAGCAGCCCCGCGATCGTTCCGTGAATGCGGGTTCCCACCACGAGGTCGCGATCGCGCAGCGTGTCGATCCAGGTGGTGGCGTCGACGAAGAACCGCATGCGATCGGTGCGGTAGAGCTCGTGGTCGACGCTCTCGGGCAGATCGGCCTGAGCCGCGAACCGTGTCGGCTCGCCCCACAGCATGAGGGCGAGCGCCTCGACGGTCTGCGGCACGACGTAGCTGTTCGGGAACGCCTCGGTCACCTTGCGGACGAACGCCCCAGCATCGCGCAGGTAGGGCGAGTACGTCACGGCGAGGCGCGACGACTTCCGCAGCGGGCGGCGCCGCTTGAGTGCGCCGTCTCCCCCGAAGCCCGACAGCGACGGGCAGCCGATGACGTCGATCTGATCGTCGGAGAAGCCGAGGCTCATCAGGAAGTCGCGTGTGAGGCCCCCGCGCACGCCGATCGACGGCGACCGGTCGAGCACCGCCGACACGAAGGCGCGCACGGAGTCCTGCAGCTGCGGAGGCGCGTCGGTGACGTCGGCCGTGAGCGGGAACTGCGCGCCGACGCCGAGGACGCTCACGGGCACATCGAGACGGCGGATGACCTCGGTCAGCCTGTCGAGCTGCGGCATGAAGCTGCGGCGGAACGCGTTCGCGAGCGGGATGACCAGCCGGTCGTACTCGGCGTTGATGCGGTCGGCCTCGCCCTGGGAGGGGCGCCGCTCGGTGGCGTAGCCGTCGGCGACCAGCTCAGCATCCTCCGTGAGGAGTGTGCGCCACGTGGCCGTATAGAAGAGCATGTTCCCGGCGTTGGTGCCGAAGACTCCGTCGGGGCGGACCGAGAGCGACCGGGCAGCCGACATCGGCACGAGCGGGTCTTTGCCCGCTCTGACGAGAATCCTCCCCGCGGAGGCGCTCATTTCGCTTCGAGGACGTCGAGAGCCTGGTTGATGGGTCCGTCGAAGACCACCTCGCCCTTGCGGATGACGATGCCGCGCGAGCACAGCTGCTTGATCTGGCCCTTGCTGTGGCTCACGACCATCATCGTGACGCCGCGGTCGGCCAGCTCCTTGAGCTTCGCGTTGCACTTCGCGCGGAAGGGCGCGTCGCCGACCGCGAGCACCTCGTCGACCAGCAGCACATCGAGCTCGACATGGATGGCCACACTGAAGGCCAGGCGCATGAACATGCCCGACGAGTAGTGCTTCACCTCCTGGTCGATGAAGTCGCCGATCTCGCTGAACGCGACGATCTCGTCGAACCGCTCCTTCGTCTCCTTCTCGCTCATGCCGAGAATGGCGGCGTTGAGGAAGACGTTCTCGCGGCCCGTCAGGTCGGGGTGGAAGCCGGCGCCGACCTCGATGAGGCCCGCGACGCGACCCCGCGTGAGCACGCGGCCCTCGTCGGGCTCGAGCACGCCCGACACCAGCTTGAGCGTCGTGGACTTGCCCGACCCGTTCAGGCCCATGACGGCGACCGTCTCGCCCTCATTGATCGTGAACGACACGTCTTTGAGCGCCTGGAACTGCGTCGAGCGCACAGGCTGCCGGCGGATGAGCGCGATGAACGCGTCTTTCATCGAGCGCGCGCTGCGCTTGTTGAACCACTTCGAGACGCCCTCGACGATGATGCGAGGCTGCGCGGTGGCGGGGGCGGGCGTGTTTCGAGGCATCACAGGTCCTGGGCGAAGGTGCGCTCGCAGCGGCGGAAGACGTACTGACCGACCACGATGGAGAAGAGGATGATGCCGATGGCCGCGACGGCGTACCAGGCCATCTCGGGGGGCCAGCCGAGACCGGCGCCAGTGCGGACGGTCGACTCCCAGAACGCGTGATGGAACATCTCGATCCCGACGGTGACCGGGTTGCTCATGTACAGGTGGAAGACCCACGGCACGTCGTGCGTGACGTCCCGCACCATGACCCACGTGTAGAGGATGGGTGATGACCAGGTCGAGACCGTGCGCACGATGTCGACGATGTTGGTCGCGTCGCGGAACCGCACGTTGACGGCGGAGAAGAACAGGCCCACGCCGCAGATGAACAGCAGGACCAGCCCCAGGGCGCCGAGCACGAGCCCGACGGTGGCGAACGACGGCACCCACCCGTAGAAGACGAGCGCCGCGAGCAAAAGCACGGCCAGCTGCGGCAGGAAGTGCGTGAAGGCGCCCACGATCGCGGCGATCGGGAACAGCTCGCGCGGCAGATAGATCTTGCGCACGAGCGCCTTGTTGCCCACGATCGAGCGGGTCGCCGCGCCGAACGCCTCGTTGAAGAGGTTGACGACGACGATGCCGCTGAACAGATACAGCGGGAAGTCCTCGACGCGCTTCTGCAGTCCCAGGACCTGTCCGACCACGAGGTAGTAGACGAGGAACTGGACGGTGGGCCGGACGTACGACCAGAACCAGCCGAGCACCGAGTTGCGGTAGCGCAGCGACGTGGTCTTGCCGATGAGGACTTTGAGGAGATAGCGATACCGGAACAGGTCGAGGAGGCCGCGCCCGCGCCCGGGGGTGTCGAAGGCGCTGTAATCGATCTGTGTCACGGGAGTCCTTGAGGTCCGGTCCGGATGCGTCGGGCCGCTCCGGAGCCTCCCGCGGCAAGCCGGGCAGGCCATCGGCAATCCTAACGCACGCAGGCTGAGCCGCCCCTGGGCGCGCGGCACCGGATGACGGCGGATGCCGGAGCCGCAGCCCCGGCATCCGATGTCACTTCAGGTAGTCGCTGTGGACCCAGCCGGTCTGTCCGCCGACGGTCACGTTGCGCCACGCGCCCTTCGACGCGGTGACGGTCACCTTGGTGCCCTTGGCGAGGACGTCGACGACCTTTGCCGACGTCGACGCCGACGCGCGCAGGTTGAGCGCGGTCGTCGTGGTCATCGTGGTGCCTGCCACGGCGCCGAGCTTGTTCAGCAGCACCCAGCCTTCCTTGCCGCTGACCTTGACAGCCGCCCAGGTCGAGGTGCGGTCGACGACCGTCACCTTCGTGCCCTTGGCCAGCTTCACGACCGCCTTCGCGTCGTTGTCCGCCGCGATGCGCACGTACGACTTCGCCGCCGTGGTCTGCATCGTGCTCGTCGAGACCGCCGGCTTCGCGTCGACCAGCTTCGACGACGCGACCCAGCCCTTGACCGACCCGGACGACACCTTCGTGTACGAGCCCTTCGTCGCGGTACGCGTGACCTTCGTGCCCGTCGCCAGCGTCGAGAGAAGACGGGAGCTCGACTTCGTGCCGCTCTTGACCGCGAGCGCGGACTTCACGTACTTAGTGCCCGTCGCCGGCACCGCCTCATCCGCGGGCGCCGTCTCCTTCGCCGCACCGAGCTTGCTGAGCAGCACCCAGCCTTGCTTGCCGCTGACCTTGACAGCCGCCCAGGTCGAGGTGCGGTCGACGACCGTCACCTTCGTGCCCTTCGCGAGCTTCACGACCGCCTTCGTGTCGTTGTCGGCCGCGATGCGCACGTACGACTTGGCCGCCGTGGTCTGCATCGTGCTCGTCGAGACCGCCGGCTTCGCGTCGACCAGTTTCGACGACGCGACCCAGCCCTTGACCGACCCGGCCGACACCTTCGTGTACGAGCCCTTCGTCGCGGTACGCGTGACCTTCGTGCCCGTCGCCAGCGTCGACAGCAGACGCGAGCTCGACTTCGTGCCGCTCTTGACCGCGAGCGCGGACTTCACGTACTTGGTGCCCGTCGCCGGCACAGCCTCATCCGCCGGCGTGGGCGTCGGGTTGGGCGTCGGCACCGGCTCGGACGACGGGTCGTCGAGGGTCACGTACTGGCTGTGCACCCAGTACGGCGCCCCGCTGATCGTGATGCGCCACCACACGTCGTCGCCCGGCACGCGATACGTGGCCGTGCGCGCGTACTTCGCGCCCATCTTGATCTGCTTCTTGCCGGTCTCGCACTTGGTCGTCGGGGCCTTGCGGGCGTTCAGCGTGTCGGTCGTCACGACCGCGGTTCCCGACGCCTTGGTCACCGCCGATTCGGCCGGGAGGGCGCACACGTCGCCGCCCGATGCGGGCGAGGTCGGGAGCTTGACCGTGGACTTGGGCACCCATGTGGTCTTGGATCCCGACTTCACACGAAGCCACGACCCGTAGGAGCCCGTGACGGTCACAGAGGCGCCCTTGGCGAGCGACGTCGTTCCGGACGTGCAGTTCTTCGTCGGAGCCTTCTTGCCCGTCGTGGCCGCCGTCATCGTGCCCGTGCCGGATGCCGCGGCGATGTCACCGCTGGGCGGCGTGCTGCACGCGGCGATCTGCGCGGGTGCGCCGGTGGAGCTCGACGCCTTGGGCTCGAACCACGAGACATAGAAGTTGTAGAAGTTGCGGTTGCCGTACGACGAGCAGGCGTCTCCCGTGCCCGTGCCGGCGGCGAGGGCGGCGACGTTCGGGCGGTACGGCGTGTAGATGTAGAGGTTCGCCGTGGCCTGGTTCTTGATGTGGACCTTCGACGATCCGCACGAGCTCGTCGGGTGCCACTTGATCGTGTTCACCTGACCCGCGCGGTAGTTGAACGACGTCGGGTTCTTCGTATACACCTGCAGCTGGCGAGCGCCCTTGTACACCTGGTTCACGAAGCCCGCGGCGGCCTTGTCGCACGGGGCGGTGTCCGGGCACGCCTGCCCCATCGCGGCGCGGTACGACCAGTCGGTCGGCGCCGTCGAGAGCACGAGGCCCTGCTCCTTCTGGAGCATGACGAGGATGACCTTCGGGTTGATGCCGCACGAGCGTGCCACCTTGTAGATGATCCACGCCGAGGACGCGTTGTCCTTCGCAGGGACCTCCTTGCAGTACTTGTCGGCGGCGAACTTGGGGAGATCGGCCGTGAAGCTCTTGAGGCAGGTCGGACCGCTGGTCGCCTTGCAGGTGGGGACCTTGCTCTTGAGGAACGCCTTGACCTCGGTCGCCGTCATCGACGTGCTGTCGAAGAACTCGGCATCGCTGATGATGTATCCCCCGTCGAGGATCCCATCAGGCAGCGGCGCGGCGGCCTGTGCGGACGTGGTCGGCGCAGCCGTCAGCATGCCCATGACGAGGGCGAGGACGGCTACGACGAACGTCACCGGGGAGAGGGCATGGCGGCGTTCCAGTCGGGGGGACATGTGACCATTGTGACGGATGTAAACGGCCGATACCACCCTGAGCCGAAAATCCGTTCGTTCGACACGCGGATTCAAGCGTCTCCCAAGGTTTGCTGGATCCCCTCGGCGAGGTCGCGCCTCGGAGTCAGAGATCCGCGTGGAGGATCCAGACCCGCTCCGCGGCACCGGCCCACGAGAAAGCGCGGCCCCGGTCTCCCGCCAGCACCGCGAGCCGCTCGGCGGCCGCCGTCGACCCCAGGGCAGAGGCGAGGGCGTCGCCGAGTGCATCGGCGTCGGGGGCGGCGAGCACTCCCCCCTCGGCGATCACCTCGCGGTGCACGTCCGAGTCGGCCGCGACCACGGGCACCCCCAGGCGGAGCGCTTCGACCAGGCGCCACGGGAAGGCCGACGACCTCGAAGTGGCCACATACGCCACCGCACCGCCGAGCACCGCAGCCCGGTCGTACGGATCGAGGTGCGGCCGCACGTGCACGCGCCCCTCCCCTATCCCCGCTGCGGCGGCGAGCTCCGCGATCGCCGGCTCGTCGCCCTCAGGTGCGTCGACGACGACAACGGGAACGCCGGCATGCGCGCGCACCGCCGCGCCGAATCCCGCGGAGAGGTTCGAGGAGGCGCCGCTCGATCCCGACAGCAGCACGAAGCCCTCGGGGATGCCGAGGGAGCGCCGACGCCCGATCTCGTCGGCCGGAATGCGGAAGGACTCCGGCGGCGCGCCAGGGATGACCCGCACCCGGTCGCCGAACCCGCCCCACGACGCCAGCCGGGCTGCGACGGCGTGCGTGGGCACCACGACGGCATCCGCGTGCTTCTTTGCACGTCTGAGAAGCGCCTTCTGTGACAGCACATGAGCGCGAGAGAGCTCCTCGGAACGCTCCCACGCGTCGAGGTCCCACAGGGTCACGACCGTCTGGTCGTGGTCGTTCACGCGATCGTGCCGCACGAGGGGCGCCGCGAGCGAGGGCGCATGGATGAGGCCGCCGCCGACGCCGGTGGGCATGCCCACCTGCCACGCCGTCACGAGCTCACGGCGCGGGAGCGCCAGACGGGTCACCGAGGCCAGTCCGGGAACAGCCTCGAGCGGATCGGACTCGCCGCTCGGAACGATCGCCTCCACCTCGCAGTCGGCGGGCGCCGTCGCGACGAGTCCGCGCGCCAGCTCCACGGCGGCGGCAGCGAGGTCGGAATCCGCAGACGATGTGCTCCGATCCAGCACGATGCGCAAGGTCGCGGTCATGCGATGAGCCTATCCACCGGCTCGCCTCAGCGCTCGGAGGCCTCGGGCGTCGCCGTGGGCGTCGGGGGGTGCAGCGCCTCGTCGACCATCGCGTGGATGCGGTCGAAGTCGGGGTCGTCGGGATCGACGTCGTTCTCCAGCGTCAGCTCGATCGTCGTGATGTCCTGCTCCTTCGCCTTCACGGCGAGGTCAGCGAGGAACGACAGCATCGACGGCGGGATGTCGGTGCTGACGATCTCGGACCCCGCCTTGGCGATGTCCTGGAAGCGCGTCAGCACGGTCGTCGGCGTGAACTGGTCGAGGATCGCCTGCTGGAGCTTGCGCTGCCGCTTCATACGGTCCCAGTCGCTCGTCGTGTAGCGCGAGCGGGCGTACCACTGGGCGGTGTCGCCGTCCATGTGCTGACGGCCCTTCTCGATCCAGCCGATCACGCCGCGCAGCTCTCCATCCGGGCCCTTGCTGAGCTCCCCCTTCGGCAGGCGTTCCTTGACCGTGATGTCGACTCCGCCGAGTGCGTCGACGAGCGCGGCGAACCCGTGCATGTCGACGAAGACGAAGTACTGGATCTCGATGCCGAGCACGCCCTCCGCGGCATCCCGCGTGGCCTCGATGCCGGGCGTGGAGCCGATGGCGGCGGCATCCGGGTACAACGCCTCGCCGTCGAGGCACACGCCGACCTCGGTGTTGAGCTGGTTGATCTTGTTGTCCCAGCCGCACGTCGGGTGCGCCTTGCCGCGATGCCCATCGGGATACCGGTCCTGCATCGGCCCCTCGGAGAAGGGCACGTTGCGCATGTCGCGCGGGATGCCGGTGATCGTGACGGAGCCCGTCTCAGCGTTGACCGACACGACGGAGATGCTGTCGAAGAGCATGTGCGAGCGGCCCTTGCCGCTGTCGGCGCCGAGCAGGAGGAAGTTGTAGTAGCCGTCGGAGGCGGGAACCGCAGGTCCGGAGCCGAAGACGCTCGCGAGCGTCTCGCGCGATGTTCCCGCGGCCTGCGACGCGTAGAGCGCGGAGCCCGACGAGACGACCAGAAGCGCGACGGCAAGCGCCGAGATCCCGATGCGGGCCTTGCCGCGCACGCGCACCAGCCGCACGAGCCGCAGCGTGTCGATCGTGAGGACCGCCCACAGCACGGCGTATGCGGCGAGGACGACCTGCAGCACGAGCAGCATGAACCAGTTCGCGACCGCCGTCACGAGCGCCTGCCAGGAGAGCAGGGCGACGACGAGCGCGACCACGAGGAGCGCCCACATGACGAAGGTCGCCACGAGACCGATGCGTCCGAGGCGACGGCTGCCGGCGAGCGCCTGCACCGACCCCGGCAGCAGGAAGTTGAGGACGACGAGCCACCAGCCACGACGCGTCATGATGTCCGGTGACGTCACGTCGGGGGTGCGCAGCGAGTACTCGCTCCACAGGCCGCCCCGCGGGTCGTGCGCCCTCCCGGACGTCCTCGGCGGGCTGGTGAGCGTCGTCACAGAGAGTCCTTCAGGCGGCGGTTCTTCTCCTCGACCTGCGCCTCGAGTCCGCGAGCGTACTCCTCCATGCTGTCGGCGATCGCAGAGTCGGCCGACGCGAGAATCCGGGCGGCGAGCAGGCCCGCGTTCTTCGCCCCGTTGATCGACACGGTCGCGACGGGGATGCCGGCGGGCATCTGCACGATGCTCAGCAGCGAGTCGAGTCCGTCGAGGGTCGCCAGCTGCACGGGAACCCCCACGACCGGAAGCGGGGTGAGCGACGCGAGCATGCCCGGGAGGTGGGCGGCGCCGCCCGCCCCGGCGATGATGACCTTGAGACCGCGGGAGCGCGCCTCACGGCCATAGCGGAGCAGCTTGTCGGGCGTGCGGTGGGCCGAGACGACCTCGACCTCGTGCGGGATGCCGAAGTCGGCGAGCGCCTGAGACGCGTCGCTCATGACGCGCCAGTCGGAGTCCGAGCCCATCACGACGCCGACGAGAGGAGTGGCAGACGAGTGCAGCGGTCGAGTCACCCGTCAAGGCTAGGCTCCGACCCTGCGAACTCCCCGCAACGGCACGGCACGTCGCAGCGGATCGGCCCCGATCGCCGGGGGCGGCCAGGCGTCGGATCCCGATCAGCCTGCGAAGTGCGCGGCGGCGGCGCGGGCCTCGTACACGACGGCGTCGAGATCGTCGCCGACCGCGTTCACGTGCCCGACCTTGCGGCCCGGGCGCGGCGCCTTGCCGTACGTGTGCACCTTGACGGCGGGGTGGGCGGCGAGCACCTGCGGGAAGCGGCTCTCGAGCGTGTCGGTGTCGGGTCCGCCCAGGATGTTCACCATCACGGCCCACGGCTGGCGCGGCGACGGGTCACCCAGCGGCAGATCGAGCACGGCGCGCACGTGCTGCTCGAACTGCCCGGTGATCGCGCCGTCTTGGCCCCAGTGGCCGCTGTTGTGGGGGCGCATCGCGAGCTCGTTGACGAGCAGCCGCTCGTCGCTCGTCTCGAACAGCTCGACCGCGAGCATGCCGGTCACGCCCAGCCCCTCGGCGATGTCCTGGCCGATGCGCGCGGCGATCTCCGCGAGCCGCCCGCTCGAATGGGGCGCGGGGGCGATCACCTCGGCGCACACGCCGTCGCGCTGCACGGTCTCGACGACGGGATACGCCACCGAGTCGCCTGACGGGCGGCGCGCGATCTGCTGGGCGAGCTCACGCGTGAAATCGACGAGCTCCTCGGCCAGGAGCGCCGAGCCCTCGGCCAGCGCGTCGAGCCAGTCCGCCACCTGGTCGGGCGACGACACCACGCGCACGCCCTTGCCGTCGTAGCCCCCGCGCGGGGTCTTGACGACGGCGCGGCCGCCGTGGTCGTCGAGGAACGCCTGCAGCCCCGCGGCATCCGACACGGCGGCCCAGTCGGGCTGCGGCGCCCCGAGCTCTTCGAGCCGGGCACGCATCAGCAGCTTGTCCTGCGCGTACACGAGTGCGTCGGGGCCGGGGTGCACCGGGATCCCCTCGGCGACGAGAGCACGCAGCACCTCCTGCGGCACATGCTCATGGTCGAACGTGACGACGTCCTTGCCTCGTGCGAAGGCGAGCACCGTGTCGAGGTCGCGGTAGTCGCCCGTCGCGGATGCCGCGAGGTCAGCGGCCATGCCGGGCTCCTCTGCGAGCACGTGGACGTTCACCCCGAGTTCGACCGCCGGTGCGATCATCATGCGTGCCAGCTGGCCGCCGCCGACGATTCCGAGCTCCATGGACATGCGTCTCCCTCCGGGTGGGATTCCATCTTCCCAGGTTCGGCGGCCGGGATCAGCCCGGGAGCGACGGCTCAGGGAGCGTCAGGGCGCACGGGGATGCCGTGGGCATCGCGGTGGGCGAGGATCTGACTGATCTCGACCTGATCGGCGAGCGTCTCGTGCACGAGCCGGGCGGAGGGAGCGTCTTTCACGACGAGCGGCTCATCGACGCCGTTCGACAGCACGAGGGTCCCGGCGCCCCAGAGCCGCTGCAGCGGGCCGCGACGCTCGGTGATCGTGTAGCCGCGGGCGTGGGCGAGCTCACGACGACGCCGTGCGAACACTCCCGACTGCTCGACGATGCGCCGCGTCGTGATCGTGTAGGTGTGGGCCAGCCAGCGCGCGTACGGCACGACGACCAGCCCGACGACCAGCGCGAGGGCGATCGCCCACAGCAGCAGATCCCACAGGAGGACGCCGCCGATCGCGCGACCGCCCAGCACCTCGACGACGCCGTCGCCGAGCGGCGGGACGTTGCCGGTGAAGTAGCCCGTCGCCGTCGCGACCGCGACGAGCACGACCGCCGACCAGAACAGCCGACGCGCGTGACTGCGGAATCGCGCCAGCCGGCGCTCGGGCGCCGCTGATCCCGGGGCGGGCGTCTGCGGCCTCCCCGGGTACGCGCTCGGCTGGGTCACGGCTCCATTGTGTCGGAGGGCGACGACACGCCGCCTTCGGCACGCCGCGGGGTCAGCGGCGTCCGCCGCCGCGCACGTGGACGACGTCACCGGCTGAGACCACCGCCTCGACGCCCGCACGCTCGATGACGAGCCGGCCCTCGGCATCCAGCCGGCGCGCGATGCCCTCGAGCGACGTCCCGTCGGGAAGCGACACGGTCACCGCCGCACCGAGCGTCGAGCACGCCTTCTCGATCTCCTCGCGCACGGCATCCGCGCCCGAGACGGCGAGTTCGGCGATGCCGTCTCGGAGGCCCTCGAGGTAGTCGGCGAGCAGGCGGTCCTCGTCGGCCTCCCGCCCGAGCGCCGCAAACGACGTCGCCGTCGGCACCGGCAGGTCGACCGACGCCATCTCGGTGTTGACGCCCGCCCCGACGACGACGCGGCGAGGGTCGCCGGGAAGGACCTCGGCGAGGATGCCGCAGATCTTCATGTCGCTCACGAGCACGTCGTTCGGCCACTTGAGCGACACATCAAGGTCTGTCAGCTGCGCGGCGACCGCGCGCTGCATCGCCGCTCCCGCAAGGAGAGGGATCCAGCCGCGATCGGCGTCGGCGATCGCCGCGACGTCGAGCAGGACAGAGACGGCGATCGCTGTGCCGGGAGGCGCCGTCCACGAGCGATCGAGGCGTCCGCGCCCGGCACGCTGGTCGCGCGTCAGGACCGCCGACAGATGCGGATGGCCGTCGGGATCGTCGGTCGCGTCGCGCACGAGCTTGGCGTTGGTCGAGTCGACCGTCTCAACCACGTGGAGGCGAGGGGTCACGGCGGCGGCGAGCGGATATCCGTCTGCGGGGATCGACATGGCGCAACCTTACGCCGTAGCGGTGAATGACAACGGATTCGCGCCGTCGTTGTGGGTGTCCGCCAACCCGCAGCGAAGGGTGCTCGCTAGGGTGGAACGCGTGACCGAGCAGCCCGACATGTCAACGACCGCCGGAAAGATCGCCGACCTCCGCAGGCGGTACCAGGAGGCCATCGTCGACGCGGAGGCCATCGCCAAGGAGAAGCAGCACAAGAAGGGCAAGCTGACCGCCCGCGAGCGCATCGAGCTGCTCGTCGACCCCGGCTCTTTCGTCGAGCTCGACGAATACGTGCGCCACCGCACCACCGCGTTCGGCATGGACCGCTCCCGCCCCTACGGCGACTCGGTCGTCACGGGCGTCGGCACGATCCACGGCCGCACCGTCGCCGTCTACGCGCAGGACTTCACAACGTTCGGCGGATCGCTCGGCGAGGTGGCGGGCGAGAAGATCGTCAAGATCATGGAGTTCGCCCTCCGCGGCGGCATGCCCATCATCGGCATCCTCGACTCCGGCGGCGCGCGGATCCAGGAGGGCGTCGTCGCCCTCGGCAAGTACGGCGAGATCTTCCGGCTGAACACTGCGGCATCCGGCGTCATCCCGCAGATCTCCATCGTCATGGGACCGGCCGCCGGCGGCGCCGTGTACTCCCCCGCGCTCACCGACTTCGTCATCATGGTCGACAAGACCAGCCAGATGTTCGTCACCGGCCCCGACGTCATCAAGACCGTCACGGGCGAGGACGTCGGCATGGAGGAGCTCGGCGGCGCGCACACGCACAACACTCGGTCGGGCGTCGCCCACTACCTCGCCGAAGACGAGGACGACGCGATCGACTACGTCCGCACCATGCTGGGCTACCTGCCCGACAACAACATGGCCGAGCTCCCCGACTACGAGCATGGGTTCGAGTGGGAGACGACGGATGCCGACCGCTTCCTCAACACGATCATCCCTGACTCCCCCAACCAGCCGTATGACATCCACCAGGTCATCGCGCACATCACCGACGCGGGCGAGTTCCTCGAGGTGCAGCCCCTGTTCGCCCCGAACATCGTCATCGGGTTCGGTCGCGTCGAAGGCCGCACCGTCGGCATCATCGCCAACCAGCCCTCGCAGATGGCCGGCACTCTCAACATCGAGGCCGGCGAGAAGGCGAGCCGCTTCGTGCGCTTCTGCGACGCGTTCTCGATCCCCATCGTGACCCTCGTCGACGTGCCCGGCTACCTGCCCGGCACCGACCAGGAGTGGACGGGCGTCATCCGCCGAGGCGCCAAGCTCCTGTACGCGTACGCCGAAGCCACCGTGCCGCTGGTCACCGTCATCCTGCGCAAGGCCTACGGCGGCGCCTACATCGTGATGGGCTCCAAGCAGCTCGGCGCCGACATCAACTTCGCGTGGCCCACCGCCGAGATCGCCGTCATGGGCGGGCAGGGCGCGGTCAACATCCTCTACCGCGGCGAGATCAAGAAGGCCGAGGAGAACGGAGAGGACGTCGCCGCCGTGCGCACCCGTCTCGCGAACGAGTACACCTACAACGTGGCCTCGCCGTTCCTGGCGGCGGAGCGCGGTGAGCTCGACGGCATCATCGAGCCCGCCGCCACGCGCGTCGCGATCGCCAAGGCGCTGCGCTCGCTGCGCGGCAAGCGGGCCAGCCTCCCGGCGAAGAAGCACGGTAACATCCCGCTATGACGGCGACCGACACAGACCGACCCGAGTCAACGGAGTCGGCGGGCGACGTGCTGCGCATCGACGTGGTGCGCGGCAACCCGACGCCCGAGGAGATCGCCGCGGTCATCGCCGTCGTGAGCGACGCGTACGCCACCGAGTCGGCCACCGCCGTCGCGCCCGAAAGGCGCCGGCGATCGGCCTGGGAGCTCTCGACCCGCACACTGCGCCAGCCGCTGCGTCGCGACGTCGGATGGGGCGCGTTCAGCGGCTGAGAGCGGGCGAGCGGCAGAGGCTCCGGGAAATGTCCCCCAAAATACCTACAGACTTTTCCCTTGCCTCATCGCAGACTTGGACGTGCTGGAACGCTTCTGCGTTCGGTCGTCGGAGTCCCAAGGACCGACGACCCTGCGAGCCGGTTTTCGGGTAACCGCTCGCAAGGCGAGGGGCGGGCGGCTTCGCCGCCCCTCGCCTCCCTCTTCCTCGGCGCAGCTGCGCACGAGATTCGCGACTGTTCGCGCGTCAGCTGCCGGCGCCGACCGATGCGCCGGCGCCGGACTCCGCGGACGGCCGGCGGATCTCGTGCCAGAGGTCGACGACCTCTTCTCCGTCGGGGTCGTCCTCGCTGCGCGAACGGCCGACGACCGTCACCGCGATGCCCTCGTGCTGCGCCGTGCGGATGAACACCCGTTCGGAGTGGGCGTGCTCGAGGGTCGCGGCGAGCTCCTCGCGTATCGAGGCGAGTTGCCTCTCGTCCACGTCGTCGAGTCCGCCCTCGTCGAGCATCGTGACGTCTGTTCCGCGGCGGCGCATCGCCTCGAGCTGCATGCGCACGCCGTCGTCCAGCAGCCTGCGACCGCGCAGCTCGTCGCGCAGACGCCCCTCTGCCAGTCTCGCCTGCGCGCGCTCCTCGTCGCTGAGGCTCGCGCCCGTCTCGATCACGCGTGTCAGTACCGGTCCCGCCAGCGCGATCGCCCGCTGCACCGTCACCCGGCGCTCGCGCCGGCGGCCGTCCTGCGACGCGAGCCACTCGGAGGAGGTGCGCTGGAGCTCGGTGAGCTCCGCCGTGTCGCGCGCCGACCTGGCCATCAGTCCCGTGACCAGCTGCGCGATCCCCACCCAGACGATCGCGCCGACCGCTCCGAGCGACAGCGTCGCCGGGATGCCGATCCACAGGCTTCCCGACACGAGGATGATGACGACGCCGACCCACGCCTGCCACACGCGTCCTCGCACCACCATGATCGTCAGCAGAGCGCTGATCTCGCCGAGACCCGCGGTGGCATAGGGAGCCCGCAGCGCGTCCGCGCCCGCGGCGTACCACGTGGCGTTGGGCACGAGCACGGCGGCGGCGAGCGCGAGAGCCGTCAGCCATGGGGAGAGCGGCTTCGACGAGGGCCCCCAGAAGATACAGAGCCATGTCGTGACGAGGTAGAACCCGATCGCCGACGCCGAGACGATGGGACGCTCGGGCCAGGGGTTCCACACGAAGCCGCCGACCGCCAGGTAGAGCGTGAACACCACGGCGAGCGCCGACAGCGCAGATCGCGTCGAGACCTTCACGATGTCCTCTCCCAGTACAGCGTGACGCGGGTTCCCTCGTCGCCGCTCTCGACCTTCGCGGTGCCTCCGACGGCGGCCACGCGGGCCGAGATCGATCCGCGGATGCCGAGCCTGTCGTCGGGGACGGCGTTCGGGTCGAAGCCCGGTCCGGAGTCGCCGATGAGGATCTCGACGTGGTCTTCCGCGGCGGCGACGGTGACGATGAGCCCGGATGCCGCCGCATGCTCGACCGAGTTGGAGATGGCCTGGGCGGTCGCCAGCACGAGGGCACGCGACACGCGTCCGGGGATCGACCAGCTCTCGGGCGGCAGCTCGCTCACGACCTTCGGTCCGCCTGCCTCGAGCGACGCGTTCCCGAGCTCCTCGACGAAGGCCTCGAGGGGCACCGGGGCGTCGGGGCCCTCGCCGGCGTCCTGGTCGACGTTCGCCAGACGCGTCAGCGCCTCCTGGGCCATCGACACCGCGAGTGAGCGCTCCCGGGGCGTGCGGGCTCGCTCGGCCGCGATGAGCGCCGCGAGCACGCTGTCGTGCATGAGAGCGGCGACGGCCACCCGCTCCCGCTCCGCAGCATCGGCGGCGGCGGCCTCGGCATACGACCGCACCGCCTCGCGCCGCGCGTCGTCCATCTGCACGGAGATCGACCGCAGCATCCAGCCCAGCACGACGAACACGAGCGCGAGGATGATCGCGAAGACGACGTTGAGGATCGTCGCGAACAGGCTGTCGGTGCCGACCTGGATCGTCCGCACCACGCCATACAGCACGGGGATGAGTCCTGCCCAGAGGATCTGCAGCGACATCTTGAACGCCAGCACGGCGGCCGCGGTGCCGACGTTCAGGAGGAACCAGATCCACGGCTCTCCCGCCGCGTGCTCCTCGCGGCCCGCGGTGGCGATCGGCCACACCAGCAGCACGAGCGGGAACACCACGGCGAACACGCCCGCGCACGCTTTCACGGCGAGGCCGCTGCTCGCGGCGACCACCATCACGATCAGGGGAACGAACACGGTGACGACGAGGGCGACGCGCCACAGCTCGCCCTCCTGCTCGGAATTGATCGAGTTGAAGAACGCCTGAGCGCCGAGGATCGAGCAGCCGAAGCCGATCACCAGGCCGAGGATGCGCTCCATCCGCGCCTGCGAGAAGCGCTCGCTCCCCGCGGCGGTCGCCTCCCCCAGAGGGAGGACCGGCCGGAGCGGCACCGGACCGGGCATCGCAGGCTCAGGCGTCACCGTCACCCTCTGACACAAGTCCGTCCTCCATCGCGCGACGAAGCAGATCGACCTTCGTCGGCGCGGGGCGCCCCACTTCGATGTACTTCACCCGCACGCGAGTGATGTTCTCCTTCGCCGTCGAGTACGCGATGCCCAGCCGGTCGGCGACCGCCTTCAGCGGCAGGCCCGCCGCGTACAGGCGCAGCACGTCGCGCTCGCGCGCCGACAGCTGCGCGTCGGCGAACGCGCGGTCCCCGTCGACGGCGCTCGCCCATTCGACATTGTCGAGGGGCTCGCCGCGCGCCACGATGCGGATCGCGCGGATCACATCGTCGATCCGCGACGACTTGCTGACGACGCCGGCCGCCCCGGCGGCGAGCGCCTCACGCACCGCGGCCGGGCGGTCGGCGACGCTGTGGATGATCACCTGCGAGCCGTCGCGCACAAGACGCGCGACGTTCTCGGTGACCGTGGTGCCGTCGCCGAGAGTCAGATCGAGCACGACGACGTCGGCCGGGCCGGTGCGCGTCGCGGTGCGCCATTTCAGGTAGTCGGTGACCGTGTCGCCCGAGAACACGACCTCTTTGTTGGGGTCGCGACCGCACGCGGCCTCGAGGCCCAGGCGCACGGATTCGTGATCGTCGATGAAGGCGACACGAGTCATGCGCTCAGCCTAACGACTGACGTCCTGGCGAGTGAGCAGGACGAGCGCCTCGACATGATGCGAATGCGGGAACAGGTCGAAGCCGCGCACCTCCGCCGCCTCGTAGCCGCGCTCGCGGAACGTCGCGAGGTCGCGCGAGAGCGCGACCGGGTCGCACGCGACGTAGGCGACGTGCGCCGGCGCCAGCGCCGACACGCGCTCCACGACCTCCCGTCCCGCTCCGGCGCGCGGCGGATCCAGCACGACGACGCCGCGCGACAGCCGAGCGCGCTCCGACGGGGATGCCGTCTCTTCGAGGTGCGCGAGCCAGCGGTCGACGCGTCCCGTCTCGGCGCGCGCACCCACCCAGTCCGCGAGGTTCGCGCCCGCGTGCTCGGTCGCCCGTGGATCCGACTCGACGGTGGTGATGCGTGTCGAGGGGCCGCCCACCGACGCGACCGCGGCGGCCAGCAGACCGACTCCCCCGTACAGGTCCAGATGCCACGCGTCGGGGTCGACGAGACCGGATGCCGTCGACCCGGTGAGCGCGTCGGTCAGCGCGTCGGTGAGGGTCTGCGCCGCCAGGCGGTGCACCTGCCAGAACCCGCCCGCATCCACCCGGAACGGCCGTCCCGACACCGTCTCGACGACCGTCTCGTGCGCCGTTGGGTCGAGCACGGGCTTCGCCGCCCGCTGTGCGCCGCCGCGCCGAGGTGCACCGCGGCCGCCGCGCCCACGGCTCTGACGGGCGCCGCCGCTCTGGCGGCCGGCGGAGCGCGCGGCCTCCGGGCGCGAGATGACACGCACGCGTCCGTCGGACGGCAGCACGAAGTCGAGGCGCCCGGGCTCGGCCGAGCGCTGCGCGAGAGCCGCCGCCGCGATCTCCGCGACCGCGAGCGGATGGTCGTCCACCGCGATCACCCGGTGACTGCGCGCCGCGAAGGGGCCGATGCGACCGTCGGCGTCGACGTGCAGACTCACGCGCGTGCGCCAGCGCGTGGCATCCGGGCTCTCCTCGGCGACCACCCCGCCGTCGGCATCGCGTGCCGGACGCGGGCCCTCCATCGTGACGGGCAGGTCGAGGCCGCCGATGCGCTGCAGGGCGTCATGGATGACACGGGACTTGAGCTCACGCTGGTGATCGAGCGCGATGTGCCCGAAGTCGGCGCCGCCGGCACGCTCGCCGGGTGCGCGGGAGAGATCGGCCGCCGCCCAGACGTGCGGCCGGCGATGCTCCGAGGACTCGAGCACCTCGAGCGTCTCGCCGCGCCAGAAGGACTTGTGGTTCGTGTCCGTCAGCCGCACGCGCACGCGCTCTCCCGGAATCGCATCGGGCACGAACACGACGCGGCCGCCGCGGTCGGCGCTGTCTGCGTCGACGTGCCGGCCGATGAACACCCCACCGTGCGCGACGTCGGTGATGTTCAGTTCGATCTCGCTGTCGGGCGCCATCCTCCGACTCTCCCACATCCGTCTGCGGGCGCCTCGGAGCGAGAGCGCCCGGCGGTAGCGTGAAGGGATGCGCGTGTGCCTCGCCTCCACCTCCCCCGCTCGTCTCATGCTCTTGCGTCAGTCCGGCATCGAGCCGCTCGCCCGCGCCCCGCGCGTCGACGAAGACGCCGTCATCGCCGAGGTCGCGGCCGCCGAGGGGCGCGCCCTCGCCCCCGACGAGCACGTGCTTCTGCTCGCCCGCCGCAAGGCCGCCGACGTCGTCGCCGCACTCGCCGAGCACGACCCGGGGTTCGACGGTCTCGTGATCGGCGGCGACTCCATGTTCGAGATCGACGGGCAGGTGCTCGGCAAGCCTCACACCGCGGACGTCGCCACGGCTCGCTGGCATGCGATGCGCGGGCGCACGGGCGTCCTGCACTCCGGTCACTCCGTGTTCCGGGTGGCTCCGGGCGCCGACCCCGTCGAGGCGCACGCCGTCGCCGCTGCGTCCGTGACCTTCGCCGACGACGTCAGCGACGCGGAGATCGAGGCGTACGTCGCCTCGGGCGAGCCCCTGTTCGTGGCCGGCGCCTTCACGGTCGACAGCCTGGGCGGCGCGTTCATCACGCGCGTCGACGGCGACCCCTCGACGGTCGTCGGCATGTCGCTGTCGACGGTGCGCCGCCTGGCCGGGCAGCTCGGCGTGACGTGGACCGACCTGTGGAACCGGGTCTCCGCGTCCGACGCCGAGACGACGTCGTCCTCGTAGACTCTCGCTCACGATTCTGTCGTGACCTTGTGCGAATGATCCAAAGGATCGAGGGTCGGGCTGGGTAGGCTGGCATCCATGCCTCACATCGCCAAGGTCCTCATCGCGAACCGCGGCGAGATCGCCGTCCGTGTCATCCGCGCGGCCCGCGACTCCGGAAAAGCGTCCGTCGCCGTCTACGCCGACCAGGACCGCGACGCGATGCACGCCCGCCTCGCCGACGAGGCGTACGCCCTCGACGGCACCACCAGCGCCGAGACCTATCTGTCGATCGAGAAGATCCTCTCGGTCGCGCGCCGATCCGGCGCCGACGCCGTGCACCCCGGCTACGGCTTCCTCGCCGAGAACGCCGACTTCGCCCGCGCCGTCACCGCGGCCGGCCTCACGTGGATCGGCCCCTCACCCGAAGCCATCGAGGCGCTCGGCGACAAGGTCACGGCACGCCATGTCGCCGAGAAGGTCGGCGCTCCCCTCGCCCCCGGCACCCCGGGGCCCGTGTCGGGCGCCGACGAGGTCATCGCGTTCGCGAAGGAACACGGCCTGCCCATCGCCATCAAGGCGGCATACGGCGGCGGCGGACGGGGCCTCAAGGTCGCCCGCGAGCTCGACGAGGTCGCCGAGCTGTTCGAGTCGGCCACACGCGAGGCCATCACCGCCTTCGGCCGCGGCGAGTGCTTCGTGGAGAAGTACCTCGACAAGCCGCGGCACGTCGAGACGCAGTGCCTCGCGGATGCCGAGGGCAATGTCGTCGTCATCTCGACGCGCGACTGCTCGCTCCAGCGTCGCCACCAGAAGCTCGTCGAGGAGGCCCCTGCTCCGTTCCTCACCGACGAGCAGAACAGGATCCTCTACGACTCCTCGAAGGCGATCCTGAAGGAGGTCGGCTACGTCGGCGCGGGAACCTGCGAGTTCCTCATCGGCGCCGACGGCACCATCTCCTTCCTAGAGGTCAACACCCGCCTGCAGGTCGAGCACCCCGTCTCGGAAGAGGTCACGGGCATCGACCTCGTGCGCGAGCAGTTCCGGCTCGCCGAGGGCGGAGTGCTCGACTACGACGATCCCACCCCCGTCGGCCACTCGATCGAGTTCCGCATCAACGGCGAAGACCCGGGTCGCAGCTTCCTCCCGCAGCCGGGCCGCATCCACCAGTTCAAGACGTTCGGAGGCCCCGGCATCCGCCTTGATTCCGGTGTGACCGCCGGCGACAGCGTCTCCGGCGCGTTCGACTCGCTCCTCGGCAAGATCATCGTGTCGGGGCGCGACCGCGCCGAGGCCCTCGCGCGCTCCCGCCGCGCCCTCGACGAGTTCGAGGTCGCGGGGATGCCGACCGTCCTCCCCTTCCACCGCAAGGTGGTGCGCGACCCGGCGTTCACCGCCGAGAACGGCGAGTTCGGCGTCTTCACACGGTGGATCGAGACCGAGTTCGAGAACGACATCGCTCCGTGGGACGGCGAGCTGGAAGCCCCCGACGCCGGCGAACCGCGCCACACGGTCGTCGTCGAGGTGAGCGGCAAGCGCCTGGAGGTCAGCCTGCCCGACCGCATCGCGCAGGGTCCGGCCCAGACCGGCCGCCCCGCCGCTGTGCCGCCGTCGCGTCGCTCGCACGCGCCGACCGTCGTCGCGGGAGCCTCGGGCGACGCCGTGAAGTCCCCCATGCAGGCCACCATCGTCAAGGTCGCGGTCGAAGAGGGACAGCAGGTCGTCAAGGGCGACCTGGTCGTGGTGCTCGAGGCGATGAAGATGGAGCAGCCCATCCAAGCGCACAAGGACGGCGTCATCGGGTCGATCAACGCCGACCCGGGAACCACCGTTCCCGCCGGCCACCAGCTGCTCACCATCTCCTGAGACCCGCACGCGATGCCCTGAGCGCCGCTCGCGCTTCGCGCGACACGGGCCGACGGGGGCTGACCTGGACGACGCGACAGGTTACCGTGGGGCGATGAGACGACTTTCGTCGATCGTCCTCGCCGGCGCCGCCGCCGTGCTTCTCTCTGCCTGCGCGACAACGACCCCGTCGGTCGACCTCGATGCGGCACGGGACTGGGTCGAGGAGGTCGTCGAGGCGCAGTCCGACGGTCCGGGCGCCGCCGGGCACGCCGTCCTGCAGGTCGACGGCGAAGGCGACGAGGCGCCCGACGGGTCGGAGGAAGACGGCATCCGCCTCGACTTCGCCGACTCCGCGAACGTCGTGCGCGCCGACGCCCGCTGCTACGGCGACGGGACGAACGTCGTCGAGGTCGGCGTGACCGTCTACTCCGAGAACGGGGCCGAGGCCTACTCGTACGGCCAGACGGTCGCGTGCGACAAGGAGGCTCACACCATCCAGCTGGGCGAGGGGATGCTGTCGTCAGCCGTGCTGATCGAGGCGACCGCAGACACGGCCACCTATGCGCACGTGACGATCATCGAGGAGCTGGTCGTCGAGCGGTGAACGCTGCCGACGCCGCGGAGCCGCAGGTCAGCTCATCGAGGTGTCGTCGCTGCCGACAAGGTGCATCGCACGCGTCGCGTCGGTGATCGATCCCGACAGCGACGGGAACACCGCGAACACGCGCGAGACCTGATCGACCGTGAGGCGGCGTTCCACGGCGATCGCGATCGGGTAGATGAGCTCCGACGCGCGCGGGCCGACGATGACACCGCCGAGCACCGTGCCCGACCCCTCGTGGGCGATGATCTTCACGAAGCCGTCCTTGATGCCCATCATCTTGGCGCGCGCGTTGGCCGCCAGCGGCAGCTTGTACACGTAGCCGTTGATGGCGCCGGACTCGATGTCCTTCTCCTGGCGACCGACGGTCGCGATCTCGGGTGCGGTGAAGATGTTCGCCGTGATGCGGCCCCGGTCGAGCGGGATGACGATGTCGCCCAGGGCGTGGAACACAGCCATGCGCCCCTGCATCGAGGCCACCGAGGCGAGCGGCACGAACGTCGTGCAGTCGCCCGCGGCGTAGATGTGGGGGACCGAGGTGCGGGCGACGCGGTTGACGCGGATGTGACCCGAGTCGGTCATCTGCACGCCCGCCTGCTCCAGGCCGATGTCGGCGGTGTTGGGGATGGAGCCGACGGCCATGAGGCAGTGGCTGCCTTCGACCGTGCGCCCGTCTGAGAGCGTCACGACGACGCCGTCGCCGACGCGCTCCACCTTCTCGGCGCGCGACTTGGACAGCACCGTCATGCCGCCGCGCTTGAACACCTTCTCGAGCAGGGTCGCCGCGTCGCGGTCCTCACCGGGCAGCACCTGGTCGCGGCTCGAGACGAGCGTGACCTGCGCGCCGAGGTTCATGTACGCCGAGGCGAACTCGGCGCCCGTGACACCCGAGCCGACGACGATGAGGTGGCTCGGCAGCGCCTTCATGTCATACAGCTGCGTCCACGTGAGGATGCGCTCGCCGTCGGGCAGCGCACTGGGCAGCTCGCGCGGCGAGGCGCCGACGGAGACGACGAGCGTGTCGGCCTCGACCCGATCGAAGTCAGTGCCGCCGGGGCCCGTCGAGACGACGACGGCGTGCGAGCCGTCGAGACGGCCGTGCCCCGAGACGATGCGCACGCCCGCCTCGACCAGGTGCGCGCGCATGTCGTCGGACTGCTGCCGCGCAAGCGACAGGAGCCGCTTGTTGACAGCGGCGAGGTTGATGGCGATCTCGGGCTTGAGCGGCTTGCCGGCCTCGGAGCGGGCGAACAGCTGCACTCCGAGATCGGATGCCTCGGAGATCGCGACGGCGGCGTCGGCGGTCGCGATGAGGCTCTTCGACGGGACGACGTCGGTGATGACGGCTGAACCGCCCACTCCCGCCCGTTCGACGAGCGTGACCTCGGCTCCGAGCTGCGCGGCGGCCAGCGCCGCTTCGTATCCGCCGGGTCCGCCGCCGAGGACGGCGACGCTCTGGGTGCGCTCGAAGCTCAAGGACATGTGCTCCATTGTCTCAGGCGAACGCGCGTCCCGCCGACCGCCGGCCCACGCCCCGCGCGGCCGGGTCGTCCTGGCACGGAATGCCGGAGGTTCCTAGAGTGGGTCCATGTCCGAAAACGTCCCTCATCCCCTCGACGAGCCCACCGCCGATCCGTTCGCCGTGGCCGCCGAAGCCGCCGCCGACATCGCCCGCCTCACGGGCGTCGAGAGGCACGACATCGCCCTCACGCTCGGAAGCGGATGGGGCAGGGCCGCCGACCTCATCGGCGAGACGACGGCGACGATCGCCGCCACGGAGGTGACCGGGTTCAGCCGGCCGGCCCTCGCCGGGCACGTCGGCTCGCTGCGCAGCATCCTGACGCCGCGGGGCCGGCGCGTGCTCGTGATCGGCGCGCGCACGCACTACTACGAGGGCCACGGCGTGAGGCGGGTCGTGCACAGCGTGCGCACCGCCGCCGCGACCGGTGCGAAGACGATGGTGCTCACGAACGGCGCGGGCGGCATCAAGAACGCGTGGAAGCCTGGGCAGCCCGTGCTCATCAGCGACCACATCAACCTCACCGGCGCGTCGCCGCTGGAGGGGGCGACCTTCATCGACCTCACCGACCTCTACTCCCAGCGTCTGCGCGACCTGGCCCGCACGGTCGACCCGACCCTCGACGAAGGCGTCTACTGCCAGTTCCGCGGCCCCCAGTACGAGACGCCGGCCGAAGTGCGCATGGCCAAGACGATCGGCGGCCACATCGTCGGCATGTCGACGGCGCTCGAGGCGATCGCCGCGCGCCAGGCCGGCATGGAGGTGCTCGGCTTCTCCCTCATCACGAACATGGCCGCCGGCATCCAGACCACTCCCCTGAGCCACCAGGAGGTCATCGAGGCCGGACAGCAGGCGGAACCGGTGATCTCTGCCCTGCTGGCACGCGTGATCGGCGAGCTGTGATGAGCACCGCTGTCATCGATGCCGCCCGCGCCTGGCACGCGCAGGACCCTGACGAAGCCACCCGTGCAGAGCTCGCGCTCCTCATCGAGGCGGCCGACGGCGGCGACGCGGCGGCGCTCGCCGAGCTCACCGACCGGTTCGGCACACGGCTCGCCTTCGGCACGGCCGGCCTGCGCGGACGCCTCGGGGCCGGGTCCAACCGCATGAACCGCGTTCTCGTGTCGCAGGCGGCCGCAGGCCTGGCCGCGTACCTGCTCGAGAAGGCGCAGCAGAGGGGGGATGCCGAGGCGCCGCTCGTTGTCATCGGCTACGACGGCCGCCGCAACTCCGACGTCTTCGCCCGAGACAGCGCCGAGCTGTTCGCCGGCGCCGGCCTGCGCGCCGTCCTGCTCCCCCGTCTGCTGCCGACGCCCGTCCTCGCCTTCGCGGTGCGTCACCTCGGAGCCTCGGCAGGCGTCATGGTCACGGCATCCCACAATCCGCCCGACGACAACGGGTACAAGGTGTACCTCGGCGGCGCGGACGACGGCTCGCAGATCGTGTCGCCCGCCGACGCCGAGATCGCGGCCCACATCGAGGCGGTCGCCGCGACCACGACGGTGGACGCCCTGCCCCGCGGCGCCTACGACATCGCCGACGAGGCGGTCGTCGAGGCCTACGTGTCGGCGACCGCGACCGTCGCACCCGCCCCGGCCGGAGCGGCCGGCATGACCTGGGTCTACACGGCGATGCACGGCGTCGGATACGAGACGCTCGAGAAGATCCTCACGCGCGCGGGCTACCCGCATCCGGTCGTCGTCCCCGAGCAGATCCAGCCCGACCCCGCGTTCCCGACCGTCGCCTTCCCCAACCCCGAGGAGCCGGGAGCGATGGATCTGTCGTACGCGACGGCGAGCGCAGCGGGGGCCGAGTTCATCCTCGCGAACGACCCGGATGCCGATCGCCTCGCGGTCGCCGTGCCCGACCCGTCGGCACCCGAGGGATGGCGGCGACTCACGGGGAACCAGGTGGGGCTGCTGCTCGGCTGGCGGGCCGCCCAGACCGCATCGGGCGGATCGCTCGCCTGCTCGCTCGTGTCATCGCCCGGACTGCAGGCGGTCGCCGAGCACTACGGCCTCGACTTCCACGCGACGCTCACCGGGTTCAAGTGGATCTCGCGCGCGCCCGGCATCGTGTTCGGGTTCGAGGAGGCGCTCGGCTACCTCGTGAACCCCGCGACGGTGCGCGACAAGGACGGCATCTCGGCCGCTGTCGCCATGCTCGGCCTCATCGCCGAGGCGCGCGAGCAGGGCCGAGCGCTCACCGACGTCATCGCGCAGTTCCAGGACACGTTCGGGCATTTCGAGTCCGGGCAGGTGTCGATCCGCGTCGACGACCTGTCGGTCATCGGACGCATCATGAGCGCCCTGCGCGCCGCTCCGCCGTCACAGGTGGGCGGTGTCGCGGTCGAGCGCATCGACGACCTGCTCACGGGCGTCGACGGGCTCCCGCGCGGCGACGTGCTGCGGCTGTGGCTCGCCGACGGCTCACGGCTCATCGTGCGCCCGAGCGGCACCGAGCCGAAGCTCAAGGCATACCTCGACGTGCGCGGCGACTCCGCCGCCGACGCCGAGGCGCGCCTGGCGGCTCTCGACGCCGGCACCCGGGCGCTGCTCGCCGCCGCGCAGGGCTGACGTGGCCCGAGCATCCGCCGCGCCCCACCCCCATTCTCAGTAGGCTCGACGAGTGCTCCTGACCGATCCCGTCACCCTCGCGTTCCCTCCCGGGACCCGGTCGCGGCCCGACGTCACGCTCGAGCCGCTCGGCCACCGCCACGCCGCCGATCTCACGGCCGCCCGCGAGGGACTCGAGCACGCCTGGTACACCGTCATCCCCGGGTCGGTCCCCGCCGAGATCGACAGCCGGCTCCGCCAGCGGGACGCCGGACGCATGAACCCGTGGGCCGTGGTCGCCGACGGCCGCGCCGTGGGCATGACGACCTTCTGTGGCATCGACCAGCCCCATCGCCGCGTCGAGATCGGCTACACCTGGCTGTCGCCCGCGGTGCAGCGCACGGGGGTGAACACGGCGGCCAAGCTGCTGCTGCTCACGCACGCATTCGAGACGTGCGACGTGATCGCGGTCGAGTTCCGCACGCACTGGCACAACCGCCAGTCGCGCGCCGCGATCGAGCGGCTCGGCGCCCGCCAGGACGGCGTGCTGCGCAATCACCGCATCGGACCCGACGGCTCGCTGCGCGACACGGTCGTGTACTCGATCCTGCCGCACGAGTGGCCCGGCGTCCGCCGCCACCTGCAGGCGCGGCTCGACCGGCCCTGACCGGCCGTCAGCCGTCGACGACGGCCACGAGCTCGTCGAGGAACGCCGCGAACGTCGTGCCCTTGCGCACGATCCGCTGGACGCTGTCACGCTCGCTGAACACCTCGACCAGCTGCTCGAACACCGTCTGGAACGCCGCACGGTCCGACTCGCTGAAGGCGACCATCGCGACCACCTGCACGCGCCCCTCGCCCCAGGGGATGGACGGGTCGGCGATGCCGACGGCGATCGCGGTGCGGGTCGCCGTCATCCCGAGCGCGTGCGGCACGGCGAGCGCGTCGGTGAACGCCGTCGACGACAGCCGCTCGCGCTCGAGCGTGCGCTGCACGTAGTCGTCGTCGATGACGCCCGTCTCGACGAGAAGGCCGCCGAGCTTCGTGATGACGGCGTCCTCGCTCTCGTCGGGGCGCAGGCCGTAGACGAACGCGTCGGGCACGAAGTACCGCTCGAGCTCGGCGCGCAGCCGCGCCAGGCGGCGCGCGCGGCGCACACGGCCGGCTGCCGCCTGCACGCGCTCGACGTCGGAATCAGTGAGGAACGGCTGGATGCGGACGAAGCGATCGCCCGACACCGGCGGGTCGATCGTCGTGAGCACGAGGTCGGTGTCGATCGCGGTCCAGTCCGGGTCGACGCGGGTCTCGACGCCGACGACGGTGACGGCCTGGCCGAGCGAGCGCGCGACGCTCGAGCGGAGAAGCTCGTGCAGCTCGTAATAGCCGGGGCAGACGATCGTCGCCGAGAGCAGGGTGTCGGCGCGGCGACTGCGCTCCAGACGCCCGCCGACGTGCATCGCGATGTAGGCGATCTCGTCGTCGAGCAGCGGCAGGCCGAGGAGCCCGCGCAGGCCGTCCGCGAGGAACACCGCGACTTCGAAGATCATGGGGTACGTGGTCTTGAGCGACCGCGTCAGCGGGTTGCGCGACCAGGCCTTCTCGCGGGCGCGCACGCGCAGGTTCTGCACGTGGAGCGCGAGGCGCAGCACGAAGTCCTCGTGGTCGATGTCGACCTGGAACTCGCTCGCCGCCCGCGCGACGACGTCGCGCACCGCGCGCTCCACATCGGGGTCGAGGCGGTCGCGGATGACGTCGACCGGCTCCCCCGCTCCGGGGGCGACGACACGGCTCTGCACGAGCGCCGCGAGGTGGCGCAGGTCGCCGGGGCCGAAGCGCACGCCGAGGTGGTCGATGCTCAGCCGGTCGATGATCTCCTCGATGCGCACCGCCGCCTCGCCGCCGCCCGCGAGCCCGGTCTCCTCGAGGGCGTGGTCGCGTGCGACACGGTCGGCGGCGATCGCGATGTGGGTCATGACGTCGCCGATGCCGAACTCGTTGACGAAGTAGCCGAGGCCGGTGAGCTCCGTCACCAGCTGCTCCTTGAACGGACCGAACGCAGCGGCGCCCAGCGAGTCCTCGCCGAGGGCACGGCGAAGCGCCTCGACGTCGAACGCGCCGTCTTCCGTCTCGTCGTGCGCGAGGCGGCTGAGGAGGCGACGCTGGGCCATCTCGCTCCCCCGCAGGCGTGCGCGCGAGGCGGTGCGCTCCAGCACGAGCTCGGTGCCGCCGAGCAGCCCCCGCACGCGGGCGAGGTCGGCGTCGAGCGTCGCCGGGCTCACGTGGAACTCGTCAGCGGTCTCGAAGACGTCGATGCCGTCGGGGGCGGCGAGCACCGCGCGCACGAGCCGGTGGAGCCGGTCGCGCGGCGTGCCGGGCTCTGGCCCTCCCGCCCGTTGCGCGGCGACGGCATCCGGCCCCGCACGGTAGCCCTGCGGCCCTGACTCGATCGCGACGCCGTCGGCGACGCGCGCGTTGATCGCCGTCACGTAGGAGCGGATGCTGCGCGGCGTCACGCCGATCGCGTCGGCGAGCTCGGCGGCCGTGATCCACTCTGCGTCGCGCAGGAGCAGAGCGAGGACTCGATCCTGACGCGCTCTGCTCACCGGTCCAGTCTTTCACGGAGACGGCCGCAGACTTCCGGCCCCGCGGAAACAGGTGTGGTTGTCGGCTCCCAGGCCTTTCACAAGAATGAAGCAAAGGAGGCGGATCGATGAGGATCCTCGTGGTGTGCGGCGCGGGCGCGTCGAGCACATTCGTGGCACAGCGCGTCCGGCACGCGGCTCAGGCCCGTGGCCGCGACATCAGCGCGGTCGCAGGCACCGAGCAGTCGCTGCCGATCGACCTGGATGCCGCGGACGTCGTGCTCGTCGGCCCCCACCTGAAGCACGCGATCGAGCGCATCGAGCGAGACGCCGCCCTGCGGGGAGCACGGGTCGTCCTCCTGCCACCCGACATCTTCACCGACCTCGACGGCACCCGCACACTCGCGCTCGTCGATGCGGAACTGAACGCACAACACCTGGACCCAGCACAGCGAGAGGAGCACTCATGAGCGGAGTGTCACGGACCATCCGGATCGGATCCTCGAACGGGCTCCACGCGCGCCCCGCGAAGCTGTTCGCCCAGGCGGTGAAAGACGCCGGCATTCCGGTCACCGTCGCGAAGGGCTCAGGCGCACCCGTCAACGCCGCGAGCATCCTCGGCGTCATCTCGCTCGGCGCCGAGAAGGGCGACTACGTGACCCTCACCGCGGAGGGCGACAACGCCGAGAGCGTGCTCGACACGCTCGCCGAGCTGCTGACGACCGACCACGACGAATAAGCACCACCCGTCGAAGAGCACCACAAGGAGATCTCCGTCATGAGCGAACTGCGAGGCGTCGGCATCGGACTGGGCGTGGCCCAGGGTCCGGTGGCGCGGATGGCCGAGCCCCTGCCCGCCCCCGAGGACGTGCCCAGCGCCCGCACCCCCGACGAGGAGCTCGCCCGCGTGCGCGAGGCGGTCGCCGCGGTCGCCCGCGAGCTCGAGGAGCGCGGTTCGCAGGCCGGCGGCCTGGCCCGCGAGGTGCTCGAGGCGCAGGCCATGATGGCGGAGGACCCGACCCTCGACCAGGAGGTGTCGACCCGCGTCGACGCCGGCAAGACAGGCGAGTTCGCCGTCCACGACGCGTTCGCCACCTTCCGCGACACGCTCGCGGCCATGGGCGGCTACCTCGGCGAGCGCGCCGCCGACCTCGATGACGTCGCCCAGCGCGTCATCGCCCGCCTGCAGGGCTCGCCGGCCCCCGGCATCCCCGACCCGGGCCACCCTTTCGTGCTCGTCGCGAAAGACCTCGCCCCCGCCGACACAGCGCTCCTCGACCTGGACAAGGTCCTCGCCCTGGTGACCACCGACGGCGGCCCCACGTCGCACACCGCGATCCTCGCCCGCGAGAAGTCGATCGTCGCGGTCGTCGGCGCGGCTGAGGCGAAGGGCCTCGAGGACGGCGAGACGGTGATCGTGGATGCCGCCCGCGGGGTCATCACGACGCAGCCCAGCGACGAAGACCTCGCCCAGGCCCAGCACCGCGCCGACGCGCGCGCGGCTGCGGCATCCGCCCCCATCACGCCCGGCGCCCTCGCCGACGGCACCGCCATCCCTCTGCTGGCGAACCTCGGCAAGCCGGGCGGCGCCGAAGAGGCCGTCGCTCTCGGAGCGGAGGGGGTGGGCCTGTTCCGCACCGAGTTCCTCTTCCTCTCGGCGACGCAGGCGCCGACCGTCGACGAGCAGACGAAGGCCTACACCGAGCTGCTGAAGGCGTTCCCGGGCAAGAAGGTCGTCGTGCGCGCCCTCGACGCGGGCGCCGACAAGCCGCTCGCGTTCCTCAACGACGCGCACGAGGAGAACCCCGCCTTGGGCCTTCGCGGGCTGCGCGCGCTGCGCGCCAGCGAAGACATCCTGCGCGAGCAGCTCACGGCCCTCGCGCAGGCGGATGCCGCGACCGACGCCGACCTGTGGGTCATGGCCCCCATGGTGTCGACCGTCGAAGAGACCGAGTACTTCGTGGGCCTCGCCCGCGAGTACGGCATCAAGACGGCCGGCGTCATGGTCGAGGTGCCGTCGTCGGCTCTTCTGGCCGACAAGGTGCTCGCGGTCGCCGACTTCGCCTCGATCGGCACCAACGACCTGACGCAGTACACGCTCGCCGCTGACCGGCTGCTCGGCTCGGTCGCGAGCTTCCAGGACCCGTGGCACCCGGCCGTGCTCCAGCTCATCAAGCTGACCGGCGACGGCGGCAAGGCCAACGGCAAGCCGGTCGGCATCTGCGGTGAGGCCGCCGCCGACCCGCTGCTGGCGGTCGTGCTCGTCGGCCTCGGCGCCTCCACGCTGTCGATGGCACCCACGGCCCTGGCCGATGTGCGCGCGACGCTTCTGCAGTACAGCCGCGAAGATGCCGAGCGCATCGCCGCGGCTGCCATCGCCGCGCCCGACGCGGCATCCGCCCGCGCTGCAGCCCAAGCCGCAGCCGGAATCTCCGCCTGAGTGCGGCCAACCCGAAGGAGAGCAACGAAATGACAACGGAGTCAGCCCCCGTCACCGGGGTGAACCGTGCACGCGTGGGGGTGCAGCGCTTCGGCGCCTTCCTCGCCGGCATGATCATGCCGAACATCGCGGCGTTCATCGCCTGGGGTCTCATCACCGCCCTCTTCATCCCGAACGGATGGGTCGGCGTCGAGAGCCCCGTCGAATGGCTGCGATGGAGTGGAAGCGAGCAGCTGTCGGGTCTCGTCGGCCCGATGATCACCTACCTCCTGCCGCTGCTGATCGCCAACATGGGCGGCCGCATGGTCTACGACGTCCGCGGCGGCGTGGTCGCCACGATCGCGACCATGGGCGTCATCGTCGGCACCGACATCCCGATGTTCCTCGGCGCCATGATCATGGGCCCGCTCGCCGCGTGGCTCACGAAGAAGATGGACGGTCTCTGGGAGCACAGGATCCGCCCCGGGTTCGAGATGCTGGTCAACAACTTCTCGGCCGGCATCCTCGGCATGCTCCTCGCGATCGCCGGATACTACGTGTTCGGTCCGCTCGTGAAGTGGCTGAGCGACGGCCTCGGCGCCATCGTCGACTGGCTCGTGCACTACGGCCTCCTGCCGCTGCTGAGCATCATCGTCGAGCCCGCCAAGGTGCTGTTCCTCAACAACGCCATCAACCACGGCGTCTTCACGCCGCTGGGCACGCAGCAGTCGACCGAGACGGGACAGTCGATCCTGTTCCTCGTCGAGGCCAACCCCGGCCCCGGCCTGGGCATCCTGCTCGCGTTCTCGATCTTCGGCGTCGGCGCCGCGCGCGCATCGGCGCCGGGTGCGATCATCATCCAGTTCCTCGGCGGCATCCACGAGATCTACTTCCCGTACGTGCTCATGAAGCCGATCCTCATCCTCGCCGCCATCGGCGGTGGCATGACGGGCGTCGCCACGAACGCGCTCTTCCAGTCGGGCCTTCGGGCGCCGGCCGCTCCGGGAAGCATCTTCGCGGTGCTCATCCAGACGCCTGCGGGCAGCTTCATCGGGGTGATCCTGTCGGTGATCCTCGCCGCCGTCGTGTCGTTCCTGATCTCCGCGGTGATCCTCCGCGCCTCGCGCAAGAAGGACCTCGCGGCCGAGGGCGACGGCTTCGAAGACGCCATCGCGCGCACCGAGGCGAACAAGGGCAAGGAGTCCGACGCCCTCGCGGGTCTGCGTGCCAGCTCGGCCGGGGCCGCCGCCGGTGCCGCGACCGCCGGCGCGACCACCCAGACGATCAAGAACATCGTGTTCGCGTGCGACGCGGGCATGGGGTCGTCGGCGATGGGCGCGAGCGTCCTGCGGAACAAGATCAAGAAGGCCGGCGTCGAGGACGTCACGGTCGTCAACAAGGCGGTCGCCAACCTCGACGGCACCGAGGACCTGGTCATCACACAGCAGCAGCTGACCGACCGGGCCCGCTCGAAGAACCCGGATGCCGTCCACGTCTCGGTCGACAACTTCATGAACTCGCCGAAGTACGACGAGGTCGTGAAGCTGGTCGTCGACCAGCACGAGACGGGCGCGTAGCCTCGAGAGACCGCTGCGGGGCCGGGCAAGCGCGATGCGCCCGGCCTCGCAGCCCCCGACCGGGGAACGAACGACAGACGCAGAACGCAGAAGAGGAGAGACGCCATGGCACGTGAAGTCCTGAACGTCGGGCAGGTCCGCATCCACCCGGGATCCGCTACCCGCGAGGAGGCGATGAAGGAGGCCGCTGACATCCTCGAAGCCGCCGGCGCCGTCACGCACGCGTACTTCGACGCGATGCAGCAGCGCGAGGAGACCGTCTCCACCTACATGGGCAACGAGCTCGCGATCCCGCACGGCACCAACGAGACCAAAGACACGATCCTCGAGTCAGCGCTCTCGTTCGTGCGCTACGACGGCGGGGTCGACTGGGACGGCAATCCCGTCACATTCGTCGTCGGCATCGCCGGCAAGGGCGACGAGCACCTCGAGATCCTGTCGCAGATCGCGCTCGTCTTCTCCGACGAAGACGAGGTCGCGCGCCTGAAGGCCGCCCAGAGCCCCGAGGACCTGTTCGGGCTCCTCTCGTCGGTGAACCACTGACGGGCCGGTGAATCAGCGATGAAGGCCGTCCACTTCGGCGCCGGCAACATCGGCCGCGGATTCGTCGGACTCCTGCTCCACGAGGGAGGCTACGAACTGGTGTTCTCCGACGTGGCCGCTCCCCTCGTCGACGCGATCAACGCCACCGACTCCTACACCGTGCACGCCGTCGGCGACGGCGGCTCTGACACGGTCGTCACCGGCTTCCGCGCGATCAACAGCGCGACCCATCCCGACGAGCTGGTCGAGCAGATCGCGACCGCGAACGTCGTCACGACCGCTGTCGGACCCACGGTCCTCAGGTTCGTCGCTCCCCCGATCGTCGCCGGGCTCGCCCTGCGCGACCCGTCGGCGCCGCCGCTGCAGATCATGGCGTGCGAGAACGCGATCAACGCCACCGATCTGCTGCGCGACGAAGTGCGCGAGCAGGCCGGCGACGCATGGGACGCCCTCTCCGGGCGCGCTGTCTTCGCCAACACCGCCGTCGACCGCATCGTGCCCGCCCAGCCCGAGGGAGCAGGCGTCGACGTCACCGTCGAGCCCTTCTACGAATGGGCGATCGAACGGCATCCGTTCGGCGACGAGCCGCCCGTCATCCCGGGCGCCCACTTCGTCGACGACCTCGCGCCCTACATCGAGCGAAAGCTCTTCACCGTCAACACCGGGCACGCCACGACCGCCTACTTCGGCGCCGAGGCCGGCATCGAGAAGATCTCCGACGCGCTGGCCGACGAGGCGATCGCCGCGCGCGTCGCCGCCGTGCTCGCCGAGACCTCCGCGCTGCTGGTCGCCAAGCACGGGCTGGATGCCGGCGAGCTCGCCGACTACCGGGCGACGATCCTGCGACGGTTCGCCAACCCCGCCCTCCCCGACACCGTCGGGCGGGTCGGCCGCCAGCCGCTGCGCAAGCTGTCTCGCCACGAGCGCTTCGTCGGCCCCGCCGCCGAAGCCGCCGAGCGCGGGCTCGACGTGGGCGCGCTGCTGTCGGCGATCGCCGCCGCCCTCCGTTTCGACGACCCGGCCGACGAGCAGTCGGTGGAGCTCCAGCGCCGGCTGCGCGACGAGCCGGCCGACGAGCTCACGGCATCCGTCACAGGCCTCGAACACGACCACCCGCTGTACCCGCTCGTGCGCGAAGTGGTGGAGGAGCGTCAGTCGGAGCTCACGGCAGGCTGAGCCCGACCGCTGACCGCGACAGGGCGAGCGCGAGCGGCTCCGACCGGTCGGCAGCGGCGCACGGAGGCGTCACGCGGCGCACGTAGACTGTGCGCCCGTGACCCTCGTCCTCGCGGCCCTCGCGGCCTTCGTCGCCGCCGTCATCCAGCGCATCACGGGGCTCGGCTTCGTGCTCGTCCTGATCGGCCCCGTCGTGCTCGCATACGGCGCGCTCGAAGGCGTGACCGTCGGCGTGCTGCTCGCACTCGTCGCCTCTCTGTCGGCGCTCCCCCTCGTCTGGCGCGAGATCGAGTTCGGGCGGGCGTGGCGGCTTATCTGGCCCGGACTCGTCACAGCCCCCGCGGGCGCGCTCGTCGTGCAGCTGCTCCCGGACGCGGCCATGCTGCTCCTGGTCGCGGCGATGGCGTTCTTCGCCCTCCTGGCCGGTCACCTGCCGTCGCTGTCGACCGCACTCACCGGACGCTCCGGCGCGATCGCCGCCGGAGCCGGGGCCGGCTTCATGCACGTCACCAGCGGGCTGTCGGGCCCGCCGCTGGCCGCCCACGCGGTCGGCGACGACTGGCCGCAGCGCTCGTTCGCGGCATCCGTGCAGCTCATCTTCGCCGCACTGAGCCTCGTCTCCGTCGCCCTACGCGGACTGCCGACCCTCCCTCTCGTCGACGTCGGCACGCTCGTCGCCGCCACCGTCGCGGGAATCCTCGCCGGCACCGCGCTCACCCGATTCGTCCCACCGCGAGCCGCCCGCATCGCGATGCTCGCGATCGCCTGGGCAGGCGCGGTCGTCGTGCTCACCCGCGGCATCCTGACACTCATCGGCGTCGCCTGATTCCGCATTCCAGTTAGCAGCCGATAACATCGGCTCACGTCGGCATCCGACACGAAGGAGTGCCTGGGGAATGCACGCTGGGGACACACGCGAGCGCCGTTACGCGATCATCGGCGCCGGCCCGTCCGGGCTCTCCGCCGCCCGCGCCCTGCAACGCGAAGGTCTCGCGTTCGACGGCTACGAGGCCTCGAGCGGCGTCGGCGGGCTCTGGGACATCGACAACCCCCGCTCGACCATGTACGAGTCCGCGCACCTCATCTCATCGCGCACGACCACCGAGTTCACAGAGTTCCCGATGGACACGACGGTCGACTACCCCAGCCACCGCGAGCTCATCCGCTACTTCCGCGCCTACGCCGACCACTTCGCCCTCACCGAGCGGTTCCGCTTCGACACCGCCGTCACCCGGCTCGAGCCGGGCGAAGACCGCACCTGGGGCCTGACGGCAGCCGGGCCCGACGGAGAGATCCGCGAAGTCTACGACGGCGTCATCATCGCCAACGGCACGCTCGCCGAGCCGAACATCCCCCGCTTCGACGGCGGGTTCACCGGAGAGCTCCTCCACACGAGCGCATACAAAGACGCACGTCAGCTCGCCGGACGACGCGTGCTCATCATCGGGGCCGGCAACTCCGGCTGCGACATCGCCGTCGACGCCGTGCACCACGCGGCGTCCGTCGACATGAGCGTGCGACGCGGCTACTACTTCGTGCCGCGCTACCTCTTCGGCCGCCCCGCCGACACCCTCAACCAGGGGCGTCCGCTCCCCCCGCGCATCAAGCAGTTCGTCGACACGCGGGTGCTGCGCGCCTTCACCGGAGACCCCGCGCGATTCGGGTTCCCCCAGCCCGACTACCGCATCTACGAGTCGCACCCCATCGTCAACACCCTCATCCTCAACCACCTCGGTCAAGGCGACCTGCGCATCCGCGCCGACGTCGAGCGGTTCGACGGCCCCACGGTCCGGTTCCGCGACGGCAGCGCAGACGACTACGACACCGTGCTGCTCGCCACCGGCTACAGACTCGACTACCCCTTCGTCGACCGCGCCCACCTGCACTGGACCGGCATGGCGCCCCGCCTCTTCCTCAACATCTTCCCGCCGTCGTTCAACGGCCTGTACGTCACCGGAATGGTCGAGGCGTCGGGTCTGGGATGGCAGGGCCGCTACGAGCAGGCGGAGCTCATCGCCGCCTACCTCACCGCCGAACAACGCGCCCCGGAACACGCCTCGCTGTTCCGCCGCCGCGTCAACCGCCCCTGGCCCGACCTCACCGGCGGCTACCGCTACCTGGGGCTCGAGCGCATGTCGTACTACGTCAACAAAGACGCGTACCGCACCACCGTGCGCGACATGATCGCCACCCTGCGCTCACCCTCCCGAACCCTCACGAAGAAGTGACGACATGAATCCCGACGACGTCCTGCTCAACTTCAATCCCGGCACGCTCCTGATCCTCAACGTCGTGCTCGGGCTCATCATGCTGGGGATCGCCCTCGACACGACCCTCGATGACTTCAAGGTCGTCGCGCGAAAGCCCAAGCCGTTCATCATCGGCATCCTCGCCCAGCTGATCGTGCTGCCCGCGGTCACCTTCCTGCTGACGCTCGTGCTGCCCGTCACTCCGTCAATGGCGCTCGGCATGATCCTCGTGGCCTGCTGCCCGCCCGGGAACATCTCCCAGGTGCTCACGCACCGCGCGGGAGGCAACGTTGCGCTGTCCGTCTCGATGACCGCCGTCGCCAACCCGCTCTACATCGTCGCGCTGCCCCTCTCCGTCGCGTTCTGGGGCGCGCTGCACCCCACCGCGCGCGACCTGCTGAAGACCGTCGAGCTCAACCCGTGGCAGATGCTGCTCGACGTCTTCCTCATCATCGGCGTGCCGTTCCTCATCGGCCTCGCGCTCCGATCGCGCCTGCCGCGCTTCGCCCAGCGCGTGCAGCCGTTCGTGAAATGGTTCTCGCTGCTCGCGCTCCTCGGCTTCATCGTCGCCGCCCTCGCCGGCAACTGGGCCACCTTCATCGCGTTCCTCGGCGTGATCCTGCTCGTCGTCACGATCCACGACGCCGTCGCCCTCGCGATCGGCTACGCGACCGCCAGCCTCGGGGGCATGGGCACCCGGGAGCGCAAGGCACTCACCTTCGAGGTCGGCATCCGCAACGCCGGCCTCGGACTCGGGCTCGTGTTCGCCTTCTTCGGCGGGCTCGGCGGCATGGCGATCGTCGCCGGCTGGTGGGGCATCTGGGACATCATCGCCGGCCTCATCGTCGCCGGCCTGTGGTCCCGGCACACGCGCCGCCGCACCGGCTCCCCCAAGGGCGACGCCACCCACCACAGCGCCGCCGAGACGGTCGCATGACCGCGCCGTCCGCACGACGTCGCGTGTTCATCACGGGCGGCGCCGGGTTCCTCGGCACGCACGTCGCCGCCGCGCTCGCACAGCATCCCCTCGTCGACCTCGTCGTCGCCGGCGACGTGCGCCCGCCCGCGTACCCGCAGCCCGGCGTCAGCTACGAGACCTGCGACGTCACGCAGCCCGGTGCCCTGGAGCCGCTCCTGCGCGCCCACGGCATCGACGTCGTCGTGCACCTCGCCGCGATCGTCAGCCCCGGGCGCGATCACGACCTCGAGTACCGCGTCGACGTCGAAGGGTCACGCCTCGTGCTCGACGCCTGCGTCGCCGCCGGCGTGCGACGCATCGTCGTGTCGTCGTCCGGCGCCGCCTACGGCTACCACGCCGACAGCCCCGAGTGGCTGCGCGAGAGCGACCCCATCCGAGGCAACGACGAGTTCCCCTACGCCCGGCACAAGCGACTCGTCGAGGAGATGCTCGCCGAGAGCCGCGAACGGCATCCGGAACTCGAGCAGGTCGTCTTCCGCATCGGCACCATCCTGGGTCCGACCGTGCGCAATCAGATCACGGCCCTCTGGGACAGCCGCCGCATCCTCGCCGTGCGCGGCTCCGACTCGCCCTTCGTGTTCATCTGGGTCGACGACGTCGCCGCCGCGATGGCACGCGCGGCCACCGACGGCCCCGCCGGCATCTACAACGTCGCCGGCGACGGCCGCATGCCGGTGCAGGAGATCGCGGCGCGCCTCGGCAAGCGCACCCTCACGGCGCCCGCCGGACTGCTCGCAGCCGCGCTGCGCATCGGGCGGGCGCTGCGTCTCACGGTGCACGGGCCCGAACAGGTCGGCTTCCTCCGCTACCGGCCCGTGCTCGCGAACGACGCCCTCAAGGACGACTTCGGCTACATCCCGGAGAAGAGCACGCGGGAAGCCTTCGAGGCCTACCTCGCGACCCACCCCGGCGTGGCCCGCCGCTGACCTTCCGCTGACCCGTCCGCTCTCGTCGGGCTCGCCCGTCCGACGGCACGTTCACAACTCCGGAGATCTGCCTCCGCGACCGGCGATTCGCGGCGCTCCGCGCCGCTCGCTACCGACTTCTCCGGAGTTGTGAACGGCCGCCGCGCAGTCCCCCGGTCGGCCCCGCCGCCGAACCCCATCTCCGACCGCCAGAGGCCGCCTCCCCTTTCGACCGCCGCCCCTCCTCACGTGCCGCCATCGCACGTTCACAACTCCGGAGATTCGGCGCCCCCGCGGCTCGTGGGCGCCCTACGCGTCCGGCCTGCAGCGTCTCTCCGGAGTTGTGAACCGCGGCGGCCTCTCCCCACCCGCGACCGCGAGGCGATCTGTCCACAGGACCCCGCCGGGACAGTCAGGCCAGCCGCCGCTGGCGTCAGGCTTCGCGGATGAATCCCCGGTCGCTCGAGTTCCGTCCGTCCCGACCTGCACCCGTCCTGCCGGAGAACGTGCCGCCGAGACTGTGGTCGCGGGCGGAGCTTCGGCGTGGCGGAGCGACCCCACGAGACCTCACGACCGCGGTGCGCAGCGGACTCCTGCTGCGGCCGAGGCGAGGCGCCTACCTGCCGAGCGGCACCGACCCGCAGGTCGTCGAAGCCGTGCGCTGCCGCGGCCGCATCGACTGCGTGACGCTCCTCCGCAGGCTGTCGGTGTTCGTCGTCGACGACCGCCGGCTTCATATGCAGATCGATCGCCATTCCACCCGGGTCACTGAGCCGGACGCATCCACGGTGAGGCACTGGCGTTCCACCGGGAGCGCCGATGACGCGACCGTCACCTCCCTCGTCGAGGCGCTCGTGCAGGCGGTCCGCTGTCAGCCGCCGCGGGTCGCGATCGCGACACTCGACAGCGCCTGGAACGTGGGCCTCCTCGACGAGGAGAGTCTCTCCGAGGTCTTCGAGGCGCTTCCGCTGCCGCACCGCCGCTTGCGGAACCTGCTCGACCCGCGCGCCGAGTCGGGGATCGAGACGCTTGTCCGCCTCATCTTGCGCAGCCTCGGATGCCACGTCGAGCTGCAGGCCGCGATCCCCGACGTCGGCTTCGTCGACCTGCTCGTCGACGGCTGGCTGATCGTCGAGTGCGACAGCCGTGCCTACCACGGCAGCTGGGATGACCACAGGACCGACCGCCGCCGCGACGCTGCGGCGGTCGCACAGGGATTCACGACCGTGAGGCTCCTCGCGGAGGACGTGCTGCACCGCCCCGAGTGGGTGCGCGAGGCACTCCGGCGGGCGTTGAGCCACCGCCCGGTTCACAACTCCGGAAAACGGCGCACCCGGCGGTCGTGACGGCGGCGCTCAGGCCCGCCGAGACGAGATCTCCGGAGTTGTGAACGCCAGTGGGCAGCGCGTCAGCGGTCGAAGCCCTCGGCGATCAGCTCGATAAGCTCCTCGCGCTGCTCGATCGACAGGAAGGCCCCGGCGGCCGCGTTGAGCTGGAAGGCCTCGAGGTCATCGAGCGTGTACTCGAACGTCTCGGCCAGCAGCGCCAGTTCGCGTGTCAGCGAGGTGCGGCTCATCGTGCGGTTGTCGACGTTCACGGTCACCGAGAATCCGAGCTGGTACAGCAGGTCGAAGGGGTGGTCCTCGAGGGCGGTGCCCCAGCGCGAGATCGCTCCCGTCTGCAGGTTCGACGACGGCGACAGCTCGAGCGGGATCTCCCGGTCACGCACCCAGTGGGCGAGGTCGCCGAAGGTCACGAAGGTCTCCTCGCCCTTCTGCGACACGACCTCGAGGTCCTCCGCGATCCGCACGCCGTGACCCAGGCGCAGTGCGCGGCCGTCGATGAGCGCCGACCGGATGGAGTCGATCCCGGCGGCCTCCCCCGCGTGCACGGTGACGGGGAAGAACTCGGATGCCAGGTAGTCGAACGCGGCACGGTGCTTCGACGGCGGGAAGCCGTCTTCGGGGCCGGCGATGTCGAAGCCGACGGCGCCGCGGCCGCGGAACGCGACCGCGAGCTCGGCGATCTCGAGGGAGCGGTCGGTGTGACGCATGGCGGTGATGAGCTGACCGACGCGAATGTCGCGGCCGCGCGCCTCGGCGGCATCCTCGCCCTCCTCGATGCCGTCCTGCACGGCCTCGACGACCTCTTCGAGGCTCAGGCCGCCCGCGAGGTGCTGCTCAGGGGCCCATCGCACCTCGCCGTAGATGACGCCGTCTTCCGCGAGGTCCTCGACGAACTCCCTCGCGACGCGCTGGAGCCCTTCGCGGGTCTGCATGACGGCGGTCGTGAGGTCGAATGTCTTCAGGTACTCGACGAGCGAGCCGGAGTCGCTCTTCTCCTCGAACCAGTCCGCGAGGTCGGCGGGGTCGGTTTCGGGCACTTCGATGCCGGCGGCGTCGGCGAGCTCGATGATCGTCTGGGGGCGGAGGGCGCCGTCGAGGTGATCGTGGAGCGACACCTTCGGCAGCGACCGGATGGAGACCCCTTCGAGCTTCGCGTCGCCGTGCTGGTCGATGGCCATGATTCTCCTGAGTTCGGGATCCGTCGTGCGGATCAGGCGGTGATGCGTTCGAGCACCAGCGGGGTGGCCGCGGGGGCTTCGTCGGAGATCTCCCATGCCCCTTCGAGCGCGTCGAGGGCGCGGGAGAAGCGCTTGTCATCGTCGGCGAGCAGGGTGAACACCGGCTGACCCGCTGTGACGGCGGCGCCGGGCTTGACGTGCAGATCGATGCCGGCGGCGTGGATGACGGGGTCCTGCGCGCGGGCGCGGCCGGCGCCGAGGCGCCAGGCGGCGATGCCGAACGGGAGGGCCTCCATGCGGGAGATCACGCCGTCGCGCTCGGCGACGATCGTGTGGGTCTCCCGGGGCTGCGGGAGCGGCGCGTCGGGGTCGCCGTCCTGCGCGCGGATCATGGCGCGCCACGTGTCCATCGCGCGGCCGTCCTTGAGGGCCGCTTCGACGTCGGCGTCGGGCTGACCGGCGAGCGCGAGCATCTCGCGGGCGAGCGCGACGGTGAGCTCGACGATGTCGGCGGGCCCGCCGCCGGCGAGCACCTCCACCGATTCGCGAACTTCGTTGGCGTTTCCGATCGCCAGCCCCAGCGGGGTGTTCATGTCGGTGAGGAGCGCCGTGGTCGCGACGCCGGAGTCGGTGCCCAGGGCGACCATCGTGCGGGCGAGCTCGCGCGCCTTGTCGACGTCGCGCATGAACGCGCCCGAGCCGAACTTGACGTCGAGGACGAGCGAGTCGGTGCCCTCGGCGATCTTCTTCGACATGATGCTCGACGCGATGAGCGGGATCGCCTCGACGGTGCCGGTGACGTCGCGGAGCGCGTACAGGCGCTTGTCGGCGGGGGCGAGTCCGGAGCCGGCTGCGCAGATGACGGCGCCCACGTCGCGCAGCTGCGCGAACATCTCGTCGTTCGACAGCGCCGCCCTCCAGCCGGGGATCGACTCGAGCTTGTCGAGCGTGCCGCCCGTGTGACCCAGGCCGCGGCCCGAAAGCTGTGGCACGGCGACGCCGAAGGATGCCACGAGCGGCGCGAGCGGCAGAGTGATCTTGTCGCCGACGCCTCCGGTGGAGTGCTTGTCGACGGTGGTCTTGCCGAGTCCGGAGAAGCTCATCCGTTCCCCGGAGGCGATCATGGCGTCGGTCATGACGCGGATCTCGTCGCGGGTCATGCCGTTGAGCAGCACGGCCATGGCGAACGCGGCCATCTGGGAGTCGGCGACGTATTCGCGCGTGTATGCGTCGATCATCCAGCGCAGCGCGTCGTCGGGGACTGCTCCCCCGTCGCGCTTCGTGCGGATGATGTCGACGGCGTCGAACGGCTCGACGGCCGACTCGGAGGCATGTCCGGTCATCGGGCGTCCTCGAGGTCGCGCGGGCCGAAGGCGTCGGGCAGCACTTCGTCGATCGTCCGGATGCCGGACACGGTCTCGAGCAGCATCCCCGGGATCGCGAACTCGTACAGCAGCTGGCGGCAGCGTCCGCACGGCATGATGGTCGCGCCGTCGTTGTTGACGCAGACGAACGCGACGAGCTGGCCGCCGCCGCTCATGTGGAGGTCGCCTACGAGCGCGCACTCGGCGCACAAGCCCACCCCGTACGAGGCGTTCTCGACGTTGCAGCCCGACACGATGCGCCCGTCGCTCACGAGGGCGGCCGCCCCGACGCGGTAGCGCGAGTACGGCGCGTAGGCGCGCTGCATCGCCTCGGTGGCGACGTGGCGGAGATGGTCCCAGTCGATATCGGTCATGTCATCCCTTGATGTACGGCTTGCCGGATGCCGCCGGCCCTCGGATCTGCCCCGCGAAGCCGGCGACCGCGAGGATCGTCACGACGTAGGGCAGCATGAGCATGAACTCGCTGGGGATCGGCGTCTTGAGGATCGTCAGCAGGTTCTGAAGGTTGGTCGCGAAGCCGAAGAGCAGCGCGGCGAGCGACGCGCGGATCGGGTCCCAGCGGCCGAAGATGACGGCCGCGAGGGCGATGAAGCCGAGGCCCGCGGTCATCTCCTTGCCGAACTGCGGCACCGACACGAGCGTGAAGTACGCGCCGCCGATGCCGGCGATGACACCGGCGAGCGACACGTTCCAGAAGCGTGTCGGGTTGACCTTGATGCCGACGGTGTCGGCCGCCTGCGGGTGCTCTCCGACGGCGCGCAGGCGCAGGCCCCAGCGTGTGCGGTAGAGGCCCCACGCGACGAGCGCGACGGTCACGAACATCAGGTAGACGATGAAGGTCTGGTTGAACAGCACCGGGCCGATGATGGGGATGTCGGCCAGGAGCGGGATGCGGATGCTCTCGAAGCGCACGGGGCGGTTGAGCTCGCTCTCGTTCGGCACGAGGAGGGCGCCGTAGAGGAATCCCGTGAGGCCGGTGACGAGGACGTTGAGGACGACACCGACGATCACCTGGTCGACGAAGTACTTGATCGCGAACGCCGCCAGCACGAGCGAGACGAGCACGCCGCCGATCATGGCGCCGATGAGGCCCACGAACGGGTTGCCGGTGATGCTCGACAGCAGCGCGGCGGCGAACGCGCCGAGCAGCAGCTGCCCCTCGATCGCGACGTTGACGACGCCGGCCCGCTCGCCGATGACCCCGCCGAGAGCGCCGAAGACGAGCGGCACCGAGAGCGACACAGCGCCGAACAGGAGGCTCGACACGGGCACGAGCCCACCCGCGGCGGCCCACACGAGGAACGCGAACACGCCGAGCACGCCGAACACGGCCGTCAGCCACAGCGGGAGGCGCCGGTACGACCAGGCCTCCCAGGTCGCCCAGGCGGCGAGGAGCACGAGGAGCACGAGGAGGATCCAGCTCGTGACTGCCGTCGGGAGGCCGACATCGGGCAGCGCGATCGCCGACGCGCGGTCGCCGAGCCGGAACGTGGACACGCCGTCACGGGGCGCGAACAGGAACAGCGCCGCCAGCAGGACGATGACGATGCCGAAGACGAGCGGCACCTTGAAGTGACGCTCCTTCACCACCGCCAGCTGGATCGTGCCGTCTTCTGCTTCGAGCGAGGGTGCGAGCGCGCTCATGCGGCCACCGCCTTCTTCGCCGCCTTGGCTCGTGCCTTGGCCGCCTTCTCGAGATCGGTCTTGGGAAGGAAGAACACGGCCCGCAGCAGCGGCGGCGCCGCGATGAACAGCACGATGAGCGACTGCACGACGAGCACGATGTCGACCGGGATGCCCTGCGCCTGCATCGAGAACGATCCGGCCTTCAGGGCGCCGAAAAGGATGCCGGCGGCGAATGTGCCCCACGCACGGCTGCGGCCCAGCAGAGCCACGGTGATGGCGTCAAAGCCGATGCCGGCGTCGATCGTGGCGGCGAAGCCGGTGGTCACGGTGCCCTGGATCTGGTTCATCGCCGCGAGACCGGCAAGGCCGCCGGCGAACAGCATCGCGTAGATGTAGAGGCGCTCGACGTTCATGCCGGCCGCGCGCGCCGCGTGGGGGTTCTCGCCCACGGCGCGCAGGCGGAGGCCGAGGCTCGAGCGCTCGATGAGCCACCAGACGAAGACGGTGGCGACCACGACGATCGCGAAGCCCCAGTCAAGGGCCGGGAACTGGGGGCCGAGCAGCTCGGGGAACTGCGCCGAGGCGGGCGTCGGCTTGGTCTGGGGCTGGTTGCTGCCCGCCATCTGCAGGAGCCCCGGCGTGCGCAGCATCCACAGCAGCAGGTAGTACGCGACGTAGTTGAGCATGATCGTGAGGATCACCTCGTGCGCGCCCGTCTTGGCCTTCAGCAGACCGACGAGGCCGCCCCAGAGCGCACCTCCGACGATGCCGGCGATGAGCGTGATCGGCAGGTGCAGCGCCATCGGCAGGTCGAGATTGAACGCGAACAGTCCCGCGAATATCGCGCCGACGAGCATCTGGCCGCGGGCGCCGATGTTGAACAGGCCCACGCGGAACGCCAGCGCGACGCCGAGGCCGGCGGCGATCAGCGGCGCTGCGAAGCCGAGCGAGTTCGTGATGGGACGGATCTGGGTCGCGAAGGTCGTCGCCCGGGTGTTGAACACGGCGCCGCGGAACAGCGCCTCGTAGCCGTTGTAGACGGCGTTCCAGATCGCGACGAAGGTGTCGCCGGGCCGGGCGAAGAAGTATCCCGCCGCCGCCTGCACGGTCTCGTTCGTCGCGGCGATGAGCACGCCGCCGACGATCATCGCGAGCACGATCGCCAGCAGCGTCGTGACGGCCGAGCCGCGCAGGAGCTCCTTGACGAAGACGTTCGATCGGGGCGCGTCGGGGGTCCTGTCCCCCGTCAGCGGGCCGCCGGCCGCCGGCAGCTGCTCTTCGGGCCGCGCCGCGTCGGCGGCGCCGGGCGTCGTGCCGCTCATGCAGCCACCTCCGGGTCGGTTGCTCCGGCCATCATGAGGCCGAGAGTGTCGCGGGGCGTGTCACCGGGGACGATGCCCACGATGGTGCCGCGGTACATGACGGCGATGCGGTCGGCGAGCGCGGCGACCTCATCGAGCTCGGTCGACACGACGATGACGGGGATGCCGGCATCCCGCGTCTCGATGATGCGCTTGTGGATGAATTCGATGGAGCCGACGTCGACGCCGCGCGTGGGCTGGGCGGCGACGACGAGCTTGAGGTCGCGGCTCATCTCACGCGCGATGACGACCTTCTGCTGGTTGCCGCCCGACAGCGTCCCCGCCGGGGTCTGCGGCCCCTGGGTGCGGATGTCGTACTCCGCGATGCGCGCCTTCGCGAACTCCTCGAGGTCGGCGCGGCGGATGGTGCCGAAGCGGGCGAACTCCCGGTCGTCGGAGCGGTCGAGAATGAGGTTCTCAGCCACCGACATGCCGCCGACGAGCCCGTCTTCCTTGCGGTCCTCAGGGACGAAGCCGACGCCCTCCTCGAGGATGCCGCGCACGCTGCGGCCGACGAGCTCCTCGCCGTCGAGGCGGATGGAGCCCTCGACGCGCGCCGCGAGACCGACGATCGCCTCGACGAGCTCTGTCTGCCCGTTGCCCTGGACGCCGGCGATGGCGAGCACCTCTCCCGGCTTGACGTCGAAGCTCACGTCGTCGACCACGATCGCTCCTGCGGGGGTCAGCACGCGGAGGTCGCGCACCTCGAGCCCGCCCGCGTCGCGGGTCTTCGGCGGCGCCTTGTGCACCGTGAGCTCGACGGACCGGCCGACCATGAGCGAGGCGAGCTCGGCGTTGGTGGCGGTGGGCGACGCCTCGCCGACGACCTTTCCGAGACGGATGACGGTGATGCGGTCGGCGACCTCTCGGACCTCGCGCAGCTTGTGAGTGATGAAGACGATCGATGTGCCCTCGTCGCGCAGCTGGCGCATGATCGCCATGAGCTCGTCGGTCTCCTGCGGGGTGAGCACGGCGGTCGGCTCGTCGAAGACCAGGACCTTCGCATCTCGCGAGAGCGCCTTGATGATCTCGACGCGCTGCTGCACGCCCACGGGCAGGTCGCCGACGATGGCGTCGGGGTCGATCTGGAAGCCGAACCGGTCGGCGACGGCGCGCACGTGCTCGCGCGCCTTCTGGAGGTCGAGGCGACCCAGGCCCTTCGTGTCCTCGTGGCCGAGCATGACGTTCTCTGCGACCGTGAAGACCGGGATGAGCATGAAGTGCTGGTGCACCATGCCGATGCCGGCGGCCATCGCGTCGCCGGGGCCGCGGAAGTGCTGGACGACGTCGTCCAGGAGGATCTCGCCCTCGTCGGCCTGGTACAGGCCGTACAGGACGTTCATCAGGGTCGACTTCCCCGCGCCGTTCTCGCCGAGGAGGGCGTGGATCTCGCCAGGCTCCACGACGAGGTCGATGTGGTCGTTGGCGACGAGGCTCCCGAATCGCTTCGTGATGCCCCTGAGTTCGAGCTTCATGCTGGCCAATCTACCGAGAGGGAACTTCAACAGACAGGAGCGGGGCCGGGCGAACGCGCCCGGCCCCGCTGGGATCAGTCCCGGATCACGGGGAGTTCGGCGACTCCACCGTGATGTCGCCCGCGATGATCGACGCCTGGAGGGCGGAGATCTCGTCGAGCAGACCCTCGGGCAGCTGCGACTCGAAGTCGTGGAAGCTCGAGAGCTTCACGCCCTCGTTCTCCAGCGTGCCCACGTAGGGAGCGGCGTCGAACTCGCCCGCGGCGGCGGCCAGCGTGGCGTCGTAGACGGCGACGTCGATCGCCTTCATGATCGAGACGAGCGTGATGTCGGTGACGCTGGTGTCGGCGACGGCGAGGTCGCTGTCGACGCCGAGCATCAGGGTGTCCTCACCGCTGTCGGCGATGGCCGCGGCAGCGCTCTGGTAGATCGGGCCGCCGACGGGCAGGATGACGTCCACGCCCTGGTCGAGCACCGACTGCGCGGTCTGCTTGGCGGTGTCGTTCGCGTCGAAGCCGCCGGTGAAGGCGCCCTCCTGCGACTCGACGTCCCAGCCGAAGACCTCGACGTTCGCACCCTTGTCCTCGTTGTACTTCTCGACGCCGAGCTGGTAGCCGTCCATGAACACGGCGACCGACGGGATCTGCATGCCGCCGAAGGTGCCCACCTTGTTCACGCCGGACTGCGCCGACCATGCGGCCGCGGCGTAGCCGCCGAGGTACGCGGCCTCGGCCGTGTTGAAGACGAGCGGCTTGATGTTCGGAGCGTCGGGCTGGCCGTCGTAGACGGGGTTGCCGTCGGCGTCGACCTCGGTGCCGTCCGCGTAGTCGTCGATGATCGCGAACTGAAGCTCCGGGTTCGCCTTGGCCGCGGCGACGGTGGCGGCGGCGAGCTTGAAGCCCACGGCCACGATGAACGTGCAGCCCTCGGAGACGGCGGTCTCCATGTTCGGCGCGTAGTCGTTGTCGTTGGCGGACTCGAACTCGAGCTGGTCGACGCCGAGCTCCGCGGCGGCCTTGTCCATGCCGTTCTTGGCGGACTCGTTGAACGACTTGTCGTTCCAGCCGCCGGCGTCAGAGATCAGGCAGGGCTTGAAGCCCTCGACGACGGTGGGTGCGTCGCCGCTCGCCGAGGACGTCGGGGTCGCCTCGGGAGCCGTGCCACAGCCGGCGAGCGCCGCGATCAGCAGCGCCGCGCCCGCCATGCCGGCGAGCTTCTTGGTGGTCGAGATGGTCAATGCAGCCTCCACATTGATGGCCCCGCGGATTTCGCGGGGAACGAGTCGAAGTTACCGATTGTTTCGACGCGGCGGCACGCTGATCAGCGTGGCGGGCGGGAATGGTTACAAAGACGCAATGAACCCGTCACGAAGTCGGCATCCTGATCCCCCGATTCGGAGGGTGGCCGCTGCGCTGTCGCTCAGAGCACGTCGCCCCGGCCGGTGAGCTTGAGCGCGTCGACGACGCCCTTGACCCGCTGTGCGTGCTCGCTCGTCGTGACCAGGAGAGCGTCGGGGGTGTCGACCACCACGATGTCCTTGACCCCGATGAGGCTGATGACGCGCTTGGTGTGGCTGACGACGATGCCGCTGGCGGCATCCGAGAGGATGCGGGCGTTCTCGCCGAGGATGGCCAGGTCGTTCTTGCGGCCCCCGGAGTTGAGCTTGGCGAGGCTCGCGAAGTCGCCGACGTCGTCCCAGTCGAAGTGGCCCGGGACGACGGCCAGGCGGCCGCGCTCCGCGGCGGGCTCTGCCACGACGTAGTCGATCGCGATCTTGGGGAGCTCGGGCCACACGCGGTCGACGACGGGACCGCGGCGGTCGCGGTCGTCCCACGCCTCGGCGAGCTCCAGCAGGCCCGCATGCAGGTCGGGCCGGCTGGCCTCGATCTCGGCCAGCAACACATCGGCGCGGGAGATGAACATCCCGGCGTTCCACAGATAGTCGCGTGACTGCAGGTACTCCTTGGCCGTCTCGAGGTCGGGCTTCTCGACGAAGCGCTCGACGAGCGCCGCCTCGGGTGCTCCCGGCACCGTGAGCATCTCCGACTTCTTGATGTAGCCGAAGCCGACCGACGGCTCGCTCGGGGTGATGCCGATGGTGCAGATGTATCCCTCGCGGGCGACCGCGACGGCCTGCTGCACCGCCCAGTGGAAGACGGGGAGCACGCGGATGACGTGGTCGGCGGCGAAGGAGCCGATGATGACGTCGGGCTCGCGCCGGTGCAGGATCGCGGCGGCCAGGCCGATCGCGGCGGCCGAGTCGCGCGGCTCCGACTCGAGGAAGACGTTCCTGTCGGGGATGCCGGGCAGCTGCTTCTCGACCGCGGCGCGGTGGGCGCGTCCCGTGACGACGGCGATGCGGTCGTGACCGGCGAGCGGCTCGAGCCGGTCCCACGTGTCGCGCAGCAGCGAGTGACCCGATCCGGTGAGGTCGTGCAGGAACTTGGGAGCGTCGGCTCGCGAGAGCGGCCAGAGCCGGCTGCCGACGCCGCCCGCGGGGATCACGGCGTAGAAGTCGTCGATCAGGTCCACCATGCGTCGAGCGTACCGGGAGGGCCGGTGCGCCGACACGCCGGACGGGCTGCGCGATCGTCTCGATGACCTCGGAGATATCTCGATATCGAGAGAAAGTAAGGGTGGCCTCACTCGCCCGCATCCCAGGACGGGAATAGGATGGCAGGGCACCCGTGTGCGACGCCGGGGTCGGAAGCCCCAGGGATGCTGTCGTCCCCGCCGCCATGAGGAGCCGTTCACACAAAGGGAGGACGACCGTGTCCGCACCAGCACGCGTCACACCGTCGGTAGCCCAGACGACATCCCGCACTCCCCGCGGCACGCTGTACCGCGGCAACGAGGGAATGTGGTCGTGGGTCCTGCATCGCATCACCGGCGTCGCCATCTTCTTCTTCCTACTCGTGCACATCCTCGACACGGCGCTCATCCGCGTCGCGCCGGATGCGTATGACGCGGTGATGAGCAGCTACAAGAACCCGATCATGGGCCTGGGCGAGACCGTCCTCGTCGCCGCGATCGTCTACCACGCCTACAACGGCCTGCGCATCATCGCCGTCGACCTCTGGTCGTGGGCCACCCGCCACCAGCGCCAACTGTGGTGGGCCGTCCTGATCCTCTGGGCCGTGACCGTCGGCGGCTTCGCCGCCCGTCACCTCCCCATCGTCTTCTCGAGCTTCGGAGGGGCACACTGATGACCGCAGACACGCTGGCCGCTCCCCGCAGCACCGCTCCCCGCGCGAAGGGCGCCAACCTCGAGAAGTGGGGCTGGGTCTACATGCGCGTCTCGGGCGTGCTGCTGGTCGTCCTCATCTTCGGGCACCTGTTCACCAACCTGATGGTCGGTGACGGCATCCACGGCATCAACTTTGGCTTCGTCGCCGGAAAGCTCGCCGACCCGCTGTGGCAGTGGTGGGATGTCGCGATGCTGTGGCTCGCTCTCATCCACGGCGCCAACGGCATGCGCACGATCATCAACGACTACGTCACCAACGCCAAGGTGCGCACGACCCTGGTGTGGGCGCTCTGGATCGTCGCCGGCCTCCTCATCCTCCTGGGCACGCTCGTCGTGTTCACCTTCGACCCCTGCATCCCCAACCTGAGCCCCGACAGCGTGCTGTCCGAGATCTGCAAGGCATCCTGACTGTGACTACCGCGAATCCGGACGTCGTCGTGAAGGACGGCGTCTACTACCACCAGTTCGACATCGTCATCGTCGGCGCCGGAGGCGCCGGCATGCGTGCCGCGATCGAGGCGGGGCCCGGCGCGAAGACCGCCGTGATCACCAAGCTCTACCCGACTCGCTCGCACACGGGCGCAGCGCAGGGCGGCATGGCCGCCGCCCTCGCGAACGTCGAAGAGGACTCGTGGGAGTGGCACACCTTCGACACCGTCAAGGGCGGCGACTACCTCGTCGACCAGGATGCCGCTGAGATCCTCGCCAAGGAGGCGATCGACGCCGTCATCGACCTCGAGAACATGGGCCTGCCGTTCAACCGCACGCCCGAAGGCAAGATCGACCAGCGACGCTTCGGCGGCCACACCGCCGACCACGGCAAGACCCCCGTGCGCCGCGCGTGCTACGCCGCCGACCGCACCGGCCACATGATCCTGCAGACGCTGTTCCAGAACTGCGTCAAGCTCGGCATCAACTTCTTCAACGAGTTCTACGCGCTCGACCTCATCACGGTGAAGGACGCCGACGGCAAGACGCAGGTCGCGGGCGTCGTCGCCTACGAGCTCGCCACGGGCGACCTGCATGTGTTCCACTCCAAGGCCGTCATCTTCGCGACCGGCGGCTTCGGCAAGATCTTCAAGACGACCTCGAACGCACACACCCTCACCGGTGACGGCGTCGGCATCGTCTGGCGCAAGGGCCTGCCGCTCGAGGACATCGAGTTCTTCCAGTTCCACCCGACCGGCCTCGCGGGCCTGGGCATCCTGCTCACCGAGGGCGCCCGCGGTGAAGGCGCCATTCTGCGCAACGCCTCCGGCGAACGCTTCATGGAGCGCTACGCCCCCACGATCAAAGACCTCGCGCCGCGTGACATCGTCGCTCGCTGCATGGTCAAGGAGGTCCTGGAGGGCCGCGGCGCCGGCCCGAACAAGGACTACGTGTACCTCGACTGCACGCACCTGGGAGCCGAGGTCCTCGAGACCAAGCTCCCCGACATCACCGAGTTCGCCCGCACGTACCTGGGCGTCGACCCAGTGGTGGAGCCGGTGCCCGTGATGCCGACCGCCCACTACGCGATGGGCGGCATCCCGACCAACACCGACGGCGAGGTGCTCGCCGACAACGACACGGTCGTCCCGGGCCTCTACGCGGCCGGTGAGTGCGCCTGCGTGTCGGTGCACGGCGCCAACCGCCTCGGCACCAACTCGCTGCTGGACATCAACGTGTTCGGCAAGCGCTCGGGCCGCCGCGCCGTCGAGTACGTGCAGACCGCCGACTTCGTGCCGCTGCCGGAGGACCCGGCTCGCGAGACCCGCGAGATGATCGAGGGCCTCCGCAGCAACCCGGGCTCCGAGCGCGTCGCCGTCCTCCGCAAGAAGCTGCAGGAGGAGATGGACGCGAACGCCCAGGTGTTCCGCACCGAGGAGACCCTGACCAACGTCATGGGCACCATCCACGACCTGCGCGAGCGCTACAAGAACGTCCACGTCGACGACAAGGGCAAGCGGTACAACACCGACCTGCTCGAGGCCGTCGAGCTCGGGTTCCTGCTCGACCTCGCCGAGATCGTCGCCTACGCCGCCCGCAACCGCAAGGAGAGCCGCGGCGGCCACATGCGCGAGGACTACCCCGACCGCGACGACGACAAGTACATGAAGCACACGATGGCGTACCTCACGGGCGACCCGCACTCGCCGAACCCCGAGGACCACATCCGCCTGGACTGGAAGCCCGTCGTGTTCACGAAGAACGAAAAGGGCGAGCTGAACTACCCGCCGATGGAGAGGAAGTACTGATGTCGACCCTCGTCGCAACCGAGGCGCCCGCCGAAGCCACCGCTTCTGAGGCGATCCAGTCCTACATCGTGACCTTCAACATCCGCCGCTTCGACCCCGAGGTCGACGCCGAGCCGCGGTGGGTGGACTACGACGTGGAGCTCTACCCCACCGACCGCGTGCTCGACGCGCTGCACAAGATCAAGTGGGAGGTCGACGGCTCCCTGAGCTTCCGGCGCTCGTGCGCCCACGGCATCTGCGGCTCCGACGCCATGCGCATCAACGGACGCAACCGCCTCGCCTGCAAGACGCTCATCAAGGACCTCGACATCTCGAAGCCGATCTACGTCGAGGCGATCAAGGGCCTGCCGCTCGAGAAGGACCTCATCGTCGACATGGAGCCGTTCTTCGCCTCCTACCGCGAGGTGCAGCCCTTCCTGCAGGCGAAGTCGGCGCCCGAGCCCGGCAAGGAGCGCATCCAGTCGATCGCCGACCGCGCGATCTTCGACGACACCACGAAGTGCATCCTGTGTGCTGCGTGCACCTCGTCGTGCCCCGTGTTCTGGACCGACGGCCAGTACTTCGGTCCCGCCGCGATCGTCAACGCGCACCGGTTCATCTTCGACTCGCGTGACGACGCAGGCGACGTGCGCCTCGACATCCTCAACGACAAGGAAGGCGTGTGGCGCTGCCGCACGACCTTCAACTGCACCGAGGCGTGCCCCCGCGGCATCGAGGTCACCAAGGCCATCGCCGAGGTCAAGCAGGCCGTTCTCCGCGGGCGGTAATCTGACGCCGTGAGCTCCTCCCCGCCCCCGAGGGCACGCCGCGCAGCGGCCGCCGCGAGGGCGGAGGAGGAGCATCTGCGTGCACGCTGGGAGGCGACTCAGCAGGCGCTCCGCGAGCGCTTCGACGCACCCCTGACACGGGCGACGGCGATCACGCGACGCACCCTCGCGTCCTTCCCCGTCCGCACGTGGCGGCACTTCCTGCAGCACAACGGCTTCCTGCTCGCCGCGGGCATCAGCTATCAGGGACTGTTCGCGTTCTTCGCGGCGATCTACGTGGCGTTCGCGATCGTCGGGCTGTGGCTCGGTGGCAGCCCGGATGCCGTGCGGGGGCTCGTCGACGTCCTCAACGGCTACGTGCCGCATCTCATCGCCGTCGGACACGAGGCCGGCCTGCTCACGCTGGAGCAGGTGGAGCAGATCGTCGGGGCCAGTTCGGGAGTCCTCGCCGCGACCGGTGTCGTCGCGCTCGTGACGGCGGCCTGGACGGCGATCGGGTTCGTCACCTTCGCCCGCCGCGCCGTGCGCGACATCTTCGGCCTCCCCTACGACCCGCGCTCCTACGTGCTGCTGAAGGCGCGCGACCTCGTCGCGTCGGTCGCGTTCGGCGCCGCGATCGTCGTGGGCTCCGTGCTCATCACCGGGGGCACGTACTTCCTGACCGCCGTGTTCCGGCTCATCGGATGGAGCACCGACTCGACCCTGTTCGCCGTCGCGGTGGGCGCGGCATCCGTCATCGTGTCGCTCGCGGTGAATACGGGGGCGGTGGCGGCGCTGTTCTGGTTCCTGACAGGCACCACGCGCCGGTGGCGCACGATCCGGCGGGGCTCGCTCGTCGGCGGCGTCGGCATCACGGCGCTGCAGCTGGCTGCCGGCCTCCTGCTGGTCTACACGCCGTCGAACCCGCTGCTGGCGACCTTTGCGATCTTCATCGGGCTGATGCTGTGGTTCCGCCTCATGGGGATCGTGCTGCTCGTCGCGGCCGCTTGGATCGCCGTGACGGCGGGCGACGAGCGGTTCCCACTGCTGGAGAAGACCGAGGCGGAGCGGCTGTGGGATGAGCACCAGGCGCTCCTGCTGGCGGCGAGGGTGCGCCTGCGCACGGCCGCGGAAGCGCGCGCCGCCGCACCCTGGTACCGGGCGTGGCGAGCGGAGCGCGAGCTCCGGCAGGCTTCCGACGAGCTCGAACAGGTGGAGGCAGCCGCTCCCCCGCGTCCCCGGCGACGCGGCAGTCTGCTCGAGTAGCCGACGGCCCGGGCGGTGTCGGCGCGCGCGGATAGGCTCGTACGGTGCCTCGAACGCTCCGCATCGCCTCCGTCAACGTCAACGGCATCCGCGCCGCCGTCCGCAAGGGCATGATGCCCTGGCTCGAATCGGCGGGCGTCGACATCCTCACACTGCAGGAAGTGCGCGCCGAGGCCGCCGACCTTGCCTCCGCCCTGCCGGGCTGGCACATCGTGAACGACGAAGCGCTCGCCAAAGGCCGCGCCGGCGTCGCGATCGCCGCCCGCGAGCCGCTCGACATCTGGCGGATCGACCTCGTCGAGGCGGACGCCGACCACGAGGCGCTCGACACGCGCGGTCGATGGGTGGAGGCCGACATCGACGTGGATGGCGAGACCGTCACGGTCGTCAGCGCCTACGTCTTCACGGGCGAGGCGGACACCGAGAAGCAGGTCGCCAAGTACGCATTCCTCGACGCGATGGAGAAGCGGATGCCGAAGCTCGGCGAGCTCGCGGTCATCACCGGAGACCTCAACGTGGGTCACCGCACCTTCGACATCCGCAACTGGAAGGGCAACGTCAAGAAGGCCGGCTTCCTCCCGCGCGAGCGCGCCTACTTCGACCGCTTCACAGGCGAGGCGGGAACCGAGGTGGAATGCGCCGACGGCACCACGGGCCCCGGGCTGGGCTGGGTCGACGTCGGACGCCGCTGGGCCGGAGAGATAGACGGGCCGTACACATGGTGGTCCAACCGCGGCAAGGCGTTCGACAACGACACCGGCTGGCGCATCGATTACCAGCTCGCCACGCCACGCATGGCCGAGCGCGTCACCGACTACCGCGTCGTGCGCGCGCCTTCGTGGGACACGCGCTGGAGCGACCACGCCCCCGTCGTCGCCGACTATGCCTTCGGCGACGGAGCCCCCTCCGCCGCTCAATAGACTGGACGGGTGACCAAAGCGCGCCTCTACTCCGGAATGCAGCCCTCCGCCGACTCGCTTCAGATCGGCAACTACATCGGGGCGCTCATGCAGTGGCGCGACCTGCAGGAGTCGTACGACGCCTTCTTCTCGGTGGTCGACCTTCACGCGCTGACGCAGCCGAACGACCCCGCCGAGCTCCGCGAGAAGACCCGCCGCACCGCTGCGCAGTACATCGCGGCCGGCATCGAGCCTTCGAAGTCGACGCTGTACGTGCAGTCGCACGTGCGCGCGCACGCCGAGCTCGCGTGGGTGCTCTCGACCATCACCGGCTTCGGCGAGGCCGGTCGGATGACCCAGTTCAAGGACAAGTCGCAGCGCTACGGCGCCGACGCCACCTCGGTCGGGCTGTTCACGTACCCGGTGCTGATGGCCGCCGACATCCTGCTCTACCAGACCGACATCGTTCCCGTCGGCGACGACCAGAAGCAGCACGTCGAGCTCACTCGCGATCTCGCCGAGCGCTTCAACTCGCGCTACGGCGACACGTTCAAGGTGCCGAACGCGGTCATCCAGCAGGACACGGCGCGCATCTACGACCTGCAGAACCCGACCGCCAAGATGTCGAAATCGGCGGAGTCCGACGCGGGCGTGCTGTGGCTGCTCGACGAGCCGTCGAAGTCGGCGAAGAAAATCATGCGCGCCGTGACCGACAGCGAAGGCTCCGTCCGCTATGACCGCGAGAACAAACCGGGCGTCTCAAACCTGCTCGTGATCTATGCGGCGCTCACCGGCCGCCAGATCCCGGCGATCGAAGACGAGTACGCAGGCCGCGGCTACGGCGACTTCAAGAAGGGGCTCGCCGAAGTGGTCGTGGACGAGTTCGGTCCCGTGCGCGAGCGCGCCCTTGAGCTGCTCGCCGACCCTGCGGAGCTCGACCGCGTGCTGGCCGCCAACGCGGCCCGCGCCGAGGAAGTCGCCGACGCGACGCTCGCCGACGTGTACGGCAAGGTGGGCCTGCTCCGCCGCGTCTGACCCGGCGGATAGGGTCGGAGGATGCAGCCGGTCATCCTGCGCACGCAGCGCCTCGAACTGTCGGCCCCTGCCGCGAGCGACATCGACGAGATCTTCGCCGCGTGTCAGGACGCGGACATTCAGCGGTACACGGCGGTTCCTTCGCCGTACCTGCGCGAGGACGCCGAAGGCTTCATCGAGAAGACGGCACGCTGGTGGGACGAGGGCGCCGAGGCGACGTGGGTCATGCGCCACGCGGACGGTCTCGCGGGCGTCGTCGGGCTGCACCGGCTCGGAAACGCGAACGGGGCCGGCGAGATCGGCTTCTGGGTGGCGCCCGGGTTCCGGGGCCGCCGCCTGCTCACCGAGGCGTGCCGAACCGTGATCGACTGGGGCTTCTCGCCCGACGGACTCGGCCTCGTCCGCATCGAGTGGCGTGCCGTCGTCGGCAACGTCCCGTCTGCGCGCACCGCGCGGACGCTCGGCTTCCGCTATGAAGGCCTGCTGCGGGGCGCCCTGCCTCACAGCAGCGGTGCCCGCAATGACGGCTGGATCGCGGGCCTCCTCGCCACCGACGACCGCTCTCCGCAGCCCTGGCCTGTGCTCGGCGACTGACGGTCCTTCCCTGCCGCCTCGTGCCTGGAGGGTGGCAGGATGGGCGGCATGCCTGAGATGCCGGAGGTCCAGGGACTCGTCGACTACCTCGACGGGCGGCTGCGCGGCCGCACGGTCACGAAGGTCGCGGTGACGAACATCGCCGCGCTCAAGACATACGACCCGCCGCTCGACGCGTTGAAGGGCGCCGAGGTCACGGGTGCGCGCCGCCACGGCAAGTTCATCGACCTCGCGACGGATGCCGCATCCGGCGGCGTGCCGCACCTGATCTTCCACCTCGCGAAGGCGGGCTGGCTGCGCTGGTACGACGAACTGCCCACGACGATCATCCGGCCGGGGAAGACGCCCATCGCGCTTCGGGTGGGGTTCGACGACGGGTCGGGCTTCGACCTGACCGAGGCGGGCACGAAGAAGTCGCTGGCGGTCTACGCCGCCCGCACGCCACAGGATGTGCCGGGGATCGCGCGCCTGGGTCCCGATCCGTTCGATCCGCAGTTCACGCGTGACACGCTCGCGGGGCTCCTCACGGGGCGTCGCACGCAGATCAAGGGCGTGCTGCGCGATCAGTCGGTCATCGCGGGCATCGGCAACGCCTACTCCGACGAGATCCTCCACGCGGCGCGCATGTCGCCGTACGCCCTGGCGGCAGGGCTCTCCGACGAGGAGATCGACCGCCTCTACGCGGCGCTGCAGACGGTCCTCGCCGAGGCGGTGACGACGGCATCCGGCAAGCCGCCTGCTGAGCTCAAGGACGCGAAGCGGCGCGGCATGGCGGTACACGGGCGGCGGGGCGAGGCGTGTCCGGTGTGCGGCACCGAGGTGCACTCGGTGTTCTTCGCCGACAACAGTCTCGAGTACTGCCCGACGTGTCAGACGGGCGGCAAGATCCTCGCGGACCGTCGCCTGTCGCGTCTGCTCAAGTAGCGGCGCCGCGTCAGTCGAGTGTGCCCATGAGCGTGCGGGCGTCGTCGTCGACCCAGTCCATCGACTTCGAGACGGCCTTCTTCCACAGGCGGTAGCGGCGCTCGCGCTCCTCGGCGTCCATCTTCGGCTCGAAGCGGACGTCCTCCTTCCAGTGCCGGCGCAGCTCGTCGCGCGACGACCATACGCCGACGGCGAGACCGGCGGCGTAGGCGGCGCCCAGGGCGGTGGTCTCTATGACCTTCGGCCGCACGACCGGGATGCCGAGGATGTCGGCCTGGAACTGCATGAGCGCGTCGTTGCGTGTCATGCCGCCGTCGACGCGGAGCTCCTCGAGGGGGCGTCCGGCGTCGGCGACGACCGCTTCGATGACGTCGCGGGTCTGGAAGGCGGTGGCCTCGAGAGCGGCGCGCGCGATGTGCGCCTTCGTCACGTAGCGAGTGAGGCCCACGAGCGCCCCGCGGGCGTCGGGCCGCCAGTACGGCGCGAACAGACCGGAGAACGCCGGCACGAAGTAGGCGCCGCCGTTGTCGTCGACGGTGGCGGCGAGCGTCTCGACCTCCTCGGAGGTGCGGATGATGCCGAGGTTGTCGCGGAGCCACTGCACGAGCGAGCCTGTGACGGCGATCGAGCCTTCCAGCGCGTATCGCGCGGGCTCGTCTCCGCAGCGGTAGGCGACGGTGGCGATGAGGCCGGCGTCGGAGCGCACCGGCTCGGTGCCGGTCGCCACGAGGAGGAAGTTGCCGGTGCCGTAGGTGTTCTTCGACTCGCCCTCGTCGAAGGCGGTCTGCCCGAATGTCGCCGCCTGCTGATCGCCCAGGATGCCGGCGATCGGCACGCCTTCGAGAGCCTCGGGCGCGCGGGCCTCTCCCATGACCTCCGATGACGAGCGGATCTGCGGCAGCATGGCGCGCGGCACGCGCCACACGTCGAGCATCCGGTCGGACCAGTCGAGGGTGCGCAGGTCCATGAGGAGCGTGCGGCTCGCGTTGGTCACGTCGGTGATGTGGATGCCGCCCTCGACGCCGCCGGTGAGGTTCCACACGACCCATGAATCGGTCGTCCCGAACAGCAGGTGGCCCGCCTCGGCGGCCTCGCGTGCGCCGTCGACGTGATCGAGGATCCACGCGAGCTTCGACGCCGAGAAGTAGGCGGCGAGCGGGAGTCCCGTGATCTCGGCGAATGCGTCGACGCCGTGCTGGGCGATGAGGCGGTCGATCGCCGGCTGCGTGCGGGTGTCCTGCCAGACGAGCGCGTTGTGCACCGGCTGACCCGTGCGACGGTCCCACACGACCACGGTCTCGCGCTGGTTGGTCACGCCGATCGCCGCCACGTCGGATGACGAGAGCCCCGCACCCGCCGCCGCCTCGGCGAGCACGGCCCGCGTGTTCTCCCAGATCTCCCCTGCGTCGTGCTCGACGCGGCCGGCGCGCGGGAAGATCTGCTGGTGCTCGCGCTGGGCGGACGTGACGATCGCGCCGGCGTCGTCGAAGACGATCGCGCGGGTCGAGGTGGTGCCCTGATCGATGGCGATCACGTGGCGGGACATCGGCGTCTCCTCAGGGTCTCTCGGGGAGGGCGGGTCGGCTCTGCAACGCTATCGCGCGACGACGTCTGCGCCCGGCACGGCGGCGTTCACGAGCCGCAGGGCGCGGTCGACCTCGGCGGCGCGGTCGTCGGCATCCCAGCCGAGCACCGACGCAATGGCCTCGGCCACCTCTTGCGCCGCCTCGCGGGTCGCGCGCCCCGTGAAGGCGATGCTGGTGCGCCGCTGCAGCATGTCGTCGAGGTGCACGACCTGCTCGGTGCGAGCGAGGTGCCGGAGCTCGCCCGTGCTGTAGTCGGGCAGCGTCTTCAGGGGGCGGTCGTCGTCTCCGAGGGCGTCGATCACGGCCGCGGCCACGGTGCCGTAGCGGTCGAGCAGCACCGAGGCGCGCGCGAAGCCGACCGTGTCCTCGAACGGAGCGAGCCACTGGTGGCGGGCGCGCTCCGACCTGGGGCAGCCGACGCCTCCGCCGATCGCGACGCCCTTCGTGCTGCGTCGGCGCGGCGTGCCGAGCGCGTCGAGCACACGGTCGGCGAGATGCTCCGCCGACGCGCGGAACGTGGTCCACTTGCCGCCGACGAGGCTCAGCACGGTCGGACCGCCCTCGCCGAGGCGCGCGCGCTCGATGCGGTAGTCGCGCGAGACGAATCCGGGAGCGAGGTCGCCGTGGCCGGGCAGCGGCCGAACGCCGGCGAGACGATGCACGATCTGCGACCGGTCGACCTGGATGTGCGGGAACACATGGCTGATGAGGTCGAAGAAGTAGTCGACCTCCTCCTCCGTGCACACGATCGGGTCGGCCATGTCGTGCTCGAGATCGGTGGTGCCGACGAGCACGCGCCCCTTGAGGGGGTAGATCAGCACGATCCGGCCGTCCGAGTGCTCGAAGAACAGCTCCCGGCCGCCGGTCGCGGCCAGCAGCTCGTCGTGCTCGAGCACGATGTGCGAGCCTTTCGTGCCGCCCATGTACTGCGTGGGGTCGCCGAGGGCGAGGTTGGTGAGGTCGGTCCAGGGCCCCGAGGCGTTGACGATGACGGATGCGGTGAAGACGAACTCGCCGTCGGCGTCGCGCAGCACGACCTTGCCGTCTTCGGAGCCGATGGCGGCGGTGTAGTTCGCCGCCCGGGCGTGATCGCCGCCGGCGGCCACGCCGTCGCGCAGGACGTCGAGAGCGAGTCGCTCGGGGTCGTGAAGAGACGCGTCCCAGTAGGTGGCGGTGTACTTGACGCGCGGGTTCAGCTGGGGCAGCTCTTCGAGCGAGCGCCGACGGCCGTGGAAGGCGTGACGCGGCACCGTTCCGCGACCGAAGAGGCCGCCTCCCCGGGAGAACGAGTCGTAGATGACGAGCCCGATCTTGATGAGCGCCGCGCCGCGCTCGCGCGGCTTGCCGCCGCCGTGGCGCAGGAAGCGCAGCGGCGCCGACAGGACGCCGGAGAAGGTCGAGTAGATCGGGATCGTGGTCTGCAGGGGCCGGACGTAGTGGGGAGCGATCTGGAGGAGCCCGTTTCGCTCGGTGACCGCCTCGTGCACGAGGCGGAACTCGCCGTTCTCGAGGTAGCGGATGCCGCCGTGGATCATGTGGCTGGACGCCGCAGAGGCGCCCGAGACGAAGTCGTCGCGCTCGACGAGGGCGACGTCGACGCCCTGCATCGCGAGGTCGCGGAATGTCGCGAGCCCGTTGATCCCGCCGCCGATGATGAGGACGTCGGCGTAGGGTCGCTCACGCAGCGACGTGCGCGCGGTCACCGGCTGGTCGGCGGGACGGGTGGCGTCGGTCATCATGCTCCCGGGGTGCGGTGGTCGGTCACGTGCTTCCATGCTGAGCAACTTGCGCGCATTGTTGCAAACCAGATGCACATACGTGCACAATCGACGGGTGCCGAGTCGTGATCCCCTCCCCAAGCGCCAGGACGCGCTGACCGCCGCGCACCTCTACTACATCCAGGGACACACGATGGAGGCGATCGCGGCCGAGCTGAAGACGTCTCGATCGACCGTCTCCCGGCTCCTCTCCTTCGCACGCGAGACCGGGCTGGTCGAGATCCGCATCCAGTCACCGCTGGTCGAGCCGCGGCGGATCGAGGCGGCCATCCGCGCGCGCTTCTCGCTCTCGGCTCATGTGGCCCCCGTGCCCGCCGACGTCTCCGAGGCCGATCGCCTCGAGCGCGTCGCCGCGACTGCCGCGCGCGTCCTCGGCGCTTCCGTCGACTCGCACCAGACGGTGGGCGTCGCATGGGGGTCGACGATGGCGGCAGTCAGCAGGCACCTCACCCCCAAGCCCACCCGCAATGTCACGATCGTGCAGCTCAACGGATCGGGCAACACGCAGACGAGCGGCCTGCTGTACGCGAGTGAGATCCTGCAGCGTTTCGCCCGCGCGTTCGACGCCCGCGTCGAGCAGTTTCCCGTACCGGCGTTCTTCGACCACGCCGAGACCCGCCGCGCCGTGTGGAGGGAGCGCAGCACGCAGCGCCTGCTGTCGCTTCAGGAGTCGATGCGGCTCGTCGTGTTCAGCGTGGGCGCGGCGGGAGCGGGTGTGCCCAGTCATGTGTACTCGGGCGACTATCTGGGGGCGGAAGACCTGCGCTCTCTGCGCGAAGACCGGGTGGTCGGCGATGTCGCGACCGTCTTCTACCGCGCGGACGGGTCGGATGCCGGCATCCGCCTCAATGAGCGCGCGACCGGCCCGAGCTTCGAGACGCTCCGTCGCGTGCCGCGTCGGCTGTGCGTGGTCGCGGGACCCTCGAAGCTCGAGGCGCTGCGCGGAGCGATCGCCGCCGGGCTCGTCACCGACCTCGTGATCGATGAGCCGACCGCGCTCGAACTCGTCGGCTGAAGCCTGGCGGACGTCACGGAATGAAACCGCTCGCCGGGCGTTGAGTAGACTCGGATGCACGATGTGCTCCGGGGTCGGTGTGAATCCGAACCGGCGGTGACAGTCCGCGAGCTCCGCGTCTCGACGTGGGGTTGACCTGGTGGAATTCCGGGACCGACGGTGATGCGACGCGAGTCGCGAGTCCGGATGGGAGGCAGCACAGGTCGCTGGGCATTAGCCTGCGGCCGTCGGCGTCGACCGATTCCCCGGAGCCTGTTTCAAAAGGATGAGGGATGGCCGTCACCGACCGTGAACGCGACGCGATGAGGCGTGCGCTCTCGCTCGCCCTCAACGGACCCGTCGGGGTAAACCCGCAGGTCGGCGCCGTCATCCTCTCCCCTGCCGGTGAGATCATCGCCGAAGGCTGGCATCGCGGCGCAGGCACGTCGCACGCTGAGGTCGACGCCCTCTCGCAGCTGGCCGACGGCCAGGCTCGCGGCGCCACGGCGGTCGTCACCCTCGAGCCCTGCAACCACACCGGCCGCACTGGTCCGTGCTCCGAGGCTCTCATCGCCGCCGGCATCAGCCGTGTCGTGTATGCCGTCGACGACCCGGGCGACGTGTCGTCGGGCGGAGGTCAGCGCCTGCGCACGGCGGGCGTCGACGTCGAGCCGCATGTGCTGGAAGACGAGGGCCGGGCGCTGCTCGACAGCTGGCTCACGGTACAGCGGCTCGGCCGTCCGCACGTGACCGTCAAGTGGGCGCAGTCTCTCGACGGGCGAGCAGCCGCCTCCGACGGCACCAGCAAGTGGATCACGGGGGCGTCCGCCCGCGCCGACGTGCATCGTCGCCGCAGCGAGGCGGATGCCATCGTCGTCGGCACCGGAACGCTCCTCGCCGATGACCCCGCCCTCACCGCCCGCACGCCCGAGGGCGGTCTCTACGAGCACCAGCCGCGGCCCGTCGTCGTCGGCGTTAGAGCCGTCCCGCAGGACGCCGAGGTGCGCCGGCATCCACGCCCTTTCATGCAGGACGAAGGGGACGACCTGGCCGACCTGCTCGACCGCCTCCGCGAGCTCGGCGCCCACCGCGTGTTCGTCGAGGGCGGCCCGACGCTCGCGAGCTCGTTCGTGCGCGAAGGGCTGGCCGACGAGCTGCTCGTCTACATCGCGCCCACCCTCATCGGAGGCGACCGCCTCGCCGTCGGCGACCTCGGCGTCACGACGATCGGCGAACAGCGCCGCCTGACGATGACCTCCGTCGAGCGCCTGGGCGACGACCTCCTCGTGGTCGCCCATCCCACCGCCTCCCCCTCGTCAACGGAAGAGACCTCCTGATGTTCACCGGAATCATCGAAGAGCGCGGCACCGTCACCGCGATCGAGCCGTCAGGCGACGGCGTGCGCCTCACGGTGCGCGCGCCGCTGGCAGTGTCCGACGCGCAGCGCGGCGACTCGATCTCGATCAGCGGCGTGTGTCTGACGGTCACTGATCAGGGCACCGACTGGTTCACCGCCGACGTCATGAAGCAGACGCTCGACATGTCATCGCTCGGCGACTTCGCGGTCGGCACCGAGGTCAACGTCGAACGCGCCCTCGCCGCCCACGCCCGTCTCGGCGGCCATATCGTCCAGGGTCACATCGACGGCACCGGAGAGGTGCTCCAGGTGCGTCCGGGCGCGCAGTGGCGTGTCATCCGCATCGGGATGCCGTCGGCGCTCGCCCCGCTGGTCGTCGACAAGGGCTCGATCGCCCTCCAGGGCGTCTCGCTCACCGTGTCGTCGGTGTCGCCCGCGGGCGACGACCGCCCCTGGTTCGAGGTCTCGCTGATCCCCGAGACGCTCGAGAAGACGACGCTCGGCGCCCTCACCCCCGGCGACCGCGTCAATCTCGAGACCGACATCCTCGCGCGCCACGTACAGCGCCTCCTTGCCTTCTCCTCCCCCGCCCCCGAGCTCCGCAACACGATCGAAGGAGGCTCCGAATGAGCCTTTCCACCATTCCCGAAGCCCTCGAGTCCCTCCGCGCCGGCCGTCCTGTCATCGTCGCCGACGACGAGAACCGCGAGAACGAGGGCGACATCATCCTGTCGGCCGAGCTCGCCACGCCCGAGTGGCTCGCGTGGACCATCCGCTGGTCGAGCGGCTTCCTGTGCGCCCCGATGCCCGCCGACTGGGCCGACCGCCTCGACCTGCCTCCCATGGTGGCCGTCAACGAAGACGCTCGCGGCACGGCGTACACCGTGAGCGTCGACGCCGCCGACCGTGTCTCGACGGGCATCAGCGCGGCCGACCGCGCCCACACGCTCAACGTGCTCGCGAGCCCCGAGTCGACCCCCGCGTCGGTCATCCGCCCCGGCCACATCCTGCCGCTGCGCGCCGTCGACGGCGGTGTGCGGGAGCGTGCCGGGCACACCGAGGCAGCTGTCGAGCTGATGAAGCTCGCCGGCCTGCAGCCCGTCGGAGCGATCGGCGAGGTCGTCGCCGAGGACGGCAGCATGATGCGTCTGCCCGGGCTCCTCGAGCTCGGCGAGCGCGAGGGCATCCCCGTCATCACGATCGAGCAGCTCATCGAGCATCTCGACGCCGCCGACGGCGCGGCCGGCGACGCGCGCGCAGCATCCCCCGTCCACGACCCGCGCCGCCGCGTGAGCCTGCGCGCCGAGGCGCAGGTCCCGACCTCGCACGGTTCGTTCCGCTTCCTCGCCTACAAGGACCGCACCACCGGCACCGACCACATCGCCGTCGTCTCCGGCGACCTCACGCACGATGCGACGCTCGTGCGCGTCCACTCCGAGTGCCTCACGGGCGAGGCGTTCGGCTCTCTCAAATGCGAATGCGGGCCCCAGCTGGATGCCGCGCTCGACGCGATCGAGCAGGATGGCGGCGTTGTCATCTACATGCGCGGGCACGAGGGCCGGGGCATCGGCCTCATCAACAAGCTCCGCGCCTACAGCCTGCAGGAGCGCGGGCTCGACACCGTCGACGCGAACCTGGCCCTGGGCCTGCCGGCCGACGCCCGCGACTACGCGGCAGCGGCCGGCATCCTCGCCGACCTCGGCGTGGAGCGAGTGCGCCTGCTGACGAACAACACCGACAAGGTCAACCAGCTGCGCGCCTTCGGTCTCGACATCGTGGAGCAGGTGCCGCTGCTGGTCGGCGTCGGTCCGAACAACCACCAGTACCTGGCCACGAAGGCAGAGCGCATGGGACATATCATCGACGAAGCCGAGCTCGACAACGCGCTGGCCGGCTCACAGGAGGGCAAGGCATGAGCGGACACGGAGCACCCGAGGCGCAGAAGATCGACGCGACCGGCCTGAAGGTCGTCGTCGTGGCCGGCTCCTGGCACGACACGATCACCGACGGCCTCATCGCCGGCGCCCAGCGCACGCTCGACGCGTCGGGCGCCGACTGGCGGCTCGTGCGTGTGCCGGGCTCGTTCGAGCTCCCGGTCGCGTGCAAGGCGGCGCTGGACGCCGGAGCCGACGCCGCCGTGGCGCTCGGCGTGATCATCCGGGGCGGGACGCCTCACTTCGAGTATGTGTCGTCGGCGGCCACCGACGGCCTCACGCGCGTCGCCCTCGACACGGGCAAGCCGGTCGGCTTCGGCGTGCTCACCCTCGACGACGAGCAGCAGGGGCTCGATCGCGCGGGGCTGGAGGGCTCGAAGGAGGACAAGGGCGCCGAGGCGGCGGAGGCCGCGCTGCGCACGGCGCTCGTGCTCAAGGAGCTGCGCGCGGGCTGAGGTCCCAGCCGCGAACGCGGTGCACGGCCGCCGTCTTGGGATAGCCGCCCGATGGCGGCCCGATCTCGAACAGATCGATCATCAGGAAGAGCGGGTACGCGGGAGCCTGTGCGAGCACGCGCACGACGACGCCCTCGCAGCCGATGACCGTGCGATCCTGCTCCCAGATCGCCGTCCAGGTGTGCGGCTGTCCGGCAACCACCGGCACACTCACGTCTGCCATGTCGGTGACGAGCCGCGGGTCGGCATGTGCTTTGATCCCTGTGCGTGAGCGCGTCGTCGCGCCCACGGCGTCGGCGTCGATCTCGCACACGCAGATCTCGCCCGCCTCTTCGTCGCCGCGATGCTCGGTGCCCACGAGCCACACCGCCGTCATACAGCCGGCGTCGCGGGATGCCGTGATCGTGACGTCGACCCGTCCCGCCGTCGGCGCGAAGAGGAGCCGCACGGGAGTCTCGGTGCGCACGACGAGGCCGTCCGGCCGATGCCGGTGCGTGCCCCGGCGGGAGCCGACCGCCCCGGAGAAGACGCCGGTCTGAAGGTTCGACACGCGCAGGGGCGCGTCCTCGGGTCGCCAGTCGGGCTGATCGGCTTCGATGCGCAGCTCGAGCCCCGGCCGAAGCGGACGCACCCGCGCGGCGGAGCGCTCCGGCGTCGTCCACTGCGGCAGATAGTGCGCCACCCACGTCGATGAGTCGACCGCGTCGCCCGTGAAGGCGTCGTCGAGGTCGGGGGCGCGGTCGGGTGCCGCGGGGAGCGGGTCGCCGGGGAGGAGCATGCCGCCAGTCTCTCGCCGACCCCCGACACGGGTTGACTGTGGGTCAGAACGCCGATGACAGGGGTGCGAAAGCGCCACCTTCAGCTACGCTGAGGGGTATGGAGATCCTGCGTCACGCTGTCGTCCTCGTCCACCTGGTCGGCTTCGCCGTGCTCTTCGGAGCGTGGGTCGTCGAGGCGGTCGGCAAGCGAGGCATCACCCGCCTCATGCACTGGGGCCTGGGCATCGCCCTGGCCGCCGGTCTCGTCCTGTCGGCACCCTGGGGTCTCGACCACGACCTCAACTACACCAAGATCGGCATCAAGATCGTCGTGCTGATCATCATCGGCGCGCTGCTGGGCATCGGCGCCGGGCGCGAGCGCAAGTCCGGGTCGGTCCCGGCGCCGGTCTTCTGGAGCATCGGCGTGCTGACGCTCCTGAACGCGGGCCTCGCCGTCATCTGGCGCTGACCGTTCGTCGCACAGACACCACCGCCCGTCGCATCCGCGGCGGGCGGTTCGTCGTGACGGGGCCTCGCGCACCGGCCGGTGTTTCACTGGGATGTCGTCCGCAGGAGCCCCACCGGCATCCCGAGACGCACGAGCCGCCTCCGCGCATCACCCCGCGCGCAGCGCGACACCGCTCGGCCCCACGAGGACCACGCATCCCCATCCGCGTCTTTTCAGGTACCTCATGTCCCACACCTCCGCTCCTCCTTCCCCGTCGATCACTCCCGCCAATCCCCGCTCGCGCGTCATCGCCGCGAGCCTCGTCGGCACGACGATCGAGTTCTACGACTTCTACGTCTATGCGACCGCCGCGGTGCTGGTCTTCCCGCTCCTCTTCTTCCCCACGGGCGACGAGACGACGGCTCTGCTCTCGTCGTTCGCCGTGTTCGGCGCCGCGATGATCGCACGCCCCATCGGCGCGGTCGTCTTCGGGCACTTCGGCGACCGCTTCGGCCGCAAGGCGACTCTCGTGGCGTCGCTGCTGACGATGGGCATCGCGACGTTCCTCATCGGCTGCCTGCCCACCTATAACGAGATCGGCTGGTGGGCCGCGCTCCTCCTGCTGATCCTGCGCCTGTTCCAGGGCTTCGCGCTGGGCGGCGAGTGGTCGGGCGCCGCGCTCGTGGCCACCGAGAACGCCCCCAAGGGCAAGCGCGCCTGGTACGGCACGTTCCCGCAGCTGGGCGCTCCGATCGGCTTCATCATCGCCAACGGCGTCTTCCTCATCATCAACTTCGCCCTCCCCCACCCCGACGGCGGCGCACAGCGCTCCGAGGAGTTCCTGTCGTGGGGCTGGCGCGTGCCGTTCCTGTTCTCGGCGATCATGGTCATCGTCGGCCTGTGGGTGCGTCTCAAGCTCGTCGAGTCGGAGACGTTCTCGACGGCCGAGAAGGCGGGCGCGATCCGCAGGTTCCCGCTGGGCGAGGTCATCCGCAAGCACTGGTGGCAGCTGATCCTCGGCACGTTCATCATGCTCGCGACCTACGTGCTCTTCTACCTGATGACGAGCTTCACGCTCTCCTACGGCACCAAGGCGACCATGGAGGGCGCACAGACGGCCGCGGAGTCCGCCGGCACCGCGTTCGACGCGGCGACGTACGTGCCGGGCCTCGGCTTCGGCTACACCGACTTCGTGATCATGCAGATCATCGGCGTCGTCTTCTTCGGGATCTTCACGCTGCTGTCGGGCCCGATCGCCGACGCGGTCGGACGTCGCAGCCTGCTCATGTGGGTCACGGGCCTCATCGCCGTGTTCGGCCTGACGTTCAACGTGTTCCTGCTGCCGCAGGTAGACCCCAAGTTCACGGGCGCGCTCGTGCAGGCGTTCCTCGTGCTCGGCTTCATGCTGATGGGCGCGACGTTCGGCCCGATGGGGGCGATCCTTCCGGAGCTGTTCCCGACGAATGTGCGGTACACCGGCTCGGCCATCTCGTACAACGTGTCGTCGATCCTGGGCGCCGCCCTGGCCCCGATCGTCGCGGTCGCCCTGTGGGCTGCCGCGGGCGGCGAGCCGTGGCTCGTCGGCGTGTACCTGTCGGCATCCGCCGTCCTCACCTCCCTGTCGCTGTGGCTGTCGAAGGAGACGAAGGACGTCGATTACGAGAACAACATCGGCGTCGACGGAGAGGTCACGACCACGGTCTGACCCCGCTGATCCCCCACGCAGAAGAGCGGATGCCGTCCGGTGTGACGGCATCCGCTCTTCGCGTGTTCGCGGAGCGTCAGTCGAGGAACAGGGCGCGGAGCCGCTTGGTCGTGAAGACGAGTCCGATCGCGATCATGACGGCGTAGTACAGCAGGTGCCACAGCATTCCCGCGTGGAGGATGCCGGTGGTGAGTCCGCGGATGAGCTCCACGCCGTGCCACAGCGGGAGCGCCATGACGATCTGCTGCACCCAGCCCGGGTAGATCGAGATCGGGTAGAACGTGGCCGAAAAGAGGAACATGGGCAGCAGCACGAAGTTGATCCAGTCCATGTGCTGGAACGTCTTCATGTAGCTGGTGATCGCCATGCCGATGCTCGCGAAGCCGAACGCGATCAGCAGCACGGCCGGCAGGGCGAGCACGGCGGTCCACGCGAGATTGAGCCCCATGATCTGCATGATGATCATGAAGCCCGTCGCGTAGAGCAGGCCGCGCAGCAGGGCGTAGAGGATCTCGCCGAGGGCGACATCGAGCGGACCGAGCGACGTCGAGAGCATGCCCTCGTAGAGCTTGCCGTAGTTGAGCTTGAAGAAGACGTTCCACGTCGAGTCGTAGATGGCGCCGTTCATGGCGGACACGGCGAGCAGCGCCGGCGCGATGAAGGCGGCGTAGGGAATCTCGACGCCCTGCGACGTCTGCACGTCGCCGATGAGCGCGCCGAGGCCGATGCCCATCGACAGCAGGTAGAACACGGGCTCGAAGAAGCCCGACAGCACGACGACCCAGCTCGACGACCGCGCCGCGATCAGACCGCGCTGCACGACGGCGCCGGGGTTGCCCGCCCACAGGGCACGCACGCCGCCGCTGCGGACGGGGGTCTCGGCGACGACGGCGGTCATTTCGCGAGCCTCTCGGTGAAGATGCGACGGCCCCACAGGTAGCCGACGACGATGAGCACGAGCAGGTAGCCGATGTGGACGACGACCATGCCGGGCGCGACCGCCGCGCCGTAGGTGGCGACACGGCCGAGCTCGGCGCCGTGCCACAGCGGCGAGATCCATCCGATCCACTGCAGCCACACCGGGAGGGTGTCGAGCGGGTAGAACGTGCCGGAGAACAGGAACATCGGCATGAAGAGGAACCGCTGCACGAGGGCGAACTGTCCTCTGTCGTCTTCGAGGGAGCCCGCGTACGCCATGAGCGGGATGCCGAACGCGAGTCCCGCGGCGACGCCGGCGACGATCGACAGCCAGCCCGTCGACGTGAGCGGCACGGTGTCGACGAAGAAGTCGAACAGCCACAGGAAAAGGTAGTAGGCCGCGACCGCGACGAGCATGCGGGCCGTGGCCCCCGCGATGACTCCGTTCGCGATCTGGGGGCTGCCGAGCGGCGAGGCGTTGAACCCATAGAAGTAGCGCCGCCACTTGAAGCCCGCCATGACGGGATAGGTCATCTCCTCGGATGCCACGGCGATCGCCGCCGTGACCAGAAGCGCGGGCGCGACGAACACGAGGTAGTCGACCTCCTGCCCGTGGTCGACGACGGGCACCTGGATGAGGGCGGCGAGGCCGATCGCAAGACCCAGCAGGTACATGACGGGCTGCCCCAGCGCGCCGACGATGATCGTCCAGCCGTACGCGCGCATCGCGCGCACCATGTGCTCGGTGACGTACCAGCTGCCGTAGCGACGCGGCCTGCGGCCCCACTCGAGGGCCTCGCGGCGGAGCTCGTCGAGCGAGACCTCGGCAGACGACGGCGACGCGATGCTCATTCGATCAGCGACCTTCCCGTGAGACGGAGGAAGACGTCTTCGAGGCTCGACCGGCGCACCAGGCTGGTGATCGGGTGGAGACCGTCGGCGGTGACGCGCTCGAGCACCGCCTCGCCGTCGTACGCGTAGATGAGGATGCGGTCGGGCAGCACCTCGACGCGGTCGCCGACGCCCTGGAGCTGCGCGGCGACCTGCTCATTGCGGTCGGAGCCGAAGCGCAGCTCGACGACCTCGCGGCTGGAGTGCTCCCGGATGAGCGACGCGGGCGTGCCCTCGGCCATGATCCGCCCCTTGTCGACCACGATCAGGCGGTCGCACAGCTGCTCGGCCTCGTCCATGTAGTGCGTTGTGAGCACGAGGGTCGTGCCACGCTCCTTCAAGCGGAACAGGCGGTCCCAGAGCACGTGACGCGCCTGCGGGTCGAGTCCGGTCGTCGGCTCGTCGAGCAGAAGGATCCGCGGGTCGTTGATGAGGCCGCGAGCGATCGTGAGCCGGCGCTTCATGCCGCCGGAGAGCTGGTCGACCTTGTTCTTGGCCTTGTCCTCGAGCTGCGCGAAGGCGAGCAGCTCGTCGGCGCGCTGGTGGCACACCTTGCCGGGAAGGCCGAAATAGCGCCCGTAGATGTACAGGTTCTCGCGCGCGTTGAGCTCGCCGTCGAGGTTGTCCTGCTGCGGGACGACACCCAGGCGCGAGCGGATCTCGGGACCGTAGCGGTCGGGGTCGAGCCCGAGGATCGACAGGTCTCCCGACGTGCGGGTCGAGACGGCGCCGATCATCTTCATGGTCGTCGACTTGCCGGCCCCGTTCGGCCCCAGCAAGCCGAACGACTCGCCGGGCGCGACTTCGAAGCTGAGTCCGTCGACAGCCACGAAGTCGGGCTTTCCCTTGACCCTGTATGTCTTGACGAGGTTCTGAGCGGAGATCACAGCGGATGGCACCGGGACAGCCTAGCGTCGCGCGCCGACATCGACCGGGCACGGTGCTCCCGCGTCGGCACGTCAACCTTCGTTGACAATGGTCCCGCACGTCAACTATGGTTGACGCTCATGAGCGACAGCATCCGCACCGCCATCGCCGCCGCCGCGGGCGGCGACCCCCTCCCCGAGCTGCGCCGCCTGCGCGAGCTCGCCGCTGAACTGGCGCGGGCCGAGGCAGAGCAGGTGCGTCGCGCTCGCTCGCAGGGCTATTCGTGGGTCGCGATCGCCGACGCCCTGCAGGTGAGCCGTCAAGCCGTCCACAAGAAATACGGGAGAAGATAGAGAGGGCAGCGTCGCCCTCCCCACCCCCTGATCCGCCAGGACGAACCCGAATGTCTTCACCCGCCCGACGCAGCCCGCGTCGCCCCTCCCGTGACGAGGGGCCCCGTGCACGGCTGCGCGACCTCCTTCCCTTCCTCTCCGAGCACCGCCGCGTGCTGTGGATCGTCGCGATCCTGAGCGTCGTCGAGGCAGCCGCGACGCTCGGGCAGCCGCTCGTGACAGGAGGCCTGATCGACCGCGTGCAGCGCGAGGCGCCCCTCGGCGCCCTCGTGTGGGTGCTCGCGGGCCTCGTCGTCGCGAGCTCGCTCGTGGGCGGCTATCAGCACTACCTCCTGCAGCGCACCGGCACCGCGGTCGTCTACTCCAGCCGCCGCCGGCTGGTCGCGCGCCTGCTGCATCTGCCCGTGCAGGAGTACGACGCCCGCCGCACCGGTGACCTCGTCTCGCGCGTCGGCACCGACACGACGCTCCTCTACGCCGTGCTCACGCAGGGACTGGCCGACTCGGTCGGAAGTCTCGTCGTGTTCGCCGGCGCGATCATCGCCATGGCCGTCATCGACCCGCTCCTGCTCCTGCTGATCCTCGTCGTCCTCGCGCTCTCGGCCGGCGTGGTCGGCGCGCTCAGCGGCCGCATCCGCCGTGCCACGCAGGTGCAGCAGGAGCGCGTCGGCGAGCTGGCGTCGGGTGTCGAGCGCGCCGTCGGATCCATCCGCACGATCCGCGCCTCGGGAGCGTCGCTGCGCGAGCAGCGCGCCATCGAGCAGACGGCGCACGGCGCCTATGAGGCGGGCGTCCGCGTCGCGCGCGCATCGGCCCTCGTCGTGCCGATCGCCGGCATCGCGCTGCAGGTGTCGCTGCTGGTCGTCCTGGGCGTGGGTGGATTCCGCGTGGCATCCGGGGCGATCTCCATCGCGCAGCTCGTGACGTTCGTCATGTTCCTGTTCTTCCTCGTGCAGCCGATCGGCACCTTCTTCGGCGCCGTCACCTCCGTCAATCAGGCACTGGGCGCCCTCGGACGCATCCAGGAGGTGCTGGACCTCCCCACCGAGACGGCCGACGACGACCGGGTCGCCGAGGCGCTGCGCGTCGACACGGCCTCGATCGGCACCGTCCCCGACCGCAGGGTCGCGCCCGCCATCGAGTTCCGCGACGTCCACTTCGCCTACCCGGCCGCCGTCGTGGCCGCACGCCGCACGGCGGAGTCGGACGTGCGCCGCACGCTCACCGACGCCCACGTCGACGGCGTGGCGCTGGAGCTACCCGCGGCCGCTGACGGCGAGGTGCTGCGGGGGGTGTCGTTCTCGGTGCCGCGGGGCGCGCGCGTCGCCCTGGTGGGGCCGTCGGGCGCCGGCAAGTCGACGACGCTCGCCCTCATCGAGCGGTTCTACGATCCGACATCCGGCGCCATCCTGCTCGACGGCGTCGACGTCCGCGCGATCGACCGCGCTCGCCTGCGCGCACAGCTGGGGTACGTCGAGCAGGACGCGCCGACTCTCGCCGGCACGATCGCCGGCAACCTGCGCCTCTCGGCGCCCCAGGCGAGCGACGAAGAGTGCGAGCGCGTGCTGCAGGCCGTCAACCTCGGGTCGGTCGTGGAGCGGGATCCGCTCGGCATCGACGCGCAGGTCGGGGAGGGCGGCGTCATGCTCTCGGGCGGCGAGCGCCAGCGCCTCGCCCTGGCCCGCGCGCTGCTGGCCGCTCCCCCGATCCTGCTGCTCGACGAGTCGACGTCGTCGCTCGACGGACTCAACGAGCAGCGCATGCGGGAGGCGATCGACGCCGTGGCCGCCGGCCGCACGCTCATCGTCATCGCGCATCGCCTCTCGACCGTCGTCGACAGCGACCTCATCATCGTGCTCGATCAGGGCGAGATCGTGGGACAGGGCACGCATGAGGAGCTCGTGGCATCCGTGCCGCTGTACCGCGAGCTCGCCCGGCACCAGCTGCTCGTCTGAGAGGCGCCGCCACCCCGCGCGCCCGTGCACGGCGAAGCGCCCTCCCGATCCGCGCGCGTGGAGGAGAACGCGGACGGCGGGGAGGGCGCTTCGAGCCTGGGCTCAGCCCTGCTGAGCGAGCCTCAGCCGGTAGCGGAGTGCGGCGAGCTCCGCGTAGAGCGGCGCCGGCACGCGCCCGCCGAACGTCGAGAAGAACTGCTCGGTGAGGTCGGCCTCCTGCAGCCACAGCTCGGGGTCGACGTCGAACAGCTCGGCGAGGTCCTGCTCGGACACGTCGATGCCGTCGAGGTTGAGGTCCTCCGTGCGCGGCAGGCGACCGATGGGGCTCTCCACCGCACCAACAGACCCGTCGACGCGGCGGATGATCCACTCGATGACGCGCGAGTTGTCGCCGAAGCCCGGCCACAGGAAGCGGCCGTCGGCGCCCTTGCGGAACCAGTTGACCTGGAAGACGCGCGGAGCGCGGTCGAAGCGGAGCTCCTGACCGACCTTGAGCCAGTGGCCGAAGTAGTCGGCCATGTTGTATCCGCAGAACGGGAGCATCGCGAACGGGTCGCGGCGGAGCTCGCCCACGGTCCCCTCGGCGGCGGCTGTCCGCTCCGAGGAGACGTTCGCGCCGAGGAAGACGCCGTGCGTCCAGTCGGTGGCCTCGAGCACGAGCGGCACGTTGGTGGCGCGGCGACCGCCGAACAGGATGGCGTCGAGCGGCACCCCCTCAGCGGCATCCCAGTCGGGGGCGATCTGCGGGCACTGCGCGGCGCTCACCGTGAATCGGGAGTTGGGGTGCGCGGCGGGGCGGCCCGACGCGGGAGTCCACGGCCTGCCCTCCCAGTCGATGAGCTCCGCAGGGACCTCGTCGGTCAGCCCTTCCCACCACACGTCGCCGTCGGGTCGCAGGGCCACGTTCGTGAAGATCGTGTTGCCCCAGAGCGTCTCGACCGCCGTGACGTTGGTCGACTCTCCCGTGCCCGGCGCGACGCCGAAGAACCCGGCCTCGGGGTTGATCGCCCACAGGCGGCCGTCCTCACCGGGGCGAAGCCACGCGATGTCGTCGCCGAGCGTCTCGACTCGCCAGCCGGGGATCGTCGGGCGCAGCATCGCGAGATTGGTCTTGCCGCACGCCGAAGGGAATGCGGCGGCCAGGTGGTAGGCCTTGCCCTCGGGGCTGATGACTCGGATGAGGAGCATGTGCTCGGCCAGCCATCCCTCATCGCGGCCGATGACCGAGGCGATGCGCAGCGCGAAGCACTTCTTGGCGAGGATCGCGTTGCCGCCGTAGCCGGACCCGTACGACCAGACCTCCAGGGTCTCGGGGAAGTGGACGATGTACTTCTCGTCGTTGCACGGCCAGGCGACGTCTTCCTGCCCGGGCTCGAGCGGGGCGCCGACCGAGTGCACGGTCTTGACCCACGGCCTGCCTGCCGCGATCTGGTCGAGCACCGCGGTGCCGACGCGCGTCATGATGCCGATCGACGTGACGGCGTAGGCCGAGTCGGTGATCTGCACGCCGATGTGCGACAGCGGTCCGCCGATGGCGCCCATCGAGAACGGGACGACGTACATCGTGCGGCCGCGCATCGCGCCGTCGAACAGGGGCGTGATCGTCGCGCGGATCTCGTCGGGGGCGATCCAGTTGTTCGTGGGGCCGGCGTCTTCCTCACGCTCCGAAGCGATGAAGGTGCGACCCTCGGTGCGGGCGACGTCGCTCGGGTGCGAGCGGGCGAGGTATGAACCCGGACGCCACTCGGGGTTGAGCTTGATGAGCCTGCCCTCTTCGACCTGCTGGCGCAGGAGGGCCTCGTTCTCGGCGCGAGAGCCGTCGACCCAGTGGATGGCGTCGGGCTTCGTCAGCGCAGCGATCTCGTCGACCCACGCGCGCAGTTCGGCCAGTCCCTCGTTCTCCTCGGGCGCGCGGCCGAAGGCACGAGCACCGTCCTCGGGACGCACCGTGGCGACGGGACGGGTGAAGATGTCAGCGAGAGCCATGGCGATCTCCTTCGATGTGCGGCGCGGAATTCTTCCGTGCCTCCACTCTCACCCGGCTGCGCGACGACTTTTCACGATTCGACGCGTCAAGAATCCACATTCTTTCGTTATCATCAAGGAATGGCCTCCACCCCGCTCGAGCTGTCGACGCTCGGTCACCGCATCCGCCACCAGCGCGTCTCGCACGGCTACACGCTCGATGAGCTGGGGGCGATCGTCGGCGTGGCAGGCAGTCAGCTGAGCCTGATCGAGAACGGCAAGCGCGAGCCGAAGCTGTCGCTCCTCCAGGCGATCGCGACCGCGACCGGCACGGAGGTGAGCGACCTCCTGTCGACCGAGCCCCCGAACCGTCGTGCCGCCCTCGAGCTGGAGCTCGAGCGCGCGCAGATGAGCCCCGTCTTCCGCCGCCTCGGCGCGCCGCCCCTCCGGGTCACGCGCACGATGAGCGACGAGACGATCGAGGCGGTGCTCGCTCTCCACCGTGAGCTGCAGCGGCGAGAGCGCGAGGCCATCGCGACGCCGGAGGAGGCACGGCGCGCCAACACCGAGCTGCGCCTGCGCATGCGCGAGCGCAACAACTACCTGCCGGACATCGAGAAGCTCGCCGAGAAGCAGCTCAAAGCCGCCGGCCACACATCGGGGGCCCTCACCCACCGAACGGTGAGCATCATGGCCGAGCAGCTCGGCTTCGAGCTCATCTACGCCAACGACCTCCCCCACTCGGCCCGTTCGGTCACCGACCTCGAGAACGGGCGCATCTACCTGCCGCCGGCCTCCATCCCCGGCGGCCACGGCCTGCGATCGATGGCCCTCCAGGCGATGGCGCACCGCCTGCTCGGGCACAAGCCACCCACCGACTACGCGGCGTTCCTGCAGCAGCGCCTGGAGATCAACTACTACGCCGCGTGCTGCCTCATGCCCGAGACGGCGTCGGTCGCCTTCCTGGCGCAGGCGAAGAAGGACCGCAACCTCGCCGTCGAAGACTTCCGCGACGCATTCGGCGTCACGCACGAAGCGGCCGGCATGCGACTCACGAACCTCCTCACGGAGCACTTCGGCATCCGCCTGCACTTCCTGCGCGTCGACGGAACGGGCGCGATCAGCCGCGTGTACGAGAACGACGAGCTGCCGGTGCCGATGGATGTGACCGGCTCGGTCGAGGGCCAGATCGTGTGCCGCAGGTTCGCCGCCCGCGCCGCGTTCGGCGAGCAGAACCGCACGACCGAGCAGTACCAGTACACCGACACCCCCGCCGGCACGTTCTGGTGCTCGAGCCAGACGGGCACGACCGCCGATGGCGAGTTCTCGATCACGGTGGGCGTGCCGTTCGACGACGCACGATGGTTCCGCGGGCGCGAGACGCAGAAGCGGGCCGTGTCGACCTGCCCCGACGAGTCGTGCTGCCGCCGTCCCGACCCCGAGCTCACGGCGCGCTGGCAGGGCAAGGCCTGGCCGAGCGCCCGCGTGCACATGCAGATGTTTACGCCCCTCCCGCGCGGCGCGTTCCCCGGAGTCGACGACGGCGAGGTCTACGCGTTCCTCGACCGTCACGCGCAGGGCTGAGCCGGCTCTGACGCGACCGGCTCAGCCGGTGATGAACCGCGAGAAGCGCGTAAGCGCGGCTTCGACATCGGATGCCGGCAGGTCGACCAGCATCTGCGGGACCGGTGCGAGGTGATGCTTTCCGACGGCGATCGAGTGCGACCACACGCCCACGATCTCGCCGTCGCGCACGAGGATCGGCCGTACGATCCCGTTCTGGCTCGGCCCGACATGACGCGTGAACTCGGGCGGGCACGGCACGCTGCGGTCGGCGTAGGACAGGTAGTACTCCTCGAATGGCGGAAGCGCGACGACGGATGCCACGGCGCTGCGGCGAGGAGCCGGCTCGGCGACCGTGAGCATGCCGTCGTCGATTTCGATCAGCCGGTCGCCGGCGCCCTCCCGGGCCTGTGCCGCGAGCCCCTTGGGCAGTCCCGCCCACCACGCGAAGTCGGCGAGGGCGGCGGGACCGTGTGCGCGCACGTATCGCACGACGAGCTCGGCGAGTGGGTCGTCGACCGAGGCCGACCCGGGGATCCAGTCGTCGGTCGCCACGACGTACTGGTCGCGTGTGGGCCCGTTCTCCCGCGGGACGACGGGCCCGAGCACGATGACACCCCTCACCGCCAGCGCTGACAGGATGTGGTTGCCCCGCATTCCCGCGGTCTCTTCACCGGCCGCTTCGAGCACCTGCGCGAACTCGGTGCGGGTCAGCCGGTTGCCGCCCGCGAGCGCCGCGCGGACGGCGCGCTCGGCGCCCGCGAGATGGTCGTGCTCGATGCCGAGTCCCCGGTGCACGGTCGCAGCCTGCCGCACCTGACGCGCGGCGGTGATTCGAAGCATCCAGTCGAGATCGCCCGCGGGGAGGATGTGCAGGGTGCCGCGCTGCGTCCACGACCGCACGATCGCCCCTGTCTCGAACGCCGCGTCGACGTCGCTGAGAGTGAGCTCGCCCTTGGTGCGCGCGGCGAGCGCCCACCGCCCTCCCCAGAACTCCTGGCCCTGCGTCGCGGTCATGTGGGCAGCCGCCTCGACGACCGTGGGGGCGGGCGCCGTCAGCCGATGGCTGCGGAGCCGCTCGGAGCGCAGCCGGGCGATGTTCATGCCCGTCATCCTGCCGCGGGCCGCCGACATCCGCATCCCCTGCGTCGTCCACCGGTCGCTCCGGGCGCGGCGTGCGGATCGTATACACTCGGACTCGTCCGACGGCGTCGTCTTCCCGTCGGTGCTCGAAAAATGGGCACGCAGCCGCCGTCCACGGCGAGCGAGACACATACGGCCTCATATCCGTCTCTGTTTCCCGCTGGAGAGCCATGTCCTCTGCGACCCCGACGTCCGTCTCCGCCCACGTCGCCCAGACCCTCGCCCGACACATCGACCACGTGTTCGGCGTCATGGGCAACGGCAACGCCCACTTCCTCGACGCACTCGAGCGCACGACCGACGTGTCGTACACCGCGGTGCGTCACGAGGCGGGCGGCGTCGTCGCCGCCGACGCCTATCACCGTGCGAGCGGCGGACTCGCCGCGGCCACCGCGACGTACGGCGCCGGCTTCACCAACACCCTGACCGCTCTCGCCGAGGCCGTGCAGGCGCACGTGCCTCTCATCCTGGTCGTGGGCGACGAGCCGACCTCGGGCCCGCGCCCGTGGGACGTCGACCAGATCGCCATGGCGTCCGCCGTCGGCGCGCGCACCTACACGGTCGGGCGGGCGGATGCCGCGGCGACGACCGCCATCGCGATCGAGCACGCCCTGTCGTACCGCGTCCCGACGGTGCTCGCGATCCCCTACGACGTCGCCAAGCTCGACGCCGGCCCCGTGCCCGAGGCGCCGCAGCCGAAGCTTCCCGCTCCCCTGCAGCCGACGCCGTTCGGCCGCTCCGCCGTCGAGGAGCTCGCCGAGGCTCTGCGCTCCGCGCAACGCCCGTTCCTGCTCGCCGGGCGCGGCGCATGGGTCTCGGGGGCGGGTGAGGCCCTCGGCCGCCTGGCCGACGCGACGGGCGCCGTCACCGCGACCACGGCCCTCGGCCGCGGCCTCTTCCCGCGCAGCGAGTTCGACCTGGGCGTCACGGGCGGCTTCGGCGCGGAAGGCGCGATGGAGCTCATCCGCACGGCCGACGTCGCCGTCGTCTTCGGCGCGGGCCTCAACCAGTTCACGATGCGCTTCGGCGAGCTGTTCGCCCCCGGCACGCGCGTCGTCCAGGTCGACGTCGCGCCCGCCGCGACGCATCCGCACGTGGGCGGATTCGTCCGCGGCGATGCGGCGGTCGTGGCATCCGCTCTCGCCGACCTCCTCGAAGGCGCCACGCCCTCGGGCTGGCGCGAATCAGTCGACTTCGCACCGCTGCGCGAGCGCGAGCGCGGCGACGGCACCGCCCCCGACGGCCGCCTCGACCCGCGCACGGTCGCGACGCGCATCGGCGAGGTGCTCGAGCAGCACGACTCCACCCGCGACCGCGTCGTCGTCTCCGACGGCGGCCATTTCATCGGCTGGGCCAACATGTACTGGCCGGTCGCGTCGCCCGACCGCATGATCATGGTCGGGACGGCGTATCAGTCGATCGGCCTCGGCTTCCCGTCGGTGCCGGGGGCCGCGCACGCGAAGCCGGATGCCACGATCGTGCTGACCACGGGCGACGGCGGAGGGCTGATGGCGCTGGCCGACCTCGAGTCGGCCGTGCGCGTCGCCGCCGGTCGCGGTCTCGCCGTGGTCTGGAACGACGCGGCCTACGGCGCCGAGGTCCACCTCTACGGTCTGCAGGGTCTTGCGCGGCAGCCCATGCTCATCCCCGAGGTCGACTTCGCCGGCCTCGCCCGCTCGGTGGGGGCGGAGGGCGTCGTGGTCCGCACGCTCGACGATCTGGAGGCGCTGTCGCAGTGGGCGGCCCGTCCGGCATCCGAGCGCCCGTTCCTGCTGCTCGACTGCCGCATCTCCGGCACCGTCGTCGCGCCGTACCAGCAGGAGATCATCCGCGTGAACTCCTGACGCCGGCGCCGCTCGCGTCGTCCGTCGAGAACACGCAGGCAGGCGAATCCCCGCAACGCAGAAGGGGCGGATGCCACGGCATCCGCCCCTTCTCTCCTTCAGCGCCCGAGGCGCCTCCGGATCACTGCTTTCCGAACGTCGGGTTGTGCACCTTGCCGAGCGTGATGTGCACGGCCTGCTGGTCGGTGTAGAAGTCGATCGATCGGTAGCCGCCCTCGTGGCCCAGGCCCGACGCCTTCACGCCGCCGAACGGCGTGCGCAGGTCGCGGACGTTGTTCGAGTTGAGCCACACCATGCCGGCCTCGACGTTCTGCGCGAAGTTGTGGGCGCGCTTGAGGTCGTTGGTCCACACGTAGGCAGCCAGGCCGTACTTGGTGTTGTTGGCGAGGGCGAGCGCCTCCTCCTCGGTGTCGAACGGCGTGATCGCCACGACCGGGCCGAAGATCTCCTCCTGGAAGATGCGGGCGTCGGGGGCGACGTCGGCGAACACCGTCGGGGCGACGAAGTTACCGAACTCGAAGCCCTCGGGCTGACCGCCGCCGGCGACGAGGCGCCCCTCGCTCTTGCCGATCTCGACGTAGCTCATGACCTTCTCGAAGTGCTCCGGGTGCACGAGCGCGCCGACCTCGGTGGCCGGGTCGTGCGGGTAGCCCACCTTGACGCGCTTGGCCTGGGCGGCGTAGCGCTCCACGAACTCGTCGTAGACGTCGCGCTGCACGAGGATGCGGCTGCCGGCGGTGCAGCGCTCGCCGTTCAGCGAGAAGACGCCGAAGATGGTGGCGTCGATCGCCGCGTCGAGGTCCGCGTCGGCGAAGACGACCGCGGGGCTCTTGCCGCCCAGCTCCATCGAGAGGCCCTTCAGGAACGGCGCGGCGTTGCCGAAGATGATCTGGCCGGTGCGGCTCTCGCCCGTGAACGAGATGAGCGGCACGTCGGGGTGCTTCACGAGCGCGTCGCCCGCGTCTTCGCCGAGGCCGTGCACGAGGTTGAAGACGCCCTGCGGCAGGCCCGCCTCCTCGAAGATGCCGGCCCACAGCGACGCCGAGAGCGGCGTGAACTCGGCGGGCTTCAGGACGACCGTGTTGCCCGTGGCCAGGGCCGGGGCGAGCTTCCACGACTCGAGCATGAACGGCGTGTTCCACGGCGTGATGAGGCCGGCGACGCCGATGGGCTTGCGGTTGACGTAGTTGATCTGGCGGCCGGGAACCTTGAAGGTGTCATCGGCCTGCGCGACGATGAGGTCTGCGAAGAAGCGGAAGTTCTCGGCGGCGCGGCGGGCCTGGCCGAGCGCCTGCGTGATCGGCAGGCCCGAGTCGAACGACTCGAGCTCGGCGAGGCGGGCGTCGCGCGACTCGACGATGTCGGCGATGCGGTGCAGCACGCGCGAACGCTCACGCGGCAGCATCTTGGGCCAGGGCCCGTCGACGAAGGCACGGCGGGCCGCGGCGACGGCGAGCTCGATGTCAGCCTTCTTGCCTGCGGCGGCCTGGACGTAGACCTCGTTCGAGACGGGCTCGAGCACGTCGAACGTGTCGCCGTCGATCGAGTCGACGAACTGGCCGTCGATGTAGTGCTGGATGCGCTCAGGCAGGTCGGCAGGGACGTGTCGTGCGTCGAGGCTGGGGGCGGTGGTGTCGGCCATGGATGGTGCTCCTGTTCAGAAGGCGGGAAGACGAAGGTTCTCGTCGGGGTGCTCGTGGATCATGTATGCGTCGAGGGTCGCCGAGCGGTGCCGGCGGGCCGCCATCTCGATCTCGTTCAGCGAGGCTCCGGTCTCGATGAGCTGGAGCAGGTTCTCGTGCTCGCCGACCGATTCCTGGGCACGGCCCGGAACGAAGGTGAAGGTCGATGCCCGCAGGTGCCCGAGGCGCGCCCATTCCGCGTCGACCAGTTCGAGGATGCGCGGGTTGGCGCACTTGGTGAACAGGATCGAGTGGAACTTCTGGTTGAGCGCCGTGAAGGCACGCGGCTCGAAGTCGTCGAGCCGGGCGATCATGCGCTCGTTGACGTCGCGGGCCTGGCGGATGTCGTCGGCCGTGAGACTGCGGGAGGCGAGCGCGGTCGCGGCGCCCTCGAGGATGCTGAGCGCCTGCATGCTGTACCGGTAGGCCGAGTCGTCGACCATCGACACATGCGCGCCCACATTGCGCTCGAAGGTCACAAGACCCTCCGCCTCGAGCTGTCGGATCGCCTCGCGCACGGGCACGACGCTCATGTCGAGCTCGTTCGCGATGGATCCGAGCACGAGGCGGTAGCCGGGAGTGAACTCCTGGTCGGCGATCCGCTGACGAATCCACTGGTACGCCAGCTGCGACTTGCTCAGCGCCGCGTCCTGGGTGCCCGCGGGGGTCATCAGCCGCGCTCCTCGCGGTAGCGTGCACGCCATTCGGCGTTCATCGGGAACAGTCCGTCGACCGGGCTGCCCTCGGCTACGCGGGCCGCGATCCACGCGTCTTCCTCCTCCTGCGCGAGGGCCGCGTCGACGACCTCCTCGACGAGGGCGGGCGGGATCACGATCACGCCGTCGGCGTCGCCGACGATGACGTCGCCGGGCTGAACCGTGGTGCCGCCGCACGCGATCGTGATGTCGTGGTCCCACGGCACGTGCTTGCGACCGAGGACGGCCGGGTGCGCGCCGGAGGTGTAGACGGGGATGCCGACAGCGGTCACGGCATCCGCGTCGCGGACTCCCCCGTCGGTGACGATGCCGGCTGCGCCGAGCGAGTTCGCGCGGATGGCGAGGATGTCGCCGAGCGTGCCGGAGCCGGCCTCGCCGCGGGCCTCGATCACGATGACCTCGCCCTCGCCGACGGCGTCGAAGGCGCGCTTCTGCGCGTTGTAGCCGCCGCCGTGGCTCTCGAACAGGTCTTCGCGGTTGGGCACGAAGCGGAGCGTCTTGGCGGTTCCGACGAGCTTCGCCGTCGGGTGGAGGGGCCGCACGCCGTCGATCGTGACGTTGTTCATGCCGCGCTTGCGCAGCTGCTGCGACAGGCCGGCGACGGGGACCTGCTCGAGCTTGCGACGCAGCTCGGGCGAGAGTGCCGGAGCGGCGGCGGCATCCGTCTTCTCCGGAAGACCGGCTGCCTCGCGCGAGCCCCAGGCCTCTTCGCGCTGCGTGTCGTCGACCACGGGGAGCGAGCCGAGCGCCGGGTCGTAGGCGGGACCGGTGCCGGCGACGACCGTCGTCAGGAGGCGGCCCGAGGTGGCTCCGGTGGCGGGGTGGTCGACCTCGACCTCGACGACGTCGCCGGGCACGATGACCGACGAGCCGGCGGGCGTGCCGGTGAGGATGACGTCGCCCGGCTCGAGCGTGAAGTGCTGTGACAGGTCGGCGACGAACTGCGCGAGCGGGAAGATGAGGCCCGCCGTCGTGTCGTCCTGCGCGAGAGCGCCGTTGACCCACGTGCGCACGCGGAGCGCGGCCGGGTCGACAGCACGGGCGTCGATGAGCTCGGGGCCGATGGGGGTGAATCCGTCGCCGCCTTTGGACCGGACGTTGGAGCCCTTGTCGTTGGCGCGCAGGTCGTAGAGGCCCAGGTCGTTGGCGGCGGTGACCCAGCCCACGTGGCTCCACGCTTCGTCGAGCGAGACGTGGCGAGCGGCGGTGCCGATGACCAGCGCGATCTCGCCCTCGAAGGCGAGCAGCTCGGTGCCGGTGGGGCGCTCCACCGTTCCGCCCGTAGCGGCGACGGAACTGGAGGCCTTGAAGAAGTACGATGGCGCGGCGGGCCGGCGACCGCGCTGCTGAGCGCGCGATTCGTAGCTGAGGTGCACCGCGATGATCTTGCCCGGTCGGCCCGGAAGGCCCGAGAACCGCGGGTCGGTGGTGGTTTCGATGGTCATGAGCCCCCTCGCTCTTGCGTCGTATCCGAAATCGTATATGATCAATCCGCCCCCGGCAAGCCGCGCCGGGAGACAGAGACGTCGCAAGACATAGGAGTCAACATGAGCGCACCCTCGACCGAGCCGGACGGGCTCACGCCCACCGGCACCATCGCGACCGCCGCCGACAGGCGTCGCGTCGTCTTCGCCACCGTCGTCGGAACCACCGTCGAGTGGTACGACTTCTTCGTGTACGCCTCGGCGGCCGGCCTCGTGTTCGGCCAGCTGTTCTTCGCCCCCGCGGGCGACCAGTTCGCGCAGATCCTCTCGTTCATCACGGTCGGCATCAGCTTCCTGTTCCGCCCGCTCGGCGCCTTCCTCGCCGGCCACCTCGGCGACAAGCACGGCCGCCGACTCGTGCTCATGCTGACGCTCATTCTCATGGGCGCCGCCACGACGCTCGTCGGCCTCCTGCCGACCTATGCCCAGATCGGCATGCTCGCCCCCATCCTGCTGATCACGCTCCGCATCCTGCAGGGCATCTCGGCTGGCGGCGAGTGGGGCGGCGCGGTGCTCCTCGCGGTCGAGCACGCCCCCAAGAAGCGTCGCGGCGCGTTCGGCGCCGCTCCCCAGGTGGGTGTGCCGCTCGGCCTCCTGCTGGCCTCGGCCATCCTCGCGATCGTCGCGATCCCCGGTGAGGAGTTCTTCCTCGAGTGGGGCTGGCGCATCCCGTTCCTGCTCAGCTTCGTGCTGATCATCATCGGCTACTACGTCCGTCGCCGCGTCGAGGAGAGCCCCGTCTTCGCCGAGATCGCGGAGCGCAAGGAAGAGACGAAGATGCCGATCGTGCAGCTCTTCCGCCGCCACGCGCTGCTGGTGATCATCGCCGCCCTCGTCTTCGCGGGCAACAACGCCATCGGCTACATGACGACCGGCGGCTACGTGCAGCGCTACTCGACCGACCCCGAGGGCCCCGTCGCCCTCGAGACCTCGCAGGTGCTGTGGGCCGTCACCTTCTCGGCGGTCACCTGGCTCGTGTTCACGTGGCTGTCGGGCGTCATCTCCGACAGGCTCGGCCGCCGCACCACGTACATCATCGGCTGGATCATGCAGCTGGTCGGCGTGGTCGCACTGTTCCCGCTGGTCAACACGGGCGACATCTGGCTGCTGACGCTGGGCCTCGTCATCCTGACCCTCGGCATCGGCTTCACCTACGGCCCGCAGGCCGCGCTGTACGCCGAGCTGTTCCCCGCCTCGATCCGCTTCTCGGGAGTGTCGATCTCGTACGCGATCGGCGCGATCCTCGGCGGCGCGTTCGCCCCGACGATCGCCCAGGCGATCGTGCAGGCGACCGGCTCGAGCGAGGCGGTCACGTGGTACCTCGCCGGCATGACGGTGATCGGCCTCATCGCGACGCTGCTGCTGCGCGACCGCACCGGCATCCCGCTCGGCCCCGACCACGAGGACGAGCAGTCGGTGAGCCCGGTCTACGGCGCCTCCAAGGCCTGATGCCCTGAACACAGAGGGGGGCGGATGCTTCGGCATCCGCCCCCCTCTGTGTTCCCGGCGTGCGTCAGCCGCCGAGCGCCTCGCTGATCGCGTCGGCCGATCGGCTCAGCCGCGCGGCGAGCAGCGCCGGGTCGTCGGCGTTGCCGACGTGCACGACGGCGATCGCTGCGGGGCGCTGGCCGTGGCGCGGGCGCAGCGGCACAGCGACCGCCTGCACGGTCGGGATGACTTCGTTGTGGCTGGTGGCGTATCCGCGGCGGAGGGTCTCGGCGACCTCCGCCTTGAGCCGGTCGTCCGCCTCGACGGGCCACTGCGAGGGCGGCAGGGTCGAGAGGATCGCCTTGCTGGGAGCACCGACCGTGATCGAGTGCCGCGTGCCCGGGTGCTGCGCGACCGATGCCACGGCGTGCCGCGGCTCGACGCTTGCCAGCGTGATGCAGTCGTCGCGATCGAGCACGGCCAGGAAGCAGGTCATCTTGAGCTCATTGGCGACCGCGGTGAGCTCGGGCAGCGCCTCGGCCTGCAGGTCGTGGGCGACGCCGGCTGCGAGCGACACCATGCGCGCTCCCAGGGCGACGCGCCCCGACGAGTCGCGCGTGACGAGCCCGTGGTCTTCGAGGGTGCGCAGGAGCCGGTACGCGATCGATCGATGCACCTCGAGGCGCGTCGCGACGTCGTCGATCGAGAGGGGCTCACGCGCGTCGGCGAGCACTTCGAGGATGCGGATGCCGCGGCTCAGCGTCTGCGATGCGGGCGCTTGCGTGGTGGGGGACATCGGCATCCTCTCTCCGACCGGTGACGAGTTGGCGCGGCGCTTGCGGGTGCGGCTGCCCGTCATATACGATCTGTTCAATAGTAGAACGGCTTGTTCGAATATAGAACACGGACGTTCCCAGAGCAAGACCGCTTCCAGCACAACCTCGACGATGAGCGCCGAGGAAGGGAATCAATGACGATGCAGTTCCACCACAACGGATACGTTTCCGAGAACCCCCGCGTGCAGCCCGCCGCCGGCACCGGGATCGACCGCCCCTCCGACCTCCCCGATGAGATCGACGTGCTCATCGTCGGCTCCGGCCCCGCCGGAATGCTGCTGGCCGCGCAGATGTCGCAGTACCCCTCCCTCAGCACGCGCATCATCGAGCGTCGCGAAGGGCGCCTGCAGATCGGTCAGGCCGACGGCATCCAGCCCCGCAGCGTCGAGACCTTCCAGGCGTTCGGATTCGCCGAGCGCATCACCGCGGAGGCCTACAACATCGGCTGGATGAACTTCTGGGGCGTCGACCCCGAGAACCCCGAGCGCATCGTCCGCACGTCACGCACCGCCGACTACGGCTACAAGATCAGCGAGTTCCCGCACCTCATCGTGAACCAGGCGCGCGTGCTCGACTACTTCGCCGAGGCCGCTCTCAACGGCCCCGCCCGCATCACGCCCGACTACGGCATCGAGTTCCTCGGCCTCACCGTGCACGACGAGGGCGAGTATCCCGTCGAGGTGCAGGTGCGCTACGTCGCCGGCGAGCGTGCGGGCGAGGAGCGCACCATCCGCGCCAAATACGTCGCCGGCTGCGACGGCGCCCGCAGCCGCGTGCGCGACGCCATCGGCCGCAAGCACGTCGGCGCCATCTCGATGCACGCATGGGGCGTCATGGACGTGCTCGTCAACACGGACTTCCCCGACTGGCGCATCAAGGCCGCCATCAACTCCGACAAGGGCAACATCCTCCACATCCCGCGCGAGGGCGGCTACCTCAGCCGCATGTACGTCGACCTGGGCGAGGTCCCTGAGGACGACGACCACCGCGTCCGCCAGACCCCGATCGAGGAGATCATCCGCCGCGCGAACGAGATCCTGCACCAGTACACGATCGACGTGAAGGAAGTCGCCTGGCACAGCGTCTACGAGGTCGGCCACCGCGTCACGGACGGCTTCGACGACGTCGCCGAGGGCGTCGAGCGCGACCCGCGCGTGTTCCTCACCGGCGACGCGTGCCACACGCACTCCGCCAAGGCCGGACAGGGCATGAACGTCTCGATGCAGGACGGCTTCAACCTCGGCTGGAAGCTCGGCTCGGTGCTCACCGGCCGCGCCCCCGCCTCACTCCTTTCGACCTACACCGCCGAGCGCAAGCCGGTCGCACAGCAGCTCATCGACTTCGACCGCGAGTGGTCATCGCTCATGGCCCGCAAGCCGGAGGAGATCACCGACGCCAACGACCTGGCGACCTACTACCTCGCGACCGCCGAGTTCCCGTCGGGCTTCATGACGCAGTACGAGCGCTCGATGATCATCGGCGAGGCCACCCACCAGTCGCTGGCCGAGGGCTTCCCGATCGGCAAGCGCTTCAAGTCGGCGCCCGTGACGCTCGCCGCCGACGGCAACGTCATCCACCTGGGCCACCACGCCAAGGCCGACGGCCGCTGGCGCATCTACGCCTTCGCCGACAGCGCGCTCCCGAGCGCTGGCGACTCCGCGCTCACGACGTGGGCCGAGTGGCTCGCGAACGGCGAGGACTCCCCCGTGCGCCGCTACACGCCGGCCGACGCCGACATCGACTCCGTGTTCGACGTCAAGGTCGTCTACCAGCAGTCGTACGAGGACGTCGACGTCACGCGCGTGCCGTCGATCTTCCGCCCGACCTCGGGCTCCTTCGGCCTGGCCGACTGGGAGAAGGTGTTCGCCGCGGGGGCCACGGAGTGGAACGACACGGACATCTTCGAGGAGCGCGGCATCTCGCGCGACGGCGTGGTGGTGGTGGTCCGCCCCGACCAGTACGTCGCCGCCATCGTGCCGCTGACGGCCACCGAAGAGCTCGCCGCCTTCTTCGAGCCGCACCTCCTGCCCGCCTGACCGGCAGGGCACCAGACCCACTGATCCACACAAGCAAGGACGCATGAAATGACCGACATGACCGACCGCACCCTCACCTCCTCGGGGTTCTACGTCTCGCAGGAGGCGCCGATCCGCACCGACAACCCCATCCCGACCCCGTCGTCGCCGGCGCCCGACATCCTGCGCTGCGCCTACATGGAGCTCGTCGTGACCGACCTGAAGGTCTCGCGAGACTTCTACGTCGACGTGCTCGGCCTCTACGTCACCGAGGAGGACGAGAACGCCGTCTACCTGCGCTCGACCGAGGAGTTCATCCACCACAACCTCGTGCTGCGTCAGGGCCCCGTCGCGGCCGTCGCCGCCTTCTCGTACCGCGTCCGCACGCCCGAGGACCTCGACAAGGCCGTCGCGTTCTACTCGGAGCTCGGATGCCGCGTCGAGCGCCGCGCAGAGGGCTTCACGAAGGGCATCGGCGACTCGGTGCGCGTCGAGGACCCGCTCGGCTTCCCCTACGAGTTCTTCTACGAGACCACCCACGTCGAGCGTCTCGCGTGGCGCTACGACCTGCACACGCCAGGCGAGCTCGTGCGCCTCGACCACTTCAACCAGGTGACCCCCGACGTCCCGCGCGCGACGAAGTTCATGCAGGACCTCGGCTTCCGCGTGACGGAGGACATCCAGGACGAGGAGGGCACCGTCTATGCCGCGTGGATGCGCCGCAAGCCCACCGTGCACGACACCGCCATGACCGGCGGCGACGGCCCCCGCATGCACCACGTCGCGTTCGCCACGCACGAGAAGCACAACATCCTCGCCATCTGCGACAAGCTCGGCGCGCTCCGCATGTCTGACCGCATCGAGCGCGGCCCCGGCCGCCACGGCGTCTCGAACGCGTTCTACCTGTACCTCCGCGACCCCGACGGCCACCGCGTCGAGATCTACACGCAGGACTACTACACGGGCGACCCCGACAACCCGGTCATCACGTGGGACGTGCACGACAACCAGCGCCGCGACTGGTGGGGCAACCCGGTCGTGCCCTCGTGGTACACCGAGGCGTCGCTCGTGCTCGACCTCGACGGCAACCCGCAGCCGGTCGTGGCCCGCACCGACTCGAGCGAGATGGCCGTGACCATCGGCGCCGACGGCTTCTCCTACACCCGCTCCGACGACAGCGAAGAGATGCCGGCGTGGAAGCAGGGCGAGTACAAGCTCGGCCACCAGCTCTGACCCACCCGGTCGGCCGCAAGGCTTCCGAGGTCCGCACGTCGTTGGCTACCGCGTCGGACCTCGGAATCCGACCCCGGCACTCCTTCCGCGCTGGAGTGCCGGGTACGGGAGTCCGTCGCCCGTCCTCTGACGGATGGCGGGCTCCCGGTATGAATAGATGACGAAGACTCGAAGAGGAGAAGACGGATGCTGCAGCCCGAGACGATCGCGCAGATCGCCGAAGAGCTCGCCGAAGCGGACCGCGCCCACAGCGTGATCCCGCGGATCACGGCGCGCTACCCCGAGGCGACGGTCGAGGACTCGTACGCGATCCAGGGTGTGTGGCGCGACCGCATGATCGCGAGCGGTCGTCGTCTCGTGGGCCGCAAGATCGGCCTCACGTCCAAGGCGATGCAGCAGGCGACGGGCATCACCGAGCCCGACTACGGGGTGATGTTCGACGACACCGTCTACCGCAGCGGCGACAGCATCCCGGTCGATCACTTCTCCAACGTGCGCATCGAGGTCGAGCTCGCGTTCGTGCTGAAGGAGCCCCTCGAGGGTCCGAACGCCACGCTCGAAGACGCGCTCCGCGCCACCGACTTCGTCGTGCCCGCCCTCGAGGTGCTGAACTCGCACATCGAGCTGGAAGGGCGGACGATCGTCGACACCATCAGCGACAACGCCGCCTACGGCGCCATGGTGCTCGGCGACACCCGCAAGCGCGTCGACGAGGTCGACCTGCCGTGGGTGCCGGGCGTGCTTTACAAGAACGGCGAGGTGGAGGAGACCGGAGTCGCCGCGGGCGTGCTCGGACACCCCGCGACGGGCGTCGCGTGGCTCGCGAACAAGTTCCACCAGCACGGTGCCAGACTGGAGGCGGGCGAGATCATCCTCGCCGGCTCGTTCACCCGCCCCATGTGGGTCTCGCGCGGTGACGAGGTGCTGTGCGACTACGGACCGATGGGGACCATCTCATGCCGCTTCGTCTGAGCCCCACGCTCCGCGACCGCCTGGCCGAGGCCGGCCGACCGCTCGCGGGCCTCTGGGCCTGCGCCGGATCGCCGCTGGTCACCGAGATCCTCGCCGGGTCGGGCATCGACTGGCTGCTCATCGACATGGAGCACTCCCCCAACGGCCTCGAGTCGACCCTCGCGCAGCTGCAGATCGTCGCCGCGTACCCTGCGTCGCCGCTCGTGCGCGTTCCGATCGGCGACGTCGTCACCATCAAGCAGGTGCTCGACCTGGGCGCTCAGAATCTCCTCGTCCCGATGATCTCGACCGCCGACGAGGCGCGCGAGGTCGTCGAGGCCGTGCGCTATCCCCCTCGTGGCAAGCGCGGCGTCGGCTCGGCACTCGCTCGCTCCGCCCGCTGGAACCGCGTCGACGGCTACCTGCAGGATGCCGACCGGCACACGTCGCTGTTCGTGCAGATCGAGACGGCCGAAGGCGTCGAGAACGCCGCAGCGATCGCCGCGGTCGACGGCATCGACGGCGTCTTCGTGGGCCCCTCCGACCTCGCCGCCTCGATGGGCGTGCTGGGCCAGCAGACCCACCCCGACGTGACGGCCGCCGTGCTGCGCGCGTTCGAGGCCGTCCGCGCCGCCGGGAAGCCCGTCGGCGTGAACGCATTCGACCCGCAGGCTGCTCGCTCGTATGTCGACGCGGGCGCCTCGTTCGTGCTCGTTGGCGCCGACGTCGCGATCCTCGCCCGCTCCTCCGAGGCGTTCGCCGCCGAGTGGGTGCCGGCATCCGACACCGCACAGCGCGAGTCGTACTGAGTCCGGCCCGGCGGGCGCCCCGGCCGCTCCTCTCGTGCCGCGCCGCCCGTCGTGGCACGCTGGAGACATGAGGTCCTGGATCGTCCGCTTCGTCTCGCTGTACGTCTTCAACGTCGCTGTGCTGCTGCTGATCGGCGCGCTCCTCACGAGCGTGCGGGTGGGCTGGGCGGCACTGTGGGCGGCGGTGATCCTGACGGCGGCGACGATCTGGGTCAAGCCGCTCATCTCGCGCATGTTCTCTCGTGCCACGCAGCGTACGGCGGCACAGCGCACGCGGGCAGGCGAGAAGGTCGTGCAGTATGCGAGCGTGTTCGCGGTCGAGCTGATCGTGTGGCTCCTCGTCGTGGTCTTCTCGGGGGTCGATGTGCGGGGCTGGTTCTGGGGCTACCTGCTGCCGCCGCTGTTCCTGCTGGTGGCCTGGATGATCTACGACCGGGTCGACGACAGGCTTGAAGCCCGCACCGGCGAGCTCTACGACCGCGCACGAAGCCGGCGCTCCCCGTCGGCGTCGACGACGCAGACGGCCGCCACGACCCGACCCGTCGACACGCGCGAGTCACGCCAGGAGCTCGATGACGGCCTCACCCCGGAGCAGCGCCGCATGCTCGACGACCTGGGTTGATGAACCGGATGTAACAATCCGTCTCCGGCTGCCCCGCGATGGCCGCACACGCGGGAAGATGGATGCGGGCGCGCCACCGCACAGCATGCCGACGCGTCCGACACCCGACCGCCGATCATCACCCACGATCACGCCCCGGAGGCTCCCGCATGTCCCGTCCCGTCCTGCGCACCGTTCTCGCCGCGAGCCTCGCGGCATCCGTCCTGTTCACGGCGGGATGCGCCTCGAACGCGACCCCGGCAGCCACCGAGCCGGCCGCGGCCGACGAGGGCTACGTCACCCCCGGCAAGCTCACGGTCGCCACGGGAGAGACGGCGTACGAGCCCTACGTGATCGGCGACAAGCCCGAGTCGGGCAAGGGCTTCGAGGCGGCCGTGGCGTATGCCGTGGCCGACAAGCTCGGGTTCTCGCACGATGACGTCGTCTGGGTGCGCACGAGCTTCGAGTCGGCGATCGCGCCCGGCCCCAAGAACTTCGACTTCAACATCCAGCAGTACACGATCACCGAGGAGCGCGAGCAGGCCGTCGACTTCTCGTCGCCGTACTACTCCGCCAGCCAGGGCGTCGTCGCGATCGAGGGCGGCGCGGCCGACGACGTGACCGACATCGCCGGTCTCCAGAAGCTCCAGCTGGGCGCCATGGCGGGCTCGACGAGCGCCACGACCATCGAGAAGGCGGTCCAGCCCGACAGCGACCCGCAGCTCTACAACTCGAACGAGGATGCCGTCGCCGCGCTCCAGGCCGGCCAGATCGACGCGATCGTGCTCGACCTGCCCACGTCCTACGTGGCGGTCAACGTCTACATCGAGAACTCGTTCCTGGTGGGCGAGCTCCCCACCGCCGGCGTGGCCGACGAGTGGGGCCTCCTCCTCCCGAACGACTCGCCCCTGACCGAGCGGGTGACCGCCGCCGTCGACGCGCTGCGCGAGGAGGGCACGCTGGCAGACCTCGAGAAGGAGTGGCTGTCGGTGCTGAGCGGTGGGGCGCCGCTGCTCAAGTGACCACGCGCTAGCGTCTTGTCCGTGTCCACGCATCAGCCGAGCGAGCTCGAGCTCGAGCGTCGCGCGTTCCGTCGGAGCCGCGAGCGCCGTTCGGTGCTCGTCGCGCTCGGTTCGACGCTTGCATTCGCCGGCCTCGTCTGGCTCACCGTCATCAACACCCCCGGCTGGGCGGCGGTGCAGCAGTCGTTCTTCAACCCCGAGATCGCGCTGCAGTCGATCCCCCGCGTGTGGCAGGGCTTCCTGCTCAACCTGCAGGTGCTGGCGATCTCGGTCGTGACGGTCGGCGCGTTCGCTCTGCTGATCGCGCTGCTGCGAACCCTTCGCGGGCCGGTGTTCTTCCCCGTGCGTGTGCTCACCGCCGCCTACACCGACCTGTTCCGCGGAGTGCCGTTCATCATCGTGCTGTTCCTCGTGGGCTACGGGCTGCCGACGATCCTGAACACCCGCATCCCGCCCGTGCTCCTCGGCGTCATCGCGGTGACGCTGACGTACTCGGCGTACGTCGCCGAGGTGATCCGCGCCGGCATCGAGGCGGTGCATCCGTCGCAGCGGCTCGCGGCCCGCGCGCTCGGACTCGGGTACGTTCAGACGCTCCGCCGTGTCGTGCTGCCGCAGGCGCTCCGCAAGATGACCCCGCCCCTGATGAACGACTTCATCTCGATGCAGAAGGACGTCGGCCTCATCTCGATCCTGGGCGCCATGGATGCCGTACGCGGCGCACAGATCGAAGCCTCGCAGGCCTACAACTTCACGCCGTATGTCGTCGCCGGCATCCTGTTCGTGCTCCTTGCGATCCCGTCGGTGCGTCTCACCGACTGGTACACGGCGAAGCTGCGCGAGCGCGAGCAGACGGGAGCTGTGCTGTGACGGCGCTGCTCCAGGCCACCGGGATCTGGAAGGCCTTCGGCGACCGCGAAGTGCTCAAGGGCGTCGACGTCTCGCTCGCGCAGCATGAGGTGGTCGCGCTCATCGGCGCGAGCGGCTCCGGGAAGTCGACGCTGCTGCGCTGCCTCGGCCTGCTGGAGACGATCGACGACGGGCGCATTCTGCTGGGCGACGACGACATCTCCGACCCGCGCGTGGATGCCAACCGTGTGCGCTCCCGCTTCGGCGCCGTCTTCCAGAGCTACAACCTGTTCCCGCACCTCTCGGTGCTCGACAATGTGACCCTCGCCTCGCGTGTGGTCCACGGCGTGCCGCGCCGGGAGGCCGAGGGGCGCGCCGTCGCGCTGCTGGAGCGCATCGGCCTGGCCGACAAGGCCAGGGAGCACCCCGACCGGCTCTCCGGCGGCCAGCAGCAGCGCGCCGCGATCGTCCGCGCGATCGCGACGAACCCCGAGGTGCTGCTGCTCGACGAGATCACCTCTGCGCTCGACCCCGAGCTGGTCGGCGAAGTGCTCGAGCTGGTGAGAGACCTCGCCGAAGACGGCGCGACGATCCTGATGGCGACGCACGAGATGGCGTTCGCTCGCGACGTGGCCCACCGTGTCGTCTTCCTCGACGCGGGCACGATCATCGAGCAGGGCTCCCCCGCCGAGGTGTTCGGCGCCCCGCAGCAGCCCCGCACGAAGGAGTTCCTCGCACGGTTCACCGCCTGAGACCCGACTGCGCTGCGCGAACGCGAAAGCGCCGGCCGGAGCTCAGCCCGACCGGCGCCCTGCGTGAGGAAGCTCAGCCCGCGAGGCGCTCCGCCGTCTCGACGACGTTGGCGACGAGCATGGCGCGGGTCATCGGGCCGACGCCGCCAGGGTTCGGCGACAGCCACCCGGCGACCTCGGCGACGGCCGGGTCGACGTCGCCCGCGAGCTTGGCGCGACCGGTCTCCGTGGTGCCGACGCGCGTCACGCCGACGTCGAGCACCGCGGCGCCCGGCTTGATCCACTCGGGCTTCACGAGGTGCGGCTGGCCGACTGCCGCCACGACGATGTCGGCGCGCGACACCTCGGCGGCCAGGTCGGGGGTGCGCGAGTGCGTGAGGGTGACCGTGGCGTCCGTGCCCTTGCGGGTCAGCAGGAGGCCCAGCGGGCGACCGACCGTGATGCCGCGGCCGATGACCGTGACGTGTGCGCCGGCGATGCCGACGCCATGACGCTCGAGGAGCTCGATGATGCCGGCGGGCGTGCACGGCAGCGGTGCGGCGACCGCGGCGGCCGGGTCGACGCCGAGCACGAGGCGGCCGAGGTTGGTCGGGTGCAGACCGTCGGCGTCCTTCGCCGGGTCGATCAGCTCGAGGATCGCGTTCTCGTCGATCCCCGCCGGAAGCGGAAGCTGCACGATGAAGCCGGTGACGGCCGGATCTTCGTTGAGGCCCCGCACGGCGGCGGCGATCTCGTCCTGCGTCGCGCTGGCGGGCAGCTCGACCGAGATCGACGCGACCCCCACCTCGGCGCAGTCGCGGTGCTTGCCGGTCACGTATGAACGGGATGCCGGGTCCTCGCCCACGAGGAGCGTGCCGAGGCCGGGGGTGATGCCGCGGGCCTTCAGCGCGGCGACGCGCTCGGCGAGCTCCGACTTGATCGCCGCCGCGGTGGCGATCCCGTCGAGACGCTGAGCGGTCACTGCTGGAGCCCCGGGTAGAGCGGGAACGCGTCGGCGAGCTTCGCGACGCGCTCGCGCAGGGCGTCGAGGTCGGCGCCCGGCTGCAGCGCGAGTGCGATGACGTCGGCGACCTCGGTGAACTCGGCGTCGCCGAAGCCGCGCGTTGCGAGCGCGGGCGTGCCGATGCGCAGACCCGAGGTGACCATCGGCGGACGAGGGTCGTTCGGGACGGCGTTGCGGTTGACCGTGATGCGGATCTCGTGCAGGAGGTCTTCGGCCTGCTTGCCGTCGATCTCGGCATTGCGGAGGTCGACGAGCACGAGGTGCACGTCGGTGCCGCCGGAGCGGATCGAGATGCCGGCATCCTTCACGTCCTGCTGGCTGAGACGGTCGGCGAGGATCGCGGCGCCGCGCACGGTGCGCTCCTGTCGCTCCTTGAACTCGGGCGTCGCCGCGAGCTTGAAGGCCGTGGCCTTGGCGGCGATCACGTGCATGAGCGGACCGCCCTGCTGCCCCGGGAACACGGCGGTGTTGATCTTCTTGGCGATGTCGGGGTCGTTCGTGAGGATGAAGCCTGAACGGGGGCCGCCGATCGTCTTGTGCACGGTCGACGAGACGACGTGCGCGTGAGGCACGGGCGACGGGTGCAGGCCAGCCGCGACGAGCCCGGCGAAGTGCGCCATGTCGACCCACAGGTACGCGCCCACCTCGTCGGCGATCGCGCGGAACCTGGCGAAGTCGAGCTGGCGCGGGTAGGCCGACCAGCCAGCGATGATGACCTTGGGCTTGTGCTCGCGGGCGAGACGCTCGACCTCGTCCATGTCGATGATCGAGGTCTCGGGGTCGACGCCGTACGCGACGATGTCGTACAGGCGGCCCGAGAAGTTGATCTTCATGCCGTGCGTGAGGTGGCCGCCCTGGTCGAGGGCGAGTCCGAGCAGCGTGTCGCCGGGGCGGGCGATCGCGTGGAGCACGGCCGCATTGGCCGACGCGCCCGAGTGGGGCTGGACGTTGGCGAACTCGGCGCCGAACAGGTCCTTCGCGCGCTGGATGGCCAGCTCTTCGGCGACGTCGACTTCCTCGCAGCCGCCGTAGTAGCGACGGCCGGGGTAGCCCTCGGCGTACTTGTTGGTGAGCACCGAGCCCTGGGACTGCAGCACGGAGACGGGCACGAAGTTCTCGGAGGCGATCATCTCCAGGAAGCTGCGCTGACGGTCGAGCTCGCGCTCGAGCACCTGTGCGATCTCAGGGTCGACCTCGGCGAGCGGGGCGTTGAACACGGAATCGGTCATGACGATCTCCTTGACGACGGCTTTCGGGATGAATCTCGCATCGGCCCAGGCGTGCGGTCGAATGCCGTGTCGGTCGCTCCCCGGTGGTGGCCCACCTCAACGCCAGTCGCGACGAGACGAGCATAGCGGATAGGCTGAGCGCGTCCTATTTGTTAGGCATCCTTACATCTGCCTTCGCTGTCGAAGAGCCTTGGCCGCATGCACATGCCCGAGGAGAATGGAGCGACCGTGTCCGCACTCCCCCTCGCCCCGCTGCCCGCCGCCGTCGAAGAGCTGGACGGAGCTCCCTTCCTCGTGACGACGAGCACGCCTGTCACGGGCGAAGGGGATGCCGTCGCGGAGCTGCACCGCATCCTGGCCCTCCTCGTCGATGACGTCGAGCCTGCCGCTGCCGCTGCCGCTGCCGCTGCCGCTGAGAGCACACCCCCCGGCATCCGTCTCGTGATCGAGGCGGGCGGCCCCTCCGAGTCGTACACGCTCGACGCCCGCGCCGACGGCGTGCGCGTGACGGGCGCGGATGCCGCGGGCCTCTTCTACGGCGTCCAGACCCTCGCGCAGCTCATCGCGGCGCGCGGCGGCGCGCGGATCGTCCCGGCCGTCCGCATCGCCGATGCACCGCGCTTCGCTTACCGGGGCGTCATGCTCGACGTGGCTCGCCACTTCCCTGGCGTCGACACCGTGAAGGCGTTCATCGACCGCGCGGCGAGCCTCAAGTTCAACGTGCTGCACCTGCACCTGACCGACGATCAGGGCTGGCGCCTCGAGATCGCCTCTCGGCCGCTGCTGGCCGAGCGCGCGTCGTCGAGCGCTGTCGGCGGCGACCCGGGCGGGCGCTTCACGCAGGCCGACTACGCCGAGATCGTGGCGTACGCCGCGTCGAAGCACATGACGGTGGTGCCAGAGATCGACATGCCGGGCCACACGCACGCGGTGTCGCTCGCGTACCCGGAGCTGTCGGAGCAGCCCGTCCTCTCCGATCACATCCGCGAGACCGTGCGCGACCACGGCGGCAGCCTGCCGCAGAACGGCGTCGCGTACGACGGCATGGCGGTGGGGTTCTCGTCGCTGCGCATCCACGACGAGGCGACCTATGAGTTCGTCGCCGACGTGCTGCGGGAGGTCGCCGAGCTGACCCCCGGACCGTATCTCCACATCGGCGGCGACGAGGCGCTCGGAACTCCCGCCGAGGACTTCGCCCGCTTCATGACCCGCGTCAGCGGGATGGTCGCCGATCTCGGCAAGACCCCCGTCGCGTGGCACGAAGCGGGAGCCGCGCCCGGCCTGCATCCCTCGACCGTCGGCCAGTACTGGGGCTTCGTCACTCCGGTCGATGACGCCGGCGAGCGCGCCCGGGCCTTCGTCACGCACGGGTCGAAGGTCGTGCTGTCGCCGGCCGACGCCATCTACCTCGACATGAAGTTCGACGCCGACTCCCCGCTGGGCCTCACGTGGGCGCGCGGCGTGACGTCGGCGCAGCGCGCCTACGAGTGGGATGCCGCGGCCATCGTCGAGGGCATCGGCGACGACGACATCCTCGGCGTCGAGGCGCCGCTGTGGACCGAGACGGTGCGCGATCTCGCGGACATCGACGCCCTTGCCTTCCCGCGCATCGCGGCGGCCGCCGAGGCCGCGTGGTCGCCCCCGCTGGGGACGACGCCCGCTCGGACGTGGGACTCGTTCCGACTGCGGGTCGGCGGACTCGCGCCGCTCTGGTCGGCGAGCGGCATCGGCTTCACCCGGCTGCCGGAGATCGCGTGGGCCGATACGAGCACGTCGCCCGAGCGGGAGGTGCGCACCGCATGACCGTCGTCATCCACTCGGTCCGACTCGTCGACGAGGGGCGTGTCATGCCCGACGCATGGCTCGCCTTCGCCGACGGCGTGGTGTCGGCGACGGGAACCGGCGACGACTGGCAGCGGCTGCCGGTGGCCTCCGCGGTCGACGGCGCCGGCCGCTTCCTCACTCCCGGATTCATCGACCTGCACGTCCACGGCGGCGGTCGCGCGTCCTTCGACGAGGGCGCCGATGCGATCGTCCGTGCGCGTGCGCTTCACCGCGCGCACGGCACGACGCGGGCGGTCGTCTCCCTCGTGACCGCCTCGCTCGACGACCTGTGCACCCGTGCGGCCGTGGTGGCCGACCTCGCCGAGCGCGACGCGACGATCCTCGGGAGCCATCTCGAGGGGCCGTTCCTCGACCCTGGTCACAAAGGAGCGCACACCGCGTCGCTCCTGCGGGAGCCCGACCGCGAATCGATCGACCGGCTGCTGGAGGCGGGACGCGGCACGATCCGCCAGGTGACGATCGCTCCGGAGCTTCCCGGCGCGATCGACGCGATCACCCGCCTGACGGATGCCACAGTCGTCGCGGCCGTGGGGCACACGGCCGCCACCGCCGCGCAGGCCGCCGCCGCGTTCGACGCGGGCGCGACCCTGCTGACACACGCGTTCAACGCGATGCCCGGCATCCACCACCGCGCGCCCGGCCCCGTGGTCGCGGCGATGCGCGACCCGCGCGTGACGCTCGAGCTGATCGCCGACGGCATCCACGTGCACCCCGACGTCGTCGCGCTGGTGTTCGCCGGGGCTCCGGGCCGGATCGCCCTCATCACCGACGCGATGGCCGCCGCGGGGGCCGCTGATGGGAGCTACGAGCTCGGCGGCCTCGCCGTCACCGTGAGCGACGGCACTGCACGCCTCGACTCCGACGGCGCGATCGCGGGCTCGACCCTCACGCAGGACGCCGCGCTGCGCAATGTCGTCGCCGCCGGCATCCCTCTCCCCGACGCCGTCGCCGCGCTGACGTCCGTCCCGGCGCGGGTGCTCGGTCACCAGGGGCGCTACGGCTCGCTGCGCATCGGCTCGGCCGCCGACGCGGTGCTGCTCGACGACGCGCTCGGCGTGCAGGGCGTGTGGGTCGACGGTCTTCCCCTCGCCCGCGTCTGAGCCGCGGCGTCGGCGTCGGCGGAACCCGCGCCTTCGATGCGACGCTCGACGGCGATGGGCGCAGCGCGGCGTACATGACGTGGGTCGAGCCGTAGACTGGAGGCCATGTCCGAACTGCCGAATGTCCGCCCCGAAGCACCGGCAGAGCCGTCCGCGCAGCCCGCGGGAACACGCCCGCCGCTGAGCGCGCTCGACATCGTGAACTTCCTGTGCGAGGTGTTCGGCATCGTGACCCTCGCGATCTGGGGCTTCACGTCGTGGTCGCTGCCGTGGAACATCGTCGCCGGCATCGGCGCGCCGCTCCTCGCCATCCTCGTGTGGGCCCTGTTCGTCTCGCCGCGTGCCGTCGTGCGGGTGCACCCGTTCGTCCGTGCACTCGTGGAGCTCCTGGTCTACGCGAGCGCGACGATCGCGTGGTGGAGCATGGGCCAGGCATGGATCGGCCTCGCCTACGGCGTCGTCGCCGTCGCGGCCGGTCTCGTCGCCGGACGCCGCCGCCTGGCATGACCGCCGCGACCGGCGTCGTCGGCCTCCTGCGCGCCGAGCTCGGGGACCGCGTCGACACGTCCGGCATCTCGCTCGAGGCCGCACGCGCCGACAAGTCCGGTCACGCGTCCGAAGGGGCGCCTCTCGCCGTCGTGCACGCCGAGAGCGTCGAAGACGTGCAGACCGTCATGCGCATCGCGAGCGCCACGTCGACCCCCGTCGTCACGCGGGGCGCTGGCACGGGGCTCGCGGGAGGCGCCAACGCCGGGCCCGGCCAGATCGCGCTGTCGACCCTGCGCATGGACCGGATCCTCGAAGTGCGCCCCGACGACCTCCTCGCCGTGGTCGAACCGGGAATCATCAACGCGCGCCTCGACGACACGCTGCGAGCGCACGGCGTGTGGTGGGCGCCCGATCCCGCCAGCCGCGAGATCTCGACCGTCGGCGGCAACATCGCCACCGGCGCGGGCGGTCTCCTGTGCGCCAAGTACGGTGTGGTGCGCGACGCCGTCCTCGGCGTCGACCTCGTGCTGGCCGACGGCCGGCTCCTCAAGCTCGGCCACCGCAGCGTCAAGGGCGTGACGGGCCTCGACCTCACATCGCTCGTGATCGGCTCCGAGGGCACCCTCGGCGTCATCGTCGGGGCGACGCTCAAGCTGCGCCCGCTGCCCGTGGGCGAGACCCGCACGCTCACGGCTGTCTTCCCCGACGTGCGCGCCGCGGCCGTCGCCGCATCTGCCGTGACCGCCGCGGGCCTGCAGCCGGCGATCATGGAGCTCATGGACGCCCTGTCGCTCGGGGCCGTCCACCGGCTGCTCGGCCTCCCGGCTCCCGCTGTCGACGCCGCACAGCTGACGATCCAGACCGACGGCGTGGGCGCCGTGCACGAGGCGGATGCCATCGCCCGGCTGCTCGGCTCGCTCGGCGGCGAGGTCGCCCTCGCGGCCGATGAAGCCGAAGGCGAGCGGCTGTGGCTGATCCGCCGGTCGATGCACCCCGCGATGGAGACGCTCGGCACGACGCTCATCGAAGACGTGTCGGTGCCCCGCAGCATGCTCCCTGCGATGTTCGACGAGATCGCCCGCATCGAGCAGGTCCACGGCATCCGCATCCCGACCGTCTGCCACGCCGGCGACGGCAACCTCCACCCCAACTTCGTCTTCGAGACGGAGGGCGGCACACTCGGCGAACCGATCGTGGTGCCCGATCACATCTGGGCGGCCGCCGACGAGCTGTTCCGTGCCGCGCTGCGCCTGGGCGGCACGCTCACGGGCGAGCACGGCATCGGCGTCCTGAAGCGACGGTGGCTGGCCGAGGAGCTCGGCGACGACCAGTGGGAGCTGCAGCGTCAGATCACCCGCGTGTTCGACCCCGCCGGCATCCTCAATCCCGGCAAGGTGTTCGTCGCATGACCTCCGACGCCGCCAGGACGCGCGAGATCCGTGTCAGCGCGGGCGTGCTCGTCGACGAGAACGGCTGTGCGCTCGTGGTGCGCAAGCGCGGCGCGGCCGTGTTCCAGCAGCCGGGCGGCAAGCCCGACCCCGGGGAGACGGCGCTCGAGGCACTGCTGCGCGAAGTGCACGAGGAGGTCGGCGTCCGGCTCGACGCCGACGCGGTCGAGCCGCTCGGCACCTTCCGCGACGCCGCGGCGAACGAGCCCGGTCACGTCGTCATCGGCGACGCGTTCCGCGCGCGCATCCGCCGTGCCGACGTGCGGATCGGAGCGGAGATCGAGGAGGCCCGGTGGGTGACGCCCGCCGACGTCGTCTCGACCCCGCTGGCGAACCTCAGCCGCAACCACCTGATCCGCTTCGCCTGGGCGTAAGCGGCCCGCGCCTATAGTCCCTGCCAGGCGGGCTTGTTCGCGTATGCGTACCGGTAGTAGTCGGCGTTCTCGAACCCCGTGGCCGCGGCCTCGTCCACGACGACCGTCACGTGCGGATGCAGCTGGATCGCCGATCCGGGCAGCGACGACGTCACAGGGCCCTCGACGGCGGCTGCGACGGCATCCGCCTTGCCTTCGCCGAACGCGAGCAGGAACAGGTGGCGCGCCTCGAGGATCGTGCCGAGGCCCTGCGTGATGCAGTGCACGGGTACGTCGTCGATCGACTCGAAGAAGCGCGCGTTGTCGATGCGCGTCTGCTCGATGAGCGTCTTCACGCGGGTGCGCGAGGCGAACGACGACCCGGGCTCGTTGAACCCGATGTGGCCGGACGTGCCGATGCCCAGGATCTGCACATCCACCCCGCCCGCCGCCGCGATAGCCGCCTCGTAGTCCTCGCCCGCGTGCTCGATCGTCTCGAGCGCGCCGTTGGGCGTGTGGATGAGCTCGGGGTTCAGCCCCAGCGGCTCCACGACCTCTCGCGTGATGACCGAACGGTAGCTCTCGGGATGCGCCGGGTCGATGCCGACGTACTCGTCGAGCGCGAAGCCGCGCACCCGTGACACGTCGACGCCCTCCAGGCGCGGCCGAAGCGCCTGGTACACCGGCAGCGGCGTCGAACCGGTCGCAAGACCCAGCACGGCGTCGGGCCTGGCGGCGATGACCCGAGCGATCTCGTCGGCGACGAGCGCCCCGGCGTCAGCGGGCGTGGGGACGATGACGACTTCAGCCATGGGCGACAGCCTCCTGTTCGTGTGCCGCGGAGCCGATGAGGGCGGCACCGAACGCCGCCGCGGGCGAGCCCGCCGGCAGCAGCTCGACGCGTTCGGCCAGTCGCAGCGACCGCAGGAACGCGGACGCGGCGGCGCTGGCCTGGAGCTCCGACACCACTGCCGCCAGCATACGTTCGCCGAGCCCCGTCACGCCTCCCCCCAGGACGACCGAGTCGGCGTCCGCCGTGAGCAGCAGCACACGGATGGCCGCCGCCACCCCGAAGGCGAGATCGCGCCGCAGCTCCTGCGCCCGAGGATCGCCCGCGTCCGCCGCGTCGAACACATCGCGCACGGGCAGCGCCCCCGGCACCCCCCACCTGGCCGCGACCGACGCGCCCCCGGCGAACACCTCGATGCAGCCTCGCTGGCCGCAGCGGCACTGCGGGCCGCGGGGGTCGATCGAGATGTGCCCCACTTCGCCGGCGGTGCCCCGCTCGCCCCGCCACAGCACGCCGTCGCGCACGAACCCCGCCGCGATGCCCGTGCCGAGATTGAGATAGGCCATCGTTCCGCCGTCGCGACCGTCGCCGTGCAGAGCGAAGGCCCCGAGGGCGGCCGCCTTGACGTCGTTCTCGGCGCGCACCGGCGCATCGAACGCCTCCGCCAGCACGGCGCCGAGATCGAGCTGCTCGATGCCGAGGTTGACGGCATGCGCGACGCGCGCGGTGCCCGCCGCGACCTGGCCCGGGATGCCGATGCCGAGCGACGTCACAGCGGCGCGCGACGCCCCCGCCTGGGCCAGCAGCTCGTCGGCGCAGGCGACGATCGTGGCGGCCACGGCATCCGCGCCCCACCCCGTCGACCGGCGCGCGCGAGCGACGATCTCACCCGAAGGCGCGACGATCACACCGTCGGTCTTGGTTCCACCGACGTCGAATCCGAGTCGCATGTCAGCCCTTCACCGCTCCGGAGACGAGGCCGCCGGTCATGCGTCCCTGAACGATCAGGAAGAAGACGATCACGGGTATCGCCATCATGGTCGAGCCCGCCATCACGGCGCCCCAGTCCACCGAGCCCGCGACCGACGACGACTGGAAGGCGTTGAGCCACGTCGGCAGCGTCAGGTTGTATCCCTTCATGAGCAGCAGGGCCATCGTGAACTCGTTCCACGACTGGATGAATGCGAAGATGCCGGTGGCCACGAGGCCGGGCGCGAGCAGCGGGAAGGTGACCTTCCAGAACGCCTGCGACTTCGTGCAGCCGTCGATCATCGCCGCCTCTTCGAGGTCGGCGGGGACGCCCGCGACGAACCCGCGCAGGGTCCAGATCGTGAAGGGGATGACCGCAGCGGTGTAGACGATCCCGAGCCCGAGGAGGGTGTTCATCAGCTGCCAGTCGTCGATCATCCCGTAGATCGTGAACATCATCGCCTCGCCGGGGATCATCTGCACGACGAGCACCGACACGATGAAGCCGCGCCGCCCGCGGAAGTGGAAACGGGCGACAGCGACGGATGCCAGGAACGCGAACAGCAGCGTGACGACCAGCACGCCGGCCGTCACGGTGACCGACGTCATCAGCGCGTGCTGGAAGTCAGTCTGTCCCGGAGCGGCCTCGCGACGCCACGCCGTCGCGAAGTTGCCGAACGTGAAGTCGAACGGGAAGAGGCTCGGCTCCCGGCTGATGATTCTCGGGTTGGGGGTGAATGCGAGGTTCACCATCCAGTACACGGGGAATGCCGAGCAGAAGAAGACGACGAGGGCCGCAAGATCGAGACCGGCGCGGGTCATGACGCGGCGGCCCGACGGACGACGTCCGGGCACGCGCTGCGTCCGCGGCGCACGCCGAGAGGGGCGGCCCGTCGGAGCCACCGTCTCCTCGACGCCGACCGTGCCGAGCTGGACGGCGGGAGTGACCTGAGTGCTCACAGCTCTTCCTCCCGAAGCGTCGTGCGCACGTAGCCCCACGACAGGCACAGCAGCAGGACGACCATGACGACTCCGATCGCCGCCGTCGCGCCGAACTCGCCGACGCCCTGGCGGAAGAGGTAGGTGCCGAGCACATTCGTGTCGGCGGCGATGCCGCCGCGGCTCTGCAGCGCGTAGACCTGCGTGAAGATCCGCAGGTTCCAGATGATCTGCAGCACCAGGACCACCGTGAGAACGCTGCGCAGATACGGGAAGACGACCATCCGGAAGCGGCTCCAGCCCGTCGCCCCGTCGAGCGCGGAGGCCTCCAGCACCTCCGCGGGCACCTGGCCGAGCGCAGCGTACGTCGTGAACGCGACGAAGGGGATGCCCTGCCAGACCACGATGATCGTGAGGACGAAGTAGAAGGACAGCGGGTCGAGCAGCCACGCATGGTTCGTCCAGGCGTCGGTGCCGGTCACGGTGTTGAGAAGCCAGTTGACCACGCCGTACTGCGTGTCGAAGATCCAGCCCCAGACGACGGTGGCCGTCAGGGGCGGCAGCGCCCACGCCAGCAGCAGTCCGACCGAGACGAGGATGCGCCAGAAGCGGGTGAGGCGCGTCATCAGCACCGCCACCAGCACGCCGAACAGGATGATGAGGGCGGTGAGCACGACCATGAGGGCGAGGCTGCGCGTGAGCACCGCCGGGAAGTCGGACTTCGTGAAGAGGTCGATGTAGTTCTCGAAGCCGATGAAGTCGGGAAGCGTGCCCTGGACCTTGTCGCGCACGGTGTAGTCGGTGAACGACTGGACCACCATCAGCACGGCCGGGTAGCCGACCATGACGCCGAGGATGACCACCGACGGCGACAGCAGCGACCACGCGCCGCGGGCGTCGCGGCGGCGGCGAGCGCGCTCGCGCTGTGCGACGGTGCGCGCGAGCGACGGGCGGGAGACGGCGTCGGCATCCGCGGTCGCGGACGCGCCGATCGTGGGTGGGGTCATCTCTCGCCTCCTTTCTGCAGAGGTGGGCGGGTGAGCGGGGGCCCGGTCCGGGTCCGGGCCCCCGCTGCGATCGTCAGCCGTTGAGGATGGCCTCGATCTGAGCGTCGAGCTCGGTGGCGATCTGCGTGACGTCGCCGCCCTGGGCGATCTTGACGAGGGCGTCGGGGATCAGCTGGGCCTTCTCGACCTCGGCCCAGTTCGGGCTGGCCGGCGTTCCCTTCGAGTTGGCGAGAGCGGTCGCCTGCGCCTGCGCCGACGCCGTGTCGGGGAGGAACTGCGCGGCCGAGACGGTTCCCGGAACCAGGCCCTGCTCGGCGAGGAGCTTCTGGTAGCCCTCGGAGAGCATGATCTTCATCGCCGCCTTGGCTTTGCCGTGTGCGTCGCTCTTGAACGGGATGGCGATGTTCGAGCCGCCCGCGAAGATCGGCGCGGTCTCACCGGCGTTCAGCCCGGGGAGCGGGAAGGCGCTCAGGTCCTTCGCGTAGGTGTCGGGGCACCCCTGCGAGACCTCCTCGCCGGCGGCCTCGTCGCCCCACGGCCAGGCGCCCGTCAGGTTGCCCTCGGCCCACGCGGGGCTCGAGAGGAAGCCGACCTCGCCGGCGCAGAAGGCGATGTTGCCGAGGCGCTCGTTGCCGTCGACCGGGGCCACCGACGCGTTCTCGTACACGTCCTGCAGCATCTCGAGGCCCTTGATGCTCTCGGCGCTCGACAGCTGCGCGTCCCACGTGTCGCCGTCCTGAACGGCGATCTCGCCGCCGTGCGCCCAGACGTAGGGCAGCGCGTTGTACCAGTCCTTGCCGGGGGCGAAGATGCCCGAGACCGTGGAGGTCGTGATCTCCTTGCCCTTCTCGACGTACTCGGCGAGCGTCGTCGGGAGCGTGTCGCCGACGACCTGCGGCGTGTAGAACACGACGCGACCGCCCGCGTAGTAGGGCGCGGCGTAGAAGGTGCCGTCGAGCGTGCCCGCGTCGACGAGACCGCTGAGCAGGTCGTCGCCGCCCAGCTCGTCCTTGACGTCGGTGAGGTCGAGGAGCAGGCCCGCATCGGCGAAGCCGACGGCCTGCGTGTTGCCGAACTCGACGACATCGGGCGCGTCGTTCGACGAGAGCGCCGCGGTGTACGTGTTGTTCGTGTCATCCCACGTCTTCTCCTCGATCGTGAGCGTCCAGCCCTCGTTCTCGGCCTCGAAGGTCTCCTTGAGGTACTGACGGGCGGTGTCGGGCGTGTCAGCGCCCACGAGCCAGACCGTGAGCTCGCCCGTCGGGGCGTCGGTCTCCTCGGCCGCAGGGGCAGCGCCGCCCGCACAGCCGGCGAGGACGACCGCCGAAGCGCCGAAGAGCGCGAAGGCTCCGAGCTTCCTGTTCATGTTGTCTTCCTTCTTCTCTTGGTGTGGACCGGTGGGCCGGGCGACCCATCCGGAGAGGACGTCGATGACCCGTCCAGGGACTCGGCTCAGGTCACTCCGAGCTGACCCGAGAGAACCGTGACAGCGGCGCCGCGGAGGACGATGTCCTCGCCTTGCTCCGTCATCCGAACGCGCACGCCGTCGTGGAACCGTGCGAGCGTGCGCGTGCGCAGGGTCTCGACGGTCGCGTCGGCGAGGGGTCCGTCGAGGAGCTCAGCAGGGCCGGAGAGCACGATCTCCGACAGGTCGAGGGCGCCGACGATGGGAGCGAGGGCGATGCCCAGCCGCTCTCCCGCGTCGCGCAGCGTGGCCTCCGCACCTGCGCCGTCGGCCGCGATCCTGGCCTGGAGCGCCGGCACCGACAGCCACGCCTCGAGGCAGCCGACCTTGCCGCACACGCACGCGGGGCCGCCGTCGGTGCCGACCGTGACGTGGCCGATCTCACCGGCGGCGTAGCGGCTGCCGCGCATCGGCTGGCCGCCCGCGAGCAGCCCCGAGCCGACACCGAGGCCGACGCGCACGAGCATGACGTCGTCGTGGGCGCCGCCGAAGGTGTACTCCGCGAGCACGGCGGCGTTGGCGTCGTTCGCGACGAGCACGGGGAGCCCGAGCTCCTCCGAGAGCACGCGCTGCAGGTCCAGTCCCGTCCAGCCGAAGTTGGGTGCGGTGAGCACGACGCCGCGGTCGTCGACGACACCGGGGGTTCCGACCCCCACGCCCAGAACGGGAGCGTGCGCGTCGGCGATGAGCTCGCGTGCCAGCTGCGTCACGGCTGCGAGCACTTCGCCGCGGTCGGCGGGGACGGCGACCTCGTGCCGGGCGACGATCTCGCCGTCCAGCGTGAGCACGGCCCCGCGCAGGTCGCGCGGGCCCGACAGATCGAGTCCCACGATGCGGTGGCCCTCACGGTCGAGATCGACCAGGATGGCGGGCTTGCCCGGACCGGATGCCTCGCGTACGCCCTGTTCGACGACGTAGCCGTCGGCGATGAGCTCGGCCACGAGGTCGGAGATCGTGACGCGCGTGAGGCCGGTCTCGCGCGAGAGGTCGGCGCGGCTGCGGGCCCCCTGGTGGAAGAGCGTCTGCAGCACGAGCGACCGGTTGTGCGCGCGGGCGTGCTCGGGAAGCACCTTGGCGGCGTGGCGGAGAGCGCGGCCGTGTCCGAAGGAGCGGCCGACGGCGGCTGCGTCGGACGCTGCGATGTGCGCGTCGGTGCGGGACATGTTTGTTAGTAGAACTTACGAATCCCCCCTGCGCAAGACGTCGGCGCGAATTCGGCAGGACCATTTACAAAACCGTTACATTCCCTCACCCGCTCCTCCCCCGCACGCGCCATGTCACGGTGACGCAACGACGCCGGCCTCATCCGCCTGCTTCCCAGCCGGGTCACGTACCATTCCAAGTGCGCTGCGGCGCAGATCGCCCGGGGGTGCCACGTGACAGAACTGACGACGTCGGACGTCGAATCGTCCGAAGCCGCCCGCCTCGACACCGCCTCCTCCGATCCTGGCCAGCCCCAGCCGGTGCTCCAGTGGGCTCCTGCAGAGCCCGCGCCGCCTCGCAAGCGCTGGGGCCTGCGCATCGGCCTCCCCATCGGCGTGGTCGCCGTCGGAGCCGTCGCCGCATCGCTCGTGCTGATCGCGCCGGGCACCGCCGTCGCCGGCGTCCCCGTCGGCCTCATGACAGAGGGCGGCGCACGCGAGGCGATCTCGCAGCGGCTGTCCGCCATGACGGTGCAGCTCGGAGACGGGGGCCCGACGGTCACCGGCGCCGACCTCGGCGCGTCCGTCGATGCCGGCGCCCTGGCCGGACACGCGTTCCAGGAGCACCCCATGTGGAACGTGACGCAGTGGTTCGCCGAGAGCACGGATGCCGAGGTGGCCCTCGACTCCGCCGCGGCCACCGCTGCGCTGCAAGACGCCGCCCCCGACCTGTACACCGCGCCCACCGCGGCGTCGGTGGCCTTCGACGGCCAGAGCTATGTCGCCACTCCGGCCGTCGACGGCGAAGGCATCGACGTCGACGCCGTCGCCCTCGCCGTGCAGGAAGCGTTCACGGCGGGCCGCACCGAGGTCGTCATCGACCCGGAGATCGTCGCGGTCGCCCACCCCGCGAGCACCGAGAAGGCCGAATCGGCCGCCGCCCGGCTCAACGGCATCCTCGACGAGATCGGCTTCTACGTCGGCGACGAGCGCACCGTGCCCGTCGGCAGGAAGACCGCCGCCTCCTGGATCACGGTCGACGTCGACGCCGACGGCGAGTTCGCCTTCACGGCCGACACCGCCGGCATCCAGGCCGCCCTCGACGACCTCGCCGACGACATCGACCAGAAGGTCGTCGACGCGACCGTCGTCACCAACAGCGAGGGCGACGTGCTGCGCACGATCGTCGAGGGCCAGGACGGCCGCGTCCTCGGCGACACGACCGGGCTCGCCGACGACTTCGCCGCGCAGCTCGCCACGGGCGACGCCGTGTTCGTGCTCCCCGTCGAGGTCACCCCGCACAAGACCACCGAGCTCGCCCGGCTGCTCGAGGTCGACATCAGCAGACAGCGCCTTTACCTCAAGGAGAACGGCGAGGTCGTCGACACGTGGCTCATCTCGAGTGGCCGCCATGGTGCCGAGACCTACCACGGGCACTACTCGATCGGCTGGAAGACCTCGCTGCAGACGATGCGCGGCGTCTCTCGCGACACCGGCACGCCCTACGAGCAGCCCGACGTGCCCTGGGTCATGTACTTCAACGGCAACCAGGCCTTCCACGGCGCGTACTGGCACAACAACTTCGGCCACCGCATGAGCGCCGGCTGCGTCAACATGCCGCCCGCCAAGGCGAAGCGCATCTACGACTGGTCTCCGGTGGGCGTCGACGTCTGGATCCACGGCTGACCGCGGCAGGCACGCCCGTTCGGGTCGATATGGTGGCTCCGTGCCACGCTTCGATCTGAGCCTGCCCGAGCTCCGCGCCTATCGCCCCGAGGTCGCCGAACCCGACGACTTCGACGCCTTCTGGGCGGAGACGCTGACGGCATCCCGCGCCCTCGCGCAGCCGCCGACCGTCGTCGCGCATCCGACGCCGCTCACGACGCTCGATGTCTTCGACGTCACCTTCTCCGGCTACGGCGGCGACCCGGTGAAGGCCTGGCTCCTCCTCCCCCGCGATCACGAGGGACCGATCCCGGCGGTCATCGAGTACCTCGGCTACGGCGGCGGGCGCGGCCTCCCCGTCGAACGGCTCGGCTGGGCGTCGGCCGGCTGCGCGCACCTGGTGATGGACACGCGCGGCCAAGGCTCTGGCTGGGGATCCGGGGGCTCGACGCCCGACCCGCACGGCTCGGGGCCGGCGACGCCCGGGTACATGACGCGCGGCATCGAAGACCCGGCCGACTACTACTACCGGCGCCTGTTCACCGACGCGGTGCTTGCCGTCGACGCCGTCCGTGCGCTGCCGGGGATCGACGGCGACCGCGTCGCCGTCACCGGGACGAGCCAGGGCGGCGGCATCGCCCTCGCGGTCGCCGGCCTCGCCGACGGGCTCGTCGCCGTGATGCCCGATGTCCCGTTCCTCTGCCACTTCGAGCGCGCCGTGGGCCTCACCGACGCCTACCCATACCAGGAGGTCGTCAACTACCTGGCCGTCCACCGCGGCGCCGACGAGCGCGTCTTCCGCACGCTCTCGTACTTCGACGGCGTGTCGTTCGCTCGGAGAGCGACCGCCCCCGCGCTCTTCTCGGTCGCGCTCCACGACGTGACGTGCCCGCCGTCGACCGTGTTCGCGGCGTTCAACAGCTACGCGTCCGACGACCGGCGCATCGAGGTCTACACGCACAACGACCACGAGGGCGGGCAGACGTATCAGTGGGTCGCGCAGACCGAGTTCCTCGCCGAGCGGGTCAGGGGCTGAGCGGGTCAGGGGCTAAAGCGGGTCAGGGGCTGAGCGCTCCCACGACGAAGGCGCGGCCCCCTCTGCGGGACCGCGCCTTCGTTCGTGAGACGAACGCTCAGAGAGCGTCGACGATCGCGTTCAGCGTCTCGGACGGTCGCATGACGGCGGCGACCTTCTCGACGTCGGGGTGGTAGTAGCCGCCCAGGTCGACCGGCTTGCCCTGCACCGCAATGAGCTCGGCGACGATCTTCTCCTCGTCGGCGGCCAGTCGCTCGGCGACCGGTGCGAACGCGGCGGCAAGCTCGGGGTCGGTGGTCTGGCCCGCCAGTTCCTGTGCCCAGTAGAGCGCGAGGTAGAAGTGGCTGCCGCGGTTGTCGATCGTGCCGAGCGCACGGCCGGGCGACTTGTCGTTCTCGAGGAACGTGCCGGTCGCGGCGTCGAGCGTGTCGGCGAGCACCTTGGCCTTGCCGTTGCCGGTGAACTCGGCGAAGTGCTCGAACGATGCCGCGAGGGCGAAGAACTCGCCCAGCGAGTCCCAGCGCAGGTAGTCCTCTTCGAGGAGCTGCTGCACGTGCTTGGGGGCCGATCCGCCCGCACCGGTCTCGAACAGGCCGCCGCCGGCGAGCAGCGGGACGATCGAGAGCATCTTGGCGCTCGTGCCGAGCTCGAGGATCGGGAACAGGTCGGTGAGGTAGTCGCGGAGCACGTTGCCGGTCACGGAGATGGTGTCGAGACCGTGGCGCATGCGGGCGAGCGTGTAGCGGGTGGCCTCGGCCGGCGGCAGGATCGAGATCTCGATGCCCTGGGTGTCCATCGTGGCGAGGGCCTGGTACACCTTCGCGATGAGCTGAGCGTCGTGAGCCCGGTTGACGTCGAGCCAGAACACGGCGGGAGCGCCCGTCGCGCGTGCTCGGCTCACCGCCAGGCGCACCCAGTCGACGACCGGGAGGTACTTGGTCTGGGTCGCGCGCCAGATGTCCCCGGCGTGCACGTCGTGCTCGATGACGACCTGGCCCTCGCCGTCGACGATCTGCACGACGCCGTCGCGCTGGATCTCGAAGGTCTTGTCGTGGCTGCCGTACTCCTCGGCCGCCTGCGCCATGAGGCCGACGTTCGGCACGGTCCCGATCGTGGCGGGGTCGAGCGGGCCGTTGGCGATGACGTCGTCGATCACGGCCTGGTAGACGCCCGCGTACGACGAGTCGGGGATGACGGCGATCGTGTCGTCTTCAGAGCCGTCGGCGCCCCACAGCTTGCCGCCGTTGCGGACGAGCGCCGGCATCGACGCGTCGACGATGACGTCGGACGGGACGTGCAGGTTGGTGATGCCCTTGTCGCTGTTGACGTACGACAGACGGGGGCCCTCGGCGAGACGCGCGTTGATGGCGTCGATGATCTCCTGGCCGCCCTCGACCTGTGCGAGCCCCGCCAGGATCGATGCGAGGCCGTTGTTGGGCGTGAGGCCGGCCTCGGCGATGCGGTCGCCGTAGCGCTCGAAGACGTCGGCGAAGTAGGCCTTGACGACGTGACCGAAGATGATCGGGTCGCTGACCTTCATCATCGTGGCCTTCAGGTGCACCGAGTACAGCACGTCGTCTGCCTTGGCCGACTCGAGCGTGTGGGCGAGGAAGTCATCGAGCGCGGACGCCGACAGGAACGTGGCGTCGATGATCTCGCGCGGAAGGACCTTGATCTCCTTGAGCACCGTCTCGGTGCCGTCTGCGGCGATGTGACGCACCGTCAGCACGTCGTCGTGCGCGGCGACCCATGACTTCTCGTTGCTGCGGAAGTCGTCGTGGCCCATCGTCGCGACGTGGGTCTTCGACCCTTCCGAGAACGGCTTGTTGCGGTGCGGGTGCTTGCGCGCGTAGTTCTTGACCGACAGCGGCGCGCGGCGGTCGCTGTTGCCCTCGCGCAGGACCGGGTTGACGGCCGAGCCCTTGATGCGGTCGTAACGGGCGCGGATGTCCTTCTCTTCGACCGTCGTGGGCTCTTCGGGGTAGTCGGGGATGTCGTAGCCCTGCGACTGCAGCTCGGCGATCGCGGCCTTGAGCTGCGGGATCGAAGCCGAGATGTTCGGGAGCTTGATGATGTTCGCCTCGGGCAGCGTCGCGAGACCACCGAGCTCGGCGAGCGCGTCGCCCACCTGCTGCTCGGGCGTCAGGCGCTGCGGGAAGGCCGCGAGGATGCGCCCGGCGAGCGAGATGTCGCGCGTGTCGAGCTCGACGCCGGCCTGTCCGGCGAATGCCTGCACGATGGGCAGGAACGACGCCGTCGCCAGCGCCGGAGCCTCGTCGGTGTGGGTGTAGATGATGGTGGACTCAGGCACGTCAGATGTCTCCTGGTGAGCGTCGTGGAATCGGCCTTCAGCCTATCGCACCCGCCGAAAATATCTCGACGTCGAGATAACTCGGGGCGCTGCCGCCTGCGATGGGAAACATTCCGTGCGGCGTGGGACCTCGACCGGTAGCCTGGGGCCATGACCGAGCTTCGACTGGTGGAACTGTCGGCCGCGACGATCGTCGCGGTCAACGCCATGTCCCTCAAGCCCGGGCAGGAGCAGTTCCTCGCCCCGACCAGCTATGCGGTCGCGGCGGCGGTGATCAATCCGGCCACCGCGTGGCAGCGGGTCGTGCTCGATGACAACGAGGTCGTCGGCTTCGTGAGCGCGAACTTCGACCCCGACGCGCCGCAGGAGCATTTCCGATCCGTGCTGTGGCGCATCAACGTCGACGCAGACGACCAGGGACGCGGCGTCGGCCGCTACGCGGTCGAGAAGCTCCTCGAAGAGGCGCGTCGTCGCGGCATGGATCACGTCAACGTCATCTACGAAGCCGGCGAAGGCGGCCCTGAGGCCTTCTTCCGCCGCGTCGGCTTCACCCCGGTCGGTGAGACCGAATACGGCGAAGTCATCGCCGAGATCCGCCTCTAACACAAATCTCCGCCCCCGGACTCCGGACCGGTGGCGGGGCCTCGCATTCTCCCTCCCCCACGAGGTCCCGCCGCCCTCCGCAAGCACGACTTCGCCCCAGACGGAGACGGGATGCCGGAGCGTGCGGCTCCGGCATCCCGTCTCTGCGTCCGGTGCGGCCAGGCGTCAGACGAGCGACTCCCGCCAGGCGGCGTGGAGCTGAGCGAACTTCCCCGCCCCCGAGATGAGGTTCTCAGGGGTGTCGTCCTCGATGATGCGCCCGTGCTCCATGACGAGCACACGGTCGGCGATCGCGACCGTCGACAGGCGGTGCGCGATGATGATCGCCGTGCGATCGGCGAGCAGCGTCTGCAGGGCGTCCTGGATCTGCCGCTCCGACGGGATGTCGAGCGACGCGGTCGCCTCGTCGAGGATGAGCACGGCCGGGTCGGCGAGGAAGGCGCGTGCGAAGGAGATCAGCTGCCGCTGGCCCGCCGACACGCGGCCGCCGCGCTTGTTCACGTCGGTCGCGTAGCCGTCGGGGAGCCGCTCGATGAACTCGTCAGCGCCCACGGCGCGGGCTGCCGCACGGATCTCGTCCAGCGTCGCGTCGGGCTTTCCGAGGGCGATGTTGTCGGCGACGGTGCCGCTGAACAGATACGCCTCCTGCGTGACCATGACGATCGCACGCCGGAGGTCCTTGGGGTGCAGCATCCGCAGGTCGACGTCGTCGAGCCTGACCGCGCCCTTCGACGGGTCGTAGAAGCGCGACACGAGCTTGGCGAGCGTCGACTTGCCGGCGCCGGTCGTGCCCACGAGCGCGACCGTCTGTCCGGCGGGGATGTCGAGCGAGAAGTTCGGCAGGATGATGCGGTCGTCCGAGTAGCCGAACGTCACCTCGTCGAACTCGACGTGACCGCGGGCGCTCCACAGGTCGACAGGGTTCTTGGGGTCGGGCACCGTCGGCTGCTCCTCGAGCACCCCCGACACCTTCTCGAGCGCCGCCGTGGCCGACTGGTACGAGTTGAGGAAGAACGCGATCTCCTGCAGCGGCGAGAAGAAGTTGCGCACGTAGAGCACGGCCGCCAGCAGCGTGCCGATCTCGTAGACGCCGGGCTCCACGCGGATGCCGCCCCACAGCAGCACGAGAGCGACCGACACCGCGGCGACGGCCATCATCCCTGGCTCGAAGACGCCGAACAGCTTGATCGAGCGCAGGTTCACGTCTCGGTACTGGCTCGACAGCTCGCCGAACTCCTCGTCGTTGCGGGCTTCCTTGCGGAACGCCTTGACGGCGCGGATGCCGGTCATCGTCTCGACGAACTTGACGATCACCTTCGCGCTGATGACACGCGACTCCCGGTACACACGCTGCGAGCTCACGTAGAACCAGCGCATGATGAACCACAGCGGGACGCCCATGACGAGCAGGATGACGCCGGACTGCCAGTCGAGCAGGAGCAGCGCGATGAGCGTGAACCCGCCGTACAGCACGCCCGACACGAGCTCGTTGAGCCCTCCGTCCAGCAGCTCGCGGATGGAGTCGAGGTCGCTCGTCTGCCGCGAGATGATGCGACCCGACGTGTACGACTCGTGGAACTCCAGGCTCAGTCGCTGCGTGTGCAGGAAGATCCGCTTGCGCAGGTCGAGCATGACCGCCTGCGTCAGCCGAGCCGCGACCACGGCGTACCACCCGATGAGGGCTGCACCGCCGACGCCCGCGACCAGGTACACCGCGACCACCATGATGGTCGGCATCCAGTCGCCCTCGTCGAGGATGACCGGCAGCGCCGTGTTGATGCCGTAGGCGATCAGCGCAGGGCCGGCGACGCGGAGCGCCGTCGAGACCACGAGCACCGCCGCCGCAAGGATCAGCTGCCCGCGCAGCGGCTGCACGAGCGAGCCGAGCAGGCGCAGCGAGCGCTGGCGGATGGCGCGCGACTCCTCGCGCGTGTAGTCGGAGCGGTCTTCGCCGCTCGTGCCGATGACCGTGGCGCTCACAGGTTCACCTCCCTCTCCCGCATGCGGGCTTGTTCGTCTTCCAGGCTCGAGATCACGTGGCGGTAGTGCTCGCTCGTGCGCAGCAGCTCCGAGTGGGTGCCGACGGCCGAGATGCGTCCGCCCTCGAGCAGCGCCACCCTGTCGGCGAGCATGACAGTCGACGGCCGATGCGCCACCACGAGCGCCGTCGTCGAATGCAGCACCTCCCGCAGCGCGTCTTCGACGAGCGCCTCCGTGTCGACGTCGAGCGCCGACAGCGGGTCGTCGAGCACGAGCACGGCGGGACGCGCGGCGACAGCGCGGGCCAGGGCCAGACGCTGGCGCTGACCGCCCGAGAGCGACAGGCCCTCTTCGCCGATCACCGTGTCGACGCCGTCGGGCAGGTCGTCGACGAAGCCCGCCTGAGCGACGGCGAGCGCTTCGCGCAGCACGGCCTCGGCCTCAGCGCTGCCCGGCTCGAGGTCCTCGCGGCCGAGCAGCACGTTCTCGCGCACCGTCTGCGAGAACAGCGTCGCGTCTTCGAACGCCATGCCGACGTGCGTCCGCAGCTCCCGCAGCGTCAGGTCGCGCACGTCGACGCCGTCGATCGTGACCCTGCCGGCCGTGACGTCGTAGAGACGACCGGGCAGCGTCGTGAGCGTCGTCTTGCCGGAGCCGGTGAGGCCCACGAGCGCCATCGTCTCGCCCGGCTCGAGCTCGAGCTCGATGCCGTCGAGCAGGTCGCGCTCGGTGGGAGCGGCATCCGAGTACCGGAAGTGCACCCCCTCGAATCGCAGCGCGCCGCGCGGCGCCGGCAGGGCTGCAGGCTCAGCGGGGTCGACGATCGTGTTCTCCTCGTCGAACACCTCGAAGATGCGGTCGCTCGCCGTGCGCGCGTCGAGCAGGAAGGAGAACAGGAAGCCGATCGACTCCATCGGCCAGCGCAGGACCGTCGCCATCGCGAAGAACGCGACGAGCTCGGCGACAGCGAGCTGACCGTTGAGGTTGAGCACGATGCCGACACCGAGGCACAGCGCGAAGGCGATGTCGGGCAGCAGCACGAGCCAGAACCAGATCCAGCCGAGGGCGCGAGCCTTGTCGAGCTCGGTCTCGCGCAGGGTCTCGGCCTGGCGCGTGAACTTCTGCAGCGCGTGCTTGCCGCGGCCGAAGGCCTTGAGCACGCGGATGCCGTGCACCGACTCCTCGACCGACGTCGCGAGGTCGCCCGCCTGGTCCTGGCTCTGGCGCGCGAGGGTGCCGTAGGTCTTCTCGAAGCGGAAGCCCGAGTACCACAGCGGCGCGCACACGACGAGGAAGGTCGTGGCCAGCAGCCAGTGCCAGCGGAACAGCAGCACGGCGCCGACGAGGATCGTCAGCACGTTGACGACCAGCAGCACGAGGCCGAAGGCGAGCCAGCGGCGCAGCATGCTGATGTCCTGCATCATGCGGCTGAGCAGCTGACCCGACTGCCAGCGGTCGTGGAACGACACCGGCAGACGCTGGAGCCGCTCGTAGAAGCCGGTGCGCAGCTCGTACTCGGCGCGGGTGGCGGGTGCCATCACGAAGAAGCGTCGCGCCCACACCATCAGCGCCTCGAGCAGGCCCAGCACGAGGATCGCGCCGGCTCCCCATGCGAGCTGCGCCGCGTCGCCGGAGGCGATCGGGCCGGCCACGACTCCCTCGAGCACGAGCGGGATCGACAGCGCCAGCAGGCTCGCGACGAGTGCGCTGGCAGCGCCGAGCGACAGCCGCGGCAGCACGGACTTGACGTACGGGTAGAGGCGCGCGAGCGCGCGTGGGGTCGACAGCGATGAGGATGGGCTCGCGGTAGAGGTGGTCATGATCCTTGTGGGTGGGAGCGAGGCGGATGCCGCGGTGGCGGCGAGGCGGCGATGAGGGCGCAGGAGCGCACGGAGCACCGGTCAGTCGTGTCTGCCGGAGAGAACGCGGAACGCGGGACGAGGCTTCCCGATCGGGAAGGCGCGGACGCTACCCGGCGAGTCGGGTCCCGGCGTGCAGCCCGCCCGCGAGCGTCGGCGCGATGCGAGGCAGGAAGGCAGACGGCTTCGTGATGACGATGGCCTGATACATGGCTTCCTCCTCGAATGGGCGACGGCTCGTCGCGACGCGACAGCCCACCAGCCTATCCCTGGGAGTTCCCTGTGTGCAAGAGCCCTCCAGCGTTTCGCAGCGGTGCGCGTCAGGCGGCTTCGCGGGTCAGCAGGCTCCGCTTCACCTCGACGCCCCACGCGAATCCGCCCATCGAGCCGTCGCCGCGCAGCACGCGGTGGCAGGGAACGAACAGGGCGGGCGCGTTGCGCGCGCAGATCGAGGCCGCCGCGCGGACGGCGCGAGGGCTGCCGAGCAGGGCCGCGAAGCCCGTGTAGGTCAGCGGAGCCCCCGGCTCGATGCGCCGGAGCGCCTCCCACCCGGCACGCTGCATCGCCGTGCCCGACTGCATGACCGGTACCTCGTCGACCGCGTGGACGTCGCCCGCGTAATAGGCCCGTGCGGCGGACGCGGCATCCGTCTCGCCCTCCGCGATATCGACGGGTCGGTGGCCGGGCGCCAGCCGCGCGAGGATCGCCTCGACGTCGTCGGTCCACCCCGACGCGAGCACGCGCTGACGGCCGTCGGCGAGGATCGTGAAGGCGCCGTCGGGAGTGCCGATCGTCTGAATGATCGCGGTCATGGTGTCTCCTCTACGGGATCGGCGGCCGACACGGCAGTGAGCGCGCGCGCCGCACGGGTGCGGGCCGGGCGCACCGGCGTCGCCCGCCACAGGTGGGTCATGAGATAGCTTCGCCACGGGGCGACGCGGGCCGCCCATGCATCGAAGCCGCGGGGATCCGACGGAAGTCCGAGCGCCCCCGCGCCGGCGCGGGCGGCGACATCTCCCGGGAGCGACACGTCGGGGTCGCCGAGCACCCGCATCCGCACGTAGTCGGCCGTCCACGGTCCGATGCCGGGCCGCGCCAGGAGAGCCGCGCGCTGCTCGGCGACGTCGTCTGCGGGCGTGAGCACGAGCTCGCCGCTCGCGAGCGCGGCGGCGGCATCCGTGATCGCCCGGATGCGCGCCCCGGGACCGCGAAGCACCTCAGCGCCGTGCTCGGCGATCGCGGCCATCGTCGGAAAGAGCCGGTCGGTGCCCTCATGGACCGCGATCCGCTCCCCCAGCGCCTCCGTCAGGGCGGTCAGCGCCGTGCGCGCGGCGGCGACAGAGATCTGCTGACCGATCATCGCGCGAATCAGCATCTCGTGCGGGTCTGCGGCGCCCGGAACACGGATGCCGGGGATCGTCGCGACGCGTGGCGCGAGTGCCGTATGCGCGCTCAGGGCTGCGTCGACCGCGATCGGATCGGCGTCGAGGTCGAACAGGCGTCGCGCCCGGGCGACGAGCGACGTGAGATCGCGCAGCTGTGTGAGCCGCGCACGCAGACGCACGCGACCCGCCTCGTCGAGGCGCAGCTCGAACCAGGCAGGACCGCCGTCGAGCCGCAGCGTGCGGGCGAATCGCGTCTCCGACGCCGACTCCACGCCCGCGACGGCACGAGCCGCCATCCACGCGAAGAGCCCCGCCGCGTCGAGCGGTCCGCGATGCGGGAGCACGAGGTCGAGCGACCCCGGCGTCTCCTCCACGTCAGCAGGCGTGCCCTCACGCGCCGTCTGGCGACGACGGGCCCGCAGTTCGAGCGGCGCGAGTCCGAACACCTCGCGGATCGTGTCGTTGAACTGGCGAACGCTCGCGAATCCCGCTGAGAAGGCGACGTCGGCGGCGGGAAGATCGGTGCCGACGAGGAGCATCCGCGCCGTGTGGGCCCGCTGCGCACGGGCGAGGGCGAGGGGCCCGGCGCCGAGCTCCGCCGTCAGCAGCCGGGTGAGGTGACGGCTGGAGTAGCCCAGGCGCGCGGCGAGCCCGGGCACGCCCTCCCGCTCCACGACCCCGTCGGCGATGAGCCGCATCGCCCGGGCGGCCGTGTCGCCGCGGAGGTCCCACGCGGGAGAGCCCGGCGCGGCCTCGGGCAGGCACCGCTTGCACGCGCGGTAGCCGGCCTCATGTGCGGCCGCCGACGTCGGGAAGAACTCGACGTTCGACGGCTTGGGCGTGCGGGCGGGGCACGACGGGCGGCAGTAGATGCCGGTCGAGCGCACGGCCGTCACGAACTGACCGTCGAACCGCGCATCGCGCGCGTCGATCGCGCGGTAGCGCTCCTCGAAGGTCATGGTCGCGGCGGGCATGCCTCCACTCTGACACGCGCCACCGACATCCACTCGCGGAAATCGGACATCGCGATGACCGCCCCCGCGAGGGCCGTCAGCGCGGGACTCAGTGGAAGAAGTGACGCTCGCCCGTGAAGAACATCGTGACGTTCGCGGCGCGAGCGGCGTCGATGACCTCCTGGTCGCGCACCGATCCGCCGGGCTGGATGATCGTCGTGATGCCCGCGTCGATCAGCACCTGCGGGCCGTCGGCGAACGGGAAGAACGCGTCGGATGCCGCGACCGATCCGGCCGCGCGGTCACCGGCGCGCTCGACCGCCAGGCGGCACGAGTCGACGCGGTTGACCTGGCCCATGCCGATGCCGACCGTCGCCGAGCCCTGCGCGAGCACGATCGCGTTGGACTTCACGGCTCGGCACGCCTTCCACGCGAAGATCATGCCCTCGAGCGCCTCCGGCGCCGGCCGCTCGCCCGACACCAGCTGCCAGTCCTTCGCGACCGACTCGATCTCGTCGGGGAAGCGGTCGGCATCCTGCAGCAGAAGACCGCCCGACACGAGACGGACGTCCATCTTCTCCTGCTTCCAGTCGGCCGGGAGCCTGAGCACGCGCAGGTTCTTCTTGAGCTTGAAGACCTCCAGGGCCTCGGGCTCGAAGCCGGGCGCCACGATGACCTCGGTGAAGATGTCCCGGAGGTTCTCGGCCATCTTGAGCGTCACCGTGCGGTTGGCCGCGATGACGCCGCCGAACGCCGACACGGGATCGCACTCGTGTGCGCGCAGGTGCGCCGACGCGATCGGGTCGAGCGCGTTGGGCGCGGCGACCGCGATGCCGCACGGGTTGGCGTGCTTGATGATCGCGACGGCCGGCTTCACCAGGTCGAAGGCGGCACGCAGGGCGGCATCGGCGTCGACGTAGTTGTTGTACGACATCTCCTTGCCCTGCAGCTGGGTCGCCTGGGCGATGCCGTGACCGCCGACGCGCGTGTAGATCGCGGCGCGCTGGTGCGAGTTCTCGCCGTAGCGGAGGGTCGCGAGTCGCTCTGCCTTGATCGTCAGGTGCTGCGGGAGCTCGTCGGTGATCAGCGTCTCCTCGGCGAACCAGGTCGCGACGGCGCGGTCGTACTCGGCCGTGTGGGCGAACGCGCGGGCCGCGAGGTCGCGGCGCTGAGCGAGGGAGGTGCCGCCCGAGGCGACAGCGTCGATGATCGCCGGGTACGACTCGGGCGAGACCACGATCGCGACGTTGGCGAAGTTCTTGGCCGACGCCCGCACCATCGCGGGGCCGCCGATGTCGATCTGCTCGACGACCGCGTCGCCGGTCGCGCCGGACGCGACCGTCTCGACGAAGGGGTACAGGTTCACGACGACGAGCTCGAAGGGCAGGATGCCGAGCTCTTCGAGCTGCTCCTCGTGGTCTTCGAGGCGGAGGTCGGCGAGCAGGCCGGCGTGCACGCTGGGGTGCAGCGTCTTGACGCGGCCGCCGAGCGACTCGGGGAAGCCGGTGATCTCGGCGACGTCCGTCACGGCGATGCCGGCGTCGCGCAGAAGCGCGGCGGAACCGCCGGTCGAGAGGATCTCGACGCCTGCGGCGGCGAGCGCCTCCGCCAGGGGGATCAGGCCCGTCTTGTCGCTGACCGAGATCAGCGCGCGGCGGACCGGGACGATGTCACGCGGACGGTAGAGGGACGAGTCGATGGTCGGGCCGGCCATGAGGGCTCCTGTATCGCAGATCGATGGGGGTCGGGTCAGTGCGTCTCGTACGCGGTGAGGTCGAGATCTCCGGTCGCGACGCGGCGGACGACGTCGATGAGCAGTCGACGCTCGACGGGCTTGATGCGCTCGTGCAGCGTCTGCTCGGTGTCTCCCGGGAGCACGGGTACGCGCTCCCGGGCGAGGATCGGTCCGGTGTCGACGCCCGTGTCGACCACGATGACGCTGGCGCCGGTCTCGCTCGCGCCGGAGGCGAGCGCGTCGCGCACGCCGTGAGCGCCGGGGAACTCGGGAAGGTAGGCCGGGTGCGTGTTGATCACGCGGGGCGCCCACGCGTCGACGACGGCGGCCGGGAGGAGCCGCATCATGCCGCTGAGGACGATGAGGTCGGGACTCCACACGTCGATCTGGGTCTGCAGCTCCTCGCCCCAGGCCTCGCGCGACTCGAACTGCCGGAAGGGGACGAGCACGGTGGGGATGCCGAACGCCTCGGCGTGCGCGAAGCCGTCGGCCTCGCGGTCGGCGCCGACCACGACGACGCGCGCCGGGAAATCGGGGTCGCTGGCCGCCTCGAGCAGGGCACGAAGATTCGATCCGGCCCCGGAGATCAGGACGGCGAGGGTCAGCACCCGCTCAGTCTACCGGCGGTCGGGCGCCCCGCCGGGCCCGCCCGTGTCGCCCTCATCGGCGCGCGCGTCGCCGTCAGCGCGGTCGTCGGAGAAGATGCCGCCGAACAGCTTCGACAGGTCTGCCGTGTCGGTGAGGTCTGCGGTGTCGGTGATGTCCGCGGTGAGGTCTGCCGTGTCCGCGGCGGTCTGCCCGGCGGAGACGGCGGATTCGACCGGGGCCTCATCCGCCGCCGGGATCGAGTCGGCCGTGAGGGCGCGGTCGTCATGGACGGACGCGGATGACGGAAGCACCTCGTCGTCGTCGCCCGCCCACCCCGTCGCCGCGGACGGCGCGCTCGAGGTCGCGAGCGGCGCCAGGAGGACGGCGGCGGCGCCGATGCCGACCTCGATCGCGACGGCGAGCGCCACGGCACCTGCCGACGGGCCGGTCTGCTGCAGCCGCTCGGGGCCCATCGCGCCGGATGCGAGGACCGACAGCAGCGCCGCGCCCCCGGCGGCGCCTGCCATCACAAGGCCCAGCACGATGAGGCGCGGCACGAAGGGCTCGTCTTCGCCGGTCTCCTCCTGCATGCGCGCGCGGGCGACCCAGCCGGCGAGTGCGCCGACGCCCACGACCCCGAGCGCCAGCAGCAGCAGCCACGCCGAGGGCGATTCGGGGATGACGCCGAGCACGGGGATGCCGGGGACGACGCCGAGGTTGGTTCCCCCGGGCGAGACCGCGGTGCCGGCGCCGATCGCGAAGCCGGGGCCGGCGGCATACGCGGCTCCCCACACGACGAGCGTCGGGATGTAGGCGAGCTGACCCAGCGACACGATCACGAGGCCGAGAAGGTCGAGGTGGGCGGCCTCGAAGACCGCGATGATCGAGGAGCCGCCCGCCGCGATGCCGAATGCCGTGACAGCGGCGCCGAGGCCGATCCAGGCCACCACCGCTGTCGAGATGCCGCGCGCGGCGCCTTCGACGATCCCCCCGCCGACGTCGGCCCGATCGCGCAGCAGGTCGAGCAGGCCGTCGTCGCCCTCGCGCCACGCCCGCGTGAGCGCGCCGCCCAGCGACGGCACCGCGAAGACGAGAGTGGGCAGGAGCACGGCCGTGCCGACGTCGACAGAGACGACGCCGTGCGGCGACGTGACGGCGATGAGAGCCGACAGGACGGCGAACGACGTCGTGCCTGCCAGCACGCCCGTGATCCACGCGCCGGCGTGCGCCGCCCGTCCGCCCGAACGCGCCGCGAACACGGCGGTGAACAGCGCGAACGCCGCAGGGGCGAGGGAGAACGCGAACGAAGCGGCCTCTGCGGGGATGCCGAGCGCCGCGACGGTCTCGGCATCCAGTCGCACATCGAGCGGCACGAGATGGCCCGCCTGCCAGACGCGCGCGGCAGCCGGCCACAGGCTCCCCCAGTCGGCGCCCCCGTCGAAGGCGAAGACCCAGAGGAGCGTCAGCGGTGCGAGTGCGGCGGCAAGACCGACGGCGACGGCGATCACGGCGTCGAAGGCGGCCAGGACGGCGACGAGGAGGCGGTTCATGCGGCTTCGACCCTACCCAGCGGCCGCCGCGGGAGCGGGATGGGCGCGCCCGCGGCGGCATCCACGGCGTGTCGCGCGGCGTCGATGTGCGGGAGCCACCGCTGAATCGATACCTTCGTCACAGGAGGACTCATGACCACGACCACGCCACCCGAAACGGCGACCACGACACCCCCGAGCACACTCGACCGCTTCTTCGAGATCACCAAGCGCGGCTCCACGATCGGCGCAGAGGTGCGAGGCGGGCTCGTCACCTTCGTGACGATGGCCTACATCGTCATCCTGAACCCGATCATCCTGTCGACGGCGGACGTCGAAGGCACGGTGCTGACCGGCAGCGCCGTCGCGACGTCGACAGCCCTCACCGCCGGCGTCATGACGATCCTGTTCGGTCTCGTCACGCGGCTTCCGTTCGCGTTCGCGTCGGGCCTCGGCATCAACGCGTTCCTCGCGTTCTCTGTCGTCGGCCAGGTCACGTGGGGCGAGGCGATGGCCCTCGTCGTCATCAACGGTCTCATCATCGTGCTGCTGGCGGCCACCGGCCTCCGCAGGATGATCTTCGACGCCGTCCCCGTGCAGCTGAAGCTCGCGATCACCGTCGGCATCGGCCTGTTCATCGCCTTCATCGGCTTCGTGAACGCCGGCTTCGTCACCTCGACCACGCAGGCATCGCCGCCGCTCGACCTCGGCGTCGGCGGCTCGGTCGCCACGATCGGCACCGTGATGTTCCTCGTGACGCTGCTGCTGTCGGGCGTGCTCATCGCGCTGCGCGTCAAGGGCGGACTGCTCCTCGGCCTGATCGGCGGCACGATCCTCTCGTACATCGTCAACGCGATCTGGCCGGAGGCTCTCGGACTCAGCCCGTTCAGCGGCAGCGTCTTCGCCCTCCCCGACCTGAGCCTCGTCGGCGCGATCGACTTCGGCTTCGACCTCGGCAAGGTGAGCGTCGTCGCGCTCGTCATGATCGTCTTCACGCTCGTGTTCTCGAACTTCTTCGACGCCATGGGAACCATGACCGGTCTCGCCAAGGAGGCCGACCTCGCCGACGCGAAGGGCGACTTCCCGCGCATCAAGTCGGCGCTGATCGTCGAGGGCGTCGGCGCCGTCGTGGGTGGTGCGACCTCCTCGTCGTCGTCGACCGTGTTCGTCGAGTCGGGCTCCGGCATCGGCGAGGGCGCCCGCACCGGTCTGGCCAACGTCGTGACCGGCGTGCTGTTCCTGCTCGCGATGTTCTTCACTCCCCTCACCGGCCTCGTGCCCGGCGAGGTGGCCGCCGCCGCGCTCGTCCTCGTGGGCGCCATGATGCTCGCCCAGATCAAGAACATCGACTTCTCGGACTTCCGGGTCCTGTTGCCGGTGTTCCTCACGGCGACCGTCATGCCGCTCACCTACTCGATCGCGAACGGCATCGGCGCGGGCTTCGTCAGCTGGGTCGTCGTCAACGCGCTCTCCGGCAAGGCGAAGAAGATCCACTGGCTGCTGTGGGTCGTCGCCGTCGGCTTCGTGATCTACTTCGCGCGCGGACCGATCGAGGCGCTGCTCGGCGTCTCCTGAGCGGCATCCGCTTCACCCTCGAAGCGCCGTCGGCTCCCTCGCGGGCCGGCGGCGCTTCGCCGTTCCCGGCGTCGACGTCCCGTCAGTCTCCGACGCGGGGCACCCCGTCGTCCCACGTGAGCGGCCTCACGACGAGACCCCGGTAGATGAAGAGCTCATCCCAGGAGTGGAACACGATCATGTCGCCGGCGCCGGTCGGCACGACATCCTGGCCGCCGGGACCCCGCAGCTCTCCCCCACTGACCAGCACAGGGGCGTCGACCTTCTCGTAGGGCCCGAAGAGGTCCTCAGAGGTCGCCGCCCCCACCGTGTACGCCTCGCTGCCGTAGTCGTTGGCCGAGTACAGCAGCACATACCGCCCATCTCGGTGCACGAGGGTCGGAGCCTCCACGAGCGCACCCTCCCACTCGAGCGTCTGCTGGATCAGGCGCCGCGGCTCGCCCGCGAGCTCCCGCCCGTCGTCGCTCAGCGGCGCGATCTCGATCCACGTGTCGAGTCCGCAGCAGTTGCCGTCGGTCTTCCACAGCAGGTACCGGCGCCCGTCGACGTCGTCGAAGGTCGCCGCGTCGATCGCGCCGCCCTCATCGACAGGGCAGACGAGCGGCTCGTCGGCGACCGGGGCGAACTCGCCGTCGATCGCGTCGGCCGCCGCGACGCCGATGCACTGCCGCCCGGAGTCGGTGTGCTGCGCGGTCATGTACATGAGGTACCCGCCGGCATCCGGCCCCGACGCGGGAGCGGCGACGACGTCGGGAGCCCATGTGCGCCCCGTCGACGCCCACGCGGGAAGCCTCGGGAGCGCGTCGCGGCTGTCGACGCGCCACGAGCGCAGGTCCTCGGAGAACGCGTACCGGATGTTCACGCCGTGCGAGCCCGTCGCGAACGCCGCGTAGCCGCCGTCGACCGGAACGACATCGGGATCGGGGAAGTCCGCGTCGATCGCGAAGACGGATGCCGCCGCGCTCGCCGTCTCCGTCGGCTCCGCCGCCTGGTCTTCGCCCGCGCAGGCCGCGAGCCCTCCCCCGAGCAGCAGCGTCGCGGCGGCGACGGCGAGCGCGCGTCTCATCCCTTCACCGCGGCGCCCGCCACCGAGTCGACGATCTGACGCTGCGCGAATGCGAACAGCACGAGCACCGGGATCGACGCGATCACCGCGCCGGCCATCACGATCGCGAAGTGCGTGCGGTACGCGCCCTGCAGCATCGCCAGTCCAGGCTGGAGCGTCATGTTCTCGGGCGACAGCAGCACGTACACGGGCCACAGGAAGTCGTTCCAGTTGCCGAGGAACGCCAGCACCGCGAGCGTCGCCAGCGCGGGCTTGGCCAGCGGCAGTGCGACCTGGAAGAAGATCCGGAACTCGCCCGCGCCGTCGATGCGCGCCGCCTCCTCGACCTCCACCGGCAGCCCGACGAAGAACTGCCGCAGGAAGAAGACGCCGAACGCGCTGGCGGCCCCGGGCACGGTGATCGCGAGAATCGTGTCGAGCCAGCCGAAGTTCTCCACGATCAGGTAGTTCGGGATGAGGAAGACGACGGGCGGCACGAGGAGCGTGCCGATGATGAGCCCGAAGACCACCTTCTTGCCGGCGAAGTCGAGCCGCGCCAGCGCGTAGGCGGCCATCGACGCCGTCGCGAGGATGAGGACGGTCTGCAGCGTCGCGGCCGCGAAGCTGTTCCACAGCCACAGGAAGATCGGCTGCTGCCCGCTCAGGAGCAGCGTCTCATACGCCTCGATCGAGAACGGGTCGGGCAGGGCGTACGGGTTGCGCACCGCATCGGCATCCGTCTTGAACGACGTCAGCAGCATCCACAGCAGCGGGAAGACGATGATCAGCGAGAGGAACCCGAGCACGGCGTAGAGGACCGTGCGGGATGCCGCGCGACGCGGCGAGAGACGGCGACGGGCGGGGATCGTGTCGGTCATGAGACACCCTTCTCGGCGCGCTCGCGCTGCACCCGGAAGTTGATGACGCTGACGACAGCCAGGATCGCGAAGAGGATGTAGCTCATGGCGGCAGCGGGGGCCATGTTGTTCTGCGACAGGCCCTGATCGGCGATGTACATGATCGCGGTGCGAGTGGCGTTGCCCGGTCCGCCCTGCGTGAGCATGTACGACTGGCCGAACATGTTGGCCGACGCGAGCACGGTCGTGGTCGTGATGAAGAGCATGACGGGGCGAAGGCCCGGAAGCGTCACGCTCGTGAACTTGCGCACGGCGCCCGCGCCGTCGAGAGACGCGGCCTCGTACAGGTCGCCGTTGATGCCCTTGAGGCCGGCGAGGAAGATCACGGTGTTCAGGCCCGCGGTCCACCACACGGTGACGCCCACGAGCGACACCCACACCCAGGGGGTGTCGACCACCCACGGGATGTCGTCGGGAAGACCCAGCAGGGACAGCAGGTGGTTCAGGATGCCGGACTGCGTGTCGAAGATGTACACCCAGATCACGCCGACGATCGCGACGCCCAGCACGTAGGGCGCGAAGAACAGCGTGCGGAAGAACGTCGATCCGGCGAGCTTCTGGTTGAGCAGGAGGGCGACCAGCAGCGGGATGACGACCAGCAGCGGCACGCTCCACACGACGAAGACGCCCGTGGCGCCCATCGCCTGCCAGAAGTCTCCCGACGTCGTGCTGCCCGCGGTGAACAGGTCGATGTAGTTCTTCAGGCCGACGAAGCTCTGCTCGTCGCGGAAGGGGCTCCAGTCGGTGAGGCTGATCCAGGCGCCGAAGATCGCCGGGGCGATGACGAACGTGCCGAACAGCACGAGGAAAGGAGCGAGGAAGAGGTATGCCGTGAGCGTGCGGCGCGCGGGACGGCGGGAGCGCGCGGGGCGGCCGCCCGACCGGGCGCCACGGGGGCGCTCGGCCGGGACGGCCGCCTTCTGCGCGAGGTCAATCGCCATACTTGGCCTTGTTCTGCTCGATGATCGCGTCGGCCTTCGCCTTCGCGTCGTCGAGGGCCTGCTGCGGCGTCTTCTTGCCGGTGAGCGCTTCGTTGATCGCGGTCGTGATGAGGGCGTTGGCCTCATTGATGCCGGGCGACACCGTCTCGTAGTGCGCGTACTCGAGCTCGTTCATGAACGGCTCCAGGCTCGGGTACGACTCCAGGAGCTCCGGGTCTTCGCGCACCGAGTTGGCGGCGGGAAGCTCACCGGTCTCGGCCCAGCCGAGCGAGTTGTCGTTCATCCACTTGACGAACGTCGCGGCTGCGGCGGTCTTGTTCTCGTCCTGGCCCTTGTTCGCGGGGAACACCCAGTGGGTCGAGCTCGACCACACGGCCTTCTCGGTGCCGATCTGCGGCACGGGCGCGGCCTCCCACTCGAGGTCGCCGAACGCCGAGTTGGTCGTCTGCCAGACGCCGTTCCAGTTGAAGGCGGTGTCGCCCGCCAGGAGGGCCTTGATGTTGCCGTCCTGCGCGACGTTCGCCGGGCTGTACCCGTTCTTGACGAGGTCGGTCATCCAGGTGAGCGCCTGCACGCCTGCCTCGGAGTTGAACGTCGCCTCGGAGACGTCCTCGTTGTAGAGCTCGCCGCCGAACTGCCACAGCAGGCTCTGGAACTCGAACGTGCCGGTGAAGACGTAGCCGTCGACCCACTCGCCCTTGACGCCGGCGTCCTTGAGCGCGTCGAGCGCCTCCAGGTAGCCGTCCTTGTCGGTGGGGATGTCGGTGATGTCGGCCTTGGCCAGGACCTCCTTGTTCACGAAGAGCCCCAGCGGCGTGACGCTCCACGGCACGGCGTACTGCGCGTCGCGGAAGTTGCCCTTGTCGTACACGCCCGGAGGGAACGCGTCGGCGTCGTAGCCGAGGTTCTCGACGATGTCGTCGGCGGGGAGCAGGAGCTTCTGCGCCGCGTAGGTCGCGAGGTCGTCACCGTGGAGCACGGCGACGTCGGGGCCCTTGCCTGCCTTGATCGCCAGCGGCATCTTGGCGCCGATGTCGGCCCATTCCTGCGGGACGTTCTTGACGACGATGTTGTCGTGCTCGGCGTTGAACTGGTCGATGAGCTTCGGGACGATGACGGGCGCCGCACCGCCGGTCCAGCCGTGCCAGAAGGTGATCTCCACCTTGGGTCCGTCATATCCGTCGCCCGACACCGCCGGCCCGTCCGAGCTCGATCCGGCGCAGCCGGCGAACGCGAGGGCGACCGATGCGGCCAGGCCGGCAGCCAGCCCGCGCGCGATTGCCTTCTTCATGTGAGTGCTCTCCTTTGAGTTGGTCCCAGTCCTGCGTCGAGGCTCACGCTTCGTCAAGGCTCCGTCGAGGCCCTTGCGCGGTCGCTGGTGCGACCGCAGCCACGCGGCATGGGTGCTGTGGATCACGTGCGGTCGAATGTACAGCGCTGGAAAATGGAAGTCAATAGCCTCGATCTCGCGGTCGATCGCTGTAGCGACGGGGCGGCGACGGCCGCGGCGCCCACGCGAGAACGGCGCTGTATTCTGATTTGCGCAACCCGCCCGAAGGGACCCCCGATGCGTGGACCGCGACTGCAGGACGTCGCCGAGCGCGCCGGCGTGTCGATGAAGACCGTGTCGAACGTCGTGCGCGACTACCCGCATGTGTCGCCGCAGATGCGCGAGCGGGTGCAGAAGGCGATCGACGAGCTGGGATATCGGCCGAACGTCGTCGCGCGCCGCCTGGCGACCGGCCGCACGGGCCTGGTCGCCCTCGCCTTCGCCGACGTCACGATCCCCTACTTCGCCGAGATCTCCCGCGCCGCCTACCGCGCCGCAGCCCTCCACGACTACCGCGTGCTGGTCGAGGAGACCGACGCGACCCTTGAGGGCGAGCGTGCCGTCATGACCAGCTCCGAAGCGGGGCTGGTCGACGGCATGATCTTCCAGCCCTCCGCGATGCCGTCGTCAGAGATCGCCCGCCACCGCTCAGACATCCCCATCGTCCTGCTCGGCGAGACTCCTGCCCCGCTGACGATCGACCGCGTCATGATCGACAACGTCGCCGCGGCGCGCGAGATCACGCAGCACCTCATCGACAGCGGGCGTCGGTGCATCGGGTTCGTCGGGCACGAGGCTGCCGCTCTCAGCGAGACGTCGCGGCAGCGCATCCTCGGCTATCAGGACGCGCTGATGGGCGCCGGACTCACCGCCGACCCCGCGCTGCTCGTCGCCTCGGAGGCCATCGCCGCGTCGGATGCCGCCCAGGCCGTTCGCCGCGCGCTCGACGCAGGACTGAACGTCGATGCGCTCGTGTGCCGCGACGACCTCGCCGCGATCGGAACGCTTCGCGCCCTGCAGGAGCGCGGCATCCGCGTTCCTGACGACGTCGCCGTCACAGGCTGGGACGATACGCGGCTGAGTGCCGTGACTTTCCCGAGCCTGACGACCGTCAGCCCCGACATCGACGCGATCGTCGAGCGCGCTCTCGCCCTGCTCGACGAGCGGATCAACGGCTACTCGGGCGTCGGGAGGCACGAGCTGGCGCCGTACCGCATCGTCGTCCGCGAGAGCGCACCCTCGGCCTGAGCCGCGCCGCCGCGCACAGCGACCGCCTGCGAACGCCGTTCTACAGCGGCGCAACGCAGTGCGGCCCATGCGATCGCGGCTCCGTTCGGCGGCTTTACAGCGCTGCACACGTGAGGCATGCTTGTCGTCATGATCGACGACGACCGCCCCGACATGCACGACGGCCTTCACCCGCGTCCGCAGCTCCGACGCCCGCAGTGGCATGATCTCTCGGGCACCTGGCGGTTCACTTTCGACGACGCCGACGAGGGCCTGGCCGCCGGCTGGCAGGCGCACGGCGCGTTCGCTCACGACATCGTCGTGCCGTTCCCGCCCGAATCGCCCGCCTCCGGCATCGGCGACACGGCGCACCACCGCGTGAGCTGGTACTCCCGCACCTTCGGAGCCGATGACCTCGCAGCGGCGGGCGCCTCCGACGGCACCGGCTCGTCTCGCCTCCACCTGCACTTCGGCGCCGTCGACTACCGCTGCCGCGTGTGGGTCGACGGGCAGCAGGTCGGCACCCACGAAGGCGGTCACACCCCCTTCTCCTTCGACATCACCGACGCCCTCTCGGGAGAAGCCGAGCACACCGTCGTCGTGCGCGTCGAAGACGACCCCCATGACATCGGGCAGCCGCGCGGCAAGCAGGACTGGCTCGAGCACCCGCACGTCATCTGGTACCACCGCACGAGCGGCATCTGGCAGCCGGTGTGGCTCGAGGCCACGCCGTCGCTCGCCGTGACCGCCGTGCACTGGACGACCGACCCGCGCCGCGGCACCGTCACCGGCGACCTGGAGCTGTCGCGCGTTCCCGAGACGCCCGTGCGCGTGCGCATCGACCTCTCCTACGACGGCCGCCTGCTCGGCAGCGCCGACGCCCTGGTCGGCGACGACGAGGCCACCATCGTCGTGCCGGTCGCGGAGCTGCTCAACGGCCAGGCCTACGAGGACCTCCTGTGGTCGCCGGAGCACCCGCGGCTCGTCGACGCCGTCGTGACGGCCGGCGATGACACCGTGCACTCGTACCTCGGCATCCGCACCGCCCACGTCGCCCGACGGCGCTTCTTCCTCAACGACCGTCCGTACTACGTGCGCTCGGTGCTCAACCAGGGGTACTGGCCCGAGTCGCACCTGGCCGCGCCGTCGCCGTCGGCGCTGCGCGACGAGGTGCAGCTGATCAAGGACCTCGGGTTCAACGCGACGCGCGTGCACCAGAAGTTCGAAGACCCGCGCTTCCTGTACTGGGCTGACCGGCTCGGTCTGCTCGTGTGGGGCGAGGCGCCCGCGAGCTTCACGTTCTCCCCCACGACGGTCGAGCGCACGGTGCGCGAATGGCTCGAGATCGTTCGCCGCGACCGCGCCCACCCTTCGATCGTCACGTGGGTGCCGCTCAACGAGAGCTGGGGCGTGCAGCACATCGCGACCGACCGCCGCATGCACGAGTTCGCGCGCGCCCTCGTGTCGCTCACGAAGGCCCTCGATCCCACGCGCCCCGTCGTGTCGAACGACGGATGGGAGCAGGTCGACACCGACATCGTCGCCATCCACGACTATGACGCAGACCCTGAGCGCATGGCCGCCCGCTACCGCTCCCGAGACGCCATCGACCGCCTGATCGACGGCGTCGGCCCGGCCGGGCGCGTGCTCATCCTCGACGGAGACGTGGCGGACGCGCCCGTCATGCTCACGGAGTTCGGCGGCATCTCCTACGACAGCAGCGCCGAGGGCGCCTGGGGCTACTCCACCGCGACGTCGGCCGACGACTTCGACGCACGCCTCGACGGGCTCATGAAGGCCGTCCACACCAGCGAGGCCCTCGCCGGCTTCTGCTATACCCAGCTCACCGACACCCTGCAGGAGACGAACGGCCTCCTCCACCCCGATCGCACGCCCAAGCTCCCGATCGAGCGCCTGCGCGCGATCATGAGCGGCAGCGGAGACTGACGACCGAGACGACGAAGGGCCGGATGCCATGGCATCCGGCCCTTGTCAGGTGTCAGCGCGTCAGAGCGACTCGATGATCTCGCGCATCAGAGCGGCGGTCTCGGACGGCGTCTTGCCGACCTTGACGCCGGCGGCCTCGAGGGCCTCCTTCTTGGCCTGAGCGGTGCCCGCCGAGCCCGAGACGATCGCGCCGGCGTGGCCCATCGTCTTGCCCTCCGGGGCGGTGAAGCCCGCGACATAGCCGACGACCGGCTTGGTCACGTTGGCCTTGATGTACTCGGCCGCGCGCTCCTCGGCGTCGCCGCCGATCTCGCCGATCATGACGATCGCCTTGGTCTCGGGGTCGGCCTCGAACGCCTCGAGAGCGTCGATGTGGGTCGTGCCGATGACCGGGTCGCCGCCGATGCCGATGGCGGTCGAGAATCCGAGATCACGCAGCTCGTACATCATCTGGTACGTGAGCGTGCCCGACTTCGAGACCAGGCCGATGGGGCCCTTGCCGGTGATGTTCGCGGGCGTGATGCCGACGAGCGCCTCGCCGGGCGTGATGATGCCGGGGCAGTTCGGTCCGATGATGCGGGTCTTGTTGCCCTTGCTCTTCGCGTAGGCCCACGCCTCGGCGGTGTCGCCCACGGGGACGCCCTCGGTGATGACCACGAGCAGCGGGATCTCGGCGTCGATGGCCTCGATCATCGCGTCCTTCGTGAAGGCCGGGGGCACGAACGCGATGGACACGTCGGCACCGGTCTTCTCGATGGCCTCGGCGACCGTGCCGAACACGGGGAGCTCGACCTCGCCCTCGTGCGGCTTCTCGTGCGTGACGGTGGAGCCGGCCTTGCGGGCGTTGACGCCGCCGACGATGTTGGTGCCGGCCTTCAGCATGAGGGCCGTGTGCTTGGTGCCTTCGCCGCCGGTGATGCCCTGGACGATGACCTTGGAGTCCATGTTGAGATAGATCGACATTCTCGGTTCCTTCTGTCTCAGGCGTTCGCCAGCTCGGCGGCCTTGTCGGCGCCCTCGTCCATGCCCGCAGCGAGCGTGACGAGCGGGTGGTTGGCCTCCGCGAGGATCGCGCGGCCCTCTTCGACCTGGTTGCCGTCGAGACGGACGACCAGCGGCTTGGTGGCGTGGTCGCCCAGGATCTCGAGGGCCTTCACGATGCCCTCGGCCACTGCGACGCACGACGTGATGCCGCCGAAGACGTTGACGAACACGCTCTTGACCTGCTCGTCGCCGAGGATGACGTCGAGGCCGGCCGCCATGACCTGCGCGTTTGCGCCGCCTCCGATGTCGAGGAAGTTGGCAGGCTTGACGCCGCCGTGCTTCTCACCGGCGTAGGCGACGACGTCGAGCGTCGACATGACCAGGCCCGCGCCATTGCCGATGATGCCTACCTGGCCGTCGAGCTTCACGTAGTTCAGACCGGAGGCCTTGGCCTTGGCCTCGAGGGGGTCGGTGGCGCCCTTGTCCTCGAGCTCCTCATGCTCGGGGTGGCGGACCTCCGACGCGTTGTCGTCGAGGGTGACCTTGCCGTCGAGGGCGATGATGTCGCCGGCTCCGGTGCGGACGAGCGGGTTCACCTCGACGAGCGTCGCGTCCTCGCCCTTGTAGACGTCGTAGAGCTTGACGAAGACGTCGGAGACCTTGTCGACCAGGTCGGCGGGGAAGTTCGCGGCCTCGGCGATCGCGACGGCCTTCGCCTTGTCGATGCCGGTGAGCGGGTCGACCTCGATGCGCGCCAGGGCCTCGGGCTTCTCGACGGCGAGCTGCTCGATCTCCATGCCGCCCTCGACCGAGCACAGGCTCAGGTACGAGCGGTTCGCGCGGTCGAGCAGCACGGAGAAGTAGAACTCCTGGGCGATGTCCGCACCCTGCGCGACCATGACGCGCTTGACGACGTGGCCCTTGATGTCGAGGCCGAGGATGGCCTCGGCGGCTGCGTACGCCTCGTCGGGCGTCTTGGCGACCTTCACGCCACCCGCCTTGCCGCGGCCACCGGTCTTGACCTGGGCCTTGACGACGACGACTCCGCCGATCTTCTCAGCGGCGGCCTTGGCCTCCTCGGGGGTGTCGGCGATGATGCCGGCGAGCACCGGCACCTCGTACTTCTCGAATAGGTCTCGTGCCTGGTACTCGTAGAGATCCACGTGCAATCCTTCGCTGGGCGACTGTGGGTTCGGGCCGAAAGAATCTCGATGTCGAGAGATCGACCATCTTGTATCCTACCCGGCCGCCGAAGACCGTCTGTCCACGCCCGCGCCCGCCGACGGCGCATGAGCCCCTGGGCCAGTAGGCTTTCAGCACCATGAGCGAGACTCCCGCCAGCCCGTCGCGCAACACCGTCGTCGCCGCGGCACTCGACCTGTTCGCCGAGCAGGGCTTCGAGGCGACGTCCGTCGAGCAGATCGCGCAGGCCGCCGGCGTCTCGCGGTCGACGTTCTTCCGGCAGTTCGGCGGCAAGGACGACGTCGTCTTCACCGACCACGACGAGCTGCTCGCCCAGCTGCGTGAATTCCTGTCGGATCGGCACGAGAACCCGTGGGCCGCCGTGTGCGAGGCCTCGGTGCAGGTCTACCGTCATTTCGCCGCCGACCCCGACCTCGCGCGCCGTCGCTACGTCGTGGTGCGTCAGGTGCCCACCCTGCGCGAGCGCGAGATCGTCACCGTCTTCCAGTACGAGCGACTCTTCGACGACTACCTGAGGGGCGCGCTCCCCGGCATCGACCCGATCGAGTCGGTCGCCTTCTCCGCCGCCGTCACCGCTGTCCACAACCACGTGCTGCGCAGGCTGCTGCGCGGCTCCGAGGACGTTCCGGCATCCGTGCTGTCCGTCGCCTATGACGACCTCATGCACCGTTTCGGCGTGCACCCCGACGGCGGAGCCCCCGCCGTCGACGACCTCGTGATCGCCGCGTTCCCCCGCAGCATGCCCGCCGCCGAGGTGGCGCGCCGGCTCCGCGACGAGCTGGGCTGACCCGCGGCCGGCACGTGGCGCGGGCCTCGCTCTCGCCCACTGCGCGATCCGCCGTCCTGAGCTCTGGAACTGCGTATCGCCATCGATGACACTGAATCCCGCCCTGCGTTACGCTGAGGACATGAGCGACGCCCTTCCCACCCCGCCTGCATTCCCAGGCGAGGCCATCATGTCGTACGACGTCACCGGCCGGCTCGGCACGGACTACTACGCGGTGTTCGCCGACATCCCCGACGCCGACCGAGAGGTGTGGCAGCGGGCGCAGGCCTACATCGACGAAGTCGGCCCGCGCATGCGCGAGGCATGGGATGCCGCCGAGTACCCACTCGACCTCGCCGCCCGCATGGGAGAGCTCGACCTGCTGAACGACGGCGTCGTGCACCCGGCGATCACGCGCTTCTCACCGCTCGCGGCGGGCCTCGTGAACATGGAGGTCTCGCGCGGCGACGGCTCGCTGGGCACCGTCATCGCCGTGCAGGCGGGTCTCGCGCTGCGCACGCTCGCCCTCTTCGGCAGCCCCGAGCAGCAGGCCGCGTGGCTCACCCGCATCGCCCGCGCTGAGATCCCGGCCGCCTTCGCGCTCACTGAGCCCGACCACGGCTCGGACTCTGTCTCGCTCGAGACCACCGCGCGCCGGCAGCCCGGAGGCGACTGGGTGCTCCGGGGCGCAAAGAAGTGGATCGGCAACGGCGCGGCCGGCGGCGTCACGTTCGTCTGGGCGCGCGTCGACGACGAGGGCGCCGACGACCACGGCGCTGTGCGTTGCTTCCTCGTGGAGCAGTCCGCCCCCGGGTACACGGGAACCGTCATCACCGGCAAAGGATCGCTCCGCGGCATCCACCAGGCGCACATCACGCTGGACGACGTGCGGCTCCCGGCCGACGCCGTGCTGCCCGGCGCCCGGAGCTTCCGCGACGCCTCGACGGTCCTGTACTCGACCCGATCGGGCGTGGCCTGGTCGGCCCTCGGGCACGCCACGGCCTGCTACGAGGCGGCGCTGCAGTACGCACAGCAGCGCACCCAGTTCGGCAAGCCGCTCGCGAAGTTCCAGATGATCCAGGAGCGGCTCACGCAGATGCTCGAGGACCTCACGGCCATGCAGCTGTACTGCCGCCGCCTCGCCGACCTCGAATCCGCCGGCGCGCTGCGGCCCACGCAGGCGTCGCTCGCGAAGTTCCACAACACGCGCGCCGCCCGCCGCATCGCCGCGACCGCACGCGACCTGCTCGGCGGGAACGGCATCCTCCTCGAGAACGGCGTCATCCAGCACATGGCCGACATCGAGGCGATCCACACGTACGAGGGCACCGAGAGCGTGCAGGCGCTGCTCATCGGCCGCGACATCACCGGCATGTCCGCTTTCGCCTGAGCGCGAGCGCTGCCCGCACGAGCCGGCATGGGGCGCGGGTCAAGGCCGTGGCGGTTCGCGCGCGGGAGGGCCAGGATGGGTCGCGTGTACGAGATCCCCGCGCCCATGCTCGCCAAGTCCGTCGACGCCGTGCCCGCTCCTGATCGAGTGGCGGGCGGCCTCTCGTACGAGCCGAAATGGGACGGGTTCCGTGCCCTCGTCGCGTGGGACGGGGACGCCGTCGAGATCGGCTCGCGCGGATCCAAGCCGCTCACCCGCTACTTCCCGGAACTCGTCGACGCCTTCTCGAGCCTCCTGCCGGAGCCGTGCCTGCTCGACGGTGAGATCGTCGTCGCCGTCGGCGAGGCCGGCGCGCAGCGACTCGACTGGAGCGCGCTGTCGCAGCGCATCCACCCGGCCGAGTCGCGCGTCAGGATGCTGAGCGAGACGACCCCGGCGATGTTCATCGGCTTCGACCTTCTCGCCCGCGGCGAGCGCGACCTGCGAGACGAGCCGTTCGAGCGGCGTCGCGCCGAGCTCGAAGAGGTGCTGGCGGGAACGCCGCATCCGCTTCACCTCACCCGCACCACCCGCGACGCTGAGCTGGCCCGCGGGTGGCTGCAGGAGTTCGAGGGCGCAGGCCTGGACGGCGTGGTCGCCAAGCCCCTCGCCCTGCCCTACGCGCCCGGCAAGCGCACCATGTTCAAGGTCAAGCACGCCCGGACGGCGGAGGTCGTCGCCGTCGGCTACCGCGTGCACAAGAGCGGACGCGGGGTCGGCTCCCTTCTTGTGGGCCTGTACGACGACCACGGGCGTCTCCACAACGTCGGCGGCGTGGCGGCCTGGAGCGACGCCCGCAGGCTGGAGCTGGTCGACGAGCTCGAGCCGCTCGTCGAACGCGACGACAAAGGAGAAGCGGTCGTCGGAGAGACCGACCGCTCGCGGTTCTCGTCAGCGAAGGACGTGTCGTTCGTGCGGCTGCGCCCAGAGCGGGTGCTCGAGGTCCGCTACGACCAGCTCGAGGGCGACCGCTTCCGGCACACCGTCCAGTTCGAGCGGTGGCGCCCCGACCGCGACGCCCGCTCCTGCACCTACGAGCAGCTCGAGACGGTCGCCGCGTACGACCTCGCCGACGTGCTGGACTGACGGCATCCCTCCCGGCCGACGGCGGGAACCGCGCCGGACCGGGCGATTTCCGGCCGCCTGCGCCGTGCTCGTCTACCGTCGAGGCATGGGACTGTTCAGCTCCGGACCGAAGACCGTACGACTCGACACGCACAACGCGCCCGCCCTTCCTGTCCGCAGCGTCGGAAAGCCGGGGAGCCTGTGGGCCGACGGACTCGGCGTGGTCGCCATCCGCTCGCTGCAGATCATGATCGTCGTCGCGATCGCCGCCGCCGTCGTCCTCGGCATTCAGCAGGTCACGGTCGTCACGATCCCGCTCGTGCTGGCGCTCATCTTCGCGTCGGCATTCGCGCCCGTCATGACGTGGATGCGGCGGCGTGGCGTGCCGTCGCTGGTGGCCACCCTTCTCGCCCTGCTTGCGATCCTCGTGATCCTCGGGCTGGTCTCGTGGCTGATCGTGTGGGCGGTGCGCGACCAATGGGCGGAGCTGTCATCGCAGGCGCAGCGCGGATTCCAGGACCTCCTCGCGTGGGCGAGCACCCTTCCCCTCGACATCGACCAGCAGCAGATCGACGAGTGGATCGCCTCGCTCACCGACTTCATCACGAGTGCGCAGTTCGGCTCGGGCGCCCTCGCGGGTGTGAGCGCGGTCGCGAACTTCGTGACGGGCCTCGTGCTCATGGTCGTCATGCTGTTCTTTTTCCTCAAGGACGGCCCCCAGCTGTGGGCGTTCCTTCTGCGCCCGTTCCAGGGTGAGCAGTACGAGCGGGCGGTGCGCATCGGCGACAAGACGGTGTCGACGCTCGGCTCGTACGTGCGCGGCACCGCGACGGTCGCCGCGGTGGATGCCGTCGGCATCCTGATCGGTCTGCTCGTTCTCCAGGTGCCGCTGGCCGTCCCCCTCGCCGTGCTCGTGTTCCTGCTCGCCTTCGTGCCGATCGTGGGCGCGACGCTCGCCGGCATCCTCGCCGCTCTCGTCGCTCTCGTGGCCAACGGCTGGTTCGTGGCGCTGCTGGTCGTGGGCGTCGTCGTGCTCGTGAACCAGCTGGAGGGAAACCTGCTGCAGCCGCTCCTCATGGGTCGCACCATGAAGCTGCACGCGTTCGTCGTGCTGATCGCCCTGACCGTGGGCACGGTGCTGAGCGGCATCGTCGGCGCTGTGCTCGCCGTGCCGATCACTGCCGTCGCGTGGGGCATCGTTCAGGTGTGGGACGGACCGGAGACGCCCGCGAGGTGGGCGCGCCCGAAGCACCGCGAAGACGCGCGAGCAGCACGCGGCACCGCGCCGGGGCACTCGATCGTCTGACGCGGACCGTCAGTCGGCGGGCTTCGCCCGGCTCGGCTGCACGCGCGGCGGCTCGCCCGGCATCTTCGGGAACTCCGGCGGGAACGGAAGCTCCCCCAGACCGTCGGCGAGGTCGCGCTCCCACCACTCAAGGAGCGTGTCGATCCGCCCCGGCGAGGCCTGCAGATCGTTCCACGGGTCGCCCGCCTCTTGGAGACGCTGCGGCACGGTGCGGATCGTGAACGCCGCCGGGTCGACACCGGCCTCCAGCTCCTCCCACGTGATCGGCGTCGCGACGGTCGCCTGCGGAAGCGCGCGAGGGCTGTAGGCGCCCGCCATCGTGCGGTCGCGGTTGGCCTGGTTGAAGTCGATGAAGATGCGCTCCCCGCGCTCCTCCTTCCACCAGTTCATCGTCACCCTGTCGGGCATCCGCCGCTCCAGCTCTCGTCCGGCGGCGATGACCGCATGCCGGACGTCGAGGAACTCGTGCGTCGGCTCGATGGGACAGAACACGTGGATGCCGCGGCTGCCGCTCGTCTTCAGCCACGCCTCCAGGCCCGCTTCGCGCAGCACGTCCCGCAGCGCGGGCGCGGCGGCGGCGGCATCCGCGAAGTCAGTGCCGGGCTGCGGATCGAGGTCGATCCGCAGTTCGACGGGGTTGTCGGTGTCAGACGCCAGCGACGCCCACGGGTGGAAGACGACGGTGTTCATCTGCACGGCCCAGACGATCGCGGCCGCCTCGTCGAGCACGACCTGCGGGTGCTTGCGGCCGCTGTTGTACGTGCACATGACCTCGTGCACGAAGTCGGGCGCGCCCTTCGGCGGGTTCTTCGAGAAGAAGCGCTCACCGTCGACCGTGTCGGGAAATCGCTCCAGCGACACCGGCCGGTGCCCGTTCGCGCGCAGGAACGGCTCGGCGACGGCGATGACGTACTCGGCGAGCTCGTGCTTGGTGACCCCGACTTCGGGCCAGACGACCCGGTTGGGATTCGACAGCGACACGTCGCGGCCGTCGACGGTGAGAGTGATGCGCTCGGATGCCATGGTGCGTCCGACTCTATGGGCGGCCCCCGACGGGCGGAAGCCCCTGCCGGGACCGCTCCGTGGGTCAGTCGGCGAGCGCGAGGAGCGCGCCGAGCCGGTCGCGCGTGATCTCGATCCACGGACCGGCAGGGTCGACGACGATGCCGCTGATCCCGTCGTCGGATGCCAGCGCCTTCGCGAACTGCGCCGCGGTGACGGGCAGCGGGCGATCTCCGCGGCCCAGCGCGATGACCTCGAGGGGGTGCGAGAACACCTCCAGGCGACGCCGGCCGTCGGCGGAGCGCGCCTCAGCGATGCCCATCCGGCCCGACTCGTCGGTGTTGCCCGCGACCCACAGCTTGACGCGCGTGAGCTCGGCGACGATCCTCTCCACCGTCTCATCGGTGCGCTGGGCGGCGAGCAGGTTCTTGAGGGTGAGCTCGGGGTCGGCCTCTTCGACGGCCTTCGCGATCAGCTCGGTCGGGAGGATGAGGCGCGCCCCCTCGGTGGCGTGGTCGAGGAACAGGCCCGCGTAGGAGCCGTCGAGCACCTGCCGGAAGACCGCGTGAACAGGCTGGCTCACGGCGGACGTCTGCGTGTCGCCGTCGCCGCGGAGGCTCTCCTGCAGGGCTTCGACGCCGCTGAAGGCGAGAAGGACCCGCTTGTCCTCGATCATCGTCACGGCCAGGGTGAGGGGCTGCCCCGCCTCGATGAGCGCCTTCGCGTCGCCTTTGGCCCGCAGGAACAGGCTGCCCTGAAGGGCCTGTCGCATGACATTCATGACGTCGGCAGGCTGGGGTCGGGCAGGCAGTGCCGCCAGCGCCGCCTTGAGCGGGGCGTTCTGCGGCGGCCCAGCCGGAGCCCCGTCACCCTGCGCGGGCGCGGCGGGGCGAGTCGGGGTGACAGGACGTGTCGTGGCGGCCGGCGGGGCGCCGAACGTCGAGATCGAGATGCCGACCTCCGGGACCTTCTCGGTGGGCGGGGTCGCGGCATCCGGATCACTCTGCGTGGCCTCGTCAGGAGCGACGGTCGCGTCAGATTCGGCGGGCTGCGCGTCTTCGGGCTTGCCCCGACGAGAGAAGAGTGCCATCGGCCAAGCCTAACCGGGCAGGGAACGGGGCGCGGGACGGCGGCAGAACGCGGTTCCAGGGCGCACGCGCCGTTGAGTGCGCCCGGGAACCGCACTCGCCCACACGATAGAACAGGCCGGCGTTGCAGAGCAGATGTCGTTACCGAGTTGCGACTCGCGCGCGGACGATCAGCCTGTCATGGCGCAGGTGAGCACGCCGGTCGCCGCCTGCCACGGCCTGCGCTGCGAGAGAGCGCAGAGTCACGACCCGGCGACGACCGGCGAAGCACCGCAAGCCCCCAGAGGTGCCGTGAACGAACGCACGGCAGTCATCGCTGATGCTGGAACGGGTGTGGGCGCGAGCCGCCCGCGCATGAAGCTCATCGGTCACCTCCTCGCGAAGAAATCGCTGGGGCAACGCCGCCGAGCAAGCCGGGCAGCGGTGCCGTCATTGGCACATTAGAGGACTCTCATCATTCTTGGGAAGACCCCTGGGGGTACCGGCCTGCGTCGAACGCGTCAGAGCTTGGTGATCGGCGCGATCTTGATGAGGAGCTTCTTGGGGCCGGCGGAGTCGAAGCGCACGTGCGCGACGCGCTTGGCGCCCTCCCCCGTGACCATGTCGACGCGTCCTTCGCCGAAGTCGTCGTGACGGATGCGGTCGCCGGGCGCCAGCACCATGTCGCCGTTGTCGCGGACCTTCGCCGGGATGCGATTGGCGAACTTCGCGATGTCGCCGCCCGGCTTCTCGCGCTTGGGCAGCGGCACCAGGTCGTCGCCGTAGCGATTGCCCCCGAACCCCCCGCCCTGACCGCGCCGCGCATTGAGAGCGCGAGACTGCATGCCGCCGCGGGAATTCACATCTCCAGGCGACTGACGCCAGTCGATCAGTTCGTGCGGGATCTCCTGCAGGAAGCGGCTCGGCATCGCCACCGACACCTCGCCGAACTGGGCGCGAGTCATCGCGAGCGAGAGGTGCAGGCGCATGCGGGCGCGAGTGAGCGCGACGTAGAACAGCCGGCGCTCCTCCTGCGGGCCGCCCGGCTCACCGGCCGAGATCCGGTGCGGGATCAGGTCTTCCTCCACGCCCGTGACGAACACCGCGTCGTACTCGAGTCCCTTTGCGGTGTGCATCGTCATGAGCGAGACGACCCCCGACGCATCGTCGAGGTCATCGGCATCCGACACCAGCGCGACCTCGGTGAGGAAGTCGAGCAGCGTTCCATCCGGGTTGTTGCGGGCGAACTCGCGCGTGACCGCGAGGAGCTCGTCGAGGTTCTCGACGCGCGCCTCGTCCTGCGGGTCTTTCGAGATGCGCAGAGCGTCCATGTAGCCGCTCTTGTTGAGCAGCAGACTGAGGCCCTCCGTGACCGCCGTCGACGGCGCGACCTCACCCGACGGCGGGAACATGATCTCCGATGCCTCGGCGAGCACGGCATCGAGGTGCGCGATCGCCTTCTGGATCTTGGGCCCGACCCCGAGCGCCGACGCATTGGCGAGCGCATCACGGAACGTGATTCCCTCTTCGGCGGCGTAGCGCGCGATCGCCGTCTCAGTGACATCGCCGATGCCGCGCTTGGGCTTGTTGAGGATGCGGCGCACCGCAAGCTCGTCGGCCGGGTTGGCGACTGCGACGAGGTAGGCGAGCGCGTCTTTGATCTCGGCGCGGTCGTAGAACTTGGTGCCGCCCATGATCTTGTAGGGGATCGCGGAGCGGATGAAGATCTCCTCCAGCGCACGGGACTGCGAGTTGGTGCGGTAGAACACCGCCATCTCGCTGTACGGGACGCCCTTGCGGCGCAGCGCCTCGATCTCGTCGGCGACGAACTGCGCCTCGTCGTGCTGCGAGTACCCGGTGTATCCGACGATCGGCTCGCCCGCCCCCACGTCGGTCCACAGCTTCTTGTCTTTGCGGTCGAAGTTGTGGCTGATGACGGCGTTCGCCGCCGACAGGATGTTCTGCGTCGAGCGGTAGTTCTGCTCGAGCAGCACGACGCGCGCGCCCGGGAAGTCGCGCTCGAACTCGGTGATGTTGCGGATATCGGCGCCGCGGAAAGCGTAGATCGACTGGTCGGAGTCACCGACGACCGTGAGCGACGCCCCCTCGAGCTCGGGAGCGTCGACGGGGTCGAAGATCATCATCCCGCCGCTCGAGAACGCGTCGGCCGCCTTGCCGACGACGGGGCGGGTGAGTTCGTGGATGAGGGCGTACTGCGCGTGGTTGGTGTCCTGGTACTCGTCGACCAGGATGTGCCGGAAGCGGCGCCGGTACACGTCGGCGACATGCGGGAACGCGCGGAACAGGTAGACGGTCTGGGCGATGAGATCGTCGAAGTCGAACGCGTTCGCCTTCTGCAGCGCCCGCTGGTAGTCGCTGAAGATCTCGGCGAACAGACGCTCCGCCGGGTCGCTCAGATTGGCCTGACGGGCGAACGACTCGGCATCGGCCAGCTCGTTCTTGAGCTTCGAGATGCGCCCCTGGACGGCGGCCGGAGTGAGGCCGAAGGCATCCGCCTCGTGCTCCTTGACGAGTCGCTTGATGAGGGCGCGCGAGTCGCCCGAGTCATAGATCGTGAAGCTCTTCGTGAACCCGAACTGATCGGCCTCCCGCCGCAGGATGCGCACGCACGCCGAGTGGAACGTCGAGATCCACATGCCCTGCGCCGCGTCGCCCACCAGCTGCTGCACGCGCTCGCGCATCTCGCCTGCGGCCTTGTTGGTGAAGGTGATGGCGAGGATCTGGCTCGGCCACGCCTCGCGGTTGCGCAGCAGCGACGCGATGCGGTGCGTCAGAACGCGGGTCTTGCCGGAGCCTGCGCCGGCGACGATCAGCAGCGCCGGGCCGCGGTAGGTGACCGCTTCGAGCTGGGGCGGGTTGAGCCCCTTGAGGAGGTCTTCGTCGGCGCGGACGCCGGAATCCGGGCCGCCGGTGCGGGTGCCGGCACCGCCGACGAAGACGGGCTTGATCGGGTCACTCATGTCCCGTCAAGTCTAGGCTCGCGGCCCGACACTCGCTCCGGGGCCGGCGGCTGCTGCGCGTGAGCGGGCGAAGCCGTTCACAACTCCGGAAGAACCGCCCGCCCTGCGCTGGAAGCCGGCGCGTCGCACCGTCCCCGCGCGACTTCTCCGGAGTTGTGCCCAACCCTCCCCCGATCTCTCGGCGGCCGGCGTCACACGGCGACGCATGACGGCATCGGCCGTCACAGACCTGGCCGGTGTCGACGCGCCCGCTTAGCGTGATCTCAGCGCCCCGAACGCATGCCGCACGCAGCGTCCGGGGCCCGTCGCGGCGATCCGGATGGTTCCGGGCACCGGTTCATACCCGGCTGCGCAGCGGGTTCGACTCCCGCCGTCGCGTCTCATCGGCCCGGCCGGTGTCGGACGCGCTGGCCGCTGCCGACCGGGACTTGCAGTATTTCCGCGGTCCGTCAACCCCCGCGCTCCGATTCGGCACCTGCTTGTACTTTCGGGGAAACGCGCAGACCCGTGCGCCAGTTCCCTGGAGGAAGACGTGACAGCACACGCTGACCCAGCGTCGACCGCCGAGCTCCTCGACGGTCGTTACCTCCTCGGCGAGTGCGTCGGACGCGGCGGGATGGCACAGGTGTTCCGCGCTGAAGACGTCGTGCTGGGCCGCACGGTGGCGATCAAGATCATGCGCGGCGAAGCCGATGGCGCGTCGGTGCCTCCGCGTGCGCGCACCGAGATGGCGCTGCTGGCCTCGCTCAACCATCCCTCGCTCGTGACGCTCTTCGATGCGCATGTGGTCCCGGGGAAGCCGGAGTACCTCGTCATGGAGTACGTCGAGGGCGCGACGCTCGCCGACGAGCTCGACAAGGGCCCGATGGATGCCGCAGAGGTCGCCGCGCTCGCGACAGAGCTGGCATCCGCGCTCCACGTCGTGCACGACGCGGGGATCGTCCACCGCGACGTCAAGCCGTCGAACGTGCTCCTCGCATCGGATCCGCTTCCGGGGCGCCGGCACCGCGCGAAGCTGGCCGACTTCGGTGTCGCCTATCTCGCCGAGGGCGATCGCCTCACCTCCCCCGGTGTCGTCATCGGGACGGCCGCCTACCTCGCACCCGAGCAGGTCCGCGGCGAGGCGGCGACGCCGGCTTCGGACATCTACGCGCTCGGCCTTCTGCTCCTCGAGGCGCTGACCGGCGAGAGGGCGTTCCCGCAGGCCTCGGGGATCGGCGCCGTCATGGCTCGCCTCGTCGAATCCCCGGAGGCGCCCGCCTGGCTCGGATGGGAGTGGGTGACGCTGCTTCAGGCGATGACCGCGAGCGAGCCCGCACGCCGGCCGACCGCGCTCGACGTGATCCGCGCCGTGTCCACCCTGCCGACCGACATCGTCCGTCCGACCGCAGCCCCCCAGCCTGCGTCGCCGCCGCTGCCCCCTCTTCCCACCACACCGGCAGCGGTGGCGGCGCTTCAGGAGCCGACTCTTGCGATGACCGCGGCCGCCGCGATGACGACCGCCGCGACACCGGATGCCGCCGGCACCGCCCCGGCCGACGCGCCCACGGCGGCCGCGCACGCGGTCCGGCGACGCCACCGCCGGGCGCAGCCCGGCTCCCGGCGTGCCCGCGCCACCCGCACCCGCACGACGCTGCTCATCGGCTCGGCGCTCGCCGTGGCGGCGATCCTCGGCACGAACGCGGCCACCTGGGTGGGCGGCACACCGAGCACGCCTTCTCTCGTCGTCCCGACCGAGGGCGACCCGACGACGCCCGCCGAAGCCGACACCGCCGGCGACACGGTCGCCGACGAGGAGCCCCTCGTGGTCACCGTCACCGAGGAGGAGCCGGACACCGGCCAGAGCACCACGCCTTCCACCGGCGAGCCCAAGGCGAAGGGCGGCGACAAGGCCAAGGCGAAGGGCGCGGACAAGAAGGCGAAGGGCGCGGAGAAGGCGAAGCCGAAGGGCGCAGACAAGGCGAAGCCGAAGGGCGCGAAGGACGCCGAGAAGCGCAAGGCGGACAGAGACGCGGAGAAGGCGCACCGCGAGGCGAAGAAGGACGCCGAGAAGAAGGCACGGGAGGCTGCCCAGGAGCAGCGCAAGAGGGAACGCGAGGCCCGCACGCCCGGGCCCGGTGCGGACGGCGACCGCCCGGCCGAGTACTCGGCCTCGTCCCCCGCGGGTACGACGCTGCTCGCGGCCCTGTGATCCGGATTCCCCGCCGATCCCCAGCCCTCCGTCCTAGCCTGGCGTCAGTCATCGAGGAGGAGTCATGCGCACGCGCCTCGTCACGGCATCCGTCGTCGTCTTCCTGTGCGCGCTCACCGGATGCGCCTCGGGAGGTCCCATGTCAGATCCGTACGCACCGCGGCCGTCGTCGTCGCCCGCGAGTTCGCCTGCACCCTCATCGGCGGCCGGCACGCGGGGCCCGATCGGTCCGACAGGCACCCCGACCGACGTCCCCGCCGACCGATGGGCGGCGATCCAGGACGATCTCAAGAAGCGCGGCGTCGACGGCACGCCCGAGCTCGTGTCGGCCGAGGCGGTGACCTTCACCGACGGCTCCCTGGGCTGCCCGAGCCCCGGCCAGTCGTACACGCAGGCGCTCGTCGACGGGATGCGGGTCGTGGTGTCGGTGGACGGCCGGCAGTACGACTACCGGTTCGGCGAGGGCGGTGGCCCCCGGCTCTGCACGCGCTGACGCTCTCTCCGCACGCCGACAGACCGAAGGGGCGGCGCCTGCGCACCGCCCCTCCGGCCTGAAGGATCTCGCCGAGGAGGGTCACTTGACCTTCAGCAGCAGGGCCTCCTTCGCACCGGACTGGTTGTCGAACACGACGACCATCTGGCCCAGCGGCTTCTGCGCGGTCTTCGCGGCCTTGTCCACCGTGAACGACGCCGACACCTTGCCGCGCTTCGGGACCGTGAGGTCGTCGACGCTGCTGTATGCCGGAGCGTTCGGGTCGTAGGTCGCGACACCGGCGATCTCGTCTTCGCCGCCCGAGGTGAGGCTGTAACCGGCGACCGAGTAGTCGAACGCACCGGTCACGCCGATGTCGCTCGCCCACACCGGCAGCAGGATCGTGCTGCTGTCGGTCGGCGCCGTCGCGAGGTAGCCCGCGGCGAACGTCTGGCGGGTCGCGATGCGATAGAGGAAGACCTCCGTCACTCCGTCGACGCTGCCAGCGCGCAGCGCGCCCGAGTCGTACGAGAACACGATCCAGTCGGGGGTGCCGTCGCGGTTCACGTCGATCACGACGTCGAACTCGTTGTTGGCGCCGTTCGACCACCGCCTGTGCGTGTTCACGGCGAACTCGAGCACCTGCTCGCTGCCCTCCATGTACGTGCGCACACCCGCGGCGCGAAGGTCGTACCCGGTGTCGGCGACCGACTTCGGGGCGTCCTTCTTGTCGTTCAGACCCCACTGGTACACACTCGCCTGCGCGTTCAGCGCGCCGAGGGTGTTGCGGAGCGTGAGCTTCTTGGTCGAGCTGTCGCCCTTGCCCTTGCCCTTGCCCTTGCCGTGGTCCTTGCCCTTCGAGGCGGTGCTGGCGGAGCCCTGCTTCGACGGCGATGCCGAGACCGTCGCGCTCACCTTGCTGGTCGAGCGGGGCACCACCAGGTACGGCACGCGCAGCGTCGCATCGGACGAGGTCAGGACGACATCGCCCGAGATCTCGTAGAACGCGAACTGGTCGTCCGGCAGCAGCGACGTCGGAACGTCCTTCGCGGATGCCGAGACCGACACGACGAGCTTGGCCGTGCCGCCGGCGCGCACCGTGATCTTCTTCTGGCTGAACTTGACGTTCGCCTTGATCGACTGCGCCGTGGGCGCCGACGACACGGTGAAGGTCACCGGCTTCTTGCCGTCGTTGCGGATCGTGACGGTCTTGACCCCGCCGAATCCGAGCGACGACTCCTGCACGCCGTAGCTGAGGGCCGCTTCGCGGGCCCAGCCGCTGTCGGTGCGGAACGCGTCACCGGTGGCCGTCACGGTCGTCGCCACAGCCTGCGCCGTGTCGACGAGTCCGACGCCGCCGCGGGTGAGGCTCTGACCGGCGACCTTGTCGGGGTCGGCCGTCGACACGATCGCCGCGGCGACCTGCGGAGCGGTCCATGACGGGTGCGACTGCACCGTCAGCGCCGCGACGCCGGCCACATGCGGGGACGCCATCGAGGTGCCCGAGATGATCGCGGCCTCGCTGCCGGTGCCGACGCCGGCCGACGCGATCGACACACCCGGTGCCGCCACGTCGGGGCTGATGGCCCCGTCACCCGAGCGCGGGCCCGACGACGAGAACGACGCGTAGCCGCGGAAGCCCGGGTTGGCGATCTCCGCCGCCGCGAGAGTCGCCGTCGCGCCGTCCACGAACGCCGCGCCGTCGCTCAGGCGCACCCCGAGGAACGGGATCGTCACGACGAAGGGCGTGTTGTCATCCGGGTTCGACGTGATCCGGCCCTCGTACGGGGGCAGCGAGTCGTCGCTGTTGACCATCACGACCGCCGCCGCACCGGCCTGCTCACCGAAGATCGCCTTGGCGACGCGGGCGCAGGTGCCGCGCTCGACGACGGCGAGCTGGCTGCCGCCGGGAACGACTCCGGCCTGAGTGAAGGAGGCCGCCGAGCAGCCGAGCGCCTCGTTGACGTTCGCCGTGGCGGGGTCGTCGGTGACGCGCACGACCTCGAGCGAGCCGAGCCCTTCGAGCGAGGCGCCGTTGGCGTTGATGGCCTCGACGTCGGTGCCGTCGACCGTGATCGTCGCGCCGGGGAAGGTCTCGGAGCTGTCGACAGCCGACACCGCGATGACGCCGTCGCCCGTGCCGGGCGAGCCGGTCAGGTAGGGGCTGGGGCCGGAGTTGCCGGCCGAGGCGACGACGACGACTCCCGCGCCCACCGCGTTGCTGGCGGCGACCGCATCCGGGTCGTCTCCTCGTCCGAACGACGAGCCGAGCGACATGTTGATGACGTCCATGCCGTTGGCGACGGCCCAGTCGATCGCGGGGACGACCACGTCGGTCGAGCCGTCGCACCCGAACACGCGCACGGCGTAGATGTCGGCCTCGGGCGCGACACCCGGCCCGACGCGGAACGTCTGCGACGCCGTCGTGGAGTCGTAGGGGCCCGTGTAGGTCGAGCCGTCGTCGTTGACCCCGGAGCCAGCCGCCGTGCCGGCGACATGCGAGCCGTGGCCGTTGCAGTCGAGCGGGTTGGGGTCGGGGTGCGGGACCGGCTGGTAGGTCTCGCTCGCGGGGTCGGCGTTGTAGTCGTCGCCGACGAGGTCGATGCCGCCCTTCACGCGAGGAGCCGCGGGACCGAAGAGCGCCGGGTCGGCCGGCTCATCGGAGGTCGCCGCCGCCGCCTGGAAGGCCTCGACCGTGCCCGGTCCGCCGAATGCCGCGTGCGTGTAGTCGACGCCGGTGTCGAGGATCGCGACCTTCACGTTCGCGCCCGTGTAGCCGGTGTCTTCCCATACCTGCGGAACGCCGAGGAACGGCACCGACACAGCGTTGTCGAGCTCATAGGTGCGCACGGGGTGCACGGCCACCACGCCGGGCAGGTCGGCGACGGCGTCGAGCTGCGTGGCGGGGACGACGGCCTGGATGCCGTTGTACGCCGACTGCATCTGCGCCTGGATCTTGCCGCCCTTGCCCGTGATCGAGCCGCGAATCGAGTCCTGGGCCTTCTTGAGCTTGCCCTTGACCGCAGACCGCTCGGAAGCGGTGAGCTTGCGGCCCTTCTCGGCCTGGACGACGGCGACGGGGTCGCCCTTCATCTCGATGATGACCGTCACGCGGCCGTCGGCGTCGACCGATCGAGGGGTGATGCCTTCGCTGATCTCGCCGCGCGTTCCGGCCGACGATGACTTCGGCGAGGAGGACTCCTCGCCGGTTGCGGCCAGGGCCGCCGTGGATGGCAGCATCAGCGCGATCGCGCCGATAACAGCCAGGATGCGTCGTTGCAAGGTGGGTCCGCCTTTCGTGCAGGAGCCTGACACCGCTGCCTTGGTTGAGCAGTGGCTGAAAGGAGGCTATGCACGTGCTGTGCGTCGGCGTAACAGGTATGAGAGAAGTCTCATCTGCATTACTGACCGGTCGCTCAGCCGAAGACCGAGGCCCCCAGGTCGGGCTGGTCGAAGAACATCCCGTCAACGCCCGAATCGGCGAGCTCGCGCCACTCCGACTCGTAGTCGCCGAAGGCGGCACGCCCGCCCCGCAGACGGTGGCGGCGCTCCAGGAAGGCGTTCTCCGGACGACACGTCCACGCGAACACGCGCAGCCCGCGCTCGTGCGCGTCGGCGACCACGCTCCGCGGCGGCGCTCCCGGCCGGCGACCTGCCGCGAGGATCATCGCCTTGTCGAGGCTGATGCCGTCGAACCGGCCGGCGAGGGCGTCGAGCCCCCGCGGCGAGGCCAGGCGCCGGTACGTGGGGGCGGCATCAGCGCCCATCGCCGACACCAGGTCGTACGGCCTCCCCTGCGCTTCGAGAAGGAAGACGAACGAGCCACGGATGCCGTGACCCCGCAGCTGCTCGAGCACAGTCTGCTCGAAGGACTCGACGATGAGCGGATGCTCCCCCGCTCCCCACCCTGCCGCGACGAGCTCAGCCGCGATGAGCCCCGCCACATCGAACCCCAGCGAGTGGAAGTACGTCGCGTGCTTGACCTCCAGCACGACCCCGCACTCGCGTCCATGCTCGAGGGATGCCGCGGCGACGAGGTCGAGCACCTCGCGCAGGCGCAGCGGCGGCTGCTGTCCGTCGAAGCTCGCACTGGCCGGCCGCAGCTTCGGCAGCCGCTCCCGGCAGCGCAGCGTCGACAGCTCGTCCCACGTGAAGTCCTCCGTGAACCAGCCTGTGATCGGCGCGCCGTCGACGACCTTCGTCGTGCGCCGGCCGGCGAACCGGGCGTGATCCGCGACGTCTGTCGTCGAGCCGATCTCGTTCTCGTGCCGCAGCACGGCGACGCCGTCGCGTGTGAACACGACGTCGGGCTCGACGGCATCCGCCCCCAGCGCAAGCGCGAGCTCGTACGACGACCGGGTGTGCTCGGGCCGGTAGCCGGGGGCGCCGCGGTGCCCGATGATGAGCGGCGATCGGCGAGGCATCGTCTCAGGGTAGCGACGGGCGCCCGATTCCCTGCTCCGACGGACTGTCCCGGGCGCCGTGTTCGCTCAGGGCGGGCGGTTCTTGGCGCTCTCACAGCGGCACGCCTGCCCACGGCGACACCCCACCGGATACGCTGAGAACCACAGCACCGCGCTGTGCAACGATTTGGAGTGAGAGAGACCATGGCCTCCGGCAACTTCGCATTCAACAACCCGGCGTTCCAAGAGCAGCGCCCAGGGCTCACCCCGCCGCCCGCGCAGCAGGCAGGCACCCAGACGCAGTACGCATCGGCCGCGCACGCCGGCATGAACGCCGCCGCCGACGCGCAGCTCGAGGGGATGTTCGCCGCACCGCCGGCCGGCGCGATCCAGACCGGCCGCATGACGGTCGAAGACACTGTCCTGAAGACCCTCAGCCTGTTCGCGATCCTGCTGGTCACGGCGGTCGTCGGCTGGGTGTGGACCCTCGGCGGCGCCTTCTCGCGCGGCCAGGTCGCGTCCGTCGACCAGATCACGATCGTGCCGTGGATCGTCGGCGCGCTCGGCGGCTTCGTGCTCGCCATGATCGTGGCATTCACGTCGCGCAAGAAGGTGCGCCCGGCGCTCATCTTCGGCTACGCCGCGTTCGAGGGCCTCTTCGTCGGCGGCATCTCGGCGTACTTCGACTTCATCTGGCCCGGCATCGTGATGCAGGCCACCCTCGCGACGCTCGCCGTCGTGGGTGTCACGCTCGCGCTGTTCGCCAGCGGGAAGATCCGCGCCTCCGCCCGCGCGACGAAGGTCTTCATGATCGCCCTCGTCGGCTACCTCGTGTTCTCGCTGCTCAACCTCGTGCTGATGTGGACGAACGTCATCCCGCAGGAGCTCGCGTTCGGCATCCGCAGCGCGACGATCGCCGGCATCCCGATCGGCCTCATTCTCGGCGTGCTCGTCGTGATCATGGCCGCCTACTCGCTCGTGCTCGACTTCGACCAGATTCAGCAGGGCGTGCGCAATGGCGCTCCCCGTGAGCTCGGCTGGCTCGGCGGCTTCGGCATCATGGTGACCGTCGTCTGGCTGTACGTCGAGATCCTGCGCATGATCGCGATCCTGCGCGGAAACGACTGACGCATCGCGCCTCTTCGAGGGCCGTCCGGTTCGCCGGGCGGCCCTCGCTGTTTCCTCGGGCGCAGTCGCGGCACCTGTCAAGCGGGGTGGCAGCGACGCCACGGCGGGGATACGGTGGCGCCGTGGCTGAGCGCAAGGAGACCTTCGTCGATGCCGACGGGGTGGAGGTTCGCGTCTCGCACCCCGACAAGATGGTGTTCCCGGCGGCGGGACTCACGAAGCTCGACCTCGTCGAGTACTACCTCGACGTCGCCGAGGGCGCGTTGCGTGGGGCCGGCGGCCGGCCGATGGTGCTCAAGCGGTTCGTGAAGGGCATCGATGCGGAGCCGTTCTTCCAGAAGCGCGTGCCCGAGAACCACCCGCCCTTCATCGACACCGCCACCCTGCACTACGCGTCAGGCACATCGGCCGAGGAGACCGTGATCAGGGACGCCGCGGGCCTGGCGTGGGTCGTGAACCTCGGCTGCCTCGACCTCAATCCTCATCCGGTGCGAGCGGAGGACCTCGACCACCCCGACGAGCTGCGCATCGATCTCGACCCCATGCCCGGGGTCGACTGGGGTCAGATCGTCGACACCGCGTTCGTGGCCCGTGACGTCCTCTCCGACCACGGCCTCGTCGGCTGGCCGAAGACGAGCGGCTCGCGCGGTCTGCATATCCTCGTGCGCATCCGCCCGGAGTGGTCGTTCACCGACGTCCGGCTGGCCGCCGAGAGCCTCGCTCGTGAGGTCGCCGACCGGGCCCCGGGCCTCGCGACGGCGCGCTGGTGGAAGGAGGAGCGGGGTGAGAGCGTCTTCGTCGACTTCAACCAGAACGCGAAAGACCGCACGGTCGCGTCGGCATATTCGGTGCGGGCACTCCCCGACGCGCGCGTGTCGACGCCGCTGACGTGGGATGAGGTCCGCAGCCGCCGCCCCGACGAGTTCACGGTGCCGGCCGTGCGGGCTCGCTACGCGGACGAGGGCGATGCGCACGCGGGGATCGACGAGGCGGTCGGCTCGCTCGAGGGTCTCCTGCGGCTCGCGGAGGAACTCGGTCCCGCCGAGAAGCCGCCGCGCGGCTCGGGCGACGGATCGGGTCGCCGGGCGTCGACGATGCCGCTCATCGAGATCGCTCGCACGCGCACGAAGCCCGAGGCGGAGGCTGCGCTCGAGCAGTGGCGGTCGGAGCATGGCGACCTCGTGCCGCTGCTGCATCCGGCCGACGTGCTCATCGACGGCATGCGCGGCTCGAGTTCGCTCTGGTATCGCGTGCGCATCAACCTGCAGCACGTCCCCGAGAGCGATCGCCCGGCCCAGGGCCCGCTCCTCGCCGACTACGACCCGTGGGGATGAGCGTTGCCGGGAGCCGAAAGCGATTCGACCCCCTCCGGGCGATCGGGAGAAGGCTCCCGTTCCCGCCCTGAGGGGGTCCAATCACGCCGTCGGCACGGGCCGACGCGTCACTCCCACTCGATCGTCCCCGGGGGCTTCGACGTGACGTCGAGCACGACCCGGTTGACTTCGCGGACTTCGTTGGTGATGCGGTTGGAGATCTTCGACAGCACGTCGTAGGGCAGCCGTGTCCAGTCGGCCGTCATGGCGTCTTCGCTGGAGACCGGGCGCAGCACGATGGGGTGTCCGTACGTGCGGCCGTCGCCCTGCACGCCCACGGAGCGGACATCCGCGAGGAGCACGACGGGGCACTGCCAGATCTCGCTGTCGAGGCCTGCCTTGGTGAGCTCGGCGCGGGCGATGGCGTCGGCTTCGCGGAGGATGTCCAGACGGTCGGCGGTGACTTCGCCGACGATCCGGATGCCGAGACCGGGGCCGGGGAACGGCTGGCGCGAGACGATGGCTTCGGGCAGGCCGAGTTCGCGGCCGATGGCGCGGACCTCGTCTTTGAAGAGGGTGCGCAGCGGCTCGACGAGCTCGAACTGCAGGTCTTCGGGGAGGCCGCCGACGTTGTGGTGGCTCTTGATGTTGGCGGTGCCGGCGCCTCCGCCCGACTCGACGACGTCGGGGTAGAGCGTGCCCTGCACGAGGAAGCGGATCGGGTCGCCTTCGGCGGCGGCTTCGGCGATCAGGTCGGCCTGCACCTTCTCGAAGGCGCGGATGAACTCGCGGCCGATGATCTTGCGCTTCTGCTCGGGGTCGCTGACGCCGGCCAGCGCGTCGAGGAACGTCTCACGCGCGTCGACCGTGATGAGGCGCACACCGGTGGATGCCACGTAGTCCTGCTCGACCTGCTCCCGCTCGCCCTTGCGGAGGAGACCGTGGTCGATGAAGACGGCGGTCAGCTGGTCGCCGACGGCTTCGTGAACGAGCGCCGTGGAGACAGCCGAGTCGACGCCGCCGGACAGCGCCGAGATGACGCGACCGCTGCCGACCTGCGCGCGGATCTTCTCGACCTGCTCGGCGATGACGTTGCCGCTGTTCCAGTCAGAGGGCAGGCCGGCGGCCTTGTGGAGGAAGTTCTCGAGCACGCGCTGACCGTGGTCGGAGTGCTTGACTTCAGGGTGCCACTGCACGCCGTAGAGCCTGCGGTTGTCGTCGCCGAACGCGGCGACCGGGGTCGCGGCGGTACGGGCCAGCACCTCGAAGCCGGCAGGCGCCTTCGCGACCTGGTCGCCATGGCTCATCCACACGTTCTGCTCGGCAGGCTGACCGTCGAGCAGCACACTGTCGGTGACGATCGTGGCATCCGTCGCGCCGTATTCGCGCAGCCCTGTGTTGGCGACCTCGCCGCCGAGGGTCTTGGCCATCACCTGGAAGCCGTAGCAGATGCCCAGCGTGGGAACGCCGAGGTCGAACACGCCGGCGTCGAGCTGGGGTGCGCCTTCTTCGTACACCGACGACGGGCCGCCCGACAGGATGATGCCGACCGGCTCCTTGGCGGCGATCTCCTCGGCGCTTGCGGTGTGCGGCACGATCTCGCTGTAGACGCCGGCTTCGCGCACACGACGCGCGATGAGCTGGGCGTACTGCGCGCCGAAATCGACGACGAGGACTGGCCGCTGCGCGGTTTCGGTCTGGGTGGTCACCGGGACTCCGTCTCGACAGGGGGGGAGGTTTCGGAGGAGGACTGCGCTTCGCGCTCGGCGAGGCGGGCCTTCACCTCGCGCGCGACGCGCGTCTCCATGATGAACGACATGAGCGGCACGACGCCGCCGAGCGCCAGCAGGATGAAGCGCGGGAAGCCCCAGCGCATCTGGCTCCACAGGCGGAAGCAGGCGAACAGATACACGACGTAGAACCAGCCGTGAACGATCAGGATGAGCAGCGAGATGTTGACGCCGTCACCGGTGGATATCATGTCGCAGTCGTCGAGGCCCGGCACGAAAAGCGAGAACCACTGGCAGTCGGGCGACGCGATCACGGGAGCGAACCACAGGAAGCCCGACCCGCCGGCGAACAGCTCGATGTGCAGCGGCGTGTACTTGAGGATCATCTCCGTCAGCAGAAGAAGCAACCCGACGCCCGTGATGACCGACGCGATCTGGTAGAACTTCAGCGCCGACCGGATCGCCGGGAATGCGGCGAGCTTGGGCTGGGCGGGCATGGCCTTCAGTCTACCGCCCGGCCCCGGGCCCTCGGCCCGTGTCACGCGCTCGCTGCCGCCCGGTCTTCGAAGGCCTCGACTTCCTTCTCCCACGCGTCGCGGGCGAGCCGGTACCACATGTAGAAGGCGAAGCCGGCGAACACCGCCCACTCGATCGCGTAGAAGACGTTGAGCCAGTTGATGGGCGTCTCCTCCGCCGGCGCGGGCGAGTGGATCGCCTGCAGCGAAGCGGGCACCGGCGGCGGCCCGAGGGTGTCGCGTTCGGCCACGAGGTAGGCGCGATACACCGACAGTCCCTCGGTGTCGCTCCACCAGCCCAGCAGCGCGGCCGGCGACATCGACGTCATCTCCGTCACGGGCGCTCCCCGCGGCGGCAGCTTCGGTCCCTCGTCGGAGATGATGCGGCCGGTCAGGGCCAGCCCGTCATAGTCGACGCGGGCGAGGGATGCCGTCAGCTCGGCGACGACGGCGTCCGCTTCTTCGCGCGTCGCCGTCCAGCCGAGCGCGACGGCCAGCGACGTGGGCTCGTCCGTGCCGTCGAACCGGAACTGCCCCGTGACCCAGTAGCCCTCGGTTCCGTCGTTGTAGCGCGATGACACGACGAGGAAGTCGCTCTCGACCCAGTGGCCGCGGGGCGTCTCGACGCGCTGGCCGACGAGCGGTCCGGCCAGATAGCGGCCCGGCTCGACGACCTCCGACAGGGGGCGCACGGTCTCGGTGGCGCCGACCTCGACCGGATCGGAGTCGAGCGCGTTGCCCAGCTGCCACTGGCCGAGCCATGCGAACACGGTGGCCACGAGGAGCGCGACCGCCAGCATCCCGATCCACCACGGGCGGAGCATGACCTCGCGCAGGGTGGGCGGGAACACGAGCGGTTCGCCCGCCGTGACCGCCGCGACCGGCTCGCCCGCGGTCATCAGTTCGCGGCGTAGGGCGCGAGCACGACCTCGACCCGCTGGAACTCCTTCAGGTCGGAGTATCCGGTCGTCGCCATCGACTTGCGCAGCGCACCGATCAGGTTCGCCGTGCCGTCGGCGACGGGAGCCGGACCGTAGAGGATCTCCTCGAGCGGCGCGACCTGGCCGACCTCCACGCGGCGACCGCGCGGCAGCTTGGGGTGGTGGGCCTCGGGACCCCAGTGGTAGCCGCGGCCGGGAGCGTCGATCGCGCGGGCGAGCGCGACGCCGAGCATGACGGCATCCGCGCCCATCGCGAGCGCCTTGACGATGTCGCCCGACGTGCCCACGCCGCCGTCGGCGATGACATGCACGTAGCGACCGCCCGACTCGTCGAGGTAGTCGCGGCGAGCGCCGGCGACATCGGCCACGGCGGTCGCCATGGGCGCGTGCACGCCGAGCGTGGCGCGGGTGGTGGAGGCGGCGCCGCCGCCGAAGCCGACGAGCACGCCCGCGGCGCCGGTGCGCATGAGGTGCAGGGCGGCGGTGTAGGTCGAGGCGCCGCCGACGATGACGGGCACGTCGAGGTCGTAGATGAACTTCTTGAGGTTCAGCGGCTCCGCGTCGCTCGACACGTGCTCGGCGGAGACGGTGGTGCCGCGGATGACGAAGAGGTCTACGCCGGCCGCGACGACGGTCTCGTAGAGCTCCTGCGTGCGCTGCGGCGTGAGCGCGCCGGCGACCGTGACGCCGCCTTCGCGGATCTCGGCGAGGCGGTCGCGGATGAGCTCGGGCTTGATGGGCGCCGAGTACAGCTCCTGCATGCGGCGGGTCGCGATATCGGCCGGGAGCGACGCGATCTCGGCCAGCAGCGGCTCGGGGTCGTCGTAGCGGGTCCACAGGCCTTCGAGGTCGAGCACCCCGAGACCGCCGAGCCTGCCCAGCATGATCGCCGTCTGCGGGCTCATGACCGAGTCCATCGGCGCACCCAGCACCGGGATCTCGAATCCGAAGGCGTCGATCGACCATGAGGTCGAGACGTCTTCGGGGTTGCGCGTGCGACGGGAGGGCACAACGGCGATGTCGTCGAACGCGTAGGCGCGTCGGGCGCGCTTGGCGCGGCCGAGCTCGATGTCCATGCTCACCCTCCCAGCCTACCCGCCGCGCTCGCGGGCTCGCCGAGAGCACATGCTCTCCGCGACACTGGACGCGGTGGACCCGACACCGCCGACGAAGGAACTCCCGTGACCCTCCCCGCCTCCCCCCTCACCCGCCAGGACTGCGTCGCCGCCGACGCCGTCGACCCGCTCGCGCCGTTCCGCGACCGGTTCGCGCTGCCGGCGGGCCGCATCTATCTCGACGGCAACTCCCTCGGCGCGATGCCCCGCGCCACGGCCGACCGCATCGATGACGTCGTGCGCCGCGAATGGGCTGACGAGCTCATCGCGAGCTGGAACACGAACGACTGGTTCGAGCTCCCGGTGCGCATCGGCGGAAGCCTCGCGCGTCTCCTGGGCGGCGAGCGCGGCGGCTGCGTCGTGACGGACACGACATCGGTCAACCTGTTCAAGGCGCTCGGGGCCGCGCTGCGCTTGCAGCAGGACGACGCGCCGGAGCGGCGAGTGGTCGTGTCGGAGCGTGGCAACTTCCCCACCGACCTGTACATCGCCGAGGGGCTGATCGACCTGCTCGGAGGCAGGTACGAGCTGCGACTGATCGACGACCCGTCCGAGCTGGATGCCGCGCTCGGAGCCGACGTCGCGGTCGTGCTCCTCACGCAGGTCGACTACCGCACGGGCGCCCTGTGGGACATGGCCGAGACGACTGCGCGCATCCACGCGGCGGGCGCCCTCGCGGTATGGGACCTGTGCCACTCGGCGGGTGCGCTTCCCGTGCACCTCGATCGCGACGGCGCCGACTTCGCCGTCGGCTGCACGTACAAGTACCTCAACGGCGGGCCGGGCGCCCCGGCGTTCGTGTGGGTCGCGGAGCGCCACCTGGAGCGCGCCCGGTCGCCTCTGTCGGGGTGGTGGGGCCACGCACGCCCCTTCGAGATGTCGCCGTCCTTCGAGCGCGCCCCCGGCATCCGCGGCTTTCTCGTCGGCACCCAGCCGGTCGTGGCACTGGCGGCTGTCGAGGTCGGGATCGACCTCGCCCTCGAGGTCGACCCGCATCAGACTCGACGCAAGTCGCTCGCGCTCACGTCGCTGTTCGTGCGCCTCGTCGAAGAGCGGCTGGCGGGCCACCCGCTCGAGCTGCTGACGCCCCGCGACGAGCGTCGCGGCAGCCAGATCAGCTATCGGCACCCTGCGGGATTCGCCGTCATGAACGCGCTCATCTCGCTCGGCGTCATCGGCGACTACCGGGAGCCGGGTGTGCTGCGGTTCGGCTTCGCCCCGCTCTACACGGGCTTCGCCGACGTCTGGGACAGCGTGACGGCGCTCGCGCGCGTGCTCGACGAGGAGCTGTGGCGAGAAGAGCGGTTCGAGCGCGGCGGGCTCGTCACCTGACGCGGGCCGCGGGCGCGGATGCCGCCGGCCCGCTCAAGCCTGCGAGCGGGCGGCCTCGTCTGCGGCGCGCTGGTTGGCGAGCGCCTCGGCGTCTTCGTCGCTGGGCGCGGAGGGCTCGCCGAACGACAGCATCAGGCGGTTGGCCCACGCGAAGAAAGCGGTCGCCTCGACGATGTCCTGCACGTCGGAACGGCTGAGCCCCGCCGCCAGCAGCGCCTCGACGTGGTGTGCGGCGAAGCGGGGCGGGGATGCCGTGAGCGCGGCGGCCGCGTCGATGATGGCTCGCCAGCGCTCGTCGGCGTCGATGTCGACGCCCTCTTCGAGAAGCCGCTGCACGTCTTCGGGCCGCTTGGTGAACGTCGCGGTGAAGCGTGAGTGCACGCTCGTGCACAGCTCGCAGCCGTTGAGGCGGGAGGCGACGGTCGCTGCCAGCTCGCGCTCTCCGCGCCCGATGCCGGGGCGGCCGAGGAACACGGCGCGGTCGAGGGCCGTGCGCGTCTCGAGGGCGTCCGGATGCCACGCCAGCAGCCGGAAGTAGGGCGAGTCGGGCCACACGCTCGACTCGTAGGCGGCGATCTGCTCGGGCGTGCCCGTCTCGGGGCCGACCGGCTCGATCCACGCGTGCCAGGCGCGCTCTTCCATCGTGAAGCGGGTCATGCGTCCTCCCCGAAAAGCTCGTCCTGCACGCGGAGCGCGTGCGCGACGCGCACCTGGTAGCTGATGAAGCCGACGATCTGGCCGATCACGACGATGTCGGCGGGCACCCAGCCCGCGACGATGAGGGCATTGAGGTCGTCCGCCGTGGCCGCTGCGGGTCGTCCGACGAGGAGGTCGACGTAGCGGAGGGCTGCGCGCACGCGACGGGAGGCCGCGGTCCCGGCGGCGCCGTCGGGGCCGTTGACGATGAGGTCCTCCGCGGCGGGGTGCGCATCTGCATGCGGAACGGTCGCCAGGCGCCGCAGGTACCAGTCGGCGGCGGAGCGGTCGCCCTCGAGCCACGACGCGCGGGCGGCGAGCAGGTGACGCAGTGCCGCGTCGACGGCCGGCGCCGGGTCGCCGGCCTTCACGTCGAAGAGGGCCTCGAACGCGGCCTGTGCGGCCTCCCGCACAGCGGGGCGGTGGTCGCGGGGCGCGTCGGACGACGTCTCCGCGATCTCGGCGATCACATCCGTCATGCCTGTTCCTTTCCGTTGTCGTCGGCGGCCTGGCCGTCGTTCTCCGCCACCCCGGCGCCCGTGCGATCGGCGCGCAGCGTGTCGAGGCGGTCGGCGGCCGCGAGGGGGTCGATGCGGTCGCTGTCGACCGCCTGTCCCAGGTAAGCCTCGCGCACGCCGGGGTGGGCGAGCAGCTCCTGCGCGGTGCCCTCGACGGCCAGTCGGCCGGTGCGCAGCACGTAGCCGCGGGCGGCGACCTGCAGCGCGAGCTCGGCGTTCTGCTCGACGAGCAGCACGCTGACGCCCAGCTCGCGATTGATGGCGGCGATGTGGTCGAGCACCTGCTCGACGATGATCGGCGCGAGGCCCATGGTCGGCTCGTCCATGCAGATGAGGCGGGGGCCGCTCATGATCGCGCGGCCGAACGCGAGCATCTGCTGCTCGCCGCCCGACATCGTTCCCGCCCGCTGCCGCCGGCGCTCCGCCAAGCGCGGGAACAGCCCGTACACGTCGGACAGGCTGCGACGGATGCCGCGGTCGCGACGCGTGTAGGCGCCCATGAGGAGGTTGTCCTCGACGGTCATCTCGGGAAACACGCGGCGGGCTTCGGGGACCGACGCGAGACCCGCGCGCACGCGCCGGGGCGTCGACCAGCGGGTGATGTCCTGACCGTCGTAGAGGACGGTGCCCGAGACGGGGCGCACAAGGCCGAGGGCCGTCTTCATCGTCGTGGACTTGCCTGACGCGTTGCCCCCGAGCAGCGACACGACGTGCCCCTCCTCGACCTGCAGCGACACGTCGACGAGCGCCGGGCTCGACCCGTACGACACGCTCACGTCGTGGAACTCCAGCAGCGCGCTCATTCGGCTCCCTCCGCGAAGGCCTTGCCCAGGTACGCCTCGATGACGCGGGGATCCCGTCGCACCTCGTCGGGCGTGCCCTGTGCGATGAGGGTGCCGTTGTCGAGCACGAGCACCCGGTCCGACACGGTCATGACGAGGTCGAGCTTGTGCTCGACGAGCAGCATCGTCTGTCCCAGCTTCTTGAGGTCGAGCAGCTGCTGCAGCACCTCGCCGGTCTCGGTCGTGTTCATGCCCGCTGTCGGCTCGTCGAGGACGAGCAGCCGGGGCTGCGAGATGAGCGCGCGCGCGATCTCGGTGCGCCGGCGGTTGGCGTACGACAGCGAGAACGCGAACTGGTCGATGCGCGGCGCGAGGCGAGTGCCGAAGCGCTCGAGCTCGTCGGCGACGTGCTGCTGGTCTTCGGCATCCTGCGCCCGGCGGCGGCGGCTCGGCACGATCGCCGACGCGGCCTCCGCGAGCAGGGGGAGCCAGCGCACGCCGGGGATGCCACGGAGCGCGGCCAGCGGACGAGCGCCGGTGCGAACGGCCTCGAGGCCGACGAGCACGTTGTCGCGCACGGTCAGGTTGCCGATCACGCGGCCGTTCTGGAACGTCCGGGTGAGGCCGAGCCCCGCGATCTGATACGGCCTGCGGCCCGAGATGCGCTGGCCGTCGAGTTCGACGGTGCCGCTGTCGGCGGCGAGCGCGCCGGAGATGAGGTTGAGGGTCGTGGTCTTGCCGCTGCCGTTGGGGCCGATGATCGACACGACCTCGCCGGGGGCGATGTCGAGCGAGACGCCGTCGACGACCGTGAGGCCGCCGAATCGCTTGGTCAGGCCAGTGGCGGAGAGGAGGGGCTGAGTACTCACGCGTCCACCTCCTCTCGGCGACGGAGCCTTCGCCACAGCCGGGCGACCGCGTCGGAGTGGGCCCAGAGCCCCTGCGGCCGCAGCAGGATCAGCAGGAGCAGCAGCACGCCGTAGAAGAGCAGCCGCCAGTCGGCGAGCGCGCGGAAGAGCTCAGGCACTCCCACGAGCACGATGGCGCCGACGACGACGCCCAGCGGCGCGCGCAGGCCGCCGAGGATCGCGATGGTGACGGCCAGCACCGACAGCGAGATGCCGAACTGCGCCGGCTCGATGTAGGTGACCTGCGCCGAGTACAGGGCGCCTGCGACGCCCGCGACCGCCGCGCCCAGGCCGAAGGCCAGCGACTTGTAGGCGGCGGGGTGGATGCCGCTGGCCGCCGCGGCGACCTCGTCTTCGCGGACGGCGGCCCACGTGCGTCCGAGGTGCGACGAGCCGAGGCGGGAGACGACCACGAGGGCGAGGACGAGCACGGCGAACGTCACGAGATACATGCCCCACGCGCTCGTGACGGGGAGCCCGAAGAACGTCGGCCGCGGGATGGCGTAGATGCCGCGGGCGCCGTTGGTCACATCGTGCAGGTTGAGGGCGATCGCGGCGATGAACCCGCCGGTCGCGAGGGTCGCCATCGACACGTAGTGGCCGCGCAGACGCCATGTGGGGGCGGTGAGCACGACGTTGACGATCGCGGCGAGCAGCGCGGCCGCCACGGCACTCGCCCAGAAGTCCCACGCGAAGCGCGTCACGAGGATCGCCGACGTGTAGGCGCCGACGGCGAGCGCGCCCGCCTGTCCGAGGACGATCTGCCCCGCGAAGCCGCCCGCGAGCGTCACGGAGAGGGCGAACAGCGCGTAGATCCAGACGAGCGCCCCTGCGCGCAGCACATAGTCGCTCGCGACGAGCGGCAGCAGCAGGCCCGCGGCGAGGAGCGCGACGGCGACCCACGGGTGGATGCGCAGCGGACGGCCGGCCCCGAAGAAGGTGCCCGTCATCGGCTCGGAGGCGATCGTCGGGACGCGTCCCAGCACGCCGCCGGGACGGATCCACAGGACGAGGATGAGGGCGCCGAAGGTGATGAGGTTGCGCACCGAGTCGCCCCATGCCGCGACGCCGAACGCCTCCGCGACACCGAGCACGAGTCCGCCGACGATGGCGCCGGGAAGTGAGCCGAGACCGCCGATCGTGGCGGCTGCGAACGCGGTGACGCCGGCGGTGAAGCCCATCGTGGGCTCGACGTTGGAGTAGTACATGCCCACCAGCACGCCGGCGAGGCCGCCCAGCCCGGATGCCACGACGAACGACAGCGCCTGCACGCGCCCGATCGGGACGCCCATCTGCGCCGCCGCCTCCGGATCCTGCGCGGTCGCGCGGATCGCGCGACCGATGCGCGTCTTGGCGAGCACGAGCGCGAGCACCACGACGCACGCGACGCTCACCCCGATGATCACGAGGGCGATGGTGCCGAACCGGAAGCCCCACAGCTCGAGGTTGCTGCGCTCGAGGAGGGTCGGGAAGCGCTTGGTCTCGGCGCCGAACAGCCGCAGCGACGTGTTGTCGAGGATGATGCCCACCGCGAACGTCGCCAGCAGCACCGCGATGCCGGGAGCCGAGCGCAGCGGCCGCACCGCCACACCGTAGATGACGAAGCCGAGCGCGCTCGTGACCGCGACGACGGCCAGGAGCACCGCCCACAGCGGCCATGCCAGCTGGCTCGCGAGGAACCACCCCAGCATGCCGCCGACGGCGAACACGGCGCCGTGGGCGAAGTTGACGATGTTCGAGACGCCGAACACGAGGGAGACGCCGACAGCCAGCAGCGCATACGTGCTGCCGCTGACGACGCCGGCGAGAAGGGTGTCCATGGAACTCCAGGGGGTGGACGCCCGTCGGGCGGCCCTCGGTTCAGAGGGCCACCCGACGGAGGCGAAGAGACGTCAGTCGATCAGCGGAGCTCAGTCGCGCAGCTGGAACGAGCCGTCGCGCACGACGAGCGGGTACTGCTCGGCATCCGCCACCCGACGGTCGTCGTTGAACGCGATCTGACCGTAGAGGATCGTGTCGAACGTACCCTCATCGAGGGCGTCGCGCACGGCCTGACGGGTGACGTCGCCGGCCTCGGCGGCGTCCTCGATCGCGGCGGCGACGATGCTCAGGGCGTCGTAGGCGCGGATCGCGAAGTCGCTCGGGACCTCGACGTCGTACTCGTCGGCGAAGGTCGCGATGAAGTCCTGGACCTTCTCGTCGGGGTTCTGCGGCGTGAAGTAGCTGAGGGTCTCGACGCCCTCCGACGCTTCGCCGGCCAGCTCGATGAACTGCTGGTTGTAGATCGAGCTGATGCCGACGATCGGCTGCTCGATGCCCAGCTCCCGTGCCTGCGCCGTGATGAGCGCACCGTCGGCGGCATAGCCGATGATGACGATGACGTCGGGCGACGCGTTCTTGGCCGCCAGCAGCAGCGGGCGGAAGTCCTTGCCGCTCGGGTCGTACGCCGTCTCGTAGACCTGCTCGAGACCGGCGCCCTCGGCACCGGTGTCGAAGTGGCCCTTCGTGCCGAGGCCCCAGTCGGTGTCGTGGAAGAAGACGGCCGCCTGCTCGCCCTTCTCGCGTGCGAACTCGGCCAGGCGCGGCGCTTCGTACTGCTGCGAGACCCACGTGGCGAAGATGTAGTCGCCGGGATCGGTCACGTCGGAGCCGGACTGCGTGAAGAGGAACTGCACGAGACCCGACTGCTGGTACAGCGGGCTCGCGGCGGCGGCCGCCGGCGTGCCGAAGTCGGCGAACGCGGCGACGATGCTCGAGTCGTCGATGAACTTCTGCGCGAGCGACGCCGACTGGGCCGGGTCGGACTGCGAGTCCTCGTAGACGAGTTCGAGCGGACGGCCGTCGATGCCGCCTGCCTCGTTGATCTCCTTGAGGCGCAGCTCGTAGCCCTGCTTGAAGTACTCGCCGTACTGGGCGTTGTCGCCCGTCTCCGGCAACGGGGCGGCGACGCGGATCGGGTCGCTGGAGGACCCCTCCGGCGCGTCCGATCCGCCCGCGGCGCACGCGGCGAGACCGAGAGAGAGGGCGACGGCGCCCGCGAGGGCGAGGATGCGGCGTGATGTCATGTGCGGTGGTCTCCCATCGGAACGCACCCGGGCTCTTCCGAGCGCGGGTTGCGGGGTGCTGTGTGGACCGGAGTTCGGGTCGCCGTCAGAGGTCGCGACGATGCCGGTCGTCTCCGATGTAACCAAGTCGTCTGCGACCCGATCCATTCCCGCGAAACAATCGGAAACGCGGGCGCGTCCCTGCTCCGGGCACCTGGGAGACTGGAAGCACAGCATTTCGGGCGGCTCCGCCTACCCCCATCCACCCACGCGCACGAGGAGGCCGGCGACATGACGGGCACCGTCGAGATCGCCGTCGTCGGCGCGAGCGTGCGGGGCACCGCCCTCGTCGAGCGCCTGATCGCAAGCGCTCCCGAGCTGCTCGACGGGTCGCCCCTGCGGATCACGGTGTTCGACCCGCATCCCCCGGGCTCGGGCCGCATCTGGCGCGACGGCCAGCCGCAGACCCTCATCATGAACACGGTCGCCGCGCAGTCGACGGTCTTCACCGACGACACGCTGCGGATCGACGGCCCCATCACTCCCGGGCCGAACCTCGCGCAGTGGTGCGCCCTCGTGGCGGCCGACCCGTCTGCGGCCGACCTCCCGGCCGACGTCGCGGCGGAGGCGGCGCAGACGCGCGACGACTCGAGTCCCTCGCGCCTGCTCTATGGCCACTATCTGCGCTGGTGCTTCCGGCGCATCACCGGCGAGGCGCCCGAGCAGGTGACGGTGCGCACCGTCGCCGAGTCGATCGTCGACATCTCGCCCGCCGGCGGCGACACCGAGTGGACGCTCACGACGTCGTCCGGAGACCGTTTCGCGGCGGATGCCGTGATCCTGGCGGTCGGCTGGCTCCCCCGCTCCGACACGCCGTCTCACCCGGGCGTCGTCGCGCCGGGAAACCCCATCGACCAGGACCTCTCGCAGATCGCCCCCGGGTCGACCGTCGTCGTCCGCGGCCTGGGCATGGGCTTCTTCGACGCCGTGAGCCTGCTCACCGAGACCCGCGGCGGCGTCTTCACCGGCGACGGCTACCGCCCCTCGGGTCAGGAGCCGCAGATCATCGCCGGATCCCGGCGGGGGCTCCCCTACCGCGCCAAGCCGGTCTTCGGCGCACCGCCGTTCTTCCCCGAGCAGCGCATCCTCCGCGCCGCGCTCTCCGAGCTGCACGAGCGGCGGCCGGTCGACTTCACGCAAGATGTGCTGCCGCTCATCCATCGCGACGCTCTCTACGACTACTACGCCGCTCTCGCGCGCGTGCGGCCGGATGCCGTGAGCGCGCCGGCCGAGCTGCTGGCCGCGCTGGTCGCCGGCTCCGACGACCTGGACGCCCTGGTCGCCGCGCATGTCGCCGGTCCCGCCGACCGGCTCGATCTCGCCGACGCAGCCGATCCACTCCGCCGTGCCCTGGCGGGGCGCTCGCACGCCGACATCGACGCGCTCGTCGCGGAGTTCGTCCGTCACGACGCCGCAGAGGCGGCGCTGGGCGCCGACAGCCCGCTCAAACTCGGCCTCCACTCCTACGCGGGCGCACGCGGTGCCGTCATCGACCTCGTCGCCTACGGCGGGCTCACCGCGGCATCCTTCCCCGCGTATCGCGCCTTCCTCGCGACGGCCGCATCGTTCGGATCCGGTCCGCCCCTGCGTCGCTCGCAGCAGCTGCTCGCTCTTCACGACGCAGGAAGCGTCCGCTTCGCCGGACCGGGCCTCGCCGCGACCCTCGACGCAGACGGCGTGCGCGTCACCGCGTACAGACTCGACGGTGACGTGCGCGCCGACGCCCTCGTCGAGGCGTGGCTTCCCACGCCGACCGTCGAGCACACGGCAGACCCGCTCCTGCGGCGGCTCATCGACCGCGGGTACGCGCGCGCCTGGCGGCACGCCGACGGAACCCCGACCGACGCACTCGACGTCCGGCACTCCGACAGCGCCCTCATCGGCTCGGACGGCCGCACCGTGCCGGGTGTCTACTCCGTGGGCGTCCCCCACGAGGACATCCGGGTCTTCACGATCATCGCGCCGGTGCCCGGCACGAACTCCCCCGTCCTTCGCGAGATCGACGCGGCCGCACGGTCGGCGCTCGTGTTCGCGCGCAGCGTCCGGCACGCAGAGAGGACGCCCGCATGAGCGACCGCACGATCGTCGTCGGCGGCGGGGTCATGGGGCTCGCCGCCGCGTGGAGCCTCGCCCGTCGCGGCGCGCGCCCCGTCGTGCTGGAGCGGTTCGAGCGCGGTCACACCCGCGGCGCATCGCACGGCGAGACGCGCAACTTCAACAACGCCTACTCCGAGGACCACTACCTCGACCTGCTCGAGCGCGCCCGCGAGGGCTGGGATGCGCTGGGCGAGGTCGAGGGCGAGCCGGTGCTGCGGCTCCACGGCATCGTCTCCCACGGGGCGAACCGCCCCGGATCGCCCGCTGCCGACCGGCTCGTGGCGACGGAGGCTCGGCTGCGCGACCGCGGGATCGCGGCGGAGCTGCTGACGGGCGCCGAGGCGGCACGGCGCTGGCCGGGGATGCGCTTCGAAGAGACCGTGCTGCACTCGTCCGACGCGGGAGTCGCCCGAGCCGCTGCGGCGCTGCGCGAACTGGAGCGGCGCATCGTCGCCGCCGGCGGCGACGTGCGGTGGAACACGCGCGTGACGGGCATCGACGAGACCGGCGAGACCGCGACGGTGCACACGGACAGCGGCGCCCTGACCGCCGACGTCGTCATCGTCGCGGCCGGCGCGTGGACGCGCACGCTGCTGCCGGAGTTGCCCTTCCCGGCGCTGCGCGTGACCGAGGAGAGCCCCGCCCACTTCGCGCCCCGCGCCCCCGCGGCGCGGTGGCCGTCGTTCAACCACTTCGTCGCGCCCGGCTCGTGGCCGTCGAACGTGTACGGCATGCCCACGCCCGGCGAGGGCATCAAGGTCGGCTTCCACGGCGTCGGCGACGAGGTCGACCCCGATGACCGGCCGTTCCTGCCCGTCCGGCAGCAGGAGCTCGCCGACTACGTCCGCGAATGGATGCCCGGGCTCGACGCAGACACGGCCGCACCGATCACGTGCACCTACACGACGACGCCCGACGAGGCATTCGTACTCGACCGCCGCGGCCGCATCGTCGTGGGAGCCGGATTCTCGGGTCAGGGCTTCAAGTTCGCCCCCGGCGTCGGCGCCGTGCTCGCCGACCTCGCGCAGGACCCGACGGCGCAGGCACACCCGGCCTTCCGCCTCCGCTGACCGGCATCCGGCCGCCGGTCATGCAGAGACCCCGCGCCGCCGGGCCGGAGCCGGGCGACACGGGGTCTGTGATGAGAGGGGCTCAGCGCTTGTAGTTCGGCGCCTCGACCACGATCTGCACGTCGTGCGGATGCGACTCCTTGAGACCGGCGGGCGTGATGCGCACGAACCTGCCGCGCGCCTTCAGCTCCTCAATCGTGCGAGCGCCGACGTAGAACATCGACTGACGCAGACCGCCGACCAGCTGGTAGGCGACCGCCGAGACCGGACCGCGGTACGCGACCTGCCCCTCGATGCCCTCCGGGATGAGCTTGTCGTCGCTCGGGACATCGGCCTGGAAGTAGCGGTCCTTCGAGTACGACGTCTTCTTGCCGCGCGTCTGCAGGGCGCCCAGCGACCCCATGCCGCGGTACATCTTGAACTGCTTTCCGCCCTGGAAGACGATCTCGCCCGGCGACTCGTCGGTGCCGGCGAGCAGCGACCCGAGCATGACCGTGTCGGCCCCGGCGACGAGCGCCTTCGCGATGTCGCCTGAGTACTGCAGGCCGCCGTCTGCGATCACGGGGATGCCGGCTTCGCGGGTGGCCTGGTAGGCCTCCCAGATCGCGGTGACCTGCGGCACGCCCACACCCGCGACGACGCGCGTCGTACAGATGGACCCCGGACCGACGCCGACCTTGACGGCATCCGCGCCCGCGTCGACGAGCGCCTGCGCGCCCTCGCGGGTCGCGACGTTTCCGCCGATGACGTCGATGTGATCGAACGACGGGTCGGCCTTGATGCGCTTGATCATGTCGATGACGCCGGCCGACTGCCCGTTGGCCGTGTCGACGACGAGCACGTCGACGCCCGCGTCGCGGAGGGCCTCGGCGCGCTGCCACGCGTCGCCGAAGAACCCGATCGCGGCGCCGACGCGCAGTCGGCCCTGCTCGTCCTTGGTGGCGAGGGGGTACTTCTCGCTCTTGTCGAAGTCCTTGATCGTGATGAGGCCCGCGAGCTTGCCGTCGTCGTCGATGAGCGGCAGCTTCTCGACGCGGTGCTGTGCGAACAGTGCGATGACCTCGTTGGCGCCGATGCCGACGCGCCCGGTCACGAGACCCTCGCTCGTCATGACGTCGCGCACCTTGGTCGTCTGGCGCTCGAAGCCCGACACGAACCGCATGTCGCGGTTGGTGATGATGCCGACCAGACGGCCCTCCTCGTCGACGACGGGGAGTCCGGAGATGCGGTACTGGGCGCACAGCGAGTCGACCTCTTCGATCGTCGCGTCGGGCGTCGTCGTGATCGGGTCGGTGATCATGCCCGACTCGCTGCGCTTGACGCGGTCGACCATCGCCGCCTGCTCCTCGATGGAGGCGTTGCGGTGCAGGATGCCGAGCCCGCCCTCCCGCGCGATCGCGATCGCCAGGCGCGCCTCGGTGACGGTGTCCATCGCCGCCGACAGCAGCGGAGTCGCCACCGTGATGCGGCGCGTCACGCGCGACGAGGTGTCGGCCTCAGAAGGGATGACGTCGGTGTGCCCTGGCAGCAGCAGGATGTCGTCATACGTCAATCCGACGAAACCGAACGGGTCGTTTTGCACCATGTGGCTCTCCTGCGTCTTACGGGCTCCTTGATTCTAATTCGTCGGGGTACGGTTTCATTCCGGCTTCGGATCGATCCGTAGGCGAAACAACGCCGACACATTACGCTCGTACCGTCGTTCATCAACGAAGATGCGACCGCATCACCCGACAGGTGCGCTGGACTGGAGGAACCTTTGAGTCCCACGACCATCACCGCACGCCGACCCCTCAGGTGGGCTGTGCTGATCCTGGGGGCCGTGCTCGCTGCGGTGCTGCTGATCCTCAGCAGTCCTGGCGCCGCGCATGCCGCTGCTCCCGAGACCCCCGGCGGAGATCAGGAGAAGACCGACTTCTACTTCGGCGGCGTGATCACCTTCGACGACGAGCCCGTGCCCGATGTCACGATGTCGATCTCCGGCGGCGGCTTCGAGGGATCGACGATCACGGACGCCGAAGGCCGCTGGCGCCTGTACGTGCCGGCGAAGGAGACCTACACGCTCGTCATCGACGAGAACACCCTCCCCGAGGGCGTCATCGTCGACCCTGCGCAGCTGCCGGAAGACCTCCAACCCGTGTCGGGCACGACGGGGTCGTTCGAGGTGGAGTTCGGCCTGACGAAGACGAAGATCGTCAACCTGTTCCTCGGCGAGGGCCAGCGCGTGACGCAGTCGTTCGTCGATCAGCTGATGATCCGCCTCGTGAACGGCCTCAACTTCGGGCTCCTGCTGGCGCTGGCCGCGATGGGAGCCGCGCTCATCTTCGGCACGACGGGCCTGTCGAACTTCTCGCACGGCGAGATGGTGACGTGGGGCGCCCTCGTGACGATGATCGCCACGAGCACGTTCGGCCTCCCGCTGTGGCTCGCGATCATCATCGCGATCGCACTGGGCGCGGGGCTGGGCCTCGGACTCGACGCGGGCGTGTGGCGCCCGCTGCGGCGCAAGGGCCTGGGCATCGTCCAGGTCATGATCGTGAGCATCGGCCTCTCGCTGGCGCTGCGCTACACCTTCCAGTTCGTCGTCGGCGGCTCCACGTCGCAGCTTCCCGGCGCGAGCCCCGAGCCCATCCAGTTCGGACCGATCTCGCTGTCGTACATCGACCTCGTCAGCATGGGCGTCAGCGTCGTCGTGATCCTGGCCGTCGCCTTCTTCCTCCTGCGCACTCGCATCGGAAAGGCGACGCGCGCGATCTCCGACAACCCGCAGCTCGCATCGGCATCCGGCATCAACGTCGACCGTGTCATCCGCATCGTGTGGGTGCTGGCGGCCACGCTCGCCGCCGTGTCCGGCATCCTGTGGGCCTACTTCCGTCCCGGCGTGCGGTGGGACATGGGCACCCAGATGCTGCTGCTCATCTTCGCCGCCATCACGCTCGGCGGCCTCGGCACCGCGTTCGGAGCGCTCCTGGGCGCGCTGATCGTCGGAATCGTCGTCGAGACGTCGACGCTCTGGATCCCGTCGGACCTCAAGTACGCGGGCGCACTGGTGGTTCTGATCCTGATCCTGCTCGTGCGACCTCAAGGTCTGCTCGGTCGTAAAGAAAGGCTGGGGTGATCGCCATGGATTGGGGTGCAATCTTCAACAACACGCTCAGCTACCTGCTGAGCCCCGTCACGATCGCCTACGCGCTGGCGGCCACCGGTCTCGCCGTGCACTTCGGCTACGCCGGCCTGCTCAACTTCGGCATGGCGGGCTTCATGGCCCTCGGCGGCTACGGCTACGCGATCTCGATCCTCACCTTCGGGCTCCCCTGGTACCTGGCGATGCTCGTCGGCCTGCTGCTGGCGGTCGTGTTCGCCGTCGTCCTCGGCGTCCCGACCCTGCGGCTGCGCGCGGACTACCTCGCCATCGTGACCATCGCGGCCGCGGAGATCGTCCGCCTCCTGTTCACGACGCAGGTGTTCGACGAGTGGACGAACTCCGCCGACGGCCTCGGCAACTACAACGGCAGCTTCCAGTCGGCCAACCCGTTCCCGGCGCTCCCCGCCGGCGACCGCTTCGGATTCGGACCCTGGCAGTACTCGCCGCAGCAGCTGTGGATCATCGTGTTCGGCCTCATCGTGCTGGCGCTGTCGATCTTCGTCGTCTGGTCGCTCATGCGCAGCCCGTGGGGACGGGTGCTCAAAGGCATCCGTGAAGACGAAGACGCGGTCCGCTCACTCGGCAAGAACGTGTTCGCATACAAGATGCAGGCGCTCATCGTCGGCGGTGTCATCGGAGCGCTCGGCGGCATCGTCTACGTGCTGCCGTCGGCCGTCATCCCGTCGAGCTACACGACCGCGCTGACCTTCTTCCTGTGGACGATCCTGCTGCTCGGCGGCGCGTCGACGATCTTCGGACCGTCGCTGGGCGCCGTCATCTTCTGGATGGTGATCGCTCTCCTCGGCAACCTGCTCCCCCAGATGGCGCAGGCCGGCTGGCTGCCGATCACCGCGATCCAGGCGGGCACGCTCCGCTACATCCTCGTGGGCGTGGCGCTCATGCTCCTCGTGATCTTCAGGCCGCAGGGCATCCTCGGCGACAAGAGGGAGATGACCTTTGTCAAGTGATGAGTTCCCCGGCACCGGCGCGGCCGAGCCCGCTCCCGTGACCGGCAGCATTCGCCGGCCCAAGACGACCGGCCTGGCCAAGGGCGACCCCGTCCCGGGCGTCGCGAAGGTCGACCCGATCATGGTGATCGACGGCGTCACACGACAGTTCGGCGGCCTGACGGCGGTCGACGTCGAGCACCTCGAGATCCCGCGCAACGCGATCACGGCCCTCATCGGCCCGAACGGCGCCGGCAAGACGACGCTGTTCAACCTGCTGTGCGGTTTCGACAAGCCCAACTCGGGGTCGTGGTCGTACGACGGGAAGAGCCTCGCCGGCATCCCTGCCTTCAAGGTGGCCCGGATGGGTCAGGTGCGCACCTTCCAGCTCACCAAGGCGCTCTCCCTGCTGACGGTGCTCGAGAACATGAAGCTCGGAGCGCCCCGTCAGCGCGGCGAGAAGTTCTGGCAGTCATTCATCCCCGGCTTCTGGCGTGTTCAGGAGAAGGAGAACGAGGAGAAGGCACGAGGCCTGCTCAAGCGCTTCAAGCTGGATGCCAAGGAGCAGGACTTCGCGGCATCCCTCTCGGGCGGTCAGCGCAAGCTCCTCGAGATGGCGCGCGCCCTCATGAGCGACCCGCAGCTGGTCATGCTCGACGAGCCGATGGCGGGTGTGAACCCGGCACTGACGCAGTCGCTGCTCGACCACATACTGGACCTGAAGGATCTGGGCGTCACGGTGCTGTTCGTCGAGCACGACATGCACATGGTGCGCCACATCGCGGACTGGGTCGTCGTGATGGCGGAGGGCAGGGTCGTCGCGGAGGGTCCGCCGGACACCGTCATGCAGGACCAGGCGGTCATCGACGCCTACCTCGGAAGCCACCAGGACGTCGACCTCGGCGTCGTCACCGGACGCATCTCGGGAACGCTCGACGAATCGGCCCGTGAGCTGCTCGACGAGATCAAAGAAGAGGAAGCCGCCTCGATCGCCGACGCGGAGGAGGAGAACAAGTGACCGGTCCCTCGACGGGCGCCTCAGCCGCGCCCAGCTCAGCGCCGGGCGGCGCCGCCGCGATCGCCGCCGACGACATCGTCGTGCAGGTGACCGACCTCGTCGCCGGCTACCTGCCCGGCATCAACATCATCAACAACGCCAGCCTGGTCGCCCGCAAAGGCGAGCTGATCGGCATCATCGGCCCGAACGGCGCCGGCAAGTCGACGCTGCTGAAGTCGATCTTCGGTCTCGTGAAGGTGCGCAGCGGCGACATCACCGTCAACGGCGAGTCGATCGTCGGGCTCAAGGCCGACAAGCTCGTGCAGCGCGGTGTCGCGTTCGTCCCGCAGACGAACAACGTGTTCCCGTCGCTGTCGATCGAGGAGAACCTGCAGATGGGGCTCTACCAGAACCCCAAGCTCTACGCCGAGCGCCTCGAGTTCGTCACGGGCATCTTCGCCGAGCTGGGCAAGCGCCTCAAGCAGCGCGCGGGATCGCTGTCGGGCGGTGAGCGTCAGATGGTGGCGATGAGCCGCGCCCTCATGATGGACCCGTCGGTGCTGCTGCTCGACGAGCCGTCGGCGGGCCTGTCGCCCGTCCGCCAGGACGACGCGTTCCTGCGCGTCTCCGACATCAACAAGGCCGGCGTGACGACCATCATGGTCGAGCAGAACGCGCGTCGCTGCCTGCAGATCTGCGACCGCGGCTACGTGCTCGACCAGGGACGCGACGCGTACCACGGCACCGGCCGTGAGCTGCTCAACGATCCGCAGGTGATCGGTCTGTACCTCGGCACCCTCGGCGCCGAGGACGACTGACGCCGGACGCGAAGCTCCCCCACGAGAAGCCGCGCAAGGCCGAGCCGCCACGCTCCCTCAGGGACGTGGCGGCTCGGTCATTCGGGCGCGGATGCCGGTCAGCGCTGGCGGCGCTCCCGCACGCGCATGTTGGTGATGATCGGCGTTCCCTCGAAGCCGAAGATCTCGCGCAGGCGACGCTGGATGAAGCGGCGGTACCCCTGGTCGAGGAAGCCGGTCGTGAACAGCACGAAGGTCGGCGGGCGGGTCGAGGCCTGCGTGCCGAACAGGATGCGGGGCTGCTTGCCGCCGCGCAGGGGGTGGGGGTGCTCGGCGACGAGCTCCGCGAGGAAGGCATTGAACTTGCCTGTCGGGATGCGCTGGTCCCACGACTCGAGCGCCGTCTCGAGCGCCGGCACCAGCTTGTCGAGGTGACGGCCGGTGCGCGCCGACAGGTTGACGCGCGGGGCCCACGAGACGTGCGCGAGGTCCTGCTCGATCTCCCGCTCGAGGTAGCGGCGACGGTCGATGTTCTCCATGTCGTCGTCGTTGAGCCGGTCCCACTTGTTGAACGCCAGCACCAGCGCGCGACCCGACTCGAGCACGAGGTCGATGATGCGCACGTCCTGCTCGCTGATGGGCTCGGACACGTCGATGACGACGACAGCGACCTCCGCCTTCTCGAGCGCAGCCGAGGTGCGCAGAGACGCGTAGAAGTCCGCGCCCTTCTGCAGATGCACGCGACGGCGGATGCCGGCCGTGTCGACCAGTCGCCACAGCCTGCCGCCGAGCTCGACGATCTCGTCGACCGGGTCGCGCGTCGTGCCGGCGAGGTCGTTGACGACGACGCGCTCCTCGCCCGCAGCCTTGTTGAGCAGCGACGACTTGCCGACGTTGGGGCGGCCGAGGATCGCGACGCGGCGCGGGCCGCCGATCTCGTTCTTGGCGACGGCCGACACCTCGGGCAGCACCTTCATGACGGCATCGAGCAGGTCGGCCACGCCGCGGCCGTGCAACGCCGAGACGGGGTACGGCTCGCCGAGGCCGAGGTTCCACAGCGCGGCGGCCTCGGGCTCCTGGCGCGTGTCGTCGATCTTGTTGGCGACGAGGAACACGGGCTTGTCGGTCTTGCGGAGCAGGCGCACGACGTGCTCGTCGGTGGCGGTGGCGCCGACCATCGCGTCGACGACGAACAGGACGACGTCGCACAGCTCGATCGCGACCTCCGCCTGCGCGGCCACCGAGCGGTCGATGCCGCGCGCGTCGGGCTCCCAGCCGCCCGTGTCGACGAGCGAGAACCGGCGGTCCATCCACTCGGCCTTGTACGTCACGCGGTCGCGCGTGACGCCGGGAGTGTCTTCGACGACCGCCTCGCGGCGGCCGAGAATGCGGTTGACCAGCGCTGACTTGCCCACGTTCGGGCGGCCGACGATCGCGACCACCGGGAGCGCCGGCAGCACTTCGACCACCTCGCCGCCGGCGGTGAACCCGGCAAGCAGCTCGGCGTCGTCCTCGTCGAGGTCGTAGTCGGCGAGCGAGGCGCGGAGGGCCGCTGCGCGCTGGTCGGCGAGCTCTTCGTCAAGGTTCGCGAGCTTCTCCTCGAGGCGGTCGGGGCCGCCTTCGTATTCGTCGTCCACAGCGGCCATCAGCGTGTTCCCGTTCCCGCGAGGACGACGTCGAGCACGGCATCCACGGTCTGTTCGAAGTCGAGTTCGGTCGAGTCGACCACCGTCACGCCGGGCGCGGCGCTGAGGAAGTCGACGACCTTGGAGTCGGCGGCGTCGCGCTTGTGCAGCGCGGCCGCGACGGCTGCGGCATCCTGATCGGTCAGCTCTGCGCTGCGCCGCGCCGCGCGCACTTCCGGCGACGCGGTGAGCAGGATGCGCACGGGGGCGTCGGGGAGCACGACCGTCGTGATGTCGCGTCCCTCGACGATGACGCCCGGCTTGTCGGCCTCGGCCACGAGCGAGCGGAAGAGCGCGTTGACGGTCTCGCGCACAGCCGGCACGCGCGCGACGCCGCTGACGGCAGCCGACACGCGGGGGTCCCGGATCGCGTCGGTGACCGACACGTCGCCCACCCGCACCCAGTAGTCGTCGGGGTCGAGAGAGATGGCGTAGTCGAAGTCGCCGACGGCCTCGAGCACCGCCGACGTGTCGGAGGTCTCGGCTCCGCGCTCGAGCACGTGCCACGCGAGCGCGCGGTAGGCGGCGCCGGTGTCGAGGTAGCCGTAGCCGAGCCGGCGGGCGACCGCCTTCGACACGCTCGACTTGCCGCTGCCGGCGGGACCGTCGATGGCGATCGCTCGCACCTCGTCGTCGCGCGTGTTCTGATCAGTCATTGGAGAGGCTCGCAATCTTCCAGCCGCGCGCTTGCAGGCCGTCGACCGCGTGCCGGAACACGGCGGGATCGACGCTGATGTCGGCGAGGCCGAACTGGGCGCCGGGCGAATGCTCAAGGCGCAGGTCTTCCACGTTCACGTCGAGTTCGCCCAGCTCGCCGAACAGGCGTCCGAGCTGACCAGGGGTGTCGTCGACCATGACGACCAGCTGCTCGAACCGGCGGTTCTGACCGTGCTTGCCGGGCAGCCGCTCGACGCCCTCGTTGCCCCGGCGGATGGTCTCAGCGACGGCGCGGCGCGCGCCCGGCCTCTCCGGCTCGCGCAGGGCGTCGGCGACGGCGTGCAGGTCTTCGGCGAGCGCGTCGAGCACGTCGACGACCGGCTGGGCGTTGGCTCCGAGGATCTGCACCCACAGTTCCGGTGCGGATGCCGCGATGCGCGTCGTGTCACGCACGCCCTGTCCCGCCAGCCGGAGCGAGCCGTCGGGCGCATCGACGAAGCGGCCCGCGAGAAGCGACGCCACCAGCTGCGGCACGTGCGACATGAGCGCGACCGAGCGGTCGTGCTCCTCGGGCGTCATCTCGATCGGCATGGCGCCGAGGTCGAGCGCGAGCCCTTCGACGAGCGCGAGGTCGCCGGCCGGCGTCTCCTCGTCGCGGCACACGACCCACGGGCGTCCGACGAACAGGTCGGCGCGTGCGGAGATGGCGCCGCCGCGCTCACGCCCCGCCATGGGGTGCGAGCCGATGTAATGCGTGAGGTCGACACCGCGGTCGCGCAGCGTGCGGTAGGGCTCGAGCTTGACGCTCGCGACATCCGTCACGACGACGCCCGGGTGGTCGGCGAGCTCGCGCTCGACCACGTCGGCGGTGACGTCTGGCGGCACGGCCACGACGATCAGGATGGGCGAGTCGCCCTCGCGCGCGGGGCGGCCGGCGCCGTAGTCGACGGCGAGGCGAAGCTGCGCGGGCGACGCGTCGGCGAGCGCGACGTCGATCCCCAGGAGCCGCAGCGCATGGCCGATGCTCGAGCCGAGCAGGCCCGCGCCGACGATGCGGACCGTCCCCGAGGTGCGCGCGGCGCGGGTGCGCGCGTCGACGCCAGTCGAGTCGGTCATTGCTGCTCCGGGTCAGGATTCGGGGGGTGCGGCCGCCTGGCGCGCGAGGGTGAGGAGCGCGCCGCGTTCTACCTTAGTCAACTCGCGCGACCGGCCCGCTGGGAGAGTGCCCAGGTGCAGCGGCCCGAACTGGCGCCGTACGAGCTCGGTGACGGGGTGGCCGACAGCGGCCATCATGCGGCGGACGATCCGGTTGCGTCCTGAGTGCAGTGTGAGCTCGACGAGGCTCGTCGAGCCGCTCGCGTCGAGCAGGCGCGCCTTGTCCGCGGCGATCGGACCGTCTTCGAGGTCGATGCCGCGCGTGAGCTTCGCGATGGTCTGCGGCGTCACGCGCCCTTCGACCTTCGCGATGTACACCTTCGTGACGCCGAACGACGGGTGCGCCAGCACGTGGGCGAGCTCGCCGTCGTTCGTCAGGACAAGCAGGCCGCTCGTCTCGGCATCCAGCCGCCCCACGTTGTACAGGCGCTCGGGCCACTCCTTCGTGAAGCGGCGGAGGTCGGGGCGCCCCTGCTCGTCCTTCATCGTCGAGACGACGCCGGTCGGCTTGTTGAGCATGACGTAGCGCTTGGTCGTGTCCAGCTGTATCGCCGTGCCGTCGACGTCGACGAGGTCGGATGCCGGGTCGATGCGCGTGCCGAGCTCGGTGACGACTCTGCCGTTGACGCGCACCCGCCCTTCCACGATGTACTGCTCGCACACGCGCCGCGATGCGACGCCCGCATTAGCAAGCACCTTCTGCAGGCGCACGCCTTCCATCTCGCTCATCGCAGCGCCTCACTGTCGAATCCGTCTGCTCCGTCGTCGAGCAGCGGTGAGATCGGCGGCAGCTCGTCGAGCGAGTTGATGCCCAGATGGACCAGCAGCGCATCCGTCGTGCCGTAGTTGATGGCGCCGGTGTCGGGGTCGGTGTAGAGCTCGGTGATGAGCCCGCGCGACAGCAGCGTGCGCACGACAGAGTCGACGTTGACGGCGCGGATGGATGCGACCTGGCTGCGTGTGACGGGCTGCTTGTACGCGATGACGGCGAGGGTCTCCAGCGCCGCCTGCGACAGTCGCGACGGGGCCTGCTGGTTGACGAACTCGCTCACGAGGTCGTCGTGCTCCTCACGCACATAGAAGCGCCAGCCGCCGCCGACCTCGCGCAGCTCGAACCCGCGGCGCGGGCCGCCGGTCTCGCCGTCGTAGTCGGCGACGAGCGCCTCGATCGCCTGGCGCACCGCCGGCACCGGCGATCCCACGGCGGCGGCGAGCGCCACGAGGCTCTGCGGCTCGTCCACGACCATGAGGATCGCCTCGATGCGCCGCGCGACGTCGGCCGGCTCCTGCGAGCGGGCGACGACCTCTTCGTGCTCGGTCGCGTCGGTCACGGTCGGCTCGGTCACGTCATCGGTCATAGTCGGCTCCCAGCGTGGCGAGGTACTCTTCGGACCACCGCTCGGCGGTCCAGCGCAGCGTGAGCTCGCCCAGGGGCTCCAGCTGCTCGAAGGTGAGGGCGGCGTGGCGGTACAGCTCGAGCACGGCGAGGAAGCGCGCCACGACGATGCCGGTCTGGTCGACACCGGCCACAAGCTCCCGGAAGCTCAGCTGACCGGCGCCGCGCAGCAGCGTCACGACGACGGCCGCCTGCTCGCGGATCGACACGAGCGGCGCATGCAGGTGGTCCAGTCCGACGTGCGGGATCTCCTTGGGCGCGAACGCGAGCATCGCGATCGCCGCGAAGTCCTCCTTCGACAGCGTCCACACGAGCTCCGGCACCGCGCGGCGGTACTTCTCGTCGAGTCGCACGGAGCGCACGTGCCGGCGCTCCTCCCGTTGCAGGCAGCGTGCGAACCAGGCGGACACCTCCTTGAACGCGCGATACTGCAGCAGACGCGCGAACAGCAGGTCACGCGCTTCCAGCAGCGCCACCGACTCGGCATCGACCAGTTCGCCCTGCGGGAGCAGACCGGCGACCTTCATGTCGAGCAGCGTCGCGGCGACCACGAGGAACTCCGAGGCCTGCTCGAGCTCCTCCTCGTCTTCGAGGCCCTTGAGGTACGAGATGAATTCGTCGGTCACCTTGCTGAGCGACACCTCGGTGATGTCGAGCTCGTGCTTGGAGATCAGGCTCAGCAGCAGATCGAACGGGCCGTCGAAGTTCGACAGCGAGACACGGAAGCCCGGATCGTCGGATGCCGCGCCCTCCTCTCCCGGCACGCTCACGGGCGCCTCTGCCGGTGCCGGCGCAAGGTCGGCCTCGACGACCGGCTCGTCCTGCGTCGAGGGGCCGTCAGGCGACGGCGCCACGGGCGACCAGCTCCCGCGCCAGCCGCAGGTATGCCTGCGCGGCGGCATGCTCGGGCGCGAACTTGGTGATGGGAACACCCGACACCGACGCGTCGGGGAACTTCACGGTGCGGCCGATCACGGTCTCGAGCACGTCGTCGCCGAACGCCTCGACGACGCGCTCGAGCACTTCGCGCGAGTGGAGGGTGCGCGGGTCGTACATCGTCGCCAGCACGCCGTCGAGCGTGATCGAGGGGTTGAGGCGGTCGCGCACCTTGTCTATGGTCTCGATCAGCAGCGCCACGCCTCGCAGCGCGAAGAACTCGCATTCGAGCGGGATGAGCACGCCGTGGCTCGCCGTCAGGGCGTTGACCGTGAGCAGACCGAGCGAAGGCTGGCAGTCGATGAGGATGACGTCGTAGTCGCCGGCGACCTTGCGCAGCACGCGGGCGAGGATCGTCTCGCGCGCGACCTCATTGACCAGGTGCACTTCTGCTGCCGACAGGTCGATGTTGGCGGGGAGGACGTCGAGCCCTTCGACCGACGAATGGACGATGACCTCGTTCGGGTCGCGCTTGGTGTCCAGCAGCAGGTCGTAGACGGTCGGGACGTCGTGAGTCTGGATGCCGAGACCCGCCGACAGTGCGCCCTGCGGGTCGAAGTCGACCGCGAGCACGCGGCGGCCGTACTGGGCCAGCGACGCGGCGAGGTTGATGGTGGTCGTCGTCTTTCCGACGCCGCCCTTCTGGTTGCACAGCGAGATGATGCGCGCCGGCCCGTGGCCGTCGAGCTTGGGCGGAGTCGGAAAACCGTGGTACGGACGACCGGTCGGACCGATCGGGGTGTCGTCCGCGGACGCCTGCTGCGTCCCCCGCGACTTCTGCGCCACCGACTCTCCTGCTCTCTGATGCGTGCGGTTCGATTCTCGCACAGCCCGCGCCCGCGCCGACGTTGCGCGCACGGGTGTCTCCCCAGCGTAACGGCGCGATTCAGCGGGCGCGGGGGTGGGATGTCGCGTACACGTCGCGCAGCGCGTCGACGGTGACGTGGGTGTAGATCTGCGTCGTCGCGACGGATGCGTGCCCCAGCAGCTCCTGCACGACTCGCACGTCCGCCCCGCCCTGCAGCAGGTGGGTCGCGAACGAGTGGCGCAGCGTGTGCGGCGACACATGGGCGGTGAGCCCGGCCCGGTCAGCCGCCTGCTGGATGATGAGCCATGCGCTCTGCCGGGACAGCGGGGCGCCGCGCACGCCGAGGAACAGCCGCGGCGTCGCAGGGCCGCGACGCGACAGCTCCGGACGCGCCCGTGCCAGGTACGCGTCGACCGCGGCGCGGGCGTACGATCCGACCGGCACGATGCGCTCCTTCGAGCCCTTGCCCCGCACCCGCAGCACGTCGCCGTGCGCGAGATCGTCGACGTCGAGCTGCACGACCTCCGACACGCGCGCGCCCGTCGCGTACAGCAGCTCCAGGAGCGCTCGATCACGCAGGCGCGCCAGGCTCGCGTCACCGGTCTCCATGGCATCCGGCCCCGGCGCGGGACCTGCCGCGTCCAGCAGCGCCTCGACCTGCTCGATCGTGAGGGCCTTCGGGAGCCGCTGCGGTGTCTTCGGCGGGCGAAGCCGCGCACTCGGATCCTCATCGGTGATGCCTTCACGGGTGATGAAGCGGTGCAGTCCCCGCACCGACGACTGCAGCCGTGCGAGCGAGGTCGCCGCCGGCGGCGGCTGCGCCGAGGCGCGTTCCGCGGCGAAGTCCGCCACCTGCTGCGGCGTCACGCTCTCGATCTCCTCGACCCCCCGCGCGGTCAGCCACGCGACGTAGCCGGCGAGGTCGCGCCGGTACGCCGCCAGGGTGTGCTCCGAGAGGCCGCGCTCGATCGTGACATGCCGCAGATAGCTGTCGACCGCCCGCTCAAGCCGCACGTCAGCGCCCCGACGACGCGTTCCTGCGCAGCCGCTCCGCCGCGGCGAGCACGCCCGACGCGAGGATGCCGTTGCGCATCCGTCCCGCCAGCACGGCATCGACCGCGTCGCGCAGCGGCACCCACTCCAGCCGGATGTCGGCTTCCTCCTGCTCCCGCACGTGCGTGTGCGGGGCGGAGGTCAGCCCGCGGGCGAGGAAGATGTGCACGACCTCGTCGTTCCCGCCGGGCGTCGTGAAGATGCTCACGAGCGGCTCGATCGACTCGGCCCGCAGGTCGACCTCTTCCTCGAGCTCTCGGCGCGCGGTCTCGATGGGAGGCTCCCCCGGCACGTCGAGCAGGCCCGCGGGGATCTCCCAGTCGCGATGCCGGATCGGATGCCGGTACTGCTGGATGAGCGCGACCCGCTCCTCGTCGTCGATCGCGACGACGGCGGCTGCTCCCGGATGGTCGACGTACTGACGCACGATCTCGCCGTCGCCATAACGGACGGTGTCGCTGCGCACATCCCACACGAGCCCCTCGTAGACGAGGTCGCTGGAGACGACCTCGGCTTCGACGGCCTCGTCGCGCAGCTCAGCCATTCTCGACGTCGAACAGCTCGCTGGCACGGTGGCGGTCGAGCGCGGCGGCGACCAGCCCACGGAACAGCGGGTTCGCCTCGGTGGGACGCGACCGGAGCTCGGGGTGCGCCTGTGTGGCGATGTAGTACGGGTGCACGTCACGCGGCAGCTCGACGTACTCGACCAGGTTGCGGTCGGGCGACAGGCCGGAGAACACGAAGCCCGCGTCGGCGATCTGGTCGCGGTACTTGTTGTTGACCTCGTAGCGGTGACGGTGACGCTCCGACGCGCGGGTCGAGCCGTACACCTCGGCCGCGACGGAGCCTTCCGCCAGCTCCGCCTCGTACAGGCCCAGGCGCATCGTGCCGCCGAGGTCGCCGGCGGCGATGATGTCGACTTGCTCCTCCATCGTCGCGATGACGGGGAACGCGGTGTCGGGGTCGAACTCCGTCGACGACGCGCCTTCGAGACCCGCGACGTTGCGCGCGTACTCGATGACCATGCACTGCAGCCCCAGGCAGATGCCGAGCGTCGGGATGCCCTGCTCGCGCGCGAACTTCAGCGCGCCGAGCTTGCCCTCGATGCCGCGGATGCCGAAACCGCCGGGCACGACGATGCCGTCGAGCGAGCCGAGCGCCTTCTCTGCCCCTTCGGGCGTCTCGCAGAGGTCGGAGGCGATCCAGGTGACCTTGACCTTCGTCTCCTGCGCGAAGCCGCCGGCCTTGAGCGCTTCGGTGACGGAGAGGTAGGCGTCGGGCAGGTCGATGTACTTGCCTACCAGGCCGATCGTGACCTCGTGCTTGGGGTTGTGCACTGCCTGCAGGACCTTGTTCCAGCGGGTCCAGTCGACGTCGTTCGCCTTCGTCAGGCCGAGTGCGTCGACGATGTACGCGTCGAGCCCCTGCTCGTTGAGCATCGTCGGGATGTCGTATATCGACGGGACGTCGACCGCGTTGACGACGGCATCCTCGTCGACGTCGCACATGAGCGCGATCTTGCGCTTGTTGGAGTCGGTGACGGGACGGTCGCTGCGCAGCACGAGCGCGTCGGGCTGGATGCCGATCGAACGCAGGGTGGCGACGGAGTGCTGCGTCGGCTTGGTCTTCTGCTCGCCGGAGGCGCCCATGAACGGCACGAGCGACACGTGCACGAAGAACACGTTCTTGCGCCCGAGCTCGTGGCGGATCTGGCGGGCCGATTCGATGAACGGCTGCGACTCGATGTCGCCGACCGTGCCGCCGATCTCGGTGATGATCACGTCGGGCTTGGGCGTCTCGTCGGCCTGGAGGCGCATGCGGCGCTTGATCTCGTCGGTGATGTGCGGGATCACCTGCACCGTGTCGCCGAGGTACTCTCCGCGACGCTCGCGCGCGATCACCTGCGAGTAGATCTGTCCGGTCGTGACGTTGGCCGCCTGGCTGAGCTCGATGTCGAGGAAGCGCTCATAGTGCCCGATGTCGAGGTCGGTCTCGGCGCCGTCGTCGGTCACGAAGACCTCGCCGTGCTGGAACGGGTTCATCGTTCCCGGGTCGACGTTGAGATAGGGATCGAGCTTCTGCATCACGACGTGGAGACCGCGTGCGGTCAGCAGATTCCCGAGGCTGGCGGCCGTCAGACCCTTGCCCAAAGAGGAAACGACACCGCCCGTCACGAAGATGTGCTTGGTGGTGTCGTTGGAAGAAAGGGGGCCCGCGCCTGAAGTGTCCGTCACGGGCTTTCATCCTATCAGTGCTTGGCGGCCCCGAGGCTGAGGAGCTCCCGTGCGTGTTCGAGGGCGGTCGCCGAGTCGGAGAGTCCCGACAGCAGCCGCGCCATCTCCGCCTCCCGCTCCTCGCCCTCGAGCCGCCGGACGCTGGATGCCGTCACCGACCCGTCCCCCGACTTCACGACGCTCAGGTGGTTGCCCGCGAACGCGGCGACCTGGGCGAGGTGGGTGACGGCGATCACCTGGCTCGTCTGCGCAAGCTGCGCCAGCCGCCGACCCACCTCGATCGCCGCGGCGCCGCCGATGCCGGCATCCACCTCGTCGAACACGAACGTCGGCACCGGGTCGCTCTGCGCGATGACGACCTCGATCGCGAGCATGACGCGGCTGAGCTCACCGCCTGAGGCGCCTCGCGCGACGGGGCGCGGGGCTGCGCCCGGGTGGGGCGCGAGCAGGATCGTCACCTCGTCGCGGCCCGCGGCGCTCTCCGGCCCGGGCTCGACCGCCACGACGACGCGCGCGTCGGGCAGCGCGAGGTGGCGGAGCTCCTCGGTCACAGCGGATGCCAGTCGCTCCGCCGCCGCGACGCGCGCCTGGGTCAGGGCCGCCGCCGCCTCGTCGAGCGCCGCGGCGGTCGCCTCCCGTTCGGCGGTCAGCCGTTCGATGCGCTCGTCGTCGTCGTCGAGTTCGAGCAGCCGCGTTCCGCCGTCGCGCTGAAGTGAGAGAGCGGCGTCGAGGCTGCCGTGATGCCGTGCGAGCGCGTTGAGCGCCGCACGACGCTCTTCGACGGCGGCCAGTTCGTGGGGGCCGGTCTCGTCGAGGTCGGCGAGGTAGCCGCTGAGGTCGCTCGCCAGGTCGGCGGCGCGGTAGCCGAGCTCGCCCAGCTGATCGGCGAGCGCACTCAGGCGATCGTCGCTGTGCGCGGCGCGGTCGAGCGCCCGGCGCGCTTCGGCCAGGAGCGTGATGACGTCGGGCTGGTCGTCGTCGCTGGACAGCGCGGCGTGCGCGGTCGCGGCCGCGAGCCGCAGCTCCTCGGCGTTCGCGAGGCGCTCCGCACGCTGGGCGAGCTCGATGTCTTCTCCGGGCTGCGGGTCGACGGCCTCGATCTCGGCGAGGGCGGCGCGCAGCTCGTCGGCCTCTCGTGCGCGGTCGTCACGCGTCTCCGTGAGGGAGCTCAGCTCGTCCGACACGACGCGATGGCGTTCCAGCGCCGCACGGTAGGCGTCGAGGGCGGATGCCACGGGGGCGCCCGCGAACCGGTCGAGCGCGTCGCGCTGCGCGGCGCCGCTGCGAAGTCGCAGCTGGTCGGACTGTCCGTGCACGACGACGAGCTGGTCGGCGAGGTCGGCGAGGACGCCGGCCGGGGCGGTGCGGCCGCCGACGGTGGCCCGCCCGCGCCCTTCGCTGGAGATCGTGCGCCCGAGGTACAGCTCGGCGGCACCGCCTCCGATGGGCTCGACGTCGCCGCCTGCCTCACGCACCCGCTCGGCGACCGGGCCGTCTTCGGGCACGATCCACACGCCTTCGACGGACGCCTGGGCCGCACCGGAGCGCACGGCGCCGGAGTCGGCACGCTGGCCGAGCAGCAGCCCGAGTCCGGTGACGACCATCGTCTTGCCGGCGCCGGTCTCTCCCGTGATGGCGGTGAACCCGGGCCCCATGGGCAGGGTGGCCTGCGCGATGACACCGAGGTCGCGCAGCGTCATCTGCTCGATCACTCGGCCTCCATGACCGTTCCGGCGGGGCCTCGCCATCCGCTCACGGGAAGCCGGAACTTGCGGACGAGTCGGTCGGTGAACAGCGCCGGGTGAAGGCGTGCGAGCCGCACGGGCCGCTGCGATCGACGCACGACGACGCGTGCTCCGGGGGGAAGGTCGTGGGAGCGCCGTCCGTCGCACCACAGGATGCCGGTGCCGTAGGTGCGGGCGAGCACCTCGATCGCGACCGAGGCCTCGGGGCCGACGACCAGCGGCCGCGCGAACAGGGCGTGCGCGGACAGGGGCACGACGGCGATCGCCTCGACCGACGGCCAGATGACGGGACCGCCGGCGGAGAAGTTGTAGGCGGTGGAGCCGGTGGGGGTCGCGACGACCATGCCGTCGCATCCGAAGGTCGACAGCGGTCGACCGTCGATCTCGATGACGACTTCCATCATCCGTTCCCGCGAGGCCTTCTCGACGGTCGCCTCGTTGAGGGCCCACGTCTCGTAGATCACCTCGCCCTCGGAGTTCTTCACGCGCACCGAGAGCGCCATGCGCTCTTCGACCTCGTAGTCGCGGGCGATGACGCGGCGCATGGCGTCGTCGATGTCGTCTGCCTCGATCTCGGCGAGGAAGCCGACGTGGCCCATGTTGATGCCGAGCACGGGGGCGCTTCCGTCGCGCACGATCTCGGCGGCGCGCAGAATCGTGCCGTCGCCGCCGAGGACGATCGCCAGTTCGATGTCAGCGACGTCGACGTCGGTGCCGAGCACGGCGGCTCCGGTCGAGGCCAGTTCGGTCAGCAGCGCCTCGTCGTCCCCGGGGAGGACGGGCCGGGCGCCGGCGTCGCGGAGCGCGGTGATGACGCGTTCGGCGGCGGCCACGGTGTCGGCGCGCTGTGCGTGCGCGACAACGAGGATGTCACGAGTGGTCATCAGGCTCCCGCCAGTCGGTTCACGGTGCTCAACCATTGTGTCGGATTCCCCGAGCCGGGGGCCCCTGCCACGGCCCGGAAGTGCGCGACGTACTCCGCGTTGCCGTGTGTGCCGACGATCGGCGAGGCGACGATGCCACAGGTCCCGAGTCCCGTGTCCCACGCCGTCCACAGGACGTTCGCGACGGCGTCGGCTCGTCTGCCCGGATCTGTGACGAGTCCTTCGCGGACGCCCGTGCGCCCCACTTCGAACTGCGGCTTGATGAGCAGCACGATGTCGGCACCGGGCGCCATGACATCGACGACGGCGGGAAGCACATGCGCGAGGGAGATGAACGACAGGTCGCCTGTGATCACGCTCGGGTGGGCCGCCACACCGCTCGCCTCGGTGAGCGACGCGGCCGTCATGTGCCGAACGTTGAAGCCTTCGACGCTCACGACTCCGGCGTCGGCTGCGATGACGGGTGACAGCTGGCCGTGTCCGACGTCGACGGCGATGACCGGGTCGGCGCCTCGCTCCCGCAGCACCTGGGTGAAGCCGCCGGTCGACGCGCCCATGTCGAGGGCGACGCGGCCCGACGGGTCTATGTCGAACGCGTCGAGCCCCGCGATCAGCTTGTGCGCGGCCCGGCTGACGTAGTGGTCGGATGCCGCGACCTCGATCACGGCGTCGTCGGGAACCTTCGTCGAGGTCTTCACGATGCCGACGCCGTCGACGGTCACGAGCCCGGCCTCGATCAGCTGGGCGGCGTGCGTTCGCGAGCGGGCGAGGCCGCGGGCGGCGACCGCCGCGTCGAGACGCGAGGTCATGTGTGGGTGTCGCGCGGGCCGGATTCGAGTCGGCGGGCGAGCTCGTCGTGGAGGGCGGCGTAGGCGGCCGCACGCTCAGCGAGGGGCTGCCCCTCGATCACCTCGAGCGTCGAGAGCAGGTCCTCTCGACGCTCTTCACGGTCAGCGGCGTCCATCGACATGCCTCCACGATACGCGTCGCGCGTTCAGGGGCGGTGGAATGGGTCGGCGTAGAGCCGTTCGGGCACGCGGAAGCCGTAGATGGCGCGGCCCGTGTTCCAGATGGCGGCCGCTCCGGCTCGCACCAGATCGATGGGCCGGTCGCCTTCCGAGAGGATGTGGATGTCTGCCCCGGCGATCCGAACAGCTGCCGTGCCGACCGTGGTGACATCGTCTCTGGTCGCTGTCTGCGGGTAGGGCTCGTGCAGTTCGCGCAGGTCGCTGAGGATGTAGTCGGGCCGCGAGTGGGTCGGGGCGGCGAGCACATGCTTGGGCCGGTCGATGCCGGTGAGCACGAGCGCGGAGGCGATGCCTGCGGCCTGAGCTCCGGCGATGTCGGTGTCGAGGCGGTCGCCGATGAACAGCGGCTTCGATGAGCCGAAGCGGGCGACCGCTTCCTCGAAGATGGGACGCTCGGGCTTCCCTGCGACGGTCGCGAGGCGGCCGACGGCCGTGTGCACGGCGGAGACGAGGGTGCCGTTGCCCGGTGCGATCCCCCGTGCCTGTGGGATCGTCCAGTCGGTGTTGGTCGCGATCCACGGAATGCCGCCCTCCTCTTCGGGAGTTGCGAGAGCGTAGGCGGCCTCGGCCAGCTGAGCCCAGCCGACCTCGGGGGCGAAACCCTGCACGACGGCGGCGGGGCCGTCGTCGGCGCTGCGGGTGACGCGGAAGCCCGCCTTCTCCGTCTCGTACACGAGACCGTCACCGCCGACGACGAGCACGAGCGAGCCGGCGGGGATGCGGTCGCGCAGCAGGCGCACGGCGGCCTGGGGGCTCGTGACGACGTCCTGCGGCTCCGTGCGGAGGCCGAGCTCCCGCAGGTGCTCGGCGACGACCGAGTCACGCCGCGACGCGTTGTTGGTGATGTAGGCGAGTCTGCGGCTCTCCGCGGCCCGGTTCAGGCTCTCGACTGCATGGGGCAGGGCCCCCGGTCCGGCGTACACGACGCCGTCCAGATCGGCGAGGACGAGGTCGACACCGTCGAGCGGCGTGGGAGTCGTGCGGGAGAACAGCCCCAATTCTTACTCGCTTTCGTTCTCTGACGATTCGTTCTCGGCGCGCTCGGCCCCGGCGAGGTCCGCCTCCGGCTCTGAACGCTCCGGGCGGGTGGTCTCGGGCTCCGTCCCCCCGGGAACCGCTGAGGCGCCGTTCTCATTCTCTTCAGTCCCGAGAGCGTCGTCGTCGAGGTCGATCGCGAGTTCTTCGATCTCCTCGATCTCGATCTCCTCGAGGTCGGCGTCGGCCACTCCGAGCGCTTCGGCGGCGATCTCAGCGCGGCGGCGCCACTGAGCCGCCTCTTCGTCTCGGCCGAGCTCCTCGAGCACGGCTGCGCGGGCGGCGAAGAGCCCGGGACTCCACGAGAACGCGCGATCGGGGTCGAGCTCAGGGATGTCCAGTTCCTGCAGGGCGCGTTCGGCCTCCCCGAGGTCGAGGCGTGCGCCCGACATCGCGATCGCGAGTTCGACCCGGACGTCGACGGGCAGCGCGTCGCGGTCGACGGCACGCCCCACTTCCAGGGCCCGGTCGGGGCGTCCGACACCGCGCTCGGAGTCGACCATGAGGGCGATCTGGTCGTCCCGGCCCGAGATGCGACGGTAGGTCCGCAGTTCGCGCAGTGCGAGCGCGAAGTCGCTGTTGGCGTAGGCGGTGATGGCCACGGTCTCGCGCACGACGGCGATGCGACCGGCGCGCCGAGAGGCCGCAAGGGCGTGCTCGTGTGCGAGCGCGGGGTCGTCGTCGATGAGCTGCGCCGCCATCACGAGGTGACGCGCGACTTCCTCGGCGTTCTCCTTGCTCAGTGTCTTGAGCTCATTGCGTGCGGCGGGCGGGAGGTCGCGGCCCGTCACCGTCTCCGGGATCTCGGGTCCGCGCTCACGGCGACGCTCGTCGTCCTGGGGCGGCCGCGACGAGCGACGATCGCCGCTGTCGGCAGGACGCTTGCCCCACGGCTTCTCACCATCGCGCTTGGCATACGGCTTCCGCTCATCGTCCCGTTTCGCGTACGGCTTGTCACGATCGCGCTTCACGTAGGGCCGGTCACCGTCGCGCTTCGCGTACGGCTTGTCACCATCGCGCTTGGCATACGGCTTGTCACCATCGCGCTTGGCATACGGCTTCCGCTCGCCACCGCGCTTCGCGTACGGCTTGTCACCATCGCGCTTCACGTACGGCCGGTCACCGTCGCGGTTGGCATACGGCTTCCGCTCGCCGTCGCGGTTGGCATACGGCTTCCGCTCGCCGTCACGCTTCGCGTACGGCTTGTCGCCATCGCGCTTCGCGTGCGGCGTGCGTTCGCCGCCGCGAGGCGTGGTGTCTCGCTTGCCGGCGCCGTCGCGGCTGGGTCGTGCGGCACGGGAGCTTTCGGAGGCAGGGGCGTATCGAGGCTTCTTGCTGCCCCGGGGTCGCTCTTCTTCTGCCATCGCAGCATCCTTTCATGCGCGTTAAACGAGAAATGGCCACCCAACTCTGGGTGGCCATTTCACGAAAGAAGTCCGGCGGTGTCCTACTCTCCCACAGGGTCCCCCCTGCAGTACCATCGGCGCTGTGAGGCTTAGCTTCCGGGTTCGGAATGTAACCGGGCGTTTCCCTCACGCTATGGCCGCCGAAACACTATTGATGTTTCAGTCTGCACAACAAAAGTCATTGTCATGCGGTTCTCGACCGTACATCGAGAACCACTCAGTGGACGCAAGCACCTAGAACGGTGTGTTATCAAGTCATCGGCTTATTAGTACCGGTCAGCTTCACGTGTTGCCACGCTTCCACATCCGGCCTATCAACCCAGTAGTCTAGCTGGGAGCCTCTCGCCCGAAGGCATGGAAATCTCATCTTGAGGCCGGCTTCCCGCTTAGATGCTTTCAGCGGTTATCCATCCCGAACGTAGCTAACCAGCGGTGCTCTTGGCAGAACAACTGGCACACCAGAGGTTCGTCCAACCCGGTCCTCTCGTACTAGGGTCAGATCCTCTCAAATTTCCTACGCGCGCAGCGGATAGGGACCGAACTGTCTCACGACGTTCTAAACCCAGCTCGCGTACCGCTTTAATGGGCGAACAGCCCAACCCTTGGGACCTACTCCAGCCCCAGGATGCGACGAGCCGACATCGAGGTGCCAAACCATGCCGTCGATATGGACTCTTGGGCAAGATCAGCCTGTTATCCCCGAGGTACCTTTTATCCGTTGAGCGACAGCGCTTCCACAAGCCACTGCCGGATCACTAGTCCCGACTTTCGTCCCTGCTCGACCTGTCAGTCTCACAGTCAAGCTCCCTTGTGCACTTACACTCGCCACCTGATTGCCAACCAGGTTGAGGGAACCTTTGGGCGCCTCCGTTACTTTTTGGGAGGCAACCGCCCCAGTTAAACTACCCACCAGGCACTGTCCCTGAACCGGATTACGGTTCGAAGTTAGATATCCAGAGTGACCAGAGTGGTATTTCAACAACGACTCCACAAGAACTGGCGTCCCTGCTTCAAAGTCTCCCACCTATCCTACACAAGCCACACCGAACACCAATACCAAGCTGTAGTAAAGGTCACGGGGTCTTTCCGTCCTGCTGCGCGTAACGAGCATCTTTACTCGTAGTGCAATTTCGCCGAGTTCGCGGTTGAGACAGTTGGGAAGTCGTTACGCCATTCGTGCAGGTCGGAACTTACCCGACAAGGAATTTCGCTACCTTAGGATGGTTATAGTTACCACCGCCGTTTACTGGGGCTTAAATTCTGAGCTTCGCTTACGCTAACCCGTCCTCTTAACCTTCCAGCACCGGGCAGGCGTCAGTCCGTATACATCGTCTTGCGACTTGGCACGGACCTGTGTTTTTAATAAACAGTCGCTACCCACTAGTCTCTGCGGCCTCCAAACGCTTTCGGAGCAAGTCCTAATACGTCGAAGGCCCCCCTTCTCCCGAAGTTACGGGGGCATTTTGCCGAGTTCCTTAACCACGATTCTCTCGATCTCCTTGGTATTCTCTACCTGACCACCTGAGTCGGTTTGGGGTACGGGCGGCTAGAACCTCGCGTCGATGCTTTTCTCGGCAGCATAGGATCACCCACTTTTTATCCGCATCGTGTCTCAGCCTATGTGAGAGACGGATTTGCCTATCTCTCGGCCTACGCACTTGCCCCGGGACAACCATCGCCCGGGTTGGGCTACCTTCCTGCGTCACACCTGTTAATACGCTAACCGCACCAGCATGGGGTCGTGCGCTAGGCCCAACGTTCTCACCCCGAAGGGATCGATACGGAGGGATTCGGGCACTTAGCACCACTGGATTGATTTGGGCGGTTCTTCGCCGGTACGGGAATATCAACCCGTTGTCCATCGACTACGCCTGTCGGCCTCGCCTTAGGTCCCGACTTACCCAGGGAAGATTAGCTTGACCCTGGAACCCTTGGTCTTTCGGAGGACGTGTTTCTCACACGTCTTTCGCTACTCATGCCTGCATTCTCACTCGTGTGGCCTCCACGGCTGGTTTACACCGCCGCTTCGCTGGCCACACGACGCTCTCCTACCCATCAACACGGCTGGACCACGAAGGCCTACCAATAATGTCAATGCCACAACTTCGGTGGCGTGCTTGAGCCCCGTTACATTGTCGGCGCGGAATCACTTGACCAGTGAGCTATTACGCACTCTTTCAAGGGTGGCTGCTTCTAAGCCAACCTCCTGGTTGTCAGAGCAACTCCACATCCTTTCCCACTTAGCACGCGCTTTGGGACCTTAGTTGGTGGTCTGGGTTGTTTCCCTCTCGACTATGAAGCTTATCCCCCACAGTCTCACTGCTGCGCTCTCACTTACCGGCATTCGGAGTTTGGCTGACGTCAGTAACCTGGTGAGGCCCATCGGCCATCCAGTAGCTCTACCTCCGGCAAGAAACACGCAACGCTGCACCTAAATGCATTTCGGAGAGAACCAGCTATCACGAAGTTTGATTGGCCTTTCACCCCTATCCACAGCTCATCCCCTCAGTTTTCAACCTAAGTGGGTTCGGCCCTCCACGACGTCTTACCGTCGCTTCAGCCTGGCCATGGATAGATCACTTCGCTTCGGGTCTAGGACACGCGACTGAATCGCCCTATTCAGACTCGCTTTCGCTACGGCTACCCCCCTCGGGTTAACCTCGCCACGTATCGCTAACTCGCAGGCTCATTCTTCAAAAGGCACGCTGTCACAGCTGCTATGGCTGCTCCAACGGTTTGTAAGCAAACGGTTTCAGGTACTATTTCACTCCCCTCCCGGGGTACTTTTCACCTTTCCCTCACGGTACTTGTCCGCTATCGGTCATCTGGGAGTATTTAGGCTTATCAGGTGGTCCTGACAGATTCACACGGGATTTCTCGGGCCCCGTGCTACTTGGGATACTCTTCGCGCCAAGGGAGGCATTTCAACTACGGGGCTGGCACCCTCTATGGCCTGGCTTTCAATCCAGTTCGTCTATACCTTCTTGTAACGCCGGCTGCTCGGCAGAACAGCCAGAAAAGTCCCACAACCCCGAATACGCAACTCCTGCCGGATATCACACGTACTCGGTTTAGCCTGTTCCGGTTTCGCTCGCCACTACTAACGGAATCGCGGTTGCTTTCTCTTCCTGTGGGTACTGAGATGTTTCACTTCCCCACGTTCCCTCTACCCGCCCTATATATTCAGGCGGGAGTCACTGGGTCGGCACGCCGCCCAGCGGGGTTTCCCCATTCGGAGATCCTCGGATCAAAGTTTGCTTATCAACTCCCCGAGGCTTATCGCAGATTGCTACGTCCTTCTTCGGCTCCAGATGCCAAGGCATCCACCGTTTGCTCTTAAAGACTTGAAATCACATGAGTTTCATCAAGAATCGGATCCGACCGAAGTCAGATCAGAAATTGACTAATGATCTTTAAAGATCATCTGTGAAACGATCCGAAGATCGTCTCTAAGATGCTCGCGTCCACTGTGTAGTTCTCAAAGTACGGGCGGTACCTTCCCCGCGTGCCGCGCTGCGGCCGCCAAGAAAGGTCCTGAGGTTGGTTGGCTCCGAAGAGCTCATCCGGTCCCTCAGGACCCAACAGCGTGCATGTGCCGGCTGACTCGCTCCGAACCGTTCCAGCTGCGAGCAGCGTACTGAGTTCGAAGGTCACCCTCCGGCACCTCGTCAAATGTTCCACCCATGAGCTAACCGGCAAGACTCATTCGGTCTTGATCCGGCGCCTGGACACCCGAGGGTGCCAGATGCTCCTTAGAAAGGAGGTGATCCAGCCGCACCTTCCGGTACGGCTACCTTGTTACGACTTAGTCCTAATTACCGATCCCACCTTCGACGGCTCCCTCCACAAGGGTTGGGCCACCGGCTTCAGGTGTTACCGACTTTCATGACTTGACGGGCGGTGTGTACAAGACCCGGGAACGTATTCACCGCAGCGTTGCTGATCTGCGATTACTAGCGACTCCGACTTCATGAGGTCGAGTTGCAGACCTCAATCCGAACTGGGACCGGCTTTTTGGGATTCGCTCCACCTTGCGGTATTGCAGCCCTTTGTACCGGCCATTGTAGCATGCGTGAAGCCCAAGACATAAGGGGCATGATGATTTGACGTCATCCCCACCTTCCTCCGAGTTGACCCCGGCAGTATCCCATGAGTTCCCACCATTACGTGCTGGCAACATAGAACGAGGGTTGCGCTCGTTGCGGGACTTAACCCAACATCTCACGACACGAGCTGACGACAACCATGCACCACCTGTTTACGAGTGTCCAAAGAGTTGACCATTTCTGGCCCGTTCTCGTATATGTCAAGCCTTGGTAAGGTTCTTCGCGTTGCATCGAATTAATCCGCATGCTCCGCCGCTTGTGCGGGTCCCCGTCAATTCCTTTGAGTTTTAGCCTTGCGGCCGTACTCCCCAGGCGGGGAACTTAATGCGTTAGCTGCGTCACGGAAACCGTGGAATGGTCCCCACAACTAGTTCCCAACGTTTACGGGGTGGACTACCAGGGTATCTAAGCCTGTTTGCTCCCCACCCTTTCGCTCCTCAGCGTCAGTTACGGCCCAGAGATCTGCCTTCGCCATCGGTGTTCCTCCTGATATCTGCGCATTCCACCGCTACACCAGGAATTCCAATCTCCCCTACCGCACTCTAGTCTGCCCGTACCCACTGCAGGCCCGAGGTTGAGCCTCGGGTTTTCACAGCAGACGCGACAAACCGCCTACGAGCTCTTTACGCCCAATAATTCCGGATAACGCTTGCGCCCTACGTATTACCGCGGCTGCTGGCACGTAGTTAGCCGGCGCTTTTTCTGCAGGTACCGTCACTTTCGCTTCTTCCCTGCTAAAAGAGGTTTACAACCCGAAGGCCGTCGTCCCTCACGCGGCGTTGCTGCATCAGGCTTGCGCCCATTGTGCAATATTCCCCACTGCTGCCTCCCGTAGGAGTCTGGGCCGTGTCTCAGTCCCAGTGTGGCCGGTCACCCTCTCAGGCCGGCTACCCGTCGACGCCTTGGTGAGCCGTTACCTCACCAACTAGCTGATAGGCCGCGAGCCCATCCCGGACCGAAGTTCTTTCCAGCTGCAGAAGATGCCTTCGCAGCTCGTATCCGGTATTAGCAGCTGTTTCCAGCTGTTATCCCAGAGTCCGGGGCAGGTTGCTCACGTGTTACTCACCCGTTCGCCACTGATCCAGCAGAGCAAGCTCCGCTTTCACCGTTCGACTTGCATGTGTTAAGCACGCCGCCAGCGTTCATCCTGAGCCAGGATCAAACTCTCCGTGAAGAAATGTTGCTGCGATCGACCGGAATAGGGTCGAAGCAGCGAGTTTGATCTGACCAAAGGGATGTCATTGCTGACTATCCGTTGCCGACACCGTAGTGTCGGTCTTTGATCCAAAGGAATCTCATCCAGCCGAAGCTGAATCGAGGTTATTTGGCATTTGACAAGTGCACGCTGTTGAGTTCTCAAGGATCGGATGCTCCTGCTGTCTGGCCTCTCAGCCTCGCCCGCAGGGCAACTTCTCTATCTTATTCTTCGTGATCCGTTTGTCAAATCGGCGTTTTCCGAGTGATTCGGGCGCGCCGAAGACGCTGCTTCACGAAGATCGAGGAGGTGTTCGAAGCGCTACCCGGCCTCTCAGCCTGTCGCTCCGGAACAACTTCTCTATCTTATCCCTCTCGCTCCGCCTGTCAAATCGGCCGCTGTGACTGTTTCTAGCGTCTCCAGCAGCACTCTTCGAAGGCTTCGAGGAGTGGGATCCATCCTAGACCCGAAGGTCTTGTTCTCTCTAGGAGAGGTTTGGGATGGTGGTTCTCCGCTTGAGGGGGCGAGGCCTTCCGGCCTTCTCGCTCTTCCCTGTGGGGCGAACAAGTAATAAGTTACGCGGCTCTGGGACATCGGGCAAATCGGGCTCGCATCCCGGGCGTGTCGCGCCGAGATCCCGCGGATTTCCGCCATACTCACCCCCTTGCTCCCTGCAGATCGAGCCCCGGGCGTACCGTCGTGCCATGGCAGTGGATCAGCTCGGTGTCCCGCTCCCCGCCCGAACGGCCGTCGGCGAACTCGCCTTGAGAAGCGTGCTCGCCGCCTCGACGGCGGCGGCGCGGCTGGCGGGCGTCGCCGAGCCGGAAGCGACGGATCTCGACCCGGTGCGTGTCGCCATCGCCTACTCGAGCGAACGATGGCTGCGCGTGGGCGCCGAGAAGCCCACAGCGTTCGCTCCCCTCTCCGGCTTCTTCGCCACGGACGACGGCTGGGTGCGCACGCACGGCAACTATCCGCACCACGCGCGCGCGATGCGTGCGGCACTGGGCCTTGCCGCCGACGCCGGACGCGAAGCGGCGGCCAGCGCGTTCCTCCGGCAGCCCGCCAACGTCGTCGCCGAGCGGATCACCGCCGCCGGCGGGCTGTGCGTTCCGGTCGACGTCGAAGATCCGGACGCGGACGCCGCGCTCCGTGCCGCGCCCCTTGTCCGCAGCGAGCCGATCCGCAGCGAGCGCATCGGCGCCGATCGCGTGAGCGCGGCCTCCGTCCCGCTCCGGGGAGCCGATCCGCATGCGCCACTCGCCGGCATCCGCGTGCTCGACCTGACCCGCGTCATCGCCGGGCCGGTCGCCAGCCGCACACTCGCACTGCTGGGAGCGGACGTTCTCCGCATCGACGCCCCACAGCTGCCGGAACTCCCCTGGCAGCACCTCGACACCGGTCACGGCAAGCGATCCGCTCTGCTCGACCTGCGCGACAGCGCCGCGCGCCGCACGTTCGATGGGCTCCTCGCCTCAGCCGACGTCGTCGTACTCGGCTACCGTGCGGCCGCGCTCGATCGACTCGGTCTGGCCCCCGCGCAGCTCGCCGAGCGGCGGCCGGGGATCATCGTCGCCCGACTCAGCGCCTGGGGCTCGCCCGACAGGCGCGGATTCGACTCTCTCGTGCAGGCGGCATCGGGGATCGCCTGGATCGAATCGCCCGACGGCTCGACTCCCGGCGCCCTCCCCGCACAGGCCCTCGACCACAGCGCCGGCTACCTCCTGGCCGCCGAGATCATGACGCTTCTGAGCCGGCGCGCCGACGAAGGCGGCTCGTGGATCGCGGAGACCAGCCTGCGCCGTGTCGCCGCAGAGCTGCTCGGGCTGCCGCGATCGCCCGAGCCGCCGGCGCAGCCCCCGCTCCAGGCACCCGCCGAATCGGTGCAGGAGTTCGACGTCGACGGCATCCAGGTCACGACCGCCGCACCCGCGCTCTCCTACCCCGGTGCCCCGACGCGGTTCCGCGCGCCGCGGCCATGGGGCGGCGACATCGCAGAGTGGTCCAGCGCTCCGTGAACGCCCGCCGCACCGCAACACAGAGGGCCCCGCAGCCAAAGCTGCGGGGCCCTCGTGCCGATGAGCGTCAGCGAGTCTCGATGCGCTCGTGCGTGTTGTCGGCCTTGTACTGGAAGATGCCGATCGAGGCCTCCGTCGGGTCGCCGTTCTCGTCGAACGTGACCGGGCCGGAGACGCCGTCGTAATCTGCGGTGCCGCCCTCGAGGATGATGTCGGCGCACTCGGCGAACGAGGTGCACTTGGTGCCCTCACCCGCGCCGCCCGAGACCTCCTGGAGCTTGGTCGCGATGTCCGCGCCCTCGCTCGAGCCGGCCGCGAGCGAGGCGAGCGCGAGCAGGATGACGGCGTCGTACGACTCAGCGGCGTACGAGTAGTCGTCGAGCTCGGCGTTGCCCGCCTCGGTCCAGGCGTCGTTCAGTCGGCCCTGGAAGTCCGACTCGAGCACCGGGCCGGGCGTCGTGCCCTTGGCGCCCTCGAGCGAGACCGACACGTCGTCGCCCCACTGCTTGAGGTTGCCGTCGACCAGGTAGTAGTTCTCAGGCGAGACGCCTGCGTTGGCCAGCAGCGGCGCGATCGTCGCGAACTGGTCGAACGTGATGAGCACCACCGCGTCGGGGTTGGCCGCCGCGATCGTCGACACCTGCGCGTCGAACGAGCTGTCGCCGTCGTTGTACGAAGCCTCTGCCACGACGGTGCCGCCGGTCGACTCGAAGACCTCCTTGATGACACCGAACAGGCCGGTGCCATAGGCGTCGTTCTGGTAGAGGATGCCGATGTTCTTGTGGCGGTCCTCGGCGATCAGGTTGCCGAGCACCTCGCCCTGGAGCAGGTCGCTCGGAGCGGTGCGCCAGTACAGGTTGTCGTCATCCCAGGTCGTGAAGTCCGGCGACGTGTTGGCCGGCGAGAACGTGATGATTCCCGCGTCGACGTTCGAGTCGAGGAACAGCTTCGTCACACCCGATGCCGCGGCGCCGATCATGGCGGAGACGCCGGCGTTCTGCAGCTTCGGGACCGTCGTCTCGAACGCCTTGTTGTCCGCGTCGCCCGAGTCGCCCGGCGTGAAGTCGATCGTCAGGTTCTTGGCGGCTTCGTTGACCTCGTTCACGGCGAGGAGGACGCCGGCCTCCTCGGGCGGGCCGAGGAACGCGAGGCTGCCGGACTGGGGCAGCACGGTTCCGATCTTGAGCGTGAGATCCTCCGCGACGGGAGCCTGGCTCTCGGTGGGTTCCGTCGTGGTTCCGCCGCTGGCGCAGCCAGCAAGCAGAAGCGCGCTGACACTGGCGACGGCGATGGCGCCATACACCTTGCCCGCACGCGAACGTGTGAAGACGGTCATGTTGCTCCTTGTCATGGGATGAGAAGCGACCTCGGGTGCCGCTTCGATTGGCACTAACCTAATCGCCGCGGAGCGTCGGCAATGTTGCGATCCGTTAACGCTGTGTAACGCGACCCAATCGTTATGTTCAGGTCACGACCGGGGGTTTTATCGAGTGGTCGCGATGACGGGCCGGCGCGCGTGCTGGAGCGAGTCCACCGAGAGCACGACGAGGGCCACCCACACGAGCCCGAAGCCGATCCAGCGCTCGAGCGGCATCGGCTCCCCGAGAATCCACGCCCCGGAGATGAACTGCAGCACGGGGGCCGCGAACTGGAGCAGGCCGACCACCGTGAGGGGCGCGCGCCGGGCGCCCGCAGCGAAGAACAGCAGAGGCGTCGCGGTGAAGATCCCCGCCAGCAGCAGCAAGGCGGTGTGACCCGCGCCCGCCTGCCCCATCGTGAGCCCTGCCGTCGCGCCGACGATCACGAGCTGCAGCACGGCGACGGGCATGAGCCACAGCGACTCGAGCGTCAGGCCGCTGATGGCGTCGACGCTCGGCCCGATCTGCTTCTTGACCAGGCCGTAGAGCCCGAAAGACGCCGCCAGCGTCAGCGCGATCCACGGCACCGACCCGTACGCGACGATGATGACGACGACGGCGACACCGGAGATCCCGATCGACACCCACTGTGCGACTCGCAGCCGCTCGCCCAGCACGAGCACGCCCAGCAGCACCGTGACGATCGGATTGATGAAGTACCCAAGGCTGCCCTCGATGACGTGACCGGTGAGCGTGCCGATCAGGAACACCTGCCAGTTCGCGTAGATCAGCACGCCGGCCACGATCGTCCACAGGACGAGGCGCCGGTTGCGCAGGATGGCCCACAGCCTGCCCCACGTGCGGGTGACCGCCAGCAGCAGAGCGCAGAAGACGAGCGACAGGACGATGCGCCAGGCGACGACCTCCCACGGGCCCGTCGGCGCGAGCGCCACGAAGTACAGCGGCAGGAAGCCCCACAGCAGGTACGCGATGAACACGTAGACCCCGCCGAGAGTCTGCTCACGGGCGGGGTCGCGTGGTGTCATGAGTCCAAGACTATGACGGTCATGACCAGGGAGCGCGCGGGAATGCGTCATCGCTCTGCCGTCCACCGTGCTCGGCCTGCCAAAAGCCGCCGCGCCGAGCCGCGTCGGGCGTTCCCGACAACGCGAAAGACCCGGATGCCGCGGCATCCGGGTCTTTCTGAGAAGTTCGCTGCGCGAGGATCAGCGGACGACGACGGCGAGCACGTCGCGGGCCGACAGCACGAGGAACTCGTCGCCGCCGAACTTGACCTCGGTTCCGCCGTACTTGCTGTAGATGACGCGGTCACCGACGGCGACGTCGAGCGGCACGCGGTTGCCGTTGTCGTCGATGCGACCCGGGCCCACCGCGACGACCTCGCCCTCCTGGGGCTTCTCCTTCGCGGTGTCGGGGATGACCAGTCCACTGGACGTGACCTGCTCAGCCTCGACCTGCTTGATGACGATGCGGTCCTCGAGCGGCTTGATGGAAACCGACACGGTCTACCTCTTTCTGCTTCAGGGGTCTTGATTCAAGACTCGTTAGCACCCGCACACTTCGAGTGCTAACGCAAGTCTAGGGCGCGGTTGGCACTCGTGCAACGCGAGTGCCAACTCGTCGAGACATAGGCTGACGGCATGGACAACGCCGAGCTCGCCGCGCTCCTCACCCCCGACGCACTGCGCCTGCTCGACGCCCTCGGAGAGATCTCCTCCACCGCCGACGCGGCAGATGCCGTGAGCCGCCTCCGCCGCGACGGACACTCCCCCGAACTCGTCTCGGCGGTCGTCGGGCAGGCCCGCCTGCGCACGCGCGCGACGGGGAAGTTCGGGGAGTTCGCCGGCAGCATGCTCTTCACCCGTGCGGGACTCGAACAGGCTTCGCGGCTGCCCGTCGCGGCGCTCCACGCGGGGCGGTTCCGCGCGGCGGGACTCCGCCGCGTCGCCGACCTCGGCTGCGGCATCGGCGGCGATGCCCTGGGCCTGGCCGCGCTCGGTCTCGAGGTCACCGCGGTCGACGCCGACGAGATCACGGCGGCGATCGCGTCTTACAACCTGGCGCCCTTCGGCGACGCCGTCACCGTGCGTCACGGCACGGCCGAGGACGCCGACCTGTCGGACATCGACGGGGTGTGGCTCGACCCGGCGCGACGCACTGCCGGCCACAGCGAGACCACCCGCACCCGATCGGAGGACTGGTCGCCGTCGCTCGACTGGGCGTTCGATCTCGCGCAGCGGATGCCGACCGGCATCAAGCTCGGACCGGGATTCGACCGCACGCAGATCCCCGACGGCGTCGAAGCGCAGTGGATCAGCGTCGACGGCTCGACGATCGAGCTGGTGCTGTGGTCGGGGACGCTCGCGCGGCCCGGCGTCGCACGGGCGGCTCTCGTCATCCACGGCGGGACAGCCCACGAGCTCACGGCCCCGGGCGACGCGGAGGACGTCGACGTCCGCCCGCTGGGCGCGTTCCTTCACGAACCCGCCGGCGCCGTCATCCGCGCCCGCCTGATCGGCGACGTCGCCCGCGAACTGGACGCGGGCATGGCGGCCGAGGGGATCGCGTACCTCACCTCGGACGCGGCGCTCACCAGCCCGTTCGTGCAGACGTTCCGCATCCGCGAGACGCTCCCCGCCGACGTCCGGCAGCTCGCGAAGGCCCTCCGCGAGCGCGGCATCGGCGCACTCGAGATCAAGAAGCGCGGGGTCGACGTCGACCCGGCGACGCTGCGCACGAAGCTGAAGCTGCGGGGGCCCGAGTCGGCGACGCTCGTGATGACTCGCATCGACGGCAGGCGCGTCGCACTCCTCGCCGACCGCGTCTGACCCGGTCGCCCGCGCCGCGGGTTCGCCTGTGAGGTCAGAAGAGCGGGCCCTGCGAGGCGGCCCACCACAGCCAGCCCGCGCTGTAGACGAGCGACAGCAGCGCAAGGCACAGCGCCCACACCGCCACACCGCGGCTCTCCCACGGGCGGCGCAGTGCGACGACCGCCAGGCCGGTCGCGAGCAGCCCGATGAGGAATCCCCATCCGACGAAGAGCGACACCAGGAGCCCGAGGACGGCGAACGTCAGCGCCCACGGCGCACTGCGAGGCAGCGGCGCGGGCGGCTCGGGCGCCCACCGCACGTCAGCCGCGACGGGCACGATGGTGGCAGCCATCGAGCCGTCCGCCTCCGACATGGATGCCGAAGGGTGCACCGCCGTCGGGATGTCGATCGGGTCGGTCAGCGGCCGGCGGAATCCCCCGCGGTGCTCGCCCGGGAGCGCGGCCGCCTCCGAGGGCACGGCATCCGGTCCCGGCACGGCATCGGAGTGGGCGGGCACGCCCGGGTCGCCGTGCGCGGCGGGCTCGCGTGCGGCGTCGTCGCTCGGTGCGCCCGTCATCGACTCACCGCCACCTGGATCTCCGTGACCGGCAGAGTCGAATCGGCGCCGAACTCGAGGGTCGACGCGGGCTGTCCGCTGCGGATGAGCTCGGCGGCGAGCGCCGCGATCATCGCACCGTTGTCGGTGCACAGCGACAGCGGCGGGATGCGCACGGCGACGCCCGCGGCCGCGGCGCGCTCCAGCGCGACGTCGCGCAGGCGACGGTTGGCGATGACGCCCCCGCCCAGGAGGAGTCGTGGCACGCCGTGGCGCTCGCACGCATCGAGCGCCTTGGTCACGAGCACGTCGACGACCGCCTCCCGGAACGACGCTGCCACGTCGGGCACCGAGACCTCGGCACCCGATGCCTCGGCCTGCTCGACCCAGCGCGCGACGGCCGTCTTGAGTCCGGAGAAGGAGAAGTCGTAGCGGCGCTCGGCCATGTCGGAGGCCCGGGACAGTCCGCGGGGGAACCGGATCGCGTTCGGATCGCCCGACGCGGCGGCCCGATCGATCTCGGGACCGCCCGGGTAGGGCAGACCGAGGATGCGAGCGATCTTGTCGAAGGCCTCTCCGGCCGCGTCGTCCATCGTCTCCCCCAGCAGCTCGACGTCGGATACGAGGTCGCGCACGAGGAGCAGAGAGGTGTGACCGCCCGACACGAGCAGCGCCACCGTCGGGTACTCGACCTCCTCGCCCGTGAGGATGTCGGCGGCGATGTGCCCCACGAGGTGGTTGACCGCATACAGAGGACGGCCGAGTGAGACGGCGAGCGCCTTCGCCGCCCCCACCCCCACCATGAGAGCGCCCGCGAGTCCGGGACCGCTCGTGACGGCGACGGCGTCGATGTCGTCGAGCGCGACCTGTGACTCCGCGAGGGCCGCCTCGATCGCCGGCTGCAGCGCCTCCAGGTGCGCGCGCGCCGCGACTTCGGGCACGACACCGCCGTAGCGGGCGTGCTCGGCCATCGAGCTGGCGATCGTGTTCGACAGGAGCGTGCGGCCGCGGACGATGCCGATGCCGGTCTCGTCGCAGCTGGTCTCGATGCCGAGCACGAGCGGTTCTTCGCGGTTCATCAGCACCATCCCGTTCCGGCGGTCGTTCGCGTCGCAGCGGTCGTTCGCGTCGCAGCGGTCGCGGCATCCGCCCCGGTGACCTGCGCTCCCGTGGTCTCTGCGGCGGCGTCACGGCCGGCCCACGACCGCAGGTCGAGCTTCATGACGATGGCGTCGACGTCGTCGGGCTGGTAGTACCGCGGGCGGCGTCCGACCTCGACGAAGCCCTCGGAGCGGTACAGCGCGGTGGCGACCAGGTTGTCGGCGCGCACGTCGAGGAACACCTCGCGGGCTCCGCGATCGAGCGCCGTCCGCAGCAGCTCGCTCAGCAGCGCGCGGCCCCGGCCGCGGCCTCGCGCCGAGTCGGCGAGGGCGATGGTCTGGATGTCGGCATCCGTCCCGCCCTGGACGGCGCGCACTCCGCCGTAGCCGATGACCCGCCCCGCCTCCTCGTCGACGACGTAACGGCCGTGCGGCGACGCGAGCTCAGCGGCCATCATCGCCTCACTCCACGCATCGGTGGGGAATGCGGCGCGCTCGATCGTCATGATGGCGTCGAGGTCGGATGCCGTGGCGGTCCGCAGCGTCATGAACCGACTCTCTTCGGCTGCCCGGGAAGGGTCACGTCAGGAGCGCGGAGGTACAGGGGCTCGCCGCTCGCGAGCGTGCGCCCCGAGGCGACGGCGCGGGCGGCCACGAGCGCGAGCATCGCGGCCGAGATCGACGTCACGTCGCAGCGACGGACGCCGCGGGCCTCGAGGATGCCGTCGAGGTCGGTGCGCGGGGCGAGCGCGGGCTCGCCGACCCGCACGGGCAGGCCGTCGTCGTCGAGGCCGGAGTACACCGTGTAGGCCATCTCCCGACGGCGCGCATCGGTCACGACGGCGAAGGGCGGCACATCGTCGGCGAACGGGTCGGCCAGCAGCAGAGCGAGAGCAGCCGCGTCGTGGCTCGGCACCGGCACGACCGGAACGCCCCGCCCGAGGGCGAACGCACGCGCCGCCGCGATGCCGACGCGCAGACCCGTGAACGGCCCCGGCCCCATGCCTGCCGCGACGTGCCCGATCTCGATCCGCTCCGGGGCGGATGCCGCTCCGATCGGGCCGAGCTCGGCATCCGCGAGCGCACCTTCGATCAGCAGCCCGATGACCTCGGCGTGTCCCAGGGGATCTGGGCTCGTCGCATCCGCGCGCACGACACCGTCGGGTTCGACGACGGCGACGGCGGTGCCGAGGGAGGTGTCGATGCCGAGGATCATGCTTCCAGGGTAGTCGCGCCACCCGGACCGTCTGCCCGTGCCTACGGGCGTCGGGTGACCGTGACACGCCGCGGCGCGCTGTCCTCCATCTCACGCGCCGCCGGTCCGCTCGTGCCGCACGCCGAGTCGACACCGGTGCCGCCCCACTCGCGCTCCAGCTCGATCTCCCACCACTGGTCGACGAGGCCGTCGACCATGCCGCGGCCCCACTCGACGATCGACACCGACGAGTCGAAGTCGAGCCCCAGGTCATCGAGCTCCGCGGGAGATCCCAGCCGGTAGGCGTCGACGTGCACGAGCGGCGCCCCAGCGACGAGCGACGGGTGCGTGCGCGCGATGACGAACGTCGGGCTCTGCACCGGACCGCGCACGCCGAGGCCGTCGGCGATGCCGCGGGTGAGCGTCGTCTTGCCCGCGCCCAGCGGCCCCGTCAGCACGACGAGGTCCCCCGCGCTCAGCGACCGCCCCAGCTCACGCCCGAACTCCTCCATCGCCTCGGGCGAGTCGATCTCGCGCTCGCCCTCGAAGGCGGCCAGCCCGCTCACCGCGACACCGCCCGGCGAGGGATGCGCGGACCGATCCGCGTGACGATCTCGTAGTTGATGGTGCGCGCGGCATCCGCCCACGCCTCCACCGGCGGGGCACCGCGCGACGGGTCGCCGAACAGCACCGCCTCGTCGCCGACGGCCACGGGGTGGTCGCCCACGTCGACGACGAACTGGTCCATCGCGATCGTGCCCGCGACAGGGAACAGCCGGTCGCCCAGCCGCACCGCCGCACCGCCCGACGCTGCACGCGGGATGCCGTCGGCGTACCCGAGCGGCACGAGGGCAAGCGTCGTCTCGGCGGCGGTGCGGTGACGGTAGCCGTACGAGACGCCCTGGCCGGCGGGCACACGACGAACGGCGGCGACGGCGGCGCGCACGGTCATGGCGGGACGCAGGCCCAGGTCGGCGGACGTGCGGTCGGCGAAGGGCGACAGCCCGTACATCGAGATGCCCAGTCGCACGCAGCCGAGCCTGGCCTCGCGAAGAGCGATGGCGGCATGCGACGCCGCGATATGGCGAAGTCGCGGCGCGAGGCCCGCAGCGGATGCCGCGGCGAGCGCCTCCTCGAAGCGGGCGAGCGCGGCACGGTCGTCGGCCTCGCTCGTGTTGGACAGGTGACTGAAGACACCGACGACGTCCACGCGGCCGAGGCGCTCGAGCCGCGCGGCCTCCGCGAACACGACGCGCTGGTCGGCCGGAGCGATGCCGTTGCGACCGAGGCCGGTCTCGACCTTCAGGTGAATGGCCGTCGGGCGATCGGCCGTCGACGCCGCCGCGGCCGCCATGAGCTGATCGAAAGACGAGATGCCGAGCTCGATCCCCTGCGCGGCGGGCTCGGTGAAGTCGGCCCCGGGAGCGTGCAGCCACGCGACGATCGGCGCCGTGATCCCCGCGCGACGGAGCTCCAGGGCTTCCGTCACGTCGGCCACGCCGAGCCGTGACGCGCCGCCGACGAGCGCCGCCTGCGCCGATCGGACGGCGCCATGACCGTACGCGTCGGCCTTGACGACCGCGATGACCTCCGACTCCGTGAGCCGCCGCAGGTGGCGGACGTTCGCGGCGATCGCGTCGAGATCGATGACCGCCTCGCGCATGATGCCCGTCGGCATCCGACGCGTGGGCCCCGTCGGGAGCTCCTGAACGGGGATGGCCTGAGTCGGGACCTCCTCCGGCGAAGCTCCCTGAATCGGGACGCCGGGGGTCGGGACGCCAGGGGTCGAACTCGTGTCGGGGGTCGAACTGCTGTCGGGGGTCATCGCTCCTCCTCTCGCGGACGTGCCTCCGCGATGACGTACGCGACGGCGATGCCCGCGTCGTGGGTGAGGGACAGGTGCAGCGCATCGATGCCGCGACCGGCGACCGTCTCAGCGGTCGTCCCGCTCAGCGAGAAGACGGGGCGACCCGACGACTCCGAGGCGATCTCGATGTCGGTCCAGTGGACGCCGTCCGACCCGCCCAGCGCCTTGATGAGCGCCTCTTTGGCGGCGTAGCGCGCGGCGAGCGAATGCGGCCGAAGCTCGCGCTCCGCCGCCGAGAACAGACGCTCGATCAGCCGGGGCGTGCGCTGCAGAGACCGTTCGAACCGGGGGATGTCGACCAGGTCGACGCCGATTCCGACGATCATCCCGCCAGCCTACTCGCCTCGCCGTGTCACTCGACGGTGACCGACTTGGCGAGATTGCGGGGCTGATCGACGTCGAGACCCTTCGCCGTCGCCAGCCCCATCGCGAAGAGGTGCAGCGGCACGACCGCCAGCAGCGGCTCGAACAGCGCGCCCGCCAGCGGAATGCGCAGCACCTCGTCGGCGAACGGGAGCACCGCGGCATCGCCCTCTTCGGCCACCGCGATGACACGCGCCCCACGCGCGCGGATCTCCTGGATGTTCGAGACGACCTTCTTGTGCAGCTCGGCCGACGCGCGCGGCGACGGGACGATCACGAACACCGGCTGCCCCGGCTCGATGAGCGCGATCGGACCGTGCTTGAGCTCGCCGGCAGCGAAGCCCTCAGCGTGGATGTACGAGATCTCCTTGAGCTTGAGCGCGCCCTCGAGCGCGATGGGGTACCCCACGTGGCGGCCGAGGAACAGCACCGACTGGGTGTCGGCCATCCAGTGCGAGAACTGGCCGATGTGGGACTGCTCCTTCTCGAGCACCCACGCGATCTTGCCCGGCACCGCCTCGAGCTCGCGCACATTGCGCGCCGCCTCGTCGGCCGACAGCGACCCGCGCACGCGGCCGATGTGCAGGCCCAGCAGGTACAGCGCGGCGATCTGCGCGACGAAGGCCTTGGTGGATGCCACGGCCACCTCGGGCCCGGCGTGCGTGTAGACGATGGCATCCGACTCGCGCGGAATCGTCGCGCCCTGCGTGTTGCAGATGGAGAGGGTCCTGGCCCCCTGCTCGCGCGCGAACTTGACGGCCATGAGCGTGTCCATCGTCTCGCCCGACTGCGAGATGGAGACCACGAGCGTGCTGGCGCCGATGACGGGATCGCGGTAGCGGAACTCGTGGGCGAGCTCGACGTCGACCGGCAGGCGCGTCCACTGCTCGAGGGCGTACTTGCCGACCATGCCGGCATACGCGGCCGTGCCGCACGCGATCACGATGACGCGCGAGATGCCGGTGAACAGATCGTCGAGACCCTCGAGCTCGGGGATGACGACCTGACCGTCGCGGACGCGTCCGCGCACGGTGTTGGCGACCGCCTCGGGCTCCTCGGAGACCTCCTTGGCCATGAACGACGACCAGCCGCCCTTCTCTGCGGCCGACGCGTCCCACACGACCTCGAACGGCTCGACCTCGACGGGCTGCCCCGTGAAGTCGGTGACGGTGACGCCGCCGGGCGTGATCGCGACGATCTGGTCCTGCCCGATCGCGAGCGCACGACGGGTGTGCTCGACGAAGGCCGCGACGTCGGAGCCGAGGAAGTTCTCGCCGTCGCCCAGGCCGATCACCAGCGGCGAGTTGCGGCGAGCGCCGACGACCAGACCGGGCTCGTCGCGGTGCATCGCCAGGAGCGTGAAGGCGCCGTCCAGGCGGGAGACGACGGTGCGGAAGGCCTCTTCGAGGCTCCCGGTGGCGCGGTACTCGCGACCGAGGAGCACGGCGGCCACCTCGGTGTCGGTCTCGCTGCGGAAGGTGCAGCCCTCGGCCACCAGCTCGGCCTTGAGCTCGGCGAAGTTCTCGATGATGCCGTTGTGGATGACGGCGAGCCTGTCGTCGTCGGCCAGGTGGGGATGCGCGTTGACATCATTGGGGGCGCCGTGCGTGGCCCAGCGGGTGTGGCCGATGCCGGTCGTGCCGTCGGCCATCGGGTGGGCGTTCAGATCGTCGCGCAGGACCTGCAGCTTGCCCGCGCGCTTGCGCAGGCCGAGACCGCCGTCAGCATCGATGACCGCGATGCCGGCCGAGTCGTAGCCGCGGTACTCGAGGCGCGCCAGCCCCGACAGAAGGATGTCCTGGCTCGGCCGCGGGCCGACGTAACCGACGATTCCACACATGCCTTCGATCGTACGGGGCGCGGGCCTGCGAAGACGCCGTGGCGGCCCCCGGGCGCGTCAGAGCTTGCGCAGCTGCACCGACTCGACCGTATGGTCGGCCGCCTTGTTGAGCACGAGCTTGGCGCGGTGGCGCGTGGGCTCCACGTTCTCTCGGAGGTTGGGGAGGTTGATGTCGCGCCAGAATCCGAGCGCCTGCGAGACCGCCTCCTCGTCGGAGATGTTGGCGAACACCTTGAAGAACGAGTTCGGGTTGGAGAACGCGCTCTGACGCAGCGCCAGGAACCGGTTCACGAACCACGACTCGATGTGCTCCACGTCGGCGTCGACGTAGATCGAGAAGTCGAACAGGTCGCTGACGGCGACGTCGTGCGGGGCGGGCGGCGGGGCGAGGACGTTGAGCCCCTCGACGATCACGACGTCCGGCCGGCGCACCGTCACATACGCGTCGGGGATGATGTCGTATCGCATGTGCGAGTAGAACGGAGCCCGCACCTCGGGAGCCCCCGACTTCACCTCGGTGAGGAAGTCGACCATGGCCCGCCGGTCGTATGACTCCGGGAAGCCCTTGCGGTCCATGAGGCCCCGGCGCTCCAGCTCGGCATTCGGGTAGAGGAAGCCGTCGGTCGTGACGAGCTCGACCCGCGGCGTTCCGGGCCAGCGGCTCATGAGCTCGCGCAGCAGGCGCGCGATCGTCGACTTGCCGACCGCGACCGAGCCGGCCACGGCCACGACGAACGGCGTCGTCGAATCGGGCTCCCCCAGGAACTCCGCCGTCTCAGCGCCCAGGCGTTTCGTGTTCTCGGCATACGTGCTCAGCAGCCGGCTGAGCGGCAGATACACCTCGCGGACCTCGGCCATGTCGAGGCGGTCGCCGATGCCGCGCAGCTGCACGATCTCGGTCTCGGTGAGCGGATTGGCCAGGCCCGGCGCGAGACGAGCCCAGTCTGCGCGCCCGATCACGCGATACAGCGACGAACCCGTCGCGGTGTCTTCGTTGGCCATCGGGCCCACTCTAGCGGCGCTCGGGCGGGCTACGCTGTCACCGTGCGTCTGGGAGTCCTCGACATCGGGTCGAACACCGTCCATCTGCTCGTCGCCGATGTCCGCCCGGGGGGAAGGCCGCTTGCCGCGACCAGCGACCGCACCGTGCTGCGCCTCATGCGGTATCTCGCGCCCGACGGGTCGATCAGCGAGGCCGGCGTGCAGGCGCTCGTGGACGCCGTGTGCCATGCGCGCGACGTCGCGCGCTCTGAGAACGTGCGCGAGCTGCTCGCCACGGCGACCAGCGCCGTGCGCGAGGCGACCAACGGCGACGAGGTCATCGCCCGCATCGAAGAGGCCCTCGGCCAGGAGCTGCAGGTGCTCGGCGGAGAGTCGGAGGCGCGCTTCACCTTCCTCGCCGTGCGCCGCTGGTTCGGCTGGTCGGCCGGTCAGATCATGCTCTTCGACATCGGCGGCGGGTCGCTCGAGCTCGCGGCCGGAGGCGATGAGCTCCCCGACGTCGCGGCATCCGTGCCCCTGGGGGCCGGACGGATGACGATCGAGTTCCTGCCTGACGATCCGCCCGGAGCGGATGCCGTCGAGGCGCTGCGCGACCACGCCCGTGAGACCCTCGCGCCGGTGACGGAGCTGATGCGGTCGCAGCCGACGTCGAACCACGTGGTCGGCTCGTCGAAGGCGATCCGCTCGCTCGCCAAGCTCGCCGGATACCCCGTTCCGGGGTGGACCGGAGCGGAGCGGCTGCGGCTGCCGCGCGGCGCTCTCGGATCGTGGATCCCGCGGCTCGCGCGCATCCCGGCATCCGCTCGCCAGGAGCTGCCCGGGATCACCGCCGACCGCACGTTCCAGATCGTCGCGGGCGCCGTCGTGCTGCACACCGCGATGACGGAGTTCGACATCGACGAGCTCGAGGTCTCCCCGTGGGCGCTGCGCGAGGGCGTGCTGCTGCGGTACATCGAATCGCTGTCCTGGAGCGAGCCCGACGACTGACGGTCGCCTCAGACCTGCTGGACCCCGGATGCCGGAGGGCTCCACCGCCGGGACGGCGCATCGCCCGCGAGCGCTCCCTCGCTGAGGGGCACGAGCACGCGCAGCACGACCTCGTCGCCGACCTGTAGCAGCTGCGCCCGCCCGCCGAGCGAGGCGAGACCGAGGCCCGTGGCGCCGCGTCCGAGGGAGCCGGCCGACGCGATCTCGACCGTCAGCGACGAGCCGTCGTCGGCCGTCGTGATCGTGACCCTCGCCTCACGGGCCGACGAATGCTTGACCGCGTTGATGAGTCCCTCGCCGACCGCCGCGACGACGGATGCCGACACGTCGGCCGACTGAAGCGCGATCGCCGCAGGGGCGTCGATCTCGGCACGCACGTCGAGCACCCCCGCCCATGTCGCGAGCAGACCGTCGAGATCGCGCGACTCGTGGAGGTAGGGCGAGCTCCCCGCCAGGATGGCGCCGAACGCGTCGTCGGTCTCCGCACGGAAACGCTCGATCTCGGCCGGCGACGGCTCGTTCTCGTCGACGCGTGCGGCGAAGATGACACAGCGACTCTGAACGCGGTCGTGGAGCAGATCGACGGCGCGCCACAGCGGCTCGCGGGCACGCGCGATGCGCGCGGTGGCCAGCGACGACGTGGAGGTCAGCAGGCTCGTGAGGGCGTCGCCGTCGGCGCGAGAGCGCCGGAGGGCATCCATCCCGAAGGCGATCACGACCGCGAGGGCCGGGATCACCAGCAGCGGCACAGCGAGCACCGGGCCGTCGCCGGCACGGGCCATCATGCCTGCCGCCGTCATGATGAGTCCCACGATGGTCCACGTCGCGACGATCACGGCGCCTTGCGCGGCGGCGGACCGCCCGCGCGAGAGCGCGCGGATGACGGCATCCGCGATCAGGCCCAGCACGAGCAGCAGCGCGAGGGCGGCAGCGAGCAGGAGTCGCCCTCCCGCGACGTACGTATACGGAATGCTCGCGACGAAGTAGAGCGCGACCACCAGGAGCGCCGGCGGCGGGCTCAGACGCGCCAGCCATGGCTCGGGCGGGGTCGACGGCGACGCCTGCACGGCGTAGCCCGTCCGGTAGTCGAGGGCGACGCCGAGCCGTTCGTCGAGTCGATGGCTGGTCTCGCGCACCTCCTCCGCGAAGCGGCGCACTGCGTCGAAGTCGATCTGCCCGCCCAGCAGCGCCTCGCGGCGCCCGCGCAGCCCTTCGATCGCTTCGTCGAGCAGCTGAGTGTTCTCGTGGCTGTAGCGGCTGATGCGGTGGCGCAGGTCGTCGAAGACCGCGAGCGCCGACGACAGGCGTGCGGCGGAGCGGCGCGCCTGGCCGTACCACTGCGTCGCCGCCGCGACGAGCGGGAGAAGCGTGAACCACGTGAGGGTGTTCGTGGCGACGCGCTGAATCCACGTGCCGGTCACCTCATGGCCGAAGACCGAGTTCGCGATCACGTCGTTGAGGAAGGGACGTGCGAACGACGCGGCCAGCAGCGCGACGATCACGAGGACGCCGCGCACGACCCGGCTGCGGATGCGCCGCTCGGCGAAGGCGACAGGAGACAGGGCGACCACGAGCAGCACCCACGCGAGGAACGACGCGGCCATTGCGCCGAGGTGCGCCTCGAGCCCCTTGAGCCCGGCGACCGGGCTCAGCACGACGATCGAGACGATCCCGAAGGCCAGTACGGTCCAACGGGAGAAGAACCGACCGCTCGACAGCGCCTGCCACCAGTAGAAGACGACGGAGCCCAGGCGAACGGGCGATGCGGACACATGCATCGGCATCGCCTCCGCCTCCGTCTTCGGTCGGGTCATCGCGGACGTTCCCCACGACGTCCTTCGCCCATGCTATTGGGCCGCGGCGACTCGAGACGTCAGGCTCGGACGACGGCCGCGAGACGGTCGGCGATGCGCCGGGCCGTATCCTCCTCGGCCGCCTCGACCATGACCCGCACCATCAGCTCGGTTCCCGACGGGCGCAGCAGCACGCGCCCCTTGTCACCGAGCTCGGCCTCTGCCTCCGCGACGGCGGCGGCGACATCGGGATCGGTCGCGCGCGAGCGCTCGACACCGCGGACGTTGACGAGCACCTGCGGGAACACCGTCATGATCGAGGCGAGCTCGGCGAGCGACTTGCGCTGGCGGGCCATCTCGGCACACAGGTGAAGTCCCGTGAGCAGGCCGTCGCCCGTCGTCGCGAACGCGCTCATGATGACGTGCCCCGACTGCTCGCCGCCGAGCGAGAAGCGACCCTCGTTCATGCGCTCGAGGACGTAGCGGTCGCCGACCGCCGTCGTCTCGACACGGATGCCGTGGGCCGCCATCGCGCGGTGGAGGCCCAGATTGCTCATGACCGTCGCGACCAGCGTGTCGTCGTGCAGCTGGCCACGGTCGCGCATCGCGACGGCGAGGATCGCGAGGATGTGGTCGCCGTCGATGACGCGACCGTCGGCGTCGACCGCGAGGCAGCGATCGGCGTCGCCGTCGTGGGCGATGCCGACGTCGGCGCCCACGCGCACGACCTCCGCCGCCAGTCGCTCCATGTGCGTCGAGCCGTAGCCCTCGTTGATGTTGAGGCCGTCGGGGTCGTTGCCGATGACCGTCACCTTCGCGCCGGCGTTGCGGAACGTCTCGGGAGAGACCCCGGATGCCGCGCCGTGCGCACAGTCGAGCACGACGTGGAGGCCCGTCAGGCGGTGCGGCAGGGATGCCAGCAGATGCAGGACGTAGCGGTCCTCGGCATCCGAGAAGCGCGTCACGCGTCCGACCTCGCCGCCGGTCGGACGCAGCTTCTCACCGGTCATCGCCTCTTCGATGCGACGCTCGACCGCATCCGGGAGCTTGACTCCGCCGCGAGCGAAGATCTTGATGCCGTTGTCGTGGGCGGGGTTGTGCGAAGCAGAGATCATCACGCCGAAGTCGGCGTCGATGTCGTTGATGAGGAATGCCGCGGCGGGAGTGGGCAGCACCCCCGCGTCGAGCACGTCGACGCCCGAAGACGCCAGGCCCGCCTCGACGGCAGCGCTCAGGAACTGTCCCGAGATCCGCGGGTCGCGCGCGACCACGGCGGTCAGTCGCTTGCCTGCCGCTTTGCGAGCCTCCGCAATACGCCCCTGGCCCAGGACGACGGCAGTCGCCTGGGCCAGGGTGAGCGCGAGGTCGGCGGTGAGGGGGCCGTTGGCCAGCCCCCGAACACCGTCCGTACCGAACAGCGCCACGGAGATTTAGCGCTTCGAGTACTGCGGGGCCTTGCGGGCCTTCTTGAGACCGGCCTTCTTGCGCTCCTTGACGCGAGCGTCACGGGAGAGGAAGCCGGCCTTCTTCAGCGTCGGGCGGTTGTTCTCAGCGTCGATCTCGTTGAGCGCACGAGCGATGCCGAGACGCAGCGCACCGGCCTGGCCCGAGGGGCCGCCGCCGGAGATGCGGGCGATCACGTCGTAGGCGCCGGCGAGGTCGAGCACCGTGAACGGGTCATTGATGAGCTGCTGGTGCAGCTTGTTCGGGAAGTAGTCCTCGAGCGTGCGGCCGTTGACCGTGATGGTGCCGGAGCCGGGCACGAGACGCACGCGGGCGATGGCCTGCTTGCGGCGGCCGACGGCTGCGCCGGGCACCGACAGGACGGGGCGCGGAGCGGCGGCCGTCTCGGCGGCCGGGGTCTCGGTGGTGTAGTTCTCGGGAGTCTCTTCGAGGGAGTCAGCGATCTTCGCCATGGGATGTCCTCAGTCTGTTTCGGCGGCGCTTACTGGGCGACCTGGTCGAAGGTGTACGGGGTGGGCTGCTGGGCCGCGTGCGGGTGCTCGGCACCGGCGTAGACCTTCAGCTTCGACAGCTGCTGGCGTCCCAGGCTGTTCTTGGGGAGCATGCCGCGCACGGCCTTCTCGACGGCGCGGACCGGGTTCTTCTCGAGGAGCTCGGCGTACGAGGTGGCGGTGAGGCCGCCCGGGTAGCCGGAGTGGCGGTAGGCCATCTTCTTCTGGAGCTTCTGACCGGTCAGCGCGACCTTGGCGGCATTGACGACGATGACGAAGTCACCGGTGTCGATGTGGTTGGCGAAGGTGGGCTTGTGCTTGCCGCGGAGCAGAGCGGCCGCGTGCGAGGCGAGGCGTCCGAGGACGACGTCGGTCGCATCGATGACCAGCCACTCGCGCTGGGTCTCGCCAGCCTTGGGGGTGTAGGTGCGCGTCACAGTAGTGCTGCTTTCTTGATCGAACGGAGAGGTTCGTGAATCCCACTCCGGGGCGGTTCGCATCGGAACAGCGCCAGTGGAGGGCTCACGTTCGCGGTGGCGGGTCAGCCGAGCCGCACACCAAGGGAACAGTCTACGTCATCGGTGGGCTCGCGGCCAAACCCGCTGCCTGCGCACCCGTCAGGATGACGCACGGGGACGCACATTTACACCCTCCGGCATTCCTATGCCGACATTGTGAATGGCGTGTCGCATGGTGCGTGTGGTACACATGTGACTTCAGAAGTAATCCTTTCCCCCCGGAGGATCTACAGTGAGACTTCGCCATTGGCGACGCTTCGGCGTCGCCGCGGCGGCGGCCACCGCACTGGTGGCATCCCTCGTCGTCGCCACACCGCCCGCCCCCGCCACGGCCGCGCAGACCGCCTCGGCCTGCACCGCGAACACGCTCTCCGAGGCGCGGAGCCGCATCCTGGCCGACGTGAACGCGGCCCGCAAGCGCACCGGCGTCAAGCCCCTGCACGCAAGCTCGTCGCTCAACACCGTCGCCCTCGCCTGGTCGAAGAAGCAGGCGAACGCCGAGGCGATGACCCACAACCCGAAGTACACCTCGCAGATCCCCGACGGGTGGCACGCCGCCGGCGAGAACGTGGCCTACGGCTACACGCCCGCGCAGGTGACGCGCGCCTGGCTGGACAGCAAGGGCCACCGCGCCAACATCCTCCGCACCGCCTTCACCCACATCGGCATCGGCGTCGCCTGCAGCGACAAGGGCCGGCCCTATTTCACGCAGGTGTTCGGCGGTTACAAGACGCTCAAGGCGAGCACCCCGGCCATCTCCGGCAAGGCCAAGGCGGGCGTGAAGCTCGTCGCCAAAGCCGGCAGCTGGACCTCCGGAACGAAGCTGCGCTACCAGTGGTACGTCGACGGCTCGGCGGTCTCGGGCGCGACCTCGTCGGCTTACGTGCCCACGAAGTCGGATGCCGGAAAGACCGTGAAGGTCAAGGTGACCGGCCGCAAGACCGGATTCCTCCCGACCGCCAAGGTGTCGAAGTCGACGCCGAAGATCTCGAAGCCGAGCGCCCTCACGACCGCGAAGCCCGCGATCTCCGGCAAGCCGGAGGTCGGCTCGAAGCTCACGGCGAAGCGCGGCACGTGGACGGCCAACACGATCTTCTCCTACCGCTGGTACCGCGACGGCTCCGCGATCAAGGGCGCCACCAAGTCGACCTACGTCCTCAAGAAGGCCGACCGTGGTCACGCCATCAAAGTGAAGGTGACGGGGCGCAAGACGGGCTACGCGACCGCGTCCCGCGTGTCGTCGGCGACCGCCGACGTCAGGTGAGAACTAGCGGACGACGGCCGTGACGGTCGCCATGCGGGCGAGCACCTCGTGGCTGATCGATCCCAGCAGGAACCGCGCGATCGCACCGCGCCCGTGCGTGCCCACGACCAGCAGACGCGCGGTCGCGCCGATCTCATTCAGCATCTGAGACGGGTAGCCGCGCTCGACTCGGCGCACGACCTCCAGGTCGGGGTGATCCACGGCGAGTCCCGCCAGCGCGAGCGCCAGGATCTCCTCCGTCGCCGCCTGCATGTTCGACAGATACAGCTCCGGGTATACAGCCAGGTCGTTGCGCGGCGCCTGCAGCGGCGTCCATACGCTCACGGCGATGAGCGGCTCGTCAAGGCGCTCGGCCTCAGCGGCGGCGAAGCGGACGGCATCCTCCGAGACCTCCGAGCCGTCGACGCCGACGACCACGCCCCGACGCTCACCCAGCTCGATGTCGGGGACGACCACGACGGGGCAGCGCGCGGCTGCCGCGATCCGGACGCCGTGGGCGCCGCGTGCCCGGCCTGAGCCCGGGCCGCGATAGTCGCTGCCGATCACGAGAATCGACGCGGCCCCGCTCGCAGCCGTCAGGACCGCGAGGGGGTCGCCCGCCTCGACCCGCACCGACACCTCGATGCCCGCCTGCCGTACGCGCTCAGCGTGCGCCTCGACGTCCGCGTAGGTCTTCTCGAGCGCCTCGGCAAGCACAGCGTCTTCGCCGACCGCGCCCAGAGCGCCGCCCACGACCGAGAGCAGCTCGATACGCTGGCGCCGCTCGGCCGCGCGAGCGATCGCCCAGTCGACCGCGCGCGAGGCGACCGGCGCCCCGGTGACTCCGACGATGATCAGTTCGCTCATGGTCCATCCCTCCGTGGGGAATCGCGTGTGAGCGTCAGGGTACCGCGGCCCCCGCGTCGCCGCAGTCCCCCGAGCCGGAGATAACCCCGGGTCGAGATCGTCAGCGCCGGCGAGTCGGCTCGGCGACGACCAGGATGGGGAGGTGGTCGCTGCGCCCCTGCGGCAGCGTCGTGATGCTGTCGATCGTGAAGCCGACGCTCGTCGCGAAGTCGTAATGCCCGCGGAAGAACCTGTACCGCGTGTACGTGCGCACGTCGCTCAGCGTCAGCTCGTAGCCGGCATCCCTCACCTTCTGCCCCAGATTCTCCTTGAACACGGGGTAGTTGTAGTCGCCGACCATGAGGATGGGCAGCTCCGGGCCCAGCGACGCGAGCTCCTCCAGCGCCGCATGGATCTGCTTGCGCCGCAGGGAGTTCAGCGCCGTCAGAGGCGCGGCGTGGAAGCTCGCGACGATGAACTCCGCGCCATGATCGATGTCGCGCATCCGCACGCCCAGCAGCCGCTCCTCGGCAGGCTTGAGCACGCGATCGTGCAGCGACTTCCTCAGAGCCAGCGACCGCACGTCCAGCGCAGCGAACGTGTTCTCACGGTGATAGACCGCGAGCCCCAGCCGGTTGCGGACGGTCGCCTCAGCGAGCCGCAGGTCGGCCAGCTCGCGCGGGAGGTCGTCGGTGTCAGCCTCCTGCAGGCAGAGGACGTCCGCCGCGTGCTCGTCGACGAGCCGTTCGAGCTCGTCGGCCGCCTTGTGCTTGTTGAGGTTGTACGAGATGACCTTCATGCGGCTTCCAGCCTACGTGCCCCGTCTGAGAGCACGTCGAGCACGCGGTCAGTCCTCGTCGAGTGAGCGACGAGCCCGCGTCTGCTCCGCGCGCAGCGCGAGCAGGTCATCGGCGGGATAGCCCACCTCGGTGAGCGTCAGTCCGCGCGCCGCGAGCACCTTCGTCTCGCTCGTGCGCTCCCGCGCATCCCGGATGTCGACGACGTCGTCGACGTCGAGCCGCCCCTGCCCCACCGCGACACAGGCGCCCACGAGCGCCCGCACCATGGAGTGGCAGAACGCATCGGCCTTCACGTTGGCGACCAGGATGCCGTCGGCGTCCCGATGCCAGTCGAACTCGAGGAGCGTGCGAATCGTCGTGGCCCCCTCACGCCACTTGCAGTAGGCGGCGAAGTCGTGGAGCCCGATGAGCGAGCGGGCAGCGGCATCCATCGCCTCGACGTCGAGAGCCGCGTTGACGCTGGTCGTGCGCAGCCGTTCGAGCGGGTCGTAGCCCGACACCCGGTCGGCCACGCGATACGAGTAGCGTCGCCACACCGCGGAGAAGCGCGCGTCGAAGCCCTCCGGCGCCAGCGACGTACGGTGCACGGCGACGTCAGGGTACTGGCCCAGCACGCCCGTCAGCCGCGCGGCAAGCGCCTCGGGGTCGGGATTGCGAGCCTTGGCGAGCCGCTCGCGCTGCGCGTCGGTGAGGTCCAGGTGCGCGACCTGCCCCGACGCGTGCACGCCTGCGTCCGTGCGACCGGCGACCACGAGCTGCGGGTCGCCGCCGAGCAGCCGCGAGATCGCCGCCTCGAGCGTGCCCTGCACCGTGCGCAGTCCCGGCTGACGGGCCCAGCCGCGGAAGCCGGTGCCGTCGTAGGCGAGATCGAAGCGCAGACGCACCCCGCCAGCCTACCCAGCGCGGAGGGAGCCCCGCCGTGGGCGCATCCTGGGCTCAGAACGCCGCGTCGACCTCGCGGCGCGTCGGCGGATTGGCCCCGGCCCGCGACACCGTGATGGCCGCCGTGATCGCCGCACGGCGCAGCGCGCGCCGCAGGGCCGGCTCCGACCCGAAGAGCTGCGGATCGTCGAGGGCGCTCGAGATCAGACTCGCCATGTAGGCATCGCCGGCGCCGATCGTGTCGACCACCTCGACCGACACCGCCGGCACCTCCAGGATGCCGCTCGGCCCCAGCGCGACGGCCCCCTCAGCGCCCCGCGTCATGACGACGACGCGCGGGCCACAGGTGGCGATCTCAGCGAGCACCTGTTCGGCCACGAGCCCGGGGTAGAGCCACGCGGCATCCTCATCGCTCAGCTTCACGAGGTCGGCGGACGCCGCGGCCCGCGCGAACCGCGCCGCGACGGCACGCCGGTCACCGACGAGGGCGGGGCGGATGTTCGGGTCGAGCGTCACGAGCGCCGACCCCGCCGCACGCTGCAGCGTGTCGAGAACGGTCCGGCCGCCCGGTTCGAGGAACAGCGCGATCGAGCCGGAGTGCACGAGCGTCACGCCGTCGAGGGCGGGCTCGGGAATCGTCCAGTCGATGTCGAAGAGGTATTCCGCCGAGCCGTCGGCACGCAGACGCGCACGCGCCGTCGAACTCGAGCCGTCGGTCCACGACGACGCGGCAAGCGCGGCGCCCGACGCAGCGACGTGCTCCGCGATGCGCGCACCGCGCTCGTCCCGTCCGATGCGGGTCAGCAGCTGCACCGCGTGCCCCTGCCTCGCAAGGCCCACGGCCACGTTCGCCGGGCTGCCGCCGACGAGCTCCCGCTCCTCCCCCGCGCCGTCACGGCCCTCGACGATGTCGATCAGCGCTTCGCCGATCACCAGCGTTCGCGTGTCCATACTCACCAGTCTCCTTCGACCGTCGGCCGCCGCGCCAGAAGCCCGCATGTCCCGCGGGAGCGTCAGAACCGCGCGACGAGCGCCATCGAACGCTCGGTGGCCTCGAACCCGAGACCCTCGTACAGGCTGTTCGCCCCCGTGGGACTCGCCGTGTCGACGTCGAGCACCGCCTTCTCGAGCCCCTCACCCGCGATCGCTGCCAGCGATGCGGCGATCACGCGCGGAGCCAGGCCACGGCGCCGGTGTGCCCGCACGACGCCGATGAGATCGATGTAGGCATGCGAGGCGCCCATCGCCTCCCAGTCCTCGCGGTTGACGGATGCCAGGCAGAACGCGATGACAGCGCCTTCGGCGTCCACAGCGAGCCGCGACAGGTCGGGACGCAGGAACTCCCCGTCGACGAACAGCCGCCAGCTCTCCTCCGTCGTCGGAAGGCTTCCCCAGTGGTCGCGGAATGCGTCGTTGCGGGCAGCGAGGACGTCGAGCGCGCGCTCGGACGTGTACGGCACGATCGACACGCCCTCGACAGCGTCGAGCACCGGTGCCGAAGCTTCCATGTCGCGCACCATCGTCGTGAACCACCGCTCCACCGAGAAGCCGAGCGGGGCCGCGATCTTCACGAAGTCGGGCGTGGACTCCTCCGCGTACGCCTTGATCTCGAGCCTCCAGTCGCCGGGCTCGACCGTCGGGATCGCCTCGGCGAGCTGCTGCCGGGCGCGGGCGAAGCTCCAGGCGAGCGCCGTCGACCCGATGCCGCGCCGGCGCCGCTCCGGACGCACCGCACCGCTCACGTGGACGGTGAGCGAGCCCGCGCGCGACGGGTGGAGGAATGCGCTCGCGAACGCCACGGCCTGACCCTCGGCGTCGAACGCGATGACCGTGTCGCGGGCGTGGTCGACGTGGCTCAGCTCGAACGAGTCGGCCACGTCTTCGCGCGGCGTGATCCACGTGGGGTGGTCGACGGCATCCGCCGCCGCCATGACGCCGTGGATCGCGTCGATGTCGTCACGGGTCGCCGATCGCCACACGGCCACATCCGGATGCGTGGGCGTCTCCGGAGCGGCGACGTCGCCGAGACGGGCGATGAGGTCATCGGCGGGATTCTGCGCAGCCATCCCGCCAGCGTACTGCCGCCACGCGCCGACTCGGGATCGCGGCCACCTGACCGGGAGACACGACGAGGCCCGCACCTCGAAAGATGCGGGCCTCGTTCCGACGTTGCGGAAGGCTTACTCGGCCTTCTCCTCGGCGGGAGCCTCGACGGCGTCCTCCGCGGCGGCCTCGGCGGCGGCGCCCTCCTCCTGCGACTCGGCGCCGGACGCGGCGGCCTCGTCGACGGCGGGCGCCTCGGCCTCGGCGGCCTCCTCGGCCGGAGCCTCCTCGGCGGGGGCGGCCTTGGCGGACGCCTTCTTCGCCGACTTCGGCTTCGGGGTCACCGGCTCGAGAACGAGCTCGATGACGGCCATGGGGGCGTTGTCGCCCTTGCGGTTGCCGACCTTCGTGATGCGCGTGTAGCCGCCCTCACGCTCCGCGACCAGCGGGGCGATCTCGGAGAACAGGACGTGAACCACTTCCTTGTCTCCGATGACCGAGAGCACCCGACGACGAGCGTGCAGGTCGCCGCGCTTGGCGAACGTGATCAGGCGCTCGGCGAGCGGACGAAGGCGCTTGGCCTTGGTCTCGGTCGTCTTGATCGACTTGTGCGTGAAGAGCGCGGCGGCAAGGTTCGCAAGCAGCAGACGCTCGTGGGCGGGGCCGCCTCCGAGGCGGGGACCCTTGGTGGGCTTGGGCATGTCAGTTACTCCAGTTGAAAAGTGTCAAGCGAGAGACCCGGTGGGACCGGAATCCGCTCAGAGGGTCTCGTCGTCGTAGCCGCCGTAGAAGTGCGCGCCATCGAACCCGGGAACCGAGTCCTTGAGCGACAGGCCGAGCGAGACGAGCTTGTCGCGCACCTCGTCGACCGACTTCTGACCGAAGTTGCGGATGTTCATGAGCTGCGTCTCCGACAGGGCGACGAGCTCAGACACCGTGTTGATGCCCTCGCGCTTGAGGCAGTTGTACGAACGAACCGAAAGGTCGAGGTCTTCGATCGGCATCGACAGCTCGTTGGTGAGCACCTGCTCGACCGGCGCGGGGCCGATCTCGATGCCCTCCGCCTCGACGTTGAGTTCACGCGCCAGTCCGAAGAGCTCGACGAGCGTGCGACCGGCCGACGCCACCGCGTCGCGCGGGGCGATCGACGGCTTGGTCTCGACGTCCAGGACGAGCTTGTCGAAGTCGGTGCGCTCACCGGCACGCGTCGCGTCGACGCGGTAGCTGACCTTGAGCACCGGCGAGTAGATCGAGTCGATCGGGATCTGGCCCGCCTCGGCGTACTCGTTGCGGTTCTGCGTCGCCGACACGTAGCCGCGGCCGCGCTCTATCGTGAGCTCCAGCTCGAAGCGAGCGCTGTCGTTCAGCGTCGCGATCACGAGCTCGGGGTTGTGCACCTCGACACCGGCCGGGGCCGAGATGTCGGCGGCCGTGACCTCGCCCGCACCCGTCTTGCGCAGGTACGCGGTGATGGGCTCATCGCGCTCGCTGGAGACGACCAGCTGCTTGATGTTGAGGATGATCTCGGTGACATCCTCCTTGACGCCGGGGATGGTGCTGAACTCGTGCAGCACGCCGTCGATGCGGATGCTGGTGACGGCGGCACCGGGGATCGAGGAGAGCAGGCTGCGACGAAGCGCGTTGCCGATCGTGTAGCCGAATCCCGGCTCCAGCGGCTCGATGACGAACCGGCTGCGGAACTCGCCGATCTTCTCCTCGGTCAGAGTGGGACGCTGTGCGATGAGCACTATGTGTTCCTTTCAGTCGCGTGCCCGCTATATGACACGCGTGTGTTCTGAGGTGTTGAGTTGTTCATGGCGGATGCCGGGACGCACCGCGAGCGGTGGTCCCGGCATCCGGAAATCAGACGCGGCGGCGCTTCGGGGGGCGGCAGCCGTTGTGGGCCTGAGGGGTGACGTCCTGGATGGACCCCACCTCGAGGCCGGCGGCCTGCAGCGAGCGGATCGCCGTCTCACGGCCCGAGCCCGGGCCCTTGACGAAGACGTCGACCTTCTTGACGCCGTGCTCGGCGGCCTGACGAGCGGCCGACTCGGCGGCCATGCCGGCCGCGTACGGGGTCGACTTGCGCGAGCCCTTGAAGCCCACGCCACCCGACGAGGCCCAGCTGATGACAGCGCCCGACGGGTCGGTGATCGAGACGATCGTGTTGTTGAACGTCGACTTGATGTGGGCGTGGCCCAGCGCGATGTTCTTCTTCTCCTTGCGGCGCGGCTTGCGCGCGGCGGACTTGGCCTGTGCCATTTGTGTTCTCTCCTAAACCTTCGGGCCCGCGATTACTTGCGGCCGGCCTTCTTCTTGCCGGCGACGGTGCGCTTGGGGCCCTTGCGGGTGCGCGCGTTCGTCTTGGTGCGCTGACCGCGCACGGGCAGGCCACGACGGTGGCGGAGGCCCTCGTACGAGCCGATCTCGACCTTGCGGCGGATGTCGGCGGCCACCTCGCGGCGGAGGTCGCCCTCCACCTTGTAGTTGCCCTCGATGTAGTCGCGCAGTGCGACGAGCTGGTCGTCCGTGAGATCCTTGACGCGGATCGACTCGTCGATCTCGGTGGCCTTCAGGATCTCGACCGAGCGGGTGCGGCCGATGCCGTAGATGTACGTGAGGGCGATCACCACGCGCTTGTCGCGCGGGATGTCAACGCCGGCAAGACGTGCCATGCGGATTCTCCTAGGAGTTGGTGGAGGTATGGAGCAGGATCGGTGCCCGGGCCTCCGCCCCGGGGTGTCCCCTCCGAAGAGGTTCTGAACCTGCCTGAATGCGTGTTGAGTTGTGAAGCCTTCGAGGTCGGATGCCGCGGCATCCGATCACGTCAGCCCTGGCGCTGCTTGTGACGCGGGTTGGACTTGCAGATGACCATCACGCGGCCGTGGCGGCGGATGACCTTGCAGTGGTCGCAGATGGGCTTGACGGAGGGGTTGACCTTCATGATTTTCCTGTTTCGCTGTCTTCACCGGCATCCGGGCGGCCGTGAGCCGCCGGACGGGGTGTTACTTCTCGACCGGTCTAGCGGTAGCGGTAGACGATGCGCCCGCGGGTGAGGTCGTAGGGCGAGAGCTCCACGACGACACGGTCCTCGGGGATGATGCGGATGTAGTTCTGCCGCATCTTGCCTGAGATCGTGGCGAGCACCTTGTGTCCGTTGGTGAGCTCAACGCGGAACATCGCGTTGGGCAGCGCCTCCGACACCGTGCCTTCGATCTCGATGACACCGTCTTTCTTAGCCATAGCCTCGCTGACGCTTGTGCAGACCGGTCGGTCTGCGGGTGGATGTGGATCGGTGCTCTCGACACGCCAATGAAGGCGCAAGGCACCAAAGATTCAGTGTACGTGATAGAACACGACCCGGCAAACCGGCCGCGCGTCAGTGCGTGAGGCGCGCGACGATGTCGTTCTGGGCGTCGCCGGTGATCTGGATGATCTCCCCGTTGACGGCGACCGTCGGCGTGCCCGAAGCACCCTCGGGAAGCTCCTGGGCCTGCGCGAAGTCGAGGAACTTGTGCGACAGGATCGCCTCTTCGAGCTCGGCCGTCATCTCGACGCCGGCGTCCTTCGCGATCTGGACCATCTCCTCGTCGGTCAGCCCCGGGGTGTTCTCGGCCGGCTGATTGTCGAACAGCGCGAGGTAGAACGCGTACGCGTTGTCGGGGTCTGCCTCGGCGACGGCGTACATCGCGGCGGCGGCGCGGCTCGAGAACTGCGTGCCCTGCGACAGGCGGTCGAGGATGGCGACGGGCTGCACCTCGAGCGTGATGCGGCCGTCTTCGACGAGCTGCGCGATGTCCTCGCCCTCGGCCCGCTCGAACGCGGCGCAGTACGGGCACAGGAAGTCGACCCACGTCGAGACGGTGTCAGGACCGTCGCCGAACGAGATCGCCCCGGTCTCCTGATTGATGCCGCTCGACTGCGGTGTGACTCCCGGCGCCGTCGCGGTGTTGTTCATCCAGACCACGACGCCCACCAGAAGGGCGACGACGGCGACGACCGCCACGCTCACCCAGATCGCGAACCAGTTGGTCTTGCCCGCTGACTGCGCCATGCCCTGACTCCCTCTCCGGTCGCCGATCGACCGGGGTTCCCATTCTCTCACTCCTCGTCGCGGCTCCGGTGCCGCTCCCCTGCCCCCAGGGGCGCGCGAAGAGTCGCCCCCCTCTGGGGAGCGCAGGCGGGGCAGCGGTGAAGGTTACGGGATCGGGACCGGCGTGATGCCGAAAGGCGCGAGTCCCGCCGCGCCGCCGTCGGCGGCTGTCAGCACCCAGATGCCCTCGTCGTGCACCGCGACGCTGTGCTCCCAATGGCAGCCGTCGCTTCCGTCGACCGTCGACACCGTCCAGTCGTCGTCCTCGACAAACGTCGCCTCGGAGCCGCCGACGACCATCGGCTCGATCGCGAGGCAGAGTCCCGGACGCACCGCAGGACCGAGATCGGCGACTCGGTAGTTGAAGACCGTGGGACCTTCGTGCATGCGGCGGCCGATGCCGTGACCGACGTAGTCGCGCAGGATGCCGTAATCCTCGCCTGACGACTCGATCGACGTCTGCACGGCGTCGCCGATCTCGCCGACGCGGGTCGCAGCCGCGAGCGCGGCGATGCCGGCCCACATCGACCGCTCGGTCACATCGGACAGGCGCTGCCGGGCCGCCACGAGGTCGGGGCGTGATGGATCGGGCACGACCACCGTGATGGCGCTGTCGCCGTTCCAGCCCTTGTACTGCGCACCCGCGTCGATCGAGACGATGTCACCGGGCTCGATCACTCGGTCGCCGGGGATGCCGTGCACGACCTCCTGGTTGACCGAGATGCACGTCGTGTGGCGGTAGCCGCGCACGAGCTGGAAGTTCGACTCGGCCCCGCGCGAGCGGATGACGTCCGCGGCCGCGGCGTCGAGCTCGGCCGTCGTCACGCCCGGCGCGACCAGCGCCCGGACTGCGTCGAGCGCCGCGGCCGTGATGAGGCCCGGATCGACCATCGACCGCAGCTGCGCGGGGGTCTTGTAGAGCGACCGGCGAAGACCCACGATCAGGCCGTGATGCCGCGTGCGGCCAGCGCCGAGGCGATCCGCTCGGTGATCTCGTCGAGCGAGCCCACACCGTCGATCGTGTCGACGACGCCGCGCTCGCGGTACACGTCCAGGATCGGCGCCGTCTCGGACTCGTAGATCGCGAGGCGGCGCGCGATCGACTCCTCGTTGTCGTCGGCACGGCCCTGTTCGGCGGCGCGCAGCGCGAGGCGCTTGATCGACTCCTCGCGCGGCACAGACAGCTCGATGACGCCAGTCAGCTGCGCATCGCGGCCGTCGAGGAACGCGTCGAGATCGGACACCTGGCGCAGGTTGCGGGGGTAGCCGTCGAGGAGGAAGCCCGCGGCGGCGTCGTCCTGCTGCAGGCGGTCGCGCACGATGGCGCCCGTCAGCTCGTCAGGGACGAGGTCGCCGGCGTCGATGATCGCCTTCACCTGCTGGCCGAGGGGCGTGCCCTCCTTGACGTTGGCGCGGAACACGTCACCGGTCGACACGGCAGGGATCCCCAGAGCCTCGGCGATCCGCACCCCCTGCGTTCCCTTGCCCGACCCCTGGGGGCCGATGATGAGGAGGCGAGCGGGGGTAGAGGTCATCGCAGGAGCCCTTCGTAGTGACGTTGCTGCAGCTGGGCGTCGATCTGCTTGACCGTCTCGAGGCCGACGCCCACGATGATGAGGATCGACGCGCCACCGAACGGGAAGTTCTGGTTGGCGCCGACCGTCGCGAGCGCGATGAGCGGCAGCAGCGCGATCAGACCGAGGTAGATCGAGCCCGGCAGCGTGATGCGGGTGAGGACATAGTCGAGGTACTCGGCAGTCGGCCGGCCCGCACGGATGCCGGGGATGAAGCCGCCGTACTTCTTCATGTTGTCGGCGACCTCGACCGGGTTGAACGTGATCGCGACGTAGAAGTAGGTGAACCCGATGATGAGCAGGAAGTACACCGCCATGTAGATCGGCGAGTCGCCCGTCGTGAAGTACGCCTGGATCCAGGTGACCCAGCCGGGGACGTTGCCTTCGGCATCCGGCGTCTGGTTGAACTGCGCGATGAGCGCCGGGATGTACAGCAGCGACGAGGCGAAGATGACGGGCACGACACCGGCCATGTTCACCTTGATCGGGATGTAGGTGTTCGTGCCGCCGAGCGTGCGACGGCCGACCATGCGCTTGGCGTACTGCACCGGGATGCGGCGCTGCGACTGCTCGACGAAGACGACGAGCGCGACGACCGCGATGCCCACGGCGAGCACGAGGAGGAAGACCTCGAAGCCGTTCGACGCCTGGATGGCCCACAGGGCCGCCGGGAAGGTCGCGGCGATCGAGGTGAAGATGAGGATCGACATGCCGTTGCCGACGCCACGCTCGGTGACGAGCTCGGCGAACCACATGATGAGGCCCGTGCCGGCCGTCATCGTGATGATCATGAGGAGCTGGGCCCACCAGGCCTCCTCGGTCAGGAGGGCCTCGCACTCCGGCACGCCGGTGGTCGGGAACAGCTGGCCCGAGCGGGCGACCGTGACGAGCGTCGTCGACTGCAGCAGGGCCAGTGCGATCGTCAGATAGCGCGTGTACTGCGTGAGCTTGCTCTGGCCTGCCTGGCCTTCTTTGTAGAGCGACTCGAAGTGCGGGATCACCACGCGGAGCAGCTGCACGATGATCGTCGCGGTGATGTAGGGCATGACGCCCAGCGCGAAGATCGACAGCTGGAGCAGCGCTCCACCCGAGAACAGGTTCACGAGCGACAGCAGTCCGTCGGTCGACCCGGTCTGGTCGAGGCAGGACTGGACGTTCGGGAAGTTCACGAACGGCGTCGGCACGTGAGCACCGAGGCGGTAGATGGCGATGATCGCCAGAGTGAAGGCGATCTTCCGCCGGAGATCCGGAGTGCGGAAGACCCGCGCGATGGCGCTGAACAAGAGATTCCTCCAGGTGGACGGGCGGCGCGTCTGGACGGGCCGTCATCCAGAGTACGGCAACAGGGGCCGACCCGGCGGATGAGCCGGGGCGGCCCCTGTCACAGTGACTTACTTGACCGATCCGCCAGCGGCGACGATCTTCTGCTCGGCAGAACCCGAGACCTTGTCGACGGCGACGTTCAGCTTGACCGAGATGTCGCCGGTGCCGAGCACCTTGACCTTCTCGTTCTTGCGGACGGCGCCCTTGGCGACCAGGTCGCTGACGGTGACGTCGCCACCGTTCGGGTACAGTTCGGCGAGCTTGTCGAGGTTGACCACCTGGTACTCGACGCGGAACGGGTTCTTGAACCCGCGCAGCTTCGGCGTACGCATGTGGAGCGGCATCTGGCCGCCCTCGAAGCCGACCTTGACCTGGTTGCGGGCCTTCGTGCCCTTCGTGCCACGGCCGGCGGTCTTGCCCTTGGAGCCCTCACCGCGGCCCACGCGGGTCTTGGCGGTGTTGGCGCCCGGGACGGGACGGAGGTGGTGCACCTTGAGCACGCTGGGGCGCGACTCGACGGCATCCTTCTTCGCCGCGGCGTCCTTCTTAGGGGCAGCCTTCTTGGCGGGAGCCTTCGGCGCGGTCTCGGCCTTGTCGGCAGCCGCAGCGGCGGGAGCCTTCTTGGCCGGAGCCTTCTTGGCGGCAGGCGCCTTCTTCTCGACGACCTCTTCGGTCGTCTTCTCAGCCTTCTCGGCCATCAGTCGATCTCCTCAACCTTCACGAGGTGGGCGACGGTCTTCACGTAGCCGCGCGTCTGCGCGTCATCCGGACGGACGACCGAGTCGCCGATCCGCTTCAGACCGAGCGAACGGAGCGTGTCGCGCTGGTTCTGCTTCTCGCTCACCTTGGACTTGACCTGCGTAACCTTCAGACGGGCAGCCATCAGGCACCAACCTTCTGCGCCTTGGCGGCCTCGGCCTCGGCACGGATCAGGCGGGCCGGCGCGACCTGGTCGAAGTCCAGGCCACGGCGCGCGGCGACCGCACGGGGCTCTTCGAGCTGCTTCAGCGCCTCGACCGTCGCGTGCACGATGTTGATCGTGTTCGACGAACCGAGCGACTTCGACAGCACGTCGTGGATGCCGGCGCACTCGAGCACGGCACGCACCGGACCACCGGCGATGACACCGGTACCGGCGGCGGCCGGACGGAGGAGCACGACACCGGCGGCGGCCTCACCCTGCACGGGGTGCGGGATGGTGGAGCCGGCACGGGGCACGCGGAAGAAGTTGCGCTTGGCCTCTTCGACGCCCTTGGAGATGGCCAGGGGCACCTCACGGGCCTTGCCGTAGCCGACGCCGACGAGGCCGTTGCCGTCGCCCACGACGACGAGCGCCGTGAAGCTGAAGCGGCGGCCGCCCTTGACGACCTTCGACACGCGGTTGATCGTCACGACACGCTCGAGGAACTGGCTCTCGTTGCGGTCGCGCGAGTTGCGGTCACGGTTGGGGTTGCGCTCGCGACCACCGCGGCGGGGCTCGCGCTCGCGCTCGGCGGGCGCCTCGGCCGCAGCCGCAGCCGTCTGCTCGGTGGCGGTCACTTCGTTCTCCACATTCTGGTTGTTCACTGCATCGCTCACAGGTTCAGGCCTCCCTCGCGGGCGCCTTCGGCGATCGCGGCGACACGACCCGCGTAGCGGTTGCCACCACGGTCGAACACCACGTCGGAGATGCCGGCGGCCTTCGCGCGCTCGGCGACGAGCTCGCCGACCTTGCGGGCCTTGGCGGTCTTGTCACCGTCGAACGCACGCAGGTCGTTCTCGAGCGTCGAGGCCGAGGCCACGGTGTGGCCCTTGCTGTCGTCCACGAGCTGGACGAAGACGTGGCGGGCCGAGCGGGTGACGACCAGGCGCGGACGCGCCTCGGTGCCCACGACCTTCTTGCGAAGGCGGGCGTGACGACGCGCGCGCGCGTCGGACTTCGACTTCACAGCCATGATTACTTACCAGCCTTTCCGGCCTTGCGACGAACGATCTCGCCGGCGTAGCGCACGCCCTTGCCCTTGTACGGCTCGGGCTTGCGGATCTTGCGGATGTTCGCAGCGGCCTCGCCGACGGCCTGCTTGTCGATGCCGCTGACGGTGAGCTTGTTGTTGCCCTCGACGGTGAGCGTGATGCCGGCGGGAGCCTCGACGAGCACAGGGTGCGAGAAGCCGAGAGCGAACTCGACCGCGGTGCCCTTCTGCTGCACGCGGTAACCGGTGCCGACCACCTCGAGACCCTTGGAGTAGCCCTGGGTCACGCCGATGATGTTGTTGTTGATGAGGGTGCGGGTGAGGCCGTGAAGCGAACGCGACTCGCGCTCGTCGTCGGGACGGGAGACCAGAACCTGGTTGTCCTCGACCTTGACCTCGATGGGCCTGGCGACGGTGAGCTTCAGCTCGCCCTTCGGGCCCTTGACCGCGACTTCCTGACCGGAGACCTCAACGGTCACACCGGCGGGGATGTCGATGGGAAGACGTCCAATACGCGACATGTCAGATCACCACACGTAGGCGAGGACTTCCCCACCCACGCCCTTCTGCTCGGCCTGGCGGTCGGTGAGAAGACCGGAGGAGGTGGACAGGATCGCGACGCCGAGGCCACCGAGGACCTTGGGGAGCTCGGTCGACTTCGCGTACACGCGGAGGCCGGGCTTCGACACGCGCTTGATGCCGGCGATCGACCGCTCACGGTTGGGGCCGTACTTCAGCGTCAGCGTGAGGGTCTGTCCGACGCGGGCGTCCGAGACCTCCCAGCCGGCGATGTAGCCCTCCTGCTGGAGGATCTCGGCGATGTGCGTCTTGAGCTTGGAGCTCGGAAGCGACACGGTGTCGTGGTGCGCCGAGTTCGCGTTGCGCAGACGGGTCAGCATATCTGCGACCGGGTCTGTCATCGTCATGTGATGTTTCCTTTGTTCATGAGGTTTCGGCAGCCGTTACACGGTCAGCCGACCTGCGATGAGTGAGTTTTACTGGGCGTCGTCCGACTTGAACGGGAACCCGAGCTGGCGCAGCAGCGAGCGACCCTCGTCATCCGTCTTCGCCGTGGTGACGATCGTGATGTCGAAGCCGCGCACGCGGTCGATCCTGTCCTGGTTGATCTCGTGGAAGACCGACTGCTCCTGCAGACCGAACGTGTAGTTGCCGTGGCCGTCGAACTGCTTGGGCGACAGGCCGCGGAAGTCGCGGATGCGGGGCAGCGCGAGGTTCACCAGACGATCGATGAACTCCCACGCACGGTCGCCGCGGAGGGTGACGTGCGCGCCGATGGCCTGGCCCTCACGCAGCTTGAACTGCGCGATGGACTTGCGGGCCTTCGTGACGACGGGCTTCTGACCGGTGATCTTGGTGAGGTCGTCGACCGCACCCTCGATCACCTTGCTGTCGCGAGCCGCCTCGCCGACACCGGTGTTCACGACGACCTTGACGAGACCGGGGATCTGCATGACGTTCTTGTAGCCGAACTCGTCCTGCAGAGCCTTCTTGATCTCGCTCTGGTACTTCTGCTTCAGGCGGGGCTGGATCTTGCCAGCCGCCGCGGCAGTGGTGCTGCTCATGTTCAGAGGTCCTTGCCGCTCTTCTTCGCGTAGCGCACGCGGACCGTGCGCTTGACGCCATCCTTCGTCTGCTCCTCGACGCGGTGGCCGACGCGGGTCGGCTTCTTGGTCGAGGGGTCGACGAGGGCGACGTTGGAGATGTGGATCGGGGCTTCCATCGTCTCGATGCCGCCCGTCTTGGTGCCGCGCTGGGACTGGCCCACGCGGTTGTGCTTGGTGACGTAGTTGACACCCTCGACGATCACACGGTTCTGCTCGGTGAGGACCTCGAGGACCTTGCCCTGCTTGCCGCGGTCACCGCCCTTGTCCTGCTTCTTGCCGGTGATGACCTGAACCAGGTCGCCCTTCTTGATCTTCGCCATGATCAGATGACCTCCGGGGCGAGCGAGACGATCTTCATGAACTTCTTGTCACGAAGCTCACGACCGACCGGTCCGAAGATGCGGGTGCCGCGGGGCTCCCCGTCGTTCTTCAGGATGACAGCGGCGTTCTCGTCGAACTTGATGTACGAACCGTCGGGACGACGGGTCTGCTTGACAGTGCGGACGACGACGGCCTTGACCACGTCGCCCTTCTTGACGTTTCCGCCCGGGATCGCGTCCTTGACGGTCGCCACGATGATGTCGCCGAGTCCGGCGTAACGGCGGTTGGAGCCACCGAGCACGCGGATGGTGAGCAGCTCCTTGGCGCCGGTGTTGTCGGCGACCTTCAGGCGGGATTCAGTCTGAATCACTTCTTACTCCTTGGGTTCCAAGAAGGCCGGGGGCCTTACTTGGCCTTCTCGAGGATCTCGACCAGGCGCCAGCGCTTGGTGGCGCTCAGCGGACGGGTCTCGTTGATGAGGACGAGGTCGCCGATGCCGGCGGAGTTCGCCTCGTCGTGCGCCTTGACCTTGGACGTGCGACGGATGACCTTGCCGTAGAGGGGGTGCTTCACGCGGTCCTCGACCTCGACGACGATCGTCTTGTCCATCTTGTCGCTGACGACATAGCCGCGGCGGGCCTTGCGGTAACCGCGGGCGCCGGCGTCGCGGACGTCGTGCTCAGCGGACTCGTGGCCGGCGGCCTGCGCCACGGGCGCCTCGGCGACCTTCTTGGCGGGCGCCTTCTTGGCGGGAGCCTTCTTCTCAGTCTCAGCCATCACTCGGCCTCTTCCTTCGCAGCCTCGTCAGCGGCATCCGCCTTCTTGGCCTTCGTCTTCTTCGCCTTCGTCGCGACCTCCGCCGGGGCGGGCGTGGCACGAATGCCGAGCTCGCGCTCACGGATCACGGTGTAGAGCCGCGCGATGTCGCGCTTGACCGCGCGGATGCGGCCGTGGCTCTCGAGCTGGCCGGTGGCCGACTGGAAGCGCAGGTTGAACAGCTCTTCCTTGGCCTTGCGCAGCTCCTCGACGAGACGCTGGTCTTCGAACGTGTCCAGCTCGCTCGTGGCGAGCGTCTTGGTGCCGACGGCCATTACGCGTCGCCCTCCTCGCGCTTGATGATGCGTGCCTTGAGAGGCAGCTTGTGGATTGCACGGGTGAGTGCCTCGCGAGCGAGCTGCTCGTTGACACCCGCGACCTCGAACAGGACGCGGCCCGGCTTGACGTTGGCGACCCACCACTCGGGCGAGCCCTTACCGGAGCCCATGCGGGTCTCGGCGGGCTTCTTCGTGAGCGGACGGTCGGGGTAGATGTTGATCCACACCTTTCCACCGCGCTTGATGTGACGCGTCATGGCGATACGAGCGGACTCGATCTGACGGTTGGTCACGTAAGCGGGCGTGATGGCCTGGATGCCGAACTCGCCGAACGTCACCTTGGTGCCGCCGGTGGCCTGACCCGACCGGCCGGGGTGGTGCTGCTTGCGGTACTTGACCTTGCGGGGAATAAGCATCAGGCAGACGCTCCTTCTGCGACGGGGGCCTCGTTGCGGGGGCCACGACGACGGTCGCCGCGGTCGCGGGCCGGCTTCTGGTTGGCCTGCTCGCGAGCGAGCTCCTTGTTGGTGAGGTCACCCTTGTAGATCCAGACCTTCACGCCGATGCGTCCGAAGGTGGTCTTGGCCTCGTAGAAGCCGTAGTCGATGTTCGCGCGGAGCGTGTGCAGGGGCACACGGCCTTCGCGGTAGAACTCCGAACGGCTCATCTCGGCGCCGCCGAGGCGGCCGGAGACCTGGATGCGGATGCCCTTGGCGCCGGCGCGCTGCGCACCCTGCAGGCCCTTGCGCATCGCGCGACGGAACGCCACGCGAGCAGAGAGCTGCTCGGCGATGCCCTGCGCGACGAGCTGAGCGTCGGCCTCGGGGTTCTTGACCTCGAGGATGTTCAGCTGGATCTGCTTGCCGGTGAGCTTCTCGAGGTCGGCGCGGATGCGCTCGGCCTCGGCGCCGCGGCGGCCGATGACGATGCCCGGACGGGCGGTGTGGATGTCGACGCGGACGCGGTCACGCGTGCGCTCGATCTCGATCCCGCTCACGCCGGCGCGGTCAAGCTGCGTCTGCAGGAGGCTGCGGATCTTGATGTCCTCGGCCACGTAGTCGGCGTAACGCTGGCCCGGCTTCGTGGAGTCGGAGAACCAGCGCGACACGTGGTCCGTGGTGATGCCGAGGCGGAAGCCGTAGGGGTTGACCTTCTGTCCCATTACTTGCTCGCCTTCTTGGTCGTGGTCGCGGTCGCGGCGTCGGACACCTCAGGGGTGGCCAGCTCGACCGTGATGTGGCTCGTGCGCTTCTTGATCTGGAAAGCGCGACCCTGGGCGCGGGGCTGGAAGCGCTTGAGCGTCGTGCCCTCGTCCACGTACGCGTTCTTCACGTACAGGTCCTGCTCGTCCAGGAACTCGCCGTCCTTGTCCGCCTTGACGCGGGCATTGGCGACCGCGGCCGCGACGAGCTTGTAGATCGGCTCGCTGGCACCCTGGGGAGCGAACTTCAGGATGGCGAGAGCCTCCTGAGCCTGCTTGCCCTTGATGAGCGCGACGACACGACGAGCCTTCTGAGGGGTCACGCGGATGTGCTTCACGCGTGCGATGGATTCCACCATGTCTCTCCTCCTCTAGTCCTCTCTGGAACGCCCCCGCGTCAGCGGCGGCGGCCCTTCTTGTCGTCCTTCTCGTGGCCGCGGAAGGTGCGGGTGGGCGCGAACTCGCCCAGCTTGTGGCCGACCATGGTCTCGGACACGAACACGGGGATGTGCTTGCGCCCGTCGTGCACGGCGATCGTGTGTCCCAGCATGGCGGGGATGATCATCGAGCGACGCGACCAGGTCTTGATGACGTTCTTGGTGCCGGCTTCGTTCTGCGAGACGACCTTGCGAAGCAGGTGCTCGTCGACGAAGGGGCCCTTCTTAAGGCTGCGAGGCATCTTCCTCTACTCCTACTTGCGCTTCTTGCCGGCGTTGCGACGACGGACGATGTACTTGTCGCTTTCCTTGTTGGCGTGGCGGGTGCGACCCTCAGCCTGGCCCCAAGGAGTGACGGGGTGACGACCACCGGACGTCTTGCCCTCACCACCACCGTGCGGGTGGTCGACCGGGTTCATCGCGACACCGCGGACCGTCGGGCGCACGCCCTTCCAGCGCTTGCGGCCGGCCTTGCCCCAGTTGATGTTCGACTGCTCGGCGTTGCCGACCTCGCCGATCGTCGCGCGGCAGCGCGCGTCGACGTTGCGGATCTCGCCCGAGGGCAGACGCAGCTGGGCGTAGGGGCCGTCCTTGGCGACGAGACGCACCGACGTGCCGGCCGAACGAGCCAGCTTCGCGCCACCGCCGGGACGGAGCTCGATCGCGTGGATCACCGTACCGGTGGGGATGTTGCGGAGCGGCAGGTTGTTGCCGGGCTTGATGTCGGCGCCGGCGCCGGACTCGACGATGTCGCCCTGCTGCAGCTTGTTCGGGGCGAGGATGTAGCGCTTCTCACCGTCGAAGTAGTGCAGGAGCGCGATGCGCGCCGTGCGGTTGGGGTCGTACTCGATGTGAGCGACCTTGGCGTTCACGCCGTCCTTGTCATTGCGACGGAAGTCGATGACACGGTACTGGCGCTTGTGGCCACCACCGATGTGACGGGTCGTGATGCGGCCCTGGTTGTTGCGGCCACCGGTCTTCGAGAGCGGGCGCAGCAGCGACTTCTCAGGCGTCGATCGCGTGATCTCAGCGAAGTCGGCCACCGACGAACCGCGGCGACCCGGGGTCGTGGGCTTGTACTTGCGAATAGCCATGTTCGTTGTCCTCTATCCCGACCGTCAGCCGACTGCCGTGAAGATGTCGATGGTGCCCGACTTCAGCGTGACGATGGCGCGCTTGGTGTCCTTGCGCTTGCCGGTGCCGAAGCGGGTGCGACGGGCCTTGCCCACGCGGTTGATGGTGTTCACCGCGGCGACCTTGACGCCGAAGATCTTCTCGATGGCGAGCTTGATCTCGGTCTTCGTCGCCCGCGGGTCGACGAGGAACGTGTACTTGCCCTCGTCGATGAGCCCGTAGCTCTTCTCGGAGACGACCGGCTTCAGGATGATGTCGCGCGGGTCCTTGTTCACGGCGGTCATGCCGAGACCTCCTCGGTGGCGCCGGCCTTCGCAGCGACGAACGCGTCGTAGGCGGCCTTGGTGAAGACGATGTCGTCGGAGACGAGCACGTCGTAGGCGTTGAGCTGGCCGACGGGCAGCACGTGGACGTACGGCAGGTTGCGCACGCTCTTGACCGTGAGCTCGTCGTCGCGGTCGATGACGACCAGGACGTTCTTGACAGCCGAGAGGCCCGAGAGGACCGCGGCAGCGGCCTTCGTGGACGGAGCGCCCTCGATGCCGAACGAGTCGACGATGTGCAGACGACCGCCGCGAGCACGGTCACTCAGCGCGCCCAGGAGGGCGGCGGCGATCATCTTCTTGGGGGTGCGCTGCGCGTAGTCGCGCGGCTTCGGGCCGTGGACGATGCCACCACCGGTCATGTGCGGCGCGCGGATCGAGCCCTGACGCGCGTTGCCGGTGCCCTTCTGCTTGAAGGGCTTGCGGCCGGCGCCCGAGACCTCGCCACGACGCTTGGTCGAGTGAGTGCCCTGGCGAGCCGCGGCGAGCTGCGCGACGACGACCTGGTGGATGAGCGGGATGTTCGTCTTGACGTCGAACAGCGCGGCGGGAAGCTGGACCGAGCCGGCCTTCTTGCCGCCCACGCCGTGGACGTCGAGCGCGAGAGTCGAGTCAGCCATGATCAGGCACCCTTCACTGCGTTGCGGACGTAGACGATGCGGCCGCGTGCGCCGGGGACGGCGCCCTTGACGAGCAGCAGACCCTTCTCAGCGTCGACGGCGTGCACCTTGAGGTTGAGGACGGTCACACGCTCGCCGCCCATACGGCCGGCCATGCGCATGCCCTTGAAGACGCGGCTCGGGGTCGACGAGGCGCCGATCGAACCGGGCTTGCGGTGGTTGCGGTGCGCACCGTGCGAAGCGGAGACGCCCTTGAAGTTGTGGCGCTTCATGACACCCGCGGTGCCCTTGCCCTTGCTGGTGCCGACGACGTCGACCAGCTGACCGGCCTCGAACGTGCCGTCGACCGTCAGCTCCTGGCCGAGGCTGTACGAGCCGGCGTCGGCCGTGCGGACCTCGGTGAGGTGACGGCGCGGCGTGACGCCCGCAGCCTCGAAGTGGGCCGTGAGGGGCTTGTTCACCTTGCGGGGGTCGATCTGGCCGTAGGCGATCTGAACGGCGTTGTAGCCGTCCTTCTCGGGCGTGCGAACCTGGGTGACCACGTTCGGCGCGACCTCGATGACCGTGACGGGAACGAGCTTGCCGTTCTCGTCCCAAACCTGGGTCATGCCGAGCTTCGTGCCCAGGAGACCCTTCGAAATCTTCTCGTTGATGTGTGCCATGGTCGTCGTCCTCAGAGCTTGATCTCGATGTTGACGTCGGCCGGCAGGTCGAGACGCATCAGCGAGTCCACGGCCTTGGGCGTGGGGTCGATGATGTCGATCAGACGCTTGTGGGTGCGCATCTCGAAGTGCTCGCGGCTGTCCTTGTACTTGTGGGGCGACCGGATGACGCACACGACGTTCTTCTCGGTCGGAAGGGGCACCGGGCCCACGACAGTCGCGCCCGCGCGGGTCACGGTGTCGACGATCTTTCGCGCCGACGTGTCGATGACCTCGTGGTCATACGACTTCAGGCGAATGCGGATCTTCTGTCCCGCCATTTGTCTGCTCTCTCTCTTCAAGCGTCTTACCGTCCCGGATCCCCCGGGGGCATTGGACGCACATGGCGCGGTTACGCCGGGTACTTCGTCCTCGTCTCTCCGGTGGGAGTGGCGAGGCGTGCTGCACCGCTGTTCTGATGTCAGTCCCTCCCCCGCACGCGTGCGAGACCTGTCTCCAGGTGAAGGGGTGGGATGTGTTGTTCTGCTGCCCGCGGCCTAGGACCCTGCGCTGTCGCGCCGCCTATGCACTGCCCTGGCAGTGGTCCCGCGCGGCGCTTGCGCGCGCGCAGGAGCGTGGAACCTGATCAGTCTACGTGTCGCCCGGGCGTGTCGCAAACTCGGGCGTGTCGCACACAGCCACTGCCCAGGCTGCGAGACGGCGACCGACACAGAAAGGGGCGGTTGCCGCGGCATCCGCCCCCTTCTGTTCAGAGATCACTCATTGCCGATGTGCTTGTCGATCGCGTCCCGGGCGCCGTCGACATGCTGGTCGATCGAGTCGGGCGCGACCTTCTTGACGAAGCCCGCAGCGGCGTCGAGGACGTCGTCACTGACCTCCTCGGCCTGCTCGGACTTGAGGGTCTCCTCGATCTTGTCCTTGTTCTCGTCCAAGAACTTCTTGCCCTGGTTGACGAGGTCTTCGATGCCCATGCCATCTCCTCACGATCGGATCCGGCGACGGTCTTCGTCGCCCGCTGGTCTCATCCTGTCCCCCATGGGACCGACGGTCCAGACGATCGCGCGCGGGCATGCGAAAGGGGCCGGACCCTTGCGGATCCGACCCCTGACGCTGACTCGGTCTGAAGGATTACTTCAGGATCTTCGTGACCGTGCCGGCGCCGACGGTGCGGCCACCCTCACGGATCGCGAAGCCGAGGCCCTCTTCCATGGCGATCGGCTGGATGAGCTCGACCGTCATGTCCGTCGTGTCACCGGGCATGACCATCTCGGTGCCCTCGGGCAGCGTGATGACGCCGGTCACGTCGGTGGTGCGGAAGTAGAACTGCGGGCGGTAGTTCGTGTAGAAGGGGTTGTGGCGGCCGCCCTCCTCCTTGGACAGGATGTACGCCGTGCCCTCGAAGTTGGTGTGCGGGGTGACCGAACCCGGCTTCACGACGACCTGGCCGCGCTCGACGTCGTCACGCTTGGTGCCGCGGAGGAGCAGACCACAGTTCTCGCCGGCCCAGGCCTCGTCGAGCTGCTTGTGGAACATCTCGATACCGGTGACGATCGTCTTCTGCGTCGGGCGCAGACCCACGATCTCGACCTCGGAGTTGATGGCCAGCGTGCCACGCTCGGCGCGGCCGGTGACGACCGTGCCACGACCGGTGATCGTGAAGACGTCCTCGATGGGCATGAGGAACGGCTTGTCCTTGTCGCGCACCGGGTCGGGGATCGACTCGTCGACGGCCTCCATGAGGTCGAGGATCGACTGCACCCACTTCTCGTCGCCCTCGAGAGCCTTGAGGCCCGAGACGCGGACGACCGGAGCGTTGTCACCGTCGAAGTCCTGCGACGAGAGGAGCTCGCGAACCTCGAGCTCGACGAGCTCCAGGATCTCCTCGTCGTCGACCATGTCGGCCTTGTTCAGCGCGACGAGCAGGTAGGGGACGCCGACCTGCTTGGCGAGCAGAACGTGCTCACGCGTCTGAGCCATCGGGCCGTCGGTGGCGGCGACCACGAGGATCGCGCCGTCCATCTGGGCAGCACCGGTGATCATGTTCTTGATGTAGTCGGCGTGACCGGGGGCGTCGACGTGAGCGTAGTGACGCTTGGGGGTCTCGTACTCGACGTGCGAGATGTTGATCGTGATGCCGCGCTGACGCTCCTCGGGAGCCGAGTCGATCGACGCGAAGTCGCGCTGGACGTTGGTCGCGGACGGGTACTTGTCGGCGAGCACCTTCGAGATCGCGGCGGTGAGCGTCGTCTTGCCGTGGTCGACGTGACCGATCGTTCCGATGTTCACGTGCGGCTTGGTCCGCTCGAACTTGGCCTTAGCCACTGGGTCCTCCTCAGGACGGTCGTGTAGAACGACGGGCGCTGGTAGGCGACCGGAGTTCTACGGGGATGGTGTCAGTGTAGTTGACGTTCGGTATTCAGTTTGGGTGGATGCCGGGAGCCGCGGCCCCCGGCATCCGGGACCGGGATGAGGGTTACTCGCCCTTGGTCTTCTGGATGATCTCGTCGGCGACAGCCTTCGGGACCTCCGCGTAGGAGTCGAACTCCATCGAGTAGACCGCGCGGCCCGAGGTCTTCGAGCGCAGGTCGCCGATGTAGCCGAACATCTCGGACAGCGGCACGAGGGCGCGGACGACCTTGACGCCCGCCGCGTCCTCCATGGACTGGATCTGGCCACGGCGGCTGTTCAGGTCGCCGATGACGTCGCCCATGTACTCCTCAGGAGTACGCACCTCGACGCTCATGAGCGGCTCGAGGATGGTGGGGTTGGCCTTGCGGACAGCCTCCTTGAAGCCCATCGAACCGGCGATCTTGAACGCCATCTCGGACGAGTCCACGTCGTGCGAGGCGCCGTCGAGCAGGATCGCCTTGACGCCCACCATGGGGTAGCCGGCGAGCACGCCGACGTTCATGGCGTCCTGGAAGCCCTGGTTGGTCGGCTCGATGTACTCGCGCGGGATACGACCACCGGTGACCCGGTTCTCGAACTCGTACGTCTTGTCGGCCGTGACCTCGAGGGGCTCGAGCGCGAACTGGATCTTCGCGAACTGACCCGAGCCACCGGTCTGCTTCTTGTGGGTGTAGTCGTGACGCTCGACCGCCTTGCGGATGGTCTCGCGGTACGCCACCTGCGGCTTGCCGACGTTGGCCTCGACCTTGAACTCGCGCTTCATGCGGTCGACGAGGATGTCGAGGTGCAGCTCGCCCATGCCCTTGATGGTCGTCTGACCGGTCTCGGGGTTGAGCTCGGTGCGGAACGTCGGGTCTTCCTCGGCGAGCTTCTGGATGGCGACACCCAGCTTCTCCTGGTCGGCCTTGGTCTTGGGCTCGATCGCGACCTCGATGACGGGCTCGGGGAACGTCATCGACTCGAGGACGACGGGCGCGCTCGGGTCGGCGAGGGTGTCACCGGTGGTGGTGTCCTTCAGGCCGATCACGGCGTAGATGTTGCCCGCGGTGAGCGAGTCGACCGGGTTCTCCTTGTTGGCGTGCATCTGGAAGATCTTTCCGATGCGCTCCTTCTTGCCCTTGGTCGAGTTGATGACCTGGGCGCCCGAGTCGAGGTGACCCGAGTACACGCGGACGTAGGTCAGGCGACCGAAGAACGGGTGCACGGCGACCTTGAACGCCAGCGCCGCGAACGGGTCGTTGGCGTCGGGGTGACGCTCGATGATCTTCTCCTCGTCCTTCGGGTCGTGCGCCTCGATGGCGGGCACGTCGAGGGGCGACGGCAGGAAGTCGACGACCGCGTCGAGCATGGGCTGCACACCGCGGTTCTTGAAGGCCGAGCCGCAGAGCACGGGGTACAGCTCGCCGGCGACGGTGAGCTTGCGGATCGCGCCCTTGATCTCGGCGACGGTGAGCTCCTCGCCGCCGAAGTACTTCTCGAGCAGCGCCTCGTCGCTCTCGGCGACCGTCTCGAGCAGCTTCTCGCGGTACTCGGCGGCCTTGTCGGCGAGGTCGGCCGGGATCTCCTGGATCTCGTACTTCGCGCCCATGGTCACGTCGCCCTTGGCGTCGCCGGGCCACACGAGGGCGCGCATCTCGACCAGGTCGATGACGCCGACGAAGTCGTTCTCCGCGCCGATGGGCAGCTGAAGCACGAGCGGCTTGGCGCCGAGACGGCTCACGATGGTGTCGACGGTGAAGTAGAAGTCGGCGCCGAGCTTGTCCATCTTGTTGACGAAGCAGATGCGCGGGACGTCGTACTTGTCAGCCTGACGCCACACGGTCTCGGACTGGGGCTCGACGCCCTCCTTGCCGTCGAAGACGGCGACGGCACCGTCGAGCACGCGGAGCGAGCGCTCCACCTCGACCGTGAAGTCCACGTGGCCGGGGGTGTCGATGATGTTGATCTGGTTCTTGTTCCAGAAGCAGGTCACGGCCGCGGACGTGATGGTGATGCCGCGCTCCTTCTCCTGCTCCATCCAGTCGGTCGTCGAAGCGCCGTCGTGGGTCTCGCCGAGCTTGTGGTTGACGCCCGTGTAGAACAGGATGCGCTCGGTCGTCGTCGTCTTGCCGGCATCGATGTGCGCCATGATGCCGATGTTGCGGACCTTGTTGAGGTCGGTGAGCACTTCTTGTGCCACGGGGTCTTTTCCTCTCGGGAGTTCGAATCGGCGCGGTGACGCCGGATCGAGATCAGGGGTGGATGCGGGGACCGGAGCCCGGCCCCCGCATCACGAAGGCTGTTACCAGCGGTAGTGCGCGAAGGCGCGGTTCGACTCGGCCATCTTGTGGGTGTCTTCACGGCGCTTGACCGCGGCACCCAGGCCGTTCGAGGCGTCGAGGATCTCGTTCTGCAGACGCTCGGTCATCGTCTTCTCACGACGGCCCTTGGCGTAGCTGACGAGCCAGCGCAGCGCGAGCGTGTTCGCACGGTGCGGCTTGACCTCGACCGGAACCTGGTAGGTCGAGCCGCCGACGCGGCGGCTCTTGACCTCGAGGGTGGGGCGGACGTTGTCGAGAGCCTTCTTGAGCGTCGCGACGGCATCCTGGCCGGTCTTGGCCTCGACGCCCTTGAGGGCGTTGTAGACGATCGACTCGGCGAGCGACTTCTTGCCGTCGACGAGGATCTTGTTCACCAGCTGGGTGACGATCGGAGCACCGTAGACCGGGTCGTTGACGACGGCGCGGCGAGGTGCGGGTCCCTTGCGAGGCATCTGACTCAGCCCTTCTTCGCGCCGTAGCGGCTGCGAGCCTGCTTACGGTTCTTGACGGCCTGGGTGTCCAGGGCGCCGCGGACGATCTTGTAGCGCACACCCGGGAGGTCCTTCACACGACCACCGCGGACGAGCACGAGCGAGTGCTCCTGCAGGTTGTGGCCCTCGCCGGGGATGTAGGCGGTGACCTCGGTGCCGTTGCGGAGCTTGACACGGGCGACCTTGCGCATGGCCGAGTTCGGCTTCTTGGGCGTGGTCGTGTAGACGCGGGTGCAGACGCCCGCCTGCTGCGGGTTCGACTTCAGGGCGGGCGCCTTGGTCTTCGAGACCTTGGGCGTGCGTCCCTTGCGAACCAACTGCTGAATGGTTGGCACGTTCTCTCCTTGTAGTGCTGCACGGTGACAGCGGTCGTGGTTTCACCACAGATCCACCGGCACGGCGCGAGGTGCGCCGGACGTTTCGGTTGGTGGATATGCCGTGGGGGCGGCCTGTTCGCAGACCGATCCCTGATGTGCGACGCTTGTGCCACCAGGCCGCACCGAGGCACGACGCATGGCGCGCGAGAGCGCACACCCGATCAATGATACGCGCTCTGGGCGAGTACGGGCAAACGCGCAGGAATCCGTCAGCGACCGCCGCCCTCGAGCGCATCGAGGAGCGTCGCCGAGAGGCTCTCCCTGATGTGCGCTACGGGCCGCGGCCTCTGCCGTCCCTTGCGCACCGGCGGGCAGGCGGATCACACCCGGTAGCGCGACGTGAGCGCGTCACTCGAGCGCAGAGCGGACGCCACGGCATCGCTGACGCCCGCGCGAGCGGCGATGCGCTCCACCTCTGCCCCGTATGCGACGCCGATTCGCTCGCGCTCGTCGTCCGAGATGCGCTGCAGCACGGCCGCCGCCTGGTCACGGGCGGACTCACTCGCCGCGCGTCTCTCCGCACGCACGCGACCTGCGGCATCGCCGCCCGGCCTGTGCAGGAGACGCCCCTCCGCCACCCCGCGTCCCGCTTCGCGCCGTGCTCCGACCGCGATCACGAAGGCGATCACCGCCAGCAGAACGGAGCAGACGAGCGCCAGCACAGGCAGCCCGGTGACCCGCTCCACCACCAGGCGCACGGCCATCGCGACGGCCGTTCCGACGGCCAGCACGGCCGAGGCGACGGTGAATCCCGCCCGCATCACGGCGCGCGAGTCGTAGCGCTGGGCGCGCAGCTCCGGCCGCTCCCGCACCGCCACCGCGACACCCACGCCGAGCAGGACGACCGCCGCCACCGAGGCGATCACCGCCGTCACCGCCACGACGCCCGGATCCTCCAGCAGCGTCCCGCCGACGATCCTGCCCGCGGCGGCGGCCGCCCCGAACGCGGCCGTTGCGGCGAAGACGGCCGCCAGATCGAGCCAGGGGGTGACGAGCTTCGGCGTCGCGGTGGCGTCGAGAGCCGCGGCCGCCTCGACGCGCGCGTCGAAGACGGCATCCACCGCTCGCAGAGCCTCGACGAGCGCTCGATCAGCGACCGCCTCGTCGTGGGCTTCGCGCGCGAGGCGCCGCACGGCCTCCGCGTCGGCTGCGTGCGTCATCCGTCGGCTCCTCGGTTCGTCGGGATCAGTCGTGCTGCAGGTGGAACTCCTCGTCACCGAGGAAGAAGCGCTCCCCCGCGTCGAGCTCGGTGCCGGGCTCGATCTCCATCTCCTCGCCCATGAGCGTGCGCAGGAGGACGCCGTTCGTCGACCCCAGATCGGTCACGAGCCACTTCTCGCCGCGCAGCTCGAGCCGCGCGTGCGTCTTCGAGACCGTGCGCGCCTCGTCGTGCACCGACACGAGCTGAGCATGCGGGAAGGCCGGGTCTGGCGCAGGCCGGCGGCCGAGAATGACGACCTCCGCGGTGAGCGGGACAGGCGAGGCCGCCACCGGCACCAGCTGCCACGCGATCCGGCGACGACGCACCATGACGGTCTCGTCGGCGTCTCCCGGGGCGCCGGATGCCGCGGCCTCCGCCCGCTGCTGCGCGGCGACGGATGAGCGTGCCGACAGCGGTGCGCCTGCCGCGGGCGATCCGACGACAGCGGACACCTCGCCGGACAGCTCCGGGAACGCGGAAGGCTCAGGGAACGCGTCGTCGTCACGCGCCGCACCCGCGTGCGGGGCGGCTGCGGAAGTGTCGATCGGAGCCGTCGCCGGGAAGCGGGTGACAGGCGACGACGGCGCCGCGTCGTCTTCGCCGCGACCGGGCACGAACGAGATCAGCCCGGACTCGGCCGCCGAGCCGCTCGCCGTCGCGGGCCGTGCCGGCGACGGGGTCGCCGCGCTCGGCGGGAACGGCGAGGGCGACACGGCCGAGACGTCGTCGATCTCCGACGGCCACGACGCGACGTCAGGCTCCACCGCGGACGGCGGCGTGGCCGGCGACGCGGCCGGAGGCGTCGGCGGCGCCCAGCTCACCGGCTCCGGTGACCGCGCCGACGAGCCTGCACCGGGGAGCGCCTCAGCGGGGAACGACGGGCCCGGCGCGACAGGCTGAGCCCGGGCGGCGTCGGTCGGGTATGGAGACGGCGACGGCGGAAGGAACGACCCCGGTGCCGCGGGCGAGGACGTCGCCGCCTGACCGGGAACAGCGGGGAACGACGGCGGCGCGGGGTAGGCGCCGGTCGCCGCGGCGTGCGCGGCAGGCATCGTCGGGAGGGGCGGTCGCGGAACGGGCGGCGGAGCCATGGCCGGACGGGCGCCCCGCCAGGCCGTGGGCCCGAAGCCGAGGATGCTCGCCCACACGACGAACAGCAGCGCCGCCAGCACCGTCATCGACGCGCCGTAGCCGAACCCGGGGTTGATGCGATGGGCGGAGATGACCAGCAGGACCGCGACGATCACGACGCCGACGCCCGGGATCAGGACGAGCAGCACAAGCCACGGGCTGAATCCGCCCCACGCAAGCACGGTCGCATAGTTGAGGAAGGGCACCCAGGCCTTCCACGGCTCCTCGCCCATCTTGCGGAACATCGCCGACAGCGCGAGCGCGAGCCACACGTAGAGGGCGATCGCGATGATCGTGGCCAGCACGCCCACCAGCGGTGCGAGCGAGTTGTCGATCGTCGAGTCCATGGATCCACCTTAGGCGCCGCCCGGGGAGTGCCGTACAGCGTGATTACGCGGCGTGCGAAGCGGATCGACTGAGCCCGCGGCGGCTCAGAGACCCGTGAGCCCCTGCTCGCTGCCGGGATCGAAGGGAGCGTCGAGCGACTTCGTGAGCTCATCGAGCATCGCCGCGATCTGCGGCTCGACGTGCTGGCTCACGGCCGCCTGGATGCGCAGGCGATGGTGGAGCAGGATGCTGCACACCTCGCGGCCGATCATGTTGGCGTAGTCGTCTGCGAGAGCCACCTCCTGGCGGAGCGCGGCCTTCGCCTCCTCCGACAGAGGCGGGAGGGCGGGGATGTCGGCGTTCGCCTCGTCGGCCAGCCCCGAGATGGTGAACAGGAACGGGGCTCCCGGCACGGGCTCGGGGTCGAGCGGCAGGCCCTCGAACTCCGGGTCCAGGCCTTCAGAGGGGCGGTAGCTGCGGGCCCGGTTGCGCGCCGCCTGCTGGTCGAGCTCGGCCTGCAGCATCGGCAGGTTCCGTGCGGTGTAGGCGGCGACCGCCTGATCGACGATCGTCTTGACGCGGGTCGAGAGCCCGTGCTGCACGCCGTGCGGCACGTCGGAGCCGAGGCCGGCCGCCGACAGCACGGGAGAGCCGAAACAGCGGCGGCAGGGAGCCACGCGACCGCGATGGGTCGCGGGCTGCCAGCGCGGCAGCCATCTCAGCCAGGCGTCGACCGCCTGGCTGACCTGGGTCTCTAGCGACCGCTCCACGGGTCTATTGTCCCCTGTTCCGGCCGGTAGGCGAGGATTTCGCGCTGTCGGGCCCGGCCAGCCGGCCGCCCGACGCCCGGTCAGGGCTCGTCTTCACCCTCCCAGGGCCAGCGCGGACGATGCGCGCGCGTGCGCACGAGCGCGACGGCGACCCATGCCGCCACGAACGCCGCAAGCAGCAGCACGACGGCGAACACACTCGTCGCGAACCCGCCCGCGGCGGCAGACGCGCGCGCGAGGTCGACGCCCGCGAACAGGGCCCCCACCCACACTCCCCCGGCGTAGCCGAGAAGCGCCGCCGGAGCCGCTGCCGCCGCGCCCGCATACGAGGGGCGCGCGGTGCGCACGGCGGCCCACACGACAGCCGCGAACAGGACGACCGCCGCGGCGAAGCCGAGAGCGCCCGGAAGGGCCCCCAGACCTTCGACGCCGATCACCTCGGCATCCGCGAGCAGGCTCGTCATCCCGAGTCCGGCGATGAGCAGCGCGGCGAACCCGATCGTCGAGTATGCGAGCGCGGCCGCCGGACGCACCCTGGGGCGCGGTCCGGGCGCGGAGGAGGTCATGTCAGATCCGGTGGAGCTGCGGCCCGGCTTCGAGCGTGCGCTCGTACTCGCGCTGGGCCTCGTCGTTGAGCTCGGTGACCCGCGCGCCGCGCGCGGCGACCCACGCGCCGAACCAGATCGTGATCTCGCGGCCCAGGATGAACGCGACGATCGCGAGAGGCGCGAGCAGCTCGCCCTCGACGAGCTCCGCCCCCTGGCTGGCGGTCAGGGTCCAGAACGGCGCCTGGAACAGCTGACCCAGCAGGTGACCGCCGTACGACGCGGCACCCACGAGCAGACCGAAGATGACCCACTGACCCCAGCGGCCACGGTTGATGATCGCGCCCAGCAGCCAGAAGGCGAGGTAGAAGACGACGACCGGGACCCAGAACCACCACGAGGTCACGGCGCCCGTCAGCGCGGTCACGAAGGTGTCGACGGTGACGTCGCCGGCTGCGGCGCCGAACCCCAGCGCGGCGGCGAGGTAGAGGACGCCGAACACGACGGCGGCGAGCAGGCCGATCAGACCCGCGGCGCCGCGATTGCCGCGCGGGCGGGGCGGCTCGGGCGCCTGGACGAAGATGGGCTGCGGCGTCGGCTGGGCGACCGTATCAGCGGCGGGGGCGACGACGGTGGTCTCGGTGGAGCGGTCGACCGGCTCGCTCGGCGTCACCGTCCGGGCGACGACCGTCTCGGCCTCCCCCGAGGCGGCGGGCTCGGATGCCACCGGCTCAGCGGCCGGTGCAGCGTCGGCCGTGGAGTCGGTGTCGCCGTCGCGGTACTCAGGGTCGACGCCGGCGGCCTCGATGTACGAGAGGTCGTGATGCGCGGGCGCGGCCTCTTCCGGAGTCACGGCATCGCGCGAGGCGGCCTCGGCCTCGGCAAGCCCCTCGTTCGCGCGGCCGACGACGTCGTCCACGCTCGCGGGCTCGTCGGCGGGCGTCGTCTGGTCGGCGGGTTCGCCGTAACGGGGATCGCTCATGGCGGTGATACTCCTCACGCGGAGGCGCGCGCCACCGCACAGCGAGCGTAACGCGCCGCTTCGCCGTCCGGGAGAAGGCGTGCCGACGTGTCTGCACCCGAGCCCCATGTTCTTGTGGGACGGCGGACGCGGAGACGAGGGCCTTCCTGGCGACTCTGCCGTGTCTGCGGCGATCCGTCAGGTCGCCTGCTTAGGGTTGTCGGCGTGCAGCACCCCCGACCGCTCCTCCGACGCTCCGCCCGCCCCGCTCCCGCCGTGATCGTGGCGGCCGTCGCCGCGGCGATCATGCTGACCGGCTGCACGGGTCCCGCGGCCGAGGAGCCGACGGCATCCGAAGCGCCCCTGCCGTCGTCGACGCCCACACCGACTCCCACTCCGACCGGTCCGCCGCTGCTGGACTTCCCGTTCGGGCCGTCGTCGTCGACCACTCCGCTGCCCAACGACTGCCGCGAGATCCTGACCGAGAGCGTGCTGGCAGAACTCGACGGGGTGCCGCTCAACGCCCCCGGGATGGGCGGCGGCATCCTGCCCGACAGCACCCGGGTCTGCGCATGGGGCGAGCCCGGCGCGGCCGCCACGTGGCTCGTCACCCGCATCGGCTTCTCGCCATACCGCGCGGCGTCCGACGCGCTGTTCGAGCTCGGCCGCAACGGCTACACCTGTTACGAGCCGGGAGGCGGCATCCGCTGCGAGGACACGTGGGAACACGAGACGCTGCCCGTCACGCAGGGCCGCACGCTCTACTACCGCGACGGCATCATCATCGACACGCAGTACTCGAATCTCGCGCCCACCGGGTACACGACCGCGATCATCGACGCCCTGTGGCCCGCGGGCGGACGCGATCGCACGTCCCAGACGCCCACGCCGTGACGACGGGTCGTCAGTCGGCGGGCTCCTCCGCCCACACGCGCTCAGCCGTCTCGTCGACGTAGCGCGCCGGACGCCACCGGTCGAGCACGCTCGACAGCCACACGCCGCCTCCGGCCTCGATCGTCTCGAGCCGGCCGTCGGCGTCGAGCGTGCACCGCGTGCGCTGCGCGACCGACGTGCAGGAGTACCCGAGCGACGGAAGCGCCGTCTTCGCGATCGCGCCGGCATCGGACGCGACGGATGCCAGCGTCGTGGAGATGTCGCCCTCGGCACTCGTCCACGTGCACGTGAGGCGCACGGCCGGGGCGAGCGCATCGGCGAAGCCCTGCGCCGAGATCTCCGGCGCATCCTCCGAGGGCGTCAGCACGGAGTCGTCGGCCCACACAAGCGACGACCACAGCGAGTCGGAGTAGAGGTCGCGGCACTCTGACGGAGCAGCGTCGGCGACCTCCTCGCCGTCTCCCGCGACCGGTTCCGACGTCGGCGGGCTCGTGCGGTCCTCGAGAAAGGCCAGACCGGCCGGGACGAGCGGAGCGGCGAGCCACACCAGAGTGCCCACGATTCCAGCGCAGAGAAGACCGACACCCCACGCGAAGAGGGTGTTCCTGCCGCCGACCCGAGCCATGCCTCCACGGTACGCGGCACCGCTCACTCCACCCTCGGTTGGCGTCGCGAGCCGCCCCGATTCGCGGCCACGCGAAAGGCCCCCGGCAGTGCCGGGGGCCTTCGCAGTGGATCAGCTCACGCTCAGTTGTACGAGCCGGGCGTGAAGTCGTCCGTGGAGAAGCTGTCGAAGTCGACGTAGCTCAGGTCGGCATCGCTGTACGCGCCGTCCGAGGCGAAGATGCGGTTGGGGTACCGCTCGCTCTTGGCCTCCTCCGTCGCCTCGACCACGACGTTGCGGTACTTCGCAAGGCCGGTGCCGGCGGGGATGAGCTTTCCGATGATGACGTTCTCCTTGAGGCCGACGAGCGGGTCGCTCTTGCCCTCCATGGCGGCCTGCGTGAGCACGCGGGTCGTCTCCTGGAACGAGGCGGCCGACAGCCACGACTCGGTCGCGAGCGACGCCTTCGTGATGCCCATCAGCTCCGGACGACCCGACGCGGGGCGCTTGCCCTGGGCGACGGCCTCGCGGTTGATCTGCTGGTAGCGCTTGAAGTCGACCAGCTCACCGGGCAGCAGCGTCGTGTCGCCGTGGTCGACCACGGTGACCTTGCGCAGCATCTGGCGGACGATGACCTCGATGTGCTTGTCGTGGATCGGCACACCCTGCGAGCGGTACACGCCCTGCACGCCGCCGACGAGGTACTTCTGCACCTCGCGGGCACCCTGCACGCGCATGACCTCCTTGGGGTCGAGCGTTCCGACCAGGATCGGCTGACCGACCGTGACGCGCTGCCCGTCCTCGACCAGAAGCGTCGCGCGCTTCAGGACCGGGTAGACGTGCGGCTCGTCGCCGTTGTCGGGCGTGAGGATGACCTTCTTCGACTTCTCGGTCTCGTCGATGCGGACGACGCCATCCGCCTCGGCGATCGGCGACGCGCCCTTGGGGGTCCGCGCCTCGAAGAGCTCCTGGACACGCGGCAGACCCTGGGTGATGTCGTCGGCGGACGCCGAGCCACCCGTGTGGAACGTACGCATCGTCAGCTGCGTGCCGGGCTCACCGATCGACTGGGCGGCGATGATGCCGACCGCCTCGCCGATGTCGACGAGCTTGCCGCTGGCCAGCGAGCGCCCGTAGCACTTCGCGCAGACGCCGACGGCCGAGTCACAGGTGAGAACGGAGCGCACCTTGATGGTCTCGATGCCGCCCTCGACGAGCCTGTCGATGAGCACGTCGCCCACGTCGTCGCCGGCCTCGGCCAGCACCGTGCCGGACGCGTCCACCACGTCGGCGGCCAGCGTGCGGGCGAACACCGAGTTCTCGACGTTCGCGTCGCGCACGAGCGTGCCGTCGGCCGACGGTGCGGCGATCGTGAACTCGAGGCCCTTCGAGGTGCCGCAGTCGTCCTCGCGGATGATGACGTCCTGCGAGACGTCGACCAGACGACGCGTCAGGTAGCCCGAGTCGGCCGTACGGAGGGCCGTGTCGGCCAGACCCTTGCGGGCACCGTGCGTCGCGATGAAGTACTCCGCCACCGACAGACCCTCGCGGTACGACGAGATGATCGGACGGGGGATGATCTCACCCTTCGGGTTGTTCACCAGGCCTCGCATACCCGCGATGTTGCGGATCTGCAGCCAGTTACCACGAGCACCCGAGCTCACCATGCGGTTGATGGTGTTGTCCGCCGGGAAGTTGTCGCGCATCGCCTTCTGGACGGCGTCGGTCGCCTCGGTCCAGATCTTGATGAGCTCCTGACGACGCTCGGCGTCGGTCGTGAGGCCCTTCTCGAACTGTCCCTGGACCTTTGCCGCCTGCTTCTCGTACTCGGCGACGATCTCGCCCTTGTTCGGCGGGGTCAGGATGTCGGACAGCGCCACCGTGACACCCGAGCGGGTGGCCCAGTAGAAGCCGGCGTCCTTGATCCGGTCGAGCGAGGCGGCGACCTCGGTCTTCGGGTACTCCTCGGCGAGCTTGTTGACGATCTGCGACAGCTTGCCCTTGTCGGCCTGGCCGCGCACGAACGGGTAGCCCTTGGGCAGCGTGTCGTTGAAGATCGCCTGGCCCAGCGAGGCGTCGACGAGACCGTGACGCTCGTAGCCCTCGGGCGCTTCGCCCTCGAGGAACGTCAGGCCCGGGATGCGGATGCGGACCTTGGCCTGCAGGTCGAGGGTGCCCTCGTCCTTCGCCAGGATCGCCTCGCCGACCGAGCCGAACACGCGGCCCTCGCCTGCAGCGCCTTCCTTGACCGTCGTCAGGTGGTGCAGACCGATGATCATGTCCTGCGAGGGCAGGGTCACCGGGCGGCCGTCGGACGGCTTGAGGATGTTGTTCGACGCCAGCATGAGGATGCGGGCCTCAGCCTGTGCCTCGACCGACAGCGGCAGGTGCACGGCCATCTGGTCACCGTCGAAGTCCGCGTTGAAGGCGGCGCAGACGAGCGGGTGAAGCTGGATGGCCTTGCCCTCGACGAGCTGCGGCTCGAAGGCCTGGATGCCGAGGCGGTGCAGCGTGGGCGCACGGTTGAGCAGCACGGGGCGCTCGCGGATGATCTCCTCGAGCACGTCCCACACCTCGGGACGCGTGCGCTCGACGGCGCGCTTGGCGGCCTTGATGTTCTGCGAGTGACCGAGGTCGATCAGGCGCTTGATGACGAACGGCTTGAACAGCTCGAGCGCCATCTGCTTGGGCAGACCGCACTGGTGGAGCTTGAGCTGGGGACCGACGATGATGACCGAACGGCCCGAGTAGTCCACGCGCTTGCCGAGCAGGTTCTGACGGAAGCGGCCCTGCTTGCCCTTGAGCATGTCGGACAGCGACTTGAGCGCGCGGTTGCCGGTGCCGGTGACGGGACGACCGCGGCGGCCGTTGTCGAACAGCGCGTCGACGGCCTCCTGCAGCATCCGCTTCTCGTTGTTGACGATGATCTCGGGGGCGCCGAGGTCGATCAGACGACGGAGACGGTTGTTGCGGTTGATCACGCGACGGTACAGGTCGTTCAGGTCGCTCGTGGCGAAGCGACCGCCGTCGAGCTGGACCATCGGACGCAGCTCCGGCGGGATCACCGGGACGACGTCGAGGACCATGGCGGCGGGGCTCATGCCCGTCGAGAGGAACGACTGCACGACCTTGAGGCGCTTGATCGCACGGATCTTGCGCTGGCCCTTGCCCTCCGAGATCTGCAGGTGCAGGCTCTCGGCCTCGGCGGCCAGGTCGAACGTCTGCAGGCGACGCTGGATCGCCTCGGCGCCCATGTAGGCCTCGAAGTACTGGCCGAAGCGGTCCTGCAGCTCCTGGAAGACGTCGTCCTCCTGCTTGAGCTGGCCGACCTCGAGCGTGCGGAACTCCTCCCACATGCGCTCGAGCTTCGCGATCTGCTCGTCGGCGTTCTTGCGGATGCCGGCCATGTCCTTCTCGGCGGCGTCCTTGGCCTTCTTCTTCTGGTCGGCCTTGGCGCCCTCCTCCTCGAGCGCGGCGAGCTCCTCCTCCAGCTTCGCCAGGCGCGCTGCGACGCGGGCGTCGCGGCGGTCGGCGAGGTTCTTGATCTCGAGGCGCAGGTTGGCCTCGTGGGTCGGGAGGTCGCGGTGGCGCGCGTCCTCGTCGACCGAGATCACCATGTATGCGGCGAAGTAGATGACCTTCTCGAGGTCCTTCGGCGCCATGTCGAGGAGATATCCGAGACGCGAGGGAACGCCCTTGAAGTACCAGATGTGGGTCACGGGAGCGGCGAGCTCGATGTGGCCCATGCGCTCACGGCGCACGGAGGACTTGGTGACCTCCACGCCGCAGCGCTCGCAGACGATTCCCTTGAAGCGGACGCGCTTGTACTTTCCACAGGCGCACTCCCAGTCGCGGGAGGGTCCGAAGATCTGCTCGCCGAAGAGGCCGTCCTTCTCCGGCTTCAGCGTGCGGTAGTTGATGGTCTCGGGCTTCTTGACCTCACCGTAGGACCAACGACGGATGTCGTCGGCGGTGGCCAGGCCGATGCGAAGCTCATCGAAAGTGGTTGCGTCGAGCACTAGTTCTCCTGTGTCGAATTTCGTAAGTGTGCCTGGCCGGGATCAGATCTCGTCGATGGACGAGGACTCGAACCGGGTGGAGATGTTGATGCCGAGCTCCTCCGCCGCGCGGAAGGCCTCGTCGTCGGTGTCGCGGAGGTTGACCGCCGTGCCGTCGGCCGAGAGGACCTCGACGTTCAGGCAGAGCGACTGCATCTCCTTCATGAGCACCTTGAACGACTCGGGGATGCCGGGCTCCTGGATGTTCTCGCCCTTGACGATCGCCTCATAGACCTTGACGCGGCCCACGATGTCGTCGGACTTGATCGTGAGGAGCTCCTGCAGCGCGTACGCGGCGCCGTAGGCCTCGAGGGCCCACACCTCCATCTCACCGAAGCGCTGACCGCCGAACTGCGCCTTACCACCGAGCGGCTGCTGGGTGATCATCGAGTACGGACCCGTCGAGCGCGCGTGGATCTTGTCGTCCACGAGGTGGTGCAGCTTCAGGATGTACATGTAGCCGACCGAGATCGGGGCGGGGAACGGCTCGCCCGAGCGGCCGTCGAACAGCTGCGTCTTGCCGGAGCTGTCGATCAGACGCTCTCCGTCGCGCGTAGGGAGCGTCGAGTCGAGCAGACCCGCGATCTCCGCCTCGTGCGCGCCGTCGAACACCGGGGTCGCGACCTTGGTGCCGGGAGCGGCCTCACGGGCCTGCTCGGGCAGGTGCAGCGCCCACTCCGGGGTGCCCTCGACCTTCCAGCCCTGCTTGGCGATCCACCCGAGGTGGGTCTCCAGCACCTGGCCGAAGTTCATGCGGCCGGGGATGCCGAGCGGGTTGAGCACGACGTCGACGGGCGTGCCGTCGGCGAGGAACGGCATGTCCTCGACGGGGAGGATCTTCGCGATGACGCCCTTGTTGCCGTGGCGGCCCGCGAGCTTGTCGCCCTCGGTGATCTTGCGCTTCTGGGCAATGTAGACCACGACGCGACGGTTGACGCCCGAGCCGAGCTCGTCGTCGCCGTCCTCGGCGTTGAACTCCTTGACGGCGATGATCGTGCCCTGCTCACCGTGAGGCACCTTGAGCGAGGTGTCGCGGACTTCGCGGCTCTTCTCGTTGAAGATCGCGCGAAGCAGGCGCTCCTCGGCGCTGAGCTCGGTCTCGCCCTTCGGCGTGACCTTGCCGACGAGGATGTCGCCGGGGCGCACCTCGGCGCCGATGCGGACGATGCCGCGCTCGTCGAGGTCCTTCAGCAGGTCGGGGCTGACGTTGGGGAGGTCACGCGTGATCTCCTCCTTGCCGAGCTTGGTGTCGCGAGCGTCGACCTCGTACTCCTCGATGTGGATCGAGGAGAGGGTGTCGTTCTTGACGAGGTCCTGGCTGAGGATGATGGCGTCCTCGAAGTTGTGGCCTTCCCACGTCATGAACGCCACGAGGAGGTTCTTGCCGAGCGCGAGCTCGCCGTTCTCCGTCGCAGGGCCGTCGGCGATGACCTCGCCGGCCTCGATGCGCTCACCGGCGGACACGACGACCCGCTGGTTGTACGAGGTGCCCTGGTTGGAGCGGTCGAACTTGCGCAGGAAGTAGTCCTGCGTGCCGCCCTCGTCGAGCTGCACGGTGACGACGTCGGCCGAGACCTCGGCGACGACGCCCGACTTGTCGGCGACGATGACGTCACCGGCGTCGATCGCGGCGAAGCCCTCCATGCCGGTTCCGACGAGCGGCGACTCGCTGCGCAGCAGCGGCACAGCCTGACGCTGCATGTTCGCGCCCATGAGCGCGCGGTTGGCGTCGTCGTGCTCGAGGAACGGGATGAGCGAGGTCGCCACCGACACCATCTGGCGCGGCGAGACGTCCATGTAGCCGATCTCGTCGGCGGGGAACAGGTCGACCTCGCCACCCTGGCCGCGGCGGGCCAGGACGCGCTCGTTGACGAACGAGCCGTCTTCCTTCAGCTCGGCGCCGGCCTGAGCGACGATGTAGTCGCTCTCCTGCGAAGCGGTGAGGTAGTCGATCTGGTCGGTCACCTTGCCGCCGACGACGCGGCGGTACGGCGTCTCGATGAAGCCGAACGCGTTGATGCGCGCGAACGAGGCGAGCGAGCCGATCAGACCGATGTTCGGGCCTTCCGGCGTCTCGATGGGGCACATGCGGCCGTAGTGCGACGGGTGGACGTCGCGGACCTCGACGCCTGCGCGCTCACGCGACAGACCGCCGGGACCCAGCGCCGACAGGCGACGCTTGTGCGTCAGGCCCGCGAGCGGGTTGTTCTGGTCCATGAACTGCGACAGCTGCGAGGTTCCGAAGAACTCCTTGATCGCGGCGACGACGGGGCGCACGTTGATCAGGGTCTGCGGCGTGATCGCCTCGATGTCCTGCGTCGTCATGCGCTCGCGGACGACGCGCTCCATGCGCGACAGACCCGTGCGGACCTGGTTCTGGATGAGCTCGCCGACGGCGCGGATGCGGCGGTTGCCGAAGTTGTCGATGTCATCGACGTCGAGGCGGATCTCGGCGGGCTTGCCGTCGCGGATGCCGGGGACGGTCGCGTCGCCGCGGTGAAGCGCCACGAGGTACTTGATCGTCGCGACGATGTCGGCGACGGTCAGCACCGAGTCAGTAATCGACGAGTCGAGACCGAGCTTCTGGTTGATCTTGTAGCGACCCACCTTGGCGAGGTCGTAGCGCTTCGGATTGAAGTAGAAGTTATCGAGGAGCGCGCGGGCCGCCTCGGCGGCGACCTGCTCGCCCGGACGCAGCTTGCGATAGATGTCGCGCAGCGCGTCTTCCTTCGTGAGGATCGTGTCCTTGCTGAGCGTGTCTTCGATGGACTCGAAGCCGGCGAACTCGTTCAGGATGTCCTCGCTCGACAGGCCGAGCGCCTTGAGGAACACGGTGACCGACTGCTTGCGCTTGCGGTCGATGCGGACGCCGACCTGGTCGCGCTTGTCGATCTCGAACTCGAGCCAGGCGCCACGGCTGGGGATGACGCGCGCCGAGACGATGTCCTTGTCGCTCGTCTTGTCGGGCGTCTTGTCGAAGTAGACACCGGGCGAACGGACGAGCTGCGACACGACGACGCGCTCGGTGCCGTTGATGATGAACGTGCCCCTGTCGGTCTGGAGCGGGAAGTCGCCCATGAAGACCGTCTGGGTCTTGATCTCACCGGTGAGGTGGTTCATGAACTCGGCCTCGACGTAGAGCGGGGCGGCGTAGGTCTTGCCGCGCTCCTTGCACTCCTCGATGGAGTACTTCTCGGGCTCGAGGTAGGGGTTCGTGAACGAGAGCTGCATGGTCTCGCCGAGGTCCTCGATCGGCGAGATCTCCTCGAAGATCTCCTCGAGGCCGCTCATCGTGGGCACGTCGGTGCGCCCGGCGGCCTGAGCCTCGGCGACGCGCGCCTTCCAGGCGTCGTTGCCGACGAGCCAGTCGAACGACTCCGTCTGCAGCGCGAGAAGGTCGGGGACCGTCAGCGTGTCGGAGATCTTGGCGAACGAGAGGCGGGATGCTCCGCGGCCGTTCTTAGGGGTGGTGGAATTGGTTGCGTTGCGCGCAGCAGCCAAGGGGATTACCTCCGTGAGCCCGGGCAGGGCGGGTTTTCCTTGTCGTCAGGTGAAGCGCACCCCGATCCGATCCTGCAACTCGCGCCGTCGCGAGGCGACGGGGGTGCAGACAACAAGCCGACCACCATATGAGGGCATGGGAGAAGGGAGCGCAACTACCCACTATAAGCCCCGCGACGCGCCGTGTCCAGTCGGATTCTTGACGAGTTCCGGATGCTGCGGTATAAAAGCGCGTTCCCCCGCGCAAACCGGGCGAACAGTGGCGCGACACGCCCGCGAAGTCCATGATGTGCACATGACTGGGGTCGTCGAGCCCGTCATCCGCACTCCCGATCAGCGGATCCGGGTCTTCGTCAGTTCCACCCTGCGCGAGCTCGCCGAGGAGCGCCGCGCGGCTCGTGCCGCCATCGAGCGGCTGCAGCTCGCACCGGTCATGTTCGAGCTCGGGGCCCGGCCGCATCCGCCGCGCGCCCTCTACCGCTCGTATCTCGCGCAGAGCGACGTGTTCGTCGGCATCTACGGCTCCTCGTACGGGTGGGTCGCGCCCGGCGAGGAGGTCTCCGGCCTCGAGGACGAGTACCGGCTCGCTCCGCCCGATATGCCCAAGCTCATCTACATCAAGACGGTCGACGAGCGCGACGAGCGGCTGCGACAGCTGATCGCCCGCATCCAGAGCGACGACACGGTCGCCTACCTCCCCTTCGACGATGCCGAGTCGCTCGGCGCGCGCATCGCCGGCGATCTGGCGACGCTGCTGGCCGAGCGGTTCGACCAGTCGCGGATCATGGAGCAGGCGCCGCCGACGGGCGGGTCGCTCGTCGCGCGCATCCCCGTGCCGTACACGCGCACGATCGGCCGGGCCGACGACATCGCCGCCGTCGTCGAGCTCCTGCGGCGCGGCGAGGACCGCGTCGTGAGCCTGATCGGACCCGGAGGCATCGGCAAGAGCCGCCTCGCGATCGAGGTGGCGCTCGCCGCCGAAGAGCACTTCCCCGACGGCACATACTTCGTGCCGCTGGAGAACGTGCTGGAGCCCGGGCTGCTGCTCCCGACCATCGCCTACACGCTCGGCATCCGCGACAACGGCGAGGCGGCGCTGGAGGAGCGGCTTTCCCGCGCCCTCGAGAACCGCCGTGTGCTGCTCGTGCTCGACAACTTCGAGCAGGTCGTCGACGCCGCCCCCGTGCTGGTGCGGCTGTTCACCGTCGCGCCGCTCGCGCACTTCCTCGTGACGAGCCGCATCGTGCTGCGCATCCGCGGCGAGCGCGTGTACGAGGTGGGGGCGCTGTCGACGCCCGAGACCGGCGCTCCCCCGACGCGGGAGCGGGCGGAGCAGTCCGCCGCGTGCGACCTGTTCGTCGACCGGGCGAGCGCAGCGAAGCCCGGCTTCCGTCTCACCGACGAGAACGCGTACGCCGTGATGGACATCTGCCGCCGCCTCGAAGGACTGCCGCTTGCGATCGAGCTCGCAGCGGCCAAGGCGCGGATGCTGTCGCCGCAGGCGATCGCGGAGCGGCTCGGGCAGAGCCTGCCGCTGCTGACGGCCGCCGTGCGCGACCTGCCCGAACGCCACCGCACGATGCGGGCGACGCTGGAGTGGAGCGCGAGCCTGCTCCCGCCCGAGCAGCGCGACATGCTCGACGACCTGGGCGTGTTCGCGGAGCGGTTCACCCTCGACGCGGTCGAGGCGCTCGGGAAGGAGCGCTCATGGGGCCGCCAGGCGCTCGACGGCCTCGTGGCCCTCGTCGACGCATCGCTCGTGAAGCAGACGGATGTCGACGGCCGCACCGTGCTCTCGCTTCTGGCGATCGTGCGCGAGTACGCGATCGGCCGCCTCAAGGAGCGCGGCGAGGCCGACCTCATGCGCGCCGCCCACGCCGACTACTACCGTGCTCTCGCGCAGCGGCTGGCTCCTGAGCTGCGCGGTCCCGGTCAGGCGGCCGTACTCCCCGAGCTCGGGCTCCAGCTCGCCAACCTCCGCGCGGCGGTCCGCCACCTCGTGTACACCGACCGCCTCGACGACGCGGCCGACTTCACGTGGGGCCTCCTCATCTACTGGTGGATCATGGGCCTGTTCGGCGGCGTGCGGGTGTGGATGCTGGAGCTGCTGGGCAAGGACAAGCCCATCACTCAGCACACGCGCGCGATCGCCTGGTTCTTCGCGCTCTGGGGAGAACTGTGGCAGCGGCCCGCGCAGGAGGTCGTCGCGGGGCTGGGCGAGGTGGTGCGGCTGTTCGCCGAGAGCGGCGACGAGGATGCCGCGGCGATGGCGTTCGCCGCCCGCGCGACGGCGCGCGTGCAGCTCCCCGACCCCGACATCGACCTGGCGGACAAGGAGCTGAACGAGGCGGTCGAGCGACTTCACGCCGTGGGAAACGCGTGGGGCGAGGCGATCACACGAGTGTCGCTCGGCCGTGTCGCCTGGCTGCGCGGATCGATCGACGACGCGCTCGCGCACCTGGAGCGCGCCTCTGCGATCGCGAAGGCGCACGGCGACCGCTTCACGCTGTCTGTCGCAGGCAATCAGCGCGGACGCCTGCTCATCGTGCGTCAGGCGGTCGACGAGGCAGAGGGGGTGTTCGTGCAGACGCTGCTGCAGTCGGTGCGGCTGCACCACGAGGAGGGCATCGCCTACGGCCTCGAGGGACTCTGCGCCGTGGCGGCCGCCCGAGACGAGGCCGAGCGGGCGGGCGAGCTGTCGGCCGCGGCCGCCAACATCCGCCACCGCGTAGGCGTCTTCGACGTGGAGGCGTTCACGGTCCATGCGCTCTCCCTCGACGCCGTCCGGGAACGGCATCCCGACCGTGTCGCGGCGGGAGAGCAGCGCGGCCGTCAGCTGACGGTGACCGAGGCGGTGCTGCGCGCCCTTCCCGAGGCCGAGGCGCGCACGGCCGAGGAGCTCATGTCGCACTGGTGACCGCGCGCCACCGGCGCGGCGGCTCAGCGGGCGTGCCGGAAGCGCAGCCGGGTGCCGGGACGCGCCTGCGCGAGGGCGTCGCGGTCGGCGTCGGCGACGACAGCGATGACCGGGTAGCCGCCCGTCACGGGGCCGTCGACTCCGAGAATCACGGGTCGCCCCGACGGCGGAACCTGCAGAGCGCCCGGCGCCATCCCCTCGCTCGGCAGCTCTCCGTCTCGCACGCGCACGAGCTCCGGCCCGTCGAGGCGGATGCCGACCCGATCGGCCTCGTTCGACACCGTCCACGTCGACTCGAACAGCGTCGAGAGCGCACCGGGTGCGAACCAGTCGGCGCGCGGGCCGGGAGCCAGCGCGATCTCGACGAGCGCATCGGACGGCGCTCCCCACGGGTGCAGGTCTTCGGGAGGGATGCCGCCGGCCGTCTCGCCGGCCAGCGTGAGCTCGTCGCCGGCCCGCAGACGTGCCGGCCCCAGGCCCGCGAGCACGTCGGTCGACCGCGAGCCCGCCACACGCACCGCGTCGACTCCGCCGCGCACCGCGAGATAGGCGCGGACGCCGTGTGCGAACCAGTCGATCGCCAGCTCCGCGCCGGCGGGCCACGGGTGCGCCGTGTACGGATCGACGTCCCGGCCGTCGAGCCTCATGGGACCCCACGCGCCCGTCACGGCGAACCACGTGTCGGCGAGCGCCACCGCCCGGAAGCCTCCCATCGTGACCTCCACCCCGGCGGCGCCCTCGCGATTGCCCACGAGTCGGTGGGCGGTGCGCAGGGCGGAGCGGTCGGCGGCGCCCGAGACCGCGACGCCCTCGCCCGCATGGCCGGGACGCCCCTGATCCTGGATGGTCGCGAGAAGCCCCGGCTCGATGATCCGCAGCGCCGGGGAGGGCCGGGCCGCTTCGCCTCCGCGGCCCTCCGGCACGGGCGCGGGCCGCGCGGCTGTGGGGGCGACGGCGCCGACGGTCGCCTCCGCACGGGCGGGCGCGAACCGCACGCGCATGCCGGGTGCGAGCAGGGCCGGGTCGGCGGCATCCGGATCGAACAGGGTGGCCGACGTCGTGCCCAGCAGTCGCCATCCCCCCGGCGTCTCGCGAGGATAGACACCCGTGAACTCGCCGGCCACACCGACCGCCCCGGCCGGAACGCGAGTGCGGGGCTGCGCGAGCCGGGGCACCGCGTAAGGCCAGTCAGCGCTCACGAGATACCCGAACCCCGGCGCGAAGCCTGTGAAGGCGACGGTCCACTCCGCCGTCGCATGCCGGGCGACGAGCTCTTCGGGTGACAGTCCCAGCTCGGCGGCGAGGCCCGCGAGATCGTCGCCGTCGTAGACGGTCGGCAGCTCCACGACGGCCGCCTCCGTCACGGCATCCGCCGCCGCGTCCGCCTGAGCGGCGCCCACGATCCACGAACGGGCAGTCACGAGCGGCAGCACAGCCGGATCGACGCGGACGAGCACCGTGCGGGCGGCGGGAACGAGGTCGATGACCCCTGCCGGGCGCGACGCCTGCAGCCGCCGGTGCAGCTCCATGACCTCAGCGAGCGCGTCGACCTCGGCCAGCAGCGCCCGGTCGCCGAGCGGCAGCACGCGGGGCGTCAGCATCGGGTCACCACGGCGCACGCACCGCCACCCCGGCCGCGTCGAGTGCGGCGCGCACGGCACGGGCCATCGCGACCGCGCCTGGGGAGTCGCCGTGCACGCACAGCGACGCGGCACGAGCCGCGACGAGCGTGCCGTCGACCGCCTCCACGACCCCGTCGACGGCGAGGCGCACGGCGCGATCGGCGACGGCCGCCGCGTCGTCGAGGAGCGCGCCGGGCTGCGTGCGCGGCACGAGCCCGCCGGTCGGGAGGTACCCGCGGTCGAGGAACGCCTCGCGCAGGAACGGGAGTCCGGCGCGCGCCGACGAGTGCGAGATCGCGCCGTCGAGGCCGAGCACGGGGAGGGGGCGACCGATCCGCTCCGACACATCCGCGACGGCGGCGGCCACGGCATCCGCCGCCGCAGCGTCGTGCGTCACGACGTGATACAGCGCCCCGTGCGGCTTGACATAGCGCACGTCGGCGCCGGCGGAGACGAGCGCCTCGATCTGCGAACGGACCTGCTCGCGCAGAAGCGCCGGCTCGACGGAGAGCGCGACGCGTCCGAAGCCTGCCCGGTCCAGGAACGAGGGGTGAGCGCCCACGACGACGCCGTGACCGGCCGCACGCGCCACCGAAGCACGCATCGCGTCGTCGTCGCCCGCATGACCGCCGCACGCGACCGACGCACTCGAGACGAGCGCGAACATCGCGTCGTCGTCGGCGGTGGGAACGCCGTCGACGGTCTCACCGAGGTCGGCATTGAGATCGATCGCCGTCATACCGCCACGGTACCGGCGGCGGCGCACGATGTCGGCGCAGTCACGACTGCGTAAAGACCCCGGATCACCCCGTGCGCTCACGGGCATGGCGGGGCAGGATGGTCGCATGCCTCTCGAGACACGGCCCGCCGCTCCCACGCCGCTCCTGCAGGTGCGCGACATGGCGGTCGACTTCCGCACCGTCGCGGGACCCGTCCACGCCGTCGAAGCCGTCGACCTCGACATCGCCGCCGGCGAGACCGTCGCGATCGTGGGCGAGTCGGGATCGGGCAAGTCGACGACCGCGATGGCGATCATCGGACTGCTGCCCGGCAACGGCCAGGTGGTGCGCGGCAGCATCCTGCTCGACGGCGAGCAGCTCGTGGGCGCATCCGAGAGCAAGATGCGCCAGGTGCGCGGCGCCCGGATCGGCCTCGTGCCACAGGACCCGATGTCGAACCTCAACCCGGTGTCGAAGATCGGCACACAGGTGGCCGAGACGCTCCTCGCCCACGGCCTGGCGACGTCCAAGGACGTCGACCGGAAGGTCGTCGAGACGCTCGCGGCGGCAGGGCTCCCCGACGCCGGCGAGCGCGCCAAGCAGTATCCGCACGAGTTCTCCGGCGGCATGCGCCAGCGGGCGCTCATCGCGATCGGCCTCGCCTGCAACCCGCGGCTGCTGATCGCCGACGAGCCGACCAGCGCCCTCGACGTCACGGTGCAGAAGACGATCCTCGACCAGCTCGACCGTATGACGAACGAGCTGGGCACGTCGGTGCTCCTCATCACCCACGACCTCGGCCTCGCGGCGGAACGCGCGGCCCGCGTCGTCGTCATGCACCGCGGCCGCATCGTCGAGCAGGGCCCGGCTCGCCAGATCCTCGAGGACCCGCAGCATCCCTACACGCAGGACCTCGTGCGCGCCGCCCCGTCGGTCGCTGTCGCTCGGCTGCGCCCCGAGGTGTTCGCCACGACGACGGACACCGCCACCGAGCCCGGCACAGCGGCGGCCGCACCGGCATCCGACGCCATCGTCGAGGTCGACGGGCTGACGAAGATCTACCCCGTGCGTGGCAGCAAGGAGGGCTTCGCGGCAGTGTCGGACGTGTCGTTCTCGATCCCGCGCGGCGAGACGGTCGCGATCGTGGGCGAGTCTGGATCGGGCAAGACGACGACGGCCCGGATGCTGCTGAAGGTCGTCGAGCCGACGTCGGGCGCGATCCGCTTCGACGGCCAGGACGTCGCGACGCTCAAGGGGAAGGCGCTGCGGGAGTTCCGGCAGAAGGTGCAGCCGATCTTCCAGGACCCGTACTCGTCGCTGAATCCGATGTTCACGATCGAGAGGATCATCTCCGAGCCCCTCGACTTCTACCGGCGCGGCTCGGCGAGAGACCGGAGCGCGCGCGTCAAGAAGCTCCTCGACGACGTCGCCCTCCCGCAGACGATGCTGCGCCGTTATCCGTCGGAGCTCTCGGGCGGCCAGCGCCAGCGCGTCGCCATCGCACGCGCCCTCGCGCTCAATCCCGAGCTGATCGTGTGCGACGAGCCCGTCTCGGCGCTCGACGTCCTCGTGCAGGACCAGATCCTCACCCTTCTGCGAGACCTGCAGGGCGAGTACGGCCTCAGCTACCTCTTCATCTCGCACGACCTCGCTGTCGTGCGGCTCATCAGCGACTACGTGTGCGTCATGAAGGACGGACGCCTCGTCGAGGCCGCCTCGTCCGAGGAGATTTTCACGAATCCGCGCGACCCGTACACGCGCCGGCTGCTGGCATCCATCCCCGGCAACGAGCTCGACATCGCCGTCTGACGTCGCGTCGCGGATGCCGCGGCGCGGATGCCGCGGCGCGGCGCGTGCGGGTGCGCCGCCGTCTGACGCGGCGCGGATGCCGCGGGTGCGGGTGCGGGTGCAGGTGCGCCGAAAGCGCCCGCTCGTGCCGAAACCGCCGGTTGGTGCACCGCAACAGGCGGCGATCTCGGCAGTAGGCGGCGATCTCGGCAGCAGGCGGCGGTCTCGGCAGGCGGCGGATGCCGTCAGCCTGCGCGCGTGCAGGGGCCACCCCCGCGCGGAGGCCCCGCCGGCAGGCGACGCGGCGCGGATGCCGCAGGGTGCGGGTGAGCCGAAAGCGCCCGCTCGTGCCGAAACCGCCGCTTGGTGCACCTCAACAGGCGGCGGTCTCGGCAGTAGGCGGCGATCTCGGCAGCAGCGACCGGCGGATGCCGTCAGCGTGCGCGCGTGCGGGGGTCCATCGCCGTGCGCAGCGCCTCGCCGAACAGGGTGAAGCCGAACGCGGTGACCGAGATGCAGATGCCGGGCAGGAACGCGAGCCACGGGGCGATCGCGAGCTCCGACTGCGCGTAGGTGAGCATGCGTCCCCACTCGGCCGTCTGCGGGAGTCCCCCGCCGAGCCCCAGGAACGACAGGGCCGCCGCGTCGATGACCGCCGTCGCGAGCGACAGCGTGCCCTGCACGATGACGGGACCCACGGAGTTGGGGAGCACGTGGCTCATCGTGATGGCGCCGCGTCCGAGGCCGAGGGTCTGCGCCGACAGCACGTAGTCTGCCGAGCGCTGCTGCAGCATCGACGCGCGCAGCAGGCGGGCGAACACGGGCACCTGCGAGGCGCCGATCGCGATCATGACCGCGAGCTGCGACTGCCCCAGGATCGCGGCGATCGACACCGCCAGCAGCAGATTGGGCACCGACAGCAGAATGTCGACGAACCGCATGATGACGTTGTCGACCCAGCCGCCGAACATGCCGCAGAGGAAGCCGAGCAGCATGCCGCCGACGAGGCCCAGCGCCGTCGAGATGACGCCGATCATGAGCGACGCCTGCGCGCCCCAGATGAGCTTCGAGAGCACATCGCCGCCGAAGCGGTCGAGCCCGAGGGGGAACTGCGCGAGCTCCCCCGGGCCGGGAATGTGGGTGGGCGTGATGAAGCGCTGGCCGGGGAGCTCCGTGGGACCGTAGGGCGCGATCACGGGCGCGAGTGCCGCGACCAGGAGGAACAGCAGCACGATGATCGCGCCGATCCACGCGGTCGGGTTGTGGCGCAGGCGCACGAACACGTCGCGCCAGAAGCCGCCGCCCGTGCGCGCCTCGAGCACCTGGTGGTCGGCGACGGTCTCCTCGCTGGCGCCGCCGCCGGGGGCGGGCGGGAGCATTGCGGAGGTCATTGGACCCTCACTCTCGGGTCGATGAGGCTGTACGAGACGTCGACCAGCAGGTTGATCAGCGCGTACAGCAGTGCGATGAAGAGGATGAACCCCTGCAGCACGGGGAAGTCGCGCGTGAAGATCGCGCGGGCGAGGAACGAGCCGATGCCGGGGAACGCGAACACGGTCTCGGTGAGGACCGCGCCGGAGATGAGCAGGCCCGTCTGCAGGCCGATCGTCGTCACCACCGGGAGCATCGCGTTGCGGAGGATGAAGCGGCTGCGGAGCGTCTGCTGCGAGATGCCCTTCGCCATGCCGGTGCGCACGTAGTCGGCGTTCTGCACCTCGAGCACCGACGCGCGGGTGATGCGCACGATGATCGCGAGCGGGATGGTGCCGAGCGCGAGCGCGGGAAGGATCAGGTGCAGGAGCGCATCTCCGGCCGCATCGAACTCGCCCGTGAGCACGCCGTCGAGCACGTAGAAGTTCGTGTAGTGCGTCGCGTCGATGCGCGGATTCTGGCGCCCGTCCGACGGCAGCCAGCCCAGCTGCACGGCGAACACGTACTTGAGGATGAACGCGAGGAAGAACACGGGGATCGTGATGCCGACGAGGCTGAGCGCGACGGCGGTGTGGTCGCCCCAGCGGCCGCTGCGGCGGGCGGCCCAGTAGCCGAGCGGCACGCCGATGCCGATGGCGAGGATCATCGCGAGCACCGACAGCTCGATCGTCGCGGGGAACCGGCGGGCGAACTCCTCCAGCACGGGACGCCCCGTCTGGATCGAGCTGCCGAAGTCGCCCGACAGGAGCCGGCCCAGCCACGTGACGTACTGCTCGATGAGGGGCCGGTCGAAGCCGTAGAGGCGGTTGATCTCGGCGACCGCCTCGGGGGTGGCCTTCTCACCGAGCAGCGCCACGGCGGGTCCGCCGGGAAGGGCGCGCACCCAGAAGAACAAGAGGACGGTCAGCCCGAGCAGGGTCGGGATCAGCAGCAGGATCCGCCGGCCGATGGTGCGTAGCACGAGGTGGGACTCCGGTAGGGGTCGAAGGAGCGGGCACGGATGCCGTGACCGCGCGAGACGGTCACGGCATCCGTGGGTCGGGAGTCTATTCGGACAGCTCGACCATGTTGTAGACCTCGTCCTGGACGGGGCTGGCCGGATACGACTTCACGCGCGGGTCGAACGCGAGCGTCGGGACCGGGTGGGCCAGCGGGACGCCCGGGATGAACTGCGCGATCTGCTCGTTGATCGCCTCGTACGCCGGCACCTGCTCCTCTTCGCTCTTGAGGCCGCGGGCCTCGGTGAGCGCTGAGAAGAGCTCTGCGTTGTCGAAGCCCCACTCGTTCGTCTCGGCTCCGAAGAAGACGCCGACGAAGTTGTCGGGGTCGTTGTAGTCGCCGGTCCAGCCGAGCAGGTGGATGCCGTGGTCGGCGCCGCCCTGCATCCGGTCGAGGTACTCGCCCCATTCGTTCGACTCGGCCTTGATCTTCACGCCGACCGCCTCGAGCTGGCTCTGCAGGTTCGCGAAGATCTGCTCCGGGTTCGGCATGTACGGACGCGAGATGTTCACGGGGTAGTTGAACAGGAGCTCCAGCGGGTTCGACTCGTCGTAGCCCGCCTCGGCGAGCAGCTGCTTGGCCTGCTCGGGGTCGTACGGGTAGGTGGTCACGTCGGAGTTCCAGCCGATGACCGAGTCGGGCATGAACTGCGTCGCCGCGACGGTGCCCTCGGGGAGCACCTGCGAGATGAGCGCGTCCTTGTCGATCGCCATCGTGAGCGCCTTGCGCACGTCGATGTCGTCGAGACCCGGGTAGGCCTGGTTGAACGCCAGGTAGAGCACCGTGAACGGCGCCCGGTTGACGAGCGTGTAGCCCGCGTCCTCGAGCGCGCCCAGGTCGGCCGGCGCGACGAGGTCGAAGCCGTCGATCGAACCGGACTCGAGCGCCTGGCGACGAGCGGTGGTGTCGCCGATGACCTTGAAGATCACCTTCTGCACCTGGCCCTGCTCACCCCAGTAGTCGTCGTAGACGGAGAGGGTGGTCTGGGAGCCCGGCTCCCACGAGTCGAACTTGAAGGGGCCCGTTCCCGTGGGGTGGCCCTGTGCGTACTCGCTCAGGGTCGGCGCCTCGGCGGTGCCGCCCACGTCGTCGGCGTCGTACTCCTGCAGCGCCGTGGGGCTCTGAATGGCGAACGCGGGCAGCGACAGCGCCGGGATGAAGCCCGCGAACGGCTGCGTGAGCTTCAGGGTGACCTCGGTGTCGCTGACGACCTCACAGCCGTCGTAGATGGACGTTCCCGTGTCGGCGTAGCCGCGCATGAGGGCGCCCCAGTAGTACGACAGGCTCGCGCTCTGCGCGACGCCGGTGAAGCCGTTCTGCCGGTCGAAGTTGAAGCAGACCGCCTCGGCGTTGAAGTCGGTGCCGTCGTGGAAGGTGACGCCCTCCTCGAGCTGGAACGTGTACGACAGGCCGTCGTCGGACATCGTCCACGACTTGGCCAGCAGCGGCGCCGGGTCGGCGGTGCCGGGCTCGACGCCCACGAGGCCTTCGAAGATCTGCCGCGAGATGCGGAACGACTCGCCGTCGCTGGCGAACGCAGGGTCGAGGCTGGACGGGTCGCCCGACGACCCGAACACGAACGTCGTGTCGACGTCGCTCGGGGTGTCGGTCTCGTCGCCGTCGCCGCCGCGCTGGCTGCTGCACGCTGTGAGCACGAGCGCGCCGACGGCAAATGCCGCGACGCCCGCGAGAGCGCGCCTTCTCGAACTGGAGAGCATGTTGTGTGCACCTTCCGTGTTGGGTGTCCGCCGTCGGACGCGGGTACGCGCCCGCTGGGATGGGAATGACGCTACCGGCGAACCGCCCGGGCGCGAGTCACACATTCATCTCGATCCTGTCTCGGTCGCTGCGGCTACCGTGGGGGGATGGCGCGGGCGCGGATCGAGCACGACGGACCCTCACGGAGACTGTCCGACGGCAGCGTCGCGCGAATCGTTCCCAGCCGGTTCACGAGCGGCTGGGAGCTCGACGTCGACGGCACGCCGCAGTCTCACGTCGACCTCGACGACCCGACGCACCTGCATTTCGAGTACGTCGCGCGCATGGCTGCCGTCATCGACCTGATCGGGATGCCGGGGCAGCCGCTGACCGCCGTCCATCTGGGCGCGGGCGCGCTCACGCTCCCCCGCTACATCGAGCACACGCGGCCGGGCTCGCGCCAGCAGGTGATCGAACTCGAGCAGCCCCTCGTCGACCTCGTGCGCGAGCACCTGCCGCTGCCCAGGGGCGCGCAGCTGCGGGTGCGGATCGGCGACGCGCGCGACGTGGCCTCCCGCCTTCCCGCAGGACTCCTCGGCGCCGCCGACCTCGTCGTCTCGGATGTGTTCGCCGGAGCCCAGACGCCCGCGCATCTGACGACCGTCGAGTACTTCCAGACGCTCGCCCGCCTGCTGGCCCCCGAGGGGATCCTGCTCGTGAACGTCGCCGACGGCGCGGGGCTCGCGTTCGCCCGGCGCGAGGTCGCCACCGTGCAGGCGGTGCTGCCGCACGTGGTCGTGCTCGCCGAGGTGCAGACGCTCAAGGGCCGCCGGTTCGGCAACCTCGTCATCGCGGCGTCCGCCGCTCCCCTCCCCACCGAGTGGCTGCCTCGCCTGATGGCCGCCGGCCCCCACCCGGCCAAGGTCGCGCAGGGCGCCGAGCTCGACGCCTTCGCCCACGGCGCGCGCGTGAGCGTGGATGCCGACGCGCAGGCCTCGCCGAAGCCCTCCTCGTCGCTGTTCGAACGCTGAGTGTCGTGCGCGACACGGCGCGCCCTCGACCGGTTCCGGCCACGCCCGGGCGACACTTGAGGAGCGCACCGCGCGGAGGATCGAGCGCGCGGGGGAGAAGGGAGAAACGGTGAGCTACATCCTCGGATACGACCCGGACACTCTGCGCGAGCAGGTCGACCAGCGCCGCTGCAAGGAGCGGCTCGCGGAGCTCGGCGACCAGCGCAGCCTTCCCGCCCTCCTCGAGCGGGTCTGGCTGCTCAAGGTGCTCGACCGCCTCGAGGACGCGCTCGTCATCTCGGAGCAGTCGGTGCGCGTGGCTCGCATGGGCGGCACCCGCAAGGACCTGCTGCGCGCCCGCATCCTGCACGCGACGATCCTGCAGTACCGCGGCGCGTACGCGGCGGCGCTGCAGGAGCTGACGACATGCGCGGAAGAGGCCGAGGGACAGGGGTGGGCCGCGCTCGCCGCGTTCGCCTTCCAGCACCGCGGCAAGGTCTCCTACGATGCCGGCGACTACGCGTCGGCCCGTGAGGACTTCAAGCGCTCGCTGTTCCTGCGCCAGGAGTCGGGCGCCCCCGAAGACCAGCTCGAGTCGACGCTGCTGGCGATCGAGGCGGCCGACCGCCGTCGCACGGCCGTCGCCAGCTGACTGTCGCCGGCTCCGTCTACTCTGCTCGAATGACCGATCTGCTCGTCGTCCGCCGTGAGGCCGAGAAGCTCATCGCCGAGCATCTCGACGAGTCGTGGACGTTCGCGTTCGACAACGCGAAGCGGCGAGCGGGGGCGTGCGACTACGCCCGCAAGCGCATCACGGTGTCGCGCTACCTCTCCGCCCGGTACGACGACGACACCAACCGGCAGACGATCCTCCACGAGATCGCGCACGCCCTCGCCGGCGCCCGAGCCGGCCACGGCGCCGCCTGGAAGCGCACGGCCCGCGCCCTCGGCTACACGGGCGGTGTGACCCACCACGGCGAGACCGCCACGGAGCTCGCGCCGTGGGTGGGGGTGTGTCCCGCCGGCCATGTCGCCTACCGGCACCGCAAGGCGACTCGGCCGACCTCGTGCGCGCGCTGCTCCCGCCGCTTCGACGAGCGGTTCCTGTTCTCGTGGACGCGCCGCGAGATCACTCCGGCCACGCGCCTCGCGGCGATGACGCCGCGCTGACCGCTCAGGCCGTGAACACGCCGTCGACCAGTCGCGGCGCGACGGCCACGGCATCCCGTTCGGCGGCGTGCAGGACGTCTTCGCGGCGCCCGGTCTCGAGAAGCTCCTGCCCTGAGCCGCTCGCCGTCAGCAGGTGCCGCAGCGCCCCCTTCAGCCCGCGGAACGACTCGCACGCGGCGGCCGCCTCCGGAGCGGTGTGATCGATGCCGCGCGCCCCGAGCGCGTCGATGATCGCGCCGGCCCCGAGCTGGTCTTCGACGGCGAACCGCGCTTCGGCGCCGGATGCCGATGACAGCTCGCCAGCCGCGAGCACCGCGATGCTCGTGCGCTGCCCGCGTCGCTGCTGCTCGGCCATGACGGCGTCGGCGACGGCGGTCGCGTTCCGCAGGCACCCGAGCAGCACGACGGCTCCGCTCTCGGCTGCGCGGCGCGCGATGGGGGCGCCGTTTCGCGAGGCGGCCAGCGCGCGATCGTCGAGCGGCACGCGGGCTCCGGTGGCGACCAGGTCGGCGACGGCGGTCGAGAAGCTCAGCACGTCGACGACCACGACGACGTCGGCGGGCGCGAGGCGTTCGAGCCCTGTGGCGCCCCACTCGAAGCGGACCTGGTAGCGCGACTGATCGAACGGGGTGGCCATCTCTCCAGGCTAGAGCCCCGCGCGCGCCGCGGTCGGCTCACGCGGGGCGGTCGGGCTCGACGAGGAGGTTCGTGATGCGGGCGGTCGCGATGAGGTCGCCCTCGGGCGTCGTGACGGTGACCTGGTAGGTCGCGACGCGCGACCCGGCGTGGAGCGGCTCGGCGGTCGCGATGATCTCCCCGTCGCGGGCGCCGCGGTGGTGCGTGATGCTGAGGTCGACGCCCACGCACACCTTCCCCTTCGTGCTGGCATGGATCATCGCCGCCCACGACCCGGTCGCCTCGGCGAGCGCGGCGCTCGCTCCGCCGTGGAGCCGGCCGAGCGACTGCGTGTTGCCGCGCACCGGCATCCGGGTCACGACGCGGTCTGCGCTCTGCTCGAGCACTTCGATGCCGAGCTTGCGGTCGAGCTCGCCCAGGGTGATGCGCCAGAGGTCGCCGCTCATGCCGCACCGCTCTCGCGCCGGGTGCCGGCGCTGCGCGGGCCGCCGTCGGCGCGAAGGCCTGTGAGCGCGACGGTGAGCACGTCGTGGCCCAGGCGCGCGCCGTCGACGGCGCCGCCAGGCCGGTACCACTCGACGACCGAGTTGATCATGCCGAAGATGAGGCGTGCGACGACGGGTGCGTCGACGTCGGCGATGAGGGCTCCCTCGGCCTGCGCCGCGGCGACCATGGCGGTGACCCGCTGGTCGAAGCGACGGCGGCGTTCGAGGGCCGCGAGCTCGACGGGGCTGTTCCCGCGCACGCGCAGCAGGAGGGTCACCGAGGGGAGGTTCGCGAGCAGCACGTCGGTCGCGCCGCGGATGACGGCCTCGACCCGGTCGATCGCGGGAGCGTCGAGCGCCTCGGCGCGGTCGATCGCGGCCTCCAGTCCCCCGAGGGCCTCCTCGAGCGCGATCTCGAGCAGCTGCTCCTTGGAGGAGAAGTGGTGGTACAGCGCCGACTTCGACAGCCCCAGCCGAGCGGCGACGTCGGCGACGGAGGTCGCGTCGTAGCCCTGCTCGTTGAAGAGGGCGACCGCGATCTCGCGCACGCGGTCGCGGTCGTAGCCGGGACGTCCTCGGCGGGCAGGCGCAGGGTCGGCAGCGGGAGATGCGGGCGCGCTCATATCGCCAGTCTCCCACCCATGTGTTGCCGGATGCCGCGCACCGCCGTATCGTTCCTGAACGATCGGTCAGCTATCCGGCAGGAGGACGAATGCCCGACGAGACCCCCGCCGAAGCGCCCACCGACGTGCAGCCGACACCGCTCCGGCCCATGATGCAGCGAGACCGCGCGTCAGCCGCGCTCGGCATGACCGTCGTGCTCGACCGGCCCGGCGAGGCCATCGTCTCGATGCGCGTCCGCGACGACATGACGAACGGGTTCGACCTCACGCACGGAGGGCTGGTCTTCGCCCTCGCCGACACCGCGTTCGCGATCGCCTGCAACGAGGACGACGAGATCACGGTGGCCGCCGGCGCCGACATCGCCTTCCTCAAGGCGACGCGCGCCGGCGCCCTGCTCACCGCCTACGCCGTGCGCCGCGTGCGCAGCGGTCGCACGGGCGTCTACGACGTGACGGTGACGGACGAGGCCGGCGACGTCGTGGCCGAGTTCCGCGGCCGTTCGGTCACGACGCACCGCACGCTCTGACGCGCACGCCGCGATGACCTCCGGCGTCAGGCCTTCGCGCCTCGCGCGTCGATGACGGGACGCAGCGCGAGCACGAGCTTCAGGACGTTGCGGGCCGTGCGCTGGAGCTCGCCGCGAGTGATGCCGTCGGGGCGTGCGAGCGACTCGAGGATCGTGTCGTCGGCGTAGTCCTGCGGACCGTTCTCGGTCTTCACTCCGCCCGGCATGAGCACGTCGACCTGCGCGCGCACGCGGTAGGCGTTGTTCTCCAGGGCGGGGAAGTCGGGGTCGACGGCATCCTCCATCCACCAGTCGGTGATGACGCAGCCCTCGTAGCCCCACTCGTCGCGCAGCACGCCCGTCACGAGCGCGTCGTGGTAGTGCGCCCAGACGCCGTTGATCTGGTTGTACGAGGTCATGAGCGCGAGCGGCCTGCCCTCGCGCACGCACAGCTCGAAGCCTCGCAGGTAGATCTCGCGGAACGCGCGCTCCGACACGCGCGAGTCGTGGCGCGTGCGGTTGGTCTCCTGGTTGTTGGCGGCGAAGTGCTTGGGGCACGCCGCGACGCCCTGCGACTGCACGCCGCGGACGACAGCGGCCGCGGTGCGACCCGTCACGAGCGGATCTTCGGAGAAGTACTCGAAGTTGCGGCCGCACAGCGGGTCGCGGTGGATGTTCATGCCGGGGCTCAGCAGCACGTCCGAGCCCTTGCGGACCATCTCCTGCGCGTGCAGCGCCGTCAGCTCCTGCACGAGCGCCGGGTTCCACGTCGACGCGAACGCCGTGCCCGAGGGAAGCAGCGACGCGTACGCCGACAGGCGGATGCCGCTGGGCCCGTCGGTCGTCGTGATCGGGCGCACGCCCTTCGCGCGCAGCGACTCGGACACGCCGCCCAGCACGCCCGCGTTTCCGGCCGCGCCGAGGGGCGAGTGCATCGTGATGTCGCCGCGGGCGATCTGCGACAGCTCCTCGTCGGACAGCTGGGCGACGAACTCGTCGAGCGTGGCTTCGCCGAGCGCGACGGCATCCAGCGTGATGCCGCGGTCACCGGTCGGCGGGATCTCTGCGGGCAGCGCCGACAGCACGCGCTCGCGGCGGTCGGCGGTCGCGGTGGGAACGGGCTCCCAGCCCAGTCGGGCGCCGCCGTCGGCGTCGCGGACGACCGTCATGCGGTCGAAGCCCTCGACGGGAGCCGTGACCTCGGCGACGCGGCGCACGACGCGCAGCTCGTCGAGGGTGACGGTGGCCGCTTCGGCGGCCGAGCGGACATCGCTGCCGACGAAGAAGCGGTAGTCGCCCGCCTCGAGCACCCACGCGTGACGGTTGCCGGTGGCGCCCGAGTCGTCGAACGACGCGAGGTCGTCGAGGGCCACCTGGAGGGTCACCCGCTCCGTCTCGGACGGAGCCAGCAGGCCCGTCTTGGCGAACGCGACGAGGCTGCGAGCCGGCTGCGCGAGCGCGACGCCGGGCGCGGCCACGTACAGCTGCACGGTCTCCTTGCCGTCGCGGGAGCCCTCGTTGCGTACGTCGACCACGAGCCGGAAGGCGCCGGCATCCTGGACCGCCTCGACGACCGTCAGCGAGAAGTCGGTGTAGCCGAGCCCGAAGCCGAACGGGAACTGCACCTTCTCAGGCGCGAAGGTCTCGAAGTACCGATAGCCGACGAAGACGTCCTCGGCGTAGACGTTCGCATCGAGGTGGCCGAAGTTCGGAGCGCTGGGGTAGTCGTCGTACGACCAGGCGATCGTGTCGGTGAGCTTTCCGCTGGGAGACACCTCGCCCGACAGCACTGCCGCGACGGCGCGCGCGCCCTCCATGCCGCCCTGCCACGCGTACAGCACGCCGGAGACGCGGTCGCCGTAGTCGGCCATCCACGACAGGTCCATGACGTTGCCGGCGTCGAGCACGACGACCGTGCGCTCGAACGCGCCCGTGACGGCGTCGAGCATCGCCCGCTCGGCGTCGGTCAGGTAGAAGCTGCCCGGAGTGCGCAGGCTGTCGCGCGCCTCGCCGGCGGCGCGTCCGATCACGACGACGGCGACGTCGGAGCGCTCTGCGGCGGCTGCGGCCACCTGCGGGTCGAGCGGCATCTCGGGGAAGTGGTGCGGCCACTGACCCCACGATCCGTTGAGCTCGGGCGGGTTTGCCGCGCACCACGACGCGTAGAGGCCGGCGACCTCGTCGTCGAGCTGAACGCCGGCGTCGCGCAGTCCCGTCACGAGGTTCCAGACGTAGGGCACCTTGACGTCACCGCCGGAGCCGTAGCCGACCGCGAACCAGTCGAGCTGCACGCGGCCGAACAGCGCCACGCGGCGCCCCGCGAGCGGGAGTGCGTCGCCCTCGTTGCGCAGCAGCACGAGCCCCTCGGTGGCGACACGGCGCGCCATGCGACCCAGTTCGGGGTCGAGCGTCGGGTCGGTGTCTTCGAGCAGCGTCGAGAGCTGGGCGACCGATTCGATCGCGGTCGCTCCGTGCGAACGGTCACCGGACTCGATGGAGGGGTTGAGGGGCATGACGGCGGATCCTGACTGATGGCGCAGAGTTAGAAATGGGAGCGCTCCCACGCTACCGGATGATCGGGGGCGCAGTGCAAGACTGAGGGATGCGGATTCTCCTCAAGCTGACGCTCGACTGCGACGCCGACGCCGCATGGCGGGCGCTCCACTCGCCGCGGGCCGTCGCGGAGCTCTACGGACCGCTCGTCCAGCTCCAGCCGATGGCCGCGCAGGGCCTTCCGACCTCGCTCGAGCCCGGACTCGACGTGCCCGTGCGGATGACGCTCGGCGGCGCGATCCCCCTCGGCGCACAGCTCGTGCATGTGAGCGATCGCCTCGTCGAAGATGAGCGCGGAGCCGTGCGGATCCTCCGCGACAGCGGCATCCCGCTCACGGGCCCCCTGGCATCCCTCGATGTCTGGGATCACCAGATGGCCGTCTCCCCCGCCCCGGGCGACCCGGCGCGCACGCTCTGGCGCGACCGGCTCGTGATCGGAGGGGCGTCGGCCGCGCCGCTGTGGCCCCTGCTGTGGAGTGTGTGGCAGTGGCGCGGCGTCCGGCTGCGGCAGCTCGCGCCCACGTGGGCCCACGACCCGGATCGGCCCGACCCCGCCGACCTCGACTGAGACACCCGCGCGGCGCCACCCCCGTCGAACCGTGCCGTCGACGCCGACATCCGGCCGCCGCGCACGTGGCGGCGACCGGATCCGAGGAGCTTGTGCAGACGACCGCGGCGCAATGGCGACGGACCTCTCAGTCGGCGAGCGCCTCGACCGGAGCCGCCTTGGTCGCCAGCCTCGTCGGGACGACCGCGGCGACAAGCGTCAGCACGGCGGTCGCGACCACGAGGATGAGCGTCGGCACGAGCGGGACGGCCGGCAGCACGAACGTCGGAGCCTGCCACATCGGCGGGATCGGCACCGAGCCGAGGGTCGACTGCGCCGCCACCCAGCCGTAGGCCACCCCCAGCGCCAGCCCGAAGACGAGGGCCGTGACGGTGATGTGCGCGGCTTCCAGCAGCACCATGCGACGCACCTGCGACGACGTCAGCCCCAGCGCACGGAGCAGCCCGAGCTCGCGACGGCGCTGCACGACCCCGATCGTGAGCAGATTGACGAGCCCCACCGCAGCGATGACGGCGCTGACGGCGACGAGCGCCATCATCACGCCCGAGAACGAGTCCATCATCTGGTTGAAGTAGACGTCGGGCTCGCCCCCGCTCGAGGCCGCGACCATCGCCTTCACCGACTCCGCCGCGACCGCGAACATCGTCACGAGCGCGACGCCCATCACGACGCCGATCGCCATGCGGCTCGACCGCTCCGGGTAGCGCAGCGCGTTCTCGGCGGCCAGGCGTGCCGTGGTCGAGCGGCCGAACATCCGGCCCGTCACCTTCAGCAGCGGGGGCATGATCGCGGATGCCGCGAGCGTCAGCGCCGTGAACGAGAAGAGCCCGCCGAAGAACGCGACGACGACGCCGAGCGGAGTGACGAGTCCGAGCAGCAGTCCCCCGGCCAGCAGTGCGACGCCGATCGCCCCGAGCGTGATGCTCGCGACGTTGCGGCCCGACCGCTTCGCGACCTGCTCGTGGGTGAGCTCGACCGAGCCGACGAGAGCCTGCAGCGGCGTGACGGTGAGGACGCGGCGCGAGCCCGCCCAGGCGGCGGCCCACGTCGTGACGATCACGGCGAGGGCCGGCAGGGCCAGCTCTGGGCGCACGACGACGTAGTCCGAGGAGACCCCGAGGAGGCGGTCGAGGTACGGGAGCGCGACCACCGCGCCCACGGTGGCGAGCACGAGGCCGATGGCGGCGCCGATCGCGCCCACGACGAATCCCTGGCCGGCGATCTCGGAGCGCTGCGAGCGGGCCGATGCCCCCACGAGGCGCATAAGCGCGATGCGACGGGTGCGTCCGGCGACGATCGTCGAGAACGTGTTCGCCGTGACGATCGCGGCGACGTATACCGCAACCGCGAGCAGCAGCATCCCCAGGACCGTGACGATCAGACCGAGGGTGTCCGAGGAGCCGTACATCGGCGACATCAGGAACAGATGGCCGATGTAGGCCGTGGCCGTCACGAGCGCGACGCCGAAGGCAGTCGAGATGGCCGACACGAGCACGGTCGCCCCCATGCCGCGCTCCCGCATCCAGGCGAGTCGCGACGCCGACAGCGGCCGCGGCATCCGCTTTTCTCCCGCCGATGGGACCCGGTCGACGGTGACGGCGCTCATGCCGACACCTCCGCGGCGAGCATGTGCGCCGAGATCTGCTCCGCCGTCTGACGAGGCTTGTCGGCGACGATGCGACCGTCGCCGAGGAACACGACGCGGTCGGCGTAAGCGGCGGCGACCGGGTCGTGCGTGACCATCGCGATCGACTGCCCGTGCTCGCGGCTGGCCGAGGCGAGCAGAGCGAGCACCTCTCGGCTCGACCGCGAGTCGAGGTTGCCGGTCGGCTCGTCGGCGAAGAGGAGGTCGGGCGTGGTCGCGAGGGCGCGGGCGATCGCGACGCGCTGCTGCTGACCGCCCGACAGCTCGTGCGGGCGGTGCCGAAGCCGACCAGAGATCCCGAGCGACTCGACGAGCCCGTCGATGCGCGCACGCTCGATCGCGCTGGGGCGCCGGCCGTCGAGATCGAAGGGCAGCAGGATGTTGCCGAGCGCGTCGAGCGTCGGGACGAGGTTGAACGACTGGAAGACGAAGCCGACGCGGCGACGGCGGAGGATCGTCAGCTCGAGGTCGGACAGGCCCGTGATCTCGGTGTCGCCGATCCACACTCGTCCCGACGTGGGCGCGTCGAGGCCCGCCATGATGTGCATGAGGGTCGACTTGCCGGAGCCGGAGGGGCCCATGATGGCGGTGAACTCGCCGCGACGGATGCCGACGCTGACGGAGTCGAGCGCGCGGACGCCGCTCTCGCCCGAGCCATAGGTCTTCGTGAGGTTCTGAACCCGGGCAGCCAGGCCCAGGTCGGTGGTCGTGATCTCCATGCTTTCGACGCTACGGAGCCGCCGACGCCGGGACATCGACCCGCAGTCGCGCTCGCGTACATCGCAAGGATGATCCCGTCGTACGTCCTCCGGCGACGGAGCCGGCGGCCCGCCGTGTCAGACGAGGCCGTGCTCGAAGGCGAACACCACCAGCTGCACGCGATCGCGCAGCGCGAGCTTGGTCAGGATGCGGCTGATGTGCGTCTTCACGGTCGCCTCCGAGAGGAACTCTCGCGCGGCGATCTCGGCGTTCGACAGTCCGCGCGCCGCGAGGGCGAAGATCTCACGCTCGCGCTCGGTGAGCGCCGCGAACTCCGACGGCACCGGCTGGGCTGCCGGCTGGGAGAAGTGCGCGAAGAGCTCGCGTGTCGCCGCGGCGGCGATGACCGACGAGCCGGCGTGGACGGTCCGGATCGCCGCGAGCAGGAACTCAGGGTCGGCGTCTTTCAGGAGGAAGCCGCTCGCGCCGCCGCGGATCGCGCGCGCGGCGGCCTCGTCGAGGTCGAAGGTCGTGAGCATGACCACTTTGGGCGCGTCGGGATCGCGCAGCAGCTCGGCGGTCGCCGTCAGCCCGTCCATGACGGGCATGCGGATGTCCATCAGCACGACATCGGGCTTCTGTGCGCGCACGACCTCGAGCGCTTCGGCGCCGTCGCCCGCCTCTCCCACGACCTCGAGGTCGGTCTGGGAGTCGACCACCATGCGGATGCCGGCGCGGAACAGGGCCTGGTCGTCCACGAGGACGACGCGGATCGGCACGGTCATGACGTCCTTCCGATCGGGATCTCCGCCTCCACGACGAACACGCCGTCGCGGGCGCCCGCCTCGAGCGTGCCGCCCGCGAGCTCTGCGCGCTCGCGCATTCCCATGATCCCGTGTCCCCGCCCGTCGCCCGACATCGACGGCGGCGACGCGAGCGGATTGACGACCGAGATGTGCACACGGTCCGGATGCCACGCGAGCGCCACATCGACGCCCGAGCGCTGGTCTTCTCCGGCGGCCGCGGCCCCGTGACGCAGTGCGTTCGTGAGCGCCTCCTGCAGGATCCGGTAGACGGCGAGCTGCACGGCGGCCGGCGGCTCTTCACGGGGAAGCGGGTCGAGGTCCACGCGGAGGTCGACGCCCGCTGCGCGCACCTGCGCGTACAGCTGCTCGAGGTCGGCGACCGTCGGCTGCGGGCCGTCGGCCTGACGGTGTCGCAGCTGCGTCAGCAGCATCCGCACATCGGCGAGGGCGGATCGGGCCGTCGTCGAGATCTGCGTGAGCGCCTGAGCGGCGGCATCCGGATCGGCTGCCGCAGCGTAGCGGGCGCCGTCGGCCTGTGCGATGACGACGGCCAGCGAGTGGGCGACGACGTCGTGCATGTCGCGGGCGATGCGGTTGCGCTCGGCCTCGACCGCCGTCTCCTCCTCGGCACGGCGCTGCGCCTCGCGGTTCTCGCGCGCGCGGATCGCGGTGCGCACGAGGGCCCCGACGGTCCAGGCCAGCAGCAGGGCGAGTGAGGCGGCGACGAAGCTCGCGATGCTGACGGTGACGCGGCCGTCGAACCCGTCGGCAGGGGTCCACCCGTTGCGGATGAGCGGGACCACGACGAGGTAGATCGTCATCGCCGCGGCGCCGGCGAACGACGACGCGAAGCTCAGCCAGAAGAGCAGCTGAGTGCCGTAGGCGGCCGCGGCGTACAGCACGCCGAAGATGGCGAGGTTGGCCACGAGCGGCGGCAGGCCGAAGCCCATCTGCACGAGCGCGGCGAACCACGAGACGGCGAGCGCCAGGGTGGGCGACCAGCGCCGGATGCCGAGGGCCACGCTGAACAACGCGGTGATGATGACGCCGATCACGATCGCGATCGTGCTGTCGAGCCCCTGCCAGCCGGTCACGAGGCCCGTGACGAACAGCACGCTCACCAGGAAGAACACCCCGGCGCCGACGGCGTCGAGGATCAGGCGATAGGTCGGGAGGGGCCGGAACACACTCCGACGCTACGCGAGAGCGATGCCGACCGGCATCCGCCCCGTGATGTATTCGCGCCTCCTGCGCCGCGGTCAGCCGACGGCGGGAAGCAGCGGGCGGTTCTCGAAGAAGGTCTGCAGCACGACGGTCGTGCGCGTTCGCACGGAAGCGGCGGCGCGGATCTCGCGGATGAGCTCCTCGAGGGCGCGCGGCGTGGAGACGCGCACGAACAGCATGTAGGCGGCATCGCCCGCCACCGAGTGGCACGCCTCGATCGCGTCGAGGTGCGCGAGCAGCTCGGGAGCGTTGTCGGGCTGCCCGGGATCGAGCGGCGTGATCTCGATGAACGCCGAGAGCGGCTTGCCGACCGCCTCGGGGTCGATCACGGCCCGGTAGCCGTTGATCGCTCCCTCCGACTCGAGCCGCTTGAGACGCGCCTGCACCGCCGACACCGAGAGCCCGACCTCGGCCGACAGCTGAGCGAGGGTCGCCCGACCGTCGCGGGCGAGCGCCCCCACGATGCCTGCGTCGACGTCATTGAGTGCCATGCGGTCACGCTACCGGAAGTTTTCCTGCCGTGATGGCGTCTACGCGGAAGATGTTCATACGATGGACGCATGCGCTCCGCGCCCGCGGAGCGTGCTCATCCGCCGGCGCGTCCGGCTCGGCACTCTCGACCAGATCGGAGGTTCAACATGTCCCTGACCGCGCACACGCCCGCAGCCGTCATCGGCGAACCCGAGGTCGTCGAAGACGGTCGTCCCGTCGCCGAGCAGCCCGCCTGGCTGGCCCTCAAGAGCGCCGCGACCGCCCTGCAGTCACTGCAGGAGCAGGACGGCTCGATCCCTGACGAGGCCGCCCACGACGAGGCGCGCACCCTCGTCGACCTGGTCATCCGCTCCATCCGCGCGCTCGCTCCCCTGTTCCCGCACGACGCCGCCTACCTCAACGCCAGCGTCGAGGACTTCACCCGCTGGGAGGCCTCCGGCTTCGGCGTGCCCGACTTCCTCGACTCGCTCGTGGAGTTCCAACCGCAGCAGCACCGCATCGACGGACTGCAGCACCTCGTCGTCTTTCCCATGTACACGCAGAACGGCTCACGCAGCCGCTTCGTCGAGGCGGTGCTGGTCGAGGTGATCTGGCCGGAGTTCATCGCCGAGCTCGAGCAGACCTACACGAACAGGCTCTTCGTGTCGCTGCGGCTGCTCGATTTCACCCCCGGCTACGACACCAACTCGGCGGTGCTGTTCCCCGAGACCGTCGCGATGCGCGAGATCCCGACGTTCACGTGGGGCGCCATCTTCCAGGACCGCGAGGCAGCGCGATACCGTCGCGTCGTGCGCGCGGCATCCGAGATCACCAAGCTCGACCTCCCCGAGGCCGCGGCCCGCATGCTCGACGATCAGACCCTCGCCGAGAAGACCTTCGTGATGTGGGACATCATCCACGACCGCACCCACATGCGCGGCGACCTGCCGTTCGACCCGTTCATGATCAAGCAGCGGATGCCGTACTTCCTCTACTCGCTGGAAGAGCTGCGCTGCGACCTCACCGCGTTCCGCGAGTGCGTCGACATCGAGCGGCGCCTGAGCGCCCGCGCGGACGAGCTGAGCTCCGCCGAGCAGGAGACCCTCGACCACGCCCGCCTCGTGCAGTACGCCGTGATCTTCGACCGCATCTTCCGGTTCGCGATCACCGGCAGCCGCGTGCGCAACTACGACGGCCTGGGAGGGCAGCTGCTGTTCGCGTGGCTGCACCAGCGCCGCGTGCTGCACTGGACCGACACCGCGCTCGCGTTCGACTGGGACGCCGTGCCCGCCGCCGTCGTGGCGCTGGCCGACGCGATCGACGAGCTCTACTGGCGCTCGATCGACCGCCCCAAGGTGGCCCACTGGCTCGCCGCGTACGACCTGGTGCGCGCGACCCTCACGCCTCACCCGGCGTCGAAGTGGGCCCGCGGGCTGTCCGACGAGATCCTCGCCGGGCCGCCGAAGGGCTACACGGATGCCGTGCTCGACGACGAGTTCCCGCTGTCGATGTTCTACGAGGCGCTGGAGAAGAAGATGCGCGACGTGATCGCATCGACGTCCGGCATCACGGGAGCCGATGCCTGACGGCGCCGCCGGGGGCGGCGTGCAGTCGTCGGCGGCGGGACGGCTCGTGCTCGTGGCGGGAGCGACGAGCGCGAGCGGCGAGGCTGCGACGCGAACCCTGACGGGAGCCGGCGCGCGCGTCGTCGCTGTCGGCCGCGACCGTGCCCGGCTCGCGGCGCTCGCGGCCCTCGGCGCACGCGTCGAAGTCGCCGATCTTGCCGACGAGGCGTCGGTCGGCGAGCTGGCGGAGCGGCTGCACGCCGATGGCGAGCGCGTCGACGGCATCCTGCATCTCGTCGGCGGCTGGCGCGGCGGCGGCGGCATCGCGGGGCAGTCCGACCAGGACTACCGCTTTCTGGAGCAGTCGCTGACGGCGCTCCGGTTCGTGAGCCGCGCCTTCTGGAGCGACCTCGCGATGTCGGAGGCGGCGCGCGTCGCGATCGTGTCGTCGACGTCGGTGGCCCGGCCGCTCGCGGGCGGTGCGAACTACGTGGCGGTGAAGGCCGCGTCGGAAGCGTGGACGCGGGCGCTCGCGCACGGCTTCGCGAAGGAGGCGTGCGACGCCGGCCGACCGCTCGCATCGGCCGCGGTGATCTTTCGCGTGAAGGCACTGGCCGGCCTTGAGCCGGCGCTCGCGCAGGCGTTCGCCGACCTTTGGACCGCCGATGCCGCCGACCTCAACGACACCGTCATCGAGCTCTAGCGGCGCCCGCTCGACGGCGGGCGCGATCAGCCCTGATCGACGACGCCGCCGCGCACCTGCGCGGACGACGCAGGCGGAGTGAGGGGAGCGTCAGCACGGTCGGTGCCTTCAGCTTCGGCTTCAGCTTCGGCTTCGGCTTCGGCTTCGGCTTCGACGGTCTCTGGCGCCGTCTCGTACTGACGTGACAGCGTGCGGTACGACCTCGTCGCGAAGGCGAGGCACGCGAAGACCACCATGACGGCTCCGGCAAACAGGAAGATGAGCGCGATTCCCCTCGCCTCCCCGTCGCCGAGCAGCCAGCCCCATGTCCGCTGGCCCGCGCCGGACTCCATGTACGGGATGATCCAGAACTCCGCCGCCGGTGCGATGAGGAAGGCGGTGATCGGTGATGCCGACACCTCGATGGCGGCCGCGGCGCCGAACACGCGCCCCTGCTGCTCGAACGGCACGACCTTCTGCACGACCGTCTGCTCGGCGGCCTCGACCGCCGGGATGAGCATCATGTAGACCCAGATGCCGAGCGCGTACAGCCACCACCATTCACGGATCGTGAAGAGCGAGCCGAGCGCGCCCATGAGGACGACGAGCAGCAGCATCGTGCGGATGGGGTTGCGGCCGAGGCCGCGTGCGGCGACGATCCCCCCGCCGATGATGAAGCCGGTCGCCGTCACGCCGAGCACGACGCCCCACCACTCGACCGGGAACAGCGTCAGGCCGTACGGGTCCATGAGCGCCATGTAGACGCCGCCGATGAGGTTGTTGAACGTCGAGAACACGATGAGCGCGAACAGCCCGGGCACGACACGGATCGCGGCGGCGGCGCCGCGGATGTCGATGATCTTGCCGCCTTCGGTGCGCTCCGGCTCGTCTTCGGGAACACGCAGCAGGAGCAGATGGCCGAGCGCGAGGGCCGTCATGACGATCGCGATCAGCAGCGTCCATCCCATGCCGAGGATTCCGATCGACAGACCTGAGAACACGCTCGTCACGACGAAGGCGAGACCCTGCACCGTGCCGACGAGCCCGTTCGCGTTGGCGTGGCGCTCGGTGGGAACGAGCAGCGTCACGGTGGTCGAGAGCGCGATGTTTCGCAGGTTCTCGACCACGGCGCCCGCCAGGATGACTCCCGAGAAGAGCCAGAACCAGATGCCTCCCAGGTCGAGCAGCGTCGCCTCACGCTGGGTGAAGTACATCACCCCGGCGACGATGAAGGCCGCGAGGGTGAACAGGGCGGACACGATCATGACCCGGTGCTTGCGGTGCCGGTCGACGAACGTGCCGAACACTATGCCGAAGATCGCCAGCAGCAGCATGTAGGCGCCGCCGATGATGCCCGTGGCGAGCACCGACCGCGTCTCGAGGTAGACCCAGAAGGTCAGCGCGAACCACAGGTAGCTCGTCGTGATGTTCGCGGCGGCGGTGTTGACCAGGACGTGCAGGAAGGTGCGCATGCCGTGCGGCGGCACGGTGCGGGCGGGCGGGCTCGCGGCGTCGTGGGACATGCAGGCGAGGGTAGTCACCCCCTCCGACACTCGTAACCCACCCCGCGATTCAGGTCACCGCAGTCGCCGGGAAACTAGGCTGGGATGTCGTGACGACCATCCACGACACCAGCATCCGCGGCTTCGCCAGCGACAACTACTCCGGAGTCCACCCCGAGGTGCTCGCGGCGATCACCGCCGCCAACGACGGGCACCAGATCGCGTACGGCGACGACGTCTACACAGCACGGCTCCAGGAGGTCTTCGCCCGGCACTTCGGCGAGGGGGTCGAGGCGTTCCCCGTGTTCAACGGCACCGGCGCCAACGTCGTCGGCCTGCAGTCGATGCTGCCGCGCTGGGGCGCCGTCGTCGCCGCATCGACCGCGCACATCAACGTCGACGAAGGCGGCGCGCCGGAGCGGGTCGCGGGGATCAAGATCCTCCACGTGCCCACCGACGACGGCAAGCTCACTCCCGAGCTCATCGACCGCGAGGCGTGGGGCTGGGGAGACGAGCACCGCGCACAGCCCCTCGTCGTCTCGATCACGCAGTCGACGGAGCTCGGCACGCTCTACACGCCCGATGAGATCCGCGCGATCGCCGACCACGCTCACTCGCTCGGCATGCGGCTGCACCTCGACGGCGCCCGCATCTCGAACGCCGCCGCCGCCCTCGACCTGCCCCTGCGCGCCTTCACGCGCGACGTCGGCGTGGACGTGCTGAGCTTCGGCGGCACCAAGAACGGCGCCATGATCGGCGAGGCCGTCGTCGTGCTCGACCCCGCGGCCTCGGAAGGGCTCACCTATCTCCGCAAGCTCAACATGCAGCTCGCGAGCAAGATGCGCTTCGTGTCGGCCCAGCTGGTCGCACTGCTGGAAGGCGACCTCTACCTGCGCAACGCCCGGCACGCCAACGCGATGGCCGCGCGGCTGCGCGGCGCCGTCGAGGCGGGCATCGCCGACGGCTCGATCCAGGGCGTCGCGTTCACGCAGCCGACGCAGGCGAACGGGGTGTTCGCGACCCTGCCCGAGGGCGTGGCCGACCGCCTGCGCGAGAGCTTCCGCTTCTACGACTGGGATGCCGCGCGCCGCGAGGTCCGCTGGATGTGCTCGTTCGACACGACCGAAGACGACGTCGACGCGTTCGTCGCGGAGCTCAGCCGCCTGACGACGGCGAGCTGACCCGACACGAGAGGAACACGCAGAGGGCCGGCTCTTCGGGAGCCGGCCCTCTGGGCGTGTTCAGCCCTTCTCTGCGGCCTCGACCGACTCGACCGCGTCTTCGAGTTCGGCCCGCGCCACGGTGTCGTCGGCCGGCTGCTCGACCGCGGCATACGCGACGGGCTCGGCGGATGCCGCGTCTGCCTCGGCCGCCGGCTCCTCGGCATCCGTCGCGCCCTCTCCCGACACGTCGAGCCGCATGAGCTCGCGCACCTCGGACATGAAGCTCGTGAGCTGGTGCTGCTGCCAGCGCAGCTGACGAGTGCGGTCTTCAGCGTCGCGGAGCACCGACTCCGAGTGCGTGGTCACGGTCTCGATGATGCGCTGCGCCTTGTCGCGAGCGCGGTCGAGCACCTCACGGGCGCGCAGCTGGGCGTCGGCCTCGATCTGCTGAGCCTGCGCACGCATGAGCCGGTCGAAGTCGTCGGCCTTCGCCGTGATGCGCTGTGCGTGCTCGAGCGACGCGGCGACCTGGTCGTTGGCGTCTTTCGTGATGCGCTCGGCGTGCGAGACGGCCTGGTTGTGCAGCATGAGGAACTCCTGCTGCGCGTCGTCCTGCCGGCGGGTGAGCGACTCCTCGAACTCGAGCGCGCGCATGCGAAGCTCACGCACCGCCTCCTCGGCCTCAGCGCGCGCCTGCTCGGTCTCGCGCGCCACGAGCGACCGCAGCGCGGCGGCGCCCTTCTCAGCCTCGGTGCGGATGGTCGCCGCCTCCTGCTCGGCCTGGGAGATCTTCTCGGCCGCGTGCGCCCGCTCGCGCTCGAGCTGCGCCGTGTGCGCCGTGAGCTCGGTCTCCATGCGCAGGCGGATCTGCTGCGCGTCATGCTCGGCGCGCGCGATGATCGCGTCTGCGTCGGCCTGCGCCTCCTTCCGGCGGTTCTGGATCTCCTCGTTCGCGGCCTCGAGCAGGCGATCGGCCTGCACGCTCGCGTTCTTGATGAGCACGCTCGCCTGCTCCTCGGCGACGTGCAGCACCTCCTCGAACTGACGGCGGTTGGACGACTCGCCCGAGGCGTTCAGCAGCTCCTCGGTGAGGGTCTGCACCTGCTCCTCGGCGTTGGCGGCTTTCGCCTGCGCGACCGCGAGCTCGGCCTCGAGCTCCTCCGCCCGTCTGCTGCCGGCCTGCTTCGCCGAAGCGACCGTGCGTCGGTACCGCTCCTTGAGCTGCGCGAGCTCCTCGCCCTGCAGCCGCAGGCGGGTCGTGAGCTCCGAGAGCGCCGCCTCGACCTCCGCCTTGTCGTAGCCGCGGAAGGCCGTCGTGAACGACGCCTCGCCGGATGACTGCTGCGCGCGGATGAGGTCGTCGAACGGCGAGCCGCCGTCGCTGGATGAGTTCTGCTGGTCGGCCATGATGACTCCGCGGAAGAGAGGTGGGGATGCCGTGCGAACGCCGGCATGTGAAGATTACCGCTCCGCCCTCCCGGCAGCCGTGGGGTGAGCGGATCGCTGCGCCGCCAGGGGCGGGCACACGTGCACCCGGCGTCGTACTGCGTACTGTCGGCCGCCGCTCTGTGCGTGTCAGGGATGAACCGTCGGTCAGCGCAGGGCGCCTACCGACGCGAGCGCGAGACGCACCAGCGTGCCGCGACCGCCTTCCATCTCGGCCGCCACCGAATCGGACGCCGCCTCCTCGGGCGTCATCCACGTGACCTCGAGCGCGTCCTGCCGGGGGTCGCACGTGCCGGTGACGGGCACGACGTACGCGAGCGACACCGCGTGCTGTCGGTCGTCGTGGTACGCGCTGACACCCGGGATCGGGAAGTACTCGGCGACCGTGAACGGCACCGGCTGGGGAGGAAGCTGCGGGAACGCCATGGGGCCGAGATCGTTCTCGAGATGACGGAAGAGCGCGTCGCGGACCGTCTCGCCGTAGCGGACGCGTCCGGAGACGATCGACCGCGTGATCTCTCCGAGCGGGGTGGCCCGCAGCAGGATGCCGACCTCTGTGACGGCGCCCGTGCCGTCGGTGCGCACCGGGACCGCCTCGACGTAGAGGATCGGCAGGCGGCGACGGGCCTCCGCCAGCTCGATCTCGGACAGCCAGCCGGGGTTGGCCGCGCTGCCCGGAGACGGCGACCCGAACACTCCCTCGCCGGAGGGGCGCTCCTGCCCGAAGGCGGCGCCCAGGTCACGCAGCGGATCGCGTGGAGTCCCGTCGTCGTCGCGTTCGCCGGGATCGGGATCGGGGGTGCGGACGGCCATTCTTCATGTATACCCGCTCGCCCCGCCGGACAGCGGCCCCGATCCCCGGCCGGAGTCGGAGTGCTTTGCGAGAATGGGCGGCATGATCGAGATCCCCCCGCTGGATGCCGACGCCGTGCTGTGGAACGCCGCGCCCGCCGACCGCGGGGGCCGCCCTCTGCTCGTGCTGCTGCACGGCTACGGCTCGGAGGAGCACGACCTGTTCGGTCTCGTGCCGCATCTGCCCGAGGAGTTCGTCGTCGCGTCGGTGCGCGCGCCGCTGACTCCGCCGTTCCCGATGCCCGGGTGGTCCTGGTACCCGCTCGAAGGACCGGACGCCCGCGACGGGGCCGCCATCACGCGCGCCGGCGAGCGCCTGCTCGAGTGGCTCGACGCGGCGACCGACGCGGAGCAGGTGGGTCTGCTCGGGTTCTCGCAGGGCGCGGCGGTCGCGCTGCAGGCGCTGCGCCTGCGCCCGGAGCGGTTCGCGTTCGTCGTCAATGTGGCCGGCTACGTCGATCCCGCCCCGCTCCCCGGCGACGAGGCGCTCGCCGAGCTTCGCCCGGCCGTGTTCTGGGGGCGCGGCGCGCGCGACGAGGTGATCCCCGCCGACCGCGTCGCGCACACGGTCCAATGGCTTCCCGATCACGTCGACCTCAGCGGCCGCGTCTACACGGGCCTGGCTCACAGCGTCTCGCAGGAGGAGCTCGACGACGTGACCGTCTTCCTGCGCAAGCGCCTGGAAGACCTGGCGAAGGCGTGACAGCGGCCGGGGACGTCGGCTACAGTGATCGGCGTTCCCCGTCCCGAGTGTGAGGAAAGAGCCGTTGAAGGGCATCGACGCCGCGCTGTGATCCCGCGCTGAGCTGTCGACCCTCCGTTCCGGGGAAACCGAACCGAGCGTTCCGACGCGTCAGCGCACCATTTCGCGCTGACGGCCGTCGATCCCCGCCCCTCCGCTCTCGCCCGGCTTCCCGCGCGCGGCGAGCGCTCCGGACAGGCGGGACCGCAGGTGTCAGCGCACGACGACACCTGGAGGTCCTCATGCCTGGACACACCCCCGCGGTCATCCTCGACCGCATCACCTTCACCTGGCCCGACGGCACCGTCGCCCTCGACGACGTCTCGGGCGCCTTCGGCTCCGGCCGCACCGGCCTGATCGGGCGGAACGGCGCCGGGAAGTCGACGCTGCTCGCCCTCGTGTCGGGCGAGCGCACGCCGACGGCCGGTCGCATCAGCGTCACGGGCACCGTCGACCGGCTGCCGCAGCAGCTGACGCTCGACGTCGACAGACCCGTCGCCGACCTGCTGGGCATCGCGTCCGCCCTGCACGCGGTGCGCGCGATCGCCGACGGCGACGCCGACCCGGCGCACTTCGACGCGGTGGGCGACGACTGGGACATCGAGGCGCGTGCCGTCGCGGCGCTGTCGGACGCGGGCCTTCCCGAAGACGCCCTCGACCGACGCGTCGGGTCGCTGTCGGGCGGCGAGGCGGTGCTCGCCGCGCTCGTGGGCGTGCGCCTGCGGGGTGCGCCGATCGCGCTCCTCGACGAGCCGACCAACAACCTCGACGGCGACGCCCGCGAGCGCGTCTACGAGCTCGTTCGCGCGTGGCGCGGCACCCTCGTCGTCGTCAGCCACGACACGGCGATGCTCGACCTCATGGACGAGACCGCCGAGCTGTACGCCGGCGAGCTGTCGACGTTCGGCGGCCCGTACTCGGCCTGGCGAGAGCACCTCGAGATCGAGCAGGCAGCGGCCCGGCAGGCTGAGGCGGCGGCGCGTCACGCGGTGCGCAGGGAGAAGCGCGACCGGGTGTCCGCCGAGCACACGATCGCGCACCGCAGGGCCATGGGCCACAAGGCGCAGGTCGAGAAGCGCGTGCCGGGCATCGTCTCGGCGGCACGCAAGCGCTCGGCTCAGGTGTCGGCGGGAAGGCTGCGCACCGAGGCGATCGCGAAGGTCGCGGCGGCGCAGAGCGAGCTGGATGCCGCCGAGCGCCGCGTGCGAGACGACGAGTCGGTGCGCATCGACCTGCCCGACCCGCAGGTGGCGGCCGGCCGTCGCATCGCGACGATCGGCGACGGGGAGCGCAGCTGGATCGTGCAGGGGCCGGAGCGCGTGGCCCTCGTGGGGCCCAACGGCGCCGGCAAGACGACGCTCCTGGAGCAGCTCGTGGCATCCGCTGCGCGAGGCGCGGGAATCACCGGCGCTGCCATGCGGGCCGAGGCCCACACCGACCGTGTCGGATACCTCCCGCAGCGCATCGACGGCCTCGACGACGACGCGAGCGTCCTGGAGAACCTCCGGACCCCGGGCGTCGGCGATGTCGAGCTGCGCAACCGGCTCGCACGGTTCCTGCTGCGCGGCGACGCCGTGCTGCGGCCGGTGTCGGCGCTCTCGGGCGGCGAGCGGTTCCGGGCGGCGCTCGCTCGGCTGCTGCTGGCCGACCCGCCGCCGCAGCTGCTCGTGCTCGACGAGCCGACGAACAGCCTCGACCTCGACACGATCGACCAGCTGGTCGACGCGCTCGCCTCCTACCGGGGCGCCGTCCTGGTCGTGAGCCACGACGAGGGCTTCCTCCGTCGGCTCCAGCCCGACCGGGTGCTCGAGCTGCGGGAGGGAATCATGCACGAGAGGACCTGACCGGCGAAAGCCCTGTCCGGATGTCGGCGGGGGCGACCAAGATGGAACGGATGGCCGCGGTGCTCGAGCGTTTCGGTCCTGCTACGCAGGACTGGTTCCGCTCTGCCTTCACACGGCCCACCGACGCGCAGATCGGCGCGTGGGAGGCCATCTCCGCGGGAAAGCACGCGCTCGTGGTCGCCCCCACCGGATCCGGCAAGACGCTGTCGGCGTTCCTGTGGGCGATCGACCGTCTCTTCCACGACAAGCAGCAGCCGGCTCCCGCCGAGAAGGCCAGGAGAGCCAGGCGCGCCGGGCGGTCGACCCGCACGAAGGTCCTCTACATCTCGCCGCTGAAGGCACTCGGCGTCGACGTCGAGCGCAACCTGCGCTCGCCGCTCGTGGGCATCGGACAGTCGGCGCGGCGGCTCGGCATCCCGGTGCCCGACATCACGGTCGGGGTACGCTCGGGCGACACGACGTCGGCTGACAGACGTCGCCTCCTCACCGATCCGCCCGACATCCTCATCACGACGCCCGAGTCGCTGTATCTCATGCTGACGTCGCAGGCGTCCGAGACGCTGCGCGGCGTGCACACGGTGATCGTCGACGAGGTCCATGCGGTCGCGGCCACCAAGCGCGGAGCGCACCTCGCCGTGAGCCTCGAGCGACTCGACGCCCTGCGGCAGAGCGCGGAGCCCGACGAAGGCGCGGATGCCGCCGCCGCTCCCGCCCAGCGCATCGGGCTCTCGGCCACCGTGCGCCCGATCGACGAGGTCGCCCGGTTCCTGGGCGGCTCGGCTCCCGTCGAGATCGTGGCGCCTCGGGCGTCGAAGTCGTTCGACCTGTCCGTCGTCGTCCCGATCGACGACATGCTCAATCCTCCTCCGCCGCCCGGCGCGCCCGAAGCCGACGCGTCCCCCGCCGACGAGGCCGCGGATGCCGACGACGGCGACTCCGCCTGGTACTCGCCCGGCGCGTCGGCTCCAGAAGCGACGGGCTCGGTGTGGCCGCACGTCGAGGAGGCGATCGTCGACCGCATCCTCGCGCACCGCTCGACGATCGTGTTCGCCAACTCGAGACGCCTCGCCGAGCGCCTGACCGGCCGTCTCAACGAGATCCACGCCGAGCGGCTGGGTCTCGACGTTCCGGACCAGTCCATGCCCGCCGCCGTCATGGCACAGGCGGGCACGACGCCGGGCGTCGCACCCGTGCTCGCGAAAGCGCACCACGGCTCGGTGTCGAAGGAGCAGCGCGCGCAGGTCGAAGACGAGCTCAAGTCGGGCACGCTGCGCTGCGTCGTCGCGACGAGCAGTCTCGAACTGGGCATCGACATGGGCGCCGTCGACCTCGTCATCCAGGTCGAGGCGCCGCCCTCGGCCGCATCCGGTCTCCAGCGGATCGGACGGGCGGGGCACCAGGTGGGCGAGGTGAGTCGCGCCGCCCTGTTCCCCAAGCACCGCGGCGACGTCCTGCACACGGCGGTCGTCACAGAGCGCATGCTGGCCGGGCAGATCGAGGCGATCGCGGTGCCGCAGAACCCGCTCGACATCCTGGCGCAGCAGACGGTCGCTGCGTGCGCGCTGGGGCCCGTCGACGTCGAGGGCTGGTACGAGACGGTGCGGCGGTCAGCGCCGTTCCGCACGCTTCCCCGCTCGGCGTATGAGGCGACGCTCGACCTGCTCGCCGGCCGGTTCCCGTCCGACGAGTTCGCCGAGCTGCGGCCGCGCGTCGTATGGGACCGCGATCACGGCATCCTGACCGGCCGCCCCGGCGCGCAGCGCATCGCTGTGACGAGCGGCGGCACGATCCCCGACCGTGGACTGTTCGGCGTGTTCGTCGCAGGAGAGACCCGCAACGCGCGCGTGGGCGAGCTCGACGAGGAGATGGTCTACGAGTCGCGCGTGGGCGACGTGTTCACGCTCGGCACGACGAGCTGGCGCATCGTCGAGATCACGCACGACCGCGTCAACGTCGTCCCGGCTTTCGGGCAGCCCGGAAAGCTGCCCTTCTGGCACGGCGACGGTCTCGGACGTCCCGCGGAGCTCGGCGAGGCGCTCGGCCGGTTCTCGCGTGAGGTCGCCTCGGCCGCTCCTGAGAAGGCGTCCGAGCGTCTGCGCGAATCGGGACTCGATGAGAACGCGATCGGCAATCTGCTGTCCTACCTGGCTGAGCAGCGCGAGGCGACGGGCACGCTGCCCACCGACCGCACGCTGACGGTCGAGCGCTCCCGCGACGAGGTCGGCGACTGGCGCATCATCCTCCACTCGCCCTATGGGATGCACGTGCATGCGCCCTGGGCGCTGGCCGTCAACGCGCGCATCCGCGAGCGGCTGGGCGTCGAAGGGTCTGCGGTGGCGAGTGACGACGGCATCATCGTCCGCGTGCCGGATGCCGAGGCCGAGCCGCCCGACGCCGAGCTGTTCGTCTTCGAGCCCGACGAGCTGGAGCAGATCGTCACCGACGAGGTCGGCGGCTCAGCGCTGTTCGCGTCGCGGTTCCGCGAGTGCGCCGCCCGTGCGCTGCTGCTGCCGCGCCTCAACCCGAACCGCCGGTCGCCCCTGTGGCAGCAGCGTCAGAAGTCGGCGCAGCTGCTGGAGGTCGCCCGCAACCACCCGACCTTCCCCATCATCCTCGAGACGCTGCGCGAAGTGCTCCAAGACGTCTACGACCTGCCGGCGCTCCTGCGGGTCGCCCGCTCGATCGGCGATCGCCGTATCCGCCTCATCGAGACGACGACGACGTCGCCGTCGCCGTTCGCGCGCGACCTGCTGTTCGGGTACGTCGGCGCCTTCATGTACGAAGGAGACTCGCCGCTGGCAGAGCGGCGTGCGGCGGCCCTGTCGGTCGACCCGGCGCTGCTGAGCGAGCTGCTGGGCAAGGTCGAGATGCGCGAGCTGCTCGACCCGGGAATCATCGCGCAGTTCGAGCGCGAAGTGCAGCGTCTCGACCCGACGCGGCGCGTCCGCGGCGTCGAGGGGGTGGCCGACCTGCTGCGGCTCCTCGGCCCGCTCGACGCGGAGGAGGTCGCTCGGCGCCTGGAGGCCGAACCGGGTGCGACCGAGCGCACGAGCGAAGCGCGGCCTGACGTCGCTCCTGCGGAGGATGCTGAGACGACCGCCGCCGGGGCCCATGCCACCGTCGATGCCGCCGAGGCGCACCTGGCCGCCCTCATCGACGCCCGGCGCGCGATCCGCGTGACGATCGGGGGCGTGTCACGGGTCGCGGCGATCGAAGACGCGGGGCGCCTGCGCGACGCGCTCGGTGCGGCGCTGCCCGTCGGCATCCCCACGGCGTTCCTTGAGCCTGTCGTCGACCCGCTCGCCGATCTCGTCGCGCGGCACGCGCGCACGCACGGTCCGTTCCGCACCGCCGACGTCGCGACGCGTCTCGGCATCGGCGCCGCGGTCGCACGGCAGACCCTGCAGCGCCTCGAGTCGCAGGGCCGGCTGTCGAGCGGCTACTTCCTTCCCGAGCAGCGCCCCCCTGACGGCGGGTCGACAGCGAGCGGCGACGACCTCGAGTGGTGCGACAGCGAAGTGCTCCGCCGCCTGCGGATGCGGTCGCTCGCGGCCATCCGCGGCGCCGTCGAGCCGGTCTCCCCCGAGACCTACGCCCGGTTCCTCCCCACGTGGCAGCACCTCGCGGCGGCCGAGTCGGGCCGTGGGCTGGAAGGCGTCGACGGTGTGCTCGCCGTCGTCGAGCAGCTCGCCGGGGTGCCGCTGCCGGCCAGCGCCTGGGAGTCGCTCATCCTGCCCAGCCGTGTGCGCGACTTCGCGCCGACGATGCTCGACGAACTCACCTCGACAGGAGAGGTGATCTGGTCGGGGCACGGATCGCTGCCCGGGCGCGACGGCTGGATCGCCCTGCACCCGGCCGACATGGCCCCGCTCACCCTCCGTCTCGACGAGGCCGAGGAGCCGTCGGAGCTCGAACAGCGCATCCTCCACGCGCTCGCCGGCGGCGGGGCGTACTTCGCGGGTCAGCTCGTGCCTCTCGTGGCCGCCGAGAACGAGCAGTCCGTCGTCGACGCCCTCTGGAATCTCGCGTGGACCTCCCGCATCACGAACGACACGTTCGCGCCCGTGAGGATGCTGCTGGGCGGCGGCTCGCAGGCGCACCGCACGGTCCGGCGCACCCCGCGGGCGCGCATGTTCCGCGGGACGCCGATCGCACGGCCGCAGGCCTCGGCACCGCAGCGACCCCCGCTCGTGGGCGGCCGGTGGTCGCTGCTCCCCGCTCCCGAAGCCGACGCCGGCCTGCGTGCGGCGGCGTCCGGAAGCCTCCTGCTGGAGCGGTACGGCGTCGTCACGCGCGGCTCCGTTCAGGCCGAGGAGCTTCCCGGAGGCTTCGCACAGGTCTACCGCACGCTCGCCGGCTTCGAGGAAGGGGGGCACTGCCGACGCGGGTATTTCATCGAGAAGCTCGGCGCTGCGCAGTTCGCGACCTCCGCGACCGTCGACCGTCTCCGTGGATTCGGCGGCTCCGACCCCGACGGAAACCCGCAGCTCCACGCGATCACGCTCGCCGCGACCGATCCCGCCAACCCCTACGGCGCCGCACTCGCTTGGCCGCCGCAGGATGGCGGCCATCGACCGGGCCGCAAGGCCGGGGGTCTCGTCGTGCTGGTCGACGGCGCTCTCGTGCTCTACCTCGAACGCGGCGGTCGGTCGGCGCTCGCCTTCAGCGAGGACGACGCCGTGCTCGACGCCGCCGCGCGCAGCCTCGTACAGACCGCGCGCGACCGCCGCCTCGACACGATCACCGTCGAGCAGGTCAACGGCGCGTTCGTCTACGGCAGCGCCGTCGGACGCGCCCTGCGCGACGCAGGCTTCGTCGAAGCGACGCGCGGCCTCACCCTGAGGAGGCCGCGATGATCGCCGGCTGCACCGCGCATGCCCTCGGAGTCTCGATCCTCCCGGAGCGTGACCATGCCTGAAGGCGATACCGTCTTCCGCACCGCACGGCGCCTGCGCGAGGCGCTGGCGGGGCAGGTGGTGACGCGGTTCGACATCCGCGTGCCCGGGAGCGCCACCGCCGACCTGACGGGCGAGACCGTGCACGACGTGGTGCCGCGCGGCAAGCACCTGCTGCTGCGCGCCGGTGATTTCACCCTCCACTCGCATCTGAAGATGGAAGGGCACTGGGACCTCTACCGCCCGGGTGACCGCTGGCGCGCGCCAGCGTTCCGCGCCCGCGCGATCGTGGGGACAGCACGTGCGGAGGCGGTCGGCTTCGACCTCGCGATGGTCGAAGTGCTTCCCACGTCCGACGAGGACCGGGTCGTCGGGCACCTCGGGCCCGATCCGCTCGCGGCCGACTGGGATCCCGCGGAGGCCGCCCGCCGCCTCGCGTCCGACGGCCGCGCCGTGCACGTCGCGCTCCTCGATCAGCGCAACGTCGCAGGCTTCGGCAACGAGTACGTCAACGAGCTGCTGTTCGTGCGCGGCATCCTGCCCACGACCCCGGCGTCGTCCGTCGATACCGCGGGGCTCGTCGAGACCGGTGCTCGCATGATCCAGCTCAACCGTGACCGTCAGGGCCGCACGTTCACGGGCGACGCGCGACCGGGCCGGCAGACGTGGGTGTACCGTCGCGACGGCAGGCCATGCCGGCGCTGCGGCACCCTCATCCGCAAGACCGAGCTGGGGGCGTCGGTCACCGCCGAGCGCATCGTGTTCTGGTGCCCACGGTGCCAGACGTGACTGCCGACCTCAGTCGCCCTCGCGCTCAGCGGCCCAGGTACCGCCCGGGACGATGGTTGAGCGCGAGCACGAGATTGAGCAGCACCGCGCCCGCCGCGCTCAGCAGCACGTTCTGCCACGGCACGACGAGCAGCGCCGCCGCGATCACGAGCACGTCGACGCCCATGAGCACCCACCCGGCCCGGATGCCGGTGCGCTCCTGCGCCAGCAGCGCGACGATCTGCAGTCCGCCGACGCTCGAGCGATGCCGGAACAGGATGAGCACACCCACACCCGCCAGCAGGTTGCCGGCCAGTGTGCCGTACACGGGATCGATCCGCGTCAGGGGCATGAGCGACTCATGCACGACGGCGAACCCCGACACCAGGCCGATCGACACGATCGTTCGGATCGTGAAGTCCCAGCCCTTCTTCCACACCGCGAGCACCGCGAACGGCACGTTGATCACGGCGAACAGGGCCCAGAACGGCCAGGGCGTCGCATACCCGAGCAGCAGCGACAGTCCCGCCGTGCCGCCCGTGACGGCGTGTGACGCGTCGAGCAGATACAGTCCCAGCGACGCCGCGAACGCGCCCGTCAGCACGCCCAGCACATCTTCGACCACCCCGTGCTCGTGCGACTTCGCGTCGAAGACGAGCGTCGCGCCCGTCGAGGGATCAGGCTCGGCGCTCGGCGCCGGATCAGCCGCGGTCATGCGCTCCATCCTGACAACGATCGTCGCCCGCCGCGAATGCGTGCACGGGAATGAATCCCCGGTCACGGGCGTTGTCTCTCACTGATAGGAGGTCCAGTGGGCAAGAACTACGTCGACATCGAGAACGACAACGGAGAGACGCTGCGCTACCGCAAGCACGCCAACGGCCGAGGCCTCGTCGCGAACGGGGCCAAGGTGCACCCGACCGCGCTCGTCGAGGCCGGAGCGTACGTCGAGCCGGGAGCGCAGATCGCGGCGGGCGTACACGTCGGTCGCGGAGTGTGGATCGAACCGGATGCCGTCATCGGGCCGGACGTCGAGATCGCACCCCACGCGCACATCGGCCCGGGAGCGGCGATCGGTCCGCGCGCCCGCATCGGCGTCCGCGCCTTCATCGGCGCCCACGCACGCGTCGCCGGCGGATCGCTCATCGGCGACGACCAGTCGATCGGCGACGGCCAGCGAATCGCCACCGACAAGCGAGGGCTTCACCTCGCGGCCTGACCGGCGCGTCCATCCGCCGCACTGACTCACGGCGCCCGCTTCGGCGGGCGCCGTCTTCGTCTCCGGGCGCGGCGAGCGGGCGTCAGGCGAACAGGAACAGCACGAATCCGACGAGGGGAAGCGTTCCCTGGATGAGCGCCGCACGCAGGTACCCGGCGCCCGTCGTCGTGAGCACGAGCGCCGCCGCGAGCATCGACCCGGCGCTGAACAGGACGAGTGTGCGGCCCGCCGCCTCCGCTGCCGTCTCCGGGCCGCCGGCCCAGAACAGTGCGAGCCCGATCACGACGCCGATGGCGAGGAACAGATTGTAGAAGCCCTGGTTGTAGGCCATCGGCTTCACGGTGTCAGCGGCCGCCTGGTCGGTCACGCCGAACCTCCGCCAGATGCGGGGCTGCGTCCACTGGATGCTCTCCATGACGAAGATGTACACGTGCAGCAGCGCCGCAAGCGCCGCCGCAGTCGTGGCGATGATCGACACCATGCGCCGACCCTAGCGCGACTACGCTGAATCGCATGCCTGCCGGACGCGGATCGAGAAGCGGAAAGCGCGCGCCGTCCGGCACACGAGGTGGTGCGGGCAAAGGCAGGACCGGCGCGAAGAGCGCCTCGCCTCGCACGAGCCCTTCCGCAGCGCGACAGCCTCGCCCATCGGAGCCGCCTGCGCCCCGAGGCCCGTTCCGGCTCGGGGCGGTCGCAGGGACGACGCCGGGAAAGTGGATCGACATCTGGCACGAGCGGATGCCGCGCACGCCGCTCGAACTGGTGCTCCTCGACACGGCCGGTCAGCGCGACGCGCTGCTGTCGGCATCCGTCGACGCGGCGCTCGTGCGCCTGCCGCTCGACCGTCAGGGCCTCCACGCGATCACGCTCTATGAGGAGGTGCCCGTCGTGGTGTGCGCTGCCGAGTCGCACCTCACGGCCGCCGACGAGCTGACGATCGCCGATCTCGCCGGCGAGGTCGTCATCACCCCGCGTGATGCGGTGCTCGATGTCGCCGTGCCGGGAGCGGCGCCGATGGCGTTCGACGCTCCGCGCACGACGGAGGAGGCGATCGCGACAGTGGCAGCGGGCGTCGGCGTCGTGGTGGTGCCGATGTCGCTCGCGCGGCTTCACCACCGCAAGGACGCGGAGTACCGGCCTCTGGCGGACGGCCCAGGGTCGACCGTCGCGCTCGCCTGGCGCCAGGGACTCGAGGGCGACCAGGCGACGCTGGTCGATGCCTTCATCGGCATCGTGCGCGGACGCACCGCCAACTCTTCGCGCGACTGACCCGCGCCGGCATCGCGTGCCCGCACAGCCCCTCGTCGGTCCGGCGGCGCGCTCCCCACGCGCCCCGGACAGACGAGGGGCCGGCGGGAACCCCCCGACCCCGCCGGCCCGAAGACCGGTGCCCCCCAGCAGATCCGGACTTCTTGTTTGGGAACGACCGTGAGTGATTCCCCCCACAGGGACGACGTCTGCATCCCCATGCGGTCCGTCAGTGGTCGTTCATGGATCAGGAGCAGGTGCCGTGAGGGCTGATACACGCCCTGTGAGATTTCTCTCAGAGTTTCGAGACGACGCCGGCTCCGGCAATTCGAAGCGGGCTCTCATGCGGTCAGAAACCGGCGCCGTGGCACTGGAATGGAGCCGCGACGCCGGTGCTCCGCTGCGCCCGTGCGAGAGCGTCGGCGGGACTGCGTCCGGCAGCGAGCTCAGCGTGGACGGCACCGAGCAGTACGCACGCGTCGTCGTCGGCGACGATGACAGGCGCCGCGATGACGCAGTCGACTCCGGCGTGCAGCCATGCACGCGTCATGCCGACGGCCTCTTCGCCCCAGCGCACCGACGAGCGCCCCACTTCGCACGCCGACAGGATGACGATGCGCGGCACCCGCGCGATCCGGTCGATGTCGTGCCCGAACAGCACGCCGTCGTCGAGCTCCAGACCCGAGAACAGCGGGTTGTCGGCGGCGTGACGACCATGCGCCGCGACATGCAGGAGGTCGACGCGGCCCGCAAGGTCGGACACGGCCCCGACGGTCGCCCGGGCCCCGTCGAGCCACACGGGGTCGCCCCAGGCCTTCGCCGCCGTGGCGACCTCCTCCGCGCCGCGCACCACCCGCGGCCCGACGGCGAACCCGACCGTGCGGGGCGCCGACACCGTCGTGCGTGCCCAGCGCGACACCGATGACGCCAGCGTGAACGTCCGGCCGGTCAGGGCCGGGAGCATGCTCCAGGGCATCCCGGCAAGGATGCCGGGGGCGGTCAGCACGATCCGTCGGTCGCCGACGTGCGCGAGCACCGGCTCCAGAATCGCCTGGGACAGGGCGTGCAGCCGACGGCTGAGCGACGATCGCACCACGTCGACCATCGGGCCCCTGCGCACCGTCGCCGTCATGTCGAGGTCGGCACGGAGTCCCGGCAGCGTCCGGCGCGCGTCATCCCACCCAGGGATCTCGACCACACGGGCACCGTCGGACGTCACGACGACGCTCGCAAGCCCGCCCGAGCCGAACAGGTACGACACGACGGCCGTGCCGGAATCCAGGCGCGCGCGAAGGTCGCCGAGGGCGAGGCGCGGTTGGACGTCGACCGCGCCCGTGCGCGCCCACTGCCGCTGGCGCACGCGGTCGCCGAGGGCGACGGCGCGCGAGTCGGTGAGCCAGTCGGCGTCCGACAGCTCGGCGCGCAGCATCCGGAGCTCTGCAAGGTCGGCGGCGAGCTCCGGGTCGGGCGGCGGACGCAGCGGCACGACCTGCTGACTGAGCTGACGGGCGCGCTCCGCCCACTCGAACGCCTCCTCGGCTCCGCCCGACCGCACGGCGGCGTCGATCCCGATGAGCATGAGCCCCAGGCCGTGCATCGCCAGTGACGTCTGCAGGTCGAGGCTGCCGTAGGACGACCGCCACGCCGTGAGCTCGTCGAGTCCCGCAGCCGCGAGGCGCTGTGCCTGCCTGAGCAGCCCGGCGGTGAGCGCACGCTGCGCGCGCACCTCGTGGACGAGGAGGCGCACGTCGAGCGACGCGGACGCCGACAGCCCGGGGATGCGGCCCGCGGGCCGTCCCGTGCGGGCGCGCCACAGTTCGCGCGTGAGCCGCAGGGCGGCGGCGTCGTTCGCGAATCCGGCACGGGCGAGCGCGCGGGCGACCGCGTCGACATCCGCATCGCGCACGGGACGGCGCGATCCCGCGACGACGCTCACCGACCGGACGATGAGCCCGCCCGCCAGCCGCGCGCGCAGGCGGATCGCCTCGGCGCGGGCGGCCCACGCCGTCGCTCCCGCCTTCGTGAAGCGACGTGCGGCAGTGCGCGCCGTCCGCTCCGCCCGCTCCGGATCGTGGCGCAGCAGCGAAGAGGCAAGGTGCAGCTCTGCCTGTGCACGGGCCTGCGGCATCCCGTTCGCGCCGAAAGCCTCGGCGGCCGACTCCAGCAGACGCTCTGCCTCGGAGACGAGCCCCGCGTCACGCAGCACCTCGGCGCGGTCCGAATCGCTGATGGCGGCGGTGACGGGCGACTGCGACGCGAGAATCGGCCGGGCACGCGCCATCTCGCGCATCGCCTGCACGACGTCGCCGCGCAGCAGGGCCGCGTAGCCGAGGTTATGTCGGGCCTCGGCGATGTCGGTCGGGCTGCCGACCTCCTCGAAGACGGCGAGGGCCTCCTGCAGGTCGGCGGTGCTGGCGGCGATATCGCGACGCTGCATGTGCACGACGCTGCGATTGAGGCGCAGGTTGGCGACGGCGAGCCGGTCGTCGGGGATCGTCTCGATCGCGAGGCCCAGCCACTCGAGCCCCTCGTCGAGACGCCCCTGGTGCAGGACGACGCTGCCGAGCTGGCCGGCCAGCACGCCGCGCGTGTGCGCGCTCAGCCGGTCGTCGGCGAGCGCCTCGCGGCACATGCGCTCCCCCTCGGCGGCGGCCCCGGTCTGCGTCAGGACGTAGGCGTGCGTTCCGGCGATCCGCGCGGCGAGGTCGGGATCGTCGGCGAGCGCGGTCGCCTGCGCCAGCGCGTCCCGCGCTTCGGCGTAGCGGCGCTGATCGCTCAGCTCGCGGGCGCGCGCGTAGAGATCCTCGGCAGTGGGGGCCACCCCCACAGCATGCCGCGACCGGGAGGGTCGGCGCGAGTCAGCGCCGCACCGGCCCTCCTGGCCGGCCGGTCAAGGCTCAGCGTTCTTCGGCGATGACCGCTTTGACGGCCTCTGAGACGGCCGGCACCGCCTTCTCGGGCGCCACCTCGTCGTCGGGCAGGTCGGTCAGGTGCGCCGCGACGCGCCCGGCGATGAGCGGCGCCGCGAACGACGTGCCGCTCCACACCGCGAACCCGCCGCGGAAGTCCTCGGGTCCGATCGTCAGGCGCTGCCGATCGTACTGATCGTCGCGCGCCGACGCCTGAAGCCCGCCATAGAAGTCGGGCAGCGTGCTCACGACCGCCGCGCCCGGCGCATACGTGCGCACCCACGGCCCGACGTTCGAGAACAGCGCCGTCGTGCGACGGTCGGGGTTGAGCGCGCCGACCGAGATGAGGGGCGCATAGTCGTCGGGCAGGATGCCGTTGTCGGAGCCAGGCCAGTCCCACAGCGACGCCGGGAACGTCGGACGGTCGATCGCGTCGTTGCCCGCCGACACGATGACGGTCGTCCCGAGGCTGCGCAGGATGGTCAGCAGGTCGTACAGAGTGCGTGAGTACAGGCCGTCCTGCGGGGTCTCGTGGTAATACCCCAGCGACAGGCTCAGCACGTCGATCGGCCGTCCGCCGTCGAGCCCGTTGCGATACCGGTGGACGAGCACGCCGAGCTTCTCGATCACCTCGAGCAGCTTCGACTCCTCGACCATGCCGAGCGCGTCGGCCACCCGCACCGCGAGGATGTCGGCATCCGGCGCCGCCTGCCGCACGATGCCCGCGATGAACGTGCCGTGACCCGCGACCTCGTCGAGCTGACCGTCGAGCGGCCCGTACAGGTCGGGATAGATCTCGGGATTCGCGTCGTCGTCGAGCCCGACGGGACTCCCGTCGAGCGTCACGTCGCGATCGACGATGTCGTCGGGCAGCCAGTCGTGCACGCCCGCGCCGGTGTCGAGCACCGCGACCACGGCGCGCCGGCGTCCGGGCGCGACGGGCGTGCGCATCGGCGCCGGCCCCACCCACGCGACCGGCTGACGCCCGCCCGAGCCGTGGTCTCCGTACTCGCCGACGGGGTTCGTCTTCGTGAACGGGTTCGTCTTCGTGTACGGGTTCGTCTTCGTGAACGGGTTCGTCTTCGTATAGGGGTTGGTCTTCGTATACGGGTTGACGCCGATCGGATCGACTGTCAGCACGTGGTCGAGTGAGACCCGGTCGGCGCCGGCCGCGCGCATCGTCGCCGCCGTGTCGACCGTGCCGTCCTCCCGGTGCACCGCGCCCGCCGCCAGCGCCTCGCGCCGCACCTGCTGCAGCACGCGCCACGCGTCGGGCAGAGCCGGCGAGATGCCGCGCACGGTCTCGTCCGGCGTCGTCAACCGCACCCGCACGACGCGGGGAGCGCCCGGCAGCCGCGGCTCCGGCAGCCTGTCGGCATCGTCGCCGCGCCGCAGCGTGCCGTCCGGGGCCTCGGGCACGGCGCCCCAGCCGAACTCCTCGGCGGCGCTGCGCACGAGCCGCAGCGGGCTCCGCTCCGAGCTCAGCTCGTCGTCGGAGCCCAGGCTCACCAGAAGCCGGTTCGGCACGTACGCCGTCTGGAACGCCTCGATCCCGTCGAGCGGCTCTGTGCCCGGGTCGAGCACGACCGCCGAGATCACCGACCCGCGGGCACGATCCCGCCACGTCCACCCCTTCGGCTGAGGGACGTCGGAACCACGAACTTCATCGACCATGCATCATCCTCTCGTCGGGCCGCGAGCGCGGCGGGGGACGGATGCCGACGGGCTGCTCAGACACCGAGCGCTCGACACCCGAAGATCAGGCGGCGGCGATCACACCTCGAACCGGGGCGTGCGCAGCTCGGCGGGCGCGTCGGGGCCGGCAGCCTCGGCGAGCACGACGCGCAGGCGCGTCATCCCGGAGGGGACGTCGTCGAACGAGAAGCGGCCCTGCTCGGCGGACGTCGTCCAGAACCGGTCGTCCTGCTCCAGCTCGATCGCCGAGGCGGGCGCGTCGACCCAGCCGTCGAGGCGATGCATTCCGGAGCCGGCGGGCACCACGTGCACCAGCACGCTCGTCGTCCCGTCACTGAACTGCAGCGTCAGGGCGTCGGCCTCACCTCGCACGGCGGCGAGCTCGCTCTGCGACACGAGCGTCAGCAGCGCATACTCCCGCGACAGGTCCGCGCTGGCGACAGCCGCGACCATGCGGTCGATCAGCTCCGCCGGCATCGGATCGATGCGCTCCCAGACGCGCCGGAGCGTCTGGAACATCGCGGCGTCGGTGTCAACGGTCATCGGCGTCTCCTGTCCATCCGTCTGCTGCGAGCCGGGCCCGCAGCTTGCCCAGGCACCGTTGCCTGGTGGGGCCGATCGAGCCGATCGGCATCGAGAGGTCCTGCGCGATGCGTGCGTAGTCGGGGCGCTCCTCGAACGCCACGATGCGAAGCAGCCTGCGGCAGCGCTCTTCGAGCGTCTTGACGGCGCGCCACAGCCGCACCTCGCTGTCGGCGAGCTCGGCGCGCGCTTCGGCCGACACCTCGACGGGCAGATGCGGCTCGAGATCGATGTCCTCGACGGGACGCACCCGCTGGTGCGCCTTCGCCGAGCGCCATGCCTCCCGGCGGGCACACGTGGTCAGCCATCCCGCGACGGCGCGGTCGTCGGCGATGCTGTCGTGGCGGCGGATGAGCGTCATCCACGTGTTCTGCACGACGTCCTCGGCGAGCGACCGCTCCAGCCCGTACGCACGCACGACATGCCACAGGACGGGCGTCATGACGCGCACGAGCTCATCCATGGCACGGCTGTCGCCCGCCCGCCAGCGCGTGAAGGCGCTGGCGGCCCGGTCCCAGATCGTGGGCTCGCCGAAGGAACGCCCGTCGTCGTCCGATTCGTCGCGCACGTGCGACGGGTCGGCATCAGTCATACCGCCCATTGTGGCCACAACAGGAGGAGCGAGCCAGAGGCCATGTGATACACGGACGCCGAAGCGAGGCGGCGTCATGCGACGACGCTTTCCTGGCCCTGCCCGCACCGCCCGCCTAGACTCGGGCCATGCGCCCGCTCGTCTACCTCTGCGTCCGTCCGCAGCAGGGCGCCGCCGCCGCCGAGTACGAGTCGTTCCGCAGCGCCATGCGCCTCGACGAGGCCGGTCTCGAGCACTGGGACCTCGTGCGGGAGCCCCTCCCCTCCGACGCGATAGAGCGCTGGCGCGGTTTCGCCGTCGGGGGCAGCCCCTTCAACGTCACCGACCCCGAGTCGACCAAGACCGACGTGCAGCGTCGCCTCGAGGCCGACCTCGCCCGGGTCGCTGCGGCCGCCGCGTCAGGAGACACCGCAGCGCTGTTCACCTGCTACGGCATCGGCGTGGCCAGTCGCACGCTCGGCGGCGAGGTGACCCGCGCCTATCCCGAGGACACCGGGCCCACCACCGTCACGCTCACCGAGGGCGCCGACACCGACCCGATCTTCGGCGGCCTCGCCCACAGCTTCTCGGCACTCACCGCGCACAAGGAAGGCACGAGCAGGCTGCCGGACGGCGCCGTGCTCCTCGCGACCAACGAGGCGTGCCCCGTGCAGGCCTACCGCGTCGGCGACCGTCTCTACGCGACGCAGTTCCATCCCGAGCCGACGGCGCGCGCCTTCACCGAGCGCATGGCGGTGTACCGCGACGACGGCTACTTCGCGGCATCCGACTACGAGACCATCGCAGCACGCGTGCTCGCCGCCTCGCTCACCGAGCCGGCGCGCATCCTCCGCGCCTTCGCCCAGCGCTTCTGACGCCACTCTCCCGCGAGCCGTTGCGGGGCGCCCGCCGGCTCAGGCCGCGTCGAGGACGCGTGCCGCCTGCCGCGCGGCGCCGCGTGCGACGTACTCGCCGGGCGCCGGCACCTCGACGGGCACGCCGAACACGCCGGGGGCGATGCGCCGGACCGCCTCCGACTGCGCGCCGCCGCCGACCAGCAGCGCCCGGCCGATCGGCACACCGAGCCCGCGGAGCGCGTCGAAGCCCGCCCCGAGTCCGCGCAGCATCCCCTCCACGGCGGCGCGCGCGAGGTTCTCGCGCGTCGTCGAGGTGAGCGTCATGCCGGTGAGGGATGCCGTGGCATTCGGGAGGTTGGGGGTTCGCTCGCCCTCGAAGTACGGCACGAGGGTCAAGCCGTCGGCGTCCGCGGGGGCGGCCAGAGCGAGCCGCGACAGCTCGGCGTGGTCGACGCCCAGCAGACCGGCGACGACGTCCAGCACGCGGGCCGCGTTGAGGGTCGCCACCAGTGGGAGGAAGCCGCCGTCGGCGTGCGCGAAGCCGGCGACCGTGCCGCTCGGGTCGCGCACCGGGTCGGCGCTGACGGCGAAGACGGTGCCGCTCGTGCCGATCGACACGACGACGTCGCCGACCCCCGCGCCCACGCCGAGCGCGGCAGCCGCGTTGTCGCCCGCACCGGGTCCGACGACGCGCCCGTCCGCGTCGCGCACAGGCTCGCGCGGTCCCAGGACGCGCGGCAGAACCGCATCATGGCCGAGGGCGGCGATGAGCAGCTCGCGGTCGTAGCCGTCGTCGGCGGGGTTCCAGTAGCCGGTCCCCGAGGCGTCGGAGCGGTCGGTGACGAGCTCGGACAGCTCCGGGCCCAGCGGCGCCCCCTCCGGCCCGAAGCCACGGAGACGCCAGGTGAGCCAGTCGTGAGGAAGCGCGACGGCCGCGACCCGTGCGGCGTTGTCCGGCTCGCTGTCGCGCAGCCAGCGCAGCTTCGTGATCGTGAACGAGGCGACCGGCACGAGGCCGGTGCGTGCGACGAGCGTCTCGGCGCCGAACTCCTCGATCAGGTCGGATGCCGCCCCCGCCGACCGGGTGTCGTTCCACAGCAGCGCGTCGCGGACGACGCGACCGTCGGCGCTCAGCGCGACCATGCCGTGCTGCTGGCCGCCGATCGACCAGGCGGCGACGTCGTCCATGCCGCCCGCCGCGGCGATCGCCTCCTGCAGCGCCGTCCACCACGCCTCGGGGTCGACGCTCGTGCCGTTCGGGTGCGACGCGCGTCCCTCGCGGACGATCCGCTCCGTCTCGGTGTCGACGATCACGACCTTGCACGACTGCGTCGACGAATCGACACCCATCACCAGCGTCATGCCGGCATCCTCTCTTTTCTGTCGGGCTTCCGCATCCGTCCCGTCCCGACGGCTCGACCGCGAGACGAACTCCTGCGGAGCAGAAGTCGTCTCGCGGTCGGGTGGAGCGGGCCGGACCCGGTCAGCGCGCGCCGAGCAGGTGCTCGGTGGCGAGCTGCTGCAGGCGGACGAAGCCGAAGCCCTTGCCGCCGAAGTACACCGACGGGTCGAAGTCCTCGTATGCCGAGCGGTCGGCGACGAAGTCGTCGTAGCTCTCGCCCGCGGCGAAGGTCGGCTGGGCGAGCTCGGTGACGCGGGCGGCCTCGAGCGCCTCCTGCACCTCCGGGTCGGCGCGGAAGGCCGCGGCACGCTCCTTGAGGAGGAGGTAGGTGCGCATGTTGGCCGACGCCGACTCCCACACGCCGTTCTCGTCTTCCGTGCGGCTCGGCTTGTAGTCGAAGTGGCGCGGGCCGTCGTAGGCGGGTCCGCCCTGCGGGCCGCCGTTCTCGAGCAGATCGACGAGCGCGAACGCGTTGTGCAGGTCGCCGTGACCGAACACGAGGTCCTGGTCGTACTTGATGCCGCGCTGGCCGTTGAGGTCGATGTGGAAGAGCTTGCCGTGGTACAGCGCCTGCGCGATGCCGGCGGCGAAGTTCAGGCCCGCCATCTGCTCGTGGCCGACCTCGGGGTTGAGGCCCACCAGCTCGGGACGAGCGAGCGTCTCGATGAAGGCGAGGGCGTGGCCGACCGTCGGCAGCAGGATGTCGCCGCGGGGCTCGTTGGGCTTGGGCTCGATCGCGAAGCGGATGTCGTAGCCCTTGCTGACGACGTAGTCCCCGAGGAAGTCGACGGCCTCGCGGTAGCGCTCGAGCGCGAGGCGGATGTCCTTCGCCGAGTCGTACTCGGCTCCCTCGCGGCCGCCCCACATGACGAAGGTCTTGGCGCCGAGCTCCGCGCCGAGGTCGAGCTGACGCAGGACCTTGCGGATCGCGAAGCGGCGGACGTCACGGTCGTTGGACGTGAAGCCGCCGTCCTTGAAGACCGGCGCGCTGAAGAGATTGGTGGTGACCATCGGCACGGTGAGGCCGGTGGCGGCGAGCGCCTCCTTGAGACGGTCGATCTGGCGCTGACGCTCGGCATCGGACGATCCGAACGCGAAGAGGTCGTCGTCGTGGAACGTGAGGCCATAGGCGCCCAGCTCGGCGAGCTTCTCGACGGCGTGCACCACGTCGAGCGCGGGACGCGTCGGACCGCCGAACGGGTCGGTGCCGTTGTAGCCGACGGTCCAGAGACCGAAGGTGAACTTGTCGGCAGGCGTGGGGGTGGGCATGGTGCTCCTTCGCGAATTGTTGCTACGCACAACCTATACCCCGATAACGGCATCGTCCAGTGTCTTTCGCAGGTCGAAAGTTGCGATACCTTTGTCGGAATCACCGCCCATCGAGGACCCCATGCCCGCACCCCGCGTCACCCTCGCCGAGATCGCCGCCGAAGCCGGCGTCTCGCTCGCCACGATGTCGAAGGTGCTCAACGGCCGCAGCGACGTGTCAGCCTCCACCCGGGCCCGCCTCGAGGAGCACCTCGCGCGCCACGGCTACACCCGGCGTTCGTCGACGCGGCGCAACGAGACGATCGAGCTGGTGTTTCACGAGCTCGAGGCGAGCTGGTCGATGGAGGTCATCCAGGGCGTCGAGGAGGTCGCGAAGGCCGCGGGCCTCTCGGTCGTCCTGACCGTCAGCGGCGACCGCCATGCCCCCTCGCCCGACTGGATCGACGGCGTGCTGCGACGGCGTCCCCTCGGCGTCGTGCTCGTGTTCTCCGATCTCGCGCGCCCGCACCGCGAGAAGCTCCGCTCGCGCGGCGTGCCGTTCGCGATCGTCGACCCGGCCGGCGACCCGACCCCGGACGTGCCCTCGGTGGGCTCGGCGAACTGGTCGGGAGGGCTGCACGCCACCCGGCACCTGATCGAGCTCGGCCACACGCGCATCGCGGCCATCACCGGCCCCGAGGACATGATGTGCTCCCTCGCCCGCATCGACGGCTACCGGTCGGCCATGAACGCGGCATCCCTTCCGATCGACCCCGACTGGATCCGGTTCGGCGACTTCCACTCCACCGGGGGCGAGCGCCACGCCCGCGAGCTGCTCGCCCGCACCGACCCCCCGACCGCGATCTTCGCCGGCAGCGACCTGCAGGCTCTCGGCGTGATCGCCGCCGCGACGGACGCGGGTCTCACGGTGCCGCGCGATCTCTCGGTCGTCGGCTACGACGACATCGCGCTGTCGCGCTGGCTCACGCCGCCGCTGACGACAGTGCATCAGCCGCTGCGCCGCATGGGCGAGGAGGCGGCTCGCATCGTCCTGCGCCTCGCCGAGGGCGAGACGGTCGACACGCTGCGCATGGACCTCGCGTCGCATCTGGTCGTGCGCGGAAGCACGGCGCCGCCCGCGTCCTGAGCGGTCGCTTCGAAACTTACGCGCGCTGCCACCCGGAATCTGCGGCCGCACGCGCATCGTCGCAAATGTTTCTCTTTCCGACAAATCCGCTCCGGACGCATGCCGCGACCGCAGGCAGCCGCGTTCACAACTCCGGAAGCACCGACGCCAACACCCCGCCGCAACCGACTGCACCAGCCGTTCGCACCCGCTTCTCCGGAGTTGTGAACGCACCCCGGGCGACACCGGCACACGTCGCCGCAAGCGGCGGTGTCGGGACTGCAGGCGTGCGATCGGAGGAGTGCTGCCGCCGGGGCCGCGTTCACAACTCCGGAAGCACCGACGCCAACACCCCGCCGCAATCGACTGCACCAACCGTTCGCGTCCGTTTCTCCGGAGTTGTGAACGCACCCCGGGCGACACCGGCACACGTCGCCGCAAGCGGCGGTGTCGGGACTGCAGGCGTGTCAATCGGAGGAGTGCTGCCGCCGGGCCGCGTTCACAACTCCGGAAGCACCGACGCCAACACCCCGCCGCAATCGACTGCACCAGCCGTTCGCACCCGTTTCTCCGGAGTTGTGAACGCACCCCGGGCGACACCGACACCCGGGCGGCCCCGACCCCGGGCGGCCCCGACAACCGCGGCGGCCCGACACCCGCGGCGGCCCCGGCACACGGGGCGACACCGGCACAGGCCGCGGAGGAATCAGCGCGGGGCCACGGAGACCCCGGCGACCAGCGCACGCGTGTGGTCGACGACGCGCGTCGGACCCTCGAGCCACACCGACACCGACGACGCGAGGTCGCCGCTGGACCGCCCAGCGCTCAGCACGATCTCCCCCGCATCGACGATGCGCCGCCCGGCCCGGCCGGTGTACGCCGCCAGGTCGGCCGCGACGTCGAAGACGACGTCAGCCGACGCCCCGGCCGCCAGCTCGACGCGCGCATAGCCGATGAGCTTCTGCACGGGGCGCGCGACCTCGGCGTGCGGATCGCTCAGATACAGCTGCACGACCTCGGCGCCGGCGCGATCCGACGTGTTCGTGACGGTGACGCTCACCGACACTGTGCCGTCGGTCGTGATGCGGTCGGCGGAGGCCGCCGCGTCCGACCAGGAGAACGTCGAGTACGACAGTCCATGCCCGAACGGGAATGCAGGCGACGGATCGATGTTCGACACCTCCGTGCGGCGCGCCAGCGGGGACGCGAGGTAGGTCGTCGGCTGGGCCCCCGGATCGGCCGGGATGCTCACCGGGAGATGTCCCGACGGGTTCACGCGCCCGCTGAGCACTCCGGCGACGGATGTCGCGCCCTCCTCGCCCGCGAAGAACGCCTCGACGATCCCCGCCGCCTCCTGCGTCGCACGACCGAGCGCGTAGGGCCGGCCGGCGAGCAGCACGAGCACAGCGGGAGTGCCGGTGTCGAGCACGGCGTCGACGAGCTGCTGTTGAGCTCCCGGGAGCGTGAGGGTCGCGACGTCGCATCCCTCGCCGCTCGTCCCGCGGCCGAAGAGCCCCGCGCGGTCGCCGAGGGCGAGGATGACGACGTCAGCGGATGCCGCGAGCTCCGCGGCGGCGGCCAGGCCGTCGGTCTCCCCGCCGTCGACGGTCGTCCCCGCCGCGTGGGCGACGGTCGCACCGGGGAACTCGGCGCGGATCGCGTCGAGCAGCGTCGGGATCTCGATGCCCATCTCGACGCCCGGGTGCTGCGTCACGACGTGCGTCGGGAACGAGTAGCAGCCGAGCATCGCGTAGGGGTCGGTGGCGTTCGGGCCGATGACGGCGATCGACGCGGGCGCCGCGAGCGGCAGCGTGCCGTCGTTGCGCACGAGGACGATCGCCTCGTCGGCCACGCGCCGGGCGAGGTCGCGGTTGCGCGGCGGGTCGAGGTCGATCGTGCCGCGCAGCGCTTCGGGATCGGACAGGTCGGCCCCCGCGAGGGCGGGCGGCACGGCCGACCAGTCGGGGTCGAGGAGCCCCAGCTCGTCCTTCTGAGCGAGCACCCGGCGCAGGGCGTTGTCGATGAGGTTCTCCGCCACCGCACCCTCCTCCACCGCACGCACGAGGGCATCGCCGAAGGTCTTCACGGTCGGGAGCTCGACGTCGATGCCGGCCTCGAGCGCCTGGGCCGCGGCATCCACCCACGTGTCGGCGACGCCGTGCAGCAGTTTGAGGAACGCGATCGAGAAGTAGTCCGCCACGACCGTGCCGTCGAATCCCCATTCGTCGCGCAGCAGTTCGGTGAGCAGCGTCCGGTCGGCCGCCGTGGGCACGCCGTCGAGGTCGGTGTACGAGTTCATGACGCTTCGCACCCCGCCATCCCGCACCGCCATCTCGAACGGCGGCAGCAGCACGTCGTTGAGCTCGCGCCGCCCGATCGACACGGGCGCCAGGTTGCGGCCGGCGCGCGATGCCGAGTAGCCGACGAAGTGCTTGAGCGTCGCGACGACCCCCGCCGACTCCACGCCCTGGACGTAGGCGGTCGCGATCGTGCCGACGAGCGTCGGGTCCTCTCCGATCGTCTCCTCGACGCGCCCCCAGCGCGCGTCGCGCACGACGTCGAGCACGGGCGCGAGGCCCTGGTGCACGCCGACGGATGCCATGTCGGCGCCGATGCGCTCCCCCACCTCGCGCACGAGGTCGGGGTCGAACGTCGCGCCCCACGACAGCGGCACGGGGTAGGAGGTCGCGCCCCAGGCGGCGAAGCCGGCGAGACACTCCTCGTGCGCGAGCGCGGGGATGCCGAATCGCGAGGCCTCCCGGATGCGCTCCTGCGTGCGGGCCAGCGACAGCGCCGCGGTCGCGGCATCCACCGGCTTCGTGCCGAACGAACGCGTGAGCTGCCCCAGCCCGCGCGGGAGGAGCGCCTCGAGATCGACGACCTCCTCGACGTCGTGCTGGTGCGGTGCGACGTCGCCGCCGCTGTCGGACGCGCCGACCCACACTCCGTACAGCTGGGCGATCTTCTCCTCGACCGTCATCTGGGCGATGATCTCGTCGACGCGGGTGGTCGTGGTGGGGGTGGCGTCCTGCAGGTGCACGTGCCCGTCCTGCTTCTCTCGTAGGGGGATGTCGAATCCGGTGGTTGCGGGCTCGCTGCTCATCCCTTCACGGCTCCCGTCAGCCCGCCGACGATGCGCTTCTCGGCGAAGAGGAAGAACGCGAGGGCGGGGAGCATCGCGAGCGATGTGTAGGCGAGCACCGATCCGGTGTCGGCCGAGTACTGGGTCGAGAACTGCTGCACCCCCAGGGGGAGCGTCCACAGGTCCTGCGGCATGCCGCCGGCGGCCATCACGAGCAGCGGCAGCAGGTACGCGTTCCAGCTTCCGACGAAGGCGAGGACGCCGACCGTCACGAGGCCTGGGGTCGACAGCGGCAGGATGATGCGCCAGAAGAACCCGACGCGGCTGGCGCCGTCGATGGCCGCCGCCTCCTCGAGCTCGGCCGGGATCGCCCGCAGGAACGGCACCAGGATGATGACCGTCGTGGGGAGGGCGAAGGCGACCTGCGGGACGATGACGCCCAGGAACGAGCCCTGCAGCCCGATGTCGCGCAGAAGGATCGTCAGCGGGAGCGCGGCGACCGTCAGCGGGAACATCAGGCCGGCCGCGAACAGCGAGTACAGGGCGCCTCTTCCACGGAAGTCGTAGCGGGCGATGACGAACGCGGCCATGACGCCGAGGAGCACGACACCGGCGGTGGTGCCCAGGCCGACGACCGACGACGAGAAGACCGAGCCCCAGAACCGCGTCGAGCCGAGGACGCGCGCGTAGTTGTCGAAGATCCACGGCGTGGGCCAGCCGGCGGGGTCGGCGTTGATGTCGGGCGTCGACCGGAAGCCGCCGATCCACACGTAGGCGACGGGCACGACCGACACGATCACGACCATGAGCGCGACGATGTAGACGAACGGCTGTCCCCAGTCGAAGCCGGCGCCGGCGACGCGGTCGGCGCGGCGCACGCGCGGGGCGCGGCCGGGAGGCGTGGTGATCACTTCGGTGGCGGTCATCAGCGGACTCCGCTCGTGGTCGCTCCGGCGAGGTCGCGCCGGAGGGCGAAGCGCTGGTACACCAGCGCCACGGCCAGGGAGATGACGAAGAGGATGACGGCGACGGCGCTGCCGAAGCCGGGCTGGGTCTGGCCGTACTGGATCATGTAGACGGCCATCGTGTTGGTGGCGCCGATGGGGCCGCCGCGCGTGGTGACCCACACCATGTCGAACAGCTGCAGCGAGCCGATCATCGACAGGAAGATCCAGATGCGGATCGTGGGCGCGATGAGCGGAAGCGTGATGTGCCACTGGATCTTCCACCAGCTCGCGCCGTCGAGCTGCGCCGCCTCGGTGAGCTCCGGGGGGACCCCCTGGAGGCCGGCGAGCATGAGCAGGATGGCGAAGCCGACGTACTTCCACGTCAGGATGCCGAACATCACCCACAGCGCGATGTCGGGAGTGGCGAGCCACGGCTGGGCGAGGTCGCCGAGGCCGATCGACTCAAGCACGGCGTTGACGCCGCCACGGGGCGACAGCAGCAGCTTCCACGACAGACCGGCGACGACCTCGGCGAGGACGTACGGCACGAAGATGAGGGCGCGGATGAGGCCGCGACCGCGCATGCGACGGTTCAGCAGCAGCGCGACGGCGATCGCGATCGGCCCCTGTACGAGGATCGACGCGAACAGGATGGTGAAGTTGTTCGTGATGCCCTTGATGAACAGCGGGTCCTGGAGGGCGCGCAGGTAGTTGTCGATGCCGACGAAGCGCTCGAGCGGTGTCAGGCCGTTCCAGTTGAAGAAGCTGTACACGGCGGCGAGCACGACCGGCAGGATCACGAACGACAGGAACACCAGCAGCGCGGGACCGGCGAAGATGCCGATCTCGAACCACTTGCGCGCCTGGCCGGTGCGACGGCGGATGCGAGGAGCGGGGGCGGGGGCAGGGCCCGCGGTGTCCGCGGGCCCTGCCTGAATCACACTCGTGGCCATGACCTACAGCGACGCGGCCGTGTCTTCGAGCGTCTTGACGATGTCCTCCGGGGTGCCCTGGCCGCCCATGAGGTTCACGATCGCCTGGTTCAGCGGGGTGCCGAACTCCGGTCCGAGCGCGCTGTCGAGCCACAGCTGCACGAACGACGACTCGGAGAGGCCCTGCGCGATGGCCTGCAGGTTCGGGTCGGAGACGGAGCTCGCGGCATCCGGGTGGGTCGGGATGCCGGCGCCGGTCTCGGCGAACCGCTTCTGCACGTCGGCGCTGGAGAGGTACTTCAGCAGCTCGACCGTCTCGGCGGGAGCGTCCTTGTGGATGCCCCAGCCGTCGCCGCCGCCCATCGTGATGGTCGGGTCGCCGGCGGTGCCGGGCACGCTCGGGAAGGGGAACCAGCTGAGGAACTCGGGAACCGTGCCGTCGGGCGTCAGCGAGCCGATCGTGCCGGAGTTCCAGTGGCCCATGAGCTCCATGGCGGCGTTGCCGTTGGCGACGAGGCCGGCGGAGCTGTCGGCGCCCTGCTGGGCGTCGGCGGCGAGGAAGCCGTCCTGGAACGGCTCGGTCTCCATGAAGTCCTGCAGCAGCTCACCGGCTTCGATCCAGCACGGGTCGGAGAAGTCGAGCGCCGGGATGTCGGTCTGGAGGGTGTCGGTCGAGCACGCGGCGAGCGCGAACTGGTACCACCAGTGCGCGGCCGGCCACAGCGCGCCGGCGCCGACGGCGATCGGGGCCACTCCGATGTCCTTGAGCTTGTCGACGGCGTCGTTGAGCTCGGGGAGGGTCGTGGGCGTGGCCGAGATGCCGGCCTGCTCGAAGAGGTCGGTGTTGTACCACATGCCCTCGATGCCGAAGGTGAACGGCAGGGCGTACTGCTTGCCGTCGACCTCCCACGGCTTGACGGTGCCGCCGAGGGCCGCGATCTCGTCGGCGGCGACGTCGGTGAGGTCCATGAGGTGGCCTGCCTCCGCCTGCGCGCGGACTTCGCCACCGGGCCAGACCATGAAGAGGTCGGGGGCGTCGCCGCTCTGCAGCGCGTTCGGGATGAGGGTGCGCTGGAGCTCTTCGTTCTGGTAGCCGGTGACTTCGACCTTCACGCCCGGGTGCTCGTCCATGAACTCCTGAGCCACGTCCTCCCACAGGCCGGCGAGCGGGTCGGAGGTCGCGTTGTGCCACCAGGTGATCGTGACGTCGCCGGCGTCTCCGCTGTTCGTCGGAGTCGGGTCGCCGGAGCCGGTGCAGCCGGCGAGTGTGCCGATCGCCAGGCCAGTCGCTGCGATTCCCGCTGACAGGCGCCCCATGCTGCGTCTGTTCATCTTTGAACCTTTCGAAAGTTTCGACCTTGTTGTCGAAAGTGATGTGGACATCGCCAGACTAGGGCGAGGCCTATTCGTGGTCAACCCCAACAAATAGTCGAATAATCACAATCCGATCTCCTACAGTGGCTTCGTGGTGGAAATCATCGGGGCCGAGGGCGTGCGGCAGCGCAATCTCGCTCGCATCCTTCGTATCGTCCATCTGGAAGGCCCCGTTTCGCGGGCCGCGCTGACGGATGCCACGGGCCTCAACCGATCGACGATCGGCGACCTCGTGGCCGAACTGGTCAGCGCCGAGCTCGTCGTGGAGGGAGCTCCCGATCCGCGCCGGCGCGTCGGCCGCCCCTCCCCCAACGTCGCCGCCGACCCCCGCGTGGTCGCGATCGCGGTCAATCCCGAGGTCGACGCGCTCGAGATCGCCGCCGTCGGACTCGACCGGCGCATCTCGCTGCGGCGACGCATCGAGATCGACCACCTCCTGACCCCCGACGAGACGGTGCGTCTGGTCGCCGAGCAGCTCACGCGATGGCGCGAGAGGGAGCTCGCGCAGGCGCACGCGGTGGGCCTGGGCGTCGCCGTCCCGGGGCTCGTGCGCCAGTCCGACGGGCTCGTGCGTCACGCACCGCACCTGAAGTGGACCGACGTCGCTCTCCGTGAGCCGCTGCAGGACGCCACCGGCCTCCCGACCGTCGTCGGGAACGACGCGAGCTTCGGCGCGCACGCCGAGCACCTGTTCGGCGCGGCTCGCGGTGTAGACGACGTCGTCTACCTCAACGGCGGCGCGTCGGGCATCGGCGGCGGGCTGGTCGTGCACGGCATCCCCGTGACGGGCGCCGGCGGCTACGCAGGCGAGTTCGGTCAGAACCGCCCCGGCATCGCCGCGGCATCCGACCGGCGCGCCGGTGTCGGCAGCGTGCTCGAAGACGAGGTGAGCCGCGTCCGCCTGCTCGCGGCCCTGCAGCTTCGCAGCGCCGACGACCCCACGCTCGCCGCCACACTGCGGCTGTCGCAGTCGGTCGACGTCATCGAGGAGATCGGACGCCAGCGCCGGATCCTGGCGACCGCCCTCGCCAACGCCGTCAACGTGCTCAACCCGTCGGTGGTCGTGTTGGGCGGATTCCTCGCGATGCTCGCCGAGCACGACCCCGACGGCTTCGCCGACGCCGTGCGCTCGCAGTCGATGCCCGCCAATGCCGAGACGCTCGAGATCCGCTCGGCGGCCCTCGCCGAAGACCGCCTCCTCATCGGCGCCGCGGAGGCCGCCTTCGCCGACCTGCTGATCGACCCCGCGTCCTTCCGAGCCTGAGCCGGGAGTCGCGTGCGGGCGCCCGGCTCAGCGGGAGGCGCGCGGCAGGCGGTCGCCGGAGCGCGCGTGGGCGAGCTCGCCGCGCCCGCGGCCCGTCGCGAGCACGATGACGGGCGTCACCAGCACGGCAGCCGCCGCCACCCACGCGGCGATCGCGACAGACGGTGACTCCGGCTCCCCCACGGTGCGACCGACGCCGATCCAGAACAGGCCCCACGCCATCGCGAGGCTGGGCGCGAGCCGCCCGCGGGTGCCGATGCCGGCGGCGACGCCGATGAGCGCCACGACGACCAGCACGACGATGCCGACGGGCTCGGCGGCATCGCCCCACGACTCGGGAGCGATGTCCGCCGCGAGCCACGCCGTGACGTTCGCGACGGTCGCCAGAGCGACCCAGCCGAGGTGCAGACCCACCGTCACATCCATCAGCACGGCGTCGAGCGGGGAGTCGCCGGGGTGCCTCGAGAGCAGGCGGATCGTGATCGCGAGCGCGACCAGGAGGAGCACGATCGCCACCACGGTCGCGAACAGCGTGACGAACTGCGCCGCCACGAGCCAGAGGCCGTTCAGCACCGCGGTCACCGCGATCCACCACCCGACCCGACGCTGACGCTCACGACGCCGCTGGGAAGGCAGGGCCTGCCAGATCGCGTAGGCGACCATGAGAACGTAGATGACCGACCAGATGCTGAAGGCGGGGCCGTCGGGAGCGAGGACGGTCGAGTCGGCGTCGAGCGCCCCGCCCTGAGTCTCGTCGACGTCCTCGCCGCCGAACACCCCCGAGCCGACCAGTGCGGCGATCAGCATGAAGCAGACGGCCGAGATCACCCCGATCTGCCGCAGCAGGTCACGGCCTGGGGAGTCGTCACGGACGCGGGCGGAGCTGGCATGGCGCGGAGGAACGTCGGGGGTCATGCCCGCCACGGTAGGCGGCGACCGTCCTCGCCGGCACGGGGTTGACAACCCCCACCGCCGCACGCCGCTCCGTCCGACGGCTGTCCGTCACCGCCCGGCGATGACGGCGGAGTCAGGCGGGAGGACGAGCCGGTCGTCCTCCTCGGCGAGTGCCGCGGAGGTCGAGAGCCACACGGTCTCACCGTCGCGCATCGTGACCTCCCACGGAACCTCCGACAGGTTGACGAGCACGCGGGCGTCGCCGCGTTCGAGCTCGTACACGCGCCCGCCGATCGCCTCAGCCGCCGTGGCGCCGGCGCTCGCGCGACGCGGGTCGGTGAGCTCGGGGTGCTCGCGGCGCAGACGCACCAGCCGCCGGTAGAGCTCGAGCAGCCGCGCGTGCTCGCCCTGCTCGGCCTCGGTCCAGTCGAGCTTCGACCGGGCGAAGGTCTCGGGGTCGTTGGGGTGGGGCACGAGCGACTCGTCCCAGCCCATGCGGGCGAACTCCTGCGCGCGGCCGCGGGCCGTGGCCTCGGCGAGCTCGGGCTCCGGATGCGACGTGAAGAACTGCCACGGCGTGGAGGCGCCCCACTCTTCACCCATGAACAGCATGGGAGTCCCGGGTGCGGTGAGCGTGAGCACGGCGGTGACGGCCAGCCGCTCGGGCGCGAGCGTCGCCGAGAGGCGGTCGCCGGCGGCGCGATTGCCGATCTGATCGTGGTCCTGTGCGAAGGTCACGAGACGCCACGACGGCACGTCTTCGGGCAGCGGCGCGCCGTGCGGGCGGTCGCGGAACGACGAGAACGTGCCGTCATGGAAGAACCCCGACGTCCACACCTTCGGCAGGGCGTCGAGCGCGGCGAAGTCGGCGTAGTACCCGTCGGTCTCGCCCGTGACGGCGACGTGGACGGCGTGGTGCCAGTCGTCCGACCACTGGGCCGTGAGCCCATGACCGCCCGCCTCGCGGGGCAGGACCATGACGGGGTCGTTCAGGTCACTCTCCGCGATGAGCGTCAGCGGGCGTCCGAGGTGGGCGCTGAGGGCGTCGGTGCGCTCAGCGAGCTCGCGCAGGATGTGCACGGGACTGTCGGGCGACTCGTGCAGCGCGTGGACGGCATCCAGGCGCAGCCCGTCGACGTGGAGATCGCGCATCCACATGAGCGCGTTCTCGATGATGAAGTCGCGCACCGCCCGCTGGTCGAGGTCGACGCTCGACCCCCACGTGTTGGAATGCGCGTCGCGCAGGTAGGGCCCGAACTCGGGCAGGTAGTTGCCGCTCGGGCCGAGGTGGTTGTACACGACGTCCTGGATGACGGCGATGCCGGCCGCGTGTGCCGCGTCGACGAAGCGCTCGTAGGCCTCGGGGCCGCCGTACGGCTCATGCACGGCGTACCACGCGACGCCGTCGTAGCCCCAGTTGTGCGTGCCGTTGAAGCCGTTCACGGGGAGCAGCTCGACGTGCGTGACGCCCAGATCGACCAGGTGGCCGAGGCGTGCGGCCGCCGCGTCGAGCGTGCCGGCGGGAGTGAACGTGCCGACGTGCAGCTCGTAGACGAGACCGCCCGCCAGCTGCCGGCCCGTCCACGCGTGGTCGGTCCAGCGGAACACGGCGGGGTCGTGCCAGGCCGAGAGGTCGTGCACGCCGCGGGGCTGGCGCCGCGACCGCGGGTCGGGCCGCACCTGGTCGCCGTCGCCGAGCACGAACCCGTACTCGTCGCCGTGCGCGAGTTCGACGTCTGCGCGCCACCAGCCATCGCCCGCCGCCGCGAGCTCGACATCGTCGACGCCCGGACGCCGCAGGCGCACTCGGGTCGCCCGGGGCGCCCACACTCGCACGCCCTTCTCGTCGTCGGTCATGTCGCTCCTCCTCCGCGGGTCATCGTTCCGCTGCCAGCAGCGCCACGGGGTACACGTCGAGCAGCTCGGCGAGCGCCACGCGCGAACCCTCGAACCGGCGCCCCGTGAAGACGTCGACCGCCGGGCCGCTGTGTCGCAGCAGCACCGTCTCGCCCCACCCCCCGCGCCGTGCCAGCCCGATCGGCAGCCGCGTGGCGACGGCGAGCGCTCCGCCCCGGTCGAAGGCGATCGCGTGGTCGGATGCCGGGCCCGCGACCGTCATCGGGGTGTACCGCGTGAACAGGTCGGGCCGGTCGCGGCGCAGCCGCAGCGTGCGCGATGTGACGAGCAGCTTCGCGGCCGCCGTCGCGTCGACGGGCGGAAGCCAGCCGGCGTCGAGCTCGGCGAGCAGGCGTCGGCGACCGGCGAAGTCGACGGGACGGCGGTTGTCGGGGTCGACGAGCGAGAGGTCCCACAGCTCTGTGCCCTGGTACACGTCGGGAACGCCGGGACCGGCGAGCTGGAGGAGCTTCGCCGACAGTGCGTTCGACCACCCGGCGGGCCGGATGTCGGCGACGACCTCGTTGACGATCGCGACGGCTCGGCCGTGGGCGGCGGCGACGAGGTCGTCGATGCGCTGCTCGAAGTCGGCGTCGGGCGATGCCCAGGTCGTGCGCTCCGCGGCTTCGCGCGCCGCCTTCACGGCGTAGGCGTGCAGTCGCTCGGGAGAGGCTGGCCATGCACCGATGATCGCCTGCCACACGAGCGAGTCGAACGGCCCGTGACCCGTGGAGGCCACTGCTCGCAGCCGCGCGAGCGCCGACGCCCAGCGGTCGGAGATCTCGGCGAGCACCGACAGCCGCGCGCGCACGTCTTCGCTGCGCTTCGTGTCGTGGGTCGACAGCGCGGTCATCGCGTGGGGCCAGGCGGCCTGCCTGCGCGCCGAAGCCTCATGGAACCCGGCCACCGAGACGGAGAAGACCGACGGGTCGCCGCCGACCTCGGTCAGGGTCCCCAGGCGTGTGTCGCGGTAGAACGCGGCATCCTCGACCCCTTTCGCCATGACGGGGCCGGTGGTCTGCATGAACCGCCGCGACGTCTCCTGGCCCGGGTCGGCGATGACGGGCACGAGGCGCGCGATCGCGTCGGCCAGGTCGGGGCGGCGAGCGGATGCCGCATCCGCGGCGCGGTCGAGGTGCTCCCTGCCGGCGGGGAGGTAGGAGCGATAGACGGGGAAGTTCGCGAGAAGCTCGGCGAGCGCGTCCCGGGCGACCTCGGCACCGTCCCCTCCTTCCGCCTCCAGCGCGTCGAGGATGTCGCGGGGGAGGCTCGCGACGAGTCGCCGCACCTCGGCGGCCTGCGCGTCGTCGGCGATCGCCCGCTTGGTGTCATGGATGAGGTCTTCCCAGCCTTGCGCGGGGGCGAGGCCGCTGTCGGCGCGGAGCTCGGCATCCAGGCGGGTCAGTCCGTGCTCGCCGGCGGGATCGATCAGCACACGGTCGATCACCGCCATGGCGTCGTAGCCGGTCGTGCCGTCGGTCGCCCACCATCCGGCGAGCTCCTCCCCGTGCTCGAGGATCTTCTCGACCACGACGTACGGCGCGTCGCCTTCCGCTGCGGCGCCGTCGCGTTCGGCCACGGTGCCACGCACGGCCGCCTCGAGGTCGTCGAGGTAGCCGCCGGGGTCGGCGAGGCCGTCGGGGTGGTCGATGCGGAGTCCGTCGACGAGTCCTTCGCGGAACCAACGCAGCACCTCGGCGTGGCTGGCGTCGAACACGGCGGGGTCTTCGACGCGCACGCCTGCGAGGGTCGTGACGGTGAAGAAGCGGCGGTAGTTGAGAAGCGCGGCCTCGTCGCGCCAGTAGACCGCCTCCCAGTGCTGCTGCTCGATGACGGCGCGCACCGCCTCGGCATCGGTCGTCCGCTCGCTCGGCGCGGTGCCGTCGGCGAGCGGCAGCACGGTGTCGTAGTAGCGGGCGACGCCCGGCTCTCCCTGCGACGACGGCGGCTCGACCGCGATCTCGCCGGCCGAGAGCACGTCGTCGAGCGGCGAGCCGAGGATCGGCAGGCGCACCCTGCCCGCGGTCCAGTCGATGTCGAACGCCGCAGCGTGCGCCGACGCACGACCCCGGCGCAGGACATTCCACCACCAGGGGTTCTCGGCCGGCACGGCGACGCCCTGATGGTTCGGGACGATGTCGACCAGGATGCCGAGGCCCTCCGCGCGTGCCGCGGCCGCGAACCGCGCAAGCCCCTCTTCGCCGCCGCGCGCCGGGTCGACCCGCGAAGGATCGACGACGTCGTAGCCGTGGTCGGATCCGGCAGCCGCCGCCAGGATCGGCGAGAGGTACACCGTGTCGATGCCCAGGTCGTGCAGGTACGGCACGAGTGCCGCGGCGTCGTCGAGCGTGAACGACGGCCGCACCTGCAGCCGGTATGTGGACACAGGACGGCGCATCTTCACGGCATCCTCACGAAGGCTGCTCGCTCTTCGGCGCCGGCGACGGCACCGTGTCGATCGGTCCCGTGCGCGCCGCGAGCGACGCGGCCACCGAATGGTCGACCTCAGGCTCGGGCTCTTCGTAGTCGCGCAGCACGACGAGCGACTTCGCGGGGAGCGCGATGACGTCGCCGCTGTCGAGCGGCGGGCTGTCGGCGCGCTCGCCCGACGTGTCGATCACGACCTCCCAGCGCGGGCTCGGGTCGGCCTTCGGCACCGTGAAGTCCACTTCCTCGTCGCCCGCGTTGAACAGGAGGATGAAGTGACGATCGTGGATGTCCTCTCCACGGCGGTCGCGCTCACGGATGCCGTCGCCGTTGAAGAACACGCCGATCGCGCGGCCGAAGCCGGCATCCCAGTCCTCTGGCTGCATCTCGGTTCCGTCGGGTCGCACCCACGCGATGTCGGGCACGGGCGCCCCCTCTTCGCGGCGCACGGGCCGCCCGTTGAAGAAGCGTCCGCGACGGAAGGTGGGGTGCTCGCGCCGCAGCCGTGTCAGCGCGGCGGTGAACTCGACGAGCGGCTGGTCGACCGACTCCCAGTCCACCCACGTGACCTCGTTGTCCTGCGCGTAGCCGTTGTTGTTGCCGCCCTGCGTGCGTCCGAGCTCGTCGCCGTGGCTGATCATCGGCACGCCCTGGCTCAGCAGCAGCGTGGCGAGGAAGTTGCGCTGCTGTCGTGCGCGCACCGTGAGCACGTCGGGGTCGTCGGTGGGACCCTCCACGCCGTGATTGCACGAGCGGTTGTGCGATTCGCCGTCGTTGTTGTCCTCGCCGTTGGCCTCGTTGTGCTTCTCGTTGTACGAGACGAGGTCGCGCAGCGTGAACCCGTCGTGCGCCGTGACGAAGTTGATGGATGCCACGGGCCGCCGGCCGGAGTGCTCGTACAGGTCGGCGGAGCCGGTCAGGCGCGAGGCGAACTCGCCCAGCGTCGACGGCTCGCCGCGCCAGAAGTCGCGCACGGTGTCGCGGTACTTGCCGTTCCACTCGGTCCACTGGGGCGGGAAGTTGCCGACCTGGTAGCCGCCGGGACCGATGTCCCACGGCTCTGCGATGAGTTTGACCTGCGAGACCACCGGGTCCTGCTGCACGAGTTCGAAGAAGGTGGCGAGGCGGTCGACTTCGTAGAACTCGCGCGCGAGGGCCGCGGCCAGATCGAACCGGAACCCGTCGACGTGCATCTCGAGGACCCAGTAGCGCAGCGAGTCCATGATGAGCTGCAGCGTGTGCGGATTGCCGACGTTGAGGCTGTTTCCTGTACCGGTGTAGTCGGTGTAGTACCGCTTGTCGTCTTCTTCGAGGCGGTAGTAGGCGACGTTGTCGATGCCCTTCATCGACAGCGTCGGCCCCATGTGGTTGCCCTCGGCGGTGTGGTTGTAGACCACGTCGAGGATGACCTCGATGCCCGCCGCGTGGAGCGCCCGCACCATTCCCTTGAACTCCTGCACCTGCTGCCCGCGCTGACCGAGCGCCGAGTAGGTGTTCTGCGGAGCGAAGAACGCGATCGTGTTGTAGCCCCAGTAGTTCGACAGCCCCTTCTCCTGCAGGGTCGAGTCGTTCACGAACTGGTGCACCGGCATGAGCTCGATGGCCGTGACGCCGATCTTCTTGAGGTGCTCGATGATCACGGGATGCGCGATCGCGCGGTAGGTGCCGCGGATGTCCTCCGGGATGTCCGGATGCCGCTGCGTGAGGCCCTTGACGTGCGCCTCGTAGATGACCGACTCGGCGTACGGGGTCTTCGGCTGACGGTCGCCGGCCCAGTCGAAGAACGGATTGACGACGACGCCCTTCATCATCGCGGCGGCTGAGTCGTCGTCGTTGCGCGAGTCGGGCTCGCCGAAGTCGTAGCCGAACACCGACTGGCCCCACTGGACCTCGCCGTCGACGGCCTTGGCGTACGGGTCGAGCAGCAGCTTGTTCGGATTGAATCGCTGGCCGTTCGACGGATCGTGCGGACCGTGCACGCGGTAGCCGTAGAGCTGGCCGGGCTGCACCGTCGGCAGGTAGCCGTGCCATACGAACGCATCGACGTCGCGCAGCTCGACGCGCGTCTCGTTTCCGTCGTCGTCGAACAGGCACAGCTCGACCCGTTCGGCGCCCTCACTGAAGAGTGCGAAGTTGGTCCCGCTGCCATCGAATGTGGCACCGAGCGGATAGGGCGCCCCCGGCCATGCCTGCATGCTGACACCCTACGCAGGTGCGCGCCTTTGGCGACACCGAGAGACTGGGGGTTGACGCCGTGGCATCCGGGGGTCCATGCGCGCCCTCGGAAACCCCTCGCGACAGGGGGTTGTCCGCGACAGGGGCTGTCAGCGGAGGGAGAGCTGCTCGTCGAGGTAGTCGGCGAGCGGGCGGAGCTGCGCCGTCGCGCTCCAGCGGATGCAGGCCACCCCGTCGACCACCGAGAGCGGACCGGACGCTCCGCCCGCGTCGACGGCGGCGACATCGACAGGAGTCCAGCCGATGTGCACCGTCTCGCCCTCGGCGAAGCCTCCACGGAAGGCCGCGGCCGCCCGCTCGGAGCGCTCTCGCTGCGACTGCGCCGTGTAGCCGCGAATGGCGTCATGGCGCGCGCGGAGCACTTCGCCGGTCGCGTAGACGGCGTCGTCGGCGATCAGCAGGGCTCCGACGTGCCATGCCTCGCCCACGCGGACGATGCGCGGCGCCCGGCCGAAGCCGAGCAGCCTGCGGGCCGAAGCCCATTCGCCGAGGCCCTCCGTGGGAGCGCCGGCGAGGCGGGCGCGGGCGGCATCGAAGAGATCGCTCGCGACGGGGAGAGAGGAGGATGGCACGGACTCCATTGTTCCGTGCGAGGTTCCGCTCGCGGATCGCGCGCGGGCGTTCGGCGGCGTGCAGTGCGCGATCGGGGACCTACGCCGGGACGGAAACGCGCCGCGATGCGCGACGAACCATGAAATTCCCAGGAAATGGCGGTAGCCTGAGCGCGGAACGCATGCGCGCCCGCACGGATGCCCCCCAGCTCCACGTGTGGCCGTTCCCCCAAACGGCAATAGGCGCCGCGATCCAGGTTCCCCTCAGGAGCCATCGCTGATGTCCGCTCCTGAGGGGAACCTTTCTCGTATTCGATTTCAGGCGGTGACGTTTCGGCCCCAGTCCCCCGGGTGACCGCCTGACAAGGCGCCGAACCTCCCCCCGGTGGTCGGCGCTGAGATCACAATACATGTCCCCCATTCGGGGGACAAACTCGAAACACAAAATTGCGTAGATTCGAGTATGTCTTACTCGTTCTCCTTTGGGGGAGGTCGAGTCCGGTGAGTATTCGGTGGGGTAGGCAGCAGCAGGGGACTATCGCACCGGATCGTTTGACGAAGAGGCCCCGATGTCCTCGAGCTTCGCCCTACACCCGCACCCGACGGTGCGGCGATACTCGAACCTGGCGCGCGCCGCGCGCCCCTCAGCGATGGCGGGGGCGGTGATTCTCTGCGCCGCGATCCTCATCGCCGCGCTGAGCACCGTCGACCCGCTGTGGTGGCATCTGCACTTCAGCCGCCTTGGCATGTTCGCCGACGCGTCGGGCTACACGTTCAACGGCGGCGTCGTCATGAGCGGTCTCGTGATCGCCGCCGGCAGCGTGCCGCTGGCCGTCCACCTGGCCGGCTCCGTGGCCGCTGGTCGCGTCGCAGACATGCGGGCGGCGCGGATGCTGCCGCCGCTCCTCGTGGCGCTCGGCCTCTCGCTGGCGCTGATCGGCGTCGTGCCGCTCACGCTCAATGAGTTCCTCCACGACCGCGCCGCGAACGGCGTGCTCCTGAGCTTCCTCGGCCTGGTCATCGTCAGCCGCCGCACCATGCCGGAGCTCCCCGCCTTCCTCGGCCGTTACGCGATCGCCACCGTGATCGTGCTGGCGGTCGGCATCGGCCTGATGGTCTCGGGGATCATCAACCTCGCCGCTTTCGAGGTGCTCGCCTTCGGCGGCGTGCTGTCGTGGGTGCACCTGCTCGAGCGCTCCGTGCGCACCCTCGCCGCTGAGGCGAAGGCCCTCGAGGTCATCGACGACACCGTCGAGCTGAGCACCCCCGCGTGCGAGGTCTCGGCATCCGGGGCGCCCGCCCGCCACCTCGTGCGTCGCGGCGCCCGTGTGCACGCTTCCCTGACGGCGACGCGTCCGGCCACGGCCCGCGCCGCGTCGATCCGCACGCTGCGCGTGGCCCACATCGAGCACGAGCTCCTCGTGCCGCCGGAGGCCGAGCCCCGCCGCCAGGCGTCGCGCGACCGCCTCACGGCCGCCACCTCACGCCCACGGGGCGACGCATTCCCTGCCATGCTCCGCGACGCCGGTCACGGCGTTCCGGATGCCCGCCGCACTGCGCCGGTCGCCCTCCGGACCCGGGCACCGCGAAAGCGGCCACGCGCCCCTAGGACTCTTCCGGCACCATCACCGGCGTATCGCGGTTGAGGGCACGGCCGTCGAAGAACGGCTCGGCCCGCGGGAAGAAGAACCCCACCACCATCAGCACCACGCCCACCAGCAGGGCGCCGACGCCCACGACGAAGGGGTGGGCGCGGGGTCAGCGGGGGCCGGGGCGCACCGTGATGTCGGTCAGGGTCGCGTCGGGCGTCGCATCGAGCGCCACGAGAATCGCCGCCACGACCGACTCCGGGTCGATGAAGCGCGACGGGTCGTAGTCGGCGCCCTCCTGCTCGTGCACGCGGGCCTGCATGGGCGTCGCGGTGCGGCCCGGATAGACGGACGTCACGCGGACGCCGTGCCGTGCCTCTTCGCCGCGGAGCGCGTCGGCGAGCGCTTTCAGGCCGTGCTTGCTGGCGGCGTAGGCGCCCCACTCGGGGTGCGCCGTGAGTCCCGCGCCGGAGTTCACGAACAGGACCGTGCCGCGGGCGGCGCGCACGCGCGGGAGCAGCAGCCGAGTGAGCTCGGCCGGAGCCACGAGATTGACGGCGACCTGCGACGTCCACGCGTCGAGCGACAGCTCCCCCACCGTGCCGAGGTCGACGATACCCGCCGCGTGCACGACCGAGTCGACCGCTTCCGGCAGCGCCTCTGCGGCCTCCGTCACGGCCGCTTCGAACGAGGCGGGGTCGGCGAGATCGGCGACGATCGACGAGCTTCCGGGGTACGCGGCGGTGAGCTGCTGCGCTCGCTCGGCGTCGCGCGCCACGAGGACCAGACGGTCTCCGCGATCGGCGAGACGACGGGCGAGGGCGGCTCCGATGCCGGAGCCGGCACCGGTGAGGACGTGCGTGCGGGTCATCCCTTCATCCTCCCACCCGCGCCGGCCCACACGGAGTGTGCGCCCGGGAGCGCGGGCCGCGCAGTTCGTGCGATTTCAGACGCCGCGGACGCGCGCGGAAGACTCGAGAGCGGTACGTTCGAGACGACCGAGGAGGAGCGTCATGCCCACGCAGCGAACCGAAGCCGAACTCCAGCAGATGGCGAAAGACCACCTGTGGATGCACTTCTCCCGCCAGTCGACGATGGAGCGCGGCGTGCCCATCATCACGCGCGGCGAGGGCCACCACGTGTGGGATGCCGCGGGCAAGCGCTACATCGACGGTCTCTCGGGGCTGTTCGTCGTCAACGCCGGCCACGGACGCCGGGTGCTCGCCGAGACGGCCGCGCGTCAGGCCGAGGAGCTCGCGTTCTTCCCGATCTGGTCATACGCGCATCCGGCGGCGATCGAGCTCGCCGACCGCCTCGCCGACCTGGCTCCCGGCGACCTCAACCACGTCTTCTTCTCCACGGGCGGCGGCGAAGCAGTCGAGACCGCGTTCAAGCTCGCGAAGCACTACTGGAAGCTGCAGGGCAAGCCGGGCAAGCACAAGGTGATCTCGCGTTTCATCGCGTATCACGGGACCCCGCAGGGCGCCCTCGCGATCACGGGCCTGCCGGGCATGAAGGCGATGTTCGAGCCGGTCACTCCGGGCGGCTTCCGTGTGCCCAACACCAACTTCTATCGCGCCGCCGAGCAGGGCTTCACCGGCACCACTCCCGAGGAGTTCGGCGTGTGGGCGGCCGACCGCATCGAGGAGATGATCCAGTTCGAGGGGCCCGAGACGGTCGCCGCCGTGTTCCTCGAGCCCGTGCAGAACTCCGGCGGATGCTTCCCGCCCCCTCCGGGCTACTTCCAGCGGGTGCGTGAGATCTGCGACCGCTACGACGTGCTGCTGGTCAGCGACGAGGTCATCTGCGCCTTCGGCCGCATCGGCGAGTACTTCGCGTGCGACGCGTATGGCTACCAGCCCGACATGATCACGTTCGCCAAGGCGGTCACGAGCGGCTACGTCCCGCTCGGGGGCACGATGGTCAGCGACCGCGTCTACGAGCCGTTCTCGAAGGGCGACGTCAGCTTCCCGCACGGCTACACGTTCGCCGGTCACCCGGTGGCGGCTGCCGTCGCGCTGGCGAACCTGGACCTCTTCGAGGAGGAGCAGCTCCTGCAGAACGTGCGGGAGAACTCGCCTGTCTTCCGTTCGACGCTCGAGCGTCTGCGCGACCTGCCGATCGTCGGCGATGTGCGCGGCGACGGCTACTTCTTCGGCATCGAGCTCGTCAAGGACAAGACGACGAAGGAGACCTTCGACGACGCGGAGTCGGAGCGCCTGCTGCGCGGATTCCTGTCGACAGCGCTGTACGACGCCGGACTGTACTGCCGTGCCGACGACCGCGGCGACCCTGTCGTGCAGCTCGCGCCGCCGCTGACGACCGGGCCGAAGGAGTTCGAGGAGATCGAGCAGATCCTGCGCAGCGTCCTCACCGAGGCCGGCAGCCTGCTCTGACGCTCGGCGTGTCGCCCGCCGCCCTCAGAGGTTCCAGGTCGACGGGGGCGCGACCAGCAGAAAGAGAACGATCCCCGTCGCGGCGACGAGGATCAGGGAGAGCTTGGCGAGGCTGTTGGGCTTCGACAGCACGAGCGAGACGATGCCCACGATCACGGCCAGCGCCGCGATGATCGACACCGCCACGAGGGCCAGGACGGCCACGCTCAGGGACGCCGCGCCGGGGGTCGCCGCGGCCCAGATCCAGCCGATGACAGCGGCGATCGGGGTGGTGATCGCCAGCGTGATCGCGGCGACGCCGAGCCCCTGATTGGAGGCATGCGTCAGCGCCGTGGATTCAGTGGTGGTCATGCTTTGACGCTAACAAGTGAACGCAAGCCGCGCAGTCGGCATTTCGGGGGACAAGCGGCCCGCCCAGGCGACCCGCGCGGTGTCGTCAGCGTCGGTTCATGTCAGCGAACAGCTCGACCGACGCGTCGAGCGCCTCGTCGTAGATCATGGTCGCGAAGCGGTGGAACGCAGGGCGACCGATCCTGGCGATGCCGCCGCCCCGCGCGGCGCTGTCGAGCCACGCCGAGACGTGCGCGGTGAGATCGGCCGGTTCGGCGATCGCGTTGATGAGGCCGACCTCGCGCGCTCGCTCCGTGTCGAACGGCTCCCCCGACCCGATGTTCTCCATCGCCCATCGCGGCCCGATGCGGTGGATGATCGGCACCTGCGCGACCATCGGCCAGATGCCGACCGACACCTCCCGGGTCCCGATGCGCGCGTGCGGCACCGCGACAGCGTAGTCGACGGCCGCGACGAGGGACGCCCCGGATGCCACGGCGTCGCCGTTGACGGCCGCGGCGATGGGCGTGCCGAGCGTCGGGAGCAGCTTCAGCAGGTCGGCGAGGGCGCTCGCGAAGGCGACCGGGTCTCCTCCGGCCTGGATGGCGGGGATGTCGAGCCCGCTGCAGAAGACGTCGCCGTCGCCCGTCAGCACGATGCCGGTCGTCTCGGCATCGGCGTCGGCAGTCGTCAGCTGCTCGACCAGTCGGGCGATGACGTCGGGGTTGAGAAGGTTTCCCTCGCCGGCGGGGTTGCTGATCGTGATCGTCGCGATGCCCATGCGTGACCTTCCGAGTGCCGGATCGTCCCCAGTGACGATCCCTTCAGCACCTTATCGATCCCGCGCGTCGACGAGCTCGCGACCCGTCAGGATGCCGGGGAGTCCGCGGCCGCGACGCGTCGTGAGCACGAGCACGACGGCGACGAACGCGAACCAGGACGCGACCCACGACCAGTCCTCCGGGAGCAGCGTCAGCAGGTGATACCCGCCGATCCCCGCGGCGAACCTCACGAGCCGGGCCGCGGTCTGCGGCATCCGACCGCCCTGGTATTCGAGCTCGACGGCGAAGTCGCCGACCGAGCGCCCCGTCGCGAGGATGAGGAGCAGCCACGCGAGGGCGACGACGCCCGTCGAGAGGAGCGTCGCGATCGTGCCGTCGACGACCGCGGCATGGTCGCCCACGATGTATTCGAGCACCAGCTGCGTCGCCACGCTCACCGCGGCGGCGACGATGCCGGCTCCCAGCACGTCGCAGAGGACCGCGAGCAGGCGCCGACGCCGCGTGACCGGGCGCGGCTCCCGCGCATCGGCCGTCGGCGCGATCCCCCGCAGTCGACGGGGCACCAGCAGCGACAGGGTCGCGCCGACCAGGGCGCCGAGCGTGTTGGTCATCAGATCGCCGACGTCGAAGAACCGGTAGGCGCACGGATAGACGCCCCACACGCCCGTCAGCTGAGTCGTCTCGACGAAGAGCGAGACGGCGAAGCCGATCGCGACGGTCGTGACGAGCCCCCGGCCGAGGAGCCCACGCACGAAGAAGCCGAGCGGCACGAACAGCAGGACGTTGAGGAGCAGCTGCTGCAGCTCAGGACTGCGGATCGGGTTGCCGGGCCCGGCGAACGCCGCCTGGAGGTCGCGCACGACCGCCATCGGATCGGTGATCGCCCCGACGCAGCGGATCAGGTCAGGGTCGGGCAGCGGCGGGAGCGTGTACGTCCAGATCGCGAAGAAGTAGACGAGGAACGCCGCCCACGCGACGAACCGCCATGCCGTCAGGCCGCCGCGGCGTCGGTAGCTCACCGCGACGAACGGCACGAAGAGGGCCGCCCCGACCAGCACGCCCGCGAGCGTCGCGACGAGGGCGGAGATCAGTCGGTCATCATCCACGCATCGAGCCTAGCCAGGGGCAGCGCGGCCGCTGGGTGCGGTCAGTGGACGAGGGCGGGTTCGCCGAGGCGTCCGTCGACCATCTCCAGCACGCGGTCGCAGTGCTCGGGCACGTCGTGGTCGTGCGTCACCATCACGACCGCGACCTGCGCCTCGTGCGCCCGCTCGGCCAGCAGCTCGACGACCTCGTGGCTGCGACGACGGCCGAGGGCGGCCGTGGACTCGTCGGCGAGCACGAGCGTCGGCTCGTTGACGAGGGCGCGGGCGATGCCGACGCGCTGACGCTCGCCGCCGGAGAGCTGTCCCGGACGGTGCGATGCGCGGTGCGCGATCCCCACCGACTGCTCGACGGGCGCGAGGATCGCCTCCGTCTCGGCATCCCACTGCTCCGGCGCCGGGCGCGCGGGACATCTTCCGGCAGTCCAGCCCTCACGACTGGACCGTGCCGCCCCGCCCGCAGTGTGCTTTCCTTCGAGGAGGCGGCAACGTCGTCGGAAGCCCCGAACGCCCCGCCGGAGCAGAGGAGCAGCACCGTGACCAAGACCGTCGCCATCGTCACCGGAGGCAGCAGGGGCATCGGTCGCGCTGTCGTCGAGCGGCTCGCCCGCCGCGGGCACGTCGTGCTGACGGCGCACCGCTCCGATCACGAGCCGATCAGCGTCGTCGGCCGCGAGACGTCCGTCGTGCACCTGCGATGCGACGTCACTGACGCTGACGCGCCCGCCCGCATCCTGGATGCCGCAGAAGCGCTCGGCGACGTCACCGTGCTCGTCAACAACGCCGGCGTGACAGGACGGATCGGTCCTCTTCACACGGCAGACGACGACGAGATACGACGGGTCATCGACGTCAACCTCACGGCCCTCATCCGGCTCACGCGAGAGGCGGTGAGAAGGTGGGGATCCTCGGCGCAGCGCGATGATCGGACGATCGTCAACGTGTCATCGATCGCCGCGCGCACCGGTTCGCCCGGTGAATACGTCTGGTACGCCGCGTCGAAGGCCGGAGTGGAGGCCTTCACGGTCGGGCTCGCCAAAGAGGTCGCACCGCTGGGGATCCGCGTCAATGCCGTCAGCCCCGGCACCACGGCGACTGGCATCCATGCACGAGCGGGGCAGCCCGACCGTGTCGAGCGGATCGCGTCGCGGACACCGCTCGGCCGCGTCGCGACGCCGCAGGAGATCGCCGCCGCGATCGAATGGCTCACCACCTCGGACGCGTCGTATGTGTCGGGCGCCGTGCTCCCGGTGAGCGGCGGGAGCTGACAGGCTCGCGTCTGCGGCAGAGCGGGTCAGATCGCCGACGCCGCCTGACGCGCCGCTGTCGGGCTCTCGCCTCCGCCCAGCTGACCCCAGACCTGCGCGAGCAGCCGCACGCCCCGGTCCAGCTCGTCGGTCGGGCCGGTGATCGGGAGGCGCAGGTGGCGTTCCAGCGAACCGTCGACCGAGAACTTCGGCCCCGGTACCAGCGCGACCCCGTGCGCACGGGCACGCGAGGTGAGCGCGGTGCTGCCGGCGTGATCGAGCGTCACCCACAGCGACATCCCGCCGTCGGGCGAGGGCACGGTCCACTGCGGAAGATGTCGCTGCAGCGACGCGGTGAGGACGCCTCGGTTGGCGCGCAGCAGTCGCCGTCGGTCGGCGACCAGCTCGTCCATCCTGCGGAGGACCTCCACGCCGATCAGCTGCTCGATCGGCGGGGTTCCGAGGTCGCCGGCCGGCCGAGCCTGAACGAGCCGCTTGATCACGGCTTCATCGGCGCGAATCCATCCGATGCGCAGCCCGCTCCAGATCGATTTCGACAGCGAGCCCAGTGTGATGACTCCCGAGCCCGACGATCCGCCGTCCCTGGCCGCGTGACGCGCGAAGGGTCCGTCGTCCCACGGCCGGTCGATGTTCAGGTCGGCGGTGGCCTCGTCGACGAGCAGGACCGTCCCGGCCACGCGAGCTGCCTGAACCAGCCTCGACCGATCCTCAGGGGCGAGCGATGCGCCCGTCGGATTGTGGAAGTCGGGCATGAGATAGGCGACGGCGGGCCTGGTGTGCTGAATGGTGGCGATGAGGTGGGGGACGTCCCAGCCGTCGACTGTGACGGGAGTGGCGACGACACGCGCGCCCGCCCTGTGAAGGGCCTCATACGCGTGCGGGTACGTGGGGCTTTCGACCAGCGCCACGTCGAAGCGGTTCACGAGCGCGTGAGAGGAGAGCGCGATGGCGTGCTGGCCGCCCGTGGTCACCATGATCTGCTCACGCGACGTCGGCAGCCCCCGGCGCGTGTACCGATCGGCGATGGCCTGACGGAGCGGGTCGATGCCGAGCAGGTCGAAGCCGGGAAAGCGCGTGATGTCGGGGAGGTGGCGTGTGACCTCGGTGATCAGCTCGCTCAGGCCGGAGACCGGCGGGGGAACCGCGCCCGCAAACCCGGGGCCGCCGCTCTCCCGCTTCGACACGTCTGCGAGACTCGGCAGCGTCGCCCGGCTGCCGGAGCCATGCCGGCTGATCAGATAGCCGGTGTCACGCAGCCGCTGGTACGCGGCCACGATGGTCGTGCGGCTGCGTCCGAGCGCGCCGGCCAGCTCACGCTCCGATGGCAGACGCGTGCCCGTGGGGATCCGTCCGTCGACGATCAGCACCTGGATCCGCCCGGCGAGCTCTGCATATGCGACCGGTTCGGCCCCCAGGCCACCGGTCATCGAGATCAGAGCGCGGGCGGAGAGACGCGGGCCTGCGACGGACATGAATCCAGCATGCGCAACTGGACCTGGCCATGATGCAGAACTTCATGATTCCGTCATGGATTGGCAGAAAGCAGACGCTGATGGACCGAAGGCGGGGCGGCATGACGACGGAGACAGGATTCATCGGCCTGGGGCTCATGGGCTCGGCTGTCGCAGGCCGCATCCTCACCGCTGCGCCGCTGCGCGTATGGAATCGCACGCCGGCAGCGTGCGAGCCGCTGATCGCGGCAGGCGCCGTCGCTGCGGACTCCCCCGCGGCTGTCTTCGAGCGCTGCCGCACCGTCTTCGTCATGGTCACCGACGAAGCGGCCGTCGACGATGTCCTGGCTTTCGACGAACGCCTGCTGCGTGGCCGCACGATCGTGCAGATGAGCACCGTCGCCCCCGCCTACTCCGAAGCACTGGCGGCCCGCGTGGCTCGCGCGGGAGGGGCGTTCGTCGAAGCTCCCGTGTCGGGTTCACGTCAGCCGGCACTCGACGGCCGGCTGATCTCGATGCTCGCGGGTGAGGAAGCCGCCGTCGAAGAGGCTGCCGCCCTTCTGCGACCCGCGTGCGCCCGCGTCTTCCGATGCGGCCTCCCGCCTCAGGCGATGCGGATGAAGCTCGCCGTCAACGTGTTCCTGATCACGCTCGCCACGGGACTCGCCGAGGCGTTCCACCTCGCGGAGGAGCTCGATCTTCCGCTCACGACGCTGCGCGACGTTCTCGACGCGGGCCCCATGGCATCCTTCGTGTCACGCGCCAAGGCGACCGCGCTCATCGACGACGACTTCTCGCCTCAGGCGGCGATCGCCGACGTGCTCAAGAACGCGAACCTCGTCGTGGCGGCCGCACGCGAACGCGGCGTGTCGGGTCCCCTCATGGAGGAGAGCGCGCGCCTTTACTCCGAAGCCCTCCTGCTCGGCCACGGGAACGACGACATGGCCGCCGTCATCGCCGCTTACCGCCAGCGCACGCGGCCCGCCCGGCGGTGATCGCCGACGCGGGGATCGTGCGCGTCAGTCCAGTTCCGCAGAATGGCCACCGAGCCGGTCAGTCGAGGCCGCGAGGGTGACGGAACGGTCTCACTGCGCAGATCGGACATCGCGAGAGGAGTCACGGATGCGATCGCTCGTCATAGAGGGGGCCGACGAGTCGGCGACGGGCTACGAAGAGCTGCTCCGGGTACCGGCGCTCAGCGTCGGCAGGTACCTGCTTCCCGCCGGCGGCGAAGACCTTCAGCAGCCTCACACCGAAGACGAGGTCTATGTCGTCCGCGCCGGTCGGGCGACCCTGCGCACTCCCCACGGCGACGCTCCCGCCGTCGCCGGCGCGGTGCTCTTCGTTCCCGCGGGCGAGGAGCATCGCTTCGTCGACATCGAGGAGGCGCTCGACGTGCTCGTGCTGTTCGCTCCCGCCGAGCATTCGAACGCGGCGCCTTCGTGAGCCGGCGACGCGACCGCGCACCCCGGATGCACAATCAGGAGATCGCCTGTGCGAGGCCGAGGAGGATTCCCTCGGGGGGTGATGAAGCGGGAGAGCTCGGTGGAACCGGAAAGCCATGAGCGCCTCCTTCGCGGCGAGGATATCCGGTGTGCGCCGACGCGGCGGCACCCCCTCCGTGTCGGTGGTTTGGGTGACAATCGTGGAGGCGCCCGACCCGAGGGTGCCGCCGCTCTGCCGACGACGCGCGCCCGCGCGACATCCGGCGAGCGCCGCGCGCTGTCGCGTGGACGAGTCCCCTGCAAGGAGCCCCCCATGTCGTCGCTGACGCCCCCGCCCCCTCCTGCCGACAGCTCTTCTCCGGAGGTGCGACGCAACAGGAAGCTGGGGTGGATCGTGATCGGCGTGGCGCTGATCGTGGCGATGCTGCTGCTGTCGCAGGTCATCTGCGCGATCGCTGTCGGCGTCGCGATCACCGCCGGGATCTCCCTCGGCAAGAAGACCCCGACCTTCCTGCGGTTCAGGAGTCCCGCGAGCGCGTCGCGTGCGCTGGTCATCGCGGTCGTCGTGGCGCTGGTGTCGGGCGCGATGGCGAACGTCGCCTTCCCGCGCGAGCCGGAGATCGCCGCCGCTCCGGCCGACGAGGCTCCCGTGGCGCCCCCTCCCCATGAGGCAGAAGACGACACCGTTCCGGCCACCGACGAGGTCACCGACACCGGCCCGACCACGCCGACTCCGACTCCGACGGTCGCTCCCGAAGAAGCCGGAGCAGGCACGGCGCTGGCCGCCCTGGCAGCGCTCGACGTCAAGGGCCGTGCGCCCAAGACGGGGTACGACCGTGACCGGTTCGGTCAGCGGTGGAAGGACGTCGATCGCAACGGATGCGGCACCCGCGACGACATCCTCGCCCGCGACCTCGCCGACGTCATCAAGGACGGACGCTGCACGGTGACCTCCGGCATCCTCGATGACCCGTTCACCGGCCAGGTCATCCCGTTCCTGCGCGGGCAGGACACATCGGCTGACGTGCAGATCGACCACGTCGTCGCTCTGTCGGACGCGTGGCAGAAGGGCGCCCAGCAGCTGACCGCTCATCAGCGGGAGGTCTTCGCCAACGATCCGCTCAATCTGCTCGCCGTCGACGGATCCGCGAACGCGCAGAAGTCCGACGGCGATGCCGCGACGTGGCTTCCGAAGAACAAGGCGTTCCGCTGCGCGTATGTCGCGCGGCAGGTTTCGGTGAAGTCCGCCTACGCCCTGTGGGTGACGCAGGCGGAGTATGACGCGATCGTCCGCGTCCTGTCGGAGTGCCCCGACGAGCCGCTGCTCGAGTCGGAGCTCGCCGCCGACGCCATGGCGATGGAGGAAGCGCCCGAACCGGCGCCGACGAAGGAGCCGGAGCCGCAGCCGAAGGAGCCCGAGATGGTGTTCTACGCGAACTGCTCGGAGGCGAAGGCGGCCGGAGCCGCCCCGGTGCACCGCGGAGATCCCGGCTACGCGAGCCACCTCGACCGCGACGGAGACGGGGTCGGGTGCGAGAGCTGACCCGCACGGCCGGAGGGGACACCCCTAGCGCTGTCTTCCTCGCCGCACCAGCGCTTTCCCTCGACGCGTCGGCCGCGTTATGGTGTCGCGCGTGACCGACGACAGTACGCCCGGCCCCGATGACCTCCTGACGGCCGCTCCCACCGGTCGCGTCGACACCGCGATGAGCGATGGTCCATCAGACGCGCGGCGCTTCCGGCCGAGCCGATGGGTGATCGGCCCCGCCGCGGTCATCACGGTCGTGTTCAGCGCCTTCGCGATCATCTTCCCGTCTCAGGCCGAGACGTTCTTCGGAGCGATCCAGGGTGCGATCGTCGACGGTTTCAGCTGGTACTACGTCGCGATCACGGCGTTCTTCGTCGCCTTCTGCCTCTTCCTCGGCTTCAGCCGCTACGGCGACATCCGGCTCGGAAGGGACGACGACGAACCCGAGTTCTCGATGCTGGCGTGGTTCTCGCTGCTGTTCGCCGCCGGCATGGGCATCGGCCTGGTGTTCTACGGCGTGAGCGAACCGCTCAGCCACTACATCAGTCCCAAGCCGGGAGTCGAGGGCACGCCGGCGCAGCTCGCACAGTCCGCGCTCACCCAGACCTACCTGCACTGGGGTGTCCAGGCGTGGGCGATCTACGTGGTCGTGGGGCTCGCGCTCGCCTATGCCATCCACCGCCGTCGCCGCCCCCTGTCGATCCGGTGGGCACTCGAACCGGTGCTCGGCCGTCGCGTGCGGGGCGGGTGGGGCAACACGATCGATGCGGTCGCGCTGGTCGGCACGCTCTTCGGAGTCGCGACGAGCCTCGGCCTGGGCGTGCTGCAGATCAGCTCGGGCCTCGAAGCCGCCGGGATCATCGAGGAGCCCAGCCTCTTCTCGCAGATCGTGATCATCGCGGTCATCACGGCGGCGGTCCTGTTCTCGGTGCTGTCAGGCGTTGCCCGAGGGATGAAGTGGCTGTCGACGACAAACCTCGTGCTCGCCGCCGCACTGCTCGTGTTCGTGCTCTTCGCCGGCGACACGTTCTACCTGCTGCGCGAATGGGTGCAGTCGATCGGCTCGTACCTGCAGAACTACATCGGGCTCAGCTTCAGCGTCAGCGCCTTCCAGGGTCAGGCCGGCCAGGACTGGCAGGCGTCGTGGACGTCGTTCTACTGGGGCTGGTGGATCTCGTGGGCCCCGTTCGTCGGCATCTTCATCGCGCGCGTCAGCCGCGGCCGCACCGTGCGCGAGTTCGTGATGGGCGTGCTCATCGTGCCGACGCTGCTCGGCATCCTGTGGTTCGCCGTGCTCGGCGGCTCGGCGCTTCGCCAGGAGGTGGCCGAGCCCGGGACGATGACCGAGGCCGACGGGTCGGTCAACATCGAAGGCGCCCTGTTCCAGCTGTTCGAGCACCTTCCGGCGCCGCTCGTGCTCACCATCGGGGGGCTCCTCCTCATCTCGATCTTCTTCGTCACCTCCGCCGACTCGGGCGCGCTCGTGATGGGCATGATCGCGACCGGCGGCAACCCGGAGCCGTCCAAGCCCGTCCGGACCCTCTTCACCCTCATCACGGCACTGCTCGCGATCGCCCTGCTCATCGCGGGCGGACTCGTCGCTCTGCAGACGGCGGCGATCATCATCGCCCTCCCGTTCAGCATCGTCATGCTGCTCATCTGCTGGGCCCTGGTCGTCGCCTTCCGGCGGGAGCACGCCGCCTATGAGCGGGCACGGCGAGCGCAGCTGGTCGAACGCATCGGCGAGCACTACGGTCTCGAGGTCGAAACGCCGAACGAGGAAGGCGTGCACCTGCGCTGGCTGCGGCCCAGACCCCGCCGCTGAGCGAGCTCACCACCGACTGCGGAAGTCTGCGACCCGTCGTCGCCGGACCAGGGCGAGATGCGGCCTGAAAGGAGAACCCGATGACGGTCGTCGTGGTCGAAGGGGAGAGCGACCGCGCTGCGCTGGAAGTCCTCAGCGAACGGATGTCGATCAAGCTGCCGCCCGTCATCGTGCTGGGGGCGCCCACGGCATCCGCCGCCCCCTGAATGACCTCGAGGGCCAGGACGTTCTCGGGCTCGTGGATGCCAACGAGCGGCACGTCTTCGAAGACCTCGCCGACGAGATCTACGTGTGCGAACCCGACCTCGAGGGCGAGCTGACTCGCGCGCTCGGCGTCGCGGGCGTCGAAGCAGTGATCGCCGCAGAAGGCGAACTCGCCTCGTATCGCCGGCTCCAGGGCCAGCCCGCCCAACGACAGCAGCCCGCCGACCGGCAGCTCGCCCGCTTCCTCAGCGGACGCAGCGGCAACAAGCTCCGCTACGCTCGCCTGCTCGCCGCCGCCGTCCCCCTCGAGCGGACGCCGCCGCCCCTCGCCGCGCTGTTGCGGGCCGCCGCGATGTGACACGCATCGACGCAGAACGCGTCACCCATGCCCCGGCTGGTGTCGCCCTTCACGCAGAGCACGGGCGCTGAGCTCCCGCGCACGTATGGCGACAGCCGCTCCGATGTTCGAAGCGGCTGTCGCCAGTTGCGTCAGGAGGCCGTCACCTCGGCGTCAGTCGATGTCATACATCGCCGACTGTCGCCGACGGAGGTACAGCACCACACCGAGCGCGATCATCGTGAACGCGCCGAGTGCGAGCGGCCACACCGGGAGTCCACCGGTCGGCGGCAGCACGTCGACATCCTCGGAGTGGTTCGCATCGACGGCGGAGACGGTCACGCTGTCTTCCCGTGAGGACACCACTCCACCGCCCGGGCGGGTCGCCGTGGCTGTCGCAACGTTGTAGACCTCGCCGGCTTCGGCATCCGCCGCTGTCACCGTGTACGGGTCGGCAGCCACGGTCACGCTCCGACCCGGAGCGATCGACCCGATCTGCCCGAGCCTCAGGCCCGTGACCATGTCGTCGACGACCGACGCCCCGGCGAGGGTCACGTTTCCCGTGTTGGTGACAACGAACGAGAACCGGATGGTCTCGCCCGCATCGGCCCTGCCGTTGTCGTTGCTGTCCTCCAGCACTGCTTTCTTGTCGATGGTCAGCGCGGGTGCGACGGGGGCGGGTGGCACTGTGACGGTCGACGGGTTGCTCTCGAGGGTCCCACCACCGGGCAGCGTGCCGACCGCGGTGGCCGTGTTCGACAGCACACCCGCGAGGATGTCCGCCTCGGTCACCGTGTAGTCATCGGCCCGGAAGATCACGACTTCGCCCGGCTCGATCGTCGCCGAAGCCGGCGTGATGCCCGACACCTGGGGGTCGTCGATCGTCACATCCGACAGGTCGACGTTGCCGGTGTTGGTCACCGTGAACGAGTAGGCGATGGCCTCTCCGACGTCAGCGACGCCGTTGCTGTTGCTGTCGTCGAGATCGGCAGACTTCTCGATGAGGATGCCGGGGTCCGACGCGGTCACCGTCACCGTCGCGGGCGGGCTGCTGATCGGCGGGCCGCTCGGCGGCGTGCCGGTGGCGGTCGCCGTGTTCGACACGATCCCCGCTGCGACGTCTGCTGCCGTGACGGTGTACGGAGCACCGACGAAGGCCTGGCGGGCCCCGGGGGCGAGGTCGACGGATGCAGGCGTGAACGTGGGGATCATCGCGTCGTTCGGCGCCACGTCGGTCAGGGTGACGTTGCCGGTGTTGCGCACCGTCACGGTGAACTCGATCGTCTCGTCCTCATCTGCGAAGCCGTTCCGGTTGGCATCGTTGAGCGTGTAGCTCTTCGTCGTTGCAAGACTCGGCTTGTGCGGCGGCGTGACGACCGTGGTCGAGGGCGTCTGCGGCGTCAGCGGGTCGCCTTCGGCGTCGGTGCCGGTGACGGTCGCCTCGTTGAGGATCTCACCGGCATCCACGTCCTCCTGGGTCACCACGTATGGGTCTCCCGTGAAGCCGACGCTCTGGCCGGGCGCGACGTCCTGCGTCGCGGGAGTCGCGACACCGATCATCGGGTCGGCGACAGCGACGTCGAACAGCGTCAGCGTCCCGGTGTTGGTGACCACGATCTGGTAGTTGATCGTCTCGTCGACGTCGGCGTACCCGTTTCCGTTCACGTCGTCGAGGATGGCGATCTTCTCTGAATCGAACGACGTGTCAGCTGTCACCGTCGGCGTGGACGTCGTCGAGGGTGTCGTCGTGTACGGCGTGCCGCCGCCCGCGGGCGTGCCGGTGGCGGTCGCGGAGTTGTCGACGCGGCCGACGAGCACGTCGAGATCTGTGACCACATACGGATCCGCCGTGACCGTCAGCGAAAGCCCCGGTGCGAGATCGAACTCGTCAGGCGTCAACCCGGTCACCCTGGAGTCGCTGACCGAGATGTCCTCGAGAGTGACGTTGCCGTTGTTGGCGATCACGAACGAGTACGAGATCGTCTCGCCGACATCTGCGCGGCCGTTGCCGTTGGCATCGCTGAGGACCGCCTTCTTGTCGATCGTCAGCTGTGGCGCCGGCGTGGGCGTCTCCGTTGTCGTGGGCGGGCTCGAGATCCGCGTCGACGAGTCGCGCGGGTCGACGCCGTTCGCGGTGGCAGTGTTCACGACGACGCCTGCGGCGACGTCGGCAGCGGTCACGACATACGGCACCGACGCCGCGAACGACTCCGAAGCGCCCGGAGCGATGTCGACCGGGGTGGCCGGGAACGCCACCAACGGGTCGTCGATCGTCACGCCCTTGGCGGTGACCTCGCCGTGGTTCCAGACGTGGACGGTGTAGGTGATCTCCTCACCCTCGTCGGCCACGCCATTGTTGTTGTCATCGTCGAGGGCGGCCGACTTCACGGCGTGGAGCAGCGGAGCACCAGCCGTCGGGGTCGTCGTGGATGCCGGCGGCGAGTCGACCGTGCCGCCGCTCGGGTCCTCGCCGGACGCGGTGGCGGTGTTGGGGACCTCGCCTCTGTCGACGTCGATCTGCGTAACGCTGTGGTCGTATTCCAAGACGTGCTGCTCACCGGGGAGCAGCGATCCGATGGCCTGCGTCGACGCCATCGTGTCGTCGAGCACGATGCCGGACACGGTCACGTTGCCCGTATTGGTGACAGTCACCCGGTAATGGATGACGTCGCCCAGGTCGCCCTTCCCGTTGGCATTCGCATCGAGAACGAACGTCGCCGTCTTCTCGACCGACAGCCCCGGCTCGTGCGCCACAAGCGGCGTGAGCACCGTCGAGGAGTTCGACGTGATGGACGGGCGCCCGATCGGGGTTCCCGACGCGGTCGCCGTGTTGGTGAGGCGGTTCTCCCCGTCTATGACTGTGGGGAACTCGATGTCGGACTGCTTCACGGTGCGAGTGGCGGTGAATTCCTCCTGCTCGCCCGGCAGGATCGTGGCGAACACGGGCGTGAGCGATCCGGGGTCGATCGTCGGGTCGATGACCGTCGCCCCGTTGACCACGGTGTTGCCGGTGTTGGTGACGATGAAGTGATAGGTGACGACCTGCCCCTCGATGGTGATCTTCTGGTCGGGATCGGCCGCCGATTTGACGAGCGTCAGCCCGGTGCGGATCGTCTCCGTCGTCGTGGTGGTCTCTTCGGACTCGATCGGGTCGCCGCCAGGCGTCGTGCCCGACGCGGAGGCGACGTTCACGACCGAGCCGGCCGCGACGTCGGCAGCGGTGACGGTGTACGTGCCCGTGAAGGTCTCGTCGTCACCAGGGGCGAGCGACGCGACGTTCGCCGGCGACAGCGTCACGATCGTATCGTCGACGGAGATGTCGGTGAGGGTCACGTTGCCTGTGTTCGTCACGACGACCTCGTAGTCGATCGTCTCGCCCTCGTCGGCGACGCCGTTGCCGTTCTCGTCGTCGAGGTGGGCTTCCTTGACCGCCTCGAGCGAGGGGAACTGACGGATCGTCACGGTCGAGCTCGACGGCGGTGTCACGAACGGCGCGCCGGCCACCGTTCCAGTGGCCGTCGCAGTGTTCGTGAAGCTCCCGGCATCCGCCATGCCCTGCGTCACCGTCGACGTCGCCGTGAACACCTGCGTGCCGCCGACCGCGATGTCCTCCGCGGCGGGCGTGATGCCGCTCACCTGCGGGTCGTCGATGGAGACATCGGTGGCGTCGTAGTCGCCGGTGTTGCGGACGGTGAACGTCCACGTGAGCGTCTCGCCGACATCCGGGTTGCCGTTGCCGTTCGCGTCGGAGTAGGCCACTGACTTGGCCAGCGTCAGCTTGGGGGCCGCGACGGTCGTCGTGGCGGTCGCGGAGTTGTTGGACGCGACAGGGTCGGCCTCGTTGCCGAGCACGATCGCGGCGTTGGTGAGGAGCGTGCCGCGCGGGGTGCCCGCGTCGATCGTCACGGAGAAGGTCAGGTCGCGCGTGACACCGGCCGACAGTGGCGCTTCGGCGCAGGTGAACGTCTGCCCGCTGGCTGGCGCACCGGTGAGCGTGCAACGGTCCGGCAGGGTCGTCTCGTCGACCGCGACGCCGGCAGGGAGCGTGTCGCTCACGGTGTAGCCGGAGGACACCGACCCCGCCGTGAGGTTCGAGACCGTCAACGTGTACTCAAGCGCCTCGCCCGCGCGCGCCATCGAAAGATCGACCGATTTGGCGATCGCGAGGTCGACCGGGTCGCCCGGCGAGGCCGCGGCATCGTTGTTGTCGGATGCCGGGCCGTCCATGAACGAGATGACGTCGAACTGCGGCGTGGCGCCGGCGTTGCGAACAGCGATCTGCACCGTGCCGCCGGAGTTGTTGGTGAAGCCGAGGTTTCCGTTGCCGTACGTCCACGCGCCTCCGAATGAGGCGGCGTTGGCGGGCACGGCGAAGTCGTTGCGGGTGATGCCGGGCACCGGGAAAGTGGTGACCGTGCCGCTCGTCGACATGCGGTACATCGTCGGGTTCGCCGTCAGCGAGGTGCCCTGGAATGCCAGACCCCAGAAGTAGCCGTTCGACCATGCGAAGTCGACCGGCGCAAACCCCTGCGACAAGGGCACCTGGCCCGAGTTGCCGTTGGCGATGTTGTACCAGTGAAGCGTGCCGGTGCCTCGGTAGTAGAACCGATCGGGGATGTCGCCGGCGAAGGCGCCGGCGTTGGAGCCGGCCGCGAGCGCCGCGACGTCGGTCATCGCACCGTTGTCATCGATACGCCACAGACGGCTGTTGCTGATCGCGTACAGGTAGCGGCTCGGCACGTGGTAGCCGAGCGCGTTGTAGGTGCGCGGCGATGCCGGTCCGATGGGGTTGAAGACGAGTTCGCTGCCGGTGTTGACTGCGCCGTACAGCCGCGTGGGCGATCCCTGCGCGACGAAGATCATCGAAGCGCCTGCGGGGAACGGGGCAGCGACGGCGCTCGGAGTCGCAACGAGCGACGCCGCGGTCAGGCCTGCCGCTACCGCCACGGCGGTGAGTCGTCGGGCGATTCGGCGCGACCGTGACAAGGTGGCAGGGGGATCGTGCGGGCTCACGTGGTCTCCTGTCGTGACCGGCGGGGGGTCCGGGACGGTTGACTCTCGCAGCAGTGTGAGAGTCCTCTCATTGTGGCAGAGAGCGCGGTCGCCCTGCCCGACGACAGGCAGCGCCCGCGCAGCAGCCCTCGCCCGGGCAAAGCGAAAACCCCTGCCTCAGCAGGGGTTTTCAGTGGCGGTGACGGTGGGATTTGAACCCATCTTGAACGCCTGCCACTCAGGGAACTCGCCTACGCATCCGCGGAATTACGCGGCAGAACGTTACATCTGGTCACATCGCGTTGCAGGTGTTTTCAAGCATTCCGTTACTGCCGCGTTACCGCTGGAGGGCCTCGGCGCGCTGGCGGTCGAGAGCGAGGGCCACCTCGTCCAGGTCATCCTCGAAGAGGTCCGCGTACGTGTCGAGCGTCATCGCGGCGCTCGCGTGACCAAGCATTCGCTGCACAGCCTTCACGTTCGCGCCGGCACTAATAGCTAGGGACGCCGCGGTGTGTCGCAGGTCGTGCGGGGTTACGCGCGGCATCTCTGGAGGCAGCACCTCCCCTGCTTCGCGCGCTGCGCGGATACGTTCGGTGGCTTCCGCTCGAGTTCGCTTGACAGCACCGGCAAACCATCCCGACTTCGCATTACCAGGGCGCAGGTACCCGCCAGCGTCCGCTGGCCACACGAGGTCATTCGGGCGCTTGTTCTTGGTCGCTCGCCTGAGTGCTTCGTCGAGGAACGACGGGTACGCCACCGAGCGTGCTTCGTGAACCTTCGGGGAACCTAGCTGAACATGCCCGTTCACGATGACGGCATTCATACGAATGTTGAGGCGTCGGCGTTTGAGGTCAACGTGTTGCACCTCCAGGCCGATGGCCTCGCCCCACCGCAATCCGGTGTATGCCAGGAACCGAATCACGTCCGGATAGGTGGAGGCCAATGCGAGCTCTTCGACTTGGGTGTGCGACAGATACGCCCGCGCCTTGAGGGACTTTCGGGGCGTCTTCACGTCGCGGGCGGGATTTGATTGAAGCCGTCGGTCGCGTACAGCCCCATCGAGCACGGCTGCGAGCACGCCGTGGCATCGCTTCACGGTGGTGGGCGACTTGGTGCGGCTGAGCTCGGCAACCCACGCGGCAACCTCCGTATGGCGGATCGAGCCGATCTTGCGCCCACCCCAGACTGGCTCGACATGAACGCGCCACGCGCTTTCGTCACTGTGGAAGGTGGACGGCTTAACTGCCGCTCGGTGCATCGTCAACCAGTCCACGCCGAGCTGCCCGACGGTGACCTGCGCGTCACCGGGGGCGATATAGGCCCCTTGCAGCTTCGAGGACTCGACGGTGACGAGGTACGCTTCCGCGTCCCGCTTGCGCAGGAAGCCCGCCTTGCGGGCGGTCTTCCCATCAGGCTTCCGGTAGCGCGCCTCCCATCGCTTGCCCGCCTGGGTTTCGTATGGATAAGCGCTGCCCAATGCCACTCCTGTGGGTCGATTTGAATGCGTACAAATGTGAGCGTACGCCGTGAAAACCGGCGCGATTACCGCGCGCCAGTTGCCTGCAGGGCGCCGATTGCAGGAAAAACTCGTAAAAGAGCGAAAACGGTTGCTAGCGTGATTTTCACAAAGTTGATGGCCTGAAGATCCACATGACGTAAAGGGCAAGTACAAGGAAACAGCACTTCAAAGGTCGAGCCCGTGATGGGCAGTACTTCCGCGAAGTCCAAGTACGCGATAGAGACAGGCACCACAGGGTGCCACCGACACCAGACGGCCGGCCACACGACCAGGTGAAGGGTCTCTTGGAAGCAATGCTGCTCCCAAGGGACAACTATGTCTGCCGTCATGCTCGAAGCCCGCCCGTCGACCCTCCTCGCCTCTCTCATCTCCCCCGCGACGCTCGCCGAAGCTCTAGGAACCACCGAGCGCACGCTCAGCGAATGGCGCATTCGTGGCACTGGCCCGGCCTACCTGCGCGTGGGCCGCACGGTCCGCTACCGACCCGAGAGCGTGGACGAGTGGCTCCTCGCGCAAGAGCACCGGAGCACCGCCGAGGAGCTGTGCGCATGACCCGGCTCCGCGCTCTCGATGTAACCGATGTACCCATTTTTTCGGTACCCGTTTCCGAAAACTTCTCGACGACCCCTGCGGAGGCTCTCGAAGTGGGCAGGAGTGGGCACCACGATGCGATTATCAACTCTGACCAGGTAGATGACGCGCGCACGCCCGAAAATCTCGAGGTGACCGAAGTGGGCACCCGGTGGGCATCAGCGGGCACAGCCGGGCAAGACTCAGGGGCCTCCACTGAGACGGTGCCGCAACGCGCGCGGATGTGGAAGTTCTCGCTTCCGCTTCACCACCCCACCACTGGGCGTGCATTCGCCGACCTCGACCGGATCCGAGCCGGTCTTCAGCGGAAGTCGATCGATCGCTTCATGTGGCTGCTCCACGACCGCGACGCCGGATCCGCACCTCACGTGCAAGGCGCCATCAAGATGCGCAATTCGCGCAGTCGTCAGCAATTGGCGTCGATGCTCGGCTTGCCGTCAACCGCCATCAGGCCACTCGTCGATGGAGCAGGTCAGCACGGCGCATTCGAACGCTACTGCCGGTACCTCCTCCATGAGAGCCCCGAGGCGCAAGCGGATGGCAAGTTCCACTATCCGGACTCCGTTGTGCAGTCCAACTTCGACTTCCGCGACATGATCGACCGCTATTTCGGCTACGCCTCGACATCGCCGGCACTCACGAGCCAGGAGATCAAACTGAAGGTCTACAACGGCGAACTGAGCCCGCTAGAGGTACTTGAGCACTACCCGATGATCTTCATCCAGCACCTCAAAACCCTCGAGGCTCTGTGGGAGCGGGGCGTGTACCACCGGCTCCAGCGGCCGAATCTGCTTGAGCAGTACGCGCGATTTGGGACCGTGCTCGCCGACGAGTCAACGGCAACAATCTCAACCGAGTCAGAAGCACCCGCGGCCGCATGACCACCCTGGCGCCACCAAATGACCCCACACACGCCTGAGCCCCGCTAGCCGGGGCTACCCCATCACCATTGAACGAAAGTACACATCGATGAGACTGACGAAGTCCCAGCTTCGCGCAGAACAGATCGCACGGCTCCAGGCGGAACAAGCCGAGCACGATCGGAAGATCGAAGCCGCCGTGAAGACCGCGGCGTACGCGCGCTGCGCAGCCGTCGAGGAGCTCTACGAACTGTTCGGTATCGAGCCCGAACAGCGTTCACGGTCGAGCAAGAACGGCACCATTCACGTCTCGACAGACAAGGATGAAGCGAAGCGCGCTGCGAGGTTACTCGAATCCGTGACTGCGATGATCGGAATGGACTCCCCGCTACGCCGGCACGAGCAGCACACGGAGTAGGTGCACCACGAGCGGCTTGGGGCCCATGACGTGGGCGTCATGGGCCTCGCCGACGCGGCGGGTGAGGCGATGACCCGCCCTGACATGCGGTCAGCGCTTTCGGGACGCGCCCCTCGCCTTGGTCTCGGTAGCCTTCGGATGCCCCGCACTACAGTTGGTCAGCCAGACGACCCGCTGTTCCTTATCGATGCAGTACCAGACGCGGGCGGAGGAAGAGATGTCATACTGCCATTGCGGCAGGTCCCTGCCGCTGACCGAACGCCTTGACAGCGCACCCTTCAACGGCTTCTTGACCGCAGATCGAACGTCGGGTTCAGTCCTCAACTCGCGCTTCATGTCCGCGCAAGTGCCTGCGAATCGCTTTTCGATCTCTGGATACGCCAAGGACTCCTTCGTGGCGAGCTTCAGCGTGTACTCATCGCCCTCGGCAGGAGGCGGAACTTCGTAGCCGCGCTTCACGCCCTGTCTGGGCGTCATCCGCTCGCGGACCCCAAACGGGACGCAAGTGTATCGATGCTGTCGCCATCTATGCGGCGCATCGCTGACAACGCGCTAACGGACGTGGCCGCTTCTAGCGGGAGGCCCAACGGCTCCGTAACGTCCTCGCTCAGCGCGGCGACAAGCTCGGGGTCTGAATAGATCTCGGCCGTGTTCTTCCAGTCATCGAGCATCTCCGCGAAGGCGGTATACCGGTTGATCGACGCGCATGCACGGAGCGTGCCAACCACGTCCTCAACGAACGCGATGCGATCGTCTTCGGGAAGGAAATCCACCCACGGCAAAGTCGCCGAAAGCCTCGCCACAAAGGCGCGTTCAAGGCTCTGGTCTGCCAGCAACGCGCTAAGCGCGCCGGCAACGAACTCGTTCGCTTGCTGGGATGCGCTGGCGCGTCGCTCGGTTTCCAACACGAAGCTGGGTTGCCCCCCGCGCTGCTCCAGAACGATCAGGTCATCGTTGCGCGCAGCTTCGTCAAGGCGTGGCTTGTAGTTTTGGATGAAGCGACTCATCGGCATGGTTTGAGTGGCCATGTGCTCCAGTCTACGTAACTAGTTGCGTAGTGTCACGCGGTAACGCAAAGTCAGTCAAGCGCCAGTGGGCGGCCGCGGCGATCCCGTTGCCCCGAAAGGGCCGCCCGCCCGGGTCATGCCTTCGGAATGCACGCAGTCGCCAGAAGATCTATGGCGTCACTAATCACCGCATTTAGCGTGTTGGTCAGCTGCAGCATTGTTGTGTGCAGCACTGGCGCACTCGGGTCCGGCTGATCGGCGCCCGAGGTGAACCGGAGCATGAGGTACGAGAAGTGCGAGAAGTCACTCAGCATGCCCCAAGCTACGCGCTCGACGCCGGCCTCACCGTACACACTTGTTATCGGCGCGCTAGTAGGGAGGGACTTCGTCACTGCTTTCACGTCCAACTGGAGCTCATCGGCGAGCAGTGCGAAGTGCTCCCCCGCCTTACGCTCTTCTTCCCTCATGTGAGCCAACAAGCCTTCCGACAGCTCCGCTACGTCGACACCAGGGATGTCGACCTCGGCCACAGCCCTTGCCAATAGAGTCTGGTTTCTGACGTAGTAGCGCATCTCTGTGCTCAGGGACCGCAACGTCCTCGAGAGCCGCTCTTCCAGGGCCGTCGGCGTCTGTAGCCAGACGATTGAAGCCGCATCCTCGAGCGCCGCGCGCATCAGCGGATACAGCACCGTCGGGTTGAGAAAGAGGCTGCCAGGTGTCGTGTTGAAGGTCATCTCGTGGACTGCCCGCAACATCCGCGCGAGGTTCCAAGTTCGCTCCTGCAGATACCGAGAAATGGCCGGCGGATCAGACACTACCGAGGCCGCAAGATTGTCCGCGTGGATGCGCGACCCTTCGATAAAGCCGCGGCCGGCAAGGTCCTCCACCGAACTGGCGAGGGCCTCCCACCGAGCGCACGCCAGCCACAGTTGGTGAACTGCCTCTGCGGGATCCATCTGAGTGTCCATGCATTCCTCGCCTCGTTGCTCATGGCACATTCTGCCGCTGGCTGCGCACGAGCACAGGCGATAGTGCGAAGCACCGCGCGACATCAGCGCGAGCTCCCTCAGCGGCTCAGCGATTCGACTTAGCGCACGCCATCCGGGTGTCGGGCCGGAGGCCTGACCAAGCTGTATCCGTCAGCGATTGCGACAGCAATACGTCTGACGGATAAACTGCTTGCCGTTTCTCTTGTAGGCTGACACCACCCTCGCGGAGCGCGGGAGACAGAGTCGGACTACAAGAGAAACCGAGCGGAGTGAACGGGCTGATGACGGCGGACAAGGCAAGCGAAGCGACGCCGCAGCGCCGCCGGAAGAAGACCGTGCACTACGCGAAGCGTCGCACGCTCAGATTCAGCGCCGACGAGGAACGAGCGGTCGAAGATGTGCGACGAGCTTTGGCCAAATCCTCCGGTCGCGACCTCGATGAGGTCACCTTCTCCGAGGCCCTCCGGCTACTGATCACAGACAAGCCGGCGGCCACCGATGTGGAGGCTCGCGCTATGGTTCTCGAGCGCAATGGTGACGCCGCCCCCGAGTGGGGGCTCTTCGCTATGTCCGACCGGCTTGGCTACGAGCTCGGTCCCATCCGCAACTACATTGCTCACGTAGGCGCGAACGTGAACCAGATCGCGAAGCGTTTGAACATGGGCGATCCGGTTGCCGCCTCAGACGTCGCAGCCGCCTTGAACGCAGTTGCCGCACTGAGGACCGTTCCCGACGACATTGAACGGCGCATCTCGATCCTCGTTCACCGCGGCCTGCCGCCCCGCGGAGCGGAGTAGCGTGCCGGTTGTCATGTCGAGCGCAACGCGGTCAGCGGACGCCTTGATCAACTACGCGCTCGACCAGAAGCTCGGTCAGGAAGACGCTCGTTACGTCATGGCATCCGGCGTTGGTGGCCTCCTTGTCTCCCTCGCCAAGCAACAGATGCGTGACGTTCGAAAGAAGTGGGGGAAGGACACACCCGGCGCGTTCGTACAGGCGTACCACGTGATCGAGAGCTTCGCGAAGGATGAGCTACACCCAAACGATCCGGACGCCTGGCTGACCGCTCAAAAGATCGGCCGCGCGCTCGCAGAAGACCGATTCCCGGGTAGGCAAGCGTTGGTGGTCACCCAGCGAGACGGCACCGCCGGATGTCTCCACAATCACATCGTGGTGAACAGCGTCGAGACGAGGTCCGGCCGGAGCCTCGATAGCAGCATCGTCATGCATGCCCGCCTCGTCGAAGCCCACGAGCGCGTGCTGGAAGAGCAAGGATTCGAGCAGAGGGAAGACCTCAAGGTCGCGTTCGCGGAAGCAGCCGATCGTCGCGAACGAGGTGAACCCAGCAGGCTCCGTCGTGCAGACGCACGCGAGCGTAGCGAGCTGCAGGAGTACCAGCGATACGTGATGTGGGAGACCGAAGACGAGATCGCTCGCGAGATCGGCGCCGATCGGAAACCGGAACCGTTCAGCGCCGACGTCCTTCAGGCCCGGATTATGGAAACGCTCGAGGACCCGCGAAGCGTCGACTGGGCGACCTTCGTGGAGATCGGACGCGTGCACCGGGTCGACATTCGACGACGTGGGCGAAGCGGCCGTGGCATTTCATACGGGATGTTGCGTGAGCTGCCGGATGGAAGCCTTGCTGAACCGTCTGCCAGCGATCGCCGGCGCTGCGCATCGCTTGGGAAGCGGTTCGAGATGGATGCGGTGGAAGCGGTGTTGGCCCAGCATCGCAAGTCCGGTGAACCCGGCCGCGATTTGAACGACGTCCAGCCCTTCGCGACAACAGCAACCATGCCGAGAATCACGCGTCAAGGGCGAGCGCCGATCGACCCGCGCATGTTGGCCGCGGTCGACGACGCCGAGCGCCTCGGAGCGATCGAGTCGGAGAAGCTCATGGCGGAGTTCATTACACGGCGCGCGCTCGAGTCTGCAACGGGCACGCCAATGACGCGCAATATCAATTGCTCCCCCACCAGGTCTCAGCTTGACAAGGCCCTCAGCAGGTCGACCTCGGCAGACGAGAGCACTGAGCGCGCCAGCGCACTCGGGGAAGCCCGAATGCCATCCACAGCGGCTCGGCTTGCGTCCGAGGAAATCGCTCCACAGCCCGAGTCTCTCGAGGCGTCCTCGGACCCGCGCGCTGCAGGACGAGCACGCGCCCGCAAGGAGATCCGAGAACGGCGGATTGCGTATCCCGAACTCTTCCGGGACGACGCCTCGGAGGCCACGAACTCACGAGCGGATGGCCTGGAGCGGTAGGAGCTGCCTACTGCGGAGGGGAGGCATCCCTCACCAAATGCGCGAGTAGAGCCCCCCAAGAACTGATCGCCACCGATCTCGCTACAAGGAATCGCCTCTCCGAAGCCGACCGACAAACGCCCGACAGATCTTGCATAGAAGCGCTGAGTGAGAAGGTGAGAGGGAACGCGGCAGCCTCACAAACGCGTCCGCACCGTGCCTGTCCGCCGCGTCCGGGACGCGCTCGAATTCGGCTCCCCAACAGGCACGCTGTGTGAAGTCGAGGTAGTCCGCGCGCGGCTTCGGTAGCGTGTGGGCATGACGTCTCCCTCGGCCCGCGATGTGCTGATCGCGCAACTTGTAAAGCGTGACCCAACTCGAACAGAAGCCGATATCCAGGCGGACATCTACGGACTGCTCACGGTCGGCGGGCTCAACATTGGCACGGATCAGGCGCACATGGAGTCGCCTTCTGCGGACGGTACACGACGGCGTATCGATGTCGAAGTCGGGCAACTGGCCATCGAGGTGAAGAAGGACCTGCGCAACCAGACCGTGCGCGTCGAAGGCGAGCTCCAGCTCGAGGGATACATTCAGACGCGGACTGAGCAGTCCGGCGCCCACTACTCAGGCGTTCTCACCGACGGCGTCCTGTGGCTCCTCTTTGAAGTCGGGGCTAGTGGACGGCAGCTTGTAGCCGAACTGGACATGACGTCGCGAGACCCCTCAGTGCTTGTCGCATGGCTAGAAGCGGTGCTCTCAACACAGGAACAGGTCAATCCCACCCCGGCCGAGATCGTCCGACGACTCGGGGCGAGCTCTCCCGCTCACCTCGCTGACGTTGCTGCATTCCGCAGCCTTTATCGAGCAAACGCGGGCAATACCGAGGTGTCTCTCAAGCGCGAGCTCTGGGCAAAGCTACTGCGCACGGCCTTTGGAGCAGCGTTCGAGGACGATGAAGCCCTGTTCATCAACCACACCCTCCTGGTCCTCACTGCCGAGATAATTGCTCACGCGGCGCTGGGCTTTGACGTTAGCGCGAAGGGCGGTATCACCGCCAAGCAACTCAGTCTGGGGACGAAGTTTGCGGAGGCGCAGATCGTCGGAGTGGTTCAGGCGGACTTCTTCGACTGGATCCTCGACATCGATGGTGGCGAGGAACTTATCGCCACCGTCGCCCGTCGGGTCGCCCAGTTCAAGTGGGATCACGTCGAACACGACGTCCTCAAGTTGCTGTACGAATCTGTAATCGACACGCGCGATCGTAAGGCTCTGGGTGAGTACTACACGCCGGACTGGCTGGCGCAGGCCATAGTCGACAGCAACGTGGAGAAGCCTCTAACGCAGCGAGTCGCTGACGTCGCGTGCGGATCGGGAACGTTTCTATTCCACGCCATTCGGCGTTATCTCATCGCCGCAGATGGCGCTGGCATGTCTAACGGAGAAGCGGTTCGCGGGGTCACAGCTCACGTCATCGGCATGGATGTCCACCCCGTGGCAGTGACAATCGCCCGCGTCACTTACCTGCTCGCTATCGGCGCGGAACGGCTCACAGCCGATGATCGTGGGCCCCTCGTTGTTCCGGTGTACCTAGGCGATTCCTTGCAGTGGGAACAGCAGGCAGACATCTTCGCGTCTGAAGAGCAGCTCACAATCGCGACGTCCGGCGCTGATCTAGTTGAAGCGGGCGCAGCGCTCTTTCACGACGACCTTGTCTTCCCGAGGTCTGTGCTTCGAGATGCGGCGAACTTCGACCGGCTTGTGACCGCAATGTCTGACAAGGCATCCGACACATCCACCCGCGCTAGCCGGACTGTAATCACCCCGACACTACGACAGCTAGGCATACCCGAGCAGGACATCGACCTGCTCGTCACGACCTACGACACGATGAGAAGGCTTCATGCCGATGGTCGCGACAGCATATGGGGTTACTACGTTCGCAATCTTGTGCGCCCCACCTGGCTTTCCTCGGATGACAACAAGGTCGACGTGCTCGTCGGCAATCCCCCCTGGCTCCGTTACGGAGAGATGACCGGTCCCATGCAGACGCGATTTGCGACCATGTTGCGGACTCGCGGCCTCATCAAGGGGCGGGCTGGTGCGACAGGAAGGGATCTCGCCTCACTGTTCGTGGTGCGAGCTACCGAGTTGTATCTGCGGTCGGGAGGCAGGTTTGCGATGATCGTCCCCCATGGCATCCTCACTCGCCAACCTCATGCTGAGTTCCGTTCCGGGCGCTGGGGGAGCGCCATCGTTGACTTGCGGATTCAGTTCGACAGGTCCTGGGACCTCCGCGGCGCGGCGACCGGGTTCCCTAATCACGCAGCCGTCGTACTCGGTAATCGAGCGACAACTGCGAAGGCGATGTCCGCGGAGGTCGAAGCGTGGTCAACTATCGGCAGGAAGTCCAACGTGTCTCTGAACGAGATGACCCCGCGCCTCTCGCGGACGGTGACAAAGATTGGCGTGACCGCCGAAGGAGACTCCGCGATCAGCTTCTCGACGTATCGGAAGAGGTTTCGTCAGGGGGCTGTTCTCGCGCCGCGCATGCTGACCTTTGTCGAGGAGGGCGCGAACAGCCCGCTTGGCGCTGGCGCTGGACGAGTAGCAGTAGTCTCTCGCAAGACCAGCCAAGATAAAAATCCCTGGAAGCCTCTGCCGGCAATCGAAGGCGTGGTCGAAAAGGTGTTCATCCGCCCGATTCACCTCGGTGAGACCACTTTGCCGTTCCGCGTGACGACACCACTGAAGGCAGTACTTCCTATCTCCCCGAAGACCGGAAAACTCCTTTCACCCAGCGAAATCGCGGAGTACGAGGGTCTCTCAAACTGGTGGGGTGCCGCCGAAGCGCTTTGGGACGCGAACAAGTCACGCAACGACCCAGGGACATTTCGAGATCGCATTGACTACATCGGTCAGCTGTCTGCCCAGCTCCCTAGCGGGAGCCATCGGGTGGTGTACACGAAGGCAGGCAACGCGATCTCGGCGGCCCGCGTGGATGCGGAGCAGGTGGTCATCGACCACAAGCTCTACTGGGCGGCCGCGAGCACTGTCGACGAAGCCCGATACTTGGTCGGAATCCTCAATTCGGAGGCGGTTCTCGAACGCGTGAAGCCATACATGGCGATCGGGCTGTTCGGCCCGCGAGATATCGACAAGAATGTCTTTCGCGCGGCGATCCAACCGTATGACCCTGCGAACGCATCCCACCATGCGCTCGCGCAGGTGGTGGCGGAAGCGGAGGCCGCAGCCAGCGCGCTCGACCTCAACGGGGCGAAAACGTTTCAGGCCGCGCGCAAGCTAGTGAAGTCCGAACTCACAGCGCTCGGAATCTGGCAGAAGATTGAATCCATAGTGCTTGAGGTGGTCCCTGCCTAGCGAAGAGGGTCAGCCCTCGCTGATGGTCAGTGATGCCGACGGACCAGCGGGGTCGAACCAACGACGCTCAGAAGCACCCCTACGCGCGCCGCGTGAGTGACTTATAGAATCTCCAGTCTCCGCTTCCGGAAGCGTCGAATTGAAAGCATCGACGGATGGCGTCTATATCCTGCAGCACTCCCAGCAGGGAGGCAGGCGAAAAGGACGAGGATCCAGCAGTCCCGTAGTGGCTCACCCAGTTTGCGACGATCGCAGGCACGTGTCTGCTGGTGAGGTCTGAAATCTGCTGCGGCTCGAGAACGATCGTTCCTAGAGAGCGGCGGACGTCCACTGCATCGACGATCGCGTCGAGACACGCGCCAACCATCTTGCTGTGGTCGTTGACCGCGAGATCGATGGGCACAGGTATCTGAAGCTTTCGGATGACCTGCTGCAGGACGTACTCCAAGTACTGCCGAATGAGTCCTGACCCTTCCGGTACCTGGCCCGCTCGGAGATAGCGTTCGGCGTCAACTCGTAGTCGGTCGACGTTCTGGTTGTGAGAAGTCACCGGCGTCACGGGCGGCCACCCCTGCAACTTTTGGTGGTGCCAGCCTCGACCATCGTCGAGGCGGTCGAAATACTTTTCGAGCGTGACATCGTGACTCAACAGAATGACCTGTAAGCCCCCATTAGTACCGTCATGCTGCAGCCGCGTGCGAATCTGTTCCATCAAGCGATACTGGTGGCCCGCATCAAAACTAGACGTAACGTCGTCGAGCACCACGAAGCGAGGAGACTTCCCGTGGCGGGAAGCGGCGGCCAGAAAGACCGAAATCGCCAGGGCGTTTCGATAGCTTTCGGAGAGGACCGCACGGGCCGATACCGATGCAGCGCCATGGAAGTTGGTCAGTTCGACGGATAGCTGCTCACTGCCCTGCGAACGGGCGAGGTTTGGCACGATGTCGCCGACGTTCATTACCCCCTCGAACAGCTGCCGGTAGTCGGACCGCAAGTCCTCAAGGATCCTTTGGGACATTTCGGCCTCAGCGTCAGCGAAAGCCCGGTGGGCTGCGTCGATGAACGCCTTCCATTCGTTGGACACGCGGAGTTGCTCGTCCACCGATGCTGCCGCCGACCTCGCCTCGAGATGCCGTTTCAGGTCGGCGCGCGATGATTCTGCAGCCGCAACCTGCTGCGCGAGTTGAACGAGAGATGGAGGTAACGACGTCTCTACCTCACTCAGCTCGTCGCCTATCGTCCTTACCCGCTCCGCAAGGAGGTTCTCGAGCGCCTCCATGCGCGCGTTCGCAGAGTCAAGGAGTTCGCTCGTGAGGTGTACTCCCCCGCGGACACTCTCGCGAATCTGTTCTGAGACAGACAGGCTGTTGTCGAGCGCCGGCGTGTGTTGTTCAAGTTCGGCCAGACGCGATACGAACGCGCCGCGGGCGACGGCCTCCAAAAGAGCCTGCTCGGCGGTTCGAAGTTCTTTAAGCGCCGCCAGGCGGTTATCGACCCGCTCGAGCAATCCGTCCGTTCCGTCGCGTTCACAAAGCGGGCAGACCGCCGAGGCGCTTTCATGGAGATGCAGGTATTGACTTGCGGCATCGAGAAGATTTTGAAGCTCGGCTTCAGTGGCCGCCTCTCGGGCACGGGAGTATCGCTGCATTCGATCGCAAATTTCGCCGAAATCGTCATCGGATGATCGCGACCCGGCGAGGGTGGACGCTCGGGCGTGGCTAGCGCTTAAAGCTGCGTGACGTTCGCGCAACGCGCCGTTCTCCGCATCGAAGACCGCAGTTCTCAGCGCATCAAAATCGACCTCATCGAGACCCGCGCATTTCGCGAGGGCGGGCTCAAGCAAGGCGATCCCCCGAAGCGAGTCGAGGATGTGGTTTCCCCATATGTCGGCGAGAGAAACGTCCTCAATCTCGCGCGCCGTAAGTGTTCGGTAGTGGCTCGCGAAGTCCCTGAGCGCCCGTTCCGCTTGGCTGCGCAAACTGGAGAGTTGCGTGTCAAGATGCGTGATCTCGAAATCAGCCTTGAACGTTTGTGTATTGGCAGCCGCCTTCAGCGATCTGAGGAAGTCGCCGTATTCAGATAGGCCTAGTAGAGAAGAGAAAGTGCGCCCCCGATCGAGCGCTGTGTCTTCAATGAACCTATTGAAGGCGGTGTAATCGAGTAGCGCGAAGTCCTCGTCCATGGCCGCAAGCAACGCTTCGGGGTCGGGCACATCATCCGAAGAGACCCGGCGAGCTCCTGTCTCCTCACGTTCGATCTTTACAGTGACGGGTTGGCTGCCGTCGTCGGGCATTAGAGTAAGCAGAATCGTTGCGCGGCGATGCGAGTGAAAAAGGTTGGATATGTAGCTGTCCGGGTTTTCCGCGGCCTGCATCCCCTTCAACCGGCTGACCCGACCCCGAAAGGCGTACTCCAATGCCTCGTATAGGGAACTCTTCCCGGAACCGTTCGGCGCGAACACTGAGTTGACGCGATCGGTCTTGAACTCAAGGACGAGCGGGGCACCCTCGTTGTTGATGCCTCGGAAACCTTCTACCGACACCCGGGTAAGGAAGTAACGCGTCACCCCTCTCGGACCTCCGCGTCGGTGCTCTCGTCCAATAGACGTTTCCTCACAGCGGTATTGAATTGGGCCCTTGCCGTTCGACGCGTGTCCTCGGTAGTGGCCGCCCGCAGAATGGCTACATGGTCAGAGAACACTGCGGCCATCTTCGGATTGAGATGAGTCAGGTGATCGATGAAGGCGGATAGCTCCGCCTCCAGTCCATTTCCTTCGAGCCTGAACTTTTCCGACACTCGCGACCTCCACCCCAGCACCAGCACCAGCACCAGCACCAGCACCAGCACCAGCACCAGCACCAGCACCACAGTCTTCCCGATCCTAGCGAGGGCCGCCCCCCACCCAGCGCCGCGGCTACCTATGTCCGCCGTCTGACGCTACGACAAGACAGCCGTCGAACGCGGGATAGTTGCGCTAATGGTGAATATCGAGGGTTAAGAGCTGGCCCTTGAAGTGCGCTGAGCGATGATCCGAATTCCTTCACGGACGAAGGGTGACCACACCGGTACCGGTAAGTCAGCCGGGCCCGGTGGACGACTCGCATATCACATCCACCAGATGTTGGCGATCGTGAGACCGAAGGGGGCTATCGCCTAAGGTATCTTCAGACTCGCCAGGCTCACAGGCGGGGGGTGGTCCTACTGGATCCACGAATAGCAATACTGTTCGCTGCCCTCAGTGCGGCCCTCGCGATTCTCAGCGCGGTGCTCAGCATTAGGAACTGGATCTACGGCGGGAGCGTCGTGAGGGTTGAGTTCGAGCTTGCTCGACGAGATTCTTGGGGATCCCTAATCACACGTCCCGTCGCTGCGTGGAAGCAGAGCAGCGGCGTGGAGCTCGTCGGTGGGAAGCCGCAAGGGACGCATGTGGATCTCGCCAAAGTCACCGTTCGCAACCTCGGGCGTACCGCAGCGACCGTGTACGACGTCGGACTTCGCATCGGGCCACCTCCGACGGCGGGCGGCAGTTGGACTGGGCAACCGAACTTCTACGCCGACATCGGCGAGCGCGACGCGCGAGTTCGATTGGAAGCCCACGACGTAAGGGTCTTCTACTTCCACACGATTCCGATCATTCGCGCCGCGCGGGAGCAGTTTGGAGGAAGCACTCTCGCAGTTCGGGCGGCGGTCAGCACTGGGACTGGAAGGACTCACCTTTCGCGCCGATGGTATCGCGGACGCTGGAACGTGTGGGTCACGCGAAACGACCTTGATCGATCGATCATTGGCAAACCCCTGACGATGCGTGAGCAAGCTCGCCTGTGGGTTGAACTCCTGCAGGACTTCGACGGACCGCGAGACATCTGGATACGGCAGATCGCCGACAAGGCAGCCGACCTCGTCGACGCGGGCCTGCCGCGGGCTGAAGCAATTTCGCAGGTGCTCGACCTCCATAAGCGCTTCGGCAAACCAGTTGATCAACGTGCAGAAGAGTTGTACATCAAGATGCTGATCGAGAATCTCTATGTTGTGCGGGACGCTGGCTATCCACAAGCCACGGTCCGCCCCGACACGGCCGCGCCGTCGACCTCGCGCGAATCGACCGCGGACGCGCCCGCGGATCCGACAGGTGGGGGCAAGGCGGCGATCTGATCAAGTAAGGCCGCTCTGAGGACAGCGGGCAATACTGCGCGTGAGATGTGCCGGCGGCCCCATTTGGCCAATGGTGAGCCGACGAGCCGCCCGCTAAATCGGATCGGCTTAGTTCACATACGCGAAGTCGAACGCCGCGACGAGCACTTGCTTTCCCGCTTCTAAAGGGTCCCCGTGCCGGAGCACCATCGCCGGCGCTTCGTCGTCGAGCAACGGGTTCATACCCTTGAACCAGGACTGGATCGTGATGGTGTCGTATCGATCAGCCAGCAGCGTCGCGACCTGAAACGCGCCCTGTAGACGCTGCTGCTCGATTCCGACTGGAGCAGTCGCCCCGTCGGCCCACTGCGTTACGCGCTTCGCATCTTTCACTCCGCCGATGTACGCCACCAGGCGAACGCCAAGGATCTCTCGCAAGCCGACGACGAGTTCCTGAAACGAGGGTGCAACCACGTCGCGTCGCGCGTGATCATCCGGTCGAAGGCGGCGCCCAGACTCGTATGTCATGTGTCGTGTTCCGTCTCGCTGGCGCCCTGCGGTCGTTCGTACTCGGCTTTCACGTTCGCGATCATCTCTTCGATCGTGAGGCGCCCCACGACATAGTCACGAATGTCGCTGAGGGCGCGCGGAGACGGCTGAAGCCCGTCGAGACCCCAGCTCGCCATGATGTCGATCGCTGACTCGCGCCGCCCTTCCGGCGTCTGAACGTACGCGACCTGGGCCGCGATGTTCGTCTCGATGCGCCGCCGCTCGTCGGCTGTCATGCGGGCCTCGCCCACGCAATATCGATACCCGTGCTAGGTCGGTCCGTCACAACAGACTGCCCCGCTCGGACAATCGCTGCAACGCGTTGTCTTGGGCTTGAAAGATGACTGCGAGGTTGTGGACGAGCGTTCGCTGACGATCAGCTCCCATCTCATCCCAGCGCGGATTCGTGTCAGAGGCGAGCATGTCGGAGAAACACACAGCCGTCTCAATGACCAGCTCCCGACGAAACGCGGGCCAATCCTCTGGAAAAAGGTCGTTCATGGAATCTCCATGCATCGGAGGCGTAGGCATATGATGCCCCAACTATATCGCGTCTGATCAGGTATTTTTACCGCAGATGCGGTCCGTCAAGATTGCTCGTTTATGAGCAGAAAATCGACTTTCGCATTAGCGCGGGTGAACCTCGAGGCCCTAGGTCCCGGGGAGCCGATCGGGCGACGAGAGCCAGGAGATCGAGATCTCTGATCACCGCAGCTCCGCAGCGCGTGGCGACGAGGAGACCGAATGCCCAACGCCATTCGGCGAGACATCGAGCCCGAAGAGTCCGGATAGGGCATCACGAGCCGTGGCGCGAAGCCCGCGCCGGCAGCATTCGCGCTGACATCCCGAAACTCCCAACTCAGTCCGCGGCTCACACCATCCGACCCCGGATCGCGCTCAGCAAGACCTCCAGGTCATACCCCTGGCGCAACCATTCGACCGGAGTGAGCCGCCCTCTTGCGGTCAGGCCCTCCTGCGGCGTCGCCATGTACCCCGCCACGGCGATCCAGCCGAGTCCGTCGAATGCGTCGACAAGCCGCTGAAGTTCAGGGACGACCTTGGGGCCGTCCCATTGAGCGAACTGCCACATTGGGAACCGCACCCGGCCCCCGAGCTCAATCGAATACAGTCGGCGCGCTCGCGCATCGTTCAGGACGGCGCCCTCGCTGGTTCCCAAATAGCGCGCTGTGTGCTCAAGGGAGAGCGAAGAGTGGTAGCTGGCGAGAAAAGAAGAGACGACGTCCGCGAGTAGATTCCCGCGCGCCCACTGCCGAATGATGGCACGCGGTTCATCTTCAGTGAGCACCCCGGCGTGAACGAGGACGTTCAAGGAGTCACTCAGACTCGAGATGCTAACCACATGCTGAGCAGCCAACGCTTCCACGAGGATGGTCACCACATAGTCTCCGTCAGCCGCCAGATCTGCGATGGCATTCTCGAGGTCGTTCATGGCCGACGCTGACGGGCGACCCTCGCGTGCGCGGGCCTGTTCCTGGTCCCGGCCGCCGATTTCTTCGCTCATGGCCGCCAGCGTAGAGGCCTCGATCGACCCCGTTTGACCGGTCGCTGATCCTCTGGCACCGTTCGACTCGTTTACGAGCCGAATCGGTTATGCACTGGATTTTCCTGCTCTCGGCGAGTCGCGTCGGCGGACGCCGTGCGCGCTTCGCGCGCCAGCGCACCCCGCCCCGTCGCCAGGTGCCGACAATAGGACAGAAGCCGCGGCAACTGGCGCTGTCGGCTAGGAGCGTTACCGCTGCGTTACTGCGAACGTGCCGCAGGCAAGACAAAACCCCCGCGATCCCAGTGTTTTCAAGGGATCGCGGGGGTTCTGGAGTGGCGGTGACGGTGGGATTTGAACCCACGGTAGGGGGTTACCCTACACAACTTTTCGAGAGTTGCACCTTCGGCCGCTCGGACACGTCACCATCGACCAGTTTACGTGACGCGACCCGCAGGCGCCAATCGAGCCAGAGCGGCGCGAGATCGCCGCTTCCTGCCGACATCGCCGGGTAGTGCGCGGCAGCGACGGGCAGTCTCGGCAGCAGACGGCGATCTCGGCAGCAGGCGGCGGCCGCAGGCAGCGCGCGGCAGCCGCGGCCCCCCCTGCCCGACGTCTCGGGTCAGGCGTAGCGTGTGCGGCATGGCGGAGCGGATGACGCGGGAGCAGCGGCTGGTGCTGACGATCGCGGTGCTGGGGTCGTTCGTCGCTTTCCTCGACGGGACGGTGGTCAACGTCGCGCTGCCGGCGATCGAGCGGGAGCTCGGCGGCGGTCTGGCGACGCAGCAGTGGGCGGTCGATGCGTACCTCATCACGCTGGGCGCGCTGATCCTCGTCGCGGGCGCGGTGAGCGACGCGTATGGCCGTCAGCTGGTGCTGAAGATCGGGCTCATCGGGTTCGGAGTGGCGTCGGTGGCGGTCGCGCTCTCTCCCGACACGACGTTCCTCATCGTCGCGCGCGCGGTGCAGGGCGCGGCGGGCGCGTTCCTGGTGCCGAGCTCGCTGGCGCTCATCACGGGCACGATGGACGATCCCCTGCGCTCGCGCGCGATCGGCATCTGGACCTCTCTCACGACCGTCGCGTTCGTCCTCGGTCCGCTCATCGGCGGCGTCATCGTCGACCAGTGGTCGTGGCGATGGGTGTTCTTCATCAACGTGATCCCGATCGCCATCGCGCTCTGGCTGGTCGCGCGGCTCGGGATGCCGGATGAGCGCGCGCCCGACGCGCGCGTCGACATCCTCGGCGCCGTGCTCTGCACGCTCGGGCTGGGGGCCACCGTCTATGCGCTCATCGAGCAGCCGAACCTCGGATGGTCGCCGCTCATCTGGGTGCCGCTCGTCGTCGGCATTCTGCTGCTGATCGCGTTCGTGTGGCGTCAGCGCGCGACGTCGCATCCGGTGCTGCCGCTCGACATGTTCCGCAGTCGCAACTTCTCGGCCGGCAACATCGCGACCCTCTTCATCTACGCCGCACTGTCCCTCAACGTGTTCGTCGTGGCCGTCTACCTGCAGCAGGGCGCGGGACTGAGCGCCACCCTCGCGGGGCTGGCCGGCCTGCCGACGACGATCCTCGTCATCCTCCTGAGCTCGCGCACCGGCGCGATGGCAGGCCGCCTCGGTCCGCGAATGTTCATGACCGTCGGCCCGCTCGTCATGGCCGTCGGCGCGATCCTGCTCCTCACCGTGTCGACCGACTTCGACTACTGGTGGCAGGTGCTGCCCTCGATGCTCCTGTTCGGCCTCGGGCTCGCCATCACCGTCTCCCCGCTGACCGCCGCGATTCTCGGCGCCGCCGACCACGACCGCTCCGGCATCGCCTCGGCGGTCAACAACGCCGTCGCACGCGTTGCCGGTCTGCTCGTGGTCGCCGCGCTCGCCGCCATCACGGGCGGCGCTCTCGACCTCGTCGGCTTCCACCGCGCGGCGATCGTCACCGCCGCGCTGCTCGTGATCGGCGGGGTCGTCTCACTCGTCGGCATCCGCAATCCGCAGCGTGACACCGCTCAGCCCGCGCCGGCGCCATAGGGGCGAGCGAGGCCCTACGGCGCGGCCGTCGGTGCTCCGCGGTTCCTCCACAATCGTCCCGGCAGGAGCAGCCGAGGTAGTCACGGCCACCCCCTGTGGCCCCGGCATCGACGCACTGCAAGACTGTGCGCATGAGCGTGATCGAGAACTCCAAGCTGACCGTCATCGGCGCGGGCGCGGTCGGGTCGAGTGTGGCCTACGCCGCCCTCATCCGTGGCTCCGCACGGCACGTCGCCCTCTATGACATCGCCGCGCAGAAGACCGAGGCCGAAGTGCTCGACCTCGCCCACGGCGCACAGTTCACCGGCTCGAGCGACATCGTCGGCGGCGCCGACATCTCGGTCGCCGAGGGGTCGCACGTCGTCGTGATCACCGCCGGCGCCAAGCAGAAGCCCGGACAGACCCGGATGGAACTGGCGGGCGTGAACGCCGGCATCCTCAAGACGATGATGCCGCAGCTGCTCGACGTGGCCCCGGATGCCGTGTACGTCATCGTCACCAACCCGTGCGACGTGCTCACGGTGCTCGCTCAGGAGGCGACAGGCCTGCCCAGCGAGCGGATCTTCGCGTCGGGCACCGTGCTCGACACGTCACGCCTGCGCTGGAAGATCGCGCAGCGCGCAGGAGTGTCGACCTCGAGCGTCCATGCGTACATCGTGGGCGAGCACGGCGACACCGAGTTCCCGCTGTGGTCACACGCGACGATCGGCACCGTCCCGATCCTCGACTGGGTGCCGCTCGATGGGCAGCCGAAGTTCACCGCTGAGGAGCTCGACCAGATCGCGGTCGACGTGCGTGACGCCGCGTACAAGGTCATCCAGGGCAAAGGCGCGACGAACTACGCCATCGGCCTGTCGAGCGCGCGCATCGTCGAGGCGATCCTCAACGACGAGCACGCCGTGATGCCCGTCTCGACCGTGCTGGAGGGCTACCAGGGCGTGTCGGGTGTGGCACTGTCGGTGCCGTCGGTCGTCAGCAGCGCCGGCGCCTTCCCCATCCCGGAGGTCGCGTTCTCGGCGAAGGAGAGCGAGCTGCTGCACCACTCGGCCACGGCGCTCGCCGACGTCGCCGCGACGCTGCGCTGACCGGCCGAACGGATGCCGCAGCCCCACGCTGAGGCGACCCGCGCCCGCCGAGACCGGCAGCGTCGGAGGCCCCACGTACGCTGAGGACATGGCATCCCGTCGACCCGCGCCCACGACTGCCTTCCGTTGCACCGAATGCGGGTGGACCGCCTCGAAGTGGGTCGGCCGCTGCGGGGAATGCCAGCAGTGGGGCACCATCGTCGAAGCCGCGACGCAGACGGGGATCGTGCAGTCCGTCGCACCGCTCACGCCCACACGGTCGGCGAAGCCGATCACCTCGATCGACACGACAGAGACGCCGCGACGCACGAGCGGTGTCGGCGAGTTCGACCGCGTGCTCGGCGGCGGCATCGTGCCCGGTGCGGCCATCCTGCTGTCGGGCGAGCCGGGCGTCGGCAAATCGACGCTGCTGCTCGAGGTCGCGGCGCAGAGCGCCCGTTCCGGCCGACGCGTGCTCTACGCGAGTGCCGAGGAGTCACTCGGCCAGGTGCGGCTCCGCGCCGAGCGCACGGGTGCACTCCACGACGAGCTCTTCCTCGCGAGCGAGACCGACCTCGCCACGATCCTCGGACACATCGACGAGGTGCGCCCCGAGCTGCTGATCGTGGACTCCGTGCAGACGGTGTCGTCGGCGCTCAGCGACGGCGTGGCGGGCCACCCGAGCCAGGTGCGCGAAGTGGCATCCACGCTCATCCGCGTCGCGAAGGAGCGCGACCTCCCCGTGATCATCGTCGGCCACGTCACGAAAGACGGGTCGATCGCCGGCCCGCGCATCCTCGAGCACCTCGTCGACGTCGTCTGCCACTTCGAAGGCGACCGCCAGACCTCGCTGCGCTTCGTGCGCGCACTCAAGAACCGCTTCGGCGCGACCGACGAGGTCGGCTGCTTCGACATGACCGGCGACGGCATCGCCGAAGTGCCCGACCCGAGCAGCCTCTTCCTCGGCCACGGGTCCCGGCAGCCCGGGTCGTGCGTGACGATCGCCCTCGAAGGACGCCGCGCCCTGCCGGTGGAGGTGCAGGCACTCACCATCCAGACACAGGCACCCAACCCCCGCCGCATCGTCAGCGGGGTCGACTCCGCACGCGTCGCGATGATCCTCGCGGTGCTCGAGAAGCGGGCCCGCATCCCCGTGTCGCAGTCCGACGTGTACGTCTCGACGGTCGGGGGCGTGCGGCTCACCGAGCCCGCAGCCGACCTCGCCATCGCCCTCGCCGTCGCGTCGGCGGTGCGCGACCGCCCCAACCCTGCGCGACTCGTCGCCGTCGGAGAGCTGAGCCTCTCCGGCGAAGTGCGTGCGGTCACCCAGCACGCCCAGCGCCGCGCCGAAGCCGACCGCCTCGGCTACCGCACCATGATCGACACCTCGTCACGCGATCTCGCCGGTGCCCTCACCGACATCGCCCGCCACGAGCGCCCCGAGCCCGGCGACGAGCCCGGATTCTGACGCGCCGGAATTTCCCGGTCACGCGGAATTTCCGCGAATTGACTTTCCCGGTTTCTCGGCTATGGTCGATGGTTCCACCCGCCAGCCGAAAAGGGGAAGCGAGGAGAGATGGCAGGCAAGACACCGCAGCTGCGCGGCGGCAAGAAGGTCGCGCAGATGTCCCTCAAGGAGAAGCGCGCCGCCAAGCGCGCAAAGCGTGAGCCCGAGGCGTTCATCAAGCCTCGCAAGGGGGCGAGCAGCTGACCGCCACGGACGGTCTCACGCGCGGTGCCGAGACGGCCGTCTCGCCACTCGGCACCGCGGCCGCCCCGCGACGCCGCGCGGAGGAGCCGCTGGAAGCCCTCCGGAAGCCGCGAGAGGCAATTTTTCGACTGAGAACATTCTCATCGTTTGTCCCCCGATTGGTGGACACAAAACTCGATACGGTTGCGTACTCTAGAGATAGCTCCTCTCCGGCCGACCCCGTTGTCCCCAGCATCGGTTGCCGAGATCGACCCCAGAGATCTCGGTCAGGTTCACGGCCACAGTGAGCGAAGGGCCCTCTCGAGTTTCCCAGTCCCCAATGGGGGGATCGAGAGGGCCCACCTCTTTCCCCCGGCGGGCTCGTCGAAGTCAGGCGTGCTCGCGTGCGCGGTGCCGGCATCCGGGCGCGCCGTAGGCTGGATGCATGGCCGGGAAGAAGCGTGCGAAGGGCAAGCCGCCGATCGAGTTCCGCAACCCGCAGCTTGCGGACGCGCTGCAGACGCAGGACATGGCTGCGGTCGCGTTCGCGCTCCGTCACGGCCCCACCGTCGTGCCGCTGATGCGGCCCGGCCAGCGCGACAACCCGCTCGACACGGGCGAAGTGTGGACCTATCGCGATCCGCGCACCGGCCAGGTCGCGCTGCTCCTGTTCAGCGACGTCGCCAACAAGCCGCCGGCGCTGCCTCCGACCGTCGGGCTCCACTCCCCCGGCTGGCTGCGCGCCTTCCTCGGTGTGCACGGCGACGAGATCACCTCCGTCATGTTCGACCTCGCCGGTCCGCACCCGATGCAGGCGACACCCGCCGACATCATCGCCGCCCTCGACGCCTGACCGCCTCGACGCGCGTCAGCGCAGCTGGAACTGGCGAGGCTCCGACTCGATGCCGCCGACCGTGACGGTCAGGTTGTAATACCCGTTGCCGGCCTTCGGGCGGTCCTTGTCGCAGGTGTCGGCGCCTGATCGGGTGCGGTCCCACACGAGCGGCTGCACGCTCGTGACCTCACGCCCGGGTTCGAGCGTCACGAGCTGGTCGCTCGACGCCGTCTGGCAGTCAGTCGACCGCCACCAGGTGTCGCTGCCGCTCGCGACGACGAACGACTGCGCCGCCGTCCCCACGTTCATGACGCATTTGACGTCGCCCTCATTGACCATGCGGATCGACAGCTCCGGCTTCTCCGCCGCGCCGTACGACTGCCTGTCGGTCACGGCCGTCACGATCACATCGCGCGACGTGCAGACGGCGAGCGTGGCCGACGGGTCGGGGCTCGCGGCATCCGTCTTCTCCGGTTCGGGGTCTTCGGATGCCGTGGCCTCAGGACTCTCCTCCGCCGACGACGTCGCCTCTCCCGACGGCGTCGCCCCGGCCGACGTCGGCGGCGCGGCAGGAGTCGCGCCGGGGGTCGCGCCGGTTCCGCCCGAGGCGCGCCACGGCTGCCACACCGCGAGCGCGACGCCCGCGATGATCAACAGCAAGACGAGCAGCACCGTGAGCCGCCGTCGCCGGTACACGGCAGGGGAATGGCGGCGGGGAGTGGTCACCGATCAAGGCTAAGCCGCCCTCCGGCCAGGGACCGTCCTGGCACGCCCGGCTGCGGCGAGCCCGCTCGTCAGCCGGCGGTGAGCGTCTTGAGCATGCGCGTGTTGCCGAGCGTGTTCGGCTTGACGTGCGCGAGGTCGAGGAACTCCGCGACGCCCTCATCGGGGCTGCGCAGCAGCTGCGAGTACACGTCGGGGTCGACGACCTGCTCCCCGATGGGCTCGAAGCCGCGGCGGCTGAAGAAGTCCACCTCGAACGTCAGGCAGAACAGGCGTGAGAGGCCCAGTGCCTGCGCGCTCTGCTCGAGGCGTGACACGATCGCGCCTCCCACACCGTGGTGGAGCCAGTCTTCGGCGACGATGAGGGTGCGGATCTCCCCGAGGTCCTCCCACATGACGTGGAGCGCCCCGCATCCGATCAGCCGTCCGCCGCTCTCCGCGACGACGAACTCCTGCACCGTCTCGTAGAGCGTCACGAGCTCCTTGCCCAGCAGGATGCGCCGTTCGACCCACGGCTCGAGAAGCGAGCGGATGCCGCGGACGTCGCTCGTGCGGGCCGGGCGCACCGTGTACTCCGGGCTGCCGCCGGACGCTTCGGCCCGCACGCCGCCAGGATCTCCGTGCGGAGCGGAGTCGTCTGCGGGCGCCTGGGCATCGGTCACACCTCAACTGTATTGCGCGGCGCGGACCGCGGGCGCCCGACCCCTACGCTGGAAGTCGGAGGAGTCTGGGTGAGCGTGCTGCGTGATTACGCTGCGACCGCGTCGCAGCCGACACTGCCGTTCACTGCGCCGTTCGATGCGCTCTCGACCGGCCGGTATGACGAGGTCATCGATGCCGACGGGTCGTTGCGTCCGGGCTGGAAGACCCTCGCCGCGCACGCCCTGGCGCTGAGCTCGGAGGATGTCCGCCGCGTCGACGGCGAGATCACCCGCTTCCTCGCCGACGACGGCGTCTCGTACGTGCGGTCGGATGCCGGTGCGCAGCCGTGGCAGCTCGACCCGCTGCCCCTCGTCATCGACGCGGCCTCGTGGACGCCTCTCGAGGTCGGCCTCGCCCAGCGCGCCGAGCTGCTCAACGCGCTGCTGGTCGACCTGTACGGCGAGCAGACGGTGCTGCGCGAGCGCGTGGTCCCGGCATCCGTCGTCTTCGCCCACGCGGGGTTCGTGCGGCCCGTGGCGCGCAGCTCTGCCCTGGACACGCAGCCGCTGCTGATGTCGGCCACCGACCTCGGACGCTCAGCCAGCGGCGAGTGGCACGTGCTCGCCGACCGAGTGCAGGCGCCGTCGGGCCTCGGCTACGCCGCCGAGAACCGTCGCGTCATCGCGCAGGTGCTCCCCGATCTGCATCAGGAGGGGGCGCTCCACCACCTCGAGCCCTTCTTCGCGGCGCTGCGGGCGAGTCTGCTGTCGAACGCACCCGAGGGCGTGACCGACCCGCGCGTAGTCGTGCTGTCTCCGGGAACGATGTCGGAGACGTCGTTCGACCAGGCGTTCCTCGCGGGAGCGCTCGGCTTTCCGCTCGTGCAGGGCAGCGACCTCGTGGTTCACGGCGGCTCGGTGTGGATGAAGCCGTCGGGCTGGCCCGGCAAGAAGCCCGTCGAGCGCATCCATGTGATCGTGCGCCGTGTGGATGCCGCGTGGTGCGACCCGCTCGAGCTGCGCTCCGATTCACGGCTGGGCGTCGCGGGTCTCACGGAGGCGGTGCGGCGCGGCACCGTCCGGGTCGTGAACGGGCTCGGCGCCGGAGTGCTCGAGAACCCGGGACTCATGCCGTTCCTGCCTGCCGTGTGCGAGCGCCTGCTCGGCGAGCAGCTCCGTCTCCCGTCGACGCCCACCTGGTGGTGCGGAGACCCCGACGCCCGCGCCGAGGTGCTCGACCGCGCAGCCGGTGGCGACCCGACCCTGCTCGTGCGTCCGATCGACGCCCCGCGCCGGTCGCTCACCGGCCTCTCCCCCGACGAGCTCGCCGTCCGCGTCCACGCCGCCCCGCACCGGTTCGTCGCGCAGGAGGTGCTGCCCCTGTCGCAGGCGCCCTCGTGGACGCCCGAGGGCCGTGCCGCCTCGCGCCCGCTCACCCTGCGCGCCTTCACTCTCCACTATGGCTCCGCCTACCGGCCACTCGTGGGCGGACTCGCGACGGTGCGGGAGCACCCCGCCGCCGCCCCCACCACGAAGGACGTGTGGGTGCTCAAGGCCGCCGACACGGATGCCGACCAGGGGCTCGCCGAGATCACGCCGCTCGACACGGGCCGCACGATCCCGGCGCTGGCTCCTCGCACGCTGGCCGACATGTTCTGGACGGGTCGGTACGCTGAGCGTGCCGAAGACCTCCTGCGTCTCGTGCTCACGACGCAGGCCGAGTTCGATCAGCCCGGGTCGCACGCGGGCGGTCGCCGCAGCGCCCGCGTGCTGATGGCCGCGCTGCACGATCTCGCCGGCGCCCGCCACACCGACCCCGAAGCCGAGTTCCGCTCGCTGCTGCTCGACATGGGGCGGGAGGGCTCCGCCGCTCACTCGATCGACCGCCTCCGCGACGCGATGGAAGGCGTGCGCGACCAGCTGTCGGGCGACACGTGGCGCGTGTTCTCGAATGTCGACCGCGCCCGGCGCGCCCTCCAGGGCTCGGTGCACCCGCACCGCACGGCCGAGTCGGCGGGCCGCATGCTCGCGGCCGTCCTGTCGCTGTACGGCGTGACGGCGAACATGATCCGTGACACCGGCTGGCGCATGATCGAGACGGGGCGGCATCTGGAACGCGGGCTCCAGATCGCGCGCCTGCTGCGCGTGGGAGCGACCGAGACCCGCGACATCCGCACCGACCGTGAAGTGCTGGAGGCGCTGCTGCTGGCATCCGAGAGCGTGGTCACCTACCGCAGGCGCTACCGCGGCTCGACGCGCACCGCTGACGCTCTCGATCTTCTGCTGCTCGACGCGGACAACCCGCGCTCACTCGCGTTCGCCGTGGCTGAGGTCAGGCGCCACCTCGCGACGATGCCCGCCTCGACCGGATCGACGCGCGCCGAGCGTCTCCTCGAGCACCTCGACACGCAGCTGGGCCAGGCCGACGTCCCGGAGCTCGCCGCCGTGTCGGGCGGGAAGCGGCCCCAGCTGTCGGAGTTCCTCGACGAGGTCGTCTCGCAGCTCGAGCAGGTGTCGGATGCCGTCACGCAGCTGCACTTCGAGAGCGGCCCGCCGCCCGTGCCCCTGTCGGACCTGTCGCTCACCGAGCTGCGGGAGGGGCTGGCATGAAGCGCTACCGCGTCTGGCACCGCACCGCCTACTCCTATGCCCTCCCCGTCGAAGACAGCGTCGGCCAGTTCCACCTGATCCCCCGCGACCTGCCGTGGCAGACCGTGGCGGCATCCGAGGTCACCGTCGATCCTCTGCCCGGCGACATCTCTCCCGACGTCGACTGCTTCGGCAACTCGTCGACCTACTTCCATGTGACCGATCCCCACTCGGCGCTCACGATCACGTCGTCCAGCGACGTCGAGGTCGAGTCGCCCGAGTACGACGCCGACGCGCTCGCGACACCGTGGGAGCTGGCGCGCCCGCTCCTGCATCCCGACACCCCCGAGGCGTGGCGCGCCACCGAGTTCGCGCTCGAGTCGCCCCGCGCTGCGCACGCTCCGGATGCCGCGGAGTACGGCGCGGCATCCCTCACCCCCGGACGCCCCATCGCCGAAGCGGCGACCGACCTCATGCGGCGGATCTTCCGCGACTTCGACTACGACCCCACCGCCACGACCGTCACCAGCACGGTCGCCGACGCGATGCGCAAGCGGGCAGGAGTCTGCCAGGACTTCGCACACATCGCCCTCGCCTGCCTGCGGTCTCACGGCGTCGCAGCCCGCTACGTGTCGGGCTACCTCGCGACGCAGCCGCCGCCCGGCAAGGAGCGCGTGTTCGGCGCCGACGCCTCCCACGCCTGGCTGGCCGTGTGGCTGCCGGGGACCGATCAGTGGCTCGCGATCGACCCCACCAACGACCAGTGGGCCGACGACCGCTACGTCACGGTCGCGTGGGGCCGCGACTACGGCGACGTCTCCCCCGTGAAGGGCATCATCTTCACGGAGGCGAAGACGTCGACCCTGCGCGTCTCGGTCGACGTCGCCCCGCTCTGACCCCCCCGACCCGCTGCCCCAGTATCCGCCCTGGCCTTCCGCCGAGATCGCCCCCGAGTGCCGAAAGAGCCCGCCAGGCGGATGCCATGACGGGCTCTCTCGGCAGCAGCAGGCGATCTCGGCGCCCGCGGCCGTCCGGGGGTCAGCCGGTGACGCTCGACAGGTCGACCGTGAAGGTCTCGCTGCGGCCGTCCGGGTTCGTGACGGTGACCTCGCGCTCGCCCTCGCCGCCGGCGAAGACGCGCAGGGTGAGGCCCTCGAAGTAGTCATAGTCGGGCCGGTCGACGCGGGCGCCCCACGGGATGACGGCGCCGGGGCGCGCATACAGCGGGAGCGAGTCGAAGCCGTGCTGCTCGCGGACCCATCGGCCGCCCTCGGCGGTCTCGCCCGTGAACAGGCTCGTCCAGGTGCCCTCGGGGAGGTAGAACTTCACCGTGCCGTCGGCGCTCAGCACGGGCGCCACGAGCAGGTCGGAGCCGAGCATGTACTGGCGGTCGAGGTACGCGATCGCGGGATCGCCGGGGAACTCGAACTGCATCGGGCGCATCACCGGCGATCCGGTCGCCGCCGCCTCAAGGCCCAGCTGGTACAGATACGGCATGAGGCGCATCTTGAGGTGCGCGAACGTGCGCGTGACCTCGACGGCCTCGTCGTCGAACGCCCACGGCACCCGGTATGACTCAGAGCCGTGGAAGCGCGTGTGCGTCGACAGCATCCCGAACGCAGTCCACCGCTTGTACACGGCCGGGTCGGGCGTGCCCTCGAAGCCGCCGATGTCGTGGCTCCAGTGGGCGAAGCCGCTCATCGCGAGCGACAGGCCGCCGCGCAGGCTCTCGGCCATCGACATGTACGACGAGGTGTTGTCGCCGCCCCAGTGCACGGGCATCGTCTGACCGCCGGCCGTGGCCGAACGAGCGAACAGCACCGCCTCGCCCTCGCCCTTCAGGTCGACCAGCACCTCGTGCACCGCGCGGTTGTAGAGCTGCGTGTACAGGTTGTGCATGCGCGACGGGTCGGAGCCGTCGTGCCACACGACGTCGGTGGGGATCCGCTCGCCGAAGTCGGTCTTGAAGCAGTCGACGCCCTGCGCGACAAGGCGGCGCAGGTGGCCCTGGTACCACTCGGTCGCGGCAGGGTTCGTGAAGTCGACGAGGCCCATGCCCGACTGCCACAGGTCCCACTGCCACACCGAGCCGTCGGCGCGCTTGACGAGATAGCCCTTCTCGGCCGCCTCAGCGAACAGCGGCGAGCGCTGGCCGATGTAGGGGTTGATCCACAGCGAGATCTTCAGGCCGCGCTCGTGCAGGCGCGCGAGCATGCCGTCGGGGTCGGGGAACACGCGCGCGTCCCACTCGAAGTCGCACCAGTTGAACTCGCGCATCCAGAAGCAGTCGAAGTGGAACACCGACAGGGGCAGCTCGCGCTCGGCCATGCCCTCGATGAAAGAAGTGACGGTCTGCTCGTCGTAGTCGGTCGTGAACGACGTCGACAGCCACGGTCCGTACGACCACGCCGGCACGATGGGCGCCCGGCCCGTGAGGGCGGTGTAGCGGCCCAGGATGTCCTTGGGGGTGGGGCCGGCGAAGACGAAGTACTCGAGCACCTCGCCGGGCACCGAGAACTGCACCCGCTCGACGGCCTCCGAGCCCACCTCGAACGACACGTGGCCCGGGTCGTTGACCAGCACGCCGTAGCCGGCCGACGACAGGTAGAACGGGACGTTCTTGTACGCCTGCTCGCTGGAGGTGCCGCCGTCGGCGTTCCAGATCTCCACCGACTGGCCGTTCTTGACGTACGGGCCGAAGCGCTCGCCCAGTCCGTAGATCGTCTCGCCGACGCCGAGGTCGAGCTGCTCGTGCACGAAGGTGCGCTCGTCGGGCACGCCGGTCTCGGCGCGCGCGTTGCCCACGACGCCCGTGTCGACGGCGGCACCCGGGCTCAGGCGGATGTAGCCCTGCGACTTGTGGCCGCTGCCGGTGATGCGCTTGCCATCGACCTCGAACGCGAGCGACCACGGCGCGCCGGGAGAGACGCGGGCCGTCAGGGCGCCGGAGGTCAGCGTCCCCTCATCGGCCGAGACGATGCCGACGCCGCCGGCGACCGCACCGGGAAGCGCGAACCCGCCGTGCCAGGCGCCGCCCTCGTGGTGGGCGATCCGCACGCGGATCACGCCCTCGAGCGGCGACGACAGGGTCACGGTGAGCACGGGCCGGTTGAGGGTCGCGCCGCGCGAGGTGATGACCGCGGTGGGGGCCGTCACGACCAGGCCGGCGCCGTCGGCTGCGGCATCCGTCTGCTCGATGTCGAAGGCCTCCTGCGCATACAGGGCCGTGACGCCCGGTCGCAGCTGCCAGAAACCATCGGTGAACTTCATTACTTGACTGCTCCTGCGGTGATGCCGCGCGTAAGGGTGCGCTGGAAGATGAGGAAGAAGATGAGCGTGGGGATGATGCCGAGGAGGGCCGACGCGCTCGTCGTCGTGACGTCCATGAGGCGGTCGCCCTGCAGCACGCTGATCGCCACGGGAACCGTCTGGTTCGCGTTGGAGGCGAGGAACGTCAGCGGGATGAGGAACTCGTTCCACGTCCAGATGAAGAAGAAGATGAGCAGCACCGACAGGGTCGGGCGGCTGATCGGGAACACGACGCGCCACAGGATCTGCCAGCGCGTGGCGCCGTCGAGCGACGCGGCCTCGAGCACCTCCTTGGGGAACGTGCCGTACACAGACGACAGCAGGTAGGTGCCGAACGCCGCCTGCACCACCGTGAAGACGATGATGACCGACCACACGTTGTCGTAGAGTCCGACCTCTTTGAACATGTAGTACAGCGGGTAGAGCAGCGCCTCCTGCGGCAGCAGGTTGGCCATGAGGAACAGCAGCACGATCCACGCGCGGCCGCGCACCCGGCCGATGCCGATGGCGAACGCGTTGAACATCGAGATGCCGACGGCGAGCACCGCGACGACGCCCGAGATGAAGAGGGAGTTCCAGACCTTCTCGGGGAAGTTGACGCGCTCCCAGAACTTGACGAGTCCCGTGAAGTCGAGCTGCTCGGGAAGGGCGAGCGGTCCGGAGGTGGCGTAGTCGACGGGCGACTTGAACGAGTTGACGACGACCAGGTAGAACGGTGCGATCACGAGCAGCGCGCCCACGATCACGAGGGCCAGCAGCAGCCAGTCGATGCCGCGCTTCTTCGTCATGCCGCCACGGCCGCGCGACGCCCTGTCGGCCCTGCGCCGGTCGCTGCGGCGCTGCGGCGCTGCCACGGTGGTGGTGAGAACGGTGCCGGCAGCCATCACAGTCCCGCCCTTTCCTTCTGCTCGATCGAGTTCTGCACGCGGATGAAGACGATCGAGACGATGACGACGACGATCGTCAGGACGGTCGCGATCGTCGCGCCGTAGCCGACGTTCCGCTTCGTGAAGAACTCCTGGTAGGCGTAGAACGCCGGCACGAGGGTGGAGCCCGCGGGACCGCCTCGCGTGATGATGTAGACGGGACCGAAGACCTTGAGCGCCGCGATCGTGCACGTGAGGGTGACGACGAAGATCTCGGGACGGATGATGCTCATCGTGATCGCGTTGAAGCGCTGGAACCAGTTGGCTCCGTCGAGCTCGGCCGCTTCGTACAGCTCCGGGTCGACGCGCTGGAGCGCCGCCATGAAGACGACGATCGGGTAGCCGATCTGCACCCAGACCATGACCACCATCAGCACGATCAGCGCCGACGGCATCTGTCCCAGCCAGTCGTACGGCTCGAGGCCGAACCAGCCGAGCACCTGGTTGAGGGCGCCGTCAGAGCCCGGGCGCACGATCCAGCCGATGACGATGCCGGCGACGGCGATCGGGAGGATCTGAGGCAGGTAGTAGGTGGCGCGCAGGAAGCTGGCGACCTTGCCGCCGAACTTGCGGCCGACGACGTCGAACAGCGCGGCGGCGACGATCAGGCCGACGATCGTGGGGACGACCACCATCGCGATGATCATCCAGACGGAGTTGCTGAACGACGTCCAGAAGTCGGAGTCTCCGAACAGCTTGACCCAGTTGTCGAGGCCGATGAACTCCGGCTCGCGCACGCCCTTCCACTTCGTGAACGTGAGGTACACGTTCCAGACGAGGGGGACGATGACGATCACCAGCAGGAGCACGAAGCCCGGCAGCAGGTAGAGCCAGTAGACGCCCGTGCCGCCCTTGCGCTGCGGGATCGACGGCTCTTCGGCGGGCAGCTTCACGCGGCCCTTTCGCTTTTCAGCAAGCATGGGTCTCTCCAGGGAGTCGCGGGGGCGGCGTCGGTCGGGACGCCGCCCCCGCGGGGGATCAACGGAACTCGGCGGTTCCTTCGTCGTACTGCTCGCCCAGGTTGGCGTTGGTGGTCGCGGCATCCTGGACACCGGTCACGAGACCCTGAAGCTCCTGCACGATCACGTCGTAGAAGCCGGGGGCCGGCCAGTCGGGGTAGAACGAGAGGCCGTCGTTGTCGAGCACGCCGTTGAACGTCTCGATGAGCCCGACGCTCTTCTCGTCGGTGATGTCGGCCGGGTCGGCAGCGACGGGCACACCGCCGTTGTTGCCGATGATGGCCTGGATCTCGGGACGCATCGTGATGTCGATGAACTCGTACGCGAGCTCGGCGTTGGAGGCGTTCTCAGGAACGACCCACAGGTTGCCCGACGAGCCGAGCGTGAGGGTCGAGCCGGGGAAGGCCTCGAGCGTCCAGTCGAACGACGTGGCCTCGGTCACGAAGCGGCCGTACCACCACGAGCCCGACACGAAGATCGGAGCGGAGCCGTTGATGAACGACACACCGGCGTCCTCGGCCTTGACCGACGAGACGTCCTTGGCGATGTAGCCCTTGTCGACGTACTCGGCGAGGGTCTCGGTGGCGTAGGTGAGCTCGGGGCCCTGCCAGTCGACCGCGTCGGTGTAGAGCTGGTAGGCGTCGACGAACGAGCGGTCGGCCTTCGACAGCGCGAGCTGGTACCAGAGCTGACCCAGCGGGTACTCGGCACCGGCCTCGGCCAGCGGCGTGATGCCCTTCGCGACGAACGCGTCGAGCACGTCGACGAACTCGTCGTAGGTGGTGGGGACCTCGAGGCCGGCCTCTTCGAACGCGTCGAGGTTGTAGTAGACGCCGACGAACTCGCCGTAGTTCGGGATGCCGTACCAGGTGTCGCCGCCCATGACTCCGTCTTCGGAGTACTTGGCCGTCGTCTGCAGTGAGGGGGCGAGCTTGTCGGCCCAGCCGTACTCGTCGACCGCGTCGGAGATGTCGGCGATCAGGCCCGTGCTGGCGAGGAAGCCCGCGGTGGCGTTGCCCTTGTTGAACTCCATCAGGTCGGGCGCGGCGTCGGTGTCGAGCACCTGGCTGGCCGTCTTCTGGATCTGCTCGAAGGACTTCTCCTCGAACTCGACGGTCGCGCCGGTCTCCTCTTCGAAGATCTCGATGGCCTCGGCCCAAGCCTTGCCCATCGCGCTGTCGGCGCCCTCGTAGTGCCACAGCTTGAGGGTCTTGCCCTCGCTGCTGTCTCCGCTGTCCGACGAGCCGGCGCAGCCCGCGAGGGCGAGCGCGCCGATCGTCAGGACTCCGACGGCGGCCAGGCCGCGCCGGGTGGTGCTTCGTGTGATTCGTGCCATGTCGGCACTCCTTTCGCAGTGACCTTCGTTGGTCTCAGGTGGTGCGTCGTCGAGGGGTCGAAGCGCTTCGACGGCGCGCAGGGAAAGACGATGTTCAGTTGGATGCCGGAATGCGCCGCCGTCACTCGGGCCGTCGCGCCGCGCCGGGCGGGGCGACCGAGTGGCGGTCGATGTACGACGGAGGGATGAGATGAAGGGTGGGGGCCGGCGGCTGGTCGGACAGGCACCGCAGCGCCAGCTCGACGGCGAGGCTGCACGACGCTTCGGGGATGAGGGGGATCGCGTCGATGTGCACCGGCAGCGCGTGCGTGTCGAAAGACGCGGCGACCGAGATCAACGAGACGTCGCCGGGCACCTCGAGACCGCGTTCGGCAAGTTCCGCCAGCACTTCGTGGTGCACGTCGTCGGCAGCGTGCAGCAGCAGGGCTGTCGCCCCCGCGTCGAGAAGCTCGCTGACGGCGCGGCGGGTGGCCTCGTCGTTCGTGGCGACCGAGCCCGACGTGCGGAAGTGCGCCTGGATGCCGCGCTCAGCGGCGCGCGCTTCGTAGGCGCGACGCAGGCGCGGAGGGAAGTTCGACTTCTCATAGGCGACCTCCGGCTGGCCGACCAGGCCGATGACGGCGTGGCCCGCATCGGCGAGCCGGTCGACCGCCATCGCCGCGGCTGCCTCGAAGTCGAGGTCGACGCACATGAGACCCTCGCTGTCGTTCGGCACGCCGATGAACACGGCGGGAGTGTCGATCTCGCGGGCGAGCGGAACGCGCTCGTCGTCGGGAGCCACGTCGAGCACGAGGATCGCGTCGACCAGGCCCGTCGCGGCGACGCGGCGCATGCCGGCGGAGGCCTGCTCGTCGGTGAGCAGCAGGATGTCGTAGTCGTGGCGGCGAGCGGCGACCGTCGTCGCCAGGACGAACGCCATGTGGGTGGGCGCGTGCGAGTCGCGGCGCAGCGGCTCGGTGAGCGCGAAGATCTGGGTGCGGCTTCCCGCGAGCATGCGAGCGCCGGCGTTGGGACTGTAGCCGAGGGCGCGGACGGCCTCTTCGATGCGGCGACGCGTGTCCGGCGACACGGGGCGCTTGCCGCTCAGCGCGTACGACACGGTGCTGATCGACACCCCAGCGGCCTTGGCCACTTCGGTGATGTTCGCCATGTCGACTCCGTCGTCCTGTGCGGTGGTGCGGATGCTGCGGGGGTTGCTGCGTCGAAGCGCTTCGACGAACGCTTCGATGTCATGTTAGACCCTCGTTTTCCGACGCCGCAACTCATTTGTGGCATCTACCAACAAATTGCCCTGCCGCTCCCCGCGGCACAGACGACGAAGAGCGGATGCCGTGTGGCATCCGCTCTTCGCTTGTGGAGGCGTGTGTGTCAGGCGCTCGCGGCGTGGTCCGGCGTCGCGGCGATCTCACCGGCCGTGCCGACTCCGATCGCGACCTTCTCGCCACGCGGCGTGTGCTCGAAGACGAACTCGCCGTTCTGGGCGTCGACCTTCACGTGGTCGCCCGCGTTGAGCTCACCGTGCAGGATCTGCTCGCTGAGCCGGTCCTCGACCTCGCGCTGCATCGCACGACGCAGCGGCCGAGCACCGAGCGTCGGGTCGAAGCCGATCTCGATCAGGCGGTCCTTCGCGGCATCCGTGAGCTCCACCGTCATGTCACGGTCGAGCAGCCGCTCGGCCAGACGCTTGGTGAACAGGCCCACGATCTGACGCAGTTCGTCCTTGTTGAGCTGCGGGAAGACGATGATGTCGTCGAGGCGGTTGAGGAACTCCGGCTTGAAGTGACGCTTCAGCTCCTCGTCGACCTTGCCCTTCATCCGCTGGTAGCTGGTCTGCGGGTTGCCCTCGACCTGGAACCCCACCGGTCCGCCGGCGATGGCCGACGAGCCCAGGTTGGTGGTCATGATGATGACCGTGTTCTTGAAGTCGACGACACGCCCCTGGCCGTCGGTCAGACGACCCTCTTCGAGGATCTGCAGCAGCGAGTTGAAGATGTCGGGGTGCGCCTTCTCGATCTCGTCGAACAGCACGACCGAGAACGGCTTGCGGCGCACCTTCTCGGTGAGCTGGCCGCCCTCTTCGAAGCCGACGAACCCAGGAGGGGCGCCGAACAGACGCGAGACCGTGTGCTTCTCACCGAACTCGCTCATGTCGAGCGAGATCAGCGCGCCCTCGTCGTCGAACAGGAACTCGGCGAGCGCCTTGGCGAGCTCGGTCTTTCCGACGCCGGTGGGGCCGGCGAAGATGAACGAGCCCGAGGGGCGCTTGGGGTCCTTGAGGCCTGCTCGCTGACGACGGATCGTCTTCGAGAGGGCCGAGATCGCCTCTTCCTGGCCGATGACGCGCTGGTGCAGCGCCTTCTCCATGAACATGAGGCGGCTGGTCTCCTCCTCGGTGAGCTTGAACACCGGGATGCCGGTGGCCTGCGCCAGCACCTCTGCGATCAGGCCCTCGTCGACCACCGCGTGGGAGGCGACGTCACCCGAGCGCCACTGCTTCTCGAGGCGCAGACGCTCCGCAAGGAGGCTCTTCTCCTCGTCGCGCAGCGCGGCGGCCTTCTCGAAGTCCTGCTCCTCGCTGGCGCGCTCCTTCTCCTCGCGGACCTTCGCGATCTTCTCGTCGAACTCGCGCAGCTCCGGCGGGCTCGACAGGATCGACAGGCGCAGGCGGGCGCCGGCCTCGTCGATCAGGTCGATGGCCTTGTCGGGCAGGAAGCGGTCGGAGATGTAGCGGTCGGCGAGGTTCGCCGCGGCGACGATCGCGCCGTCGGTGATCTGCACCTTGTGGTGAGCCTCGTAACGGTCGCGCAGGCCCTTGAGGATGTTGATCGCGTGCGGCAGCGACGGCTCGGCCACCTGGATCGGCTGGAAGCGGCGCTCCAGCGCGGCATCCTTCTCGAAGTGCTTGCGGTACTCGTCGAGCGTCGTCGCGCCGATCGTCTGGAGCTCGCCACGGGCCAGCAGCGGCTTCAGGATCGAGGCGGCGTCGATCGCGCCCTCCGCGGCGCCCGCACCCACGAGGGTGTGGATCTCGTCGATGAAGACGATGATGTCGCCGCGCGTGCGGATCTCCTTCGTGACCTTCTTGAGGCGCTCTTCGAAGTCACCGCGGTAGCGGGAGCCGGCGATGAGCGAGCCGAGGTCGAGCGAGTAGACCTGCTTGTCCTTCAGTGTCTCGGGCACGTCGCCCTTGACGATCGCCTGCGCGAGGCCCTCGACGACGGCGGTCTTGCCGACGCCGGGCTCGCCGATCAGCACGGGGTTGTTCTTGGAGCGACGCGAGAGGATCTGCATGACCCGCTCGATCTCCTTCTCGCGGCCGATCACCGGGTCGAGCTTGTTGTCGCGGGCGGCCTGCGTGAGGTTGCGGCCGAACTGGTCGAGCACGGCCGAGCCGCCCTGGGCGGCCGGCTGGTTCTGCTCGCCCGCGCCGGCAGCGACGCCCGCGGGCTCCTTGCCCTGGTAGCCGCTGAGCAGCTGGATGACCTGCTGGCGCACCTTGTTCAGGTCAGCGCCGAGCTTGACGAGCACCTGCGCCGCGACGCCTTCGCCTTCACGGATGAGACCGAGCAGGATGTGCTCGGTGCCGATGTAGTTGTGGCCGAGCTGCAGCGCCTCGCGCAGAGACAGCTCGAGCACCTTCTTGGCGCGCGGCGTGAAGGGGATGTGGCCGGTCGGCTGCTGCTGACCCTGGCCGATGATGTCCTGCACCTGCTCGCGGACGGCGTCCAGCGAGATGCCGAGACTCTCAAGAGCCTTGGCGGCGACACCCTCCCCCTCGTGGATCAGACCGAGCAGAATGTGCTCGGTGCCGATGTAGTTGTGGTTGAGCATCTTCGCCTCTTCCTGGGCGAGCACAACCACACGACGGGCACGGTCCGTGAATCTCTCGAACATCGTCCACTCCTCCACGCGCCGAGTCTTCTGGCGCTTACGAATGACGATAACCACCGAGAGAAGGCGGTATGCCCGTGTTCGCCGTCGGCGCACCGCTTCGCGGCCCGCACTCAGATTCGATGCCGAAGGCGGATTGCGAGGGCGGATGCCGCGGGGTCAGCCGATCGGGATGGAGGCGCCAGGGTCGCGCTCTCCCGGGTCGCCGAGCGTGAGACCCCCGAGCGAGAGCGTGGCCTCGCGCGAGACTTCGCCGTCGACGGTGGCGATCGCCACGCGCGGTGCCATGTCCATCGTGCAGACCTGGTCGGCGGGAGGCGACGCGAACGTCACGGCGATCTCCGTCGGCGATACCACCGTGGTCGACTCCACCGACGGCGCGCACGACGACGACCCCCACGTGAGGATCGCGATGTGCTCATCGCCAGCCCATCCCGCCGATGGCTGGTACTCGTCGACGGGGCCGGCCGTGTACGGCGCGAGTTCGACGTCGGTGTAGCGGTCGTTCCAGACGACCTGCACGTCGAGACCCTCCGCCGGCTCGACGCCGTCGGGTGTGCCGACCAGCAGGCCACGGGGCACCAGGTCGCCATCGCAGACGTTCTCGGACTGCTCCGCCAGCGTCACGACGAGCACCCCCGCGTCGAGCACGGCATCGTCGAGGCGGGGCGCACAGTCTGGAGTCGAGCTGCCGTAGGTGACGATCGCGATCATCGAGCCGCCGGCGAGCCACGCGGCATCCACCTCGACGTCGGCGCTCCCCTCGGGCACGGTGCCCGCCGCGCCGCCCGGATCCTCTGAGGGGCTCTCCGCAGGCGGCACCGAGCTGGCGCAGCCGCTCAGCGCGCCGAGCGCGAGCACGGCCGCGGCGAGCGCAGGAACAAGACGACGGACCATCAGCGAACCCCTTCTGCGACGCGTGTCGCACGGACGACGGATGCCACGGCATCCGCTCTCTCTCAGTGTCTCCCCGACCGGGTTCGTCTCACCGTGTCACTGCAGTGCCGACGTGAGGCGGGCGAGGTTGTCGAGCACGGTCGACCGCAGTGGCTGCTGCAGCCACTCCTCCAGTGTGAGCTCGCGCGAGTCGGCGCGGTAGCGGTCTTCGACGGCGCGCAGCTGGGTGACGAACTCCTCGCCGCGCACCAGCAGCGACATCTCGAGGTTGAGGCCGAACGAGCGCATGTCCATGTTGCTCGATCCGATCACGGCCACTTCGTCGTCGACCGACATCGACTTGGAATGCAGGATGTACGGCCGCTTGTACATCCAGATCCGCACGCCGGCCCGCAGGAGCGTCTCGTAGTAGCTGCGCTGCGCGTGGTAGACCATCGCCTGGTCGCCCTCTTCCGACACGAACAACTCGACCTCGATGCCGCGCTGACAGGTCGACTGGATCGCCGTGAGGAGCGCTTCGTCGGGAACGAAGTACGGGCTGACGATGATGATCTTCCGCTTCGCCGCGAACAGCAGGCCCATGAACAGCTTGAGGTTGTTCTGGAACTCGAAGCCCGGACCCGAAGGCACGATCTGGCAGTCGAGGTCGCCCGAGCCGGCCTGCACGTCGAACAGCTCGATGCCTTGGACGACCTCGTCGGTCTCGCTGTACCAGTCGCTCAGGAACACCGCGTTGATCGACGACACGATGGGTCCGTCGATGCGCGCCATGAGGTCGACCCAGTGGAGTCCGCGGCGGAGGTTCTTGCGCAGGTTGTACGTGGAGTCGGTGATGTTCTGTGACCCCATGAACGCGACGCGGCCGTCGACGACCAGCAGCTTGCGGTGATTGCGCAGGTCAGGGCGCTGGTATCTGCCGCGGTGCGGCTGCACGGGGAGCATGAGGTGCCACTCGGCCCCCATCGCGTCGAGACGTCGCAGGGTCTGCTTGTAGAACGGCTTGCTGCGGTTGGCCCAGTGGTCGAGGAGCACGCGCACCTTCACGCCGCGCGCCGCGACCTCTTCGAGCGCCGAGAAGAAGCCGTCGGTCGCGGCATCCGCCTGCAGGATGTAGAACTCGACGTGCACGTAGGCCTGAGCCGTGCGGATGGCGTCGGCCATCGCGTCGATGCTCTCCTGATAGTCGTAGATCAACGTGGCGCCGTTGTCGCCGGCGATCGGGAGGGCGCCGAGGTTGCGGTTGAGCTTCACGAGCGATCGGAACCAGTCGGGCGCGTTCGGTCGCAGCGTGCCGAACTCGAGCCCCTCGCTCGTGGAGCGGATGTAGTTGTTGATCTGCTGCTGCTTCTTGCGACGCTTGCGCGGCAGGCGCGGGTTGCCGATGAGAAGGAACAGCAGGATGCCGATGATCGGGATGAAGTAGATCGCGAGCAGCCACGCCATCGCAGCGGTCGGGCGGCGGTTGCGCGGGATGACGATGATCGCGAGCACGCGCACGGTGATGTCGAACACGAGGACGATGACGACCCACCAGGTCCACGTCCAGTCGACGGTGATGCTCAGCAAGGGCGCGCTCCAGCGATTGGGATGCGCCCAGCGTAGCGGGCGCCCCTGACGCCCGCGCGACCGCCGGGCGGAGGCGGCGGCCTCAGGTGGTGGTGGGCTTCTCGTCCGCGGCGGGAGCGAGGCCCCGCTTGGCCCGCTCCTCCGCCTCGATGCGCGAGTAGACCCGGCGCTCGGTGCGGTCCATGCGCAGGATCGAGCGCAGGACGAAGACGAAGAGCCCCAGCACGACAAGGGTCGGCGCAAGCGACCAGATGACGGCGGCCCAGTAGTCGTTCATGTCCTCCATCGTACGCGGCGGCTCCTCCCCAGACCCGTGTGCAGACGGAGTCGTTCCGGCCTGCGCCCCCGCGCCGCGTGCGGACCGCGCCCGTGATCGATGCTCGACCGATGACCACGACCGTGAAGGCCGCCGACGCGGCAGAATTCCTCGCCCTCGTTCCGCGCATGCTGGGCTACACCCCCACCCGCAGCATCGTCATCGTCCCGATGGGCCCGGTCGGCCCTTCGCGGCGGGAGAACGTGGGCCGCCGCAGCCGGAGCATGGGCGGCATGCGCTTCGACCTGCCGGGCGACGAGTCGTCGGTCGACGGGTTCGCGGCGACCGTCATCGGCATGGTGTGCCGCATCCCGCGGGCAGACAGCCTCGTGGCCGTGGTCTACAGCGACGAGCCGGTCGCGGCCGCACTGCCGCAGGCGACGCTCGCGGCGGCGATCCGGCGCGCAGCCGACGCCAGCGGCCTCGCTCTCGTCGACATGCTCGTGATCGGCCCTGATGGCTGGGCGTCGCACGTGCGGCCCGACGCTCCGGCGCGCCCGCTCGACGAGCTGCTGACGTTCGACCATGCGCTCCCGCCTGCGCCGGCGGGCGACCAGCGGCGCGATGCCGAGCTGCCCGAAGCACCCGAAGACGTGCGGCGCGACACCGCCGAGGCGCACCGTTCGCTCGAGGCGGCGCTGGCGGTCGTCTGCGACGTGACGAGACCCGACGGGGCGCGCACGGAGCGTGAACGCGTCGACCCGGCCGCGCTCGAGGCCGCCCTCGAGCTCGACGATCTCCCGGGCCTGTTCGAGCGCGCCCTGCAGTGGGATGCCGGCGAGCTCTCGCCCATGCGATGCGCGATGCTGTCGTGGGTGATGTCGCGGCCGTCGCTGCGCGACATCGCCCTCGTCCAGTGGGCCACGGACATGGGAGGCGGGCGCCTCGCGATGGAGGCCCAGCTCCGTTGGGAAGACGGCGCGGACTACCCGTCCGACCTGGCATCGGTCATGTGGGGAGAGGGCGCGAGTCCCGACCCCGACCGGGTCGAAGCGGCGCTGCGGCTGGCGAGGCGCGTCGCCGGACGCACCCTGCCCGAGCATCGCGCGGGCGCGCTCGCGATGTGCGCGTGGCTGTCCTGGGCGCTCGGCCGGTCGACGCACGCCGACGTCTACGCACGCGCCGCCCTGGCGATCGACGACGCCCACGGGCTGGCCGACATCGTGCGCTCGTTCGTCGTGGCGGCTCATCTCCCCGACTGGGCGTTCGCGCGCGCCGCCGCCGGGGCCGCCTGACGTGCGGCTACTTGACCAGCGGAAAGAGGATCGTCTCGCGGATGCCGAGGCCCGTGATCGCCATCATGAGGCGGTCGATGCCCATGCCCATGCCGCCGGTGGGCGGCATCCCGTGCTCAAGCGCACGCAGGAACTCCTCGTCGACGCGCATCGCCTCGTCGTCGCCGCGCGCCGCGAGTTTGGCCTGCTCCACGAAGCGCTCGCGCTGGATGACGGGGTCGACCAGCTCGGAGTAGCCGGTGGCGAGCTCGAAGCCGCGCACGTAGAGGTCCCACTTCTCGACGACGCCGGCGATCGAGCGGTGCTCGCGCACGAGCGGGCTCGTGTCGACGGGGAAGTCCATGACGAACGTCGGACGCTCCAGACCGCCCTTCACGAAGTGCTCCCAGAGCTCCTCGACGAGCTTGCCGTGCGTCGCGATCTTCTCGGGCACTTCGACGCCCACTTCGGCGGCGAGCGCCTGCAGCTCCTCGAACGAGGTCTCGGGGGTGATGGTGCTGCCGGCGGCCTGCGACAGCGAGTCGTACATCGAGATGCGGTCCCACTGTCCGCCGAGGTCGTACTCCGTGCCATCGGCCCACGTGACCGTCGTGGATCCGGCGACCGCGACGGCGGCGTTCTGGATGAGCTCCTGCGTGAGGTCGGCGATGCCGTTGTAGTCGCTGTAGGCCTGGTAGGCCTCGAGCATCGCGAACTCGGGACTGTGGGTCGAGTCGGCGCCCTCGTTGCGGAAGTTGCGGTTGATCTCGAAGACGCGGTCGATGCCGCCCACCACGGCGCGCTTGAGGAACAGCTCCGGCGCGATGCGCAGGTAGAGGTCGGCGTCGAATGCATTCGAGTGCGTCACGAAAGGACGTGCGGCCGCGCCGCCGTGCTGCACCTGGAGCATGGGGGTCTCGACCTCGAGGAACCCGTGCGCGGCGAACGTGCTGCGCAGGCTCGCGTTGACCTTCGCGCGGGCTACGACCGTCTCACGCGCGAGGTCGCGCACGATGAGGTCGAGGAAGCGGGAGCGCACGCGGCTCTCCTCGCTCAGCTCCGTGTAGAGGTTCGGAAGCGGCAGAAGGGCCTTCGAGGCGATGGCCCAGTCGCTCACCATGATCGACAGCTCGCCGCGGCGGCTCGAGATGACCTGACCGGTCACCGAGACGTGGTCGCCGAGGTCGACGAGGTCCTTCCAGTCCTGCAGCGACTCCTCGCCGACTTCCGCGAGCGACACCATCGCCTGGATGCGGCTGCCGTCGCCGGCCTGGAGCGAGGCGAAGCAGAGCTTGCCCGTGTTGCGGCTGAACACCACGCGGCCGGCGACCGAGGCGACGACTCCCGTCTCGTCTCCCGCCTGCAGGTCGGCGAACCGCTCACGCAGCGCGGGGATCGTGTCGGTGACGGGAACCCCGACCGGGTACGCGCCCCCACCGGCGTCGTGACGAGCAGCGATCAGGCGCTCGCGCTTGGCCAGCCGGACCGCCTTCTGCTCGAACACGTCATCGGCGGCGTCTCCGGGCTCGGCGGGCACGGGCGCATCAGTCATCTCAGGCTCCTCAGAAGTCGACTTTCCATCCTATCCGCGCGTCCTGAGCCCCGCCTGCGACGGGGATGCGGGTCGGCAGCGGTCCCGATGTCGCCTTCGGCCCTGGCGTGGTCAGGCCTCCGGCTCGTCGAGGCGCTGCAGTGCGCGGTCGATCGTGGAGTGCACAAGGGTCGAGAGATAGCGACCGGGCTCCTCGACGCCGGCGCTCTCCAGCAGCGCCGACGACTGGCGCAGCAGCGACGCCGAGAACTCCGTCGCCGTCGCGACCGCCTCGCCGTACGCCGCACGCTTCTCGTCGTCGACGACCACGGGCTCGCAGCCGAGCTCCACGGCAAGCGCCTGCCCGATCGGAAGAACTGCGGCCGGCGCCGTGACCGCCGCATACGCGTCACGCAGCTGGCGGAGGTCGATCGAGGTGCCCGTGAACGCGATCGCCGGATGCACCGCAAGCGGGATCGCCCCGCGGGCGACGGCGGGGGCGAGCACATCGATCCCATAGCCCGGATCGGTGTGCAGCACGAGCTGACCGACCTGCCACGCGCCCAGTTCCGCGAGGCCCGAGACAAGGCCCGGCAGCTCGTCGTGCGGCACCGCGAGCACGACCAGTTCGCTCCGGCGCACGATCTCGTCGGCCGCAAGCGTCGGCACCCCCGGCAGCACCGCCTCGACACGATCGGGATCGGAGCCCGACGTGACGCCCGTGATCGCATGACCGGCGCCCGCGAGCGCCGCGCCGATGACGGGGCCGACGCGGCCGGCGCCGATGATGCCGACCCCCAGACGTCCGCTGCGGATCACGAGCGCTCCCGCCCGTCCTCGGACTCCGCCGACGCAGGCTCCGTGTTCACAACAGGCTCCACCAGCGCGGGCTCGGCGACCTCCGTCACAGCGTCCTCGGAGTCTGCCGACGAGCTCCAGCGGTGCGACCGATCCCGGGATGCCGCGTCGATGACCGCGGCGGCCGCATCGTGCCACAGGCCGAGGGCGTCGTCACGATCGAGGATCCCGAGCGAGCCCGACACGGGACCGAGCACCGTGTGGCCGGTGACGTTCGCCACCCGCGCGGCGCGGTCGACGGGCCCCTGGGACACGCGGATGGACTGCAGTCGCGCGAGAGGAAGCACCACGAGCGCGCGACGGAGCCAGCCCGTGCGCATCAGAAGCGCATCGGGGGTGAGCAGGAAGCCGTTGCGACGCCACGACAGCGGCCGGAGCCACCGCGCACGGCGCGGCGTGGTCGTGTATGCGTCGACCTGTGGACGCTCGAGGCCGCCGTCGAGCAGTGCGCGCCATTGTTCGGCGCCGAGCACCGGAAGGAGCAGAGGCAGCACTCGGTCGAGGTCGGCGCGGGTCCCCACCGGCAGCACGTCGGCGAACTGCTGCTGGGCCGAATCGCTCGCCGACCGCCCCGAAAGACGGTTCACGCGGATGCGCCACCAGCCGAACCTGCGCCACAGCAGCGGCTGCGACATCTCCAGTGCGTGGATGCGCCCCGGCGGGAGGGTCTCGGTGATGGTCGTGAACAGACCGAAAGTGATGCGGACCCCGGCGGGCGTCGGCGCGATCGAATACCGGAGCGTGCGAGTGATCTGCCGGAACCAGTACGCACCGAAACCCAGGAGCGTCGGGATGATCGAGAACAGCACCCACGGCGTGCCGACGATCGACCCGACGACGACACCGGCCAACAGCAGCACGAGAAAGATCGTCGAGCCCGACATCAGCTGCGAGGCGACGAGCCTCCCAGGCGGGATGTGCACGACCGACGCCGGCTCCGCCACCGGGCCCTCCGCCCCCTCGATCAGGCCCGTGATGCCGGCGCTCACCGCCGCCAGCGCCCGATCCCGCGCCGGACCGCCGGTCGCCGCACGTGCCTCCGCGAGCCGGCGACCCGAAGCGAGACGCAGGATGTCGGCGCGCACCGCCTCAGCATTCGCCGTAGACAGATACTCGAGCTTCACGTTCGCATCGATCCCCGCGCCCACCACCTCGAGCTTCGCGAGGCCCAGAAGGCGCGCCACCATCGGACGCGTCAGGTTCACACCCTGCACCCGATCCAGCGGAGCACGACGATGAGTGCGGAACAGCACGCCACTGCGCACCTCGACGTCATCACCCGTGATGCGGAACGTATGGAACCGCCACATCATCCAGAACACCGCCAGCACCACGAGCAGCACTCCGAGCACGACCAGCGCCGCGAGGAGCACCAGGTCGTTGCTGACGATGAAGTCGATCGGGTCACCCTCGTCGACATAGTCGAACTCGTCGCCCATCATCGGCACGAACGTCGAGATCAGCCGATCACGGAAATTGGCGATCACGACACCGACCACCACGACGAGCGTCAGCCCGCCGCGCATGAGCGGGGTCAGCGGATGCATGTGGTGCCACTCGCCGTCACTCAGCGGCGAGCGCACCTCCACGGGCAGACCGTCACGTGCAGAGGCAGGAGCGGGCGCGGCGTCGGTCACAGTCCCGTCCGGCGGGTCTCGGCGACATCGATGAGCGTGTCACGCAGACGTTCGGCAGCCTCCTGGGTCAGCCCCGGGATCGTGACGCCCGTCGCCGCCGCAGCCGTCACGAGCTTCAGCTGCGCGATCCCGAAGCCGCGGTCAAGAGGGCCATGCGTGATGTCCACCAGCTGCATCCGCCCATACGGCACCGCCACCATGCGCTGCCACAGGATGCCACGGCGGAACACCAGGTCGTCCGCGCGCAGCTGATACCCGATCGACCGAGCCTGCCGCGGGATCACCGCCAGCATGACCAGCGTGACCACGACGCCGATGCCCGCAGGGATCAGCACCCACTGCATGCCCATTCCGAGCCACATCACGAGCGCGACCACCACGATCAGCGCCAGCACCGCCCCGTTCGAGATCAACTGCACCACCACATACTTCGGAGAGATCTGATGCCACGTCCCATCACCCAGCGGAAGCCGATTCTCGCTGCGTGGCTCCGGGAAAGACGCGTACGTGCCCGCATCCAGCACGGCATCCTCACCGTGCGGCGCCTGGACGACGTGCGCCTCAACCGCCACGCCGGCGTCCGCCGGCGTGAGATCAGGATTGGTGGGAGAGTCCGAAGCCGGGATCGGGTTCTCCGGGCTGTTCGTCATCGTCGTCCTTCCGAATCGTGCACAGATACTCGGCGACGAGACCGGCAACGACCAGGAGAAGCGCCCCGACCGCCGCGGCGACCACCGCCCCCACCGAGCCTAGCGACGGCCCCACCGGTCTCGTCACGAGGAACAGCAGAAGCCCCAGCGCCACGCCCGCCACAAGAGACCCCACGATGCTCGACGACCGCGCCAGCATCGCGATGCGCAGCGCACGGAACGGATCGACCCGCCGCGACGACGCACCCGTCGTCGCCCGCCGGATCGGGATCGCGAGCGCCACCGTCACCGCACCCAGCACCACGAGCAGCACAGGAAGCATCAGCGACGGTGTGAACGTCGGCTGGCCCGACGCCGTCAGCAGCTGATCGATCAGGAAGCCCACGACAAGGCCCGCGACGCCGACTGCCAGCAGTGCACCCGCACTCGTCCGCTTCACCGCTCGCCACCTTCCCGCAGCGCCGCCAGCAGCTGATCCACACGGCCGTGGCCAGGCAGCACGGCATCCGGATCGACGCTCAGCCACGGCCCCAGCACGAAGTCGCGCTCCGCCGCCCGAGGATGCGGCAGCGTCAGCTCAAGGGAATCCGAACGCACCTCGCCGTACGCGATGAGATCGAGGTCGAGCGTGCGGTCCTGCCAGCGCGGCTGATCCGCTGTGCGCCGGGGGCGACCATGGCGCTCCTCGATCGCATGCAGGTAGTCGAGCAGCACCGTCGGCGCCAGCCGCGTCGACAGCAGCACCACCGAGTTCAGATACGGAGGCGCCGACGGATCCGGGCCGCTCGGCGTCAGCGCCACCGACTCGATCGTGTCGGCCACCGCCGTGACCTCCGTCATCGGAAGACGCGCGAGATCCGCGACCGCAGCCGAGATCGTCTCGCCCCGGTCGCCGAGGTTGGCACCCAGCGCGACCACCGCAGCTGTCGGCGCGAGGGCACCCCCGCGTACACCGCCCGAGACGCCCTCTGCGAGATCACGGCTCATCGCAGCTCCTCCCGGCGGCGGTGAATCGTCACCGACACGTCACCGAAGGCCACCGCGATCGGCGCCTGTGGCTTGTGCACCGTCACGGTCACCGCATCGACGAGCGGAAACGTGAACGCCACATCGACGATCCGCTGCGCCAGCGTCTCGAGCAGATCGACCGGCTCACCCGTCAGCACGCCCGCGACCCGCTCGGCAAGGTCGCCGTAGTGCACGGTGTCGGCGACATCGTCGGTCGCGGCAGCCCGCGCCAGCGACAGCTCGAGCTCGACATCGGCGACGAACTCCTGCCCCTCGCGGCGCTCATGCTCGTACACGCCGTGGAAACCGACCGCACGGATGCCGGCCAATGCAATTCGATCCGCGCTCATCGGCCCTCCCACCGGCGCCACACGGCCAGCGCGTCACGCGTCGCCCCCACATCGTGCACCCGCACCGCCCACACGCCTGCGCGGGCCGCCAGCACGCTCGTCACAGCCGTCGCGAGATCCTTGCGCGCCTCCGCCACCGACTCCTCAGCCGGTGCGGCCTCGGCCAGAGCGTCACCGAGGAAGCGTTTGCGGCTCGTGCCCACCAGCACACGCGGGCCGATGCCGACGACGCGATCGAGCCCGCGCAGCGCCTCCCAGTTCTGCTCGCCCGCCTTGCCGAAGCCGATGCCCGGATCGAGGATGACCCGGTCGGGAGATATCCCCGCCGCCGCCGCGGCCTGACGCCGGTCGTCGAGCTCGGCGACCACGTCGCGCACGACGTCGTCGTACTGCGCCCGCGCGTACATCTCCGCCGAGTGCCCACGCCAGTGCTGCAGGATGACGTCGGCGCCCGATGCGGCGACGGCGGGCAGCATGTCCGGGTCGGCGAGCCCGCCCGACACGTCGTTCACGATGCGCGCGCCGGCCTCGACCGTCGCGATCGCCGTCGACGCGTTCATCGTGTCGATCGACACCGCGATGCCGTCGGCCGCCAGCGCCTCCACGACGGGGAGCACGCGCGCGAGCTCCTCAGAAGGGTCGACGCGCTCGGCGCCCGGGCGGGTGGACTCGCCGCCGACGTCGACGATGTCGGCACCCGCGGCGCGCAGGGCGCGCCCGTGAGAGATGGCGGCCTCGGCGGAGAAGTGCCGGCCGCCGTCGCTGAACGAGTCGGGCGTCACATTGACGATGCCCATGATGAGGGTCATGACGCGCCGTGTCCCGTCAGCAGCAGCATGATCTCGGCGCGTGCGGCCGGGTCAGCGAGCTCCCCGCGGGCGGCGACCGTGACCGTCGACGCGTCGGGCTGACGGCCGCCGCGCATCGTCACGCACTCGTGGGTCGCATCGAGCACCACGAGCACGCCACGGGTGTCGAGCGAGCCGGCGATGGCATCCGCGATCTGCTCTCCCAGACGCTCCTGCACCTGCGGACGGGCGGCCAGCACGTCGACCACGCGGGGAAGGGCGCCCAGCCCCACGACCTGTTCACCGGGCAAATACGCGATGTGGGCGTGACCGGCGAACGGCAGAAGATGATGCTCGCACACCGACCGGAAGCGGATGTCGCGCAGCATGACGGCACCCGACGGAAGGGTGTCGGGTGCGGGCCCGCGAGTGACCGAGATGGTGTGCGCGAGCGGCTCGGTGGCATCCTGTCCCACTCCCGAGAAGAACTCGGCATACGCGTCGGCGACGCGCTGCGGGGTCAGTCGGAGGCCGGGACGGTCGGGGTCCTCCCCGATCGCCTCGAGCAGTTCGCGCACCAGAACGGCGACGCGCTCACGGTCGACGGCCACGGCCCGAGCCTACGCGGTCGCGGGGCGCGCCTGACCGGCCGCGCGGCGCGCCGTCGCCTTCTGCGACACGGTCTCACCGTCGGCTTCGATCGAAGCGGCCAGCCCCGTCTCGTCGCGGCGGCGCGGGACCTCGACCGGCGGAAGCGTCGACACGGGACGCTCCTCGCTCGACAGCCACTGCGGACGCGGCGGGAGCTTCTTGACGTCGGCGAAGATCTCGGCGAGCTCGAGGTGGTCGAGCGTCTCCTTCTCGAGGAGCGCGAGGGCGAGCCGGTCGAGGATCTCACGGTTGTCGTTGATGACCTTGTAGGCCTCGTTGTGCGCCTGCTCGATGAGCTCGCGCACCTGCTCGTCGACGCTCTCGGCGGTCCGCTCGCTGAAGTCGCGGCCGTGACCCATGTCGCGCCCCATGAACACCTCGCCGGAGGCGGAGCTGAGCTTCACAGGACCGACGACGTTCGTCATGCCGTATTCGGTGACCATCTTGCGGGCGATGCCGGTGGCCTTCTCGATGTCGTTCGACGCGCCGGTGGTCGGGTCGTGGAAGACGATCTCCTCGGCGACGCGGCCGCCCATCGCGTACGTGAGCTGGTCCTGCAGCTCATTGCGGGTGACCGAGTACTTGTCGTCGAGCGGCAGCACCATCGTGTAGCCGAGCGCCTTGCCGCGCGGGAGGATCGTGACCTTGGTCACGGGGTCGGTGTGGTTCATCGCCGCCGCCGCGAGCGCATGACCGCCCTCGTGGTAGGCCGTGATGAGCTTCTCCTTGTCCTTCATGACGCGGGACCGGCGCTGCGGACCGGCGATCACGCGGTCGATCGCCTCGTCGAGCGCGCGCATGTCGATGAGCTGCGCGTTCGAGCGGGCCGTGAGCAGCGCGGCCTCATTGAGGACGTTCGCGAGGTCGGCGCCGGTGAAGCCGGGGGTCTTGCGCGCGATGACGCTGAGATCGACCGAGGGAGACAGCGGCTTGCCGCGGCCGTGCACCTCGAGGATGCGCTGGCGGCCCTTCAGGTCGGGGGCGTCGACGCCGATCTGACGGTCGAAGCGGCCCGGGCGAAGAAGCGCAGGGTCGAGGATGTCGGGACGGTTGGTCGCGGCGATGACGAGCACCGACGACTTGGGGTCGAAGCCGTCCATCTCGACGAGCATCTGGTTGAGCGTCTGCTCGCGCTCGTCGTGCCCGCCGCCCATGCCGGCGCCGCGGTGGCGGCCGACGGCGTCGATCTCGTCGATGAAGATGATCGCGGGCGCGTTCTCCTTGGCCTGGTTGAACAGGTCGCGCACGCGGCTTGCGCCGACGCCCACGAACATCTCGACGAAGTCGGAGCCCGAGATCGAGTAGAAGGGGACACCCGCCTCGCCCGCGACGGCGCGAGCCAGCAGCGTCTTTCCGGTTCCGGGAGGGCCGTACAGCAGGACGCCCTTGGGGATGCGGGCGCCGACCGCCTGGAACTTGGCCGGGTCTTTCAGGAAGTCCTTGATCTCCTGCAGCTCTTCGATGGCCTCGTCGACGCCGGCGACATCGCCGAACGTGACCGTCGGGGTCTCCTTCGTCACGAGCTTGGCGCGCGACTTGCCGAACTGCATGGCGCGACCGCCGCCCTGCGCATTGGAGAGCAGGAACCAGAAGAGGAGTCCGAGCAGCAGCAGCGGGATGACGAGCGACAGGATGCTGCCCCAGAAGCTCGGCTGCGGCACGACGTCGTTGAAGCCCTTCGCAGGCTCGGCCGCGTCGATCGCGCGCACGACCTGCTCGGCCCGCGGCTCGGTGTAGTAGAACTGCACGACCGTGGAGCCCTGGAACTCCTTCGACAGGGTCAGGTCGACCCGCTGATCGCCGTCGGTCATGACGACCTGGGTGACGGTGTCACCGGCAAGAAGCTCGAGGCCCTCCTGCGTCTTGATCTGCTTGGGACCCGTGAGACCCGAGATGAGCGAGACGCCGATGAGCAGGAGCACGCCGATGAGCAACACGTACACGAACGGGTTGCGGGTCAGCTTCTTGAAATCCATGGTGCGCTCAGGCTATCGCGCGCGACTATGCGCGCACTGTGCATTCGCCCACGGCGTACGGGGCGCCCCGACCGCTGGCGGCCGTCAGGAGTAGACGTGCGGCGCGAGCACCGCCACATCCCGCAGGTTGCGGTATTTCTCGGCGTAGTCGAGGCCGTAGCCCACGACGAAGTCATTGGGGATGTCGAAGCCCACATAGCGGCAGTCGATCTGCACCTTGGCGGCCTCCGGCTTGCGCAGCAGGGCCAGCACCTCCAGCGACGCGACGCCGCGCGACGCGAAGTTCTCCAGCAGCCAGCTGAGCGTGAGGCCCGAGTCGATGATGTCCTCGACGATGAGCACGTGCTTGCCCGTGAGGTCGGTGTCGAGGTCCTTGCGGATCTGCACGACGCCGCTCGACTTGGTGCCCGCGCCGTACGACGAGACCGCCATCCAGTCCATCGCGATCTCGCGGGGCAGGTAGCGGGCGAAGTCGGCCATCACCATGACGGCGCCTTTGAGCACCCCGACGAGCAGCAGATCCTTGCCCTCGTAGTCGGCCACGACCTGCGCGGCCAGCTGTTCGAGCTTCGCGTGGATCTCCTCCTCGGTGACGAGGACGGAGGTGAGCTGGTCTGCGATGTCGGCCGCGCGCATGATTCGAGTGTAAGCACTTCCTCGTCGGCGGAAGGACCCGGGACCGCTTATGCGGTGGCGGCGCCTGCGGCGGTGAAGACGATGCGGTCGCCGCGGCGCGCGGCCCGGCATCCGGGGAGGTCGATCGGGCCCTGGCCCGACCAGTCGACGGCCAGACGCGCGACTTCGAGCGTCTGAGTGCGTGTGAGGCTCTCGCCGAACTCGCTCGCCACGACGTGACGGATGATGCGGTGGCGCAGCGCCGGCGGATTGGCGGCGAGCGCGGGCACCGACACGGCGATGCCTGCCTCGGCGTGCTCGACGATGTCCTCGATGATCTCGTCGATCATCTCCGCGAACGCCTCGGCATCCTCGCGCAGCTGCTCGGCGGTGCGGGCGAGCGCCTCGGCGACGCCGGGGCCGAGCGCCTCCTCCAGCAGCGGCAGGACGTCCTGGCGTACGCGCACCCGCAGGAACCGGCGGTCGAGGTTGTGCGGATCGCTCCACGGCGGAAGCCCCTGCGCGATGCACGCGGCGCGGGTCATCTGTCGGCGCACGCCCAGCAGGGGGCGCAGCCAGCGGATGCCGTCGTCCTCACGTACGGGCGCCATGCCGCCGAGGCTGGTCGCCCCGGAGCCGCGGGCGAGGCCGATGAGCACGGTCTCGGCCTGGTCGTCGAGCGTGTGGGCGAGGAGGATGACGTCGGCGCCGACCTCGCGCGCCGCGTGCCGGAGCGCGTCACGGCGGGCGTCGCGGGCGGCGGCTTCGGGCCCGCCCTCCGTGCCGACCGTCACGCGCACCGAGCGGGCCGGGAGGCCCAGCGACTCGGCGGCGGCCACGGCACGTGCGGTCACCTTCTCGGAGCCGGGCTGCAGCGCATGGTCGATCACGACGGCCGTCGCCTTGATGCCGGCACGGGGCGCCTCGAACGCGACCGCTGCCGCCAAGGCGAGCGAGTCCGCACCGCCCGACAGCCCGACGACGACCGGGCCCGACACCCCGGCGAGCGATTCGCGCACGGCGCGCCGGATCGCGGCGACGGCAGGGTCGAGACCGGGGCGGTGTTCCACGGCATCCACGTTAGCCACCGCGCCGCCCTGCCGACGTCGGTCCGCTCACGCGGCCGGCCACGCGCGACTAGGCTTGACGCGGCATTTCTGCACCGAGTGACATCCCGAAGGAGAACCGACATGGGCGCGTACGACGCCGTCATCGAGATCCCGCGCGGCAGCCGCGTGAAGTACGAGGTCGACCACGGCACCGGCCGCGTGTTCCTCGACCGCGTGCTGTTCACGCCGATGGGCTACCCCGCCAACTACGGATTCTTCGAGAACACCCTCGGTGAGGACGGCGACCCGCTCGACGTGCTGCTGCTCCTCGACCGTGACCTGTACCCCGGCGTCATGGCGAAGGTCCGTCCGGTCGCCGTGCTGAAGATGCTCGACGAGGCCGGCGGCGACGACAAGGTGGTGGCTGTGCTGGCGAAGGACCCGCGCTGGGCCCACGTCCAGGACATCGACGACATCGACGACTGGACCAAGGGCGAGATCGGCCACTTCTTCGAGCACTACAAGGACCTCGAGCCCGGCAAGTGGGTCAAGGTCGACGAGTGGGCCAACGCGGCCGAAGCCGAGCGTCTCGTGTCGGAGGCGTACGCGCGCTTCGAGGAGCACGAGGCCAAGACGGCCACGCAGGGCCAGGGCGAGGCCCCCAAGACCATCTGACGTTCGACGTCACGCGAGGGCGGATGCCGGGAGACCGGCGCCCGCCCTTTTGCGTCGTCCGTGCGCTGCCCGGCCGCGAGTGCGGGTCAGACGGAGATGCCGCGGGCGCGGAGGAACGGCGCCGGGTCGATGCGCACGCCGTTGCGGTAGACCTCGAAGTGGAGGTGGCATCCGGTGGAGGCTCCGGTGTTGCCGACGTAGGCGATGACCTGACCGGCGCGCACCTGGTCGCCCCAGCCGACGTTGTAGCCGCCGGGCTTGATGTGGGCGTAACCGGTGATGAGGCCGCCGCCATGGTCGACTTTGATGTAGTTGCCCCACTCGCCGCTGTAGCCGGCGAAGATCACGCGGCCGGAGTGCGCGGCGTAGATCGGGGAGCTGCAGCCGCCCGCGAAGTCGATGCCGCGGTGGCCGCTGGAGGTGCAGTAGCCGTTGGCACAGATGGTCCCGCGGGAGCCGAACCAGCCGCTGATGTAGCCCCAGCCCGGGCGCACCCAGCCGGAGGACTGGACTTCACCGGCGGACGCTCCACCGCCGCCACCGCCGCCGCCGCCGCCGCCGCTGCTGTTGTTCTTCTCCGCCTCTTTGCGGGCGCGTTCTGCGGCTTCGCGGGCGCGACGAGCGGCTTCGGCGCGCTCGCGGCGGATACGACGGATGCGGGCGCGACGGCGTGCTTCGACGCCGGCCTTGTAGCCGGCGACGGTCGAGGCGGTGGTGTCTTTGAGGGCCGCGAGCTGCGCCTCGAGGACGTCGAGGTGCTCGGACTGCGCATCGAGGGCGGCCTGCGCGGCGGTGGCCGCGTTCTGCGCCTCGATCATCTTCGACTCGGCCTCCTGCTTGAGGCGGTCGCGTTCGGCGCGGGCGACCTCGGCCTGATTCGACAGGTTCTGGGCGTTGTCGCGGGCGCTGACGGCCTCCGCGTAGATGCTGCGGTTGGCATCCAGGAGCTTGTCCATGGTGCCGAGGCGGGCGAGCAGTTCGTCGGCGCTCGCGGCGGAGCCGGAGAAGAACAGCTCGAGAGACGTGTCGTCGCCGCCCATGCGGTATTGCTGCGCGGCGAGGCGTCCGAGCTTGTCGGCCGACTGGCGGGCCCGCTCGGCCTCGGCATCGGCCTGCTCCTGCAGCTGACTGGCGCGGTCGGCGGCCTCTTCGAAGGCGGCCTGCGCGTCGGCGTACTCCTGACCGAGGCGCTCGGCTTCAGCCTGCTTGGCGGCGACGTCGGCGGCGAGGGCCTGGATGAGCCCTTCGATGCGCTCGACTTCTGCGGCCTTCGACTTCTGGTTCTTCTTCGCCTTCTCGACGTCTTCCCACGACGGGTACTTGGCGGCGAAGGCGGGCGAGGCGGTCAGAAGGCCCGCGGCGGCGACGCCGGCGATGCCGAAGCCGATCGCGCTGCGGCGAGTGACGAGACGGCCCCGGCCGAGCGCGCGAGGTTCGCGGGGAGTGGGCGCACAGCCGCACTCTTCCGGCGAGGTCACTGGCTCAGAACGCACGTCGATCACCCTTCGGTCACGCAGACAACAGAAGTCACAGTAACAACACTGGTCACAGAACCCCAGCATTTCCTCACGTTGCGGGCGCGACGGATCTTCACCCATCCTCTCCCCTCCGCGGGGCCGGCGCCAGCAGCCCGAACCGTCGATTTCGTTTTTGGCCCGTTCTTGCTTATGCTTGATCGTCGGTAAGCGTGAGCCCCCTGGGTTCGCTCGGCCCCATCGTTTAGCGGCCTAGGACGCCGCCCTTTCACGGCGGTAGCACGGGTTCGAATCCCGTTGGGGTCACTTCCCACAACACAACTGAATAAGCATGGCCCTGTAGCGCAGTTGGTTAGCGTGCCGCCCTGTCACGGCGGAGGTCGCGGGTTCAAGTCCCGTCAGGGTCGCTCCAAGCGACGGGCCCTTTGGAAACGAAGGGCCTTTCGTCTCGGACATGGCTCCTCGGATGCCATGCGGCTCTGTAGCTCAGTTGGTAGAGCGCACGACTGAAAATCGTGAGGTCACGGGATCGACGCCCGTCGGAGCCACAAGGCTGACCATTACATCAGCCCAGAAACCCTCGCCTAGCTTCTACATGGCGGGGGTTTTGCTTTTCCCTTGGAAACACTGGGATCGCGGGAAGAAGCGGGGCCCTGCCAACCTCTCACGCAGGTGAATCGACTCGCGAACCTTAGCTTCGCGCAGGAGGGCGTGAGCTGCGCCGGAATGGGCACGTGACGCAGCGAGGCCTTCCACGGCCCCGGGGACCGCTGCGCCGCAGCTCGTGTGGCGACACACTATGCTCGGCGGGCGACTCTCGCGGTCGCAGATCACGATCGTCAAGGCAGCCTTGACACCTGGGGATCGTCAACTTAAAGTTGACGCGCGGACATAAGAGGCAGATGCCCGACATCAGAGACAGTGCACGCAAGCACGACATCCCGGATGCAGATATTCAGCATGCGTGGCGCAACGCCGTCCGCCTGGTGGAGTACGACTACCACGGAGAGGAGCGACTGTTGGTGATTGGGCCAGACATAAGCGGAGCAATGCTGGAACTTGTCGCTGTTCCCGCTGACGCCCCCATGCGAATCATCCACGCAGACCGGCTGCGCCCCAAGTTCTACGACTACCTGAGGTGAGAAAAGTGGCAACTCGAACTGCTTTCGATTCGACGGGTCTGGACGACCTGGACCCGTCGCAGACTCCCGCGCGCGACGCTTCCCATTTCCGAGCGATCATCGCTGCGAGCGAGGAACTCGAAGCCGCGGACGCGAAGCTTCGAGCGGCCGTGCGCGAGGCGCGCGCCGCAGGAGACTCCTGGACCGTGATCGGTGCCGCACTGGGCGTAAGCAAGCAAGCGGCTCAGCAGCGATTCTCGAAGGCCTAGACCAGCGTTCCCGGAATCTTCTACACAGGATCAAATGCGGGGGCGAGTGGACGGATACAACTACATGGATCACGTCGACGGCGGCGTCCTTCCTCCGCTCGCACTTAATCGAGCATGGCACCTACACAACAGTGGGCCCACTGAAGGACACCCCGGCGAACGAGCCGGACCGCAAGTTCCCGCTCGTCGAGGTCGTATGCGGACCGGGAAGCCGGACTGGCACCGTCGATATCGTCAAGCGCGCGCTCAACCACTATGGATTCGATGACGTGACCGTCAAGCAATCTGATGCGCCCCTGATGGCGTAAGTACTGCTAGCAAGTACTGCTAGTGCGAGCGATCGCGGGTTTCCTCAGCGCTGCAGCTCTTCGAACGGCACGACGGGGACGACGCCCTGCGCAAGCTGCGCGAGTCGGTCGTCGGCGGCGACGAGCACATCAGCCTGCAGTCTTGCGACGGCCAGGTACTCGAGCGAGCCGATGTCGTCCGTCTCCAGCTCGAGTGCGAGCCGGAAGGCGGTCAGCCTCGACACTCGGTCGCCGAGCAGCCGGATCTTCAAAGCGGCCAGAGCATCGAGTTCCGCTCTCGCGGTCCGTCGATCGAGTTCGCCTCGGCGCACTTCGCCGTAGATCGCGGCGAGCACATCGCTGCGGAGAGCGGCCGGGCCGACGAGCGCGTGCCGCTCGCCGATCGCCGCGTCTTCACGGATGACGCGAAGAGCTGTCGGTGCGTCGATCGCGTACCGCGTCTGGTTCCCGCTCACACTTGCACCGTAGCCGCCTCTCGGCCGGTCCGGCAGTGTCGTTCTCGGCACCGACCGCGGGTAGAGTCGCCGACGTGACCGACGCCGCACCCACCGGCACCTTGCGCTTCTGCCGCAGCCGAAACAGCGGGCGGCGATGCACGCGGCCACTCGGGCATCCGGGGCTGCACCGGCACCGCGCGATCATGTGGACGGATGCCGGGGCCGACGACCCGCACTGCCCCGGCTCGGGCTCACCCGGCGAGCCGGCAGAGCCGCTCGCTGACGGCTGGCCGCACGGCCGCGCGCTCTGCCCCGTGTGCCACCGTTTCGTGTCCGTCACGGCAGAGGGGAAGCTCGCGCCGCACGACACCACCGATCCCGACGAGACGGATGCCGAAGCCGCCCGCCGACAGGAGTGGCTCAACACCCACGGGTGGTGAATTCCGCGTCTTCCGGCGACGAAACACCCTCCCCTAGGACCGGTAGAAGCCGTTTTCCACCCCCTTGACCGCCGCCGTCTCTGTCTGAGAAAGTCCGGCGACCAAGACGGTTCGCGGGAAGGATGACGGTGTCCCACAGCAATCCCACTCCTCGCGGAGTCCGGCGGCGGCATCCCGCGCTCCGCGCTCTGGCGACGGCGGCGACGCTCGCGCTGGCGGGCTCGCTGCTGGCGGCGTGTTCGAGCGACGGCCGGGAGGTGCTGCGCTTCACGTTCAGCAAGCGCGAGGCGCTCGACTTCATGAACCAGCTCGTCAGCGACTACAACTCGTCGCAAGACAAGGTCACGGTCGAGATGGACACGTCGGGCGTCGACGTCGTGTCGGCGAGCTTCGTGCGCGGCAATCCGCCCGACATCATGCTCGCCAATTACAACTACGAGGTCGCGCGGTTTGTGCAGCGGTGCGCGCTGAGTGATCTGTCGGGCACGGATGCCGCGGCCTCCGTGCGCGACGACCTCGAAGAGCTGATGAGCCAGTACGGCCAGTGCGAAGGTCGCACGAGCGCGCTCCCCTACTCGGTCATGGCGGCATCCGTCATCTACAACAGGGCGATCTTCGAGGAGCACGACCTCGAGGTGCCGACGACCTGGGACGAGCTGATCGACGTGTGCGAGACGCTGCAGGCGGCCGACATCACCCCGATCTATGGCACGTTCAAGGACGACTGGACGGTGGGTCAAGGCTGGTACGACTACGCGGTGGGCGGGTCGCTGGACGTCGTCGAGTTCTTCGACGCGCTCGCACGGGAGGGCGCCGACGTCGGCGCCGAGTCGGAGGTGTCGTTCCAGAAGGACTTCGCGGAGCCGATCGAGCGGATGCTGGAGCTCAGCAGCACGTACGTCAACAGCGACGCCCCCAGCCGCGGCTACGGCGACGGCAACCTCGCCTTCGCGAAGGGCGAAGCGGCGATGTACCTGCAGGGCCCGTGGGCGTTCGGCGAGATCGCGAAGACCGACGACGAGCTCGACCTCGGAACCTTCCCGCTGCCGATGACCGACGATCCCGACGACCTCAAAGTCCGTGTGAACATGGACCTCGCGGCCATGATCCCGGAGGGCTCGCGACACAAGGAGGCGGCGCGCGACTTCCTCGAGTTCCTGTTCGAGCCGGAGAACATCGAGGCGTACAACGAGTCGCAGCTCGGGTTCGCTCCCACGAAGGATGCGCCCGACCCGGACGATCCGCGCATCGAGGGGATGATCCCGTACTACCGCGACGGCCGCGTCTATCAGGGTCCGTCGGTGCTCGTGCCGCGCACGCTGCCGATCTTCAACTACACGCAGGCCATGGTGCTCGGCGCCGACCCCGGCCAGATGCTCCAGACGATGGATGCCGACTGGGCTCGCACCGCGTTCCGCGCCCCCGCTCCGACGACCGACGGCGGCTCCGACGCCCGGCCGCACAACGAACCCGCCACCGAGTCGCAGGAGGCCGGACAATGAGCACGGAGACCGTCGTCACGTCGGGCGGCTCGAAAGCGCGACGCACATCTCGTCGGGTCGAGCCGATCTACTACCTTTTCCTGCTCCCGAGCCTCGTGCTGTTCACGCTGGCGATCACGGTGCCGGGGATCATCGGCATCTTCTTCAGCTTCACCGACTCGATCGGCATCGGCGAGTGGAGCTTCAACGGACTCACCAACTACATCGCCCTCTTCAGCGACCCGGCCATCCTGCAGAGCTACCTGTTCACGATCGGGTTCTCGATCGCGACCGTCATCGTCGTGAACATCGCGGCGTTCCTCCTCGCCGTGGGGCTCACCTCCCGCATCCGGTTCAAGACGGGCCTCCGCACGATCTTCGTCATCCCGATGGTGATCTCGGGCATCATCATCGCCTACGTCTTCAACTTCCTGTTCTCGAACTCGGTGCCCGCGATCGCGAGCTCACTGGGCATCTCGGGGCTCGAGACGAGCATCCTCGCCAACCCGGATCTGGCGTGGATCGCGATCGTGATCGTCACCGCCTGGCAGGCCATCCCGGGAACGCTCCTCATCTACATCGCCGGGCTCCTCGCGATCCCCGGCGAGGTGTACGAGGCGGCTTCGATCGACGGGGCCGGCAAGCGCCAGCAGCTGTGGCGGATCACGGTGCCCCTCGTGGCCGGCTACGTCGTGATCAACGTCATCCTCGGATTCAAGAACTTCCTCAACGCGTACGACATCATCGTCGGCCTCACCAACGGCGGTCCGGGCACCGCCACCCGCAGCGTCGCGATCACGATCATCCAGGGCTTCAACGGCGGCGACTATGCCTATCAGATGGCCAACGCGACGATCTTCTTCGTGGTCGCCGTGCTCATCTCTCTCCTGCAGCTCTCGCTGACGCGTGGAAGGAACGCATTCTGATGACGAGCCAGCCCGCCCTCTCCACCGAACCGGCTGTCGCCTATGAGGCAGCCACGCCTTCTGAGCTGCGGAGCCTCCGCGAGAAGAAGGAGCGCGTCAACTGGTCGGGCACGGTGATCCTCATCCTGTGCACGGTCACCGTGCTGCTGCCGCTGTACGTGACGATCTCGATGTCGCTGAAGACCACGGAGCAGGCCGTCGACGGCAACGCGTTCTCCCTCCCCGCCCCGTTGAGCTTCGATGGCTTCGTCGAGGCGTGGAACCTCACGAAGTTCCCCGTCGGCGCCGGCATCTCGCTGCTGGTCACCGCCGGAACGGTCGCCGCCACGATCATCCTCGCGGCGTTCGCGTCGTACGCAGTCGTACGCAACTGGGACCACCGCCTGTTCCGCTACTCCTTCTACTACCTGCTGGCGGCGATGTTCATCCCGTTCCCCGTCGTGGCACTGCCGCAGATCCAGCTGACGGGCCGCGTCGGGCTCGACAACCCGTTCGGTGTGATCCTGCTGGCCACGATGTTCCAGCTGAGCTTCAGTGTGCTGCTGTTCACGGCGTTCCTCCGCTCGATCCCGATCGAGCTGGAGGAGAGCGCCCGCATCGACGGCGCCAACACCTGGCAGACGTTCTGGCGGCTCATCTTCCCGCTGCTGGCGCCCATGAGCGCCACGGTCGGCATCTTCGCCTTCCTCTACGCGTGGAACGACTTCATGATGCCCTCGCTCATCATCTCCGACCCCGACCTGCAGACCCTGCCGGTGCGGCAGAACCTGTTCCAGAATCAGTTCAGCAACAACTACAACGTCGCGTTCGCGTCGTATCTCATGGCGATGGCGCCCGCCATCATCGCCTACCTGTTCACGCAGCGCTGGGTCATGGAGGGCGTCACGCAGGGGGCGGTGAAGGGATGACGACCGAACGCGAAGCGGCAGACCTGCGCAGGCCGATCGACGATCCGTCGGCCTGGTGGCGGCAGGCGGTGGTCTACCAGATCTACCCCCGCAGCTTCGCCGACTCGGACGCGGACGGCATCGGCGACCTGCCCGGCATCCTGTCGCGCGTCGACTACCTCGCCGAGCTCGGCGTGGATGCCGTGTGGCTCAGTCCGTTCTACCCCTCGGCGCTCGCCGACGGCGGCTACGACGTAGCCGACTACCGCGACGTCGACCCGCGCCTGGGAACCCTCGCCGACTTCGACGCGATGGTGGCGGCGCTGCACGCGCGCGGCATCCGGGTGATCGTCGACATCGTGCCCAACCACACGTCGGACCAGCACGAGTGGTTCCAAGAGGCCCTCGCGGCGGGCCGGGGATCGGCGGCACGAGACCGCTACATCTTCCGCGACGGCACGGGACCGGACGGCGACGAGCCGCCCACCGACTGGCTGTCGACCTTCGGGGGACCGGCCTGGCATCGAGTGCCCGACGGGCAGTGGTACTTCCACCACTTCGCGAAAGAGCAGCCCGACCTCAACTGGAGCAACCCCGAGGTGCACGCCGACTTCGTGAAGACGCTGCGGTTCTGGGCCGACCGCGGCGTCGACGGCTACCGCATCGATGTGGCGCACATGCTCACGAAAGACCTCACCGAGCCGCTGCCTTCGCGCGCCCAGCTCGACGAGCTGCCCCGCGACGGCCAGCACCCGATCCTCGACCGCGACGACGTGCACGAGATCTACACCGAGTGGCGGCGCGTGTTCAACGAGTACGATCCGCCGCGCACGGCCGTGGCCGAGGCGTGGGTCGAGCCACACCGTGTGCCCCGCTACGCGAGCCCCGAGGGGCTGGGGCAGTCGTTCAACTTCGACCTGCTGCAGGCCGACTTCGACGCGGCGCAGTTCCGTCGCATCGTGACCGACAACCTCGCACTGGCGGCCGAATCGGGCTCGTCGAGCACCTGGGTGCTGTCGAACCATGACGTCGTGCGGCACGCGACGCGGTACGGCATCCCGCAAGACCACACATTCCGCGTGCCGCTGCGCAACGGCGGACGCTGGCTGCACGAGGGAGGGCGCGAGTCTGAGCTCGACCGTGCGGGCGGCGCCCGGCGTGCCGCCGCCGCGACGCTGTTCATGCTGGGGCTCCCGGGTTCGGCATACCTCTACCAGGGCGAGGAGCTCGGTCTGCACGAGGTGGCCGACCTCCCGGCGCACCGGCGGCAGGATCCGACGTTCTTCCGCACGCTCGGCGACGAGATCGGACGGGACGGATGCCGGGTCCCGCTCCCGTGGACCGAGTCGGGCCCGTCATTCGGCTTCGGCGCCGGCGATGCGCACCTTCCGCAGCCTGCGTGGTTCGCCGACCACGCGGTGGAGCGCGAAGCCGCCGACCCGGCGTCGATGCTGTCGCTGTACCGTCGTGCGCTCGCTCTGCGGCGGGAGCTGCAGGCCGACGAGCGCCTCGAGTGGATCGACACCGGCCGCGACGACGTGCTGCGGTTCGCCCGCCCGAACGGGTGGCAGGTGATCACGAATTTCGGCGACCAGCCGTATCCGCTCGAACCGTATCCTGAGGGCGAGGAGGCGGACGTGGTGCTCACGAGCACTCCGCACGAGGGAGCGGTGGCGCCGCAGTCGACCGTATGGATCCGAGGCTGAGCATGCCGGAATCCCAGGCGCCCGAATCGCACGCACCGGAATCAGCGACGCGGGAATCCGTGACGCCCGGCTCGGTCGCGGTCGACGCCCCCCGTCGGGGGCCCTGGGCCACCGCGCTCGCGCTTGCCGGCTCGACGCATCCCGGGCCGACGGTGGTCGTGACGATCGTCGCGTTCGCTCTGGGGCTCGCGCTCAATCTGGATGCCGGGCGGCTCGGCATCCTGACCCTGTCGGTGTTCCTGGGGCAGCTGTCGATCGGGCTCTCGAACGACGCGATCGACGCGGGCCGCGACGCGCAGACCGGTCGCACCGACAAGCCGCTCGCCCGTCCGGGAGCGCCCGTGCGCGCGGCGACCGTGCTCGCGGTCGCGACGGCGGCGGCAGCTCTCGCGACGGCCGCCGTGCTGGGGTGGGGCCTCGCCCTCGCGCACGGCGTGTTCCTCGCATGCGCCTGGGCTTACAACCTCGCGCTGAAGGCGACGGTGTGGTCGGCGGCCTGCTTCCTCGTGGGTTTCGGCGTGTTCCCGTCGCTCGCGTCGCTCTCGCTCCCCGATCCGCGGCTCGCTCCGTGGTGGGCGTGGGTCGCCGGCGGCGCGCTGGGCCTCGCCGTGCACTTCTCCAACGTGCTCCCCGATCTCGACGACGACCTTCGCACGGGCGTGCGCGGCCTGCCGCACCGACTCGGGCGTCGTGCGTCGGCGGCCGTGGCGTTCCTGGCGCTCCTCGCCGGCGCGGCGACGGCGTTCGCCGGCCCGGCCCAGACGATCGCCCTGTCGCTCCTGTCGTGGGTCACCGCCGTGGTCGTCGTCGTGATCGCCGCGGTCGGACTGGTGATCTCGCGGCGGGGCACTCCGTCGCGCTGGTCGTTCCGGCTCGTGATGATCGCCGCGCTCGTGCTGGTGACCCAGCTCGTCGTCACGGGGTGGCTCGTCGTCTGACCGCCCGGACGACGGCACCGGTGCGGTCGCCCCGGCAGCCCTGCCCGGCGCGCATGTTCAGATCGAAGCCCATCGCGTAGGCGCGGGTCGGCACCGCGACCACCGGCCCCGACAGTGCGACGGCGAGCGCCGCCGCCACGGCCCGCTGCGCCGCCTGGCGTGCTCGGCCGATCGCGGTGTTGAGTCCCGCGAGGCGTGCGGCCCGGCGGGCGGAGGCGAGGCGGTCGTGCTCCCATCCGGCGAGGCCGCGCGGCGGCTCGCCGTGGCCGATCCAGCGGGCGATGAGCGGCGCGAGGGTCACGGCATCGAGCAGTCCGAGGTTCATCCCCTGCCCGCCGATGGGACTCACCTCGTGGGCCAGGTCGCCGATCGCCAGCACGCGACCCGACCTCAGGCGCCGGGCGAGCACACGGCGGATGCCGAAGGCCGACACCGGTGCGCCGGCGATCTGTGCGGCGAGGTCATGGTCGTCGGTGCGTGCTTCGACAGCGGCGCGGAGCAGCAGCGCTTCTGCGCGCCCGGCGCCCGCCCACCCGTCGCGACCGCGTCCTGCCCATGCGACCAGGCGTCGGCGTCCGCCCGGGAGGGGGAAGGACTCCACGACCCCCGCGGCATCGAGCGTGATGACGGCGGTGTCGGCGAGCGCGCCGGTGGGATCGTCGACGTCGGCCATGAGATAGCGGTCGCGGTAGGTGTGCGACCGCGGCGACGACCAGGGCGCGAGCGCACGGCCGCGAGCGCCGGCGGCCAGCACGACCAGCCGGGCGCTCGCGACCGACAGCCTGCCGTCCTTCTCCGCGATGACGTCGACGTGGGTCCCGCGGTCGCGCACGGCGCGGACCGTCACTCCCCGCTGCGCGGGCGGGGCGTCGTGGGCGAGTGCCGCCTCCGTGCGGGCCTGCGGCACGGTCGCCACGAACGGGAACCGCGTGTGCAGCCGATCGAACCTCACGTGGCCGATGGTCCGGCCGCCCGTCCGCGCGATCCCGGTCGTGACGCGCGCGGCATCCTCGAGCAGCCGATCGGTGACCCCCGACGCTTCCAGCGCCGCCAGCACGGGCGGGTGGATGCCGATCGCGCGCGATCCGGGTGCGGCATCCGCGCGCGCCTCCCACAGGGCGGCGTCGATCCCGCGGCGGGTGAGCTCCCCCGCGAGCAGCAGTCCGGCCGGCCCCGCGCCGACGACGATGACGTCGTGGTCGATCACGCCCCGCGCTCCCCGTCGACTGCCGACTCCGGGCCCGGCTCGACCTCCCCGCCCGCCCACGGCCGGTGCACGGCCACCACGCGGAAGCCTCGCCGCTCCACCGTCCACCCAGGGGGCACGAGCGCCGCGAGCTCCTCGCGCGTGTGACTGCGGCGGATGCTGCGAAGCCCGTCGGTGCGCAGGAACGACCCCGGCGCGAGCGGCGTGATCGCCACCGCATACGCGGCGTAGGCAGTGCGGCTGCGGTGGATGTCGGAATGCACTGCGACGCGCTCGGCGAGGCGCTCCGTGTCGGCGAACAGTCCCGCGCGCTCCCCGTCGCCCAGGTGGTGCAGCAGGTGGTTGGAGACGACGACGTCGAACACCTCGCCCTCCGCCACGAGGTCATGGCTGTACGCCTGACGGAAGCGGAGGCCCGGCGACGCCTCCCCCGCTCGCGCGACTTCAATCGCCCGACCGTCGGGGTCGATGCCGACGGCATCCACGAGGTGCCCGTCCTCACGCGCGAGCGCCACGACGCGGCGCAGCACGTCGCCCCCGCCACAGCCGACGTCGAGCACCCGCACCGGGCCCGCAGCCCCGGCCAGCGCCGGACGGATGTGCCGGCGGTAGACGGCATCCCACCCCGCCACGAGCCGATTGACGATCGCGAACCGCTCGATGGTGCGGCGCAGACGCACGGGATCGCACGAGGGGTCGTCCATGAGCTCGCGCAGATCGTCGGCGCGTTCGCGGAGGCTCATCGCACGGCATCCCGGCGACGGAACGAAGCGGTCTCGACGGTGAGCCCCGGGCCGAAGGCGAGACCCACGATCCGGGCGCCGTCGCCGAGCGACGAATCGTCCAGCAGCCGCTGCAGGATGAACAGCACCGTCGCACTCGACATGTTGCCCTGTTCGCGCAGCACGGCACGCGACGCGTCGAGCATCGCCTCGGGCAGCTCCAGCCCGTGCTGCACGCGGTCGAGCACGCTGCGGCCGCCGGGATGCACGGCCCACGCGTCGGCGGCCTCGGCGGGGACGGCATCCGCCCCGAACGCCTGCGCGAAGGCGGCGCGCACCTCGCCGCCGACGATCCGCGGCACGTCGGCGCTCAGCCGCATGACGAATCCCTCGTCGCCCACGGTCCAGTCCATGTCCTCTTCGCCCGTGCTCGTGATCGTCGTCGAGAACGCACCGACCTCGAGCTGCGCTCCCGGAGTCTCCCGCGGTCGCGCCGAGACGACGGCCGCCGCCGCGCCGTCGGCGAACACGGCGGATGCCACGATCTGCTCGGGATCGGTCGACGACCGGATGTGCAGCGAGCAGAGCTCGACACACACCACGAGCACGACGGCGTCCGGCTGCGCCCGGCAGATGTGATCGGCGGCGCGCAGCGCCGGGAACGCGGCCGCACAGCCGACGAAGCCGATGTGGAACCGCTCGACCGTCGTGGCGATGCCCAGATCGCGGACGAGCCGGTAGTCGAGGCCGGGGGCGAACAGCCCCGTGCACGACACCGTTACGACGTGCGTGACCTCGGATGCGGCCACTCCCGCCCGCGCGAGCGCGTCGGTCGCGGCAGCCGCCGACAGCACGGGCGCCTCTCGGCGGTACACGTCGTTGCGCTCGCGGGTCGACGGCGACAGGAGCGCACCCCCGGCGTCGGCGAACTCCCCGGCATCGCCGACCGCGGCCGAGCCCGCCAGCCCCGTGAGCACGCTGTGCCGCTCGTCGATCGCCGAGCTGTCGAACACCGCGCGGATGAGTCGCGCCGACAGCCGGTCGGTCCCCTCCTGCGCCGCGAACCAGTCGCGCAGCGCACCCTGCGACACGCGGTACGGCGGTACCGCGGTTCCCACCGCGAGCACCGAGGGTGCGGAGGTGCTCATGCGAGCGGGCCGTCGTGGGTGGGCGAGCCGTGGGTGGGCGAGCCGGATCATGGACCCACCTCACCACGGTCTTCCCCCTGCAGACAGCCCCTTGACGCGGGGCCCCGGCCGACGGCATCGGCCGCGCCGGCACCCGTGCAGCGGTCGCTCTCAGATCGGAAAGATGAGAACTCTTTCATTTTCGGGCGGATCCTCGTTATCGTCATGGCATGCCTCGCTCTGCCTCTTTCTTGCGCGCCGCTCTGGGAACGGTCCTCGCGCTCAGCCTCGTCGCCGGCGGGAGCCTCGTCGACGCCCCTCCCGCAGCGTCCGCCGCGCCCGGGAACTCGGTCACCTTCTCGAAGATCGCGTCGAAGACCGCGCCCTACAAGGGCAAGGCCACGATCAAGCCCAACGTGAAGAAGACCGGCAAGGTCGTGATCTCGAAGAAGACACTGACCGTCAAGCAGGGCTCCAAGACGATCGCCAAGAACAAGACGTCGGTGAAGCTCAAGGCAGGCACGTACAAGGTCACCCAGAAGGTGACCTACCGCACGTACGCGGTGAAGACCGTGACGCAGAAAGTGAAGAAGGTGGTCGTCGGCGTCCCGGCGTGGACCGATGTCACCGTCCAGTGCACCGCGAACAACGTCTCCCCCGAGAGCGACGCGAAGCTCTGGGTGAACGCCTCCTGCACGTCGCCCAAGTTCGACGGCGCCTACCGCATCTCGCTCGACCTGTACGCGGAGGGCGACGGCACCTGGTGGGGTGTCACGGATGACTACAGTGACGAGTTGACGGCTCTGTCGACACCCATCGCCGGTGAGGCATTCAACGGCATCCTCAATGCGGGCGACGACCTGATGAAGACGAAGATCGTCGAGAAGAAGGTCTCCAAGCGGGTCTACTCGAAGGTCAAGACCAAGACCTCGACGTCGCAGAAGCTCGTCATCAAGAAGGGCAAGAAGCCGTCGTCGGTGCCGGGTACCGGCGGCTACAACTGCCCGAGCGGCTACCCCATCAAGGGCAACGCCGACAGCGGCATCTACCACGTGCCCGGCGGCCGGTACTACAAGGCCACCAAGCCCGAGGAGTGCTTCGCGACCGAGGCCGCCGCGAAGGCCGCGGGCTACCGCAAGTCGAAGGTCTGACGATCCGGCTCGCGCTGCGTCGCCGCGTGGCAGCCAGCTCCCGCGGCAGTCAGCGCGGGCGCGGCAGTCAGCGCGAGTGCGGCGGGGCGGTGAGCTTGCGGACGGCGGGCAGGTCGGGCTCGGCCCAGTCGAGCGCGTGCAGGTCGGACAGTGCGACCCAGCGCAGATCGTCGTGGTCGGTGCTTGCGGTCGGGGCGTCTCCGGTGAGCTCCGCGTCGAGGCAGGTGAGGCGGATGGTGCGGTCGCCGACGGGCGTGTCGTCGCTGGTGAGCTCGCCGACGACGCGGATGATGACGCCCAGCTCCTCGCGTATCTCACGCACGAGCGCCGACACGGGGGTCTCGCCGGGCTCGATCTTGCCGCCCGGGAACTCCCACCGGCCGCCAGCCGAGCGGTCGGCGCTGCGGCGGCACGCGAGGACGGTGTCGCCGCGGCGGATGACGGCGGCGACCACGTGAAGCGGCGTTGCCTCGGTCATTTCGCCCCCCTGGGTTCAGGCTACCCTCGCCGGTGTCACGGGCAGCTGCGAGAATGTCGGTATGGCCGAACAGAAGACGCTGCCCACCGACGCGAACGTGTACGAGTTCCTCGAGTCGGCCACGCCGGCGAAGCGCCGCGAAGACGCACTCGAGGTCGATGCGCTGATGCGCGAGGTCACGGGCGTCGAGCCGGTGCTGTGGGGTCCGTCGATCGTCGGCTACGGCAGCTTCCGCTACATCTCGGCGAAGAACCCGCGCACGCGAGGGATCTGGCCGCCCGTCGCGTTCTCGCCCCGCAAGGCGTCGCTCACGTTCTACGGTCTGGGCGACATGCCGGGCGCCGAGGAGCTGCTCGCCCAGCTCGGCACGTGCACCCGCGGCGCCGGCTGCGTGTACGTCAAGAAGCTCGAGGACATCGATCTCGACGTCCTGCGGCAGCTGGTCGCGCTCGCGTTCTCCCGCGGCGACGACCCGGAGCCCGCCTGACCTCCGTAAGAGGAACAGCCTCCGTCAGGATGCCGCGGGGCGGTCGCGCACGTACTCGGTGAGCGCCGCTTCGGTGGGGACTTCGACGCGCAGCCGGATGCTGCCGTCCGGCGCCCCGATGCCGTTGACGACGGCGGCGCCGCCGATCTCCTCCAACAGGGGTGCGAGCCGGTCGCTCACGGCACGCGGGAGGTAGCCGACGCCGCGCCCATTCGAGAACACGGCGATCTCGGCATTCCCACGCCGGGGCTCTTGACGACGGATGACGTACAGCCGGTCAGCCTGATCGTGCCGTTCGCGGTCGTTGACGAGGTAGTGCGTCTTCTGCACCACGACTCGACGCGACGGCAGGTCGCGCAGATCGGGAAGATCGCCATGGCTGCGGGAGTGTCCGGCGACGATGTGGAGCAGCTGCTCCCACCAGGTGGGCATGTCTCGACCTCAGGATTCGGGGACCGGGGTGAAGGGGTGAAGGAGAGAGCGACACCGGATGGACTGCCGACGCTACACGCCCCGCCTGCCCATCCCCTGGGAGCGATGAGGCGGGCCGGACGGGGGCGTGTTCCCCGTCCGGCCCGTCGCTTCACGGCCGCGTGAGCTCCCGTTCGACCGGCCGTGAGCTTGTGGATGCTATTGCTGGTCCGTGAGGTGCTCCTTTGCTTCCTGGGCCTGCTGGGTGACGCCGTCGGCGGCGTCGGTGGCTTCGGTCTTGACGTTCTCGACCGCTTCGGTGGCACGCTCCTTGACCGCTTCGGCGGCCTGCTGCGCGGGCTCCTTGAGGTCGGCGGCGACTTCCTTGGCGACCTCGGTCGCTTCGTCGACGAGCGGCTGCGCCTTCTCGCGCACGGCGCCGGCGATCTCCTTCTCCTTGCGTGAGGCCGGGATGAGGCCGGCGATCAGCAGGCCGAAGCCGAAGGCGATGAGTCCGACGGCGAGGGGTGCGCCTTCGGCCTTGCGCTTGACCTGCGCGCCGACGCTCTTGGCTTCGCCGCCGAGGTCGGAGACCGACGAGCCGATGTCGTCAGCGGCGCCCATCACGCGGTCCCGCACGGAGCCGAATGCCCCGCGCACCTTGTCCATCTGGCGGTCGACGACCTTGGAGGGCGTCACCTTGTCGGCGAGCGCGTCGACGTCTCTGCCGAGCTCCTCTCGCGTCTTCTCGATGTCGGCGCGAATCGCGTCGGGTGAGTCAGTCATCGGTTCTCCTCATTCCTTGTGAATGCCTGCGGGATCTCCTGGAGGGTCTCCGCGGTCTGCGGAACGCCCTTGGCTTCTGCGAGCTTCTTCTTTCCGATCGCGAACAGGACGGCGGCGATCACGGCCCACAGCACCGCGACGATGACGCCCGCCCAGCCGGCGCCGACGAGGGTCGACAGCGCGGCCCACAGGGCGATCGACAGGAACAGCACCGCCATGGATGCCGCGTAGCCCGCGCCGCCGAGGAGCCCTGCCCCTTTGCCGGATGCGGTCGCGGTCTGCTTGACCTCGGCTTTCGCGAGGGCGAACTCCTGCCGCAGGAGGGTCGACAGGTCGCTGGTGACCTCGCCGAGCAGGTCGCCGAGTGACGTGGTCGCGGCTTTCTGCTCCGACGGGGTGTGCCCGTCAGTAGGAGTCGGGTCGGTCATACGTCACCCCCTCGGGTGCGTGCGAGGCGCGTGCCGCGGAGGCGGAGTACACGGGCGAATAATCCTCGACGGCCGAGGGCCGCGGAACGACGCGCGGGGCGGCCGGGTCGGAGTTCGACTCCTCCTTGGCCTCTGAGACCATCGCGCGGGTGAGGCGCCCTGCCGCGACGCCGGCGACGAGCGCAGCGCCGATGAATGCCATCGGACGGCGGCGCGCGAACGCCTTCACTTCGGCGAGCACGCCGGAGGGGTCTCGCGCCTGGAGCCAGGATGCCGCGCTCGAGGCGCCTGAGGACACGCGCTGCACGAGGTCTGCGGCGAGGCCGCCTTCGGAATTGCGTGCCATCGAGCCGAGCTGCTCGCCGACCGCTCCGAGCCCGGCCGCGAGACGCTGCTGCTGGGCGGCGGCCTGGTCGCTGACCTCTCGCTGCGTCTGGTGGAAGAGCTCAGCGGCCTCCGACTTCGTGGTGCGCGCCACGGACGCCGCTTCGTCGCGTGCCGTGCCGGCGACGTCCTTGGCGGCGTCGGTCGCGGATGACGTGAGTCCCGCTGCCTCCTCCTTCGCGGTGTCGACCATGCTCGAGTCGCCGCTCGACGTCCCTCCGGACGGACCTGCGCCCATCGCGTAGCTGCCATCTGACATGGTTTCTCCTTCCGTTGCCGCTCACGAGTTGTGTGCGGGGCCACAGGTCTACGCCGGTCTTGGCGGATGCCAACGGGGGTTGCATCCGTCGAGGCCGTGGGTTAGGCGTGCGCGCCGCGGGCCCCCGGTGCCGCACGAGGCGCGCAGAGGTTCGGGAGTCCGGCTGCGATGGCGAAGTCGAGCAGCCGGTCGGCGACGGCCTCGGGGGCCGAGTCCTGCACGACGTGCGCGCCGCCCGGCACGACCGCGAGGCGGGCTCGGCGGGTGGCGGCGGCGAGGCGGCGGCACCAGCTCTCCCCCGCGATCGGGTCGCGTTCACCGCGCATGACGAGCACGGGGAGCTCGAGCCGCGCGACCCTCTCTTCGATGGGGTACGCGACCATGTGGCGCGACTGGGTGAGATACCAGCGGACTCCGCAGCGCACATAGTCGGCGAAGACGATCGCGTTCGTTCGGAGGCGCTCCCGGAGGGTGTCGACGGCGAGGGCGACCGCCTGGGCGCCATGGCTGCGATGGGCTTCGTCGCTCACCGGGCCCATCAGCACGACCGCCGTCACATCGCGCCCGCCCCGGCGCACGGCGAGCTCGGTGACCCACTGCGCGCCCATCGAATGCCCGACGAGCACGAGCGGTCCGGCTCCGCACGCGGCGAGCGCAGCGTCGAGCCCGGTCGCGATCCGTGAGACGTCGGCATCGGCGCGAGGCTTCGGCAGCCCCGCGTGGCCGGGCAGGTCGACGCTGACGACGGCGAACCGTCCCGACGCGCGGCGGCGGAGCTCCTCATGCAGCCGGGCGAGGTAGCGGTGCGAGACGCCGATGCCGTGCACGAGCACGATCGTCGGGAGCTCGCCGGTGAGCGCGGCGGCATCCCACACCCGGTAGGCGAGGTCGCCGATATCGATGCGGCGCGGGGCCCCGACGGCCCGGCTCACGCCACGGGCTCGACGACGGCCGCGGCGACGGCCCACCGGATGCCTCTCTCGTCTGGCCGGCCGTGCCCGGGCAGCACGAGCTTCGCGTCCGTGGCGGCGAGCGCGGCGAGTCCGCGCCGGTTCTCGGCCACGTCGGCCGTCGCGGCGCGGGCGACCATGCGAGGTCCGACGCGACCCGAGTACGGGTCGAGGGTCACGAGCGCGTCGCCGGAGAAGAGCACCCCGGTGCCCGGCAGCAGGAAGCCGCAGTGCCCCTTCGTGTGTCCGGGCGAGGCGATGGCGAGGGGCCGGCCCGGCACGTCGACCTCGGCTCCCGGCTCGATGACGGGCTCGGCGTCGACGCCTTTCACGGTGAGCGCACCGGCGAGAGTGAGCCGGGCCAGGAGCGGGAGGGTGCGGGGGTAGCGGAAGGGGTACCGCCACCGGGGGTCCTCGTGCTCGTAGCGGTAGGGATGCCGCGCCAGGCGCTGATCGTCAGGATGCACACGCACGGCGGTGCGGTGCGTCTCGCGCAGGCGAGCGGCCATGCCGACGTGGTCGAAGTGCCCGTGGGTGAGCAGCACGGCGTCGATGTCGGCGGCCGTCGCGCCCACGGTGGCCAGCGCCTCGCCGAGCAGGCCCCACATGCGGGGAAGTCCCGCGTCGATGAGGGTGAGGCCGCCGTCGGCGGCGACGAGGTAGCAGTTGACCCCCGCCTGCTGAATGCGAATGACCCCGCGAGCGACCTCGCTGATTCCGTCCGGCTCGACTCTCATGCTCCGAGCCTGCACGCCGTCGGCCGGGTGGGTGGAGGGCCTTGTCCGCCGCCGCGACGGCTGGTACCGCCGGTGACCGCCGTCGCGCACGGTGGACGATCGCGCGCCGCGCGTAACGGCCCGACGGACGCACGTCAACCCCGGGGCCAGACCGCGATGACGTCTTTAGCGTCGCCCACGCGGTGGCGACGCGTCCGCGCCGCCTTCACCCATGAAAGGAGTTCGCATGTTCTTCCACAGGCAGGAGCTGCAGTTCAACGCCACCCCGGAGAAGCCGGATGCCCTCTTCGCCCGCCGACTGCAGGAGGTGCTCGGAGGTCAGTACGGCGAGATCACCGTTGCGATGCAGTACGGCTTCCAGGCGTGGAACGCGCATATCCCTGGCAAGTATCGCGATCTGCTGTACGGCATCGGCGCGGAGGAGTTCGGGCACGTCGAGATGCTGGCGATCATGATCGCGCAGCTGCTCGAGAAGGCGCCGGTCGAGCAGAGCGAGGCGGCTGCGGCATCCGACCCGGTGCTCGGCGCGGTGATGGGCGGCACGGACGTGCAGCACGCGATCGTCGCGGGCGCCGGCGCACGGCCCGTCGACAGCAACGGCAACCCGCGGCAGGGGTCGTACATCACGGCGAGCGGCAACCTCCTGGCCGACTTCACGGCCAACGCGAACGCCGAGATGCAGGGGCGCGTGCAGGTCGCCCGGCTCTACCACATGACCGACGACCACGGCGTGCGCGAGATGCTCTCATTCCTGCTGGCGCGCGACACGATGCACCAGAACCAGTGGATCCGCGCGGCGCAGGAGCTGCGGGAGTCGGGCGTCGAAGACGTGCCGGTGCCCAAGAACTTCCCGTTGTCGAACGAGGCGCGCGAGCACTCGTACAAGTACATCAACTTCTCCGACGGCCAGGCCGCGGCAGACGGTCCGTGGGCATCGGGTCCGACCCCCGACGGCAAAGGCGAGTTCTCGTACCTCGACGGTCCCGACACGTCGGTGCCGGCGCCGCCGCCGACCCAGCCCGACCCGCGCTTCTACGGCACCGACGCGAAGCCGAACATCGTCGACAAGGCGGAGGGCATGATCAAGGACGCCTTCTGAGCGCCGTTCCTCAAGACACCGCGTGGCTCCTCTGCGGCTCCCTCTTCGGAGGGGCCGCGCGGTCTGTCCGCCCGGGCGGATGTCAGCGACCGCTGGTGCGGTGAGAGTCGATACCGAGGTCGGGGGGCTCGTCGATGCCGAAGCGGTCGCGCAGGGCGCACAGCGCCGCCTGCCACCCGGCAAGACCGTGCACGCCCGGCCCGGGGGCGGTCGATGCTGACGCGAGGTAGAGACCGGGAACCGGCGTGCGCCAGGGCGCGCCACTCGTGACGGGACGGCGGAGGATCTGCGGCAGGTCGGGCGCGCCGGCGGCGATGTCACCGCCGGGGTAGTTGGGATTGTGCCGTTCGAGGTCGACCGCCGTGCGGCTCGAGACAGCGAGGATCGTGTCGCGGAACCCCGGCGCGAACCGCTCGATCTGCGCGATGACTGCTTCCGCGCGGTCTTCGCTCGACCCGGCGGGCACGTGCGTGTAGGCCCAGAGCGTGTGACAGTCGGCGGGCGCTCGGGTGGCGTCGAACAGCGACGGCTGCGACACCAGCACGTACGGCGAGGCTGGATGGATGCCGCGGGCCACCTCACGTTCACCCGCGGCGAGCTCCTCTCGGCTTCCGCCGAGGTGGAGGGTCGGTGCCTGCCGCAGGCGCTCGTCGCGCCACGGGACAGGGGCCGACAGTGCGAAGTCGACCTTCGCGACGGCGTTCCCGTAACGGAAGCGCCCGAGGCGGCGACGGTAGTGGTCGGGCAGCAGGCCGCCGGCCATCGACAGCAGCGCTCGGGGAGTCACATCGAGAAGCTGCACGCGCGCCTTGGGGAGATCGCGCAGGTCGCTCACGCTGTGGTGCAAGACGACCTCTCCGCCGTGCGCGCGCAGATCGTCGACGAGGGCGTCCATCATCGACTGACTGCCGCCCACGGGGATCGGCCACCCTTTCGCGTGCGCGTATGCCGTGAGGGCCAGGCCGGCACCGGCGGCCGCGAGGCCGGGCAGCGGCAGGATCGTGTGCGCGCTGACGCCGGTGAGCAGGGCGGGCGCGAGCTCTTCCCGAAAGCGGAGGTTCCACAGGGGTGTGCCCTGCTCCGCCGTGCGCAGGGCGAGCAGTGCAGCGGTGAGCGGATGCCGCGGCACCCGCAGCAGCGGCGAGCCGGTCGTCACGGCGACCTCGTGCGCACGCGCCGCGAGTCCGCGCATGATCGAGCGGTAGGCCCGGCCATCACGCCCGAGGCCCTCGGCGGTGCGGTCGAGGTCACGGTAGGCGATCGCCGCCCCCTGGTCGAGAGGGTGCGCGAATGAGATCTCGGGACGCACGAAGTCGACGCGACGCTCCAGCTGGAAGGCCGCGAAGAACGGCGATTCGAAGGCCAGCGGGTGCACGGCGGAGCAGACATCGTGCCGGAAGCCGGGGAGCGTCAGCTCGCTCGTCGATGCGCCGCCGCCCCACTGCGCCGCGCGCTCGAAGACGACGACTCGCAGTCCCGCCCGCGCGAGCGTGACGGCTGCGGCCAGTCCGTTGGGGCCCGAGCCGACGACGACCGCGTCGTACTCGGTCGCGCGGGCCCGCGCAGCGGTGGGCGCAGAGCTCATGCGGGCCGTCCGGTGCGATCCGCCGTGCCGGCGCGCCCCTCGGCGACATACGCGAGCCGACGGAGGGTCTCGGTGTTGCGCCAGAACAGCACCGGGTCGAGCAGCCCGCTGACGACGCTCGCCGGTCCCGACACCGCCTCCTCTCGGATCTCGACCATCGAGCCGTCGCCGTCCGGAGTCACCTCGATGTGCACGCGGGCCACGCCGACGGGCCAGCCACGCGCCGTGAGGGTCATCCGTCGAGGCGGATCCCATTCCTCGACGCTCGTGCTGTCGTTCAGGAGGAATGGCCACGTGCCGACGGAGTGGTGCAGGCGTGCGCCCACGCGAGGCCACGCGTCATCGACCTCGCGCATGCGTGACGCGCCCACGACCCAGACGGGATAGAGCCAGGCATCGCTGAGGACCTCGAACACCGCGTCGGGAGCGCACGCGAACCGCCGCCTGTTCTTCGCCATCGTCCGCCTCCTCACCCGCACCGTTCACCGGAGCCCGAGCGTCTGCCACGTTACGCGACCTGCGTCCGCAGGCGGAGGGGCTTGGCGCGATCAGCGCCCGGTGGTACCGGCATCCGTCGCCGAAGCTGTCATCCCCCTGCGACGAGATCACGGTAGAGCGCGCCCAGCCGCCCCTGCGCGTGCGCCCGCCGCTGCCGCGTCGCCCCGCCGCCGTGCGCCGACAGGTCGGAGAGGAAGTGCTCGACCGTCCGCTGGTCGTCGGCGCTCAGCCGCGGGTGAATCACCGCCTGCAGCCGCTCGATGACCACCGCCGCCGGAGCCAGCTTCCCCGTGCCCGGGTCGACGAGGGTCGCCGACGTGCCGTGCCGGGCGGCGTGCCACAGCGCGGCATCCCACCCTTCGAACCGTGTCGGCCGCGGCGTCTCGTGGGCGAAGCCCTCGACCACGAGGGCTCGCACGATGAGCGCGAGCGCCACCGATGAGAACGCGTCGAGCTGCACATCGCAGGACCGCACCTCGAGGGTCGGGTAGTGAGCCGACATCCGCACCACCCAGTTGATCGTGCCCGCGTCGGACGTGGCGCCCACGCCCGTGAGCCTCGCGATGGCGTCGTCGTGCTCGGCGGCGTCGGCGAAGTAGGGCGGAATGCCATGGGTCGTCCAGCGGCGGCTGTGGATGGCGCGCCAGCTCGCGAAGCCCGTGTCGTGGGTCTGCCAGAACGGCGAGTTGCCCGACAGCGCCAGCAGCACAGGAAGCCACGGGCGCAGGAAGTTCGACGCGCGGATGCCGGCCTCGCGGTCGGGGATGCCAACGTGCACATGGAGGCCGTTGAGCTGGTGCTCGGAGGTGAGCCCCGCGATGTCGTGGGCGATGACGGCGTAGCGCCCCTCGTGCTCGGGCGCCTGCAGGCGGGCGGCGAACGGCGTGCCCGACGGCGCCACGACGGCGCCCGCACGATCGGCCCAGTCGGCGAGGCGACGGCGGAACGCATTCAGCGCGGCGACCGCCTCGACGCCCGACGTGCACACGGGCGAGGCGAACTCGACCTGCGACGGGAAGAACTCGCGCACGACCGCGCCCGGGCACGATCCCGTCAGGTCGTCGACGGCGGTCAGCCCCAGGTCGACGGTCATGAGGGAGTGCGGGTCGAGGAGCACGAACTCCTCCTCGACTCCGAACGTCGTCGCGGGATCGGCCACGGCCGCCACCGCCATGTCCCCCGGGGGCTCCGGCACCGTCGCCACCGTCATCGGCTTGGCCATGCCGCCTCCGCTCTCTTCGTGTCGCGGTCACGGTAGGCGCGCCGGTGCTCATCGCACGACGGCCTTGACGTCGGCACCGCCATGCCCTAATCACCTGCTGCTCCTCCGGCTCTACTCCCGCGGCCGCACAGGCGTCAACCCCATCGGCGCCGTCCGTGCCGCGACTCAGGATGAAGGCGTCACGAGAGGAGACCCCATGCACGCTGACGACAGCGATCGCGAGACCGCTCCGCTGGACCCCGACACGGGACTCCCGCAGGAGCCGAACCCCGACGCGGCCGACGACGATCCGCCCAAGGCCCCGGGAGAGAACGACACCGAGCACCCTCTGCCGGGAGACGGCCTCGGAGACGAGCTGCGAGGCGACGCGCTCGCGAAGCCGGACTTCGCGCTGGACGAGCCGCCGCGCGGCGCCGACGCCGTGGGCGGCGAGGCGGGTGAGTCGGCAGGCTCGGAGCGGTGACGCGGTGACCGCTCCGCGTGAGATCGCCGGCGACCTGGTCGCCACGACCGACCTCTCGCGCACGTTCGAGACGCTCGCCGAGCTGGCCGAAGCGGCCGGCGAGGCCGTGCTGTACGTGCGCTACAGCGAGGGGCCGGAAGACGACCGCGAGAGCGGAAGCATCGACACCGAGAGCGGTCTGGAGCTGCCGGGGCTGTCGGTCAATCCGCTGCGGCCCGAACAGTGGTGGTCGCGGCCCGTGACCGACTGGCTCGCCCGACAGGTGTGCCAGTACCGCAGCCTGCAGGAGAAGCACCCCGAACGGTTCGCGTGGGTGCTCACGGGACGCGAGGTCGCGCGGGGTCCCGACTGCGAACCGCTGCTGCGAGAGTGCAGGCCGGTCGCGCGACTCGCCGACAGCCTGCTCGATGAGGCGCTGGCGCGCTATCACGAGCGGTTCGACGCCGGGCGCGGACCAGAGGACTCCTGAGACCAGGAGTCGCAGAGAGAACGCATTCCCGAAGTGAACGTCGAGGAGAAGAAGAAGCAGATGGCGGAGAATCCCCCGGCCGAGACGGCCGGAATGCGCTCGATGTTCTGGGTGTGGATAGAAGCCCGGCGACAGCGGGGTCGGCACCGATGAGGAGCAGCTCGTGGGCGCCTACGCGCGGCCCGACTCGCCCGCGTGGGCGAAGGTGCGCGGCTTCCGGCTGTGGCTGCTGTCGAACTCGCTCCTGATCGTGATGGGCACGATCTTCGTCGGCTCGTGGTGGGCACAGTCGCTCGCGGGTCACATCAAGGCGAACGAGCAGAACGTGCTCCACGGGATGCCGGTCGAGCCGTGGATCGAGTACGTCGCCTCACCCGATTTCTGGAACCGCACACTCCAGAACTGGCAGTCCGAGCTGCTCGCCGTGGGGGCGATGGTGACGTTCTCGATCTATCTGCGTCAGCGGGGCTCGAGCGAGTCCAAGCCCGTGGGCGCCCCGCACAGCGAGAGCTCGATCGAAGGCGAGTGACGCCGCCGACCCCGTGACGGGTCAGGCGTCGTCGGCGCTCTGCGCGCCGGCATCCTCGCCTTCGGCCTGGCTGGGGTGCCCCGTCGCGCCCTCGTCGTCACCGGTCTCCTGGCGCTGCGGGTCCTCCCCCTCGGCCTGACTGGGGTGGCGGTCCTGTTCGCGGTCCTGCTCGGTCATGCGGAGTCCTTCCGTTGCGTGGAGTCTCCAGCATCCGCCCCGCCGCGTGCGGAGCCGAGGGGATTGACAGGCATGCGTCCGATCGCCTCGCCCCGCCGGATGCCGCGGAGGCTCACACGGTGTCAAGGCCCTCGGCATGTGCATCCACGGCTCATAACGTCGAGCGCATGAGCATGACCGACACGAGGGTGCCCCGCATCCCCGGAGACGCCAGCCTCGCCTTCCTCACCGAGGGCTACCTGTTCGGCCACCGCCGGTTCGAGCGCTTCGGCACCGACGCGTTCCGCACGCGGCTCATGGGCCGGCCGGTGACGCTGCTTCGCGGGCATGCGGCGGTGCGCGCGTTCTACGAGGGCGATCGCTTCACGCGCGAAGGCGCCATCCCGCGGTCGGTCGTGCACTCGCTGCAGGACGTCGGCAGCGTGCAGACCCTCACGGGGAGCGCACACCACGACCGCAAGTCGGTGTTCACGAGGATGCTCATCGACGACGAGGCCGGGGCGTCGGCGCTGACGGCCGCCTTCCGTGAGAAGTGGGATGCCGCGTGGCGCGCGGCCGCGGGCGGCGACGTCGATCTGCGCCGCCTGTCGGGCCACGTCCTGGCCGACGCGACCCTGCACTGGCTCGGGCTGACCGAGCCCTCCGACCGGCGCGAGGCGCTCGCGGAGCAGTGCCTGGCGATGATCGACGGCGCCGGATCGTTCGGGCCGCGCAACTGGTTCGGTCGAGCACGACGGCAGGGGGCCGAGGACTGGGCGGCCGAGACGATGCGCGAGGCCGGCGTGCAGGACCCGGCGCTGACCCGCGTCAGCCTCCTCGCCCGCCATCTCGGAGACGTGAGCGGCGACGTCGCGGCACGCGAGCTGCTCAACATCCTGCGGCCGACCGTCGCGGTGTCGCACTTCATCGTGTTCGCCGCGCTCGCATTCCACCGGCATCCCGAGCTGCGGGAGCGGCTGGTCGCGGAGCCCGGCTCGGCGGCGGCGTTCGCCCAGGAGGTGCGGCGCACGACGCCGTTCTTCCCGGCCGTGGGGGGCGTCGCCACGACCGACGTGCTCATCGGCGATGCGCCGGTGCGCACGGGCGACTGGGTGCTCGTCGATCTCTTCGCGACCGACCGCCATCCGCGCGAGTGGCGCGACGCGTGGGCGTTCGATCCGGCCCGGTTCGAACGGAGCATGGCGCACGCCGAGGGCGCACCGCATCCCGTCGTCGCCCAGGGCACGGGCGACTACGTGCAGACGCATCACTGCCCGGGGGAGCCGCGCACGGTCGATCTGCTGGCAGCCGCCGCGCTGCGCCTTGCCGAAGCACCGTGGTCGTTCGCCGACGGCGACCACCGCGTCCGCCTCAGCCGTCTCCCCGCCCGCATCCGCTCCGAGCGCATCCGCATCGGCTGAACCGCAGCCGGCGCGTCACGTGAGCCGGTCGCGCAGCCGTCGGGCGTCGTAGACGGCGTGCCCTTCGCCGTCGTTGTTGAAGTAGCAGAGCACGGAGCGCCCGGCATCCTGCCACTCGCGGATGCGCGCGGCCCACCAGTCGAGGTCGTCGTCGGAGTAGCCGCCGACGTACAGGTGCTCGGGGTCGGGCCCATGGAACCGCACGTACACCTGGTCGGAGGTGGCGCGCAGCTCGCACGGCAGGTGCGCACCGCTCATGACGCAGTACGAGGCTTCGTACTCCTCGAGCAGCGCGAAGACGTGATCGTCGACCCACGACGGATGCCGCAGCTCGACGGCCGCGCGCCGACCCGCCGGCACGGCCCGCAGCAGGGCGTCGAGGAACGCGTCGTCGCGCGCACGGTCGGGCGGCAGCTGCAGGAGGAGGGGACCGGCGCGATCGCCGAGGCCGTCGAGTCCGTCGGCCAGCCGCTCGGTCCACCGGGCGGGGTCGAGGGCGCCCTTCGCGTGTGTGAGCCCCCGCGGGCCCTTGACCGTCAGGAGGAACCCGGGCGCCAGCTTCGCCGCCCACGACCGGAACGAGTCGACGCGCGGCCAGTGGTAGAAGCTCGTGTTGAGCTCGACCGTGTCGAACGCCTCGGCGTACACCTCCAGCCACCGCCGCGAGGCGACGCCGGGCGCGTAGAGGACACCGCGCCAGTGCTCGTAACTCCAGCCCGATGTGCCGATGCGCACTTCGCCGGGCGCGAGCCTCGGCGCGAGCGCGGCACTGCTCTCCGCTGCTCTCGCCGCTGGGGCCACCATGCTCACGACCGTACGGCCGGCGGGAGGAGGCGACGACCCTCTTGACAGCGCCGCCCCGACGCCGACGGCCGCCGTTCCGGGCTTGTCAACCCCCTGCGCGTGACGGTGCCGGGCTCGTAGCGTCCGGATGGCGGGTGACGCCGCTGTGGCGTCACTCCATCTTCACAGAGAAGGGATCCGCCATGACCGACTCCCGACACGACCCGCGGGCACGGCCGGAGGCAGACACCGGCTACGCCGCCACCGCGATCCAGAAGACGGCCCTCATCGTGGGAATCGTCTTCCTCCTGGTCGGAATCGCCGGGTTCATCCCCGGTCTCACGCAGAACGTCGACCAGCTGCACGGCGCCGGCACGCACTCCGAGGCGCTCCTGCTCGGCGTCTTCCAGGTGTCGGTGCTCCACAACATCGTCCACCTGCTGTTCGCGGCGGGCGGCATCGCGGCCGCTGTGCGGGCCGTTCCTTCGCGCAACTACCTCATCTGGGGCGGCGTGGTCTACATCGCCCTCTGGGTGTTCGGCCTGTTCGCGGTCCACGCCCCTGACGTCAACTTCGTGCCCGTCAACGAGGCCGACAACTGGCTGCATCTCGGCCTCGCCGTCGGGATGATCCTGCTGGGCATCGTGGTAGGCCGCGACCGCAGCGCCCGAACGGGCGGCACGCGACCGGTGTCGTGACAGGCGCCCTGTGTGCCGTCGACGGTCGGCTACCACGACCGTCGGCGGCGTTCAAGGGACCTTGCCTCCGCCTGGCGGAGGGCTACAGTCGCTCGTCGGTACGCACACCGGCCACCTGGAGGCCCTGCATATGGGACATACCTGCATCGCCGTCATCGGCACAGAGGAGATCCGTCTTCCCCTCGATCGGGTCGACGCCTTTCGGCGGGCCGCGCTCGCGGCCGCGCAGGGAGAAGCGGCATGGGTGCCGATCCGGATCTCACCGTCGAGGACGATCGAGGTGCTCATCGGACCGTACACGACTGCACGCATCGAGACGATAGACATCGACGAGACGGACGAAGACGGGGAGGCCTGGCCATGAAGACGCCGGGCCTCGCCGATCAGAGGGCGTCGACCAGTTCGCGCTCCTTCTCCAGGTGCGCGGGCTCGGGCACGACGTAGAGGCCGGTCGGCGAGTTCGCCGTTATCGCGAGCGCCTCGATCCACGCGCGGTTGAGTGCGGGCGGACGGCTTCCGAAGTACTTGAACGACATCGCGACGTTGGGGTTGAGCCACACGGCGGTGCGTCCGTCGCCCAGGCTGGCGTCGTCGCGCCACGTGAACATGAACGACTCACTGCGGCGCAGCTTGTTCGAGATGACGACCTGCAGGTGGGCGAGCACGCGGTCGTCGAAGTCCACCTTGTTGGTGGATGAATAGGTGAACTTGCCCATGGTGGGCTCTGATCGTGGCTGCACGACTCTGACCACGGTTTGTGGGATGCCACGTCTACTCGGATTGCCGTTGACGTGCAGCCTGTTGACCTCCACCGTCTCGCACTTTCGGCCGCGTGTCTCGGTACCCGTCGGCATCCGCTCGGTTATGAGAGCTTCCTCATCCGCCGATGAGGTCGAGCAGGCCACCTCAGGGCCTCAGGCGTGGGCCTCCGCCGCCTCCCCTGTCGGCTCGTCGACCGGGGCGAGAGGCTTCATCGCAGGGCCCTCGATGACGCTGCCGTCGGCCGCGAACCGCGAGCCGTGCAGCGGGCAGTCCCACGAGCGCTCGGCATCGTTCCATCGCACGATGCCGCCGAGGTGCGTGCACACCGCCGACAGCCGGCACGTCACCCCGTCGACGGTCGACTCGGCGACGGGCCGGATGCCGTCGCGCTCCACGTGCGCACGCTCCGGCTCCGGCGCGCTCCCCGCTCCGGGGGCGGCCCAGCCCGACACCATGCGGGCGCCGACGGTGGCGTTGGCCTCCACCGTCGAGAGCACGTCCTTGACACCGCGGCGCCGCTCGCGCAGCCGGGTGTGCCATTCGGGCGGATTCCCGTGGAGCTCGCCTGCCACGGCGAGCGCGGCGGCGGCGGAGTTGGTCATGCCCCACTTGGCGAAGCCGGTGAGGGCGTAGATGCGGTCACCGCCGCCGGCGACCGCACCGGCGAACGGGATCGCGGTGGTCATGCGGTAGTCCTGCGCCGCCCACCAGGTGATGGGGGTCGCGCCCGGAAAGTGCTCAGCGGTCCACTGCAGGATGTCATCGCGCAGGTCGCCGATGGCGTCGGCCCGCCCGGTCACGATCTCCCCTCCGGCGATCACGATGGCGGGGGCGCCGTCGCGGTCGACGTCCGACCGCACGGAGCGACCCTGCGGGTCGACCGAGAGGTACATGCCGTCGGGCGCAGGCTGGCCCTCGGGAAGGCGGAAGGCGACGACGGCCTGCCGTTCGGGCTTGAGGGCGGCGAACAGCATCGACCGGTCGACGATCGGTGAGCCGGTCGCGACGATGAGCCGGTCGGCGCGCACCGTGCCCTGGGCGGTCTCGACCTCGGCGGCGTCGGGACGCACGTGAACGCCCGTCACCCGGCAGTGGTCGACGAGCCTCCCGCCACGCTCGCGGATGCGGGTGACCAGCACGTCGGCGGTGACGAGCGGATGCAGCTGGGCCTGGTCGACGAGCCGCAGCGCGCTGTCGACGACGTAGGGCAGCCCGATGCCTTCGCCCTCGACGAGCTCGGCGGGGTATCCACCGACGGCCATCGCCTCGGATTCCTCCTCGAGCGACTTCCGCCCTTCGTCGGTCGTGGCGTACGTGTACGCCGTGCGCGAGTGGCACGCGCCCTCGACGGCGGCGAGCTCGTAGCGCAGCCACCGTGCACCGGCGGCGTTCCCCTCGAGGTAGGCCGCGACGGCGTCGTCGCCGCCGTGCGAGCGGACGCGGGATGCCGTGGACCCCTGAAGCAGGCTGATCTTGCCGGTGGTGCGCGCCGTCGTGCGGCCACCCAGGGCGTCTGCTTCCACGACGAGCACCTCGTGCCCGGCGCGCGCCAGCTCGAGCGCGGTGGCGAGCCCCGCGAGGCCGCCCCCGGCGACGACGATCTCGGCCGACGGCGGCAGGGCGTCGCCGCCCACCGGCTGCGGGCCGGTCAGCTGCCACAGCGACGGTGACGGCCCAGGACCCATCAGCGTCATGTCAGCGCGAGCGGCGGTCGGTGGGGAATGGGGATGGGCTTGCCGGCACCGCGGGGCCGCGTGCGGGCGAAGAGCTCGCCGGCATCCCGGAGCAGTTCGCCGAGGGTCTCATAGGTGGCGGTTCCGACGCCGTGCGACACCCACGTGACCTCGTACATGCCGTTGTCACGCAGTTCGATGTAGGCGACGACGCTGTCGGCATCGCACGACGCGAACGAGCGGTCGCAGAGCCGCCACGTTCGGTCGGAGAGGGGGTCGAGCGTGAGCTGGTGGGCGCGATCGACGGCAGCGTCGTCGCGTCTGGACGGTTCGGACATGGAGCACCTCCGGGACGGGTTCACTCGACGTCCCGAAGGCACCATGTCGTGGAACCGACACCCGCCGAAGGGCCTTGACATCCCGAGCGCGGCGGCCTAGCGCCTCCCACCGGGCACCGAGGGGTCAGCGGAGGCGGACTCCTAACCCTCCGCGGGTCATCCGTCAATCCCCTCGGCAGCGACGCGAAAGCGGTTCACGATGCGTGCGCGGTCGAGTGCCCACTTCTCCGCACCACTCGATCGGGAGGCGACATGCACAGCACGACAGCAGCCACCAGGCGCATCCGGACCTTGGGCGTGATCGGCCTTGCGGCTCTCGTCGGGCCGCTGGCTGCATGCGCCGTCGGCACCGGCCAGAAGGCGACGCCCGACATCGAATTCGACGCGAACGCGAGCCTCTCGGGTGAGCTGAAGGTCATGGGCTTCTCGGGCGTCGACGAAGTCGCCACCACCCGCATGGACCTCGCGAAGGAGGCCCTCGGCGACGTCGAGGTGTCGCTCACGGAGGGCGAGCTCGACCTGCAGCAGTTCCTCTCGGCGGTCGCCACGGGAAATCCGCCCGACCTCGTCTACGCCAACCGCGACCAGATCGGGTCGCTCGCCGCCCGCGGGGCGATCCTCCCGCTTGAGGACTGCTACGACGGGGAGGGCATCGACGAGGGCCAGTTCGTCGAGCCGGCGCTGGCGCAGGTCACGCTCGCCGACGACGTGTACGGCGTGCCGGAGTTCAACACCGTGCAGCTCACGATGGCGAACGCGGACCTCCTCGAGAAGGCCGGCCTCACGCTCGACGACGTGAACGGGTCGAACTGGGATGCGGTGTCAGCGGCGTCGTCGGAGCTGTCGCGCACCGACGGCGGCAAGCTCGCGGTGATCGGCTACGACAGCAAGCTGCCCGAGTTCCTGCCCCTGTGGGCGAAGGCGAACGGCGCGGACCTCATCTCGGCCGACGGCCGCACGGCGCAGCTCGACGCCCCCGAGGTCGTCGAGGCGCTCGAGTGGGCCGTCTCGATCTATGACGACCAGGGCGGATTCGGCAAGGTCAAGGCGTTCCGCGACTCCGCCGACTTCTTCGGCGAGGGCAACCAGTTCGCCTCGGGTGTGCTCGGCGCGATGCCGATGGAGCAGTGGTACGTCAACGTCCTCAACGACGTCTCGCCCGATGCGCCCCTCATGTTCGACACGGTGCGCGACCTGTCGGGGCAGCCGCTCGCATACGCCTCCGGCTCCGCGTGGGCGATCCCGTCGGGCAGCGACAACCCGCAGGCCGCGTGCCGCTGGGCGCGGGTCATGACGTCGGTCGACGCGTGGAAGGCGGCCGCGCAGGCGCGGGTCGAGCTGCGCGAGCAGGAGGGCAAGCCGTTCACCGGCATCCTCACCGGCAATGCCGACGCCGACACGGAGATCCAGGGCATGGTCACCTCGGGCGGCGAGCCGTGGGACACGGCGGTCTCGAAGATGTACGAAGCCAACGACCACACCTTCTCGCTCCCCGCCAACCCCGCCGACGCGGAGTTCAAGGCGGCGCTGCAGGATGCCGTGAACTCGGTGCTCAACGGCAAGGCGGAGCCGGCCGACGCCCTCGCGAAGGCGCAGGACACCGCTCAGCAGGCACTCGACGACGCGTGGGCGAAGCTTGAATCGGACGACTGACATGACGACGTCGACTTCGGCTGCTCCCACGTCGGCCGTGGCTGCGCCCGGCCCGTCGCGGGTGCGGTCGAGGCGGAGGGCGCGCCGCCGCGAGACATCGTCGGCGCTGATGTTCCTCACGCCGTGGATCATCGGGTTCGCGGTGTTCACGGCCTGGCCGCTCGGCTACGCCGCCTACCTGTCGCTCACCGACTACGACGTCATCAACGATCCGAGCTTCGTCGGCTGGGACAACTACGCCGAGCTGTTCTCCGATCCGAAGGTCGCGCTCGCGCTCGGCAACACGCTGTGGTTCGCGGTCGTGCAGGTGCCGACGCTCGTGGTCGTCGCCCTCGCGCTCGCACTGCTGCTCAACAGCGTCGGGCGACGCAGCTCGGGCTTCTTCCGGACGGTCTTCTTCCTGCCGAAGATGACGCCGCCGGTGGCCGTCGGCATCCTGTTCCTGCTCCTGTTCAACGGGCAGAACGGGCTCATCAACTCGGCGCTCGGTCTGGCCGGCATCGACGGGCCCGCGTGGACGACCGATCCCGAATGGGTCAAGCCGGGCCTCGTGATCATGAGCCTGTGGACTGTCGGGTCGACCGTCATCATCCTGCTGGCCGCCCTCCAGAACGTGCCCGAGGAGCTGTACGAGTCGGCGCGCATCGACGGCGCGGGGTTCTGGCGGCAGTCGCTCAGCGTGACGCTGCCGATGATCAGCCCTGCGCTGTTCTTCGTGATCGTCGTCAACACGATCGGCGCCCTGCAGACGTTCGACGAGGCGTACACGGCGTTCTTCGGCGCAGGCAACACGACCTACAGCAACGACGCCGCGCTCTTCTACGTCATCTACCTGTTCCAGCAGGCGTTCGAGTTCCTCCACATGGGCTACGCCGCCGCGATGGCGTGGGTGCTGTTCGCGGTCATCATGGTGATCACCGCCGTGCAGCTGATCGTGTCGCGGCGCCTCGTCTACTACGAGGGCGAGGACCGGCGATGACCCGCACCGAGCCGATCGTCCCCGCCGGCGCCCGGCCGGCCCTGAGCCCGATCCTGCCCAAGAAGCCGACGCGCGTCGAGCCGTCGACCGTCACCATCACGAACGCTCAGACCCGTCGGCGCCGCAGGGCGCTGGGCTGGGTGTCGGGCGTTGCGCTCGTGCTGCTGGCGATCGTGTTCACATATCCGTTCATCTGGCTGGTGAGTGCGTCGTTCAAGCCGCGCGGCGAGGTGTTCGACAACCGCCTCGTCCCGAAGACGTTCACCTTCGACAACTACATCGCCGTGTGGCAGGAGGCGCCTCTCGCGCTCTGGCTCGTCAACACCGTGATCGTCACTGCGCTCGCGGCGGCCACGGTGACCCTCAGCTCCGCCATGGTCGCGTGGGGCTTCGCGCACTTCCGATTCCGCGGCCGAAACGTGCTGTTCGCGCTCGTGCTCGGCTCGATGATGCTGCCCGGCGCCGTCACCATGATCCCGACGTTCCTCATCTGGAACGGGCTCGGCCTCGTCGGCACCCTCGTGCCGCTGTGGGCGCAGAATCTGTTCGGGAGCGCGTTCTACGTGTTCCTGCTGCGGCAGTTCATGCTCACGCTCCCCCGCGACCTGTTCGACGCGGCGCGCATCGACGGCGCCTCGCAGTGGGCGGTGTTCTGGCGCATCGCGCTGCCGCTGTGCAAGCCGGCCCTCGCCGTGACCGTCGTTTTCGAGGTGCAGGCCGCCTGGACGGATCTCATGCGGGGCCTCATCTACCTGCGAGACTCGGCCACGTTCACGATCCCGCGGGGGCTCAAGTCGCTCGTCGACGCGTTCGGGTTCGGCGGCGAGTGGCACTGGGAGATCATCGTCACCGCGAGCGTCATCGCGACCGTGCCGATGATCATCCTGTTCTTCGTCGCACAGCGGCAGATCATCCAGGGCGCGAGCACGAGCGGCCTGAAGGGCTGACCTCCGAGACCGGTGGACGGCTCAGGCGGCGTGAGGGGCGACCGCCTCGACCACGGCGCCGACGGCGCGCTCGAAAACCACCGACTGACCCACCTCGACGGCGCGGTCGTACCGGCAGCCGGCGAGGGCGACGAAGACGACGCCGGCGACGTCGACGAACCCGATGAGCAGACCGTCGAGCAGGACGGCGTAGCAGTCGGCGCCGACGCGCTCCCACTGCACGCGGGGCTGCGGCGGGGGCGGCGCGGCCGGGGCCGGCGCAGGTCGCGAGGGGGCGGTGAGGGGATGCCGACCGCGCACCCGCGGCATCCGCGAATCAAGCGTGTCGGTCATCTTCTTCTCATTTCGGTGGAGCCTGGACAACAGACGCTAGACGCAGTGCAGAAACCGTGAGAGGGGCTTGACCGAGGCCCTGTTCGGCGGTACTCGTTCGCGCGCTGGCACCGCCGTTGCGCATGGGACCGCTCACACGCTGATGCGGGCCGCGGGTTGCGGAACGGGGACGACTTCTGGGGTGCCTGCGCGGTTTATGCAACGATGAGCGGGTGAAAGGCATCATTCTCGCTGGGGGTTCGGGAACGCGGCTTCACCCGATCACGCTGGCTGTGTCGAAGCAGCTCATACCGGTCTACGACAAGCCGATGCTGTACTACCCGCTGTCGACGCTGATCCTCGCCGGCATCCGCGACATCCTGATCATCACGACTCCGCACGACGCGCCGTTCTTCGAGCGCCTCGTCGGCGACGGGTCGCGCTTCGGCATCTCGGTGACGTTCGCCCAGCAGCCGTCGCCCGACGGTCTCGCGCAGGCGTTCACGATCGGGGCCGACTTCATCGGCGACGACTCGGTGGCGCTCGTGCTCGGCGACAACCTGCTCTACGGTCCGGGCCTGGGCACGCAGCTGTCGCGCTTCCGCGACATCGACGGCGGCGCGATCTTCGCCTACTGGGTGGCGGAGCCGCAGGCCTACGGTGTGGTCGAGTTCGACGAGGCGGGCCGCGCGGTCTCGCTCGAGGAGAAGCCGGCGAACCCGCGCAGCAATTACGCCGTTCCGGGCCTGTACTTCTACGACAACGACGTGATCGAGATCGCACGGGGGCTGACGCCGTCGGCGCGCGGCGAGTACGAGATCACCGACGTCAACCGCGAGTATCTCGAACGCGGCAAGCTGCAGGTCGAGGTGCTCCCGCGCGGAACCGCCTGGCTCGACACGGGGACGTTCGACCAGATGACGGATGCCGCCGACTACGTCCGCACGATCCAGCGCCGCACGGGCATGTCGATCGGCGTGCCCGAGGAGGTCGCCTGGCGGCAGGGCTTCCTCTCCGACGACGAGCTGCGCGAGCGCGCCGAGAAGCTCGTGAAGTCGGGGTACGGGTCGTATCTGCTCGACATTCTGGAACGGGGAAAGTGATGTCCAGGCTGCTCGTGACCGGCGGCGCCGGGTTCATCGGCTCGAACTTCGTGCGCCACGTCATCGCGCACACCGACCATCACGTGACCGTCCTCGACGCCCTCACATACGCCGGCAACCGCGCATCGCTCGACGGGCTCCCCGAGTCGCGGCTCCGCTTCGTGAAGGGCGACATCACCGACGCGGGGCTGGTCGACGAGCTCACGGCCCAGGCGGATGCCGTCATCCACTACGCCGCCGAGTCGCACAACGACAACTCGCTGCACGACCCGCGGCCCTTCATCGACACGAACATCGTCGGGACGTACACGCTGCTCGAGGCGGCCCGTCGCCATGACACGAGGTTCCACCACATCTCGACCGACGAGGTGTACGGCGACCTCGAGCTCGACGACCCGGCGCGGTTCACCGAGACGACGCCGTACAACCCGTCGTCGCCGTACTCGTCGACGAAGGCGGGCTCCGACCTCCTCGTGCGGGCGTGGGTGCGGTCGTTCGGCGTGCGTGCGACGATCTCGAACTGCTCGAACAACTACGGTCCGTACCAGCACGTCGAGAAGTTCATCCCGCGTCAGATCACGAACGTCATCCGCGGCATCCGCCCGCGCCTGTACGGCACCGGCGAGAACGTGCGCGACTGGATCCACGCCGACGACCACTCCTCGGCGGTGCTGACGATCCTCGACAAGGGCGAGATCGGTGAGACGTACCTCATCGGCGCCGATGGCGAGAAGAGCAACAAGGACGTCGTCGAGCTGATCCTGACCCTCATGGGCCGGGATGCCGACGACTACGACCTCGTGGCCGACCGCCCCGGGCATGACCTGCGCTACGCGATCGATTCGACGCGGCTGCGCACCGAGCTCGGCTGGACCCCGTCGTACACGCGGTTCGAAGACGGTCTGGCCGCCACGATCGACTGGTACCGCGAGAACGAGCGCTGGTGGGCGCCGGGCAAGGATGCCGTCGAGGCCTTCTACGCGAGCAAGGGCCAGTAGTGACGGAGTACGGCAAGGCGCTGTCGGCCCGTCAGACGGGCATCGACGGCCTCACGCTCTGGGACCTTCCCGTGCACGGTGACTCCCGCGGGTGGTTCAAAGAGAACTGGCAGCGCGAGAAGATGACCGCCGCCGGGCTCCCCGACTTCGGACCCGTGCAGAACAATGTGTCGTTCAACGACGCTGTCGGCACCACGCGCGGCATCCACGCCGAGCCGTGGGACAAGTGGGTGTCGGTCGCGACGGGGCGCATCTTCGGTGCGTGGGTGGATCTGCGCGAGGGCCCCGGGTTCGGCACGGTGTTCACGGCCGAGATCGATCCGTCGGTCGCCGTGTTCGTGCCGCGAGGAGTCGGCAATTCGTACCAGACGCTCGAGCCGCGCACGGCATACACCTACCTCGTGAACGACCACTGGTCGCCCGACGCGTCGTACTCGTTCGTCAACCTCGGCGACCCGGAACTCGGCATCGCGTGGCCGATCCCGCTCGCCGACGTCGAGATCTCCGCGAAGGACCTCGCCCACCCGCCGCTGTCGCAGGCGACGCCCGTGCCGCCGTGGCGCGTGCTCGTCATCGGCGCCGACGGGCAGCTGGGCCGCGCCCTGCGGTCAGCGCTCGCCGGTGCGTCGCACGTCGAGTTCGCCTCGCGCGCCGACATCGACCTCAGCGCCACCGACCTCGCCTCGTCCCGCCGCTGGCGCGACTACTCGACCATCGTCAACGCCGCCGCCTACACGGCCGTCGACACCGCTGAGACGGCCGAGGGCCGCGCACAGGCGTGGGCCGCGAATGTCACGGGCGTTGCGGCGCTCGCTCGCATCGCGAACGAGAACGGGCTGACCCTCGTGCACGTCTCAACCGACTATGTCTTCGATGGCGCGTCTGACGAGCCCTACCGCGAGGACGCGCCGCTGTCGCCGCTCGGCGTGTACGGGCAGACGAAGGCGGCCGGCGACGCCATCGCGTCGACGGTCGCGCGCCACTACATCGTCCGCACGTCGTGGGTGGTCGGCGAGGGACGCAACTTCGTCCGCACGATGGCCTCGCTCGCCGACCGCGGTGTGGCGCCGAGGGTCGTCGCCGATCAGGTCGGCCGGCTCACCTTCACCGACGAGATCGCCCGCGGCATCCTGCACCTCCTGTCGACGAGCGCCCCGTACGGCACGTACAACCTGACCGGCGGCGGCGAGCCGTCGTCGTGGGCCGATGTCGCGCGTGAGGTGTTCCGCCTGCGCGGAGCGGACCCGGATGCCGTGACGCCCGTCACGACCGAGGAGTATTTCGCCGGCGCGACCGCGCCGGTCGCCCCGCGTCCCCGGTGGAGCGTGCTCGACCTCGCGAAGATCGAGGCGACCGGCTTCATGCCGCGCGATGCGGCAGAGAGCCTGCGGGACTACGTCGCCGCGCTCGACTGACCCGGTGCCTCGGCGTCAGGGCCGACCCATGCCGCGGTAGTCCCAGCCCTCCGCGCGCCAGGCGGCCGCGTCGAGACAGTTGCGTCCGTCGACGATGAGGCGTCCCGAGACGAGGGATGCCGCATGCTGCGGACTCAGCTGCCGCCGGTACTCGTCCCATTCGGTGACGAGCACGACGGCATCCGCGTCCCGCAGCGCCTCATCGCGGTCGGCGACGTAGGTCAGGTGCGGGTGCACGCGTCGCGCGTTCTCGATCGCGGCCGGGTCAGTGACGACGATATCGGCGCCGAGGCCCTTGAGGCGCACCGCGACGTCGAGAGCGGGTGAGTCGCGGATGTCGTCGCTGTGCGGCTTGAACGCCGCGCCCAGCACGGCGACGCGCTTGCCGTGCACCGCTCCGCCGAGCCCGTCGAGCACGAGCTGCACGGCGCGCTCACGACGACGCATGTTGATGGCATCCACCTCGCGCAGGAACGCCACCGAATCCCGGCGGCCGAGCTCCTCAGCGCGGGCCGAGAACGCGCGGATGTCCTTGGGGAGGCAGCCGCCCCCGAAGCCGATGCCCGACCCGAGGAAGCGCCGGCCGATGCGGTCGTCGTGGCCGAGCGCCTCGGCGAGCTGCGTGACGTCGGCGCCGGTGACCTCCGCGATCTCCGCCATGGCATTGATGAAGCTGATCTTCGTGGCGAGGAACGCGTTGGCGGCGACCTTCACGAGCTCCGCAGTCGCATAGTCGGTGACGAGGAACGGCGTGCCCTTGGTCGTCGACGGGTGATACACGTCGCGCAGCACATCGGCGGCGCGCTCGCCCTCGTCGCCGGACGGCACGCCCACGACGATGCGGTCAGGATCGACGGTGTCTTTGACGGCCCAGCCTTCGCGCAGGAACTCCGGGTTCCACACCAGCGTGGCCCCCGTGCCGGCGTACAGCGCCGCGAGGCGCGCCGCCGTGCCCACGGGCACCGTCGACTTGCCCGCCACGACGTCGCCGGGGCGCACGTGATCACGCAGCGCCGTGAAGGCCGCGTCGACGTACGACAGGTCTGCCGCGCCGGAGTCAGCTGACTGCGGAGTGCCGACGCCGACGAAGTGCACCTGGGCGCCCTCGGCGGCAGCCATGTCGGTCGTGAAGGTCAGCCGTCCGCTGGCGACGCCCTCGGCCAGAAGCTCGTCGAGGCCCGGCTCGAAGAAGGGCGCACGCCCCGCGGCGAGCGCATCGATCTTGGCCCGGTCGACGTCGATGCCGACCACCTCGTGTCCGATGGATGCCATCGCGGCCGCGTGGACCGCCCCCAGATAGCCGCAGCCGATCACCGAAAGTCGCACTGTCCCACCCCTGTTGTCGTCTCCCCCACCGGGCCCCCGCCCAGTGCCCCTGCCCCGACGAGCAGTGTCTTCCATACACTAGACCGCCCCGCGGGACCGCCGCTCACGCAGCCACGCGGCGGGTTGCGAGGTCGTTGCGGGCCGTTACGGCGCGATTGCGCGTTGCCGTGAACATTCGCGATGGGTCGCGCCCCGCCCGGAACGTCGCTACACTCACAGACAGAACGCCGCGCGAAACGAGTGGGGTCGTCGCGTGATCGGGGGATCATGGCGTTCTCTGGGGGAGTCACCGGCTCATGAGCCTGTGACCGTCGCATGTTGCTGGGGGGCACAATGTCGACATTCGTTGTTGCTGGGGGCGCGCCGTGAGCGCGATCGATGAGGTCGCGTCCGGACTGCAGTTTCCGAGGCTCGTCACGCTGGCGCCGCCTCGGGGTCTGGTGGCTCCTCGTACGTCTGCGGCCATCGTCAGCCGCCAGCAGTGGGAGCGCCGCTACCGCACGCGCCTGCTGCTCTCGGACGGGCTCATCGTCCTCGTCTCGTGCATGCTCGCCTCTGTCGTCTCGCTGATGGCGAGCACGCCGCACGTCCTGCTGGGCGACCCGTGGCTGCTCGTGCGGGTGCCGCTGAGCACCGCGATCGTGTGGGCCCTCATGCTCGCGCTGATGAACACGCGCGATCCGGCCATCATGGGGACCGGCGCCACGGAGTACAGCCGCGTCATCCACGCGACCGGTCTCGCGTTCGGCACGCTCGCGATCGTCTACGTGATCTTCGAGTGGCAGGGCATCCGCGCGCAGCTGTTCTACGCGCTCCCGGCGGGCGCGATCGCGCTTCTGGCGTCGCGATGGGCGTCGCGGCGGTGGCTCATTCAGCAGCGCGCTGTCGGCCGCTACGCGTCTCGCACGGTCGTCGTGGGCTCTCGGGACGACATCGAATACGCCATCCAGACGCTCGGCGGAGACGGCCGGCTGGGGTACACCGTGGTGGGGACGGCGGTCCTCGACCGCGATGTGGATGCCGTGACCGTCGACGGCCACACCTACCCTGCCGTCAGGGGCGCCGACGCGGTCAGCCGCGCGGCCTCCGCGCTGCGGGCCGACACGATCATCGTGGCGGGCCAGCCGCAGGGCGACCCGACGTACATCAAGCGCCTCGCATGGGAGCTCGAGGGCACGGCCGCCGAGCTGGTGCTGTCGAGCCGCATCGCCGACGTGGCGGGGCCGCGGATGTCTCTGCGTCCGGTGGAGGGCATGCCTCTCATCCACGTGCGCATCCCCTCGTTCGAGGGCGGGGCGCACCTCGTGAAGCGCGGGCTGGACATCGTCGTCTCGTCCATCGCCCTGCTGTGCTTCGCACCGTTCGCCTTCCTCATCGCGATGGCGATCAAGATCGACGACCCGGGCCCTGCGTTCTTCCAGCAGGAGCGCGTCGGCCGCGACGGACGCACGTTCAAGATGCTCAAGTTCCGCTCGATGCGCGTCAACGCCGAGGCGGAGCTCGAGGAGCTGCTTGAGGAGAACGAGGGCGCGGGTCCTCTGTTCAAGCTCAAGCAGGACCCGCGGGTCACCCGTGTCGGAGCGATCCTCCGGAAGTACTCGCTCGACGAGATCCCGCAGTTCTGGAACGTGCTGCGTGGCGACATGAGCGTGGTGGGCCCGCGCCCGCCGCTTCCCGACGAGGTCACGGCCTACGACGGCACCGTCTTCCGCCGGCTGTACATCAAGCCGGGCATCACCGGGCCCTGGCAGGTGGGCGGTCGCAGCGACCTGTCGTGGGAGGAGAGCGTGCGCCTCGACCTCCGCTACGTCGAGAACTGGTCGGTGCTGAGCGACATCGTGCTGATGTGGCGAACCGCTAAGGTCATGATCAAGCCCGAGGGGGCTTATTGACCTCGCAGCGCCATGACCTTCCCCGCTCGGGTGAGGCTGACGATGCACGCCTGCCCGCGGGCAGCCGACGGAAGGACACGACCTCGCCGACCGCAAAGCTCTCCATCGCCATGATCGGAACTCGCGGAGTGCCGGCCGCCTACGGCGGCTTCGAGACGGCGGTCGAGGAAGTGGGCTGGCGCCTCGCCGAGCGCGGTCACGACGTCACCGTCTACACCCGCGGCTCTGCCCGTCGTGAGCCGGAGTACCGCGGCATGAAGGTGGTGCACTTGCCTGCCCTGCCCATGAAGCAGCTCGAGACGCTCAGCCACACCGGCCTGTCGACGACGCATGCCGTGCTCGGGCTCGACGCCGCGCATGCGGCGTTCGTCTTCAACGCCGCCAACTCGCCGTTCCTGCCGCTGCTGCGCTCGCACGGCATCCCTGTCGCCCTGCACATGGACGGCCTGGAGTGGAAGCGGTCGAAGTGGGGAAAGCGCGGCAAGGCGTACTACCGCTGGGCCGAGGAGTTCGGCGTGCGGTGGGCCGACGCGCTCATCGCCGACGCCCCCGGCATCGCCGACTACTACCGCGACGAGTTCGACGTCGACACCGAGCTCATCCGCTACGGCGCCCCGATCCTCGAGACGGCTCCCGAAGACGGCGTGCGCGAGCTCGGGCTCGAGCCGGGTGGCTACCACCTCGTGGTCGCACGCTTCGAGCCCGAGAACCACGTGCTCGAGATCGTCGAGGGCTACCGGGCAAGCAGCGCGCGGATGCCGCTCGTCGTGGTCGGATCCGCGCCCTACAGCGCCGACTACACGCAGCGCATCCATGCCGTCGCCGACGGCGACGACCGCATCCGGCTGCTCGGCGGCGTCTACGACCAGGATCTGCTCGACGCGCTCTACTTCCACGCCCACACCTATATACATGGGCACTCCGTGGGAGGCACCAACCCGTCGCTGCTGCGCGCCATGGGCGCCGGCACCGCGACCATCGCCTACGACGTGGGATTCAACCGCGAGACGCTCGACGAGCAGGGCTGGTTCTTCGCGGATGCCGCCCAGGTGCAGGCGCACTTCGACGCCCTCGCCGCCGACCCCGCCCAGACCGACGCGTTCGGGGGACGGTCACGGGAGCGGGCTGCGAGCGAGTTCCGCTGGGACAAGGTCGCCGACGAATACGAAGACCTCGCACGTCGGCTCGCCGGCGGTCAGAGCGTGCACCCGACTGCGAAGCGCAAGAAGCGCCGGCGGGCACGAGCGTGAGGGCGCGGCGCCGGGACGATGCGTGAGGATGGGACCATGCCCACCGCCCTGTTCGCGCACCCCGGAGCGGAGCTGTTCGGCTCCGACCGCATGCTGATCGAGAGCGTCGCGGCATCCGTCGATGCCGGTTTCCGCACCGTCGTCGCTCTGCCCGCGAAGGGTGCGCTCGTCGACGAGCTGCTCGCTGTGGGCGCCGAGGTCGTGATCGTCCCCATGCTGGTGCTGCGCAAGGCGCTCTTGCGTCCGAGGGGGTGGCCGATGCTCGTGAAGGACGCGCTTCGCGGCTGGGTCGGCGCACGACGGCTGCTGCGGTCGGTGCGGCCCGATGCGGTCTACGTCAACACGATCACGATCCCGCAGTGGACCGTCGCGTCACGTCTGCGGCGCACGCACACCATCACACACGTCCACGAGGCCGAGGCGTCGGCCAGCCGCATGATCAACATCGGCCTGTACCTTCCGCACGTCGCGGCGTCGTCGGTGATCGTCAACAGCGAGTTCAGCCGCGCGACCATCGCACGTGCGCTCCCTGCGCTGGCTCGACGGTCGCGTGTCGTCTACAACGGCGTCGTCGGACCGTCAGACCCCCATCTGCCGCGCGAATCGATCGACGGGGCGCTGCGCGTGCTCTATCTCGGGCGGCTCTCACCGCGAAAGGGCCCCGACGTCCTCGTCGAGGCGGCGCGAATGCTGACCGAGTCAGGCGTGCCGGTGCGCGCCGACCTCGTGGGTGCCGTGTTCGACGGCTACGAGTGGTTCGAAGAGGAGCTGCGGCAGAGGATCGCAGACGCCGGCCTCGCCGACAGCGTGCGCCTGCACGGCTTCCAGTCCCCCATCTGGCCCTACCTCGCCGATGCCGACGTCCTCGTCGTTCCCAGCCGGATCGACGAGCCGTTCGGCAACACCGCGGTCGAAGGCGTGCTCGCGCTGCGGCCCGTGGTCGCGAGCGACACGAGCGGACTGCGCGAGGCGACCGGCGGGCACCCGACGACGTTCCTCGTGCCGCCCGCCGACGCCCGCGCTCTCGCCGACGCGCTCGAGTCGGTGCGGGAGCAGTGGCCCACTGTGCGAGGACAGCTCAGGGAGAGCGCCCGGCGAGCCGATGAGCGGCACTCGGTCGCCACTTACCGTCAGGACATCGCCGAGGAACTTCGCGCCGCACTCGCCTGACGACGACGCCTCTGCGGCATCCCGTCGTCGACGTCAGGCGGCGCGTTCGGCTGCGAGCCGCCGGGCACGCGTCATGACAGCGGGCGCGTGCTGCGGGCGCGGCTTGTAGACCACGAGCGAGTGGAACGTGAAGCGCACGATGAAGGCGACGACGAGCGTGATCCCGGCCGCGAGCACGCTCGGGACGAACCACGACTCCACCATCACCGCGATGACGGGGATGCGGATGACGGCTTCGGCGTTGTTGAAGGTGAACGACTTCGCGAAGCGCGACCAGAATCCCGACGCCTGATCGGTCATGTCGTGGAAGACGAAGCGCTCCTGCAGCAGGAAGTTGCCGATGATCGTCGCCTCGGCCGCGACGATCGCCGCCCAGATGTAGTCCATGCCGAGGCCGATCAGCGCCCACATGATGGCGAGGTTCGCGACCGCGCCGAGGCCGCCGATGAGAGCGAACGCCGACATCTTGCCGAAGCGGAGGTACGCGAGCTGCGTCAGGAAGCGCACACCCTGCATGAAAGACGCCTTCGACTCGCCCGCGAAGCGCTCCGCGAAGTCGAACGCGACCTCTGTGACCTTGAGGGTCTGGCGGGCGAGGATCTCCAGCAGGATCTTGAAGCCGCGCGGCTTCAGCCGCTCGAAGTCGATGGACCGGCGATCGAGCAGGAAGAACCCTGTCATCGGGTCGGTGCAGTCATTCAGCCGGATCGGGAACATGGCTTTCGTCACCAGCGTGGATCCACGTGAGACGAGCACGCGCACGGCATTGCTGAGGCCCTCGTTCGAGCCCCCGCCGCTGTACCGCGACGCGACCACGACGTCGGCCTCGCTGTTGTCATAGGCGCGCAGAAGATCCGGGATGACCTCCGGCGGGTGCTGGAGGTCGCCGTCCATGACGACGCAGAGGTCGGATGCGGCGGCCTTGACGCCCTCGACGACGGCGCCGCCCAGCCCTCCGACCGGCTCTTCGCGGTGGATGAGACGCACCGGAATCGACGCCTCGGCTGCGACAGCCCGGATCACGTCTGGCGTGTCGTCCTTGCTGTCATCGACGAAGATGATCTCCGCCTCCACATCCGAGAGCGCAGCCGTCACCCGGCTGACCAGCTCTGCGATGTTGGGAGATTCGTTGAAGGTGGGAACCACGACGGTGAGATTCACGATCCGCGCCCGATCCCTCAGCCGACCTCGTCGAGCACGGTGCGCAGGCCATCGGCCAGTGTCGCCAGCTCGCGGTCGAGCCACTTGAACAGGCGCCGATGGGCGAGGCTGCTCTGGTGGTGCGAATCGGGAAGGTCGATCGTGGGCACGGGCGTCTCGCGTCGTCCGAGCAGTCCGCGCGGCACGGGCGACGACGTCGGCGCGAGCGTGCCGCGTCGCTCGTGCAGCACACGGGCGTAGGCACGCAGCGGTGAGGTCTCCTCCTGCATCAGCGCCCGCAGCTCGCTCGGTCGGAAGCCCTGACCGCCCAGCATGCTCGCTTCAAGCAGGGTGAACGTGCGCCCCCGCGCGTCGGGCCGGGCGAGCGCTACGGCCGCCCGATCAGCGCGCGACGCGGTCAGGATGAGATCCGCGACCTCGACGTCGTCGGCGTGCAGCATCACCGCCGTGTGCGCTCCCGCGGCATCCGCCTGCGACGGATGCAGATGGGCGGACGCCACGCGACACATCGCGGCCGGCGCGCCCACGTGCGCTCCACGGCTCGACAGCGTGAGTCCGCTGTCGCCCATCCCCAGATCTTCGAGCGCCTGCTCGAAGCGCAACGCCATGTACGGCGAACGACAGACGTTCCCCGTGCAGACGAAGAGAATACGATCCCCAGTCATATTTGGACGCTCCCCAGTAGTCCTGGGGTCATAGTATCAGTCTGCTGGGATCACCGACACGGTGAATTTCTGCGCCTTCATGACCATCGCGCCATCTATCCGACGGGACAGCTCGTGACCCTTCAGGAATACTTCGCCTCGCTCGTCAAGAGCTGGTGGCTGATCGTCGCGCTGACGCTCGTCGGCGCGCTCGGCGGATACGTCTACGCGCAGCAGCAGACCGAGATCTACAGCTCGCGCTCCGCCGTCGTGGTGGTGCCGAGCCGCGGCGACACGACGAGCGAGCTCGTGCAGGGCGCGAACTACGTCCAGAACCTCGTGCAGACATACGCGATGGTGGCGACCTCGCCGCTCGTGCTGCAGCCGGTGATCGACGAGCTCGACCTCGAGGCGACGCCCTACGGCCTGGCGGGTTCGATCACGGTCGAGAACGAGCTGGGGACATCGGTGCTCTCCATCACCGTGCGCGACCCGAGCGCCGAGACCGCACAGGCGATCGCGGATGCCGTCGCGATCGAACTCGCTGACGCCGTCGCGCAGCTGTCCCCGGTCACCGAGGACTCCGGCGCCGCCGTGCGCATCGAGCGGATCACTCCGGCGCGCCTCTCGAACTACCCGGTCGCCCCCAATGTCCGTCTGCTCGTGGCTGCCGGCGCGATCGCGGGGCTCGTGGCGGGCGCCGCGTTCGCACTCCTGCGCCGTCTGCTGGCGACGCGCATCGGCACGCGCAAGGATCTCGAGGCAGTCACCGACACCGCGCTTCTCGGCGAGGTGTTCGCCTCGCCGAGGTACCCGCTGCCGACGGCGGTGCGCCAGGAGCCCACCGGCGCGGTGGCCGAGTCGGTGCGCAGCGTCGTCGCAGCGCTGCGTTTCGCCAATGTCGAGCGCACGACCAAGGTCATCATGGTCACCTCCGCACACCAGCACGAGGGGAAGTCGTCGGCGGCGACGTCCATCGCCCTGATCCTCGCCGAATCCGGCAACAAGGTGCTCCTGATCGACGCCGACCTGCGCCGGGCCTCCGTCGACACGCTGACGCAGCTCGAGGGATCGGTCGGGCTCACCACCGTGCTGCTCGGAGACATCGACCTGAAGTCCGCGCGACAGCAGTGGGCCGGCACCACCCTCGACGTGCTCACGAGCGGCGTGCTGCCGCCCAACCCCGGTCCGCTGCTCAACTCCGACAACCTCAAGACCCTCATCGCGCAGGCGCGCAAGGAATACGACGTCGTGCTCATCGACAGTCCGCCGGTGCTCGCCGTCAGCGACCCGCTGTGGCTGGCACCGCTCGTCGACGGCGTCATCATGGTGGTCCGCTCCAAGTCGACCAAGCGGGAGTCGGTATCGCGTGCGCTCACGGCTCTCGAGTCGGCGCACACCCGCATCCTCGGACTCGTCCTCAACGGCGTGAAGAGATCGGAACGCAACAACCCGTACTACACGAAGGAGCCGCAGCACGGCACGCGTGCGCGTCTGCGCCGGCTGAGCATCGCACCGGCGACGGTGAGCGATGGCGACTGACGTCGTCGAAGCCCCGACGACGGCGGTCCGGCGGTGGGCGCCGTACGGAGTCTTCTTCGGCGCGCTCCTCGTCGGCATGATTCCGGCGTGGAGCATCTCGCTCTGGACCGACGAATCGGTGACCATCTCGGCCGCGACGCGATCCTGGGAGCAGCTGTGGGCGCTGCTGGCGAACGTGGATGCCGTTCACGGCATGTATTACGCGATCATGGTCGTCTGGACGAATGTCTTCGGAACAGACGAGTTCCTGCTCCGCCTGCCCAGCGCCCTTGCTGCGGGCGGCACGGCCGTCGGGGTCTACGCTCTCACCCGGCGTCTCGCGGCGCCCTCGACCGCGCTGATCGCGGCAGCGCTCGCGGCGATCCTTCCTCGAATGGCGTGGGCGGGGATCGAGGCGCGTCCGTTCGTCTTCTCCGCGCTGCTGGCAGTGTGGGCGACGTGGGCGCTCGTCGTGGCCGATGACCGAGGAGGAGCCTGGCGCTGGGTGCGCTACGGAGCCCTCGGCGCCCTGGGCGTCGCGAGCAACATCTACCTCGCACTCCTGATCATCGCGCACGGCATCACCCTCCTGGTCCTCCGCCGGTCGCGCCGCGCGCTGGGGGCCTTCCTCGTGGCGGCGGTCGGCGCCGCCGTCGTGACCTCGCCGCTCCTTCTCCTCGCCAGGTCGCAGCAGGGCCAGCTCGGCACCGGCATAGGCGCGGACAGGAGCATCGGCTTCATCCTCCGCAGGATCGTCGTCAACCAGCTGTTCCTCGGCGAGACGCCGTCATCCGAAGCGTCGCCCCGCTGGTTCGAGCTCGCGTGGCAGGCGAGCGCTCTCGTCGCTGCGGCCCTCGGCATCCTGCTGGCGGTCGCGGGCATCGTGCGCCGCGCGCACGCCGACGACGACAAGAAGACTGTCCTCGCCCTCTGCATCCCGTGGATCCTCCTGCCGACGGCGCTCATCGCCGCCTACGCCGTCGCGATCGCTCCCGTGTACCAGCCGCGATACTTCACCTTCACCGCGCCGGCGGCGGCGATCCTGATCGCCCTCGGCCTGCGGGCGCTGCCGCGGCGCTGGTACACGCTCGCCGGCGTGGCGGTGTTCGCGGTGGCCCTGCTGGTGGTCGACGTCTCGCAGCGCATCCCGTACGCGAAGTCGGGCAGCGACTGGGCGGCGGCATCGGCGGTCATCGCCGAACGCGCGGAGCAAGGGGATGCCGTGCTCTTCGAGCCGCGGTACGACTACCCGGACGATGACGTGTTCGTGACGTCCCGCCGCATCGCGACGGCCTATCCCGGTGCTTTCGAGGAGCTCGTCGACCTCACGATCCGAGAGACCGGCGCTGAGACAGGGACTCTCGACGGTCGTTCCGTGAAGCTGGGCGCCATCGAGAGCGAACTGAGCGCCCACGACCGGATCTGGGTGCTCTACGGCCGAAACCATCCGGAGTCAGTCGTTGAACGCGACGAAGAACTCCTGATCAGTAGCGGTTTTCAGCAGGCGACCACCTGGCGGGGGCCTCACACGACGATCGTCGAATACACCAAGTAACGGAGTAGCGCAAGGGGGCAGTGAGAGCATTCTCACGGCTGAGGGCTGGTGGTGGGGCCAAAAGGGGGGATATCGTAGCCCAATCCTATGCACCCGAGCCAACGACCCCCCGGAAGACTCGTGAATAGCTACCCGAATCCCCATCCGACCACGCCCAAGACCCGCCGACCACGACACACGATCCTCGCTCTCGCGACCGTCGCCGCCCTCGCGGCGTCGGCCTTCACTGCGACGTCCGCAGCGAGCGCCGCTGAGAACGTGGTCGTCTCCGACGACTTCACCCGCGCCTCCGGCGCCTCCTGGGCGGCCGCCCCTGCCGGCGGTCCCTATTCGCTCCACGCCCAGTCCGGCGCCTCCTTCGTCGTCAGCAAGGGCACCGCCAAGCTCTCTCTGAAGAAGGGCAAGTCCCTCGTCGTCCGTCCGTCGGCAGGCAAGAAGGCCCTCAACGCGCACGCCTCCGTCGACATGAAGCAGCTTCTCGTCGCCGGTTCCACCAACTACTACGGCATCGGACTGCGCACGCAGACCGACGGCTCCCAGTACCGCGGTCGAGTGCACGTCACGGCTTCGGGCAAGATGACGCTCGTCGTCACCCGCACGAAGAAGAACACGACCACGACCCTGAAGTCGGTCAGCATCCCGTCGTACAACCTCCGCAGCAAGGCGCACACGGTGGAGTTCTCGGTGACCGGCAGGAACCCCGTGAAGATCGAGGGCCGCGTCTACCCCAAGGGCTCGACTGCCCCCGCCAAACCGCAGCTCTCGTACAACGACTCCTCGTCGGCACGCATCAGCAAGAGCGGCACCACCGACATCTGGGGCTTCTCCTCGAAGTACGCGTCGGCGGTCACGCGCGTGCAGCTCGACAACCTCAAGATCGTCGCCGGAGCCATCCCGCTGAGCAGGAACGTCCCCGCGGCCGCGCCCCAGCCCGCACCCAAGCCCACAGCGACGGCTGCGCCGACGCCGAAGCCGACGGCCACGCCGAAGCCGACAGCCACGCCGAAGCCGACGGCGACACCGACGCCGACGCCGAAGCCCACCGCCACGCCGGCACCTGCCCCCGCTCCCGCGGCGAATGCATCGCGTGGGGCCAAGACCGTCGGCACGACTTCGTACGCGGTCCCCTCGGGCGCGATCTACGTGAAGGCCGGCGCGACGGCGAGCGGCGCGGATGGCAGCCAGAGCAAGCCGTACGCGACGGTGCAGGCGGCCGTCGACGCCGCCAAGAGCGGACAGACGATCGTGCTCCGCGCCGGCGTCTACAACGAGGCCGTGACGATCCCCTACAAGAAGTCGCTCACGGTCCAGGCCTACCCGAAGGAGGCCGTCTGGTTCGATGGATCGACCGCGCTGAGCGGCTGGACCAAGTCCGGCTCGACCTGGGTCTACAGCGGATGGAAGTTCGAGCCCGACACGAGCATGCAGGGCGACCCCGTCTCTCGCTGGGTCGACGCCGCGTACCCGATGGCGAACCACCCCGACCAGGTCTTCGTCGACGGCAAGGGGCTCACGCAGGTGGCCAAGGCCAGCGAGGTCGTCGCGGGCACCTTTGCCGTGGACGACGCGAACGACAGGATCATCATCGGAACCGACCCGACCGGCAAGGAAGTCCGCGCCAGCAACAAGGGACGGGCCTTCTATGTCCAGTCGCCCGACACGACGCTGCAGGGCTTCGGCATCCGCCGTTACGCCTCCTCGTACGAGGAGCGCGGCGCCGTGCGCTCCGAGAACACCGGCTTCACCGCCCGTGATCTCGTCGTCACCGACAACGCGATGATCGGTCTCGCGATCTCCAACAACGAGCCGACGATCGAACGGGTCACGGTGCAGCGCAACGGCCTTCTCGGCATCGGCGCGAACGCGGCGTACGGCATCTCGATCACCGACTCGATCATCAACGACAACAACTACGAGAAGTTCCGCTTCACTCCCGTCGCCGGCGGCATCAAGATCACCCGCTCCCGCGGTGTGACCGTCGACAACATCCAGGCCGACGGCAATCACGGCCCGGGGGTGTGGCTCGACGAGTCGGTGTACGACTTCACCGTCGTCAACAGCGACTTCAAGGGCAACAGCCGTGACGGAATCGGCACGGAGCTCTCGGACACCGGAGTCATCGCGAACAACCGCGTCGTCGACAACTACATGGGAATCACGCTGCTCGACACGGGCAACGTGGACCTGTTCAACAACGACTTCGGCGACAACGACTGGATCAGCCTTCGCCTCGTTCAGGACGAACGACGCCAGGCCGCCGGAACGTTCGCGGGCCGCGACCCGCGCATGGGCGGGGTCGACCCGACGGTGCCGTGGATCACGCGCAACATCCGCGTCTCGAACAACGTGTTCGGAAACGGCGGCAGCTATTCGATCCACGCGCTGGACTCGAAGACGAACCGCGCCGTCGACACGTGGAACCTCACGATCACGGGCAACGTCTTCAACAACCGTGCCGACGGCGGACCCAAGATGGTCTCCTGGGGCCTGGCGGACAACAAGACGCTGATCGACTACAACACGCCTGAGGCTCTCGCGTCAGCGAAGAACTCGGCGTGGAAGAACGTGATGACGCCCAAGTCGCTGTCCTTCGGGGCGATGACGTCATTCGTCGAGAGCTCGACGTCCATCGCGGTCGGGCTGCCCGCCAAGGTGGCGTCCGCGGCCGGAGTCGCTACGGGCCTCAAGCGGCTCGGCACCTGGGACTGAGGCACGATCTCGGCCCCCGAGACCCCGAGACACGACAGCGAAACGGTCGGTCGGCTCAGCGCCGGCCGGCCGTTTCCTGTTGCTGACGGGCCACCACGCGGTCGGTCAGCGAGGCGCCGACCGCGAGAGGCAGCAGCACGAGGGAACTCAGCCAGGGACTGAACGCCATGTCCCACAGCAGACGCAGCGCAAGGTACATCGCGACCGTGGACGCCACGCCCGTGGCGATGTCGTGGAGCACGCCGCGCATCGTGAACACGATGATCGCCAGCGCGAGGGCGATCCCCCCCACCCCGAACATGACCCAGATGTCGGCGAAGAGGGAGTGAAGCTCGATGCCGTCACCGAACATGTAGTTCTCGACGTAGCCGTTGTTCGGGTCGTACCCGAGGCTCCACATCCCCTGCTTGGCCACCCGGACGTCCGTGCCCGAGAGCACGGCCCCAGAGCCGTAGCCCCCCGGCTCCGCCCGCAGCAGCGCCACCGAGGCCCCGAGCTCGGGGCGTCCGCCCGCGAAGACCGAGCCGGAGCGATCGATCTGCGCCTGCGTGCGCTCCTGGATGCCCTCTCCGAGCATTCCTTCGAGGATCGCCGCCTGCAGGAGGACAAAGGCGGCGAGAGCGAGGACGACCACCCGGACAAGCGTCAGCCAGCGCCGCAGCGCGATCGACGTGCCGGCCGCTCCCCTGCTCTGGGTCAGGGTGATGGCTGCGGCGATGAGGAGGAACCCCGCCGCAGATCGCGAGTCACTCACGGCAGACACCCCGGCAAGTGCGACCACGACGAGGAACTGCGGCAGCTTGCGCCCGTATACGAGCGGGAGCGACAGCAGGACGAGGGTGATCGGGATGCTGAACGAGAACTTCCACGGGTTCGCGCCGTTGACTCCCGACAGGGCGACGTTCACAAGGGTGCCGACGCCGAAGGCGAGGATGACCTGCCGCGTCCCCGCGAGTGAGCGCGCCCACAGCAGCGCAGCCAGCAGCACGCCGATACCGAGCACCCGCGCGGACTGTGCGATCAAGAGGGCATTGCTGACATCACGCACCGCGCCCGAGAGCACTGTGAGAGCCCAGCCCGACAGGGCCGCGGCGAGAGTGAGCGAGACGATGGCCCATGCGCCGATGTAGCGCGAGAGGTGCCGCAGAGTGACCGGCAGCAGCACGGCGCACACGACGACGGCGAGGGGGATCTCGAACATCGTGCGAATGCGCAACGGCATCAGCGCGACGACGACGAGCGCGACGATCGTGTCGAGAGGCACGCGGCTCGCCGAGATGCGATCGGCTCGCACCGGCCACGCCGACTGGCTCATCCTTGCCCCCTCCCGCGTTCAGCCTAGTGAGCCGGGGCCAGAGCACGCGGCATCCGCCGGTCATGACAGAGGAGGGCGGCGCGTGCGCACCGCCCTCCCCTGGGTCATCACGGGACGACGATCGTGGGATCCGTCACCTTGAAGTTGTCGAACGTGGTCACGACGGGGGCGAAGGCGGACTGCCCCGCGAACAGCTGGCTGAGCAGACCCACCGGACCCGCCGCCTGCAGCGCGGCATTCGAGTCGGTGCGCTGCGCTTGCCAGCTGGCCGGCTCGGTCTCCGAGGCCTTCCACACCTTCGCGGCGAGGTTCGTCGGCGACGTGCCGGCCACCTCGAACACCACACGATAGGTCGTGTCCGCTTCGAGCGTCACGTTCGGGACCACGAAGTTCGCGCCCAGCTGCGTCGAATCACGCAGCACGTACGCGCGCAGCGTCCCGCCGTCTTCCACCTTGAGACGCAGCAGGTAGCGCGAGCTTCCCACCGTGCGACCGACGACCGCGATGTACTGACCCGGCGCGACCTTGTCGACCGAGAACTCCACCTCGATCCGCGCGTTCGTCAGCGGCGTCGACGTGAGGTCGGCCGCCAGCGACTGCGATGCCTGCGTAGAGAACCGAGCCGCACCACCGCTCACGCTGAACCGCGAAGCCGGACCCGCCACGATCTGCCACGCACCACCCGTGTCGGCCGTGCCCAGACCGTTCGACACGCTGCGGCCGAAGGCGTCCTCAGCGACGACATTCGTGGTCGGGGGAGCGGCGACGTCGACCGAGTGCGTGATGGTGTCGGTCGCGCCGTCGTCATCCGTGACCGTCAGCTCGATCTCGTAGGTGCCTGCCTCGTCATAGGTGTGCGAGGCGGTCTTGCCGGTGCCGGTCGCGCCGTCGCCGAACTTCCACGCGTACGACGCGATCGTGCCATCGCTGTCTTCGCTGCCACCCGCGTCGACCGAGACCTTGAGGCCGGTGACGTCGGTGGTGAACGCCGCCTCCGGCTTCTGGTTGGCCGGCTGCGTGTCGGGCACCGTCACCGTGTGGGTCACCGAGTCGGTGCCCCCGCGGTTGTCCGTGACCGTCAGCTTCACGTCGTACTCACCGCCCGACGTGTAGTCGTGGCTGGCCGTGACGCCGGTGCCGGTGGCGCCGTCGCCGAAGTCCCACGCGTACGACGCGATCGTCCCGTCGCTGTCAGAGCTGCCCGAGCCGTTCACCGAGACCGACCGAATCCCCGCGGAGAAGGTGAACGCCGCCTTCGGAAGCTCGTTCGGGGTCTCCGCCTGGATCGTCGGGTCGGTGACGCGGAGGTTGTCGAACGTGGTCACGACGGGGGCGAAGGCGGACTGCCCGGCGAACAGCTGGCTGAGCAGACCCACCGGACCCGCCGCCTGCAGCGCGGCATTCGAGTCGGTGCGCTGCGCTTGCCAGCTGGCCGGCTCGGTCTCCGAGGCCTTCCACACCTTCGCGGCGAGGTTCGTCGGCGACGTGCCGGCCACCTCGAACACCACACGATAGGTCGTGTCCGCTTCGAGCGTCACGTTCGGGACCACGAAGTTCGCGCCCAGCTGCGTCGAATCACGCAGCACGTACGCGCGCAGCGTCCCGCCGTCTTCCACCTTGAGACGCAGCAGGTAGCGCGAGCTTCCCACCGTGCGACCGACGACCGCGATGTACTGACCCGGCGCGACCTTGTCGACCGAGAACTCCACCTCGATCCGCGCGTTCGTCAGCGGCGTCGACGTGAGGTCGGCCGCCAGCGACTGCGA